>Ga0335069_10000129_pt1 | contig 127027 bp, 102 predicted proteins | sample Lox_Sample_11_FD_206714 | JGI IMG/M metagenome (GOLD analysis project Ga0335069, IMG submission 206714) | Soil microbial communities from Loxahatchee National Wildlife Refuge, Florida, United States - Lox_Sample_1.1 | ecosystem: Environmental > Terrestrial > Soil > Wetlands | place: USA...
CCGCGACCCCCTCTCCAAGCGCATTGCTGCTTTGATCTTGCGATGTTATGCGGTATTAGCCCCGGTTTCCCGGAGTTATTCCCCACTCGGAGGTAGGTAGTCACGTGTTACTCACCCGGTCGCCACTGTACTCATGGATTGCTCCACTTTCTCGTTCGACTTGCATGTGTTAGGCACGCCGCCAGCGTTGATTCTGAGCCAGGATCAAACTCTCGTTTGAAACCTGAAAATTTGTTCGGAAAGAACAAATTCGCCGCCGGCCGGTCAGGCCGACAGCATATTTTGTGAGTACGTTCAGACTTTTGGCCCGAACATTTCAATCGCGTCCACCGAGAAGCCGAAGCTCCCCGCCAGACGCTTTACATCACAACTGGCACGTTCAACCTTTTGTCAAAGACCGAATACGCCACAAGAGCCGAGCCCTTGCATTTTCCCGCCTGAGCGGTGCGTTTTCAGTCCGCACAGACCAAAGCCTGTGCGTCCTCGAAACCTGTTTAAGCTATCGCGTTGCCGGAAGCGCTGTCAACCCGCTGATCTCACAGGATTTCCACCTGTTTTCAACAGCACGGGGAGCCTCGTTTAGAGAGCACTGGATTCGAATGAACCGGTGCAACTGGCTGCTGGAGAGCTCTTTCAAGCGCGTCACAAACGCTCTTCCGCGGCAAGTGGCCGAAATATCGCGCACGCCAATGCGGAAGCTTGCTTCAAAATTAAAGATCGCTTGGAGGTTCTGCTATTCGCGGAAACCCTTCAGGGAACTCTGTCCCCGAATGCGAACCCCTGAACGGGGTCATCTGAGGCTTTAAGTATTGGATGCCACAAGCAGCCGCGCGCACTCAGCAGGCTACCTTAGACACTCAGTCGTTGTCCTCGATCTTTTTGTTTATATCAAACCCCTCTCCCGAATGCAAGCGGAGAATCAAAAAAGTTACTTGAAGTGCACAGTACGGAGGGAGGGTTGATTTTACGGCTGATTTCCTAGATTTTCAGCGCTTAAATCGAGGGCAGGAACAATCGCGGTCGAGCCTGCGTAGATTCGGCAGCAAGATTCTGGAGAATCATGTCGACGCAAACCGCAATTCTGCCCCAAACCCACCCGGCACCCGCATCGCCGCGGATCTACCTTGGCGTTTATGCCGTCCTTTATGTCGCGCTTTTGACGGCGATGCATCGGAATTTCGGATTCGAACTGGCCGAAGCGCTCCTGGTTCTGGCGGTGATGGGTGTGGGATTCTCGTCGCTGGCATGGCTGGTCACAAGAAAAGCTGTTCCGTTGACATTTGCCGTGATGCAGCCGGCGCGCGAATCATTGACCCTTCTGCTCTATCTCGTCCCGCTCGCTGGGTATCTGGCATGGGGTCGAAACCTGCTCGGGCGCTTCGCGATCCCGGAGCTGCGGCTATCGGTATTCGTGTTGCTTATCAAGCTCGCGATCTTCGTCGCAGTTCCAGCGGCGATTTTGGTGCTTATCTGGAAATATCGTTGGCAGGAACTGTTTGCTTTTCGCGGCGCCACGCGGCACTGGCGAGCCGCGGCCTGGATGAGCGCTGCAATGATCGCTTTTCAGTGCATCTTCGGGCGTGGGCTTGACGATATCCGTCATTCAGGATTTTCGACGGGGATATTCGCGTTCGGTGCGCCATTTATTTATATGTTTCTGCTGCTCGAAGTCGGTCTCGTCGAAGAATTTTTCTTTCGGGTGCTGCTGCAATCGCGATTGGCGGCGTGGCTGAAATCGGAGATGGCCGGGATTGTCGCCATGTCTATTCTGTTCGGGCTGGCGCATGCTCCGGGCTTTTATTACCGTGCGGCAGCCACACACGAGGCGCTGGGCGGGCATCCATCGTGGCTGATGGCCATCGGATATTCGATTGTCATCACTTCTACGGCCGGATTCTTTCTGGGCGTGTTGTGGATGCGAACGCGAAACTTGCTTCTGGTGATGATCGTGCACGCGGCGGGAGACTTCATCCCGAACTTCGTGCCGATGCTGAAGAGCTGGATGTAGGAACGTCGTTCATGGTTGGTCGTTAGAAGAGCCCCCTGGCGATACAATTCAGTCAGTGATCTCCGTTGTCCAGCTCGGAACTACCTCCTACGCGGAAGGTCTTCGGCTACAGCAGAAACTGGTCGGGTTGCGCAAGGCAGGAACGACCCCGGATGTTTTGCTGTTGCTCGATCATTCTCCGGTCATCACTCTTGGCCGCAATGCGAAGGCCGTCAATGTTCTGGCTTCGGCCGAAGCGCTGGCGGCGTGGGGAGTTGAGGTATTTGAATGCGACCGCGGCGGCGACGTGACGTTTCATGGGCCGGGGCAGATTGTTGGATATCCGATCTTCGATCTGCAGGGATTCAGCCGTCAGCCATCAGCCGTCAGCCATCAGTTAAATCAGCCGCAGCTCAGCGCCGAGTCCTTGCCTCCGTGGCGCAAGTCTCTTGGTGTGGTCGACTATGTTCGTCGGCTTGAGGAAGTTTTGATCCGCACGTGCGCCGATTTTGGGATTCCAACCAAGCGCGTGGCGGGATTGACGGGAGTTTGGACGGACGGAGGAAGCCGGGAAGAGAGTGGAGGTCCTTCGACTTCGTTCGGGGACTCGCTTCGCGAATCTCCGAACTCCGCTCAGGATGACATCCCCGGGGTTGAGCAGGGTAAATCGGAAGCGAAGATCGCGGCCATCGGAGTGCACATTTCGCGGGCGGTGACCTCGCATGGGTTCGCGTTGAATGTGAATACGGATTTGAGCTACTTCGGCCTGATCGTGCCTTGCGGGATTACAGCGAAGCCGGTGACATCGATGGAGAAGGAATTGGGACGCGCGGTCGATTCGGGCAAAGTCGCGGAATCGATCTCGCGCAATTTTGGTGTCGTCTTTGGGCGGCAGATGCTTTGGGTGGAGACGATTGATGCACTGATGGGAAACCAAGTAGGTGTCCCACTGACAGCGCCAGAGGAACTTCGTTGCATTCATAACGAAGAAGACACGACTTGCGCATAACGGTATGATGGCGACTCTATGAAGTTTATTCCGCTCGCCTTGGTTCCAGCCCTCAGCATTTGCCTACTTGGTCAGCAGTCTCCTCCTTGCAAGGGGAGTTCTCAAGTCGTCGGTGCATGCTTCAAAGTACACGGCAGAGTGCGCATTGTTAACGGTGCAGGGATGATAATTTGGCGCATCGGAACGGACCGTTTCCTCCGTGTCGAGGATGAGGAAATTAAGCTACCTGACAATCTCGACAAGGCTGTGTCAAAGGCTGGCGATGCATATGGCAGGGATATCTTTGGCGATTTCGAGGTATGCCCTCTCACAAAGGAACGACCTGGGGAAATGCAGACGGTTTGCGTAGAATCCACCAACCGTCTCATCGTTAAAGAAGACACGCACTGACTTTCTGTGAAAACACTCCCGCGACACATCCCTTGGTAAGCCATGATTAGGAAGAACAAATCCGCGATCTCGAAAGAACGACCGGCGCGCCCTAGTGCAAAGGTCGGTCTCGCGAACACGAGAACAATCGCAGAGCAGCATCTGCCCATCACTTCTCGTACCTACCCCATCCTCGACTATCGTCTCGAGAATCCCTCCTTCACGCTCCGCCAGACTTGCACCGACAACGGCGTGCGCTATGAAGTCGACGGTGATCTTTCGAAGCCCGCTCCGCCGATCCGCGAATCGAAATATCTCTCGAAGCAACAAGTCATCGAGATCTACCGCTGGATGCTCCTTAACCGCCGCATGGAAACTGCGCTCGAAAATCTCTACAAGCAAGGCAAGGTCGTCGGCGGTGTCTACTTTGGGCTCGGACAGGAAGGCTGCTCTTGCGCGTCGGCTTATGCGCTGAAGAAAGACGAGTGGCTCGGCCCGATGATTCGCAATCAGGGCGCGCTCCTCGTCCGCGGATTTTCGCCGCGCGACATCATGATGCAGTACATGGCGAAGTCAGGGTCGCCGACTCGCGGACGCGACGCGTCTTCTCATTTCGGCGATATCAAAGAGAAGAACGTCGTCGCCCCAATCTCAACGCTCGGCGATCTGATTCCGGTGCTCTCCGGCGTTGCACTCGGCGCGCGGCTGCAAGGCAAGAAGGTCGCCGTCATGACCTATACCGGCGACGGCGGGCAGTCAACCGGCGTCACGTATGAAGGCCTGAACTTCGCCGCTGTGCAGAAACTTGGCCTCGTGCTGATCGTCGAGAACAATCTCTGGGGCTACTCTACTCCCGCCGACATGCAGTTCCTCGTCAAGGACCTCGCCGAGCGCGCCATCGCCTATGGCATCCCCGGCGTGATTGTCGACGGCACCGACCCCTGCCAGGTTTACGACGCCTGCCATGACGCCTGCGAACGAGCCCGCCGCGGCGAAGGTCCAACGCTGATCGAAGCCAAGATGATGCGCATGAAAGGCCACGCCATTCATGACGCCGGCGAGTACGTCCCCAAGCCGCTTTTTGAATACTGGAAGAAGCGCGATCCGATTGCGCGCCTCGAAGACTATCTCGTCAACAAGAAGAAGTGGCTGACCGCAGACGAGAATCACGCGCTGATCTCCGATGTCGAGCGGCAACTCGACGCGGATCGTGAATTTGCGGTGAATTCTCCCATGCCGACGCCCGAGTCGGCTGCGGGCGGTGTCTATTGTGACGAGGGCTGCCACGAGATCCGTCCAAAATACGCGGCTCCGAAAGTGCGCAGCCAAGGCACAATAAGCAGACAGTCGGTTGAGGGGGAAGTACATCTTAAGTAGCCGCCACGCCCGTTTTAAAATCGCGTGGCTTCTTCGTACAACCGGCTTGGAGTACGCGCGCGTCATATCCTTGATCGGCTCTGGGCTGGCAAGAATGCCCGTCCTACACGTTCCCTATTCTCCCCTTTCTAAATTGTCATGAAGCTCTCGTCATCATCGCTGGCTGCGCCAACCGTTTCTGCCATCGCCTTGCGGCTGCTCGTCATTCTTTTGATTGCGGCGGCTGGCTACGGACAAACCGATTCAAATTCTGGCCCGCCGCGCCACTCAGTCCGCGGCACTGTCGTGAACTCGGTCACGGGCACACCCATCGCTCGCGCGGTTGTGACCATGTCCGGAGATGCCGAGCCGGCGACCATGACCGATGCCAACGGCGCATTTCGCTTCGAAGGCATTCCCGAAGGCCAGGAACGAGTCGTTGCGGAACGTCCGGGCTTCTTCCCGGTCGAGGAGGGCGGCCGCTTGATTGGCGTGAGCGGCGACGTCGAAGGGTTGGCGATCCCACTCGCGCCGCAGGCCGTGATCAGCGGACGAATCGCATCTCTTCAGAATGTTGCGCTTGAGGACCTTCCCATCCACCTTTTTCGCCGTACCTACAACAATGGAAGAGCGCAATGGCAGCTGGCGGCGATGTCTACCTCGGACGACGATGGCCAGTTTCGCTTTGGCGGATTGCAGCCGGGCGCGTATTCACTTTCGGTGGGGCCGGAAAACTGGCGGCCGCGCGCGGCAGGTTCGCGGCCTCATGGATACACGCAGGTTTTCTATCCGAATGCGCCGGACTTCTCCTCGGCAAGCATGATTTCGCTGACCGCAGGACAGCAAGCAGAAGCAAACTTCTCTCTCTCCCCGGAGCCGCTCTTCGAAATTTCTGGACAAATTGCCGGCGGTCCGCCGGGTCTCGAAAGTTCTATCCAGATGACAAACAATGCCGGAGACTCGGTGCCTGTGCAGTTGAGCGGCGCTCGGTCGTTCTCTACTTTTGTTCCGGCTGGAACCTACCTGCTGAGCGCAGCTGCCTCGAATGAAACGGTGTGGTTGCAAGGCTCGATACCGGTCGCCGTGGCTGGAAATATGGCAGGCATCCAAGTGACGCTCGCACCGCGAAGTTCGATTTCGGTGAACGTGCGCAGCGAAGGCAATGAGCCGAGCGCGGGCCGCGCGTCGCTTTCTGAAACAGTTCGGGTCATGCTGACTCCGCCGGTTCTCGGTCTACACGGCCAACTGTGGGCGCAGCCGATCAGCGGCCAGCGCGGCCGCATGGAAATTTACGGGGCCGAGCCGGGCCCATATTCGGTTGAGATCACGGCTTACGGCAAGTATGTTGTCTCGGCAACCTCAGGCTCGACGAATCTTCTTACGGACCCACTGGTTGTTTCGAACGACGGTCAGGCCGAGCCGATCGAGATCGTGCTGGCCACGGATGGTGGTCAGGTAACTGGCAGTGTCCAGTCCTCGGAGCCTGTCAACGGCGCAACTGTTCTTCTCATCCCTGACCGCAGTACCGCCGCGCAAGTGCTAAGCGCGAATCTGTCTGGATCCGGCGATTTTCAATTCGAGCAGGTTCGGCCCGGCAATTACTCTTTGCTGGCACTCGAAAATGGCGAGGAAGTCGAATATCAGAATCCTGAGGCGCTGAGCCGGTATCTCTCGCGTGCTACGCAGATCACGGTGGCTTCCAAACAGCAGGTGCAAGCGAGTCTGCAGTTGATTCCGGCGGAGAAGTGAGGATGAATTAATTGTCATGGGACAACGCGTGCTGAGATTTATCTTGTTCCGCTTGTGGATTGCGCTTTCGATTCTCGCGCTCGTCTCCGCTGCTCAGACTGCGAAGGCCCACGCGACAGGGAAATTCAAAATCTCTGGAACGGTCGTCGACTCCCAAGGCGGCCAGCCGCTTCCCGACGTCGAAGTATCGCTCGCGGTGACCCAGGCGAACACTCTGCTGCGCACCGTTACCACTGGTGACGATGGCAGATTTGTATTCAGCGGACTCGCGCCAAACAAATACGCGATGACCGCCCGCGGCCGCGGCTACCGGCAGCAGGGATATCAGGAGCACGAGGGATATTTCACCGGCATCGTCGTCGGGCCCGGAGTAACGGCTGATGGCATTGAGTTTCGCCTGAAGCCGGATGGCGCAATCTCGGGCACCGTGACCGATGAGTTCAACGATCCTGCGCCTGCCGTGCATGTGCTTCTCTTTCGCACGGGAATGCTCGACGCCTCGCAGATGGTGATGATGCAGTCGGAGGTCATGACGGACGACACTGGCCACTATCACTTCGGACGCCTGCAAGAGGGCAAGTACTATGTCGTGGCCTATGGGACACCTTGGTACGCGCGAGAATCTAACTCGGCCACGGTGTTGCATTTCTCCAGCCGCAATCGACGAGGCACAACCGACGAGCAGGATGTCGCCGAGTCAGCCGCTTCTCAGCCAACCGTCGAACCTCGGCGCTCGGAACTTGATGTCGCTTTCCGGACTACGTATTACCCAAATGCAAACGAGGCGGAGCAGGCCACGCCCATTGTGCTCAAGGCTGGCGAACGCGCGACCGCCGATTTTCAGATGTTTGCCGTGCCGGCTGTGCGATTGAAGGTCCGCGGCTCTCGGTCGTTTGCCAATGCCACAATCGCGGCCACGCTCTTCGAGCCGATTTTCAACTACTCGCGCCAGGCAGGGCTGCAACCGCTGACCGAAAATGGCGCTGAGATAAGTGGCCTCGCCCCGGGCCACTATGTTTTGCGGTATCCAGCCGATGCTGCTGGAAAGAAGGAGCAGCAGGAGCCGCTCGATCTGGTCAGCGACATGGAGGCTGGCCCGGGAGACAGAGCGAGGGCGACCAGCAGCGTGTCTGGGGCTCTTCAGTGGGAGGGCTCTCCCTGTGCGCGATGTTTCGTGCAACTGATAAACGCGACGACTGGAGAGCAGTTTGTGTCGCAATCGACCGAAAAAGGCTTCGACTTCGAGGGCGGGGTGCGGGCGGGACGTTATAACGTCGTCGTACTGAATGCGGAGGACTCCGAGCCGCGCGCGATCAGCGCAACCGGAGCTCGCGTGGTTGGCACGCAAGTGGATGTGCCTGCGGGAGCGGCGGTGCAACTGACAATTCCGATGACGAAGGGGTTGGGAACGATCGATGGCGTCGCTCTACAGAATGGAAAACCGGTGAGCCAAGCATCGGTGGTGCTGCTGCCGGGCGATCCGGGGCATAACTTGATCCTGATGCGGCGCGACCAAAGCGATAGCGATGGCACGTTCACGTTGCGGCATGTGATTCCGGGAAGTTATACGGCGGTCGCCGTGGGGGATGGTTGGGATCTGGACTGGCAGAATCCCGCGGTGGTGAAGATGTATGCGGCGGGCGGGACGAAGGTGTGGGTGCCGACTGCTGGAGGGAAATATCAGATTAAGGTTGCAGTGCAGGAGAAAACGGTCGTTGGTCGATAGTCGTTGTTCTTTCGTCGTCGGTCTTTGGTCGTTGGCCCTCAGCTGTGAGCCGTTAGCTGTGAGCTTTCGCCTGGATGATAAGATTTAATTAGCGATGTCAGCTTCTTCCCAGCTCGTCCAAATCGACCTCGGACCCCGTATTCCCGCGCCTAAACCTTCTTGGCTGCGAGCCAAGGCTCCGGTTGGCGATAACTTTCATAATCTGAAAAAACTGGCGCGCGGATTGGATTTGCATACGGTCTGCGAGTCGGCGCAGTGTCCGAATATCGGGGAATGCTGGCATCACAAGACAGCGACGTTCATGCTGCTAGGTGACATATGCACGCGCCGCTGCGGATTTTGCGCGGTGCCCAAGGGCCGTCCAGAGGCGATTGATTGGGATGAACCGCGGCGCGTGGCCGAAGCGGTAGCGACCCTTGGCTTGAAACATGCCGTTGTTACCAGCGTGAATCGCGATGACGACAATGTTGGCGGGGCGAAAATTTTTGCCGAGACCATCCGGCAGATTCGCGAACAGGTGCCGGGATGCCGGGTCGAAGTCTTGATTCCGGATTTTCAAGGGCTCGAAGAGCCGCTTCGACTCGTGCTCGAGGCTAAGCCAGATGTCCTCAACCACAACACAGAGACCGTTCCGCGTTTGTATCGCGCGGTGCGTTCCGGTGCGCGCTATCGGCGGACGCTCGACTTGCTGGCGAATGTCAAAGCCTGGGATTCTTCGACGGTCACGAAGAGCGGGGTCATGGTGGGCATTGGTGAATCGGTCGGCGAGCTGATCGATGTATTCCGCGATCTCGGCGAGCGCGGCGTGGACATCCTGACGGTCGGGCAATATCTGCGGCCTTCAAGAGACCAGTTGCCGATCACGCGCTTCTACACTCCGGAAGAGTTCGCCTTCCTGAAAGAAGAAGCTCTGCGCTTGGGATTCAAGCATGTGGAATCAGGGCCGCTGGTGCGGTCGAGCTATCATGCGCATGAACAGGTAGCTGCGAGCACCGAGCCGCGAGCTACAAGCAATCTTTGAGTTTTGCCGATCCCGGCACGGAAGTCGGATTCATTCCTAAGGCGCGAAGGCGGACAGGAATGTCCGCCCTACACAAACTTTAACCACGACGAACCTAAAACACCTTCACGTGGAACGTCAGGTACTTCTTGGGATTCTCGCGGATTGACTTCACCAGCTCACGTGTCTCGATCAGCATCTGGTTGCTGTTGTTATAGAGTCCCGGGTCCTTGAAGAGCATTCCCACCGACCCCTCGCCCCGTTCCATGCGGTCGGTAAGCGCAGTGAGATTGTTCAAAGTCTCCTGCAGCTTGTTGGCGAATTCCTGATCATGGGTGAACTTGCCGAGCGCGCCCTTCCCGGCATTCATGTCGTCGGTAAGCTGGCGGATATTGGCGATCGTCTTGTTCGTGTTGTCGTAAAGCTCCGGATCCTTGAGCAGCTTGCCCGCAGAGCCTTTGCCCGCCTGGATGTCGTCGATCATGGCGTTGACCTTATCGATGGCGGCCATCGCCTTCTTATAAGCTTCATCGCTTGTCAGCAGGGGCCCGATCGAACCTTTGCCTTGCTGGATGTCGTCCATCAAGCCTTTAAATTCCCCGACGGTCGCATTCAGGCGGTCGTACATGTCGGAGCTATAAATGATCTTGCCAATCGAGCCCTGTCCGCTTTCGATAAATCCGATGATGCGGTCGAGGCGCTTGATCAGCGCATCGACGTTGACCAGCGTACCCTGCGTAGAACGCACGACGTCCTGGATATCGGGCACGGACTTGGCGGCCAGCGCATCGCCATCTTTTACGAGGGGACCGGTTGCGGTGCTGCTGTCGACATCCACGAAAGTTTCGCCAAGCACGCCGGCCGTGGCCAGCATGGCGACGGAATCTTTGTGCAAGACGATGTCGTCGCTTTTGACGACCTTCATGGTGATCTTGACCGGCGTCTGGGGCTTGGTGGGATCGATCTGGATCTTGGTGACGTTGCCGATGTCCACACCGGCCAGCCGCACAGGCGCACCCACGCGCAATCCGCCGGCGTTATCGATGTAAGCGGTGAGGTGAATCTTGCTCGTGAACCAGCCACCGGTTCCGCTCATGAGAAAAATCAGAACCATGAGCACAATGCTGGCGACCACGACGGTCAGTCCAACGCGAAGCTGTGACCACTTGAGCTGTTTTTGGCTAGGCACGGTGGTTCCCGAGACCCCGGATAGAAAGAAGCATGATAGCAAAGAGAGGCGGGTTTCAAGCGGGGATTTTAAGGGAGGGCAGAGGTGGGGAAGGCAGAGGTCAGAGGTTAAATCCGAAAAACCTCGGTTCTGATCTCTGCCCTCTAACCTAAAAGAAGGCTTCCACCCGGCACTTGCGGAGCCGGTTGAAGCCTTCCAGTTCGGCCAGACTCATCAACAACTCTGGTTAGCGGCCAGGTCCTTTATCTGGCTTGGGTTTCTGTTCGCGCTGCGCCTTTTGCTGGGGCGCCTTCTGCTCATGTTGAGGATTCGGCTTCTCAGCTTTTGGCGTCGATTGCCGCTGCTCCTGCCGCTGCTGCTTTTGTAGCTGCGCCTGCTGGCGTTGTTCGTTTTTCTGCTGCTGTGCCTGCCGCTTCTCAGCATTCTTTTGCTGTTCGGCCTGCTGACGTTCACGCTGCTGATTCGCCTTCTGCTGCTGGGCCTGCTGCTTCTCAGCATTTTTCTGCTGTTCAGCTTGCTGACGCTCACGCTGCTGATTCGCCTTTTGCTGCTGGGCCTGCTGCTTCTCAGCATTTTTCTGCTGTTCAGCCTGCTGACGCTCACGCTGCTGATTCGCCTTCTGCTGCTGGGCCTGCTGACGTTGTTCAGTCTTCTGCTGCTGTGCCTGCTGACGGTCGCGTTGCTGAGTAGCCTTCTGTTCCTGTGCGCGTTGGCGCTCGACGTTTTTCTGCTCGTTCTTTTGCTGTTCAGCTTGCTGCCGTTCACGCTGTTGATTCGCCTGCTGATGCTGAGCATTCTTCTGTTCATTTCGTTGCTGCTGCGCCTGTTGCTGCTGATTGCGCTCCGCTTGCCGATTTTCAGCCGCGCGGTTCGCTTCCGGCTTTCGATTCTCGCCCGGCTTTACACGCGCTTCTCTCGGAGAGACGTTCGGAGCGCGATATGTTCCGCCCGCTTCCTTGGCTGCGACTACATGAGTCTTGAAGTCGCCAGGCTTGGCCGTCGCTGCAATCGCGGGACGCCCCTGGTTCTCACGAGCGAACAGCGCCCGGTTGTGGCTGGCATCGCGTGCCTGTTGGCGCTGGGCTGCAATCGCCGCGGTGTGATGCTCGCGTGCAAAGCGCTCCTGTTCGGCGCTCGGGCGCGCCGAAATTCCGCCCTCACCGCCGTTATACGCAACGTGATTATTGTTCACGATGACCGTCTTGTTGTAGACATTCGTGATGTGCGTGTTGCGGACGTTCTCGACTTCGCGGTTGTAGTAGAAAGACCGTCCTCTCCACTCGCCGCCGTAATAGCCTTCACCCGTGTATCCGAAGCCGTAGTTGATGCCGCCATAGAAGCCGACCTGCGGCCCCCAATAGCCGTCATGCCACATATAGGCGCCATCGTCCCATCCCCAATATCCGGGAGTCCAGTACATGCCAACGGGCGCCATCACCCACGTGCCTGGAACCCAGTAGTAGCCGTCGTCGTCACTCCACGCCCAATAACCGGGAGTCCAGAAATATCCGTTCCCGGGGCACGGAGGCTGCTCGTAAACAGGAATCGCGGGCGGTCCAAAGCTCACCGAGATTCCAATTCCAAGTTGCGCGAAAGCCCCCACTGAAAAAGTAAACATCAGAATTCCGAAAACCAACCATCGAATTGTTCTTCGTGCATTCATAGGGTTCCTTTGAGTACTGCAAATTTCGTCCTGGCGATCAGGTATGGAAACACCGGAGGGGAACCGGAGTTTCGATCCGTAGTGGGATGCCTTGACTCACAAACGGTTGGCCGGCTAGGGGAAGGCTGTAGGACTCGTGAGGAAAAAGAGGAGAAGGAGTTTGCTACTGCCAAAACCGTAGATTGAAATGCACAGGCCGCCCAGAGTAGATCGCGGTGCCTAGACGAATAAAATAGGTTCGAAGTTTGACCATGAAGTACAAGGCGAGGAAAGCTTTGATGATTCGGGTCGTGGCAGCAGCCGCTCTTTGTGTTGCACCCGCTATTCCGCCCGACAAGATGAGCGCGCAGTCGGCGCAATCGGATCCGGCCCAACAAGGAAAGATCATGACAAAGAAAGCCAGCTGCACGTTTGATGTAAAGGTCATTCCGCAAAAGCCAGACAACAAAGAAGCGGAAGCCGGCAACTTCCAGCGGATGTCGCTCGACAAACAATTCCATGGCGATCTTGCAGCCACCAGCAAAGGTGAAATGATTGGCGTAATGGGAGAAGTCAAGGGCTCCGGCGGCTACGTCGCCATGGAGCGAGTGACGGGAACGCTCGACGGTCGGAAGGGAACGTTCGCGCTACAGCACAGCGGGACGATGACCATAGGCGTGCCGAAAATGACAGTGACGGTAGTACCTGACTCGGGCACTGGGGAACTCACTGGACTCACCGGATCGCTGACAATTCGCATCGAAGCGGGCGGAAAACACTTCTACGAGTTCGAGTACACCCTCCCGCAATAACTCCTCATCCCTCGAGGATTACGTGCGCGAGCGCCTGCTCCGAGGTGTGCGTGAGCGAAAGCGCAATCTTCTTGTAGCCTAGCTTGGCTGCAATTGCCGCAGCCTGTCCGTGCAGTTGTAGCGTCGGCCGCTGGCCCTTGGGTCGGACCACTTCGATGTCTCGCCAGCGCACGCCGTGGTTCCACCCGGTTCCGAGCGCCTTCATGCCCGCTTCTTTCGCCGCAAAACGCGCGGCATAGCTTTCATACCTCGTGGCCTTCCCCTCGCAGTAACGGATCTCGCCTTCGGTAAAAACGCGGTGTGTGAAACGGTCGCCGAAGCGCACGATGGACTCGCGAATGCGCGGGACTTCGGCGATGTCGATGCCCGTACCGATGATCATGCAGACATTGTGCGGTGCCTACGAGAAATTCGCAAACAATGCTCCAAGGTGCGGTGTTGTCATCCCAACGCAACTTGCCATCCCGAGCGCAGCAAGGAATGAGCAGTTTTCTTCGCGCAAGGGTCCTAAAAAAGGCGGTCGCCGCGGTAAATCATCCGCCCGCCGGTCATCCGAGCTTCGGCAGTGAGCGTGTGCGCACGCGTCGGTCCCTCAGCCTCGATATGCTGCACCTCGTGCCCATGTGCCGCGAGCCAGTCGGAAACAATCATTCGGTGGCAATGAAAGTAGACGCGCTCGGCGCACATGTAGGCAGTGCGTGATTGTTCCGCGATTTTCAGCAGGTCGGCTGCTGCGCTCTCGAACTCCTCCGTGAGCGTGTAGTCAGCATATGCGCGGAAGCTCGCGTTGCGCATTGCGGTGTGCGGCGAGTCGTCGCGTTTCGACTTGCGATATCCGCCAAGCGCGTTCATCCAGACGTAACGTATTCCGTGCTTCGGCAGCGCGCTTTTCAGCGATTCGCGATTGAAATGTGGCAGGCGGCGCGACATGGGGAAGGCACGGATGTCGACCAGCGTCTCAATACCATGCGCCCTCAAGGCCGACACCAGCTCGTCAAGCGTGCGCGTCGAGTGTCCGATCGTGTAGAGGGTGGCCAAGCGTGTGTACTGGATTAGATGACGGAATTAAGAGCTGCAGCCACGAGTGCATCCTGGGACGGGAAGACGGTGCGCAAATCCAGCAGCACCCGTCCTTCTTCGACTCGCCCGACGATAGGTGGTTCGTTCTTGCGCAGGCGAGCGCACAGTTTATCCGCGGTGAGTTCACGATGGGTAAGAGCAATCAGCCGCGTAGGCAATACTGCGGTGGGAGCGGCCCCGCCGCCAATGACGGATTCCCCGTCAAGCGTTTCCACGAGCAGCGGTTTGGCCGTAACCGCCGCGATCTGAGAGACAACCGCGTCGGCACGAGCCGAAATCTCATCCTTCGATAAATGCATCATGCGCAGTACCGGTACGGCACTGTAGTCGCGCTTGACGTAGGCGAGCAGCGTAGCTTCCAGCGCGGCGTAAGTAAGTTTATCGACGCGCAGCGCACGGAAGAGCGAATTCGACCGCATACGTTCGACGAGATCTGCTCGGCCAGTAACGAGCCCCGCTTGCGGCCCGCCCAGCAGTTTGTCGCCGCTGTAGGTCACGACGTCAATGCCAGTCCGCAGACCGTCAAACACGTTCGCCTCGTTGGCCACGCCAATTTCCCGCAGATCGAACAGTGCCCCGCTTCCCAGATCCTCAAACAGTGGAATATTGCGTGCTCGCGCCAGCGTAGCCAACTCCTCAAGCGAAGGCTGCTCGGTAAATCCGGTAATAGCGAAGTTCGAACGATGAACGCGCAGCAGCAGACGCGTGCGCTCGTTAATGGCGCGCTCGTAATCGCCGATCCGCGTCCGGTTTGTCGTCCCCACCTCGCGCAGCGTAGCCTGCGACTTCGACATCACCTCGGGAATGCGGAAGGATCCGCCGATCTCGACCAGTTCTCCGCGCGAAACGATAACCTCGCCGCCCTCGGCCAGCGAGTTGAGCGCAAGGAGCACAGCCGCGGCGTTGTTGTTGACGACGATGGTAGAAACTGTCGATTCCAAACCTTCTGCCCGTACGGGCGCGGCGCTCGCGCTCCCATGTTCTTCAAATAGCCGCTGAAACAGACGGTCCACGTGTACATCGCGCTTGCCACGCTCGCCCGTCTCGAGGTTGAATTCCAGGTTTGAGTAAGTTGTGGACGCTGCGCGTGCATGATCGAGAGCGGCGTCGGCGAGCGGCGCTCGCCCCAAATTCGTGTGCAGCACCACGCCGGTGGCATTGATAACCGGCCGCAGCGAATAACGCAGCGCCTGCCGCAACTCGCGTTCGACCGCAATCGTCAAGCCGCTCAGCCCTAGATCAAGAGAACGTTCGTTGAGGAGGCCATCGGTAATTTCGTCGCGTAGGCCTTCGAGAACCACACGGATCGCATCGGTAACAATGGCCAGGCCGTCGCGCTCTGCGAGCGCACGAATGTCCTCACGGCGCAGAAGCTCGTCGATGGATGGCAGCTTGCGATAGAGCACGCTATTCGACACGGAGGACACGACCGCGATTATGACACGGAGCGGACAGAGGTGTCGGCTGCACACACAAGTTACAGCGTATGCAGATACGCCAGCAGGTCCCTAATCTGCTGGTCATTCATCACGTTCCCAAAGCCTTCCATCTTCGACCGCCCGTTCTTAATTATGTCCCCAACGCGGTCGTCATTGGCGGGCAACCCGCTGAGCTCAAGATACTGCCTTTTGAAAACACCCTTCATGCTCGGACCTTTTTTTCCGCGCGATGAGTAGGGTTCGTGGCAACGGTCGCAGTAATTGTCATAAAGCTTGCGTCCCGCCGCCTGCTGTGGGTTGAGGCCAAGCTCGGCATCGGATTTGCGACGCTCCACATCGCAGCCGACTGTACCCGCGATCACCGCGGAGACGCAGAGACAAACAATGAGGCGATAGAAGAAGCAAAAAGTCAACTTAAGAAAGCAGTGGGGCATGGAATTCTCGATGTCGCTCGGCAGTTAAAATCCTCGCACGATTCTCGATTACAGATTAGAAATTACAAAATTACAAATAGCCACCGCCGCCCGAAGCAAACAAGTCATCGATCTCGAACCAGGTGGGATAATAAACAGCAATGGCCGTTGCGACCAAACGCGTTTACGAAACCCCGTCCAGATCCGACGGCGTGCGCGTCCTCGTCGACCGCCTCTGGCCGCGCGGCCTCACCAAGGAAGCCGCCGCCATCAAGCACTGGCTGCGCGATCTGGCACCTTCGACCGAACTGCGGCAGTGGTATCACGCCAACCCCGAGGCGTGGCCGCTTTTTCGCAAACGCTACTTGAGAGAGCTGACCGGTCCGAAGGAGACCGCCGCGGTCGACAAGCTCCATGACTTCGCCGAAGGCGCGAAGAAACTCACTCTCCTCTATGCCTCGCGTATGAAGGAACGCAACAACGCAACCGTCCTGAAAGACCTGATCGAGGGTGGACAAAAGCCGCCCTCTAGCGTGGGTCGCGAGGCGGTCGCCCGACAGCGCATTCGGAAAGCGAAGAGGTAGCGGGGCCTCCCACCGTCTTCGCTGGCGGCTAGACGCGGCAAGCCCGCGTCTCCACTTTAGCTCGAACTATAATCCCCTTCATGTCCCCGGCCGCACTCGAAAAGAAAATCAAATCGCTGCGCGACAAGATTCGCCATCACGAGCACCTCTATTACGTTCTCGACCAGCCCGAGCTTACCGACGCCGAATTCGACAAGTTGATGAACGAACTTAAGCGCCTCGAGGCCGAGCATCCCGAACTCGTCACGCCCGATTCGCCGACGCAGCGTGTGGGCGGCAAGCCGCGCGAGGGCTTCGTCAAGGCGCGCCATTCGTCGCCGATGCTTTCGCTCGACAACGCCTACAGCGAAGAAGAACTGCGCGCCTGGGAGCGCCGCGTGCACGAGTTTAGCGGCCGCACCGATGTCGAATATATGTGCGAACTCAAGCTCGACGGCATGTCACTGGCACTTGTCTATGAGAATGGCCGGCTCGCTCGCGGCATCACGCGCGGCGACGGCACGATCGGTGAAGATGTCACCCTCAACGTCCGCACTGTGCGCTCCGTGCCTCTTTTGGTCTCGAAAGAGAAGCTGAAGAAAGCGGGCATCCCCGACGATTTTGAAACACGCGGCGAAATGCTGATGCCGATCGGCGCGTTCAAGAAACTGAACGAACAGCGCGCCCAGCAAGGCCTGTCAACCTTCGCCAACCCTCGCAACTTCACCGCCGGCACGATCCGCCAGCTCGAGCCGGGCATCACGGCGCAGCGCCGCATGGATTACTTCGCCTACATGCTGCTCAAGGACGGCCGCACTTTTTTCGACCGCCAGTCCAAAACCATGGACGCGCTCGAAACTGCCGGCTTCAAGGTGAATGGGAATCGCAAACTCTGCAAGAACATGGACGAGGTCTGGAAGTTTATCCATGGATGGGAGGGCAAGCGCGAATCTCTGCCCTACGAAATCGACGGCATCGTCATCAAAGTCGATCGCACTGCGCTGCAACAAGAACTCGGCTTCACCGGTAAAGCCCCACGTTGGGCCATCGCCTTCAAATATGCTGCGCGCGGCGCGGTCACGCAAATCGAAAACATCGTGCCCCAAGTCGGTCGTACGGGAAAGCTCACGCCTGTCGCATGGCTCAAGCCCGTGCCTATCGGCGGCACCACGGTCTCGCGCGCGACTCTACACAACATGGATTTCGTCGAAGAACTCGGCGTCAAGATCGGCGACTGGGTTGAGGTCGAGCGCGGCGGCGACGTAATCCCGAAAGTGGTCAAGGTCGTCGACGACAAAGACCATCCACGCGGCACCCAGACCTTCGAGATGCCCGCCCACTGCCCGGTCTGCGGCGGCAACGTGGTGCGCACCGAGGGCGAGGCCGACCATCGTTGCGTGAATGCCAACTGTCCCGCCAAGCTGCAAGGGACGATCCTGCATTTTGCCTCGCGCCACGTCATGAACATCGACGGCCTCGGCGAAGCGCTGGTCAATCAGCTCACTGAGCGCAAGATGGTCAAGAATGTCGCCGATCTCTACTCGCTCAACAAAGAGAAACTGCTTGGGCTGGAGCGGATGGGCGAGAAATCGGCGGAAAACGTCCTCGGTGAAATCGAAGCCTCAAAGAAACTCCCGCTCGAGCGCGTGATCTTTGGCCTCGGTATCCGATTTGTAGGCGAGCGTACGGCGCAGTTCTTGGCCGAGCACTTCGGTTCGCTCGACGCGATCATGAACGCAACCGCGGAGCAACTCGAAGAAGTCAATGAAGTAGGCCCGCGCATCGCGGAAAGCATCGTTGAATTTTTCGCCGATGAACATAATCAGAAATTGGTGCGCGACCTGAAGCAAGCCGGCCTCACCTTCACCGGACAGAAAAAAGAAAAGGGCACCAAGCTAGCGGGCAAGACCTTCGTCCTCACCGGTACTCTCGAGCGACACACGCGAGACGAAGCTAAGAAGATGATCGAAGATGCGGGCGGGCGCGTCTCGGGCTCGGTCAGTAAAAAAACGGACTATGTGGTCGCCGGCAGCGAGGCCGGCTCGAAACTCGACAAAGCGCGCGAGCTCGGAGTTGCTGTCATCGACGAGCAGGAACTCGAAACAATGCTTGGCTAGAGCCCACCCAGGCCGGCTTTCATCTTTTCCTATGGACCGCGACACGTTATCACACCCTCGCGTGATCGGCGTCATTGAAGAAACGATCAAAGCAGCTCACAACAGACGAGTAAGTTACCCAAAGTTGATAGTTAGGCTTCCCTAGCACGCATATCCAAATTCAACGGCACTTCGCCCCGGAGAGCCTCATGAGCTACGGCATTGATAGTCGGCTCACTAAGCCCCCTGCTGAATGCGTCTCCATCCACTCGGCCGCCGTTACTTGCCACACTCCGGTTGAGCAAATTGAGGAGTACGTGCGTGAAGGCCTTATTATTCCACTCAAGTCCGAGAATGGAATCAAGTATTTCACCGACGTGGACTACCAGTGGATTGAGACTCTCCAGCGCCTCCAGTTGGAGGCGCACCTCTCTTGCGAGGCAATCCGGAGCCTAATGCTGGGCCGTTGCGGCTGTTGGAAGTTCCGCCACTGCGAGTTCCACAACACCAATGAATGCCCTATGACCACAGACCCGTCGCGCCCATGCTGGGTCAATCGGGCATCCTGGCACATCCTCGCTTCGTACCCCTGTTATTCGTGCCTTGTATATCGCACCTTGCCGTACTGCGCAGGCATCGGAACGGTGCTGCAGGGCTCGGCCTTGGAATAGGCTCCGGGGGCTCTCATAGCGGTTCGCCAGAAGCGCAACTCAATGTTTCGCCGTCGGAGGCGTTAGTCCGTTTAGCCGAAGATACATTGCCGCTTCGGCATAGTGATCGGCCCAGTTGCTCGCGATGCCCAGTGCGTACCGCGCGCGAGAGACTTTCTGGCCACCCGGGCCGCCCATTACCATCTCGCCGAGCTTTGAGTCATCCATCTTGCCGATGGCATCATTGCAAAAATCGAACGATGTTTTCAGCGCAGCCACAAGTTTGTCCTTGCTGTCGGTATCCTTCGGCTCTTCAACTTTTGGAGCCGCAACCGCCGAAGCGCCGCTGCACAACGCGTAATTCGCCTCGATCATATGCGCCACCAGATGTCCAAACGTGATCTGGTCTGCACTGGGTTTGTAGTTGAACTTGTCGGCCGGCATTTCCTCGACTGCCGCGATCGTATTCTTTTGCCGGTTTGGGAAGACTTCTCCCAGAGCCGTGGCGATTGGGTTCTTGACTTGACCAGCCGCCGACGCGGCAAGTAAAAACAGGCACAGCGCAACTTTCAGTTTCATAGCCATCCTCCGAATGCTGCCAGCATAACGCGGGTGTAGGCGCCCGCGCCACACTCGACTCGCGTTAAACTGAGGTATGCACGCGCACTCGCACGCTGGGCATTCGCATGGCACCGGCAGAGTCCTGCAGATTTCCGTCGCCGTCACCGCCCTTTACATCGCTCTTCTCGTCTTTGCCGGTATCCGCGCTCGTTCGCTCGCCTTGCTTTCAGAAGCGGGCCACAACCTCTCCGATCTTCTGGCCCTGCTGCTCTCGCTGGTAGCTGTCTATATTGAAAGCCGCCCCCCCAGCGCGACCAAAACCTACGGGTACCGCCGTGCCGGAGTGCTGGCCGCGCTGGTCAATTCACTCTCTCTGGTCGTTGTTTCGGCACTGATTTTCTATGAGGCCTACCACCGCCTCCAGCATCCCGAGCCTATTCGCGCCGGACTGATGATCTGGGTAGCTGCGGCCGGAGTGGCTATGAATGGCATGATCGCGCTCCTGCTCTGGCGCTCCGGGCGCGATGTCAATGTGCGCAGCGCGTTACTACATGAAGTCGGCGACACCATATCCACCGCCTCCGTCATTGTCGGCGGCTGGATCATTCTCATGACCGGCCAGTCCTGGGTCGACCCGGCGCTATCCTTTGGGATTGGCGCTCTGATCCTTTGGTCAAGCTTTGGTATTGTGCGCGAGACGCTCAACATCCTGCTCGAGGGCACACCCCGCGGCATGAGTCTCGACGATGTGGAAGCCGTGGTCCGTGGCATCGCCGGCGTCGCCGACGTCCACGATCTCCATGTCTGGAGCATCGGCTCAGAGAATCACGCTCTGTCCGCCCACGTCAAGATCGCCGATATGGCGACCTCCGAGAGCGACGTGATTCTCCGCGCCATTAACGAAAAGCTGGGCCAAGGCTTCGGCATACGCCACACCACGATCCAACTCGAGCACGCTATTTGCGAGACTGCCCATGACTGCGTGATCGCCGTGGGCGATGAAACCGGTTCCGGCCGGCACGTTCACTCCGAATACGGCCACGAGGGCCACCGCCACTAAGGCAACTCCTCGCTAGGAGATCCCGTTCGCGTTCAAGTGTGCCGAATATTGCTGGTCGACTTTCTTGATGTGGCTCGTCAGCCAGTCTGTAAGGAAATTGAGAACTTCGACCGATTTGCCAAGCACCCCTTTTTCGACATCCTTCTGAAACTGCTCAACCTTGCTCACATAAGTCTTGTGCTGCGCGCGATGCTCCGCAAGCTTTGGGTAGTGAGTCTGCTCCATCATTTTCTCTTAAGCCCCGAAGTGAAATTTCGTGTAGTCGCCCAATTCCTTTACGACCTTCGCGACCACCTGGTTTCCGTTGCCGGCCGACATAGCTTCGTGCAACTTGTTGAGAATGTCGAAGAGTTTCTTGTGATCTGTGTCGCATTTTTCCACTTTGACGCTGTAGGACGGGTTCCAGCTTACTAACGCCATAAATCTCCTCTCAGAACGAGTTTTACCCTCGATTATTTCATCGGCGATGTCCCGAAAAAGCCCTGATACCTCAGTAATGCCGCGGTCCCACCAGAAGACCTTTTGAAACGCGCCAATCCGCCGCTTTAGTGAACGCCCGCCGCCGTCATGTGCGCCGTATACTTCCTGTCCGTCTGCTTGATGTGGGTCGCCAGCCACTCCTTTAGAAAATTCACGACGAATAGCGACTTGGAGAGATTGCCGGCTTCCACCTCTTTCTTGAACTGCTCCACTTTCTTGGTGAACTTCTGGTGCTCCGCCCGCTGCTGATCCAGACCCGGATACTTAGCCTTGACCAGAAGGGCTTCCTCGGCCGCAAAATGGCTCTTGCCGTAACTGTCCAGTTCGTCCACCACTTTCTTCATTACCTCCTTGCCTTTACCATGGTTCATTGCCTCCATCAGGCGTCCAATAAGGCAAACAGTTTTTTGTGGTCGTCGTCGCACCGCTGCACCCCAACGCTATAAGTCGGATCCCAATTGACCACGGACATAGAAGTCTCCCTTCGAACCTTACGTTCGGCTTCCAGACCATCGGCGTGGTTCCTGCATTGCTTTATGCGATCCGCGCCCGACGCGAATTACGTAGGTGAGAGACGATCCGAGCGGTTGGCACTGCTCCGTGTCAGAAGGGCAGGGTCTCTCCGACTTAGAGCACTTATAAGTAGTAGGTTTCCCTAGGTACCAGAATCTAAAAGCTCCGCTCGCATCGCGCCTCAGCCCTGACGTTCGAAGATCTTCTGCACCGTCTCAATCGTGTCCGCCTCTCCCGCAGGTTTATCCGTCCGCAGCCGCACGATCCGCGGAAAACGCAACGCGTAGCCGCTCTCGTGCCGCGTCGAGCGCATCATGTTGTTGAACGCCACCTCCAGCACGATCTTCGGCTCGACCTCCAGCCGCATTCCCTGTTCGCTGATCGTATGCGCCAGGAACCACTCCGTCATCTCCGCAATCTCCGCGTCCGTGAGCCCGGAGTAAGCCTTCCCGATATTCACCAAGCGATCTCCGCCCCACACCGCAAACGTGTAGTCGCTGAGCACCCCGATGCGCTTGCCATGTCCGTATTCAACAGCAGTCACGACCACGTCGAGCGTCGCCAGCTCCCGCTTCATCTTGAGCCACGACTTCCCGCGCCGTCCCGGTGTGTAGAACGAGTCGAGGTCCTTGATCATCAGGCCTTCGTTGCCACGCGCGCGAGCCGCGACGAATAGGGCCTCAAGATCGCCGGCTGTGTGAGCGACTGCGACGGGAGCGCGTAGAACGTGGGTCTGCTGTGCATCGTTGGGTTCGCCGAACGCAAAGCTGGACTGGCCTTTGAGCGCGGGCATGGTAGCGACGCGTGGGAGCGCGAGAATGTCATTGAGGATCTGCACCCGCTCGCGAAGCGGATGGTGGAGCAGCAACTCGCCATCCGCATAGAGAAGGTCGAAGATCATGTAGGCGACCGGAACCTCCTGCAGGAGCCGGTCACTGACCTTCTTCCGGCCAAGCCGCTGCTGAAGGGTGCTGAAGGGCAGCGCTCGACCGGCTACATCCGCAGTACTCGACCACGCTACGATTTCGCCATCCAGAATCGCGTCTTTCGGCAGCCCTGCCAGCGCCGGAGGAAGCTCTGGGAACGACTCCGTAATCTCGTCCCGAGTACGCGAGAACAACCGCACCTCGCCTCGCGCAACATGTGCCTGCGTCCGGATTCCATCGTATTTGTCCTCGACCGCGGCATTCGTAAAGTAGCCAACCGCTTCCTCCACCGAATCCACTGGACTGGCAAGCATGAAGTCGATGGGGTGGAAAAGGCGCATCCTCGCCACAGCCAGTTGTCCGCTGGAAGCGAGCCTCAGCGTCTCTCCAATATCGCCGAGCAGCATGTTGGCGCGCTTGACCTGGTCGAGGGGAGTTTCATAGGCTCGGGCAATCGCCTCTTCGACCAGGCTTTCTTTGAGCCCGATGCGCAAATCTCCGCTGATGATTTTGACGATGTATTTGGCTTCGAGAGGAGTTGCGCGCTCGAGAAGCTGGCGCAGCAATGCAAGCTTTAGAGCCGGACCACGAGCCGTCGCGATCTCGGTGAAGGCCGATTGAACGTCAGATAGAGAGAGACCGCCCTGATCTGGAGGCAACGACTGAATCGTGCCATTCTGCTTTGCCAAGGCGTCAGCCGCAACCGCGCCTGCGTCACCGTGTCGGCGGTAGAGGGCTGAAAGCTCGCCCTCGCTTTTGTCGGAGAGTTCGGAGATCGCCTGCCAGAGTAACGCGCCTCCGACTTGGAGAGTGGCTTCGACGTAGCTTGCGAATGGCCCTCCGGAAAAGAAGATGGCCGCAATCGCTGCCTCGGGAATCGGGATCGAACGTAGGTAATCCGACACAAGGGCGGTCTTTGCCAGCTTGCTGGTAGTGCCTCCAATTGCCTCCGCGGTCTCGGCGAAACGCAACATGTGGATAGCATTGTACTTGCAGTTCAATGGCCGGAATTCGCCCACCCTGTGGTACGCTATTGTGCGGAGTCGTCCCGTCCCGCAGCGACATCCAATACCTAGTGCTTAGACCCAGTTCCCTTATGCGATTTTGGCGGCAAAACCTGCGTTTCCTGGCGGCAGTGCAACTGCTCCCCGCTCTCGAGAGTGGCGAAGAAACCACGCTTGTGGGCGGACAGGCGGTGCTGGAGGGCGTCATGATGCGCTCGCCCCATGCTTGGGGCATCGCCGTCCGCAAGCCTTCGGGGGAAATCGTCACGCACAGCGAACCGCTGGAGCGTCCTTCGGAGCAGCACAAGTGGATGGGGTGGCCGGTCGTGCGCGGCGTGATGACGCTCGGCTACGCCATGTCGCTCGGCTTCCGCGCATTGAAGTTTTCCGCCAACGCTGTGCTCGAAGAAATCACGGGTACTGAGGAAACAAACAACGAAAAGCCGGGCAAAAAGTTTGAGATCAGCGGCTGGATGGCGGGCCTCAATATGGCCTTCTCCATTCTGTTTTTTATCTTCATGTATAAGTACCTGCCGCTGCTGGCCACGACCGAGTTGAAGAAGGTTAATCCTGTTTTTGGCAATCAGTTTCTCTTTAATCTGGTCGACGGCCTGATCCGGATAGGAATGTTTTTGCTGTTCGTGTGGGGCGTTTCGCTGTGGAAGGATATCCGGCGGGTATACGAGTACCACGGCGCCGAGCACAAAACCGTATTTGCCTTCGAGAATGGCGACCCGCTTGAGACCGCGACGGTGCAGAAGTACTCGACGTACCATCCGCGCTGCGGCACGAGCTTCCTGATGACGGTGATGATCATCTCGATGATCGTCTACATGTTCATCCCGGTGACGACATTTTGGGCGCGTTTCGGAGAGCGCATCGCGCTGCTACCGGTAATTGCAGGAGTTTCGTACGAGATCATTCGCTTCGCTGGGAAGCGCTTTTCGGCCAATAAGGGCAGCTGGCTTTTTGGGTTGATGACTGCGCCCGGCTTATGGCTGCAGCGGATCACCACCCAGCCTCCCGACGACCGCGAAGTGGAGTGTGCGATTATCGCCCTCGGTCATGCCATGGCACTCGAAAAGCAACATGGCGGCGAATTGGTGATTGCTTAGCGGCGCCTGGCGCGAAAACCAGTTCTCTGTTGTCGGTTCTCAGTTCTAGGTAAAACCCCTAAAATAAAAGTCGAGAGAACCGAGGCTGACGGCGTTTTCTGCTTAAGGCGTTATTAATCCCTTTTTGTTGTTTTACTAGAACAAAGAACTGAGAACTTATGTTTGAGAGACTGGACCAAATTGAAGCTCGGTACGAGGAGCTGACGAGTGCTCTAGCCTCGCCGGAGATCGTCAATGACTCGGCGAAATACCAGAAGACTGCTAAGGCGCACAGCGAAATTACGCCCGTCGTCGAGAAGTATCGGGAATACAAAGACCTGACGCGCGGGATCACCGAGAGTAAAGCGCTCATTGCCGAAGAGACCGATGCCGACATGCGCGCTTACGCCGAAGAAGAACTGGCGAAGCTCGAAGGGCGAGTCGGGGGCGTTGAAGAAGAGCTGAAGGTGTTGCTCTTGCCCAAGGATCCTAACGACGAGAAAAACGTCATCCTCGAAATCCGCGCCGGCACGGGCGGCGATGAGGCGACGCTTTTTGCCGCTGAAATCTTCCGCATGTACAACCGCTATGCCGAAACTCAAAAGTGGAAGGTGGAGGTGCTTTCTACTTCCGAGTCGGGCGTCGGAGGCCTGAAAGAAGTCATCGCGCTAATCGAGGGCGACCGCGTGTATTCGCGCCTGAAGTACGAGAGCGGCGTGCATCGCGTGCAGCGCGTGCCCGAAACCGAGCAGCAGGGTCGCGTGCATACATCGGCAATCACGGTGGCAGTGCTTCCCGAAGCCGAGGATGTCGACGTCAAAATCGAGGCCAAAGATCTGCGGATTGACACGTTCTGCTCTTCCGGGCCAGGCGGACAATCGGTGAACACGACGTATTCGGCGGTGCGTATCACACACATTCCCACCAATACGGTCGTGAGTTGCCAGGACGAAAAGTCGCAGATCAAGAACCGCGAAAAGGGGATGCGCGTGCTGCGTTCGCGTCTCTACGAGCTGGAGATGCAGAAGCAACAAGAAGCGCTGGCCAAAGAGCGCAAGCAAATGGTGGGCTCGGGCGACCGTTCGGAGAAGATCCGCACATACAATTTCCCGCAGAACCGCCTCACCGACCACCGCATCGGCTTCACTATCCACCAGCTCGAACAGGTCATGGATGGCAAACTCCAGCCTCTAATTGAGGCTCTCGTCACACACTTCCAGGCCGAAAAGCTGAAGCAGGAAACGGCAAGCGTGGTGTAAGGGCAAGTCGGGAGTCAGAAGTCAGATCGCAGAAGTGCTTCAAGGGTTCCTTCCGAGGTTTTACTAGTGCAATCTGACCACTTACTTCTGACGTTTTCATGTTGAAATTGACTCGTGCAGCTTCGCCAATCCCTAAACGCCGCCATCGAACGTCTTACCGCGCGGAACGTTCCCTCCCCGCGCATGAATGCGGAACTGCTCATCATGTTCACGCTCGATTGCGATCGCGCTTATCTGTATGCGCATCCTGAGCGCGAGCTTACGCCCGACGAGACTGCCCGCTACAACGAGGCACTCGCCCGGCGCGCCACCGGCGTGCCCGCGCAGTACATTACTGGGCATCAGGAATTCTGGGGGATGGACTTGATCGTCTCGCCGGCCGTGCTGATTCCTCGCCCGGAGACCGAGCACTTGATCGAGGCTGTGCTGGAACTGACGGGGTTAGCGGGCAACAAGAGCGACCACCACGAAGGGCACGAAGGAACACGAAGGAATTTCGCGTTGTCACCACGAATCGTTGACGTGGGGACGGGTTCCGGCGCGATTGCCCTGGCCCTAGCTCGCGAATTCCCCTTCGCCGAAATCCACGCAACCGACATATCGGAAGAGGCGCTTGAAGTCGCGCGAGCCAACGCTGCCCGACATGAACTATCGTCGCGGATTGCATTTCGGGAGACAGATCTTCTTTCCAGCATGCCCACGAATTACTTCGATTTTGTTGTTTCCAATCCGCCGTATGTCGGCGAGTCGGAAGAGGACTCGGTGCAGCTTGGAGTCCGAAAATTCGAGCCGCGCGGTGCCGTGTTTGCAGGAGCAACCGGACTTGAAGTAATCGAGCGCCTCATTCCGCAGGCTTGCGACGCATTGCGGCCCGGCGGATGGTTGGTTTTCGAGATCAGCGGAACGATTCTCGATGGCGTGCGCGAGCTATTGAAAGGATGGGAAGAGATTGCGATCAGAAACGATTTGCAAGGAATCCAGCGAGTGGTTCTTACCCGCAAATCGACTTCTCGCTAACGAGCAAATTCAAATCGCGGAGGACGCAGAGGTTTCTTAAGAATCAAGTCCTCGTCCTCTTTGTCCTTCGTGGTTATGGTTTTACGCCTCCGGACGCAAAAATGCCTCAGAACGTTACCCTCACCCCAAGCTGCGCTGCGAACGGAATGCCCACCGTTGTGCCGGGGCCGAAGAAATCTCCCAAGCCTCCCGAGGGAATTTCGAGCTGCTTCAGGCTGGTCAGCGGCCCGCAGGTTGGATTGCAGACTCCAGTGATGATGGTTCCGGTCAGCGGATCGGTCGTAACAGGCAGAACCGCGACATTGGTCACGTAATTTGCGCCTGGATTGTTGCGGTTGAACAGGTTGAACATCTCGGCGAATGGGTAAAGCTGCCAGCGCTCGGTCAGCTTAATCGGGCGCGCGACGCGCAGATCCGCCTGAATGTAGGCCTTGCCGCGGAATTCATCGAGACTTGTATAGACCGGATTGCCGCTGTCGTTGAAGTCGAGATAAACGCGGCCGCCGCCGTCCGCCGTGGTGATCGTGAACGGCCGCGCGCTCTCGGCCTGCGTGACCGTCGAGACTTCGAAGCCGCCGGGAACATGCACGAGGGCGCCGAGCACGAAACGATGGCGCACGTCTTCACCGGATGGGCCGTAATCGCCGGCACCGAAGCCATTGGGTTGTTGCGTGTTCGGATCATTACAGACGCCATTGACGTAGTCGAACAACTCGCCCAGCACACAGCCCCAGGTCTCCGCCTTGGAGAACGTGTAGTTGGCAGTCAGGTTCACGCGGTGCGAGACGTTGCCGCGTAGTTGCAGCATGAGCGCGTTGTAGCTGGAGCGGTTATTGGATTGGAAAACGGTGATGTCCGAATAGCCGTAGGCGCGGTAGCCATGCTGTCCGTCTTCATGGACGTAATCCGCGCTCGCCACCCAGTGCTGGTTGATCGCGTGCTGAATTCCACCGGTGATGTGGATGGAGTACGGGGTCTTGTAGCGCGGATCGATGATGGCTGGGGGCGCGGTACAGTCGGCCGGGTCGCTGTTACAAGCATTAATGTTCCCGTTATTCACCGCTTGGAACGCCGGAGCCCAACCGTTCTGCGCCAGGTCGTTGTAATACATTCCGATGCCGGCGCGTAGAACCGTTCTTTCGCTGCTGCCCGGGCTGTAGGCGATGCCGAGGCGCGGACCGATCTGTTTGCGATAGTCGTGAGGAGCGGCCAAGGGATAGCCGTCAGCGGTCAGATTCTGAAAGAACGGGTTTGCGGTCTGATCGCGCCCGGAAGCCTTGAACAAGCCAAATGTTGTCTGCCAGCGCAGTCCGTAATTAATGGTGAGGTGCGGCGTTGCATGCCACGAGTCCTCGGCGTAGAGCGCAAGGCGCTGGACGTTTTGCGAGAAGCTGCCATCATAGGCTGGAATGGGCGTAGCTCCCGCCGCGTAGTCGATGGGAAACTGCGCGAGGTCGTTGATGTAATCGGTGGGATTCATCGGAAACACGTATTGCGTTTCCGCATTGCCCGGAAATGCTCCACTCAAAACCGGCTCGTGAATGAAGTTAATGCCAAACTTCGGCGCGTGATGCCCCGCTACGTGGCTGATATCGTACCGGAACTGATATTTCTCCTGATTACGCAACGTCGGGAAGAATGTAATCGGCGTGGCGAACTGGCTGTCGCCGAAGGTTTCGAAGCCCGAGACGGTAAGCGAGGTTGAACTGAACGGGAAAGCCAGCGCAAATCCGAAGTCGGAATTTCGCGCTTGTGTCAGATGAAGTTCACTGGCATCGAAGACGAAGCTGCCCACCCAGGTTGGACTAAAGGTGTATTGGTTGCTGATGACGGTATTCAAATAGTTGTTGTGCGTAGACAGACCCGTTGATGGCAGAGTCGCCTGCTGCACCAGGTTGTTGTGGGTTGTATAGCTGTCCTCGGCAAATCGCAGGAACCAGTTCGACTTCGACGATTGCGCCCAGTCGAAGCGGAGCGAACCGAGATAGTCACGAAAAGGAATCGGGACTGTGGAAGGGACGGAGATCGACGTCACCCCGGGAATCAACCCGTCTGCCGCGATCTGCGCCAGCGCATTAAACTGTTCTGTGCTCGCCGGACTATAAGCGATGCTGGCATTCTCGTGCACGTGCTCGAACGAGGCAAACACCCAAGCCTTGTTCCGGGCGATTGGACCGCCAATGGTCGCAATATAATTCTGGCGTGAGAAGGGCTGCTTTGGATTGTGCACGCAGACGCCGTCGGTGCAGGTCTCGGCCGGGTTCTCGATAGGAAAGCGCGCATTGAGATCGGCGGAGCGCCCGTAGAAAGACGCGCTGCCGTGCCAGTCGTTCGTACCGCGCTTGGTCGTGATTACAACCGATCCTGCCGTTGTACCGCCCGTGTCGGCGTCTTCATTCGCGGTGCGGAAATCGAATTCCTGTAGAGCATCCGGCGAGAAGTTCTGCAAGAATCCGCCAATCCAATCGTCGGAGTTGTCGCCGCCGTCGATGGATAGCTCATTGTTCAGGCCTGAGCTCCCACCAGTGGAGACGGCCGTGATGCGCGCTTTGGTCGGATCGGAAGGCTCCACAGGTTCGGTCCCGGGCACGAGGTAGGCAATGTTGGCGAAACTGCGCGCAGCGAGCGGCAGGGTTTCAAGGTCCTGTGTGGTGATTACGCCCTGGTGAACGGCGCTGGCCGTGTCAATCGGCTGCGTGGTGATGGAGGAAGCGCTGCCGCGCACATTGACAGTTTCACGGCCACTCTGCGGTTGCAGGGTAATGGAAACGTCGCGGACTACGCTGACTTCCACAATGACGTCGGATGCAGCCTGGGCGAACCCTTTCGCCTCGACCACAATGTGATAGCGGCCCGGGAAGAGGCCCTCGATGCGGAATTCTCCGTTGGAATTAACGGCAGCTTCGCGGATGAAGGAAGAACCTTCGGATTGCAATGTGATGTGAGCTCCGCCGATGCGGGCCTCACTGGCATCCTGCACTTCGCCGCGCAGCGTGCCGTTTGGGTTCTGAGCTTGCAGGTTGATGGATATGAGCGTCAGTAGTACGACCGGCAGCAGGATGCGCAGCGTGCGCAGTCTTCCAATGGCATACAGGCGTTCCATGAAATTTCCATCCAGTGAATGCAGGATCGCCGCTGTCTCTCGGGCTTGTGACGGGGACAACTCACAGCGGCTGAGTAGCTTGCCTCGAAGGGCAGGATATTTGCGGGCGAGCAGTACTACCAGCGATAGTCGCCGGCGGACTCCAGGCGTTCATCTCAAACGAAGATCTCGTGTTTTCTAGAAATCCTTCTTGGCTGGGCGGAAGGGAGGCCCTCTATCTGACCAACCATTCCGTTAATTCATGAGTAAATGCAAGAACGGGCGTGTAGGCAACAAAGGCACAGAGAATTGCGACCAGAACCGGCGGGATCGCCAGCCAGCGCGGAATAAGGCGCCTTCTCTCCTGGCTACCTTCTTCCCAGGCAAGCAGGCGTGCAATCCGTGCGCGGATCGATCCAGTTACAAACCCCACGGTGCAGGCAGGGGCCGCTTCGACAGGAACAAGCCGTGAGAGCTTCACCAAGGCGGCCGCCAAGTCGAGGGCGTCGTTCACATCACTGACGGCTGCGTCGTCGGCCGCAAGCTCCGCTGCCTGCGACCAAGCCGCTTCAAGTTTGGCCAGACCCGGGAACGGCGCAAAGCGGAAGATCAGCTTCTTCAAATTGTCCCATGAGCGGATGTGGGCAAGCTCATGCCTGAGAGCAACGCGTAGTTCTTCATCCGCTAGAATCTGAACCGCCGCGTCGGATACAAGCACTCGCGGCTCGGTCATGCCAATCAATGTGAGGGGTGGCGTTTGATTCCGTGCACGAAGAGTTGCGGCGTGCTCGCCCGTCTCGAGAGGACTCGCTCCATCCAGCCAGCGCGCTACGATGCGCGATGTATGAACCTGAGCTGCGACGACGCGATAGGAGCCATACACGATCAGCAGCAGCGCGGCGATTCCGAACACAAACGTGTATTTACCCATGCCTTCATCGACGGCGTGCGGCTCCAGGATTTGAAAAGATGGAATCACAAATGCCGCGGTAACGATGATCGAAAGAACCAGCGGCAGGATACGCAGAAGAAATAGCAGATCGGCGACGCTCTTTTCGGCGGCGCGCAGCACGCGCAGCCAACGCCAGGAAACAGCAACCAACGCCGACAGCAGGCAATACAACAGGACAAAAAACGTCAGCGAGACCGCGATTCCGCGCAACGCAAACATTTAGCGCCGCTCCTTGGCTCCCGTCTCCTGAGATTGGACTTGCCTGGTTTTCAGTTCGCGGCGCTTGCGCTCGATGAGGGCCTGGAGCTCGTCGAGCAATTGCGCATCATGCGCGCTGAGAGCCTCCACCAGGTAGGACAGCGGCAAGGCAGAGGTATCGTTTGAACCCAGCAACTGGCGGATACCGTCGAGAGCGGCACCGCGTTGCAACTCCTCAGGGCTGAGGCGCGGAGTATAGCGAAAAGCGCGGCCTTCGGCGGAGCGATCAAGCAGGCCCTTCTTGTAGAGCCGGTCCATGGTGGTCATGACCGTCGTGTAGGCCTGGCGAATATTGCCATCGGAGAGCATTTCGCGCACCGTAGCCGAGCCGCGCGACCAAATTTCACGAAGCAGAAGCTGTTCGAAGGGCCCAAGCTGCGGCGTCGAGTTAGATCCGAAAATGGCGAATTTCGTTGTCATCAGAGCAAAATATCTCCAGCGGAGCTGGAGGGTGTGGGGGGAACACCCAATTGGTGACTATACCACCAGGGATGCGGCGCGACACCAATAAAGCGAGAAATTTGGGCTGATTCGCCGCAAAAAAGCAAGAATTTTGCATATGTTTGCGACATTTCTCGAGACTTCAGGCAGGAGGCGCTCTAGGTTACGGCGGTAGCGGGGAGAATTTCCTCCACGTCAATTTTAGTCGGGTAGCTCCCGCTATAGCAGGCCGAACAATAGGTGGTCTTATCGCCATCGGCAGCCGCTCTTTTCAAGCCTTCGAGCGAAAGATAGGCGAGGGAGTCGGCATCGATGAATTTGCGAATTTCCTCGACCGACTTGTTGGCGGCAATCAACTCGCGCTTGGAGGGCGTATCGACACCATAAAAGCACGGCGAAATTGTTGGCGGGCAGGAAATGCGCATGTGCACTTCTCTGGCTCCGGCATTGCGGATCATGCGAACGATCTTGCGGCTGGTAGTGCCGCGAACGATGGAATCGTCGACGAGGATGACGCGCTTCCCTTCGAGCATGCTATGGACGGCATTGAGCTTGAGCTTGACGCCGAAGTCGCGCACCGACTGCTTTGGCTCGATGAAGGTGCGGCCCACATAGTGATTGCGGATCAAGCCGAGACGAAATGGAATGCCGCTTTCCGCCGCGTACCCGATCGCCGCTGTGTTGCCGGAGTCGGGCACGGGAACGACAATGTCGGCGTCCACCGGAGCCTCGCGTGCGAGCTGACGGCCCATGTTGTCGCGGCTTTGGTCGACGGATCGGCCGAAGACGATGCTGTCTGGACGCGCGAAATAAACGTGCTCGAAGATGCAACTCGATAGCGCTGGAGACGGCGCATAGAAACGCGAACTGACGCCCTCGGGGCCGACGATCACAAGCTCTCCCGGCTTGACGTCGCGCTCATAGACAGCGCCGATCAGATCGAAGGCACAAGTTTCTGAAGCAAACACAACCGTGTCCTTCTTTTCGCCGCTTACGGCGAGGATGCGGCCCATAGCGAGGGGCCGGAAGCCGCGCGGATCGCGGCAAGCGAAAATGCGGTCGCGGCTAATGATGACCAACGAGAACGCGCCTTCGACCCGCCGTAACGCGTCGGCAATAGCGTCCGGCAGCGTTTGCTCGCGCGACAGGGCGATCAGATGAACCAGCACTTCTGTATCGCTGTTGGTTTGGAAAATTGAGCCTTGGCCTTCGAGCTTGCGCCGAATCTCGAGCGCATTGATGAGGTTGCCATTGTGAGCGATGCCGATTGTGCCTTTGTTCGACTGCACCATGATCGGCTGCGCGTTCAGCAAGGCGGAGTCGCCGGCCGTCGAATAGCGCGTGTGGCCAATCGCGAGAACGCCGCGCAACTTCGCGAGCACATCTTCGCTGAAGATATCGGCGACCAGTCCCATGGATTTGTGCTGGTGCAGTTGCTCGCCGTCAGAGGTGACAATGCCGGCCGACTCCTGGCCGCGGTGCTGGAGAGCGTGCAGGCCCAGGTAGGCGAGCTTCTCCGCTTCAGGATGAGCGTGAATCGCCACTACCCCGCATTCATCACGAAATTTGTCTGAAGGGAACATCGTCGTAGGTCGTTTCGTCCTTAAGTTCTTGCTGTTCGGCCTAGCTAATTGTCGGTCGGTACGCTCGTTTCTGTGTGCAAGGCTTTCTCCAGCGCACCTTCATAAGCATTTCTCAATTCATCAACACTTGCGGAAATCACCGGCTGATTGCCGACTGCAATCTCTATCCGCTCGCCGCCGGTTTCGCCCAGCACGTCCAGCGGGACCTCGAAGTCCTCCGCTACCTGTTTGATTCGCTCGAGGTGCGCTGGGTCGCAACTCAACAGCACGCGGCTCGCGTCCTCGCCAAACAGCCTGAATTCAGCCGCCAGGCCCTTCCCCGCGAGATTCAAGCGCGCGCCAATTCCTGCCGGCAGAGCGCATTCTACAAGCCCAACCGCCAAGCCGCCATCGGCACAATCGTGGGCCGACTCGACTAGTCCGGCGTGAACCATCGACACTAGAGCCCGCTGCAGCGTCGCCTCTTTTTCGATATCCAGTTCCGGCGGATATCCCCACACCGCGCCGAGGACTTCTTTCGCGTATTCGGAGGATCCGAATTCAGACTCGGCATCGACGGCATCGCCCGGAGCGTTCGCCCGCAGCAGAATAATTGTCCGCCCGGCCCGCCTGAAATACACCTTCGTCGACTTGTGCACGTCTTCGAGAATTCCCACCACGCCGATGACCGGCGTCGGATAGATTCCCTCGCCGAGCGTCTCGTTGTAAAAGCTGACATTGCCGCCGGTGATCGGCGCATCCAGTTCCTCGCAGGCCTTGGTCATGCCATCGATCACCTGCGAGAACTGCCACATGATGTGCGGCTTTTCGGGATTACCGAAGTTCAGGCAGTTGGTCGCGCCAATCGGAGTCGCCCCCGCGCAAGCCACCTTGCGCGCGGCCTCGGCAACGGCATGCATCGCTCCGAGTTTCGGGTCGAGATAGCACCAACGCCCATTTCCGTCGAGCGCCATTGCCAGCCCGCGCTTTGAACCTTTGATGCGAATCACGCCCGCGTCGCCCGCGCCCGGTGCTTCGACCGTGTTGGTTTGCACCATGTGGTCATATTGCTGCCACACCCAGCGCTTCGAGCAGATGTTCGGGCTTCCTAGCAATCGCTTAAGCTGCGGCGTGAAATCGCCATTGCCGCCAAGTTCAATGTGCTGGGGCTTCTCGCGGTCGACCGGCGGTTCCCAGCGCGCGAGTGGCCGCTTGTAAATCGGAGCGTCGTCTGTGAGCGCCGCATTCGGAATTTCGGCGACGATTTCTCCGTGCTGCCGAACACGCATCTTGGTGTCGCTCGTTACATGCCCGACTTCGACCGCATCGAGCCCCCACTTTTGGAACACACGGAAGACCTCGTCTTCGCGTCCTTTTTGCGCGACCAGCAGCATACGCTCCTGCGACTCGCTAAGCATGATCTCGTAGGGCGTCATACCAGTTTCGCGCTGGGGAACACGATCCAGTTCGATATCGATGCCTGTGCCACCCCGCGCGCCCATCTCGCAAGTCGAGCAGGTCAAGCCGGCCGCGCCCATGTCCTGAATGCCGACAATCGCTCCGGTTTGCATGGCTTCGAGGCATGCCTCAAGCAGCAACTTCTCAAGGAACGGATCGCCCACCTGCACATTCGGACGCTTAGCCTCGGAGCCTTCGCTGAACTCCTCGCTCGCCATCGTGGCGCCGTGGATTCCGTCGCGCCCAGTCTTTGACCCCACATAAATGACCGGGTTTCCTTCACCGGCGGCGCGCGCATAAAAGATCTGGTCTTTACGGACAAGTCCGAGCGCAAACGCATTCACCAGCGGATTGCCCGAGTAGCAGGACTCGAACTTCACTTCGCCCCCGAGGTTGGGAACGCCGAAGCAATTTCCATAGGAGGCGACGCCGCTGACGACACCTTCTATTACGGAGTGGTTCTTATGAATCTCCGCTTGTGTAGCGCGGGCGCCCCCGCCCGCGCCAGCGTAGGCGGGCGATAGCGCCCGCCCTACACGATCCTCGATCGGACCGAACCGCAGCGAATCCATTACGGCCACGGGCCGTGCGCCCATTGTGAAGATGTCGCGCAGAATTCCGCCGACGCCGGTGGCCGCGCCCTGGAATGGCTCGATAAACGACGGATGGTTATGAGATTCGATCTTGAACGCGCAGGCCCAGCCGTCGCCGATATCGACAATGCCGGCATTTTCTCCGGGGCCTTGCAGCACGAGCTTGCTGCGCGTCGGCAGGCGTTTCAAATGCACACGCGACGATTTGTAGGAGCAGTGCTCGCTCCACATCACGCTGAAGATGCCGAGTTCTGTGATGGTCGGCTCGCGTCCGCCCAGCAACTGCTTGATTTTTTCGTATTCGTCCGGGGTGAGCCCGTGGTCGCGGATCACTTCGGGTGTAATGGCAGAAATCGTCGCGGTGGGCATGTCGGGAATTTCTATTGTCGCATGTCCGCGCCGCTTTCCGTATACGGATATCTGATGGGAGGTATAAGTGGGAAATTCTGTCGTTGGCGTTTCGTCGATAGCCTTGGCTAGTCACAAAGTGTCGCCAGGAACAAATGCCGCCGCCGTATTCGCCTGCCGAACAAATAACGACGAACGACCGACTATGACGTCTGACGCGCGCCGGCCGACGGTTATACTGTCCTCGATGAAGTCCGTCATCGTCGGCACCGCCGGCCACATCGATCACGGCAAAACCACGCTCGTCAAAGCTCTCACCGGCACCGACGCCGACCGCCTTAAAGAAGAAAAGCGCCGCGGCATCACCATCGACATTGGATTCGCCCACCTCGACCTGCCTGCGCCTAACGGGGAAAAGCTGCGCCTCGGTTTCGTCGACGTTCCTGGACATGAGCGCTTCGTGCGCAACATGCTTGCCGGTATAGGTGGCATTGACCTCGTCGTGCTCGTCATTGCTGCCGACGAGGGCCTCATGCCGCAGACCCGCGAGCACTTCGATATCTGCCGCCTGCTCGCCCTGCGGCGCGGCATGACTGTTCTAAACAAATCCGACGCAGTCGACGCCGAGACTCTGGAAGTCGTGCACATGGAAGTGGCCGAATTCTTGCGCGGATCGTTTCTCGATCCCACGCATGCGCCACTGGTGGCGGCAAGTTCGCTGACAGCCACCGGAATTGATGACGTGAAAGCCGCTCTGGCCATGGTTGCTTCCGAGGCTACAGCAAAGGATTCCGCGGCGCTTGTTCGCCTTCCCATCGATCGCGTCTTCACCATCAAGGGCTTTGGCACGGTCGTGACTGGAACGCTCGTCGCCGGAACCATCCGCAAAGAAGAAGAGTTGGAAGTTTTTCCATCGGGCAAGCGCGTGCGAGTACGTGGCGCACAGGTTCATGGCGAGCAAGCCGACGCTGCTGTCGCCGGCCAGCGAACCGCGTTGAATCTCGTCGGAGTCTCCACCGAAGACCTGGCGCGCGGCATGACGCTCGCAACCGCCGACACATTTCGCTCGACTTCTCGTCTCGACGCGCGGCTCTCGCTGCTCAAATCCGCCAAGCCTTTGAAAAACGGGGCCCGCGTGCACTTCCACGCTTTTACTTCGGAAACGATTGCGGAAGTACGCCTTCACGGAACAAAACAGCTCAAGCCCGGCGAGGAGGCTTTTGCGCAATTCAAGTTGGCGGAACCGCTTCTTATTCTCCCCGCAGATCGCTTCATCATCCGTCAGTTTTCGCCGGTGATCACCATAGGAGGAGGCATGGTGCTGGATGCCTCGCCGCTTACGCGCACGCGTCCGTCAGACGACACCGCGAGATTCCTGAACATAATGCTGGAAGGCTCGCCGGAACAGATGCTGGTTGCGCGCGTAGAAAGGCGCGGCGCCAGTGGTCTTCCGCTCGACGCCGTGCCGGCAGACATGAACATTCGCGCGGAAGAAGGCGCGACCCTCGCATCGCGCGCTGGGCTGGTCCGCTGCGGTCAAACGCTCGTCTCTCCCGCAGCATTCTCCGATGCCAGCACCCGCGTGCTGCAAGCTCTCAAGAGCTTCCATGATGCGAATCCGCTTGTCGCCGGCATCAGCAAAGAAGAATTGCGCGAGCGGGTCAATCTCAGCGCGGAAGTATTCGCTGCCATGCTGGCAAAATCAGCGGCCGACAAGAGGCTCGAGATCTCGGGCGAGCAGGTTCATCTTTCCGGCCGCGGCGTGGTCATGAAAGATGAAGAAGCCGAGTCGAAAAAGGTCATCGAGCAGGCATTCCAATCGGCAGGGCTCAAAGTTCCGCTGCTGAAAGATGTCTTAGCTAGCGTGAAAGTCGACCGGATCCGCGCGCAGAAAATCATGACCCTCCTTCTGCGTGACAAAATCCTCATCAAGCTCGCCGACGACCTCGTCTTCCATCACACGGCGCTCGCCGGGTTGCGCCAGAAAATTTCGGCGCTTAAAAGCACGATGGCCAAGATCGACGTCGGCCAATTCAAGGAACTCACCGACGTCAGCCGCAAGTATGCAATCCCGCTGCTCGAATATCTCGACCGCGAGCGCGTCACCCGCCGCGTCGGCGACCAGCGGCTAATCCTCTAATCCCGGTTGAGTATCCGAACAGGCCCCCTTAGGGCTTACGATGACAGCTTCGGCTTGCGTATCCACGGCGTCAGAACGGTGTAGACCGGCACGGCGGTGGGGCGCGCCTTTCGCTGGCGGATCAGGCGGCGCTCGATCAGGTGTGCCAGGGCGATCTGAACCGATCGCTTGGATACGCCGATCAGGTCGGCGAGCACCTTGTGGCTCATAGCCGCCGAGTCTCGTCCCGCGCCGTGGGTATGGCGGTACAGCTGCAGATAGGCGAGGAAAGCCACGCTCGACCGGCTGTGCGTCACCAGGTCTCTCATCAACGTATCGACCAGATATGGATCGGTTTTCATGGCTATAGCAATTATAGCTATAGCATCCGTCTCCGCCATTTAGAGCTATGGCCATTGATTTTGCGCGTGTGTGCTGGCATTGTGTCTTCTCATGATCAAGAGAATCAAGTTCCTCGGCATCCCTGTGCGCGATCAAGAACGCGCATTGCGCTTCTACACAGAGAAACTCGGCTTCCGCATCCTTACCGATCAGGAATTTAACGAGAAGCAGCGTTGGATTGAACTCTCCATTCCAGGCGCCGAAACCGGCCTTGCTCTCTTCACTCCGGAAGGGCACGAGGATCGTGTTGGCACTTTTGTGAATACCTCGTGGGAAGTGGACAGCATTGAGAAGACCTATGGGGAGTTAATTGGCAGAGGCGTTGAATTTGCCGGTCCTCCGCAAAAGCAACCATGGGGAACATTCGCCATTCTCAAGGATTCCGAAGGCAATCAGATCGTTCTCGGGGCGCGTTGATCCGCAACTCTCAGCCGACCGCCGCATGTCGCCGACTCCGCGATACCCTGTCGAACCGATTTCGTCAGCCTGTAGACTATTCCCTAAGACATTCAAGTGGCCAGCAAACCGAGTATGAATCGAGTTCGCATCATTGGCGCCGGCCTCGCTGGAACCGAGGCCGCGTGGCAGTGCGCTCGGCGCGGCGTTGCCGTCGACCTTGTCGAAATGCGGCCGGTGCGTTCGACTCCGGCGCACCAGACGCCGAATTTCGCCGAACTCGTCTGCTCGAATTCTCTGAAATCCGACAGCGAAAACACCGCGCCGTGGCTGCTGAAAGAAGAAATGCGCCGCGCCGGCTCGCTCCTGGTTGAGATTGCGCGCGCCACAGCGGTTCCGGCGGGGCATGCGCTGGCCGTCGATCGTACGGAATTTTCGCAGCGCGTGACCCAGGCGATTTCGGGCGAACCTCTAATCGCGATCCGACGGGAAGAGGCGACGAACATCAACGACTCTGAGCTCTCCGTGATTGCTACTGGACCCTTGACAACGGACGCGCTGGCGCGGGAAATCGCGCGCTTGAGCCAACCTGCATCGAACGAGAACTTGAATTCCGATCCCACGCGGGGTGCGGCGCCCGCGCCACACAGCCTTTATTTCTTCGACTCCATTAGCCCCATCGTCGAAGCGGAATCCATCGACATGAGCAGCGTCTACATGGCCGCGCGTTATGACAAAGGCTCAGCCGACTACATCAACTGCCCGATGACAAAGGATGAGTATGACGCCTTTTACGACGCGCTGATTGCCGCGCAATCCGTCGAGCGGAAAGACTGGGAGAACCTGAACTATTTCGAAGGCTGCTTGCCCATTGAAGAAATCGCCCGCCGCGGGCGAGACACACTGCGCTTCGGCCCGATGAAGCCCGTCGGCCTAATCGATCCTCGTTCCGGCAAGCGGCCGTATGCCGTGGTGCAGCTCCGCCAGGAAAATCTCCGGGCCGATTCCTACAATCTCGTCGGATTTCAAAATCACCTGAAGTTTGGCGAGCAAGCCCGCGTCCTTAGCATGATTCCGGGCCTTGAGCACGCTCGCTTCCTGCGGTACGGACAGATTCACCGCAACACCTACATCAATGCGCCGACGCTTCTCACGACAACACTACAGATGAAGTCCCATCCGCAGGTTCTTTTTGCCGGGCAGATTTGCGGAGTCGAGGGCTATGTCGAGTCGATCGCGACAGGCCTGCTCGCCGGCATCAACGCGGCTGCACTCGTGACAAATTCCAACCCCCTCCCTCCTCCGCGCGCCACAGCGTTCGGCTCGCTCGTTCACTACATCACACAAGCCGATTCCAAAAACTTCCAGCCCGCAAACATCACATTTGATCTCCTCCCTGCATTACCAACTCGCATTCGCGATCGCAAAGAGCGCCATCGCCTGCAATGCGAACTCGCGCTGCGCGAATTCCAATCGTGGTTGGAATCCCCCTCCCTGCTGTCCAGCGCCCAACGATAGCTCGCAAAAATTGCGGCTGCCAGAAACCTCCCGCGGCGGAACAAAATCGTTCAATCTCACGTACTTCTACTCAGTAGACATACGTGCGCTTTCGTTTCCAGCAAAGCCGCGTCGAACAGTCAGATGGCCTTTTTGGACCTCATTCGCGATGTTTTCCGTACCCTCTGGGCGCATCGCATCCGTACCTTCCTAACCATGTTCGGCATCGCGTGGGGAGTGGTGTCCATCGTCCTGATGACCGCGGCGGGCGAGGGTCTGCGCGTCGGCCAGCAAAAACAGGCGGAGACGCTAGGCAAGGATCTGATGATCGTCTTTCATGGCCGCACGAGTCTCCAGGCCGGCGGGCTACGTTCGGGGCGGCTTGTGCACTGGGTTGACGCTGACCTGCCGCATCTGCAGGAAGAAGCCACTGACTGCGAGTACACCATCCCGGAACTTGAGCAGAACACGGTGCGGTCGCATACCGCTTTTAATGCCGCGGCATTCACCGTGACGGGGTCGACGCCTGAATTTGCCGAGATTCGCAGTCTTGGCATCAGCGAGGGGCGTTTCTACGATCAGGACGATATGCGCGAAGGCCGCCGCGTCGCATTTCTAGGTTCGGATGCGAAGAAGCAGTTGTTCGCGAGCCGTCCGGCAGTGGGCCAACTCGTCTATCTGAACGACATGCCATTCACAGTGGTCGGCGTGATGTCATCGAAGAAACAAGACTCGAGCTATGACGGTTGGGACATCAACAAAGTCTTTATCCCTTTCTCTGCGATGCGGCGCGACTTCCCCGACAAACCTCCGGGAACACCGTACACGTTCGATCAGCTCCTGGTCGTGCCGCGTGATGTCGAGCATCACGAAGCCTGCAAAGGTGAGATCCGGCGCGTCCTCGGACGCCTTCACGGCTTCGATCCAAGCGACAAAGAAGCATGTCCCATCTGGGACACCGTGCAGGAAGCCAAAGCATTCCGCACCATGACCGACGGCATGAAATACTTCCTCGGGGCGGTTGGCATCGTGACGCTCTTCCTCGGCGGCCTCGGAGTGATGAATGTCATGCTCGTTGCGGTCCGCGAGCGCACGCGCGAGATCGGCATCCGCAAGGCGATCGGCGCACCCTCGCGCAGCATCCTCCGCCAGTTTTTCCTGGAAGCGCTGCTGATCGCTTTTGTCAGCGGCGCCTTCGGCCTCGCCATAGCGTTCGGCATGTGCGCGTTAGTCGATATGCTGCCCATGCCCGACTTTTTCGCCGGACTCCTTCCCACCTGGCAGACCGGCACGCTCTCCTTCATCGTTCTGGGACTGATTGCGATTTTTTCCGCGCTCTATCCCGCACGCCGTGCCGCCGCCGTCGATCCCATCGAAGCCCTGCGCAACGAGGCAGGAGGCTAACATGCTCCTGCAAATTCTTGCCGAAGCTTGGGCCGCCCTCCGCCGCAACCGCACCCGCAGCGCCCTCACGATGCTCGGTATTGTTTGGGGGATCGCGACCGTCACGCTGCTCATCGCCTATGGCGGAAGCTTCCGCCAGATTCTCGTCTCCGGTTTCAACGCGTTCGGCAAAGGGGCTGTCATTTGCTGGCCGCAGCAAACCAGCGAACAACCAGGCGGCCAGCGCGCAGGTAAGAAGGTCGTCCTCGAGCAGGAAGATCTCGACATGATCAAGGAAACGGCGACTTATGTGCGCCACGCCTGTCTCGAAACCGTGCGCCGCCCGGGTATCGCTTACGGAGACCGCATGGTGGGCACCGCGCCCGTCCGCGGTGTCTGCCCCGAGTACGGCGATATGCGCAACGAGGTCCCTTCCGAAGGGCGCTGGATTAACTCGCTCGATGCGCTCGAACGACGTCGCGTCATTTTTCTTGGCGCGCGTGTGCGGGAGCAGCTATTTGGCGGGCGCCCAGCCGTGGGCGAGACAGTCGTCATTGCCGGAGTCCATTTCACCGTGATCGGCACAATGGATCGCAAGATTCAGCTCAGCAATTATTTTTCGAGCGACGACGAATCGACCTGGATTCCGTACTCCACGGCCGGCGATCTCTGGAACACAAAGTACGGCGACGTTCTCGTCTTCGAGCCCATCGCTCCACAGTTTGAAGCTCGTGCCGAGGCTCAGGTGCTGGCAGCGCTTGGCACCCGCCAGAACTTTTCTCCTACAGACAAGAAAGCGGTTCAGATGTTCGGCCGCGAGGAGTTTCGCCCGGTAATTAACGGCATCACTATTGGCCTGCAGGTGCTCCTGATCTTCATCGGCATCCTGACGCTCGGCATCGGCGGAGTTGGCGTGATGAACATCATGCTGGTCTCGGTCGAAGAGCGCATTCGCGAGATCGGCCTGCGCCGGGCGCTAGGCGCTCGAAAGTGGCACATCAAAACGCAATTCCTTGCCGAGACGCTCCTCATCATGCTGTTGGGCGGCTTGATTGGAATTGCGGTCTCCTACGTCGTCGCGGTTGCTGTGGGCACGCTGCCGCTCATGGGTCCGCTCTTCGAGGACGACTCCGGCAAAGCCGACATCCATTTGAGGATTTCGATGTTCACCGTAATGATCTCGACGGTGGTGCTGTTACTGGTCGGCGTGCTAAGCGCCGTGATTCCGGCATCGCGAGCGGCGAAACTGGATCCGGTAGAAGCGCTGCGCTATGAGTAAGGATGGAGCCCGTCGGATCTCCAGTCCAAAGCTCTCTCTCCGCGACCTCTGCGAAGCCTCAGCGCTCTCTGCGATTTAAGATTTGGGGTTCGCGCCTCGGAGCATGGTGCCCGCAGTCACAGTGCCCGGTAGTAAGCTTCCCCCGCGCAAGCCCGGCACAAAATCCGCCCATCGCGAAACATGTGGCGCTGATAGTTAATGCCCTCGCCGCACCAGGAGCAAACTATCCGCTCGCCTTTGAATCCCGGAAACTCCTCCGCCGGCAGTTCCACCTTGACCCACTCCGCCGAAAACAAATCGTCGTCCTTCATCTCGCGATAAGCCAGCATCTGCTGCTGGTTCTTGTTTTCGATCTCTGGATACATCTCACGCGCGAAGTTTTTCGATGACTCCTTCGCAGCCACGCGGATGGCCTTGTAACGATCGGCTTCATTGGGAATAGGAGCAGCAAGGTCGACGAACGTAGCCGCCATTTTTCCCCAGTCGCGAAACTTCAGCGCCCGCTTGCCAAGTCGACACCCAGTAACCACACTGATCGCGTCGGTAGCGCAGCGGTCAATCTCGACAAAGGTCACGAGCCGCTTACGATCTTTACCACGAGGATCGTCGATGCCAAGCTTCGCCAACCCAAGCATCGCCAGGCGCACGCCAAGAATCTGCCCGGCGCAAAGATGTCCGTGAGCAACTTCAGCTTCGCGTATCAGTTCATCCAGGGAAAGCATGAAATTTGTGATTGGTGATTTGTAATTTGCAATTGACGATCTGCACCCTTGAGCTTTTCAATTGCAAATCACAAATCGCAAATTACATTACTTTCTTCGCCACCGCACTCCCTCTTTCGTATTTTCGACGATAATCCCCGCCCCAGTAAGCTCAGCGCGCAGCGCGTCACTCACCTTGAAATTCCGCGCCTTCCTCGCCGCTTCCATCTCGGCAATCTTCTGATTCACCGCGTCATCGCCAAGTTGCGCCGAGCCCGCGATCTCCTCAAGTTCTTGGCTGATGTCTGCCCTTCCAGCCGCTCGTGCCCAATCGAGCACTGTCTTCATCTTCGGCTGGTCATCGTCTTTCAGCACGCCAAAGATCTCGTCGAAACGCTCCAGCGTCCCCAGCAACGCCTTCGCGTCCCCCTGCTTCACCTGCCCCGCGTCGAGCGCGGTATTCGCCGCCCGCAGCATCTCGAAAATCGCCCCCTGCGCCTCGGCCGTATTCAGGTCGTCGCCCAACGCATCGGTAATTCGCTGTGCAGTCTCGTCCGCCAACCGAGAAATCTCCGCATTCGATCCCGGCTGGAATTGCGAACTCGTCAGCCGGAAGCGGAAGTTGCGTAGCTTCTCCACCGAACTCGCCGCGGCGCCGAGGCCATCAAACGTAAAATTCAACTGATTGCGGTAAGGCACTTGCGTCAGCAGCCAGCGGATCGACGACGGCTTATATCCCTTCAGCACCAGATCGCGCAGCGTGAAAAAATTGCCGAGGCTCTTCGACATCTTCTGCCCCTCGACCAGCAGAAAGCGCGCATGAAACCAGTGGCGTGCGAACTGCTGCCCCGTCATCGCCTCGGATTGCGCAATCTCATTTTCATGATGCGGAAAGATCAAATCCTCGCCGCCGGCGTGCAAATCGAAGCTCGGCCCAAGCTGCTCCATCGACATCACCGAGCACTCGATATGCCACCCCGGACGCCCCGGTCCAATCGATGTCTTCCACGAAGCCTCGCCTGGCTTCGGCGCCTTCCAGAGCGCGAAGTCCCGCGCATTGTCCTTGTCGTATTCATCAACATCCACGCGCGCGCCATCGTTCATGCCGGCAAAATCTTTTTCCGAAAGCTTGCCGTACTCGGGGAACTTCGCGATTCGGAAGTAATAGGACCCATCATCCGTGCGATAAGCGAACCCCTTCTCGACAAGTTTGCCGATGAACTCGGCCATCTGATCGATGTGATCGGTCGCGCGCACAAACTGCGGCGGCGAAATATTCAGCAGCGCCGAATCCTCAAAAAATGCCTGCGCATACTTCGCCGTGTACTGCTGCACGCTGACTCCGTCGCGTGCTGCATTGCGGATGATCTTGTCGTCGACGTCGGTGATGTTCATGACGTACTGCACTTCATATCCCGACTGCCGTAGAAAGCGATAGAGAAGATCGACCGCAATAAACGTCCGGAAATTCCCGATGTGCCCGTAGTCGTAAACCGTGGGCCCGCAGGCATACATGCGGACGCGTTTGTCGTCCATGGGTTGAAAGTCTTCGACCTTACCAGAGAGTGTATTGAAGAGCCGTATAGACATGGATGAGAGCGAGCTGCGAAACTTTCATTGTATCGTGCGGAGATGCGTCGATAGCGGCGTGCGTTTAGCACTGGCTGCGCGGTGCGTGCTTATCGGGAAGGACACGGACGGTCACAGAGGTGTAGAGTTTACCGAGCGGCCCCGTAGCTCAACTGGATAGAGCATTAGTCTTCGGAACTAAGGGTTGGGGGTTCGAGTCCCTCCGGGGTCGCCAGAACGTTTCCTTCCTTGGTTTCGCTTTCGCCCGATGTACCGCTATCGTTTCCCCGCAGGCGCCTGTCCATGTTCGTGCAGCCTCTGCTGCACGAGCAGCGCATAATGAATCGCGGAAAGAATCGTAAAGATAAATGTCGCCCTCAGGAACACGATGCGCGCGATCAAAACCCAGCGCATTTTTTCGATCTGCAGCAACAGGACAAAGAAGATCGCCCCGATCTGCGCACACGTATTTGCCTTTCCAAAAATACTGGGTCGGAAGTCGCGCAATCCGGCAATCATGAACAGCACACCGCCGATAATGAGAATGGAAACGTCGCGGCTGAAGACGACAATCGTGTATTTCCACTGAATCTGTTTCTCGATCGAGAGCACCAGAAACATTGTGCTCATTAAAAGCTTGTCGGCGATCGGGTCGAGATACTGCCCAAGCAGCGTCTGCTGATGCAGTGTGCGCGCCAGAAGCCCATCGAGCCCGTCGCTGAGCCCCGCCAAGACAAAGAGCCCAAGCGCCCACTTGTAGTCAGCCTTCACCACATTGATCACAATGAAGGGCAGAAAAATCATGCGCAGCAGTGTGAGCTGGTTCGGCGCAGTCAGGATTTGCCGTAGGTTCACCGGGGATTGTCTCCACCAGATTCATCCTCGGATTCGTCCCGACCCTGGCCGTACTCATTCAGCTTGTCGTGAAGAGTTTTCAAACTAATCCCAAGAATTTCTGCCGCACGAGTCTTGTTGTTGTTCGTAGCCTGCAATGTCCTCAATATCAAGAGTCTCTCTGCTTCTTCTACCGAGATCCCAACGTCTAAATGAAGCGCACCATCACCTTTACTATTCTGAACGCTACCTTGCAGAAACTCGCTGACCAGAATCGGTGCCGGGTCTTGATTAGTTTTCTGCACAAACCGCTGGGCGAGCGACGGCAAGGTTCCCTCGGGCAGATCGAGTTCGAGCCGCTCCACGCGATGCATCGGGAAAAACATCACGCCGGCGGAAAAGGGCTCGCCATCGCGAATTTGGGCAGTGAAATCGTCAAAAGAAGAAAGATCGACGCCGCGCATGCTGAGGCCAACCGCCGAAAGCTGCAGAATGGCTCCCCAGAATTTCTCGCGCGGATTCGCCAGCGTGGCAATGACCACCGCGCCGGGACGGAAGGGAGCGGCAGGCTCGGGAGTCCGATAAAAGCTAGTGCTGGGCACGATGCGATTGTCGTCTGTACGGGCTAAGAATTGCAAATCATTCGGATTGAGCTGGTTCTTTTTCGTCTGATGGATCAACCCGTCGGCAAATCGAAAGGTTCGCTGAACTCGCTCAAGACGCTTCCCAGCTTCTTGGAGTCAAACGGCACGACCCGGCCGCTGTCATCGTGCGATGTGTTGTCGGTCAGTACTCGGATTGCAAGGTCAAAACATGCCCCGTCGTGGAAAGGGCCGTACACTTGTCCGCTAAGGACACTACCAGCAGCCGCAGCGCCAGTTTCGCCATGATGAAAATGTATGCCGTGATTATTTCCTCTTGGAGAGGAAATTGCCCTGTGTCTATCTGGCTGCACGGCTCTTGGGAACGAGCACTGTGAACAATACCCACGGCGATGCCAGCCGCTTCGGGGCTGGTACCTTCATATTCCTACCCACCATACTCCAGGCAAGTGATGGTCCGAGTGTCACAAACAGGAATGACAGAAAGTTGGGGTGCCTCGTGGGTGGACAGCTGGAACGTCTTGGGACAATCGATCACGAAACCATAGTCACGATTGCGATAGGTCCGCCAGCCGACAGGCGTGTCCGCGGGGACGCAGGTTGCGCAGAACATGGCTAGCATCGCAAGCCCGGGAGCAGAACTCTCGCGTACCCCAGCCCGTCATGAGTGTTCGCTTTCATTCCTCACCGCCTTCAAATCAATCCCCACCTGCTCGGCCTTCTTATAAAGATGAGAGCGCTCGAGCCCCAGAGCCCGAGCCGTATTCGAAATTTGGTTGTGATTGCGTTTCAGCTCGGCAAGAATTGTCTGCTTCTCAAAAACGCGCACGCGCTCAGCCAAGGGCCCCGACCCGCTGAAGCCTGTATCCGCGCTCGCCGTCCCCGGCAGTGCCAGCGCCACCGTTTCGGCTGTCACCTCGTTCTCTGTCGCCAGCAACATCACCCTTTCGACGGCATTGCGCAGCTCGCGAATGTTCCCCGGCCAAGCGTGCTCTTGCATTGCAGCGATGGCATCTTTCGTGAACGCCATCGGTTTCCAGCCATTTGTCGCGCAGACCTGCGCCGCAAAGTGCCCGACCAGCGCCGGAATATCCTCTCTCCTCTCGCGCAATGGCGGCAGCCGCAGCGGAAAAACATAGACGCGATGGAACAAGTCCTGCCGAAACTTCCCTTCGCGCACCAGCGCCTCAAGATCGCGGTGCGTCGCCACGAGCACGCGCACATCGACGGCAATCGCACGGTCTCCGCCGATGCGCTCGACTTCGCCCTCTTCGAGCACGCGCAAGAGCTTCGCCTGCATGGCGAGTGGCATGTCGCCGATCTCGTCCAGGAAAATCGTCCCATGCTGCGCCTGCTCGAATTTCCCCAGATGCCGCGCCGCGGCGCCGGTAAACGACCCTTTCTCATGCCCAAACAACTCTGATTCGATCAACTCGGCAGGTACGGCGGCGCAGTTGAGCGTGACGAACGGCCCCGACGCCCGCGGGCTGCGCTCATGCAGCGTGCGCGCAACGAGTTCCTTGCCCGTCCCGGTTTCACCATATATGCAGACGCGCGTCTCGCTAGCGGCCGCGCGCTCTACCTGGCCCATGACCCGCCGCATGGTTTCTCCCGTCAATACAATTTCGTGCTTACCCAGCCGCCCTTGCAGATCGCGGTTCTGCCGCTCCAGTCGCCCGAGTTTCAGAACGTTCTCCACCGTCAGCAGCAGCTTGTCCGTCGAGATCGGCTTTTCAAGAAAATCCAGCGCCCCCAGTCGCGTGGCCCGTACTGCCATCTCGATGTGCGCCTGCCCCGACATCATCACCACCGGAGTCGCCACACCCTGCGCCTTCATTTCTTCCAGCAGCGCCAGCCCGTCCTTCCCCGGCATGACAACGTCGGACAGGATCAGGTCGAAAGGCTGCGAGGCCGCCAGCTCCAGAGCTTTCGCGCCGTTATCGCAAACCGTCGCCTCATGGCCCTCCAGACGGAACGCCCGCGAGAGAGAGGCCAACGTATTCGGTTCGTCATCAACGATCAGCAAGTGCGCTTTTTGCGGCACAGTTTTCCCTCATTCAAACCCAAATCTAATGCCGAGACGCCGAGTACCCGAGAAGAATTGATCAAAATATTTTTTTGCGATCTCTGCGTCTCGACGGTGAGTGAGTCTTGCGTACATCTTATCCGTGCGCTGCCCGCGAACCCACCGCATCCCGCGGCAATTCAATCCGAAACGTCGTGCACTTCTCTTTTGTGCTCTCCACGGAAATCTTGCCTCCGTGATCGGTCACCACCGACTGCACAATCGCGAGCCCCAGCCCCGTCCCATGCTGCTTGGTCGTGTAATACGGGGTGAACAAGCGAGCGCACTCCTCCGGTGTCAGACCAGATCCTGTATCGGAAACCTGAATCGCCACGCGATTTGCCGCGTCACTCTCGGTCCGAATCGTCAGCTCCCCACCCTGCGGCATCGCGTCAATCGCATTCAGCACGAGATTCGAAAGCGCGCGGTGCAGCAAGTCCGGATCCGCGGAAATTTCCGGCAGCTCGCCCAACTCGGTCCGCACCGCAATCTGACTATTCGCCTGCAACTGCGCCTGAAACACCCGCAGCACTGACCGAACGATTTCATTTACCTGCGTCGGACGCCGTTGCGGCTGCGGCATCTTCGAAAACTCGCTGAAGCGGCCAATGATCGTCTTCAGATTATTGATCTCGCCGAGGAGTGTCGACGTGCTCTCGCGAAATACCTCCTCGAACATCTCCGGCGACTTCTCCTTGGCTCGCAGCAGATTCTCCACCGTCACCTGCAACGGAAACAGCGGATTCTTCAATTCATGCGCCAGCCGCCGTGCCAGCTCGCGCCACGCCGCCACGCGCTCTGCCTGCACCGCACGGTCTTTTTCATGCAGAAGATCCACCGTCATTCGATTGAACGACGCCGCCAGTTCACCCAGTTCGTCGCGCGACTCGACTTCAACCTTCGCGCCCAAATCTCCCGCCGCCACGCGCCGCGCCGCATCTGCCAGCGAAACCACCGGCCGCGTCACTCGCGCCCCGAACCACAAGCTCGCGAGCACGGCGACGAGGATGCCGACGCCGCCCACCAGCATCGCCGTGGAGATAATCCGTCCCTGCAACTCGACCAACGTTCGCCGCGAACTTCCCACCAGCAACTCGCCCATCAGCTGCGAATTCGGTCCGTTCAGCGGAATCGCGTGCACGGTCTCTTCGTCGGCAACATCCGAACCCCAATTGATCCGCGCTCGCTCTTCGCGCCCGCTGCCGCGAACTTTTTCAACCAGCCCCGCCACGCGATCCGCGCCCGCTGCCGGGCCATTCAAATCCAGCAATGCTCCGGGATTCCACTTCGCATCGAGATTCTGATAAAGCAGCACGCGAGTTCCCGCCGGAATATCAAGCGTCGACAGAAACTGCTGATCCAGCCGCTCGCCGCCGATCACGAACAGCGGCTGATCTCCGACATGGACGGCGCGAATCGCAAACAGCCCTAACGACGGCCCCTCCGGCAGATCTTCACGCTTTAAGAACGCGTTTGATGGTCCAGGAGAGGCCGCAATCGCGGGTTCCAGATATCCGAACTTCGCCTGCCATTGTGCGGAAGAAAGAATCGTTCCCGAATGATCGACCAACTCCAGAAAGTCGAGGCCCTGCTGCACCGCGAGCGCACGCGCTTCGGAAGGATACGCGTTCGAATCGCCACCAACGCCGGATCCGCTCAACGCCCCCGGCGACGAACCCACGGTTGCCGCCGCGCGGTTGATCTCCAACGCAATCCGCTGCGCAGTCTCACTGGCCGCCACCGCTTCTACTTTGCGCGTAACATCCTGCCCACGCCGCTGGAACTCCGCGCGGAACTGCGCCGCCACCGCGTTGGCGCGATCCTGGTTGGCCTGCTCAAACGACTTCCGCATCGTGCTGTAAACCGACACCGACATCACTGCCACACACAGCAGAATCGTCACCGCGAATAGCAGCAACAGTTTCTGCCGGAAGCTCATCGCGCTTCCTCCAGCCACACGTCCGCGATATCCCACAATCCGAGCCGGCCAGTCGACCAACCGCGCACGCGCGGACCTGCTACGCTCGCAACCGGAAGATGAAACAAAGGAATCACGCTATGTGCCTCAAGTAGGGCGTGCTCCGCGGCGTAAAGCTCCTCCACCGAACTCCCGTGGACCGTCGGCTCGCCCAACGACAACTCCCGCGCCGCCTCGCGCAGTGCCAGCGCCGGGTCCGGCGATGGAAGGGCGATCCGCACCAGCCGCACATCCTCCGGCCCGGAGAGCGAAACTTGCACGCTGATTCCCACCTCGCGCGCATTGAGTGCAATGCGCTCCGCAATCAACTGCGCCTGCGGATCGCGTGGGTCATAACTCAGCGTGAAAGCGGAAGCCCCGGCCTCAGCCAACAGCGCTTTCGCCCGCGCCGGATTAGGCTGCGTCGAAAAGGCCGCGCTATATCCCGTCATCCAGTTCGGCAGAATGCTCGCTGTCGGCTCGGCCGCACCTTTGAGCAGTACAAATTGAATCGGTTTCCGGTCGATCGCCAGCGCTAGCGCCTCGCGCACGCGTGCATCCTGCACACGCGAATTCGGCGTGATGACCATAGCCATGACTTCAACCCGCAGAGACATCGACATCCGGGCCCGACCTGAGCCATTGCCCGCATCCGGCGCGGCCCCCGTGAGATCAACTCTTCCCAACTCGAGCCCGAGCGCTTGCTCGCGCAATGACTTTCCGAACTCGATCTCCACTCCGTCAATATATGGCCTCCCTGCCCAGCTCTCATCCGATGCGGTGAGCTTTAAACTTTTTCCCGGCTGAAAGTCGGTGACGCGGAACGGACCAGTGCCAACAGGAATCCCATTCGCATCTCGCTTAAGGATCAGGTTGCGCGGCATTGCCAACTCGGCAGGCAGCGACGGCGACGGCACGTCAGTGTCAATCGTGATTGAATCGCCACTCGACGCACTGCTGCCCGCCGCGCGCACACCCGCGCCCATCGTCGCCACTCGCACCGTCCAGTTTGGATGCAGCGCCCCAAGAATCTGCGCAATCGCCGCGGGCGATGCCCAACTGCCATCGTGAAACTTCGCCGGCCGCAGCAAAAATTGCCAGTGCCGCGCGCTCGCGTCTCGCTGCCATTCGACCGCCAGCGCGGGCTGCGGACGGCCCTCGGCATCCACGCGCACCAGTGTGTCACCCACCAGCGAGAGCACGCGAGCCATGTCCCAATACGCGGCTGGATCGGCGGCATCCGGCATCGACAGCGCGCCCGGCGCGGATTGCATTGCGACATGCAGGGTTCCACCATAGTGCGGACGCGTCTCTGCCGCGACCCACGTCGCGCTAATTGCCGCAAGCAACAGTAATACGACTCGCCTCATACCTGCCTGTATCTTCCCGTTTCACCACTACCAGCACACTCGTCCCGCTGGCGTCGGCCCAGAGTGCAGTAATTGTGCCGTCGAATTCCAGTGCTGCACTAACCGCTACCGGTTCACGATCCGGAATCTCATAAGCCCGCACCGTGTCTCGGTCCTTCGCGGAATCGCTTTCGCCCGAAACCAGAACCTGCGCGCCAGTTCCGCAGCCCGACCGCACCGCAGCCAGGTCGCTTCCCCAATGCAAACCGCGGAGCGCCTGGTCCGTAACGCCGTCAATCACGTGCGCCGAACCGTCAACCGCGACGACAGCCCATAGCGCATATCCTTGCCGCGGAATTGATGTCGCCGAATAAAATGCCGGCACATTCGAAACCTTGCCAATTCCTGGCGAAAGCACGCCGGTAAAGAAGTTCCGTGTCGGCGCATAAAATGCTCGCACCGCGCCAGTGTCCTCCGCGCTGAGCGGCCACGGATCGTCGCTCGGTGAGCAGGCTAGCGTCAGCGGCATCGCCGCGCTCGAGCGGCAAAGCGTGCCGGGCAAGTAGACATCAAACAGATGATCGCGCCGCAGCATGATTCGTCCGCGCAGGTCGCGAGGAAATGCGCGCGCCGCCGAAATCGGCAGCGATGCATCCATTTGCCAATGCCCAGACTCTTGTCGATACACGGCGACGCGCGACTCTTCGAGCGCGAGCAGCCGCGCCGAGCCTGCCCCCGCCGGACTGTCAATCACGGATACGTCCAGTATCCGTTCGTCTTGCGCAAGCAGCGGGGCTGCCTTCAGCATGATCGGGGGCGCCGCGGAGAATGCCGAACCCACCGCTGCGCGCGGCAGTGAGATCAAGGCTACCCGCGTCGCGTCGTTGCCAACCGTAATCTCCGCCGCCCAGACGAACTCCCGCAGACTCTCGGAAAGCACCACATTCACCGAGCCCATCGCCTGCTCGCTGCCTGCGACACGCACTCCAAGGGCACGGAGTTGTCCCTGAAGCGCAGTGCGCACCTCGTGCACCGATTTTTCATCAAGCGAAGATCGGTTCGCCACCTCGAGCGCAACCGACCCCGGCCCAGTTATCGCGGCAATTTTCCCCGCCAGTTGCCGCGCCGCGTCGCTAAGGTTGGAAGCAAATAAGAAAGGAGAAGAAGAACAGAGTGCGATTAGCAAGGAAAAGAGCCGGAGTGAAATCCGCAGTTCCAGCCGCCAACCGCGTCGCAGGCACGCTCGCATGTCGAGGATGAGCTGATTATAGCGCGGCCTGGAAGGGTGGAATTTCATGGAGTCGGGTTCCGCACGCTTTCGAGTTCATGGAGAAGTAGGGTCACAGGTCACCGGTCACGGGCCCCAGCCAAAAACGCAGATCAGTACTAACCGCCCAAGCCCGTAACTTGTGACCCGTACCTCTCCCGCAGATGTCTAATCTCCGCTACTTCGGATCCTCCCCCGCATCCTCAGCCTGGCTCACCTTATTGCTCGCATTCATCCCGCGCAGAACGTCATTCGTGAAAAAGAATTTACCATCCGCTGGCACCATCATGATCTGCAACTTGTCCGACAGCCGCTCCGCCACGATCTTATTAATCAGCAGCGGATTCTGTTTCAGAATCTTGCTCTCGCTGTTCATACGCTCAGCGTCAGCCGCCGCCGTCAGACGAATTCGCTCCGCCTCCGCCTGCGCCAGCAGTTTGCGCCGTTCCATCTCCGCTTTGCTGTCGATCAGCTTCGCTTCGCCCGCCGCCTCGGCGTTCTTCACCGTCGATTCCTTTCGCGCCTCGGCCTCGAGCTTCGACTGCTGAATCTGTTTTTCCTTCAGAGGCAGCATGTACTGCATCGCGTCCGACTCGCCTTTCGCTTCGAGCACTTTTACCGCCGCCTGGCCTTCAGCCTCTTTGACGGATTGCACCTTCGTCGCCTCCGCATCGGCCTCGGCGATCTTCACCTGCTTCTGGTGAATCTCGGTCTCGACGCCCATGCGATCGTTTTCCTGTTCCTTCAAAAGCAGCGACTCCAGCCCCTTCGCATACTCCGCGGGCAGTTCGATATCGCGCAGCATCACTTCCTTCACCACAATTCCATCGTTCCCGAGCCGCTTGCGGATCTGCTCGGTTGCGCGCTGCCGCACTTCTTCCCGCTTCGCGGAGAAGACTTCGCGCACGGTGTAATTCGGCGCAAGTTCGCGCCACGCCGTCGCCACCACCGGCGGCACCAGTTCTTTCTCGATCGGCTGGGGCAGGTTCGCCTCCACAAAATCAAGCCGCTTCGGATCGAGCTGGTACCGTACGGTAATGGCGAGCCCGAGCGTCAAGCCTTCTTTTGCCTGCACGTGCAGCGGCTCGCCCTTCACAGCTCCCTTGGCCAGCGAATCCTCGGTGATGCCGGTAGTAAAAAGCTGATCGCGCGTATTAAACATCTCCACGCGTTCGACCATCGGAGTAACGTAATGCACGCCCGGATAGAGCGTGCCGGCTAGCGTGCCGCGAGTTTGGCTAACGCGCACGCCGCCCATTCCAGCGGGCACGATCACAATGGACGCCGAAATCAACAGCGGCGCCCACGCCATCATCACCAGCGCGACCGGCGTCCGCCAGCGCACAGATGGCTCAGGCGGCGGGGTTGTGCCCTCTGGAAACAAATGGCGGCGGTAAGACAGCAGCAAGTAAGTGTCATAAGCAAGAATAGCGGCGGCGATCACGAACATCCCGATGCCGGCGCTCAGCAGCAGGTACTTCACGAACAGCATGGCAGTGCTCCTTTTGTAGTTGCGAGTTGTTGGTTGTTAGTTCTCAGTTGTCAGTTCTTGGTCTTAAGTCCCACTTCCTTCGACCTGGACGGCTTCCGCACAAACGCAAACTTTGCGATCCGCCCGAAAATCAACTCTTCGATCAGCAGAGACGTCGCCAGCGAGAAGGTCAGTCCGCCGACAATTACCAGCCCTTGAAGCATGGTTTCCATAACCCCTCCGTGTTTCTCTGTGTTCTCCGCGGTTCAAGCTTTTTGTCGACGCCGGCAAGAATGCCGCAGCTATTCCTACTGTCCAACGTTGCCAGTGGTCTCAACGCGCGTCTCAGCCAGCGTCTCTACCTCAGCTCCAAAAATCCCCGCAACCTGCTCATCTCGCTCCCCGCGGATCTCGACCGCGTCGCCCACATCTACCCGCGCGAATAGTTCCTCCAAGTCACGCTGCCCCATCCGAATGCATCCAGTCGACGCCGCTTTCCCGATCGACCCGGGCGCGTTCGTTCCATGAATCCCGTATCCCTTCGCGCTCAATCCCATCCATCGCGAGCCGACCGGGTTCCCCTTGCCCGCCGCGATCACCTGTCCCTTGTGGTAGTAAGTCGGGTCTTTTACGCGATTGACGATCTTGAACGACCCAACCGGGCTGGGCGTCAACGTCTTCCCCACGGCCACGCGATAAATCCGAACCGCCTTCCCGTTCTCCATCAGCGCCAGCTTCCGGTCGGGAATGCTGACCAGGACCCAGTGCACGGTCGCTTCGGCGAACTTGGGAGCCTTTGCCAACGGAGAGTCCGCCAAAGCGGCGGTAGCGGAAGAGGGAGCAGTCTGCAAAGCCAGGCATCGGGTCACCGTCATCGTCGCCGCCAGGACCCATCCCGCTGTAGCCGTCCGTTTCATCGCTCTTCTCCGCATCCGCTTGCTGCGTGCGCTGATAGGAAGAGCATCCAGCCAGCCGTTAATAGATCGCTGAAATAAAAAGGGTTACAGGCTTGGATGACGGTGAGAGCGTGTCTCGAAACATTCTCGTGTGTCTAACCAGACACAACGAGAACAGGAGGGTCTGTGGAGCGGAGCTTTGATGTGGGGAGATTCAATGCGGGGAGATTTCGATGATTAGCGTTTTGTGCCGCTGGCAGGATCTTAGTAGAACGAGTCGTACTTCGTCACCACCCACCCCGCAGCTTTCCTCTCTTCCGTGATCGAGAAGAGGTCTTTATAAGTGGCATTCCGGGCCGGCGTCGAGTAGCGCTCGCCCTTGTAGTGCAGAATCACCAGTGGCGGCGCATCTTCCCATTCCACAATATTCCAGCCAATCAGCGGATGCTGCGTCTCAGAGTCGCAAATAAACTGCGCCCGCTTGCGCCGGTAGTCTTTCGTCCAGTCAGCCAGCAGTTGGCGGCAATTGCCGTCGCGCATCTGTTTGACGAAGTCGGCCGCCGTGCGCTCAATCGTCCGGTCGCGCAGCGGATTCATCGTGATACTGACCGGCATATTTGTCAGCGGGTCGCGCTCCTCCGACCGCGACAGCACCGGCCCTTGATTGTTCAGCCAGTTCAAGTATCCGAGAAAAACAGCGAGCAGCAGGCCTCCTGCGCAGAGCGCAATAACAAGATGGGTTTTGGAAACCTGCATTCCAAGAGCTTGCGGCAAAGGTAATCGCCCTGCAAGGTTACGATGGGCACAACAGTAATGGCGTCCGGAAGCCACGCCTACGCCGGGATTTTCGGCCAATCTGCGCCTTCTCCGCCAAACCTCAGCGAGCTCTGCGGTTAACAGCCTCTATCAGTTCTTCGGTCACTGGAGCCGTCAACCCGTGCCGCCGCGCCGCTCGCACAATCGCCCCGCCGATCGCATCTACCTCCGGCGGCCGTCCACGCTCAACATCCTTCTGCATCGAGCTCCGCATCCCCGGCGGCCCTTTCTTGAGAGTTTCAAGCGCCTTGTCCGCATCGACCTTTGCGCCCTCCGCGCGGGCCGCGGCGGACGTCTCGCGCACGGCCGCTTCGAATTTGCCCCACGAAACCGGGTCCGCGATCACCTCTCCCACGTTGCGATTGAACGCGGTGGTCGCGAGCGCAATAGGCCCCAGAAAAACCAACTTGCTCCACATCAGCGTGGATTCGTCGTCGATGAAGTTGCACGTCAATCCGAGCCCGCGCAGCTGGTCGCTCAGAGTCTGCAACAGCTTCCGTCCCGCACCCGAAAAGTTCAGCACCGCAAATTTCGTACGATGCACAAAGTTCCCTATGCCTACTTTTTCAAACTCACCGGCAATAGTCGCGGGAATCACGCGCCCGGAACCGAGCCTCTCGCGCAGCACCACCAGGTGTTCGACTCCATTCAGCAAAGGCACAACTGCGCCAATCGAGTCGGCAGCTCGAACCGCTCGCAGCGCGCTCTCAAGCTGCGTAGCCTTCATGGTGAGCCACAACACGTCGCATGGCGGGACAGTAGCGACCCAAGTCACGTCCACCGTCCACTTCCCATAAGGACTTTCAAGCTGAAGTTGTGCGGGATGCGACGCCAGCGCCTCCTGCCGCACCACTAGCGTGACGCTCTCGCCCAGATGCCCCAGGCATCCTCCAATAAATCCACCAACTCCGCCAGCTCCAAGAATCGCGTGTCGCATGAACAAAGAATACATCCGCCATCGCCACAAGCGTTTCGCCACCGGGTCGTTCCGCCGGTTGAAACCGTCAGCGTCGCATCTCATTCACTTCTAACGGAGTGAATCTCTTTAGCGGAAGAGGTGCGAAACACATTCGTCTTTTCGGACGAACCCGCATCGTTCTTTCGGAATCTATCCTCGCCGTCCCCAAGCGAGTAATCTCCATTGTTACTGTGGAGGCATTTTTGTGACTCGCAAGTCGGCGGAAATTCCCGTATCGAAACGTCTTAAGGCCGCGATGGCCGATTTGAAAACCTTGCAGCGCATGCTCGCTTCAGACGATCTCGATGCCCGCCTGCTCTCCGATTTCCGTGACGCACTGAATCGTGTTCGCAATGTGGCATGGGCGGCGCAACAATCCCTCGCGGTGCAAGTCTGCGAAAACGACTCTACTAGCATCGACTCGCTTTTGGCCGCCGAGCGTGTTCGCGCTGCCTACCAGCTATGCCGCTCCATCCAAGGTGACCTTGGCAGAGAGGAAATAGAATTCCAGAAAGGCCAGCTGGCCGAACTCCAGGCAGTCGCCGCCGAGTTGACCAACGACATCAAATCGCGCCTCTCATAAGCCCTTAAGGCTCACTTGCCTAACCTCACCTCCGCAACTCGCCAGTCCCATCTGTGTTTACAAATCTAGCGTGAAGGCGTCTGAATTGATCTGAAGAAATGCAGCCGGCTGATACGTTTCAGGACCACTTGCCGCCATTAAGGGTGAGGTGCTTTATGGCAAAAATCATTGAGTTCTACGTACCCCGCAGCTTCAGGAAGAAAGTGGAGAAGTGGGTCCCGTTGGATCAATACGGAAAGCTGATCCTTTTCGCCTTGCCGCAGAAGAAGACAGCCTGATGATTTTGTCGCCCCATGATCCGTTTACGGCGGTCCTGGCAAGTTTAATTATCATCGCCGCGATGGCATCCGGCGCTCTTTCCACCCTTCAAGCCTCGCGAATCGAGCCTTTGCAGGCACAGAGATACGAAAACCGGTTGGGCGACTTCGATCGAGTAATAGTCCCTTCACTGTGCGCTGCCGTCGCCAAGCCTCGCAGAATCGCTCGACCGCTCCTCTGACCCGTGGTCCCTCGGACGCCTTCACAGCGGACAAGAGTATGGCGCTAGCCGAATATTGAAAGCGCAACCGACGCACAAACGAATAGGAAACCTGCGCAAGAGGTCGCTCCGCGTTCGTTCTTCACACTAATTCAGCTGAATTCAGCTTCGCTCCATGCGTTTTTGTTGCCGCTTTACGCTCTTAGAAATAGGGAACTGAACTGAAACCCGGGCAACTAGCCCATTGGAGGGGTCTTATGTCCGTCGTTACCATGCTGATGGTTGGAGGTTGGAGTACCACGATTTCTTTAGTCGGAATTTGTGCCTTAAAGGAGTCCGGCAAGCTCAACCAAATTCGCAGGCGCTTGGCGCTGTGGCTGGATGCGTCATTGACCGAGGACCGAAACCGCGCCAAAAATCTTCCCGGGGCACTCCCGAGCGCTTGATAGACACTGTCGGGTTCGGCGTCATCCCTCGATGATCGACAGCGGGTGTCAAGGTCGCTGGGTAACCCGGTTCTCCCCTCGCGGAAGGCGGGTCACCCGGCGACGGTGAGTTTCGCGAAGAGCTGCCGGTGACTAATTGAGGGCCAGAATGAAAAACGTCGCATCTCGGCCTGTTATTCGAGTTTAACTATCGCGCCCCAACCGGTGCCGGACTCCTCTTTTCCATGGGTATGAACTCGCGCGTCTCGTGTCCAATCCACACCTGCCGCGGCCGCGCGATCTTCTGCTCTGGATCGCTCAGCAGTTCCTGCCATTGCGCCAGCCAGCCGCAAGTGCGCGGAATGGCAAACAGGACCGTGAACATCTCCGGCCGGAAGCCCATAGCCTGATACATGATGCCGGAGTAGAAGTCCACGTTCGGATAAAGCTTGCGCTGGATGAAATAGTCGTCCTGCAGCGCGATGCGTTCGAGTTCGAGCGCGATTTCCAGTTTCGGATTGTGCCCCGTCACCTCGAATACACGATCTGCCGTCCACTTGATGATCTTTGCGCGCGGATCGTAATTCTTGTAAATGCGGTGCCCGAAGCCCATTAGCTTCAGCTTGCCGTCTTTTACTTTCGCAATATAAGAGGGGATGTTCGCCTTCGTGCCGATCTCATCCAGCATGCGCAACACTTCTTCGTTCGCTCCGCCGTGCAGCGGGCCGGAAAGCGCCGCTGCCGCCGAAGCCGTGGCCAGGTACGGATCTGCCAGCGAACTCCCCACCGCTCGCATCGCATTCGCACTGCAGTTCTGTTCGTGGTCGGCATGGAGGATAAAAAGAATGTCGAGCGCGCGGGCGATCACCGGGTTCGCAGCGTACTTTGGCTCGACCATCTTCCACAGCATGTTCATGAAGTTTTCCGCATAAGTCAGGTCATTGTCGGGATAGACATAGGGGAAGCCCACGCTATGCCGGTATGACATGGCCGCAATCGACGGCACTTTGCCGATGAGCCGCTTGACCTGATGCAGCCGGTTGGCAGGGTCATGCACGTTGCGCGATTCAGGATAGACGCTGGAGAGCGCCGCCACCGTGCTCACGAACATCACCATCGGATGGGCATCGTAGCGGAAGCCTTCCATGTACTTCTTGGTGCTCTCGTGAATCATGGTGTGATGCGTAACTTCGTATTCCCACTCTTTGAGCTGAGTCTCCGTGGGCAATTCGCCGAAAAGCAGCAGGTAGCACACTTCGAGGAAGGTGCAATGCTCGGCCAGCACTTCGATCGGATAGCCCCGATAACGAAGGATGCCCCGGTCACCATCGATATAAGTGATCGCGCTGCGGCAGGAAGCCGTATTCATGAAGGCCGGATCATACGTCATCAACCCGAAGTCTTCCGGCCCGGTCTTGATCTTGCGGAGATCCATTGCCCGGATCGTACCCTTCTCAACGGGCAGCGTATAAGTCTGTCCCGTGCGATTGTCTGTGATAGTCAGAGTGTTCTTGTCGTCCGGCATGGCGGAACTCCTAAACGGTTGTTAATCGGGCATGGAACAGCCCGCGCAACGCGCGGCCCGTGGCACAGACAGTAGCGTCGTACATACACCCGCGCGGTGAGCTACGTCACAGGCCGATGTTCGTCCTTCACCTGCCTATTATGCCATTGGGGATGGGGCAAAGGCGGGGAAGAGGGTTCAGCTGGCGGACGTACACGCAGATTCGCGAAAACCCGTGCATTCCGCCTCCCAGATGGAAGGAGATCCCGGCCCGATATGTCAGAGGGCTACTCGTTCGCCGCTTTGCGAGGAGGCTTCAGGCAGCGCGCAAATATCGCAGAAACCGCGGGAATATCGTCTTCCTTCAGCCGGATGGCGCTGCCCAGCTTCTTGAGCGCTCCATTAAACGCCGAGGGTTCTCCGCGCGTGAGGTCTAAAACCTTCTGCCACTCTCGCGCCACCGGAATCCGTTCGTCCGTGTCCGCATCTTCGCAGAACTGGTCAGCTGCCTCCGGCGGCGTGCCGTATTCGTCGGCCACGTCCTCGTGAAAATATCCCCGCAGAAACGTGTGCAGCGCGGAGAAATTCTCCACCGTTATTTCCATCTTCGAACTAATCTCTTGCGGTTTCATCAGCGGCACTCCGGATAGGAAGTCAAAACATAGTACCGGTTCGCCCCCGCGTACTTTAACACTACCAGCGCGTGCGTGCACGGCCTCGAATGGACCTCTCCCCTCGACATAGTCCTCCCAATGGCTTCGGTCCCGTCGTAGTCGAGCACCAGGTTTGGATGCCGGTCCTGCGCCAGCCAATCGCGAATCTGTCCCTGCGACTGCTCGATTACCGCGCCCACTACATGCTCAGCCGTCGTGCGGTCCGTGTACGTCGATGCTGCAGTGATATTCTCCTCGCGCCGCAAGCGCCGCCGCAGATCCTCTTCACTCTGCCCGACATGCTTCCGCAGAACGTGCCCGCCGAGCCTCTCATCCTGGCTCAGGTCGCGCGCGGGCCCCTCGAGCAACCGCTTCTCGTGGCGAGTTTGCCGGCTGTCTGTCCCGGGCCCCGAACCAGCCGCACTCGGCCCGGCCGGGGGTTGGCACGCGGTCAAAACGAGCACCCCCAACCCAATCCCTAGAAGCCGCAGCCTAAAGACCAAGGTCGATTTTCTCGTCTTCGCGGTCTGTCTCATTCGCTCTCGTTCGCAGCCGGTGGCCTCTCGTCCACTTCCATTGGCTGCGAGCTTACGGTAAAGATTCACGAATTGTGCTACTAAACAGGGAGTGCCGACAAGTCTGCTCGATCATCTCGACGGCTTTGAGCGCTGGGGCAACGGACCCGCATTCGTGTATCCGCGCGGCTACCGTCACGAGCGCTGGAGCTACACGCGCGTCTGGGCAACGGCCAATCGGTTTGCCCGCGAACTCGCTGCCCGCGGCATCGAAAAAGGCGATGCCGTGCTTTTGTGGTGCCCAAACTCCGCCGAGTGGGTTGCCGCATTTCTTGGCTGCGCCTTTTCCGGCGTGATCGCCGTACCTGTCGACGATGCCGCCGCGCCAGATTTCGCCGAACGCATCAGGCGCCAGGTTCGCACAAAGCTGGTGCTGTGTCCTCACGAGCGCGCGCCGCTCTTCGAGCAGGCCGGAATCGCAACCATTGACCCCGTCGATCTGTCCGCCACTCTCGCGCATCATCCCGCGGACCTCTTTCGTCCTGTTACCATTCAACCTGCTGACACTCTCGAAATTGTCTTTACCTCCGGCACAACCGCCGAACCCAAAGGCGTGGTACTCACCCACGCCAACGTCGCGGGAAATCTTGCGCCGATTGCGACTGAGATCGGAAAATACCGCAAGTATGAACGATTCTTCCACCCGCTTCGCTTTCTCAACCTATTGCCCCTAAGCCACGTCTTCGGACAGTTCCTCGGAATTTTTCTCCCGCCCCAACTCGGTGCGACGGTTGTTTTCCAGGACAGTTTCAATCCCTCCGAGATCATCGCCACCACCCACCGCGAGCGAGTCTCCGTGCTCATCTCTGTTCCGCGCGTCTTTGATTCGCTGAAGCAGAAACTCGAGCGTGGCCTAGAAGAAGCCGGCCAGCGAGCGGCATTTGGAGCCGATTACACGCGCGCCGCGAGCCAGCATTTCCTGCGGCGGTGGTGGACGTTTCGCTCGATTCGCCGCCGATTTGGGTGGAAATTCCTCGCGCTCATCAGCGGCGGCGCCGCGCTCGACCGCGACACCGAAGAATTCTGGCATCGCTTGGGCTATGCGGTTGTACAGGGCTACGGACTCACCGAGACGACGTCGCTCATCAGCCTCAATCATCCCTTTCACACCAGCCGGGGCTCCGTCGGCAAACTCCTGCCGGGACGCGAACTGCGTCTTGCCGATGATGGCGAGATCCTCGTGCGCGGCAGCGGCGTCGCCAGCGGCTACTGGAATGGCCGTGAACTCGTGCCCGTTGCCGGGGAGCAAGGCTGGTACGGCACTGGCGATCTCGGCGCACTCGATGCCGAGGGCAACCTCTTCTTCAAGGGCCGAAAGAAAGAGGTCATCGTCACGCCCGCGGGGATGAACATCTATCCCGAGGACCTCGAAGCCGCTCTCCGCGCACAGAAGGAAGTGCGCGATGCGATCGTCATTGGGCTCGACCGCGGTGGCAATTCCGAGCCCTGCGCGGTCGTGATTCCAGGAGATCGGAACGCGGGTAGTGCGACGACGAAAGCTGCGGTGGACAGCGCCAACCAAACGCTTGCCGAATTTCAGAAGATGTGGGAGTGGTACATTTGGCCTGAGGACGACTTTCCCCGCACCAGCACCGGCAAGCCTCGCCGTAACCTGATTCGCGACGCGGTCGTGGCGGCGAAAAGTGGCGATAAAGACCTCGCTCGTAGTGTCGCTGCGAGCCCGCTCGCAGAACTCGTCTCGAAAATCACTGGCCGGGCACCAAATCTCGCTCCGGACGCCGATCTGGACCGCGACCTCGGCCTCAGCTCGCTAGAACGGGTGGAACTTCTCGGCGCGCTCGAAGACCGCTACCAACTTGACCTAAGCGAGACGAACTTCTCCAGCGCCGGGACAGTTGCGGACATTGAAAAATTGCTGCAGACGCGGGTTTCCACGCAAACAAATGCCGCGCGCGAACTGTCGAATGTTGCGGTGAACGCGGGGGGCAGCGACCGCCGCGCCTTCCACTATCCACGCTGGACGCTGCACTGGCCAGCGACTTGGTTGCGCCTCGCCGCGCATTATCTGCTCATGCGCCCCGCGGTCTTTCTGCTCAGCTGGCCGCGCGTTATCGGCGGCGACAATCTGCGTGGCGTAAAAGGTCCGCTCCTCGTCATCTGCAACCATCTTGGCGACGTGGATGTCGGCTTGGTCCAGACTGTCCTTACGCCACGCATTCGCCATCGCTTGGCCACTGCTACCGGCGGCGAAGCATTGGAAGCGCTGCGTTCGCCCGCGCCCGGCCGCAGCTGGTTTCTCCGCGCCTACAATCGGCTGCAATGGATCTCCGGTGTAACGCTGCTGAATCTGTTTCCACTGCCGCGCGAAGCAGGCTTCCGCAAGAGCTTCGCCTATGCTGGCGAGGCCGTCGATCAGGGCTACAGCATTCTCGTTTTTCCGGAAGGCCGTCATACCGAAGATGGCGAGCTTCGGCCGTTTCGCACCGGGATCGGGCTGCTCGCGAATAATCTGCGCATCCCAATTTTGCCGATGCGAATTGATGGCCTGTTCGAACTGAAGAAAGCGAGAAAGAAGTTCGCGCCGCCAGGAAAGATACGGATTCACATCGGCAAGCCGGTGCAGTTTGCGCCGGAAACACCGCCCGTGGAAATCGCGGGCGCGCTTCAGAAGATCGTAAAGGAGCTATGAGCCAGGAGCGGTAAGCAGTCAGCGGTACGCATTCGGCCGCAACGTTCTATCTCATCCCCGCTGTCGCGCTCATCCCTTTCACGCCCGCGACGCGCCGCATCTCGCTTACCAGCCATTCCGTTTCCTGCTTGTCGCGCAACGTGCGTCCGAGCGTCAGCTTGCGACCGTCGCGTGTGGTCATCTCGATGTCGTAATACGGAGTCCCGCTTCCGCCGCCTTGTTGCGCCGTGATCTTATCGGTGATGTTGGCGATGTCGGCCAGTTCGATCCGGCGTGTCTTGCCGCCGCCGAGGAATCCGGACTGCACTGTCATGTAGCTGCCGATTACTATGCGCGTCGTGCCCAGCCAGAGCTTCAGTGAGATATACGCAAGCAGCACACCGAATCCGCCGAAAGCAATTGGAAAGATCATTGGAGCGCGCGTATGCGTAAGGAAATATCCGACAACGCCGAAAATCGCGGCGAACAGCGTCGTCGAGAAGCCGAAGCTCTTGTTGCGCGCGGGCGGGAAGTAGAACTCCGTGCCTTCGGCTACCGGACGCACTTGAATGGTCGGCTGTTGCGGAGGCTGCGCGGCGCTCTCATGTCCGGCGAAGACCGGTTCGCTCGCTGCCGCTTCTTCCGCCGTAGGACTCTGCGCCGTCCGAAAGACAGGGACCTCAAAGCTATCGTGATAATCGACGCCCGGAACGGCTGCCATCGCTTCGAGCAGCCACAGGAACTCGTCGCGCGGACTGAGCTTTTGCGTGGGCTGCGCGTCGAAGGGAATGCGGAATGAGACCGGAATGGTCGTCCCCACCGGCCCTGCGCAAAGCTGCCCCGCGTTCAGTTCCGCCTCATCGCGCCAGAGGATATTTTCGGTTGTCGTCGAAGTGTCGCCTGAACCGGTTGTCACGCGGTGGACACACGAAAGCCGCAGGTGAACGCCATGCTCGGGCGAATGCGGGAAACGCGCCTGAATCGAGCCTCGCAGATCGCGCCCAATAACACCTGGCACGCTCGCCATGTCGAAGCAGGTCTTACCGAACTCTACGAATCGGATCGTTTGGCGGATCGAGTAAACCAATAAGAAGATGCCCACCAGGGGAAAGAGCAGCGCGAACAAAGCTGCGGCGGGCTTCTGCTTGAGCGCTTGCGGAATCGCGAAGATCGCTACCGTCCATGAAATCAGGTTCCAGAATATGGTGAAGACCCAACTCATCACCATGCTGGTTTCGGTCCGGCTCTTCACACGTCCCGCAGCCCAATCCTCGCGCCAAAGCCACGGTTCGTTCGGGTGTTCGCCTTGCAGGTAGAGTTGCCGCGAGTACCACTTATTTCCCGCGAGCGCGAGGTACATCAGCCCGAAGCCAATGCCGCTGAAGACTACTCCAAACACCATCGGGTATAGGAAGGACTGACTGGTTGTCGGGGCGACAAACTGACGAATCGACATCGAGAAGGCCCACAATCCGAACGCAGCAAAGGGCATGCCAAATAGGCAAAGGATGAAAAAGCCAATCCTGCTTGAGAAGCTGGGACGAGCAGTATTCACGGCCTTATTTTGAGTGAGTTTGAGGAAGAGCGTAAGAGCCGGGAAGACGGGCGACTAAAGTAATCCGCCGCCTGGCTTACGGCGGACCGCTCACGGCTGAAAGCCAATTGTTTAGAGCCCTAATGTTCGCGCTTCGGCATGAAGATCCACTGAAGCAACGAACTTACAATACTCATGAGCACCGCGCCGATTAGCGCTGCCGGAAAGTTACGCACTTCGAACCCCTGTACGAACTGAGCCGCCAGTTCCAGCATGAGCGCGTTGATCACGAACCAGAAAAGCCCGAGCGTGAGGACGGTGAGCGGAAAAGTGAGCACCTTCAGGATGAGACCGAGCGTCGCGTTGACGAGGCCGATGACGAGCGCAGCGATCAGCGCCGCCTTCGCGCCGCTGACGTAAATGCCGGGCACGAAGTGCGCAACGATCCACAGTGCAATTGCGCTTAGAATCCAGTGGAGCAGAAGACGCATGATGGCCTCTCAGAAGCGGACTTAATAAATTTCGTAACCGGGTAATTGGGTAATTTCCAGGCAACTCGCCCGCCCGTGATTAAATTACAAAATTACTCAATTACTAAATTACCAAAATTACCCAATCTCAGACGTGAAACCTCCCGATAAAAACGCCTACAAAACGAATGCCGCGCGGCTACTCGATCAACTCGGCATTCAATATGAGCTTCGGGCCTATGACGTCGATCCGGAGGATTTGGCGGCGGAGACTGTAGCTGCGAAGGTCGGGATGCCGCCGGAGCAGGTCTTCAAAACTCTGGTGGCTCGTCCGGTCGGAAGCAAGGACTGGCGCCGAATCGTCATAGCCGTCGTCCCCGGCGACCAGGAACTCGACCTGAAAGCGCTGGCCACCGCCGCCCGCGAAAAGAAAATGGAACTCGTGCCGGTGAAAGAACTGCAGGCGCTCACCGGCTACATCCGCGGAGGCGTGACAGCGCTCGCCGCCAAGCGCGAGTATCCGGTGTTTGTTGACGAAATGATCGAGCTCTTCGACGTCATTTCGATCTCCGCGGGCATGCGCGGACTGCAGATTCTGCTTGCGCCGGCGGATTATCTGCGGGCGACAAAGGGAAAAATCGCGGCGCTAGCACATCCGAAAATCTAAGTTAACCGAGCTTAGGTGCCGGACCTGGCTGCGCAGTCGGGGATGAACTCGATGGACACTTCGACTTGCTGAGTGGCGTCCTGCGGGCGGAATTTCCAGGAACTGATGGCTTTCTCAGCGGCATCGCGCAACATGGGCTGTCCGCTTTCGATCAGGATGCTGGATGCCTCGCCCTCGGCGTCGATCCAGAATTTCAGCACGACCGTGCCTCCAAGATGCAGCCTGCTCGCCAGTGGCGGATAGATGGGAGCGACTTGCACCTGCGGCTGGGCGACCGAATTGATATTCACCTGAATATCCGGATTAGGGAGAGCTTGCGCGGCGGCGTGGTAAATCTCCGACGGCTTCTCTGGGGCGCCGTCGAAGAGCGCGTCATACTTGCCCGAACTGAGATCCTGAAGGGTTGCCCGCGCGAAACTGGATAACGAGGACTTTTTTTCTTTGGGGTGAAAGTTGGGATGGTCAATGTCGCTCGGACCAAGCGGGCCATCGAGGTCGCGCATCAGCCGCATCGTCCACGCGGTGTATGGAGGAGTTTTCGCAACGGCATCGAACAAATCCTTATCGAGAATGAAGGAGTGAAGAACCTTGGTTTTGGCTCCGCACCGCAACTGCATGGAAGTGACGGAGCCGCTGAAGACGGCACATTTTGCGCACCGATTCATCTCGTGGCGGAGCTTCCGCTCCGGGATCGAGCAGGGGCTCTCGCCCGCAAGCAGCGATTCGACCGATTGATCGACCGACCCTTCCGCCACCTCCACCTTTGCCGATTGCGAACATGTGTGGGCAGAGGGAGTAAGGGTTACCCGTTGGATCGAGCTGCCCGTCGCGGTCGAGCGAACGGTATAAATCTCGTAGACACTGAACGGCGGCCCAAAATCCGATAGAGTCAGGCGGCCGACCTGGAACTCATTGATTTTCTGGGACGTGACGGCGCGATCGCGCGCCAACAGAGGGGCCGCGGCCAACAGGACAAGGCCGATTAGGCAGTGCCGTAACACCGCACCATGTTACTACGGAGTTGTAGACTACTGGAGAAGAACCAGTAATCCGAGGTCATTCATGCCAGTTGCCACTCGTGTCAATCCGCTCTCATTCCTTACCGATCAGCTCAACGAACTCAAAGCCAAGGGTACGCACTTCAAACTGCGCGTGCTTGAAGACGAGCAGCGTCCTGTCTGCACCTTCGACGGCAAAAAGGTCATCAATCTTGCCTCGAACAATTACCTCGGCCTGACCACGCATCCCAAGCTGCGCGAGGCTGCGCTCGAGGCGACGCGCAAGTACGGAGTTGGTTCCGGCGCGGTGCGCACCATCGCCGGCACCATGCGCATTCACATGGAGCTGGAAGAAAAGATTGCACGCTTCAAGAATGTCGAGGCCTGCGTTGTGTTTCAGTCTGGATTCACCGCCAACGCCGGAACGGTTTCCGCGTTCCTCGGCAAAGACGACTTCATCATCTCCGACCAGCTCAATCATGCGTCGATCATCGACGGCGCCCGCCTTTCGCGTGCCAAGATTCTCGTCTTCAATCACAAAGATCTCGCCCACGCCGAGCAGCAACTGGCCAGCGTAAAGGACCAGCCCGGCCACAAGCTGCTCATCACCGACGGCGTCTTCTCCATGGACGGTGACATCGGCGCGCTGCCCGGCCTCTGCGATCTCGCCGAGAAATACGGCGCCATCATGATGGTCGACGACGCCCACGCCTCGGGTGTTTTGGGCAAGCAAGGCCGCGGCACAGTCGACCACTTCGGCGTGCACGGACGCGTCGATATTCAGGTGGGCACGCTTTCGAAGGCCATCGGCGCGCTCGGCGGATACGTCTGCGGCACGCGCGATCTCATCGATTTTCTCTATCACCGGGGACGTCCGTTTCTCTTCTCGACCTCGCACCCGCCATCAGTCGCCGCAACTTGTATCGCCGCTTTCGATGTTCTTCAAGACGAGCCGCAGTGGATGGAGCAGCTCTGGGAGAACACGCGCTTCTGGAAAAAAGAGCTGGGCCTGCTCGGCTTCGACATCGGCGGCAAGACAACTCCAGCGAGCGAGACGCCGATCACGCCGATCATCATCGGCGACGGACGGCTCACGATGGATTTCTCGCGCGAACTCTTCAAGGAAGGCATCTTCGGGACGGGGATTGCATTTCCTACAGTACCGGAAGGCAAAGCGCGTATCCGCACCATCATGACTGCGACGCATACGAAAGAGGAGTTGCAGCAGGCGCTAGAGGTGCTGGGGAGGGTTGGGAAGAAGATGGGAATTCTCTCTTAACTGCTCGGGTAGCGCCCGCAAAGAGCTTTAACCACGGAGAACACAGAGGTCCACGGAGGAAAGCTCTTGGACCTCTCAGTTTTTTGCAGATCCGTCCTCTACGATTGCCTCCACAATCCCGTCAATCGTGTCGGTCACACGCTTCGCAGGCAGGTTCAGGTTGTTCGACATGATCGAGAACACGACCGGCTGCCCCGACTCGGTCATCGCATATCCAGAGAGCGCTCGCACACCACTCAGCGATCCAGTCTTGGCCATGACGCGCTTTGTAAGTCTTGCTGATGTCAGTCGCTCCGCCAGCGAGCCGTCCACGCCTGCTACTGGAAAACTTGCTTTGTACGCCACGCCCCACGGCTGCGATGCCGCATAACGCAGCAGTTGCGCGATGGCCTGCGGCGTGACCAAATTTTGCCGCGACAAGCCAGACCCGTCGTAAAAAACATACTGATCGCTGGCAACGCCGGCCTGCGTCAAAAACTCTCTCAGCACTTCGAGACCGCCTTCGACCGTCCCCGCATTCCCGCGCTCGCGGCCCAACAGCCGCAGCAGAATCTCGGCATGCAAATTCTGGCTGACCTTGTTGATGACCTTCACATCGTCGACGAGCGGCTTCGACTCATAGCTCGCAAGCACGATGGGCTGGTCGGTTTTGATCGGCCGCCCAAGCGGCCGTGCCGCATCCTCGCTGCCCCCATGTGACGGCGCAATCGCCGTCGCCGTAAACGTGGAGATGCTGGCCAACTCGGTATGGTGCGTACGATCGTGTCCGTAGACGACGATGCCGCGCTTCTCCAGCAGTTGGCGAAATATGCCCGCGGCAAAAGAAGCCGGCTCTTCGATGGCCAGCGCTTCCGTCACCCCCGGATCGTCGAGCGGCAGATTTCCCCACAGTGTCACTACCGTAGATCCCGGTTCGCGATTGACGAAAAACTTCCGCCCTGTTCCCGCCGGCGTGGTCACGATGCGATTATCGACCCGGTAATAATCGGCAAATGGATTGATCGTAACGAATGCCTTCTCTCCGGCCCGGTCTGCCGGTTGAATCTTGACGAACACGACGTTGTCATTCACCGTCAGCGCGGAGACGGGCGCGCCATCCGCCCACACCAGGTCATCCTGGCTCCAGCCCTCGCCGTAGCGCTCGAAGGCGAAATACGAATCGTCGCCGACCACGTCACCGTCGACGAACTTCACGCCCCTCTGCGCCAGCGAATCGGCCAGCGATTCGAGAGCTTGCAGCGGATCGTCGGCGCGCTGCGTCCGCCCGTCGTAGGGGAGCGCGCGTCCTGACAGATTCGGATCGCCATGCCCGACGAGCACCAGGTCGCCATTCAGACGCCCATAGCGGTCGAGCGTGCCCGTCGTTTCGACGGTCGTGCGGAACTTGTATTCGGGTCCGATCAGCGCGAGCGCGGCGGCGGTGGTAAAGAGCTTTGTATTCGAAGCCGGGGTGAAAAGCTTGTCCGCATTCTGCGCATATAGAGCCTCGCCGGTCGCGAGCGAGACGACTTCAATTCCCCAGAATCCGTGGGCAAGGTCGGGAGCGTTGAGGATGGCCGAGATGCGCGATTGCAGCCGCTGAACGGCACGCGAGGGCGGAGGAGCCACCGGCGCAGTTGCCGGGCGCGTCGCCGGAGATTTGACGAGCTTTGTGGAAGACGCAGCCGTCGTGGTGGTTGCGAAGTCCGCCCGCACTGCGAGCAGTACCGCCAAGGCGAAGGCAACCGCCACGGAGAGACGAAATCCGTCCCGCTTCGTCCGAGGCCTGCCCGTCAGTGATGCCCAGAACGGCATTGCCCAGATTCTAACACCCGTGTAAATACAGTTAGCTTTAGAATAACTATGCTTAGAATAACGAAATAATGCGGGCGATTTTTCAATGGAAGATTGGCACGCGCGTTCTCGAACTGGGACGCCGCACGCTGATCATGGGCATCGTCAACGTGACGCCCGATTCATTCTCCGACGGCGGCCATTTCGTGGACGCAGCCAAGGCCGTCGCGCACGCCGAGCAGTTGCTGGATGAAGGCGCTTCCATCATCGACATCGGCGGCGAGTCCACACGGCCGGGCGCCCCCGTAGCAGGTTCAACCGCCTCGAAAGCCTCGCCGGCGGTGACTGAGGAAGAAGAACGCAGGCGGGTCGTGCCCGTCATCCGCGATTTGAAAAGGCGCCGCCCCGACGCGGTCATTAGCGTCGACACTTACAAAGCTGGCGTTGCCCGCGCCGCCATCGGTGAGGGGGCCGAGGTCGTCAACGATATCAGCGGCTTTCGCTGGGACCCAAAGATGGCGAAAGCGCTCGCTGAATTAAAAGTTGGCGCCGTGCTGATGCACACGCGCGGGCGCCCGGAAGAATGGAAGTCACTACCGCCAATCGGCGACCCGGTTCTGCTCGTCAAACGCGAACTGCGGCAGTGGGCCGAGGCAGCGACGCTCGCGGGCATCAAGCGCGATCATCTCGTGCTTGACCCCGGGTTCGGCTTTGGCAAACGCCTCGAAGAGAACTACCCGCTGCTCGCCCATTTCGCTGAACTCCAACAAATGGGCTTCCCGCTGCTCGCAGGAGTCTCGCGCAAATCGTTTATCGGAAGAGCGCTAGCGCACGACAGCAAGGATGCCCCGGTCGAAGGGCGCCTGCACGGAACGCTGGCCGCTGAATCGTTGCTGATTCTGAAGGGAGCCCACATCATTCGCACGCACGATGTTGGGATCGCTTCCGAAGCGGCGAAGTTGGTCGACGCAATTGTAGCGAGCGGAGGGTAGGAGAGGTCAGAAGTGAGAAGTCAGATTGCAGAACTAAAAACCTATCGGGCGATTTCGGATATCGACCTCTAGGGTTTTACTTCTGCAATCTGACTTCTTACTTCTGCAATTTCCTCATGCCATTGCGGCCGCTGCCGCTCCCGGCTTGAACGCCGGCAGCCGAATCTCAAACACAGCCCCACCCTCGGGCCGATTGAAGCATGTGATCTGTCCCTTATGGTCCTGCACGACGCCGTAGGTCGCGCTCAGGCCCAGGCCCGTGCCTTTGCCGACCGGCTTCGTCGTATAAAACGGATCGAAAACTCGTCCCGGGTTCTGCAGCCCGGGTCCGTTGTCCGCAAATTGCACGATCACATCTTCCGCTTCCCGCCAGACGGCGATCTGCAGCTTTCCTCCGCCGATTTCCTGCAAGGCGTCCACCGCATTCTCGACAATCTGCACGAACGCCTGCAGCAACTGATTCGAGTTGCCCAGCACGCGCGGAACGCTGTCCATGTTCTCGACAATCAGATTGATATTGCGGTTTTCGAGCTTGAAGCCTTCCATCTGCACCGCTCGCTGCAAAAGTGGCCTGACTTCGAGCGGAACTTTTTCTCCCGGGGTCTGTTGCGAAAAACTCAAGAGATCGCTCACCAATTCGCGCGTGCGGCGCGCCTGCTGGCCGATCTTCTGGGCATTCGCCAGCTGCTCCACGCTTAAATTGCCGCTGGCCGCCATGTGCTCGCTGCTGTCCAGAATTGCGGCGAGCGGATACTCGAGTTCGCTCGCCGCCAGCGCTACCAACTCTCCCAGCGATGCCAGCTTCGCCTGCAGAATGGCCCGCTCCTGCAGCCGTTCGAGATTGTCGAAGCTCTGCCGCGAACGATTGAGCAACTGCACCAGCCGCCTGTCCAGCAAGTACTGCTTGAGGAAGAGAAAGATCGCGAGCATCGCCACGCCGCCCATTGCCACGCCAAAGCGCACGCGCCGCAGATAGAGCGAGTCATGACTCATGAACAATGCCGCGTATCCCAAGACTGGCAACGACAACAATGCCAGCTGCGCAAACATCGGCACCATAGCGCCGCTGCGTTTCGACAACATCGGCATCGGAGTGTTCTCATCGATCAGTTGCCGTCCCGCCAGGGTGACAACGAGAAAAATGAGGACCGATGCCAGGAAAGGCACGTCGTACGCGCCGCCGGTGTGATACCTGCCGCGCGCGATTGCCGCATTCATCGCCTCGGAAATGAAGGTATAAAGGCAGCTTCCAACGAAAATGTACCCATAGAGCTTGCGCCATGGGCCCTTGCTTGCAAAGTAGGCGCTTGCCGTCAGGCCCACCAGCATCATCCCTTCGATCATGTAAAGCAGGTCCCAGCGCAGCGTATAGATCGGAATGTTGGTGACGAGGTATTCGTCAGGGAAGACGAAAAATGCATATACCACCACCCACCAGCCAAGCAGAATCAGGACGTTCAACGTGCTGATGACGCGGCCCTCGTTTCCGTCGAGCTCGCTCGGCCGCAACACCACCGCGGCCATCATTGGAACGATGTGAAGAAACAGAACGATGTCCCCGGGAAAAGGAGACGGGATCGGGCGCCGCAAGACAAGTTCGTACACCGCCCAGCAAATCAGGTTGATGAACCACATGGCTAGGCTGGCGCTAACAAGTCCCCAGAACAGGCGAACGTGGCCACGGCTGTCGACGCTGTTGCGGACGGAGTAGTATGTGGCCGCGCCAAGGACGGCTAAGGGAACCAGATCTCCAATCGCAAGACGGAAGATGTTCCCCGCGAGGAGCAGCGGAGCGAACGCGAACGCCGCAAGCAGGCCGATGCCATAGACCGCCGCCGTCTTGGGACGAAGCGCCACGGAGTGTATCTTAATCGCTTGCAAACGTTATGTTTAGATCACGGCGGGGTTACGTATGGTTACTAAAGTCACCAAGCCCCGCGGTGTGACTGGGATCACAATCGGGTGTGATAGCGGCGATCGGTAAGGATCGTTTCGCTGATAAAATTTGGCTTATGGGATTCCCTGTTAATCGGTTGCGGCGGCTGCGGCAGTCTGAGACTTTGCGGTCGCTTGTACGCGAGACCCGGCTTACGCCTGAGGCTTTGGTTTATCCGCTTTTTGTTTGCCCTGGCAAGGGCGTGCGCAAGGCGGTTGGTTCCATGCCTGGCGTTTTTAACTTGTCGGTGGATGAGGCCGTCAAGGAGGTCGCGGAGGCTCGTCGTTTGGGCGTGCTCTCGGTGATCCTGTTCGGGCTTCCCGAGACCAAGGACGAGGTGGCTACCGGGGCTTGGGCGGATGATGGGATTGTGCAGCAGGCGGCTCGGGCGATTAAGAGCGAGGTTCGCGACATCATTGTGATGGGGGATGTCTGTCTTTGCGAATACATGTCGCATGGGCATTGCGGGATTGTGCGGCAGGCTGGCGCGGCCCGATCGCTGGGAGCGGCGGCGACCGACAAGGCGGTTCCGAAGAGCAAGGCAGTCGCGGTCAAGGATCGGAAGGCGCTGGATGTCGCGATGGAAAAAAGGGCGCGGGCGGCGCAAGACGATTACGAGATCGTCAACGACGAGAGCCTTGAGTTGCTCGCCCGCACATCCGTTTCGCTGGCCCGGGCCGGGGTCGACATCATTGCGCCTTCGGACATGATGGATGGGCGAGTTGCCGCGATCCGCGCGGCTCTTGACGGGGCCGGGCTGGAGAACACTCCGATACTTTCTTACGCGGCGAAGTTTGCTTCGGGCTTTTACGGACCGTTCCGCGAGGCGGCGGATTCGACACCGCAGTTCGGCGACCGGCGCTCTTATCAGATGGACCCGGCGAATTTCCGCGAGGCGATGCGGGAGATTGCGCTCGACATCGAAGAGGGGGCGGACATGATTATGGTCAAGCCGGCGCTGCCTTATCTCGATGTGATTGCGGCGGCGCGCGAGCGCTTCGATCTGCCGCTGGCGGCTTATCAGGTGTCGGGCGAGTTCGCGATGATCGAAGCAGCGGCGCGCAACAACTGGATTGACCGCGACCGGGTAATGATGGAGTCGCTGCTCAGCATACGGCGGGCGGGGGCGAGCATGATCCTCACTTACTTTGCCAAGGATGCGGCGAAGTTGCTGGCGTAGGGGACGCTGGCGGGATTCGTCCCGGCTCTGGCTTTTTGCTTTTTGTTCTCCGTTATTTGTCCATTGTCCTTGGCTTTTGGCTCTCCTCGTTGGAGCGGGGAGACGCTCCTCTCTTTCTGCTGGGCTCTTCGCTTTGCGTTCTCCTAAAAATATATTTTGCGCTTATGGGCTTGGTGGCTGCGATTTTTGCGGGAAATTCTAAGCTGCTGTCCAGGCAGGACTTGCGGGGCCTGAAATTTTGCCGAAATTCCGGCCCGCTGGGGCGCTGGCGATAGATAAGGCCTTCCTTTACAGTTGCTTGCGGGCAACTCCGCGCTAATCGCGCCGCGAAAGCATGTATTGTCAATAGCATGGAAGGTATTAGTTTACTGGTCAACAAATCGTTGGCGGCTGACTATAAGTTATTTGTTTCCTTAAGTATGGACTTGGAACCTGAGCTTGGCGGAGGCTTGTCGGATGGATTTTACGGTTGCTGCATGTTTACCAACATGTGAACACCTCGGGAGCGGGGATGGGGCGGTGGGAGGCGTTTTAGGCGTCACCGAATTTTGGGCATGTCACAAAGGTTCGCTTGGCCTTCGCCCAAAAATATTTTGGGGAGAAAACCGGTTTGGCGAGGCGGGAGGAGTGGAGCGCGCCGGAAGTCAGCGGGTGACAATAACTTGGCTTAGCGCGGCAAAGGACAAGCCGGGAAATATTATAACAGGGTTGTCAATGGGATAATGACAGAGATGTATGTATATATTCGTACCGATATAGGAGTATTTAATACACAAACATATTTCGCAAATGCCATCATCCCGTGCCGCCGCCCAGACGGCTCACAGTTCCTAATCCCTCTTTTCTGTGTCGTAGCTTCTCTTTCGCCCCTTCGGGGCTCGACACCGCTCCACTCTGTGACCCACGGCTTACGCCGTGGGCTTTATTCTTGCGCCGCTTCGCGGCTTTGGTTGTGACTGCCGCTTCACTCTTCTATGACGAGTCGAGCCATGACACAGAGTCGTGCGGGACTTGAATCATCTTTCCCATGCGTCCCAGCGCCGAGGCGCCGGGCTAAGCTGGGCCGCCCCTGCTGGGCTCACGCTTCGCAATGGCTGACGCGCTGCCACCCCCATACTGGATCTTCCCCCTCCCGGACCGAGACTGCCGGTCTGCTTGCCGGTTTGCCCAAGCGTTCATCGAATGGGGCTAGTGCATGGATGGCTGAATCGTGCGGCGGCCGGTTGAGCACTGGCTCGTGCCACCTTCTGCGACCTCAGCGGCTAAAGCCGCTAGAGTTGCCGCCTTGAATCGCAGCGCTGAAGCGCTGCGCCACCCCAATGCTGGATTTTCACTCTCCCCAGCGCGACTTGGTCACGAGTGCTGTGAGTCGCCGCTTTGGGGGTGGATGAGTTTTGCGTAGAAGGCTTGTACCTGGCGGTTGGCTTGTTCGGTGGTTCCGGAATTGTCGATGACGAAATCGGCGGCCTGGATCTTTTTCTCGTCGGGCCACTGGGCGGCCATGCGGCGGGCTACTTCGGCTTTGGCGGCTTCTTTGGAGATGCCGAGGCGTTTGGCTACCCGCTCGATGCGCTGGTCTTCGCGGCAGGTGACGACGATCAGGTAATCGAAACGGCCGGCGGCATTGGCTTCGAGGATGAGGGCGGCTTCGACGATGGCGATTGATTTTGGATCGCGGGCGGCGATTTCTTCCATCCATTGGTTCTCGTAGGCAATTACCGCGGGATGGACGATAGCGTTTAGTTCGTTGACTCGGGGCGGCTGGCCGAAAGCGGCTTCGGCTAGTTTGGAGCGGTTGATGGTTTTGTCGGGATCGAGAATTCCGGGACCGAAGGCGGCGACGATTTTTTCGTAGACTGGCTGGCCGGGTTCACGCAAGCGGTGAGCGACCGCATCCGACTGGATGAGATGCGCACCGAGCTGGACGAACATCTCGCCAACCAACGATTTGCCGCTGGCGATGCCGCCAGTCAGGCCTAGTTTTAGCACGTGGGCTCCGTGGAAGAAGTCAGAAGTAAGAAGTCAGATTGCAGAAGTAAATTCGCAGCACGAGCCAGCGTTCTATTTATCAAATGCTTTCTCTATCAACCCAGCCCAACCGCGCGAAAAGATTCGGAAATCCCAAGTTCCCGAGGAGACCATTTGAACCTACGTTTTACTTCTGCAATCTGACTTCTTACTTCTGACTTCCTACTGACCTCGCCTTAGTTTCGCCGCTTTTACTGTGTTTGACATCAGCATAGCTATGGTTAGCGGGCCTACTCCTCCCGGGACTGGCGTGATGGCTCCGGCTACCTCGGCTACTTCGGGATGCACGTCGCCTACCAGCGTTGAACCTTTCGAGAGGAACGTTTCGCGGCGTTTGGCGTTACCGGCGAAGAAGCGGTCGAATTCGGCCTGATCTGTCACTTTATTGATGCCTACGTCGATGACGGTGGCGCCGGGTTTGACGAAATCGCTTGTGACCATGCCAGGGCGTCCAATGGCCGCCACCAGAATGTCAGCCCGCCGACACACGCCGGGCAAATCCCGCGTCTTCGAATGACAGACTGTGACCGTCGCATTCTGATTGAGGAGCAGCATCGCGACTGGCTTGCCTACTATGTCGCTGCGGCCGACTACTACCGCTTCCTGGCCTGCTACCGGAATGCCGCTGCGTTGGAGAATTTCCATTACGCCGGCGGGCGTGCAGGGCACGAGGCCGGGGCGCTGCGTGGAGAGATAGCCTACGTTCATGGGATGGAAGCCGTCGACGTCTTTGGCGGGGTCGACGGCCAGCAGAATTTTTTTGGAATCGACGTGGGGAGGCAGAGGGAGCTGGACGAGGATGCCGTCGATTTCGCCGCGGCGGTTGAGCGAGTCGATGAGATGAAGCAGTTCTTCGGTCGTGGAGGTTTCGGCGGGCGAATGCTGTTCGCTGTAGAGGCCTACTTCCTGCGAACTTTTTACTTTGCCGCGAACGTAGACTTCCGATGCGGGATTGTGCCCTACGAGGACCACCGCCAGACCCGGGCGCAGGCCTGACGCGCTTAGCTGCTTGACCTCGGCCGCTACTTCGGCGCGAATTTCGGCTGCGATTTTCGTGCCGTCCAGAATTCTGGCTGTCACTTTGCCGCGCTCCTCGCTGATCGAACTTGCGATTTTATCTTATTGCCTGCGGGCTTTCGGCGCTGCGCTTTGAAACTTCTTTTCCGCGGATTTCGGGGATCGGCGCGGATTGCAACCCCGGTGCGAGAACATTGGCGACATCCGCCCGCGCGCGACTCGGGTGGCGCTACAATGTTGCGGTCATGATTGCTCAGGAGCTGCTCGATATTCTTGTATGCCCGGTGTGCAAGACTCAGGTCGTTTTGCAGCCGAATGGAACGGGGCTGAAATGCGTGCAGTGCCACCGGCTCTATCCGATAGAGGATGACATACCGGTGATGCTGGTCGACTCGGCGAAGATCGAACCGTAAGTTGGGCGCTTCGCCGCTCGCGACGAAGGTCGAGGCGTCTCGAAACAAAACAAATCCATCCCACACTTAGGTGCTATGTCGCGTGCGTGCGTGGCCGCGGCTCGTGCGCGTTTTGTGTCGCGACAAAACGACGCGGTGCGTCATTTTGTCGACGGGGCATGAGGAGCGGAGGGTGGAGGGCGGGGAGCGGATGGCCGCAACCTTCTGTCAGCACGCGGGTTTTTACTAGTGACGAATCGTGGAAACCCTGATGGCGCCGTACCATCGTTACGGCATATGGATTGCATGCAACGAACCTGGGTGCCGATGAGTCTAATGAGCTAGAGAGTGGCCGGAGGTGAGGACGGCGATGAAAGATAAATTCACAGTAACGGAGCTGTCTGCTTTGCGGAACGATCTGCTGCAGAGCGGGATGGTGGACTCGCGGGAGGCGGCAGAGGTGCTGCAGGTTTTCCTGATGGGGCGCGGATATGGGGTTTCGCCGCAGGCAGCGATGGACGCGGCCGGCCGAGTGGAAATGGCCGGGTGCTCACTGCCAGTGATCGAGCGCGAACTGGAAGGGCTGGCGCTGGTGATGTAGTTTGTTTGCCCTGCGGTGACGCGTGAGGGCAATTCGAAAGACGGCAAGAGAAATTCGGGGACGCAGGAACAGGGTTCAGGGACAAGTTAAAACGGAAGCTGATCCGGCTCAACCAAGCAAAATGGACAGCTTCTCAGTGCGAAAAGCCGGGCAAATTTGCCCGGTTTTTTGTTGAGGTGCGAGTCGCGAGTCTTTGAGCTTTGGAGCCTTTTGGGGTCGACCTTGTGATCGGCCCGGGCCGCGACTATCCTTCTTCGCCATCTTCGATTCCGATTTTTGACAGACGGTAGCGCAGCGCGTTGCGGGAGAGGCCCAGGAGGCGGGCGGCTTGCGACTTGTTTCCGGCGGCTCGTTTTAGGGCTTCGCGGATCATCTCGTCTTCCCACTGGTCGAGCGTCATCCCGTCGGGGAGAAAACGGTCGTTGGCGGCGTTGGCGCGGTGGCGGGGAACATCGAGCTGGATGTCGTCGGCTTTAAGATCCGGCCCTGCCGCCAGCGCGCTGGCTCGCTCGATGACGTTCTGGAGTTCGCGCACATTGCCGGGCCAGTAGTGGCCGAGCAGAACCTGTATAGCGGCGGGGGCGATGCCGCGAAGGCCGCGACCGGAGTCTTTCGCGAAGCGGGCGAGAAAGAGATTGGCGAGGTCGGGAATATCTTCTTTGCGCTCGCGGAGGGGAGCGATGTCGATGGGGACGACGTTGAGGCGGTAGTAAAGATCTTCGCGGAATGTGCCCTGCTCGAGGGCGGCGCGGAGGTCACGGTTGGTGGCGGCGAGCAGGCGAACGTCGACCTTGATGGTGCGCGTGCCGCCGAGACGCTCGAACTCGCGCTCCTGCAGGACGCGGAGCAGCTTGACCTGGGTGGCGGCAGGGACGTCGCCGATCTCGTCGAGAAAGAGCGTGCCTTTGTCGGCGAGCTCGAACTTGCCGGGCTTGCTGGTGGTGGCGCCGGTGAAGGCGCCTTTTTCGTAGCCGAAAAGTTCGCTTTCGAGGAGGTTTTCGGGAATGGCGGTGCTGTTGATTTTGACGAACGGACCGGCGGCGCGGCGGGATTTTTCGTGAATGGCGCGGGCGATGAGATCTTTGCCGACGCCGCTTTCGCCGCCGAGGAGCACGGTGGAATTGGTGGGCGCGACGCGCTCGACCGTCGCCAGGACCTCCTGCATTTTGGGGCTGCGGGCGACGATGTTTGGATGGCTGTATTTTTGGCCGAGGGCTTCGCGGAGGGAGCGGTTTTCTTCCTGGAGGCGGGAATGGTCGAGTTCCTTGCGGACGACCATGCGCATTTCTTCGAGCGAAAAGGGCTTGAGGACGTAGTCGCTGGCGCCGGCCTTCATGGCTTCGACGGCGGTTTCGACGGAGCCGAAGGCAGTCATGACGACGATGGGGAGGGCAGGATTTTGCCGCTTGGCGGTTTGCAGGAATTCGAGGCCGCTCATGCCGGGGAGCTTGAGGTCGGTGAGGACGAGATGAACGGGCTCGGAGGCGAGGAGTTTCAGGCCGGTTTCGGCGTCGCCGGCGGAGAGAGTCTTGAAGCCGGCTTCGCCTAGATTAAGCTCGAGGAGGCGGCGCATCTTGGCTTCGTCTTCGATGATGAGGATGGTTGGCATCGAATCAGTTGTCAGCTATCAGTCCTCAGTTTCTGGTTCCAAATTCCTATTACTACTGCTACTACGACTACTTCTTCTTTCGCCGCCGGCTTTCCGATAACTATCCGTTGCTGAGGACATTCGCGGAATCGGGAGCTTCGTCCAACGGAAAGAACAGTGTAAATACTGCGCCGCCTTGCGGACGGTTGGAGACGCGGATCCAGCCGTGATGGCCGTCTACTATTTTTGAAACGATCGAGAGGCCGAGGCCAACGCCTGTTTTTTTTGTGGTCACAAACGGGTTGAAAATTTCTTCGCGTAATTTTTCGGGCACTCCCGGGCCCGTGTCGGCCAGCACGATCTCGATACCGTCGTGTCCGTTTAACGAACTTGTTCGCGCTTCTACCCGCAGCGTGCCACCGGTTTCTTCCATGGCCTCGAAGGCATTTTGCACCAGGTTGAGGAAGGCCTGCTCGCAGAGGCTCTCATCCAACGGTATCAGCGGGAGGCTAGGGGCGTAGTCGCGCTCGACCTGGACGGGGTTGCCCTTCCAGCGGTGCTCGACGATTTCGATGGCGCGCTCGAGCACGGCGGTGATGTCTCCGGGCGCGAGTTGCGCGTGGAGGGGGCGAGCGAAATCGAGAAACTCGGTGACGAGAGCGCTGAGGCGGTTGACTTCCGTGGAGATATAACCCGCGAGCTCGCGGGATAGCTCGTCGGAGGACTGGAGTTTTTGCTGGAGCATTTCCGAGGAGCCTTTGATTACGCCGAGGGGATTGCGGATTTCGTGGGCGAGACCGGCGGAGAGCTGGCCTAGAGCGGCGAGACGTTCGGAGCGCCTTGCATCCGCCTGCGCCTGCTCGAGGCGGCGGTTCGTCTCGGCGAGGCGCTCGGCGAGTTCGCGGTAGAGCTGCGTCTGCTTGCGGCTCTGCTGGGAAAAACGATTGACGACCATTGCCGCGAGAAAAAAGAACATGACGCGGAGGGCGAGGTAGCCGACGGCCTCGGCGGTGACCTCGTATTCCTGCATTGCCGGATAGAGGTAGGAGCAATAGGTGGCGGAGGCGATGAGGGTCCAGAAGAGCGTCATCCAGGTGCCGCAGTAGAGCGCGGCGGTGACGACGGGGAGAAAATAAATGGGCCAGTAGCTGCTGTTGATGCTGAGCTCGCCGGTGTGGTCGATGAGGAGGGTGGCGAGGAGAATTTTCAGGAGGATGACGTATGAAGCGCCGCGCGGCTCGAAGCGGGCGATGAGACGGGGTTCGAGGACCTGCACGGCGCCGATGGCGAGCAGGATGACCTGCTTGTGCCACTCGAGTTCTGGAGGCAGCGCGGCGAGGACGCCTAGAAAGACCAGCCAGATGGCCAGCCAGATGGCGTCGAGGCGGGTGAAGCGCCGGGATTCGGGGTCGAAGATGTGGGAACTGGACTCCACGCAGGTTCCATCCAACAGCAGACGGGGCGTTGCCGTCAATTGGATTGGAGCTCACGGCTGACAGCTTACGGGTCAGAGGTCAGCGGTCACGGCGGGACATCGCACTGGTGCTTAGGGCTTGGAACTTCCCGCCTCTCATAAACTTTTCCAATCACTGAGATAAATAGTTTCGATTTCCGAAAGCGGGCTGGCTTGGCTACTGTTGTGTGCAACATTTACGGGCAAGTGAGGAGCCGGCAAATCGAAATGAGAAGGATCGCAACCACCGTTGTCTTAGCGCTGATCGTGTGCCTGTCGGCGACCGCACTGGCTCAGACCTCAAGTCCGGCGGTTTCCTCGCCGCCCGCAGCCGGCGAGGGGGCCAAGGCCGACACGACCTCCGCCGCTTCTTCGGCGAAGATCGCGGCGTTGGAACAAGCCGTTGCCGATGCGAAGTCTTCCGGCGACAACGCCTGGATGCTGGTCTGCTCGGCGCTTGTACTCATGATGACCGGGCCCGGGCTGGCGCTTTTCTACGGCGGGCTGGTGCGGAAGAAGAATGTTCTCTCGACCATGATGCAGAGCTTCGCCATGATGGCGATTGTGACGATCCTTTGGGGGGTGGTGGCGTTTAGTTTGTGTTTTGCGCCGGGCAACGGCGTGATTGGCGGGCTGCAACATGTTTTTCTGCGCGGAGTCGGCGCGCATCCCGATCCCGACTATGCCGCGACCATTCCGCTGCAGACTTTCATGATCTACCAGTTGATGTTCGCGATCATTACGCCGGCGCTGATCACGGGAGCTTTTGCCGAGCGCATGAAGTTCAACGCGATGGCCGTTTTCATGGTTCTGTGGTCGCTGATCGTCTACGCGCCGATGGCGCACATGGTTTGGGGAAAAGGCGGCATGCTGAATGCCGCGCTGGGCGGGCGTTTTCCGTGCCTGGACTTTGCCGGCGGTACAGTTGTGCATGTGACCTCGGGTGTGTCGGCGCTGGTTTGCGCTCTTTATTTGAAGCCGCGACTCGGCTATCCGAAGTGGCCGATGCCTCCGCATAGCGTGGTGCTTAGTTTTATTGGCGCTTGCCTGTTGTGGGTGGGATGGTTCGGGTTCAATGCGGGCAGCGCGCTTTCGGCGGGCAGCCTGGCGACCAGCGCCTTTGTCGCAACTCACTTCGGCGCGGCGGCTGCGACGCTTGGCTGGAGCGGGGCGGAGTGGTTGCGCAACGGCAAGCCGAGCGCGCTGGGCGCGATTTCGGGCGCGGTTGCCGGACTGGTCGCCATCACACCGGCTGCCGGTTTTGTTTCTCCGATGTCCGCTATTGTCATTGGACTTGCGGCGGGCATCTTTTGTTACTTGATGGTCACGAAAGTCAAGAACGCGTTTCGCTATGACGATTCGCTCGACGCCTTCGGCGTGCACGGCGCGGGCGGGACGCTGGGTGCGCTGCTTACCGGCATCTTCGCTTCGAGCGCCATCAATCCGATGTTCAAAGACGCGCAGGGCGCCACTTTGCCTTCCGGCTTGATCGAGGGAAATGCACATCAGCTGGTCAATCAACTGGTGGGCGTTGTTATCGCGTGGGTGCTGGCGATTGTTGGGACTCTGGTGATCCTGAAGATTGTCGATGTTGTCATTGGCCTGCGCGTGCCGGAGGATCACGAAATTCAGGGGCTCGATCTCTCGCTGCATGGAGAGGAAGGCTACTATTGGGAAACGCCCGCGTAGCGGATCGAGCGGCGGCGCACGATCACGAAGAGAGACGAATCAAATGATGGGGCTCACATGACGAAGATCGAAGCGATTATTCAAATCTCGAAGCTGGACGCGGTTAAGGACGCGCTGCAGGAGATCGGAGTCGAGGGGATCACGGTGTTCGAGGCACGCGGGCATGGACGCCAGAAGGGACACACGGAGTTCTACCGTGGGCGCGAGTACACCATCGACCTTATTCCGAAGGCGAAGCTCGAGATCGTGCTGGCGGACGACATGGTGGAGAAGGTGGAGCAGGCGATCATCGCGGCAGCTCGGACCGGGAAGATTGGGGATGGGAAGATTTTCCGGTCGCGCATCGATGAGGCGATCCGCATTCGCAATGGCGACCGCGGGGATAGCGCGCTGTAGCTTCACGGCTTGCGACTCGAGGCTTCTGTTGAGTTCGCGGCAAAAATCTTGAAACGCAGAGGGCGCGGAGTGAGACAGCAGAGATCGCAGAGGAACCCAGGTTCACGATAATGCGCGTTGCGGCAGTTTTGATGCCGCTTTTAGACGTTGAGGCCGGATGGAGCTAATACCAGCATGAGCACCATCGCCACACTGGGCAGCGAACTCCGCGACCTTTACACTAAAGAATCCGCTGCGATTCAGGAGCGGTTTATCGCTACATCTGACGGGCGCGGCGCGATTGCGCAACGCACGGCCCTTGTCGACTCTCTCGTCCTTCGCCTTTGGACCGAGATCGTCTCCGCCGATTCTCACGCACCCAAGAACTTCGCGCTCGTGGCCACCGGTGGCTATGGGCGCGGCTGGCTTTTCCCGCACTCGGACATCGATCTGCTTTTTCTTCATGCCGATGCTTCGACCGAAGCCGATTTCAAAGATCCCATCCGCCGCTTCTCGCAGGAGCTTTGGGACCTGCGGCTGAAGCTTAGTCCGGGGACGCGGCATCTGGCGGAGTGCGAGCGGCTCGATCCTGACAACATCGAGTTCGCCATTTCGCTGCTTGATTGCCGGTACCTTGCGGGCGATGCGGAGCTGTTCGCGCGCCTGCGGGAAAAGGCGATTCCGCGGCTCATTGCGCGCGACAGCCATGGGCTGATCGAAAATCTTGGCGAGATCACGCGCTCGCGTCATCACAAATTCGGCAATACAGTTTTTCATCTCGAACCGAACGTCAAGGATGGGCCGGGAGGGTTGCGTGACTGCAACGTTGCCTGCTGGCTGGCGCTCATCTCGGCGATGGAGAAGCTGAAGATGTGGCCGGATGCGGCGACGCTTCTGCCGGCTTCTTCGCGGCGGGCGTTCGAGGCCGCGCTCGATTTCCAGACGGCGGTGCGGTGCTTCCTTCATTTTCGTTATGGGCGGCAGGACAATACGCTCAGTTGGGACGCGCAGGAAGAGGCGGCAGCGCGCAAGATCGGCGCGCCCGACGCGGAGGTCGCGAGCGCCGCCGACTGGATGCGGATTTATTTTGGACATGTGCGCGGCGCGCACCGCGTGTGCACGCAGCTGCTGGAAGAGATTCCGGCGGCGTGGTCGTCGCTGTACCGGCAGTTTCAGGGATGGCGCACGAAAATTGCGAGCGACGATTTTTCCGTGGTGGACGGGCTTATCTTTCTGCAGCAGCCGGGGGCGTTGAAGGATGCGGAAAAACTTCTCAGCCTGTTTCACTTCATGGCGGAGCACGGGCTGAAGCTGAGCACGACGACCGAGTACAAGGTGGAGCAGGCGCTGGCGGCGCTGGCTTCGACTCCGCCGCGCGGCGGCGAGCTCTGGCTTTACCTGCAGGAGACGCTGGTACAGCCGTACGCGGCCGATGCGCTGCGCGCGATGAATGCGTTGCGGCTGCTCACTCTGCTGCTGCCCGAGCTTAAGGGAATCGAAGCGCTTGTCGTTCGCGATTTCTACCATCGCTACACCGTCGACGAGCATTCGTTTCTTGCCATCGAGCACCTGCACCGGTTGAAGGAATCGAAATCGGAGTGGGACGTGCGCTTCGCCGAATTGCTTACGGAACTCGAGCAGCCCGAACTCCTTTATCTGAGCCTGCTTCTGCACGATTCGGGCAAGGGGGCGGCAGCCGACGATCATGTCGAGGCCAGTCTTGAACTGGCCGAGAGCTGCGCGGAGCGGCTCGATCTCGACAACGCCGACCGCGACACGGTGCGCTATCTTGTGGCCAATCATCTGGAGATGTCGGCGGCGATGCGGCGTGATGTTTTCGATCCGGCGAATGTGAGATCGTTCGCCGAACGGGTTGGCGCACCGGAGCGGCTGAAGATGCTCTGCCTGATGACTTATGCCGACATCAAAGCTGTCAACCCTGAAGCGATGACGCCATGGAAGGCCGACAATCTCTGGCAGCTTTACATCGCGAGCGCGAATTACCTGAACCGGAGCGCGGACGAGCGCGTGGACGCCTCGATGGCGGCGGGCACGAACGCAAATCTGGCGCATTTGCACTCGCTGGCGTCGGTTGCGGGAAAGAAGATCAACAATTTTCTCGAGGGATTGCCGCAGAGATACCTACGCATTCACGGAGCGAGCGATGTGCTGGCGCATACGGAGATGGCGTCGCGGCTGGGGCAGAACGGCGTGGAATGCAGTTTGAAGCAGGCGCGGCACTGGTATGAGCTGACGCTGATCACTACGGATCGGCCTTTTCTTTTTGCTTCAGTCTCGGGGGCGCTTGCCGCGTGGGGTATGAACATCGTGAAGGCGAATGCGTTTTCGAATGCGGCGGGCATCGTGGTCGATACCTTTTACTTCACCGACCGTTTTCGCACGCTGGAGATGAATATCCAGGAGTGGGATCGGCTGAAGAAGAGCATTGCATCGGTCGTGAAGGGCGAAGCCGATCTTGCCCGTCTGTTGCGCGACCGCATGAAGTCAGAAAAAACGAACGGAACGAAGGTCAAAGTCGAGACGCAAATTGAATTCGACGGCGACTCGTCTACGCATAGCACGTTGTTGCAGGTGATCACGCAGGACCGGCCGGGCCTGCTTTATCGCATGTGCTCGGTGATGTCGAAGCAGGAGTGCAACATCGAGATTGCGCTGATCGAAACGGAAGGGCAGATGGCGATCGACGTTTTTTATTTGACTTCGGCGGCGTCAAAGTTGACGGCCGAGCGCTGCGCGACGCTAGGTCAAGCGCTGGAATCAGAACTAGCAATGCAGTAGCGTCTTTCAGAGCCTGTGACTTTTTTGAAATGCGCGGCGAAGAGCTTTTAACCGCAGGGTGCGCGGAGAAAAGCCGCAGAGTCCGCAGAGCTTCGCGTACAGGGTATTCGAGGGGGAAGTGAGCCCCTCGGCTGCGACTGGGGAGGCCGCAGGTCGCGTTAGCTGTCTCCCACCCCGTAGTAGCCCTCGGGGGCTTGCACATTCACATCGTGCTTCTTCACCTGCAACACTACGTGGTGATAGCCCTCGCCGGCCGCGTCTTTGTCGGGCGCGAATCCGAGGCTGTAGCGCGTCTTTAGTTCGTCGGCGATGCTGACGTAGATTTCGCCGACCGATTCTTTCTTCGAAAATTCGAAGTAGCGGCCGCCGGTTTGTTTGGCGAAGCGTTGGAGAATTTTCTTGCCGTCGACTTTGGGCTCTTCTGGGCGACGGTCGCCGCCGCGGCGCCCGCCGCCCGGGTAGGGGCCGCCACCGCCGGGAAATGGACCTCCGCCGGGATACGGGCCACCACCACCGGGATAGCCGCCGCCGCGGTTGCCCGGATAGCCTTCGTCGCGGCGTTCGCGCCGCTCCTGCTCGCCCTTGAAATAAATCGTGTAGACGACAATGTTCGCGCGCTGCGCCGCTTCCAGAGCGCTTTCGAGGGTCGTCTTGCTGCCACGGTCGACGCCGTCGGAGAGAATGATGACCGCTTTCCGGCCCGGCTGTTGCTTCAGGACTTCGCTTGACGCGAGATAGAGCGAGTCATAGAGCTGCGTGCGTGGACGGCGCTGGCGCGAGTCGTCACTTGTGGTCGAGCGGCGGTCGTCGTCCTGTTCGCCGGGACGGAGCGAATCGAGGGCGGACTGCATTTTTTCGCGGTTGTGGGTCAAGTCCTGCAGCAGCTCGACCTCGTGATCGAAGTGCAGCAGGAAGGCCTTGTCTTTTTCTTGCGTGAGTTGTTGATCGAGAAAATTGCGGCTTGCGTTTCGCTCCTGCTCCAGAAATTCGCGCTGGCCGGGGCTTGTATCGACGAGTAGTCCCAGGGTGAGAGCGGCCGGATCGGCGGAGAAGGACGTGACGGGCTGCGGGCGGCCGTCTTCGAGGAGCGTGAAATCGTCTTTGCTCAGGTCTTTCACGATCTGGCCGTGCTTGTCGCGGACGGTGACTGGGAGCGCGATCACCGTCGGCACAGCGTGGGAATTGGCCGGCGATTTGGCGGGCTCCGAGTCGGGCGCCGGCTTTTTCAGTTCCGGCAGATTTTTGGTGTCCTGACCCATGCCCGGAGAAACGGCGAGGGCGAGGCCGAGAGTTATGACTGCAGACTTGAAGAAGAACCCGCGTTGAAGTGTCGGTTGCAGTTTCAGTCGATCACACATCATCAAGCCGCCATCCTCCGTGCCCCACTGTGTAGTGGTTACAGCGCTTTGCCGAAATCTGGCCGAATCCGGATAAATCACTGGATGCGAACCCATTAACTTATAGTTGCCAAAGCGCTGGTTAAAAGCTCGATGAAGCCCGGGTAAAACTTCGTAAAGCCGCGTTTAAGGCCGATTCTCCGATGCTAAATTAAAAGTAATGCAGTCATCTCAAAATCATTGGGCGCGCGGCGGGGCGGCTCTTTTGTGGATTCTCGCCGCCGCACTGGCATGCCACTCAAGCGCGCTCGCGCAAGCCAGGGGGGACGCCGTCTCCAAAGCAGTTGGGACGATTAAGTCGGTTCAGGGTGACTCCATCATTGTTGCGCCGGAATCGGGCGGGGAGATTACGGCGATGCTTGCGGCGTCTACCAAGATTCTGCGCGTGCCTGCGGGCGAAAAAGACCTGAAGAACGCGACTGCGCTGCAGGCGCAAGAGCTTCAGCCGGGGGACCGTGTGCTGGTGCGCGGGCAGGCGTCAGCTGATGGCCATACTATCGCGGCGCTGGCGGTGATTGTGATGAAGCAGGCCGATGTTTCGGCGCGGCATCAGCGCGAAACGGAAGACTGGCAGAAACACGGCGTTGGCGGGCTGGTGACCGCGATTGACGCCGCCAGCGGGGTGATTACGATTTCTTCGGGCGGGCTCGGTCCGGCGCGCAACATCGCGGTGCACACGACGAAGAACACGATCCTGCGACGCTACGCGCCGGGGTCGACGAAGTTCGACGATGCCAAGCCTGCGCCGCTCTCCGAAATCAAGGCCGGCGACCAGCTTCGTGCCCGCGGCACCCGCAGCTCTGAGGGCAACGAGCTTGTTGCCGACGAGATTGTGTCGGGCTCATTTCGCAATATTGCCGGGACGATTACGGCGGTCGATGCGGCGAGCAAAACGATTACGGTTCGCGATCTGATTGCGAAGAGTCCGGTGGTGGTGAAATTCTCGCCCGAGTCGCAGTTGAAGAAGCTGCCGGCGGACGTGGCGCAGCATGTGGCGATGCGATTGAAGGGTGGCGCGAACGGGAATTCAGCGGCTCAGAATTCGGCTTCGCTCGCCGGAGGAGCGAATACTGGTGGCCCCGGCGGGCCGCAGCCCCGTAACGGACAGCAGGACCCGCAACGCATGTTGAGCCGCTTGCCGAACAGTTCGCTCGCCGATCTGCAAAAAGGCGAGGCGGTGATGATTGTCTCGACGCTGGCGGAAAAGTCGGGAGACAATTCGGGCGCGGTCACGGCCATCACTTTGCTCGCCGGTGTCGAGCCGATTCTTACGGCGGCTCCGAGTTCCATGTCTTTACTTTCGCCGTGGTCGCTGAGCACCGGCGGAGAGGGCGACTCCGCGCCGTAATCCCCTAATGGCTCATCACCCGATCCATAGGCTGTGTTTTCGAGGAATGGTCTTATCGTGAAGTATTTTTCTATCATCATTCTTATCTTTGCGGTTTGCAATTTGGCGGTTGCGCAATCTACCGGCACGCTGCGCGGCCAGGTTGTGGACCCCTCGGGCGCGGTTGTGCCCAATGCAACGGTCGCGATTCTCCAGTCCGGGGGACCGACTTACTCCGGGAAAACCAACAACGCCGGCAATTACGAAATTGGAAACCTTCCCGCCGGAAGCTATACGGTCACGGCGAACGCGGAGGGATTCACGGCGTTCATCCAGAACGGCGTGCAGGTGACGGCGGGGCAGGTGGCGCGCTTCAACATCGCGCTTGAGATTCTTGTCGAGCAACAGAAAGTGAATGTCGAGGAGCAGAGCCAGCAGGTGCAAGTCAATCCGCAGAACAACGCGAGCGCACTCGTGCTGAGCGGCAAAGACCTCGAAGCGCTGCCCGACGATCCTGACGAGCTGCAATCGGATCTCGAAGCTTTGGCCGGGCCTTCGGCGGGGCCCGATGGCGGCCAGCTTTACATCGACGGATTTACCGCGGGCCAGCTTCCGCCGAAATCGTCGATCCGCGAGATCCGCATCAACCAGAATCCGTTTTCCGCCGAGTACGACAAGCTTGGCTATGGCCGCATCGAGATTTTCACCAAGCCGGGCACCGACAAATTTCACGGACAATTTTCCGTCGTCGGCAACGACTCGCCGTTCAACTCGCGGAACCCGTTTCTTGGCGACGCCGCGCAGTCACCATACGACTCCGTCATCTACATGGGGAACATTGGCGGGCCGATCAACAAGAAGGCGTCGTTCTTTTTCGATGTGCAGCGGCGCAACATCGACGAGATTGCCGTGGTCAACGCGCCCGCCATCGACTTTACGCAGAGTGTGCCGAACCCGCGTACGCGCACTAACCTGAGTCCGCGCATCGATTACCAGCTCACGCCCAACAACAGCATCTCAGCCCGCTACCAGTATTACCGCGACACTTGGCGGAATGCCGGCGTGGGCGGATTGGTGCTGCCGGAGGCCGGATACAACACCTTCTCCACCGAGCACACACTTCAGGTCACCGACACGCAGGTCATCGGGGCGAAGGCGGTGAATGAAACTCGCTTCCAGTATCTGCACGATACCGACAATCAAAATCCCATCAGCAATGCGGTTGGCATCGACGTGCTTGGCGCTTTTGTCGGCGGAGGCGCCGCTTCAGGTACGCAAACGAGCCACGAAGATCATTACGAAATTCAGAATTACACTTCGATCTCTGCCGGCAAGCACTTTGTAAAATTCGGAGCGCGGGTGCGCGCGGTGCATGACGTCAGCACCTCCGGTTCGGGCTTCAATGGCACTTACACTTTCGCGACTCTCGACGACTACACGAGCCCGACCCCAACCCCAAGCCAGCTTTCGATCAACGCAAGCGGAGTTGCGAACAATTCCGTTCCTTCCGTGACCGTCAACCTCGTCGATGCGGGACTTTATATTCAGGATGACTGGAAGGTGCGTCCGACCCTCACGCTCAGTGCCGGACTGCGCTTCGAGACGCAGAACGACATTCACGACCATGCCGACTGGGGGCCGCGGATTGGTTTTGCGTGGGGAATCGGCGAGAGGGGCAAGGCGCCGAAAACCGTGCTGCGCGGCGGTTTTGGACTTTTCTACGACCGCTTCTCGGACAATCTGGTGGCGACCACCTACCGCTTCAACGGCGTCACGGAACAGCAGTTCGTGGTAAATAATCCGCAATACATTGTGCCGCCGCCGATTCCGATTTCGTCCTCCACGCTCGAGGCCACTTACCAGATCTCGCCCAATCTGCGGTCGCCTTACATTATTCAGACCGCGCTCAGCCTGGAGCGGCAGATTACGAAATCGGCGAACGCGACGTTGACGTATTTGAACTCGCGCGGCGTGCACGGGCTGATGTCGACGATCCCTAACTCACCCGAGCCCGATCCGCCGGTGTATCCATTCGGCGGAACCTATGACCCGATCGTGCAGTATTCGTCGGTCGGCTTCTTTCGCCAGAACCAGCTGATCGCGAGCGTCAATTTTGCGGCGGGGTCGCGGCTCTCATTCCACGGCTTCTACTCGCTGAATTACGCCAACAGCGATCCGATCGGCTCGTCAGGTTTTGGTGGGAGCTTCACCACTAACTACCCATCCGATTCGCACGACGTTCATCTGGACTACGGGCGCGCGGCGTTTGCCATCCGCAACCGCGTGTTTTTTGGGGGAACAATTTCTCTTCCGTTTGCGCTGCGCCTGAGCCCATTTCTCGTCTTTAATTCGGGCAGCCCGTACAACGTCACGTTTGGCGAAGACCTCGCCAACGATTTGCAGTTCAACGTGCGACCGGCGTTTGCGGCGAATCCGACGGGCGTGTGCGTTTCTCCGCTTGCTTCGTGCCACTACACGCAGCCGACGACTCCGGCCGATCAGATACCGATCAACTATCTGACCGGACCGGATCAGTTCACAGTCAATTTTCGTCTGGCGAAAACTTTTGGATTTGGCCCTGAACTCAAGAGCGGTGCGGCGGGACAGGGGGCGGGTTCGCCAAGCGGTCATAATCCCGTGCCTCATGCGGGAGGAGGAGGAGGAGGAGGCATGGTTGGCTTTGGCGGTGGAGGTCCGGGAGGCGGCCATGGGGGAGGGATGTTTGGCGCTGCGCCTACCGGACGGCGTTACAACCTGACGTTCAGCATCAACGCGCGCAATGCGTTTAACCGCGTGAACCCGGGGACGCCGATCGGCGTAGTTAGCTCACCGAATTTCGGCCAGTCGATAAGCCTTGCCGGCGGCCCGTTCTCGAGCGCAGCGGCGAATCGCAAGCTGGAACTGCAGGCGATGTTCAGCTTTTGATCGGGCCTCACCAGAGGAGGGGGCTGGGGCTCGTTGGATTTCTAAGTTGAGTAATCCGCATTAATCCGTACATACTCTGCTGTTAAATCCGTTGTAAGGAAGCGAATCGCGCTACGGCCCCTTCCCAACTCGACTCGCACGTCGCATTCAGGCTGTGCCAACGCGCGATGCGCCTTGTTTTGATCGAAGGCGCACGCTACTCCACCGGCACAAACTTCCTGATCGCCTATCAATATATTCACGCGCGACGGATCCATCGCGATGCCACTGCGCCCGACCGCAGCGAGAATCCGTCCCCAGTTCGGATCGGCGCCAGCCCAGGCGGTTTTCACTAGTAACGAATGCGAGATCGTGCGCGCCACGGTCAGCGCCTCGCCGCGGTTGCGCGCGCCGGTTATATGCAATCGGATTACGTGCTGAACGCCTTCGCCGTCGCTGATGATCTGCTCAGCCAGGGATTGGCAGACGCGATTCAGCGCGGCGGAAAATTGTTGCTTGACTACGGGCGATGTAAGGCGCACGCCGCTGGCGCTGCTGGCGAGCAGGAGCACGGTATCGTTCGTCGAAGTATCTCCATCGATCGACATGCAGTTGAAGGATTCATCGCAGGCTTGGCGCAACGAAGCGCGCAGCTCTCGCGCCGCGGCGGCCGCGTCCGTAAAGAGGTAGACCAGCATGGTCGCGAGCTGGGGATGGATCATGCCTGCGCCCTTGGCGACGCCTAGCAGGGTGATACTTTTCCCGCTTTGCGGTTTGGAGTTTCGCGCTGGCGATTTACCGGCGAATGAAATCCGCGCCGAGGCAATTTTCGGCCGCGTGTCGGTGGTCATGATGGCGCGGGCAAAGTCGGCTGCGGCCTGTGTGCTTGCTGTGCGGTTGCGAACGAGCGCGGGCAGCGCCGCACGAATTTTCTCATCGGGAAGGGGCACGCCGATGATTCCGGTGGATGACGGAAAAACTTCTTTGGCGGACGCGCCGAGAATCCTGGCCGTCTCCGCACAGACGCGGCGGCAGGCGGCGATTCCGGCGCGGCCCGTGGCGCAATTTGCGTTTCCGGAGTTCACGATCAGGGCGCGAACGCGGCCGCCCGACGCGGCCAGAGAGGCCCGGCCAACTTCGACCGGCGCGGCGACTACTCGATTGCCGGTGAAGAGCGCCGCGGTCGTCGCGCCGCCGGAGATCTCGACCAGCGCCAGGTCGGGCCGGCCGCTGGCCTTGATTCCGGCCGCCAGAGACGAAAACGCAAAACCCTGCGGCAGCAAAATTTCTTCGGGTTTATCGATCATTTCCGGACGTGTTCAGGGGGCCGATTGCGCCTGAAGACAGAATTCGTGCGGCAACTTTCAAACATGATTCTCAATCTTGAAGACCCAGTTTGCCGGCGGCGGCAGAATCGCAAACGCCGGCACCTCACCGCGTACCATCGCAACTTCGTCGCAATTCGCGAGCCGCGGACACTGGAAGCAGTCTTTGTGAATCTTGTCCGGCAGGTCGGTGTGCTGGGCTACGCTGAAGCCCATGTGCGCGAAGAATTCGGGGATGCGCGTGAACAGGCACACGCATGTGACCTTGTGTTTTTCGGCCTGCGCGAGCAATGCCTTTACCAGGCGCCCGCCGCCGCCGTGGCTCTGTTCGGTGGGATCGACGGTGATGGAACGAATCTCGGCGAGATGCACGCCGTATAAATGCAGAGCGCCACATCCGATGATCCGGCCCCGATCTTCGAGGACGACGAAGTCGCGCACGTTTTCGCAGATTTCGGCGAGCGTGCGCGGCAAGAGCGTACCATCGCCCGAATAGTTTCGTATGAGCGCCTCGATCTGTTCGGCGTCCGGAAGAATTGCCTCACGCGTACGCATATTCTTCCTCTTTTTCTTTCGCGTCGGCGGACTGCGGTTTGGAAGTTTGCGGAAGCACGGCCCTGGCGGGCGCAGTAATCAAGCCTGCTTTCGGTTTGGCCGCCGCGTTCTTGTGAGCACGAATATGCTCCAAGTTTGCGCGCGTCTTTTGCGCCGTGACCTGGGCGACTTTGGTTGTGGTCCCGGTCGCGGCCATCCCCGCGCTTAGCGCGCGATCCAGCTCTTTCACGAGCAGGTCGATGTGTTTCTTCCGGATGATGTAGGGCGGGAGGAAACGCAGCACCTTTTCGTGAGTGCGATTGACGATGATGCCAGCCTCGCGCATGCGCACGAGCACGGCCTTGGCCAAGTCAGCTGAGTCGAGTTCCACCGCGCGCATCAGGCCCACGCCGCGCACATCCTGAATTGAGGCGTGTTTGCCGTCGAGATCTTCAAGCGCATCGCCAAAGTATTTTCCAACTTCGACAACATGCTTGAGCAACTTCTCTTCCTGCCGCAGGAACTCGATGGCTACCGCGCACGCCAGAGGACCGCCGCCGAACGTTGTGCCGTGCAGGCCCGGCTTCATGGCCGCGGCGACGCGGTTGGTGGTGAGAATCGCGCCCAGCGGCAGGCCCGCTGCCAAAGGCTTGGCCACCGTTACCATGTCGGGCAGAATTCCGTAATGCTGATAGGCGAAGTGCTTGCCGGTGCGCCCGAGGCCGCATTGAATCTCGTCGAGGATCAGCAGGGCGCCGGTTTTTTCGGTCAGCGTCCGCGCGTGCTCGAGAAACTCGCGCGCCACCGGTTGAATTCCGCCTTCGCCCTGAATCGTCTCGATGCAAACCGCACATACGGTGGCGTCGAAATTTTTTTCCAGATCTTCGACGTCATTGAACTTGACGAATTTCACTCCCGGCACCATCGGGGCGAACGGGTCGCGATATTTTTTCTGGCCGGTGGTCGACATTGCGCCATAGGTGCGTCCGTGGAACGAATTATCAAGCGCCAGAATGCGCGTCTTCGGACGTTTCCCTTTCGCTTCCATCTGAGCAAACGCGCGCGCGAGTTTCAGAGCGCCGTCCCACGCCTCGGTTCCGCTGTTGGAAAAAAATGCGCGGTCGAGGCCCGACATCTTCGTTAGGCGCGCGGCGAGCTCCGCCTGGTACTCGTGATAAAAAATGTTGCAGGTGTGAATCAGCTTCGCCGCCTGCTTGCGAATCACCTTCTGAATCGCCGGATGATTGTGCCCGAGCGCATTGACGCCAAGACCGCTGAGAAAATCGAGATACTTTTTCCCGGTCGAATCCCAGACGTAGACGCCGTCGCCGCGATCGAGAAGCAAGGGCTGACGATCGTAGGTGGGCACGAGCAGCTTCTGTTCCATTCGCGACACAGTCTCTAAATTCATGCTCTCAGCACCTCCGTGCCGCAATCGATTCTGGTGAAATAAAACTGGGGCAGCACTTCGACCTCCGCGGCAGGAAGAATTCGTACGCGACCGACGCCGCGCTTCAATGCCTGGATGCAGGCTTCGAGCTTCGGCATCATGCCGCCGCTGATCACTGCGCCTTCGATCAAGCTTGGTACATCCGCGGTATTCAGCCGCGGCATCACCGATCCATCTGCCTGCTTCACGCCCGCAACGTCGGTGAGGAAAATCAGCGCATCGGCCTGACATGCAATCGCGCATGCGGCCGCCATTTGATCCGCATTGACGTTGTAGTATTCGCCGTCGCTGCCCAGAGCTACTGACGAAAGCACCGGAATGCCGCCCTCGGCCCAGATGGCGCGAATCCACTTCGGCTCGGAGAAACAAATCTCGCCGACGAAGCCCAGATCGTGCTCGGAGTCGTGTTTTTTGCGCGCGCGAAATACGCCGCCGTCGCCGCCGCAGAGGCCGATGGCCGCATAGCCGGCTGCTGCGATTGCCGCGACCAGACTCTTGTTTACGATTCCCGCCAGAACCATCAGCGCGACATCGCGCGTCTCGGCGTCGGTTACGCGCAGGCCGTGAACGAACTCACTCTCTTTGCCCATTAACTTCAACGTGCGCGTCAGCGCTTTGCCGCCGCCGTGCACGACGGCGACCTGATGGCCATCCTGCGCGAGCTGCACGACCGCATGGGCACACTTCTGCAGAGTCGCTTTGTCTTCGACCGCAACTCCGCCGATTTTTACGACAATTTTCATTCGAGTCCTTCGCTCTCATCGAATCCGTACATCAAATTCATGTTCTGTACCGCCTGGCCCGCCGCGCCTTTCAGCAGATTGTCGAGGCACGAAACCACAATCAAGCGCCGCCCATCCCTGGCCAGCGTGAATCCGATGTCGCAATAATTCGTGTGTACCGAGTGCTGGATCTCGGGAAGTTTTCCCGCTGCGTAGATGCGCACCCAATGCTTTTCCCGGTAAAAATCTCCAAAGCAGTTTTGGATGTCATCCGGCGTGGCGGCGGACTTTAAATTCACGTAAATCGTCGACAAAATTCCACGCGGAATTGGCAGCAGATGCGGCGTGAAGGTCAGTTGCGCTGCGTCGAGGCGCAATTGCTCCAGAATTTCTCCGGTGTGGCGGTGCCCGAAAACGGAATACGCGGAGAAATTGCCAGCGACCGAGACGAAATGGGTGCGGGCGGTCGGCTCTTTGCCCGCGCCCGATACGCCTGACTTCGAATCCGAAATGATTCCGCGGTCGCGGTCGATCAAGTTGGCCGCGACCAGTGGCGCAAGGCCGAGGATCACCGAGGTCGCATAGCAGCCGGGGTTCGCAACCAGAGCGGCAGGGGGAATTTCTTCGCCATTCAATTCCGGCAATCCATAGACGGCGCTTGCGTCGAGCTTTGCGGCAGCGGCGGCGTCGGTGTCGCTGAATCTGTAGACGGCGCGATGCTCCGCCTGCTTGAGTCTCCAGGCTCCGCTAAGATCGATGACGCGCAGGCCGCGCGCCATCGCGTCCGGGACGAGTTCGCGCGAGATGTTGTGCGGCGTCGCCAGAAAGAGCAATTCGATTCCGTGCTCCTGCAAAACCTGCCACGAAAAGGCGGCGGCCTGGCCTTGGCCGCTGCCATTGCCGTTGCCATTTCCCGGCGAAGACGCAAATGCGGGCGACGCGGCTGGTTCGCCGCCTTCCGCGCTCCTCTTCAAAAGAAGAGGTTTCTCCACCCGGGGATGGCGCGCGAGAATGCGCGTCAACTCCATCCCGGAATATCCGGAGGCCCCCAAGATTGCAGTTTTCAGTTTTCCCGCCATCCTCACCGTCAATCGATCTCAGTCGTCAAGCTGCCCGCACCAGTTTCGCCTTGAAGGCATAATTATCCATTATGATGCATAATTATTCATAGTAGGATGCAGGCGATTCCGTGTCAAGAGACTATCTGCGTTCCCGCAGCCGTTAAGGGGGGTGAGCAGGCAAGAAAAAAGGTGACCGCTGACCGGTCACCTCCGAGTTCCGGGTTTTAAATCTGCAATCTGAAATCGGGCTTCCGCAGTCTTCTAGACTTTGGGCCTTGACTCGCTCGATGTTCCGCCCGCGGCGGGGACGTAGCATTCGAGGGCGTAGTCCATCACCATGCGGTCGGCGTTGAAGCGCCAGCCGAGGGTGCGGATCGTGCGCTTCATGCGCTTGATCCAGCCACGCGGCAGGCCGTCGCGGTCGCGCTGGTAGTAGAGCGGAATGACTTCTTCCTGCATCACGCGTAACAAATCTTCGGCGTCGCGCGAGTCGTGAACGTTCATGTCGGAGTGGGTCCGGCCTCCGCCGATGGCGAAGCCGTTCAGGCCGTCGTAGGCCTCGGCCCACCAGCCATCGAGCACGGAGAGATTCAGGCCGCCGTTCAATACGACTTTCTGTCCACTGGTACCCGAAGCTTCCAGCGGACGCCGCGGGTTATTGAGCCACACATCGACGCCCTGCACGAAATGGCGGCCGACGTTGATGTCATAATCCTCGACGAAGACGAACTTGTCGCAGAATTGCGGATCGCGCATGAGTTGCGCCACTTGTTGCAGCACGCGCTTGCCGGGTTCGTCGTTGGGATGCGCCTTGCCGGCAAATACAAACTGCACAGGGCGTTTGGGATCGTTCACCATGGAAGCGATCTTCTCCAGATCGGTGAGGATCAGGTTGGCGCGCTTGTAGGTGGCAAAGCGCCGCGCAAAGCCGATCGTGAGCGCGTCCGGACTCAAGATGCGCTCCAGCCGCTGGAACTCCTGCCGCGGCTCTTCGCGCTTCTCGGCCTGCTTGATGGCGCGGCGCCGCACGAATTCGATCATGCGCGACTTGAGGTTGAGGTGCGTCTCCCAAAGCTCGCCGTCGTCGACGTTTTCGATGCCATCCCAGATATGCGAATCGCTGCTCTTGAGATACCAGCCGGTGCCGAGGTGGCGGTCATAGAGGCGGAACATCTGCGGCGCGAGCCAGGTCGGAACATGGACGCCGTTGGTGATATGGCCGATGGCGACCGACTCGGCCGACTTGCCCGGGGTAAGGCCCGTCCACATTTCGCGCGAGACCTCGCCGTGCAGCGACGAGACGGCGTTGGAGCGGCGGGCCATTTTGAGGCCGAGAATCGTCATGCAGAAGCGTTCATCGCTGTCGGGATTTTCGCGGCCGAGAGCCATGAAGTCGTGTTTCGAGAGGCCGAGCGCCTCGCGCAGAATTCCCAGATGCTCTTCGATCAGGTCGGCGTCGAAGCGGTCATGTCCGGCGGGCACAGGAGTGTGCGTCGTAAATACGACTTCGCGCGAGACGCGGGGCATTGCCTTGTCGAAGCTGATGCCTTCGTCTTCCATGCGCATGCGGATCGCTTCGAGCACGGCGAAGCCGCTATGGCCTTCGTTGAGGTGCAGCACGCCCGGCGTAATGCCCAGCGCCTTCAAGGCCCGCAATCCGCCGACGCCGAGCAGCAACTCCTGGTGAACGCGCACGCGGCCGTCGCCGCCATAGAGACGCGAGGTCAGCTCGCGATCCTCGGGCGCATTGCCTTCGACGTCGGAATCGAGGAGGAACAGGTCGCAGCGCCCGACCTTCACGCGCCACACTTTCGCGCGGATCGAGCCGTGGCGCGTATCGACCTGCACCACCACCGGACGCCCGTTCTTGCCGATCGCCGGCTCCATCGCGAGCTGGCTGACGTCATTCTTGATGTAGTCCTCGTGCTGCCAGCCGCTGCGGTCCAGGCGCTGCCGGAAATATCCCTGGCCGTAGAACAGGCCGACGCCGACGAGCGGAATGCCCAGGTCGGATGCGCTCTTGATGTGATCGCCCGCGAGCACGCCCAAGCCGCCGGAGTAGACCGGCAACGACTCGTGAATGCCGAACTCCGCGGAGAAGTAGGCCACGGGCCGGGGGAGCAGCACGCCGGCGCGGCGCGCTCCCCAGGTGTGCTCCGACTTTTTGTATTCGCGCATGCGGCGGTAGGCGTAATTGATGCGGCTCTCGAGTCCGAGTTCGTCGGCGCGCTCTTCGAGGCGTGCGAGGGGAAATTCGTTGAGCAGCGCCACCGGGCTGTGATTCAACTCTCTCCAGCGCAGCCGGTCCAGCTCTCGAAATAACTGTCCGGCGTCCGCATCCCAGCTCCACCACATGTTGCGGGCGAGGGCCCAGAGGCGTTCCTGGACGGGAGCGATAAACCGGTCGAGCGTGCGCGCCTCGGCGATAATTGGCGCCACGCGCTTTGCCGCTTCGGTCAACTGGCGAATTTCGTTTTCGGGGAAGGCGCGGGCTTCCACGGTCTGAACGACCAGCACGCCCTGCAAAACTCCGCGATCGATCAGCGGCACGCCGAGGAAGGACTGGTACGGATCCTCACCGGACTCGGGAAAATACTTGAACCGCGGATGAGCTTTAACCTGCTCGACGGCTACGGGCCTGACGTGCTCGGCGACCAGGCCCGCCAGACCCTCGGTCACGGCCATGCGCAGATGTCCCACGCACTCGGGACGGAGGCCCAGGGTTGCGGCGAGCACAAGGTTGGCGCGGTCGGGCTCGAGCAGATAGGCGGAGCAAACATCAGTGCCGAAGCGCCGGGCGATCAGCGCCACCACGTTCATCAGCGTCTGCGCCGGCTTCGTCGGGTCGGCGGTCAGATTGGCGATCTCGTCCCACTCCAGCACGAAGTTGGCGTCCAGCGAACAAGTCAGCGGTTCACGCGTCGGGTCCAGATCCAGTCCGTTAGTGCCGTCCAATTTCTTTACTCTCCATCAAGCGGGTATAAAAGGGCCGCAGGAGCGCCGGGCGTCCATAGCACGTACTCCATTTATGTCGAGGTGAACTTTTGACCCCTTCCAATATTTTATCGGTTAAAAGCGGGTGGAATTTCTGTGATCTGTGGAATTTCGTGTTACTACCGTGCCAACGAGGGCTGTAACTTATTGAAAAGTAAAAGGCGCAGAAGCGAGGGCATGTCCGTTGGGCCGACCCAAAGTCATCACTGAGGATAGAAAGAAAACAAGAAGCGCTGCGCCCGGTCCGCTTCAACCCGGACCGGACGCAGCGTTCGTGTGAGCAACGAGCCGCGAGTGTTGAGCCGCGAGCGAAACCCTGCCTGGTTTGTTCGCGACTCGCAACTCGTGACTCGCGGCTGTTTTATCCCTCGGAGGGATGCAGGACTCTGAACGTGCTGCCTCCGTTCGACCACACCAGCACGAGCGCATCCTGGCCCTTTGAAACTGAGCCGAGGGCTTGGGCCACGTCGGATGCCGACTTCATCGGCTTGCGATTGACCTCCATGATTATGTCGCCGCGGCTAATCCCGGCGTTGTCGGCGGGACTGCCCGGGACGACGTCATTCACGATGGCGCCATGAATGTTCGGGATCTGGCCGCCGCCATCCTGGGCGAGTTCCTGCCGCGAGTTCTGATCGAGATCGCCGAGACTCAATCCCCAACGCCCTTTGTGCTCACGGTTGCCCGCCACTTCGGTCGTGTTCGGATTGTTCAGGTCGCCCAGGGTAACGGCCACGGCCGTGGGCTTGTCCTCGCGCATCACCGTCAGGTGAATCGTGTCACCCGGCTTGTGCTGACCGACCAGCATCTGTAGCTGGCCCGCGTCGGTGATTGTCCTGCCGTCAAGCTCGGTGATCACATCGCCAGTTTTCAGGCCGGCCTTCGAGCCGGGAGCGCCGGCAGTCACGTCGCTGACCAGGGCGCCCACCGCTTTATTCAGGTTGAAAAACTTCGCGTTGTCGGGAGTCACGTCGGCAATCTGGATCCCGATGTAGCCATGCTCGACCTTGCCATCTTTTATCAGCGTGTTCACGGTCGGCTCGACAATCTGCGTCGGAATCGCGAAGCCGGTGCCAGCGAAGTTGCCAGAGGCTGAGATCAGAAACGTGTTGATGCCGATGAGTTCGCCGCGCGCATTCACCAGCGCTCCGCCCGAGTTGCCCGGGTTGATCGCCGCATCGGTTTGAATAAACTCGCCGGGCTTGCGGCGGTCGCTATCAGGATTCGGCCGGTTCAGGGCGCTGATGATTCCGCGCGTCACCGTGAACTGCAAGCCAAACGGATTGCCGAAGGCCAGAACAGTTTGGCCCGGATGCAGGTTCTCGGAGTTGCCCCATGGAATGCTTGGCAGATTGCTGCCGCTGACTTTGATTACGGCGAGATCGGTCAACGGGTCGGCGCCAATGAGCTTGGCGGGCATTACTTCCTTGTTGCTCATGGTGACGCGGATATCGACCGCGCCCTCCACGACGTGATTGTTGGTGACGATGTAGCCGTCGGGCGAGATGATCACGCCGCTGCCGAGGCCACGCTCGACGCGGTTCTGCGGCTGTTGCTGAAAGTGGAATTGGCGGCCGGGCTGGCCGAATTGCGGACCAAATTGCCCGAACGGACCGCCCGGCCCAAAGAACTGCTGGAGGTCAGGCGTGCCGTCATCTTCCGCGCCGGCTTTCTGCTTCGAGACGACAGTGACGTTCACGACCGCGGGGGTAACCCGAGCCGCCAAGGTCTCCATCGCGTGGTCGAGAGAAAGCAGCGCGCTTACGCTGTTGTCATCGAGCGCCGACGCCGCCGGTGCGGGTGTCGCCGCTCTAGCCGACTTGGTTAAGCTGAATGTCGCCATGGAAGCCGCCACCGCGACCGCCAGCACCGCGACACCAACGCGCGTAGTCAGGACGTGTTTCAGGTTTTGTCTGCTGAATTTCGTTTTCAAATCTTGCACCCACATCTTCATTGCACCTTCTCCTTTAATGACGAACTGAAATGAACTGAGTCTTCTCTACTTCTTGCGGCGTACAACTAAATACTTAGTTGATCGCGGCAAAAAATTTTGTCGGCGCGGCGTTGCGCTAAATCTTCTTCGCCGGCGCCACCTGCATCTCCTTCCACACGGGGGCCCGCATCGTCACGCGCATCATGGTGACGCTCCAGAACACGGCCGGTCCGCGCGGCAACTGAATGACTGTCAACTCCGGAACGGGGATTTCAGCAGTCACAAGCTCCGTCTCGCGCACCAGGACCATGCGCGGTGCCGCTGCCTGAGAATGCCCCTCCTCTGCCATTTCGACTTGCTCCGACGGAGGGTTCCCGCGATCACTCTGAGGATGCCCGACGTTCGCGGGGGTTGCCTGCGGAGAGGTCGTTAAAACGATATGCGGCTCGTGTGCGCTCGTCGCGCCAGCCTTCGCGGCCATCGGCAAGATGGCCGGGCGTAACGGCTCGCGATACGCCGCAGCGAAGGGACGCACTCCATGAGCCAACGCAACCGAATATCCCTGCTCCGGAGGCGCTGCGTGAGCCCCGCCGTCGAACGCCACAAACTGCGGCGTAGCCGGGAGCATCACCGCGCACAGCGCGGCGAACGTTCCCACCAGTCCCAACGCGGGCTTCGATATTCCCCGCTCCGCGGGACGATTCTTATCCAAGATCTGCGCGACACGTTCCGAAGCCTCGCGCGCGCGATGCACAATCGCTTGCGCCATCGTCCACCCGCGTTGCGCGAGACTTCTTTCCAGGAGGTTTACCAGACAACTGGCATACCCCATCGGGTTGCGGGTTTCCGCAACCACGACGTCGTCACAAGCCATCTCCCGCTCGACCGAAAGCCGGCTCTCGATCCACCACACCGCAGGATGAAAGAAGAAGACCGCCCGCGCGATCTTCTGCACTAAATTCGTCCAATCATCCCAGCGACGAAGGTGAGCAAATTCATGCCGAACGATGATGTTCAGTTCGCTTGCGGGAAGTTCTTTGAGCGCCCAAGCGGGAAGCGCGATCACCGGCTTCCAAAGTCCGAGCGCCGAAGGCACCCTGACGCGATCCGATGCCGCCAGCGTTACCCGCCTCGAGGTCAGCGATCGCGCAGCATTCAATTCTTCCAAAGTTGCCGCAACGGCGGGATCGAGTTCGCTGGTGTCGACCGCAATGCAATTCTGGCGGAGTGCGCGCAGATGCCAGAGACCCAGGGCCAGCCGGAAAAGACCTGCGGCTGCAATTACCGACCAAACTAAAAACAGATAGCCCGCCCAATGCGGGGGAAGATGAACTTCAAACCCGTGCGGGAGGGGAGTGCCGGAAAGTCCGGAGCCGAAAACCGAGAGTGCAAAGCCGAAGTCACTGCTGAGGCAAGCCAGTCCCACCACGGCACAGAGCGCGACAAACCAGACGGCAAACCGGGTTCCCGAATTCTGCTTCGGCAAAATCCGCAGCACCGCCCAGGCGAACAGCGCGATCAGAATCCCCTCGGGCAGCGAGTGAAGCACGCGCCCGATCACCGGCTGCGCCCAGCCCTCAAGCAAACTGAAAACGATCGCGAAGCCGGTCATTTCTCCCCGCCTCGTTCCAGCATCTTTCTGAGCCGCGCCAGTTCGCCGGCATCGATGCCGCGTTCTTCCAGAATGTTCAGCACCAGGTCTTCGCGCGAGTTGCCAAAAAACCGGCTGGCCAGGCGACGAATCTCCGACCGCGTCGCCTCTTCCTGCCGAACCACCGGCGCATAAACGTGCGCCCGGCCGTCCTTGATGTGCTTGAGGTACCCCTTGCGCTCGAGGATGCGGATGATCGTGAGCACGGAGTTGTACGCCAAGGCAGGCCTTTCCTCAATCGAATCAAGGACTTGCTGAACGGTTCCGGAGCCCTTCTCCCACAGAACCTTCATCACCCGAAGTTCAGCCTCGGTCAAGATTTCCGATTGTCTCGGCGGCACCAAACCCTCCTGAAACCGTTAGACGCGCCCCACATCAAAAAGTAACTAATAGTTTAGTTGCTGGCAGCGCACGAAAAAGATGCCCGAATTCGCTGGTTCAATTGAGGCATCGAGTATTGAGGTATTGAAATATTGAGGTATTGAGGTATTTGAAGCCGCGTTTCGAATGACTCAATACTCAATGATTCAATGACGAAAATACCCCCGTTTTTCCCCCGCCGGGCCCCTGTCCTAAAGGCAATAGCCCGTTTTCTAACCTCACGCTATACTGTGACCAGCATCACCTTCCCGTGGCCGAGATGCCCACCTTCGCGCCTCATTTCAACCTCTCCGACGAGGTGAACCGTCACATCATCCAGTCGGAAATCGAAGGCGGGGTGTTCTTAAAAGACCTCGCCCCCGAGACCGTCCTGCAGATCCAGACCCAGCATCATCTTTATACGGCCGTCATGGTGGATGACGCCTGCGCCCTGATCTCCGGACATCCCGAATATTGCCCGCAGCCGGTGCTGGTGGCGATCGCGGGGTCGACCTGGGGCGGCTCGATGCTCAAACGCCATTTTGTCGGCCGGGGCATGCGCCTGGAGTTCTCGCACCCGCGCTACAAAACTCCCATCGTCACGTCCTCGATCCAGGACATTCGCGAACTAAGCACGGCCGCCCGGCTGCGCAGCCACGCCTCCGTCTAAATCGATTATCGAGGAGTCATCCTGAGCGAAGCCGTGATCATCGCGCAGCGACGATCATGCGGAGTCGAAGGGTCCCCTACCCAATTTGAGTATGTACAGAAATGTAAAGGCGATCTCTTCGGGAACGCGGGCAGCGGCACATGCAGAGTCGCATGGGGACAATTTTCAGAGGAGATCAAATGGAATGAGAGAAGGCCGGGGTTCCATCCGCGCAAATCGGCGGAAAGGAAGTTGCGTCTACTGCTTACGCGCCTGGGCTCCCGCCCGCTCCTTCAACTGCTCGGCAAACACCTTCACCTGCTCGCCGGTCAGTCGCATCTCGCCGCCAACCACCGCGCTCAACATGCCGGCTCGCGGACTTACAAACCGCGCGCTGCGCGTCGTCGCGTCTCCGGCCGGAGGCAGTTCGGCTTTCAGGCTGGTGATCCCGGCTGCCACCACGCCCGTCATCTTATCTCGCAGAGCATCGCCCAGCCCGCCCGACCTGATCAGCTCGACCAGAAATTTCTCGGCCTCCACCTGCATATCGTCCGCCGAAATCTTGACCTGGCCGTTTTCGCCGACTCCCGCCGACAACTTCATCATGACGGTCGCGTTGCCCTCGGTCATCTCCCGGCGGCCGTATCCGGCGCCGCACACCCAGCGTTCATAATGCAGGCGCGCCATCGCCCGACCGACCGGAATGTCGGGATCGATTCCCGCCTCCTGGATAAAAATTCGTTCTCCGCAGCGGTCGTCTTTATTCATCAGCGCGCCAAGGATCGCACCCAGGTTCTCCTGCACCTCCGACAAATCGGTGTTCGCCTCGACCTTATAGCCGACATCCGCACCAGCATCTTGTGAACGGGTGATCACGGCGGATGTCGTGACCGCCACCGTCTGTCCGGCAATCGTGACCGAAGACCTGCGCGGCGGAATCGTGAACGCGACTTCGTCCGCGCCCTCCGAGACCACAATTCCCATCTCGACAGCCATGCTTTCCTGCTGCGCGCGAAAATTCGCAAACGATTTGCGCAGACCGTCAAGCGCGCCCCCAGCCTCCAGCGCTTTTTCCTGCTCGCTCAACTCCGCCTGCGTTTTCACGAGCTTCGCCGTGAGTTCCTTCAATCCAGCTTTCTGTGTCTCGGAAAATCCGGCGACAAACTTTGCCATCTCCGCCTGCGCCGCATCGATTGCCTGCTGGAGCGCGCCGGAGCGCGCCGAATCCGTCCCTTTCGACCAATCGTCCAGAGCGCGCCCAGCCGCATCCGTTCTCTTGATCACTTCGCGGAACTGGGCGGTCTGTTCGCTCGTGGCCTGCAATGCGATGGCGCGGTGAAAATCCCGCAGCTCGTCTTTTTCCTCCACTCCGGCCGGTGTTCCCGCCCGGCCCGCGGGAGCTGGATTGCCCAGTCCCGTTCCAATGGAACCGCCCTGCGCCCGGGCACCGCCCGCCGACAGCAATATCCCGACTCCGACCACCAACCCGCCCCGAAGCCACTTCATGCCAATCATGCTATGAGTATATCGCCGAAAAATGAGGCGCAGACCGCCGCTGGGCGAAGTGGAAGCGGCCGCGGGTGCGAGCACGACATGAAGCCGCGGGCGCACCTTTTTGTCGCCTACCCTGCACAGGCGCAAGTGGAGCCTAAAGAGCGCGAACATCGATGGGGCGGGCGGAACGGACAACAACGATTTCAGCCTCGGCGATTTCCCCTACACCTGCGGCTGTATCGCAATTCACCTTAATTTTTGCGAAGGTAAGCAGTAGGCGCGCGCGCCGGTTTTGTAGTCAGTTTAGAAACATGCCTCCCTCTCGACGAATCGAAGACCGAATCCGAATCCTGTGCGCGCGGGTGGCCTCCGCGCCGGAGCGGGAACTCGTGAAAGTTCTCTGCGAACTCCAATCCACCATTCACGAATACACGCGCCGCGCCGAGAACAGAATTTCGGCGAGCGTCCTGTCGTGGCGCACTTTTCCGCACGAGCGGCGGAAAGCATAGCGGCCAGCCGTTGAATTATCCAATGCCTCGAGACGGGGAATCATCGCGCGGCTGGCGGGCTTTCCAATCCATAACTAAATGTATAAATGTGTAAATGACTCGATGAATTTCATCGTCCTCTTGCATTTCCCCAATCAAAAGGCGGACAATTCCCTCCCAACTGAAACAACATAGTCACAGGGGACCTCAAAACTCCCGTCATCACTCGTGAACAAGAAGGACTTCCCCATGCGTTCGCTGCGCTTTGCGCTGTTAATGGTTGTTTCCATTTCACTGAGCCCTACCCTTGTCCGGGCGCAATCCGCCACCGCGACTATACTGGGGCACGTTACCGACCCGCAGGGCGCGGCAGTCGCCAAAGCCCGAGTCACGGCCACCAACACCGCCACGCAGGTCGCCTATAAAACCACGTCCGACGGCGAAGGCAACTATCGCGTCCCCGCGCTCCCCATCGGCACTTACATCGTGAGCGCCGAGCATGAAGGCTTTTCCAAGCTCGTCACCGAAGCCCGCAGTCTCCAGATCAATCAGGAAATGCGCATGGATCTTCGTCTCACCGTCGGCGCAAAGACTGAAACCGTCGAGGTCACCGACGTGGGCTCCAACGTCGAAACCGTCAATCCCACCATCGGCGCATCCGTGACCAGCCGCCCCATCGTGAACATGCCGCTCAACGGCCGCGACGTTCTCGACCTCGCTCTTCTCCAGCCCGGAGTCAGCGAGAGCAATCCCGACGATGGCAGCGCCGGCCATTTCAACATCGGGGGAGGCCGGGCCGACTCCGTCACCTTTCTTCTCGACGGCGGGATCAACAACGACCTCATGGGCAACGAAGTCGTTCTTGATCCCAACCCCGACACCATCGAGGAATTCCGCATCCTCACCAGCAACTACGGCGCGGAATACGGCCGCAACGGCGGGGGCATTATCAGCGCGGTGATCAAATCCGGAACCAATCAGTTCCACGGGAGCGCATTCGACTTCGTCCGCAACACCGCCTTCGACGCCAACTCTTACTTCAACAAAGATCCCTTTCTGAATCCGGACCCTTTACCCCGGAATAATCTCAAGCGCCATCAGTTCGGCGGCACGATCGGCGGGCCGATCACCATTCCTCACCTCCTGAATGGGAAAGACCGCTTTTTTTTCTTTGTCTCCTATCAGGGCCAACGTCAATCTCTGGACGTCGTCCAGTCCACGACAGCTTTCACCACCGACGAGCTCAACAACGGAGATTTCTCCCAGTCTCCCAACGCGGATAGCATCGCCGCGTTTTTAACCGCCAACCCTTACTTCCAGCCCGATCCGAACCTGGCGGCGCAGGCCATCATTGACCCAACGCGCTTCGATCCCGCGGCCCAGGCCTACATCGCCACTGGCCTCGTCCCCTCCACCCAGAATCTGAACAACGTTCTCGTCTCGCAAGGCGGCCAGACCAGCAACAACAACGAACTCACCGTCAAACTCGACTTCAACCTCGCCGCAAGGGACAAGGTTTCCGTGACGCTTGGCGGATATCGCAGCAGCAGTATCGATCCCTTCGCGCAAGCCGAAAACACGGTCACCGGATTCCCCGCCGAGAGCATCAGCAACAATTATTTTCTCAATATCGGGTACACCCACACTTTCTCGCCCACCCTGCTGAATGAATTTCATGCCGTCGCCCAGCGTCATAACGACACGCACGACCTTCCGACCACGAAGTTGCCTACTGGCGCCGATCTTGGATTCGGCATCGTCTCCGACCTCGAAAACGGTCCGCCGAGCATGTACTTCGACAATGGCCTCGCCTTCGGCACCGACCCGCAAGGTCCCGCCTTCTTGCGCGGCAACACCTTCGCTTTCACGGATGCCCTTACCTGGGTGAAGGGCCGCCATACCTGGAAGGTCGGCGCAGGTTTCTCCGCTTACCAAAACAACACCACCTACGACTTCTACGGCATCGGCCAGTTCGAGTTCGTCGGTCCCTATGACGCGGGCGGCATCGGCTCCGGCGACAGTCTCGCCGACTTCCTCCTCGGACTGCCGAACAATTTCTACGAAGGCGCCAATGCCTCAAACAATGTCCGCAGCAAAGCTGTTTATGGTTTTGCCCAGGACGAATGGCACGTGACCAAGAATCTCACTCTCACTCTCGGCCTTCGCTACGAGTACTCGACTCCCAAGCTCGATACCGAGGGCCGCAGTTTTTCCATCATTCCCGGCGGTCAGTCCACGCGCTTTCCTAACGCGCCGCTCGGTCTTCTTTTCCCGGGCGACAAGGGTGCGCCCCGCGGCGTGAATTTCCCCGTCAAGGATAACTTCGCTCCCCGCTTCGGCTTTGCCTGGGATCCCACCGGCAAAGGCAAGATGAGCATTCGCGGCGGCATCGGCGTTTTCTATGACGTTCTCAAGGCTGAGGACAACCTGCAATTCAACGGCGTCCCGCCATACTACAGCGAGCAATACGCCGCCTACGATCCTCAAAAGAAGGCCTACAAAAAGAAGGGCGCGCCATACTACTCCGAACCCTGGACCACGGCCGGCTTCCCTCAGAATCCTTTCCCGTCAGTTCCGCCCACGCCCGAGAGCGCCTTTAACACCGATCCTAGCAGTCCGTATTTCGGCAACTCTCTGTACTTCGGCGGCCTCGGGACTTACTTCGTCGATCCCCATCTCCACACGCCCTATACCTATCAATACAACGTGAGCGTCGAAAGGGAGCTGGTCCGGAATCTCGTCGCCGAGTTCAGCTACGTCGGCAGCAGCGCCAAGAAATTAACCTCGCTGATCGACGTCAATCCCTTCGTTCTCAGCACGGTCGGAACAGACAATCCCACCCGCGTTCTCAATGCCCTTCAGCCCAATACCAGCCTCACCGACTTCTGCTCCGGCTATTTCGACGGGCAATCCGACTGCCCCTTCGCCAACGCAGATGCCTTCGGCAACGTCAGCTTCGCCAGCTTCAACAGCCTGGAAGCCTCGCTCACCAAGGACAATGGAAAGAACCGCTACATCGGCAACACTTACTTCACGCTCGGCTACACCTATGCCCACAGCATCGACAATGCCTCCGGATTCCGCAACCGCAGCAGTCAGGTTCCGGCTTACAACCCCGGCGTCTTCCGCGCTTCTTCAGATTTCGACCTCACACACCGCATCACCTTCAGCGGCGGCTGGGATCTCCCCTTCGACGAGGCCTGGGCCGAGGGTCCAAAGCGCCTCACAAACGGTTGGAGTCTCTACCCGATCCTCACCTGGCGCACCGGTTTCCCTCTAACCATCTCCAGCCAGCTCGTCGATTCCTTTGACCCCTCCGATCCCGGTCCCTCGGGCGCCGGCGATTCCTATCTCGCCAACGCCGTCTTCAACACCGGGTACAACTCAATTTCTATAAAGAATCCGCATTCGATCAGCAGCTGCAACAATCCCAACTTCGGCGCGGAGCAGGGCAACGTTTACTTCGACTGCGCCGCCTTCGTTCCCATCTCCGACGTTCCCGGCAGCGGCTACGGCCTGCCGCGCAATTTCTTCCGCGGACCACACCGCGTCAACTTCGATCTCGCCGTCGCCAAGACCACTCCCATCACCGAGCGCGTGCGCTCCGAACTGCGCCTCGAAGCCTTCAACGTCTTCAATCACGCCGAATTCGCCAATCCTGACACCAACATTTTCAGCCCAACCTTCGGCCAGGTTACCGACACCGACCTCGCCACACCTGGGGCGGGCTATCACACCGAGCGCATCCTCCAACTCGCGCTTCGCTTGACATTCTGATTTCGCGATGTGAAGCGGGCATTCCCGCATGGCCCCTCGCGACAAACGAAAAGGCGGCTACAAAAAGACACCCCCACCGATTCGCAACTCAGTGAATCGGTGGGGTTACAATTGCAAATCACAAATTACCAATTACAAATTGCTCAAGGCCTTGGCGTCTCTCCGGATCAAGGCGAAGTCGACAAAGAACCCGATCCCGACCGCCAGCGGAATAATCCCAAACGCCGCCGCGGTCCAGGCATCCGGCTCGGCCCGGCCCACCAGAGCGCAACATCCCATGAATCCCAGCGAGGCCGCAGTGAGCAAAACTCCCCATCTGCGCGAGCGGGCCGCTTCATTGAGATCCGGCTCCATCGGAATGCTGGCTCCGCGCGCTATGGCGGCCAGGCGCTCTTCTGTCTTCAACTTCCGCACCCGGAAAAAGGTGTACATCGCCGCCAGCGGAATCCCGAAAAACAGCACTACCGCCGCCAGCCCAATAATGTTTCCGTCCATAACGCCCTCCTGGAAGCGCTACCGCGCTCTCTTCTCACCAGAGGGTACGCAACCGACCGGAAAGAAGTTCCCGGCGGGTAAGATCTTCGAGCTCTTGCTTTCTGAAGACTGGGAAGGATGCCTTGCCACACGCGTGCTTCGGATAGGCCTGTAGGGATCTTTCGACTGCGTGGAAAGTCCGCTTTCGCGAACTTTCCGCTCCGCTCAAGATGACATTGGATCTCTTTGCAATCTGACTTTTAACTTGTGCAATGCTTAGGCTGCCTCTTTGCCGCGTCCGGCCGCTTCGGCGAACATGGCAATCATCTCCCGATTAAACGCGGGAATATCGTCCGGCTTCCGGCTGGTCACGAGATTCCCGTCGCGCACTACTTCGTCATCCACCCACTGCGCGCCGGCATTCTTCAGATCTGTCTTCAGTGACGGCCATGACGTCAGGCGGCGCCCACTTACCACCCCCGCCTCAATCAAACTCCAGGGAGCATGACAGATCGCCGCCACCGGCTTGCCCGCATCGAAAAATGCGCGCACAAACTGCACCGCCTTCGGGTTCATGCGCAGGCGATCCGGATTCATCACTCCTCCCGGCAATTGCAGGCCGTCGAAATCGGCAGGGTCGGCATCCGAGAGCGCCACATCCACCTCAACATCCCTGCCCCACTCTTTCATGTCCCAGGCGCGAACCTTGCCGCTCACCGGAGAGACCACGACGGTTGTCGCGCCGGCATGATCGAGGGCCTCGCGCGGCTTCAGAAGCTCCGCCTGCTCGAACCCGTTCTCCACCAGAATTGCAATTTTCTTTCCCGCTAGATTTTCAGCCATGACTTCATCCTTTCCTGTTGATTGCAAAAACCAGTGCGGGTTGGATGCCGGCATGTCCCAATCGGTAGGCCCGCGCATTCGCGGTTATCCGCCTGATTTTGGTGCGATTGCCTTCCGCGGTTTCGCCGCTGCCGCTGCGGAGCGCGGCGTAACCATGGCCCAAGTTTCCCGGATTCCCCTCGGCTGCGGTTAAAGTCAACACACGAACCGCCGATGGGGCCTTAATATGATCAATCCAATCAGCAGCGCCTACCCCAGCGACGTTCAGCGGTACACTCAGCCCCAGGCTTCGCAGCCCAAACCACAGCCACAAGCCTCGACTCCGCAAGATACCGTGAGCCTCAGCAGCGCAGGCGCACACGACCACGACAGTGACAGCCAGTAGGCTCGCAAGTCTCACCGCCGCGCCCTCAATCCTGGTACCTAAAAGCAGCGCCACCGCTAAACACGATCCAGGCGGCGATGGAGTTTTCAAAAGTTGTAATTGAGAGTTAAGAAAGCAGCGTGGAATTCCGACTTCTCAGGGATGGTCTGAACTTGGGATCGCCGCTTCCGGTGCGGACAAGAGGTTACTTCCGCAATCTGACTTCCGCAATCTTCGAAGGCCTTCTAACCTCTACCCGCTACCGCCGAGCGCCCGCGTCCCTCCGCCTTGCTCCGGTACATCAACTCGTCGGCGCGGCTGATGACCGAATCCGCCGAATCCTCGCGCCCGGCAACTGCGCCGCCTACCGACACCGATAGTTTCACCGTGCCCGCCGCACTCACAATCGAGGACTGACTCATCAGCGCGCAGCAACGGTCCGCCAGGTGCTTCATGATGTTCTGATCGACGTGCCGAACCACCGCGAGAAATTCGTCGCCGCCCCACCGCCCTACGATGTCCGTGGTGCGCAGCGCGCCGGTCAACGTGCGCGCCGCTTCCTGCAGCGCTTTATCGCCGGTAGAGTGCCCAAATCCGTCGTTAATAGCCTTGAACCTGTCGACATCGATGACCAGCACGCCGAAGGCATCGCCGTGTATCTGGAATTCGGCCAGGGCCGTCTTCACCGACATCTCCAGATAGCGCCGGTTCGGCAGCTGCGTCAGCTGATCGAGAAAGGCCAAGCGCTCCATCTCTTTGGTTTTGCGCGCCGCCGCCAGCCGGGCCGTCTCGTCGCTGAAGATTTCGACCGCGCCGATGACCGACCCGTCGTCGCCATGAATCGGCTGCACGCGGACCAGTACGGGAACGCGGCGCCCTTTTTTGTGGCGCAGAAAGACCTGGGCCTCGCGCGCCTCGCCGTCAGCGATCGTCGCGGTCAGCGGACAGCCATCGTGGCACAGCCGCTTTCCATTGCCGTCCACGTGACACAGGATCTCATCCTGGCAGAAGCGCCCCATCACCTCTTCCGACTTATAGCCTGTGAGGCGGGTCGCGCGGTCATTCCAAAAAAGTATGCGGCGGTCGCGGTCCACGAAGTAGACCCCGTCGCTCATGTGATCGAGCAGCTCTTTATAGAAATTCGCGTCGGAAGGCACGCCAGAAAAAGCGGCAGCGCCGGAGCTCAGCTTCGCCAAAGTAGTCATAGATTGATGATCTGAACTACGCGCAGGAATTCTCAGGAAGGATGGCCAGGAGGAGTTACTTATCGTGCGAGTTGAACAAAACACCAGGCGCTAACCGGAAACTAATGCGCGCCAAGCTCGCGTCCCGAAAGCACTTTGCCGAACCTTCAAGTCCCTGCTCGACATAGCTTCCAAGGTCGCGCCCCTTTGGACAAATTACCAAGGTCACGAGCCGCGAGGTTGGCCGATGAGACGCAGAAAGGGGGGCTAACTTCTGTAATCTGACGTCAAAGGGCCTTTTCCACCGCCGCCCGCAGCTCCTCGTAAGTCATGGCGCCCGGATGATAAGTTGTCACCTGGCCTGCCCGATTTAAGACGACCAAAGTCGGGGTGGTGCTCGCGCCGTAGGTCTTAAAATTCTTCTGGCTTAACGGCACCGGCATATCCAGCAAGCTCGAGTAATAGCGCTGACGCACCGCCTCAATGTAAGTCCGCTCCGCCGCCGGAGTCGCATCCGCGCCCTGTGCTGCATACCCATAAAGCTGCGTCGGACCAATCACCACCAGTCCGCGCGCGCCAAACTCCTGCCGCAAACGAGCGATAACCGGAACCTCCGCCTTGCAGTCCACGCACCAGTGCGCCCAGAAAAACAAGAGCACGGGAGAGCCTTTCAGCGAGGCGAGGGTCGCGGGCTTCGATCCAAGAAACTGCACCGCTTCGAGCGCGGGAGCCGGCCTGCCCACGAGCGCCAACAAATTCACATTCTTTTGCAGCCTTGGACCAATCGATGTCGTCCCATACTTCAGCAGCGCCGCGCGCAGCAAGCGGATCGCGGCTTCGCGCTGGCCCTTCGCTTCCATCGACTGCGCCAGGACTTCATACGCCGCTCCGAGCGCCATCGGAAGATGGTCCTCGGCGTCCAGCTTCCGCCTGGCGAGGAGCCGCTCCGATTGCGTCCGCACCTCGCCCGCATCGGCCGCAGCTTTGTCCCATCGCTTGTCCGCCGCCTCGGCGCGAGCCACCCACGAAAGCCCATCGAGATATTCGGGGGTCACGCCGTTACGCGACTTGTAATCGCGCAGCTCGGCTTCAGCAGCGGCGGAAGAATTCTGCGCCAGCCGCGTTCGCACATCGATCACTAGATCAGCGAGAGAACTTTGCGCCAGCACCAGGGGCAGTGCGCAAAGAACAGAGAAAACGACTTTCTTCTTCATTCACCCCACCAACCAAACAATGTCATCCCGAGCGGAGCAGCGGTTTCGCGAAGCAAACTTCCCGCGGAGTCGAGGACCTATTCCCTGCAGTGGGCTTCACACGCACTACGAGCAGGCATTTCCCACACACACTCTCAAAATAATGGGCGCAGATCCGCGTGCATCCGCGGAAAAGAATTCCCCGCGCCCAGCTGAGAATGGCGCTACGATCTCCGCAGCAGATCGCTCAACGGCTCGGCTTTCGAGCGCAACTCCTCGGCCAAATCCGCTCCCCGGTCGACGGCGTCCTTAAACCGCCCACGCGCCTCATCCGTCCAATCCGAAACCGTGTCGAGCGCGTCGTCATAGGAGCGCCGCAAGTCCTTGCGCAGTTGCCGGCCCGTCTTCGGAGCGAGCAACAATCCGACGGCCGCCCCAATCCCCAACCCGATCAGCAGAAAAGTGACCGCAGTTCCCGCCCCGCCACCCGAACTCTCATATTTGCCTTCACGCATAAAATCCTCCGTTCTCATCATTTTAGTCCACATCGGCCGCTTCATCCCCGCTCCCACCCGCGTGCCCATAAGTTTAGGGGCTCGACTGGCCGCGTCGCCCATCTTACGCATCGAAATGCAAATCGACCTAAGAGACGACCCGGTCGGAATGCCCTTGAGCGCAGGTTGCGCCGAATCGATTGATGGAAACCAGTCCCCCCAGCCCAACATGGTGCCGCACTCGCGGCTTCGCGCGTGTTTTCCATAAGATGCACCGCGCTCTGCCGGGGATGATGTGCGGCATTCTCTTGTTGCCCGCCCTCGCCCAAGCCGATTCGCCGCCCGACGCGAACAAAGCCTTACCCAATGCGCCATCGGCCTCGACCGCGAATTCATCAGTGCAAAAACCGCCGCACCACCTTTTCTACCAACCCGAGTTCCTTCCCGCCGGAGAGGATCCGGAAAACCGCCTCGTCTCTCCGTTCATCAAGCACGTGGTTAAAGACCAGGCACAATTCTGGACCACTCCCTTTCGTCTCAACCGCGGTGACGCCCGCTATCTTGTCCCGTTCGCGGCGTTTACGGGCGGACTCATGGTCGGAGATAACTGGATCTCGCGGCAGGTGCCCACATCGGAGATCAGCCGCACCAAGAGCCTCTCCGACTATCTCGCGTATTCCATGATCGGCGCCGCGGGTGCTTCTTATCTTTGGGGGCACATGCACGGCAACGATCACCTCGAAGAAACCGGAATCCTCGCCGCTGAGGCCGCCCTCAACGCCACTGCTGTCTCTTACGCCTTCAAAGAGATCACGCGGCGGCAGCGTCCCTACGAAGGAAACGGCAATGGCAACTTCTTCCGTGGAGGTTCGTCGTTCCCCTCCGAGCATTCCGCCATCGCATGGTCGATCGCGAGCGTGTTTGCCCACGAGTATCCCGGCCCGCTGATGCAGTTCGCGTCCTACGGAGCGGCCACCGCTGTCTCGGTTTTCCGGGTCACGGGTAAGCAGCACTTTCCTTCGGATGTGGTGGTCGGCAGCGCTCTGGGCTGGTACTTCGCCCGCCAGGTCTATCGCGCGCATCATGACCCCGAACTCGGCGGCAACGGCTGGGGCACTTTTTACGACTCGGACGAAACTCGCGAGGGACACAGCGCGCGCTACATGGCCTCACCTTACGTTCCGCCCGACAACTGGGTTTACCCACTTTTCGAGCGTCTCATCGCTCTCGGCTACATCAGTACCGCTGAAATCGGGATGCGCCCCTGGACCCGCATGGAGTGCGGCCGCTTAGTAAGCGAGGCGGGAGACAAGATCGCCGAAGACGACAAAAATCAAACCGAAGCTGACGGCCTCTACGAAGAACTGCTCCACGAATTCCGGCGCGAAGTCGATCTGCAAGGTGGAGGCGATAATGCCGAAGTCCGCGTGGAATCTCTCTACACGCGCATCAACGGCATCGCCGGGCAGCCGCTGACTGATGGCTACCACTTCGGCCAAACCATCATCAACGACTTCGGCCGCCCCGAGCGCGAAGGCTTCAACAACGTGACTGGCATCTCCGGATACGCCGCCGACGGTCCCTTCGCCGTCTACGTGCGCGCCGAATCGCAGTATTCGCCCTCGGCACCGGCGCTTCCATACACCGCGCGGCAAGCCATCGCCAATGCCGATTTCAGCCTGACTTTTGTTCCGCAGCCTTATCCTCTTCCGCCCGAAGGTCCATTTCCCTCCGTCGCGCGCACCCGTCTGCTCGACGCCTACGTCGCCATGAATCTCGCCGACTGGCAGTTCTCGTACGGACGACAAAGCCTCTGGTGGGGACCGAGCCAGGGCGGCGGGATGATGTTCAGCGACAGCGCCGAGCCCCTCACCATGTTCCGTATCAACCGCGTGACGCCGACGAAAATTCCTCTGCTTGGCGAGATGCGCGAAGAATTCTTCATCGGCCAATATTCCGGATACCAGTTCATGCTGACGCCCAACGGCCTCATCGGTCAGTGGGGACAATCGCTGAGCCCGCAGCCGATCGTTCATGGCGAGCGCATCAGCTTCAAGCCAACGGCTAACCTCGAAATCGGATTCTCCCGCACCACGGATTACGGCGGCCCCGACTATCCGCTCACCTTCCACACGTTTTTGCGCAGCATGTTCTCGACGACCATCACGCCGCCAGGCGCTGCGAACAAGCCCGGAGCGCGCCGCTCGGGATTGGATTTCAGCTATCACTTCCAGCATCTCCACGGCTTAACGTTCTACGCCGACGGCATGACCCAGCACGACAACTACAGTCCGTTAATCGGTCCGGACGTCGCCGCCTGGCTGGGCGGAATCTATCTTCCAAGCCTGCCGAAGTTCCGCAAGATGGATCTGCGCATCGAAGGCGTTCAGACCGATCCGCCCATCGGCGGGAACGTAGGCCACGGCTTCTTCTATTACGACCAAACCTGGATCACGGGCTTCCAGAACGCGGGCCAGCTGATGGGCAACTGGGTAGGACGCGAAGGCCAAGGCGTACAAGCCTGGACCACGTACTGGTTCACCCCGCGCAACAAACTCCAGTTCGAATTCCGCCACCTGAAAGTAAGCCGCGAATTCATTACTAACGGAGGCACGCAAGCCGACGCCGCGGTGCGCGGGGATTTCTGGGTGCACCAGAATTTCAGCGTCTCCGGAGGGATTCAGTATGAAACGTGGAACTTCCCAGTCTTATCCCTGGCCAAGCAGACAGATGTGACGACGTCGATCACACTCTCTTTCTGGCCAAACGTTCTGTGGAGAAATAAAAGAAAGTGACATCCGTGCCGCACTTTCCCGCTCTTGCGGATGCCAAGAGTCAATGACTCGGGAATCGCTAAGATTGAGCGTTCCCAGAAATCACGCAAAAAAGAGCTTTCTCAGTTTGAGTCTCCTGATGCAGATTCGTATGTAGTCGAAATGGCGATCTTCGTATCTGTGCTGGACGAGGCCGGCGAGCATGTCTGCAAACTGGATGCCCTTGGAGTTCCTGCTATCCAGTGGTGTGGTAGTCAGGATGGTTTTCACGTGGTGAGTGAACCATAGTTCGGTCTGCAGGTAATCGTGCAGACTATTTCCGCTTTCGACCTTGATTGAACGTGGGTCTGGGATGAAAACTACTCTGTCCTGGGTCGCCATGCACTCAATCACACATAAGCGGATCATATAGTTGTAGAGTTTGTTCGCGTCATTCCTGATGTGAGGTTGAACCCGTTCTTTCTTAACGGTGATCGCATGCAGATGAATGTCTGGGTGCGAATTGCACATTTTCACTGCTAAGAGAGCAAACGCTGCTCTTTCGTCGGGTCTCATCTCTTGCCATTTTTTCTCAACGGAAGTAGGCCATCCGAACTTGTGGTATAGCTCTTTTATCACCCGTTTCGGAAAGTGTTTCTGGTCAGACGGGACGCAGACGGCAGCAATCGTCAAATATCGGCTTGATCCGCCATGTCTATAGGGAGCAGTGAAATTCCATCCCAAGTCGCCGCTCTCGTCGAGGTAGATTATGGAACTCATGCAAAAGGCTCCCTAGAGCGGGGAGCCTTGGACAGCAAACCGTAGTGGATGGCCCCTAAGACCGACGCGTTTACACCGCGCTTACGATACCCTCACGGGCGTCGCGGCTTCCTCAGGATTTACCCATCCTCGCTTTAGAGTATATCGGCAAGGCAGAGGCAGAAATACAACTATTGTTGATTTGTTTTCAATACATTGACCAACACTGGTAATCGGAGTTGGCGCTTCCCAAGCTCGGGGTCGCTCCCACAAACCGCACCCGCTGTGTAAAATAGGAAGTTAACCCAGCCACGGCGCAAGCAGTCCCCGCCCGTTGCCATAATTCCTAAAGGATTGAAGGAGATGTAAACCAGCAATGTCGATTCCCGCAACCCAGCTTCGTCCCGGCATGATTATCAAGCACAAAGATGATCTGCACTCCGTCTTCAGCGTCGAGCACCGCACTCCCGGCAACCTGCGTGCCTTCATCCAAGCGAAGCTCCGCAACCTGCGTACCGGAGCCATGTTCGTGGAACGCTTTCGCTCTCCCGACCCGATCGAGAAGGTCAATGTCGACGAGGTCAACATGGAGTTCCTCTACAACGACGGCGACGACTACTACTTCATGAACACGGAGAACTATGAGCAGACGCACCTCACCCGCGACACGCTCGGCGACGCGGTCGAGTACCTCACGGCCAATTTGCAGATCAAAGTAGAGTTCTTCGACGGGAAAGCGGTAGGTATCGAGCTCCCGCAGACCGTCGAGTTGACGGTGGTCGAAGTCGAGCCCGGCCTGAAGAGCGCCACCGCCTCAAGTGTGACGAAGCCGGCCAAAACCGAAACCGGCCTGGTCGTGCAGGTTCCGCCATTCATCCACGAAGGCGAAAAAATCAAGGTAGATACGGCGGAAGGCACGTACCTCTCGCGAGCGTAGAGTCTGGAAAAAGGTAATTTCGGGTTCGGCAATCCCCACATGACACGCGAGCGCACCGCGTAATCATCCAGTGCCATCCGGTACCCCAGCCGCCCCAGCACAAGTAACCACGCGGCTGGTTACGCTCGGTAACCGCTCGCTGTCCATTCACTCCCGTCACTTGTCTCAAGCCGTCATTCCGGCTGCAATAAGAAGATCGCGGGAGGAGTCCTATGCGCGCTTTCGGTCTGCTCGGCACCGTCATCGTTCTGGCGGTCGGAATGTATCTCTATTCTTCGCAAATCAAGACTCTCCAGCCGCAAGCTGTCAGCGCTAAAGGTGAAGACCCGGTCAACATCACCGGCGTGAAGAACGATCTCATCTCCATCGCCAATGCCGAGCGCGGATACATGGCGCAGCAGGGCAAATACGCATCGCTCGACGAGCTCATCAGCGGAAACTACATCACCATCCGCAGCGAGCGCCCGCCCTACGTTTACAGTGTCGAGTCTTCCGGCAACAGCTTCCGCGCCACCGCCACTCGCACCACCAAGGGCTATCCTGCCACGCTTTGGATCGGCGACGACATGCAGGTGCAGTCCTCCGATTAGCGAGCGACGCGTAAAGTGTTATGTCTGTCTTTCCGGGCCAAATCCCGCGCCAGCTTTGGCATTGACAGCTCTCCCGCTCGCTACTACCCTCTCTAGTTGCGGCCTGGACCCCGCTAGCTTAGGCGAATCATCCCCCCGATTCCTCGCTGCTCCTGCGGACCCGCCCGATTAGCCCGCATCGTTGTCTCGACAAACTGTGGAGGTATAGGAATGCAAGCGCACTTCTCTGCCCGTCGTGTGGTTTTGCTGGTCATCGTATTCAACCTCTTTTTCGCACTTCCAACGTTGGCCCAAGTCCCTCTCACCCAGCTCAGCCTGGACACGTTCACGAACCAGGCAAGCCAGCATCAGTCCGAGGTTGAACCCGGCGCGTATTCCTACGGATCGACCATCGTGACCGCCTTCCAGGTCGCGCGCATTTACGGCGGCGGCGGCGCCGACATCGGCTTCGCCACTTCGACCGACGGCGGCCTCACCTGGGTTAATGGCTTTCTGCCGAACCTCACAATTTATGAAGGAAGCGGCATCTATCAAGCCGCGAGCGATGCCGCGGTTGCCTATGACGCCCTCCACAACGTCTGGCTGATCTCCGTTCTACCCATCGGCAACAACACGTCGGTCGCAGTCAGCCGCTCGTTCGACGGCGTCAACTGGAGCGATCCGATCGCGGTTACCAATCAGGGCTCGCCGGATAAAAACTGGATTGTGTGTGATAACACTCCAACCAGCAAATTCTATGGGCACTGTTACTCGGAATGGGATGACACCTCGCAGGGCGACCTCATCGAGATGAGCACCTCGACGGACGGCGGCATGACCTGGAGCCCAGAAGCGCACACGGCGGGGTACGACTACGGGATTGGCGGCGTCCCAGTCGTGAAACCGAACGGGTTGGTCATCGTCCCAATCAATGGCTTCAACGGCGACGTGATCGCTTTCACCTCATCGAACGGGGGCAAGAAGTGGACCGCCGCGGTAGAAGTTGCCAGCGACATCGGTGCCTTCGAAGGCGGCGATCTGCGCAGCGCCGGGCTCGTTTCGTCGGCGATCGACGCCAAGGGCAAGGTGTATGTAATGTGGTCCGACTGCCGCTACCGCGCCAACTGCACTTCAAACGACATCGTCTACAGCACTTCGACCAGCGGCAAGAAGTGGACGCCCGTGCAGCGTGTTCCCATCGACGATGTCACCAGTACCGTCGACCACTTCATTACCGGGCTGGCGATCGATCCGGCAACCTCGGGCAAGAAGGCTCACCTCGCGCTCGCCTACTACTATTACCCGAATTACAACTGTGGCGTCTCCACCTGCCAGCTTTACGCCGGGTTTATTCAATCCTCGACCTCCGGCCAGACATGGAGCGCTCCGGTAACGTTGGCGGGCCCGATGAAGATGACTTGGCTACCGAATACATTTTCCGGGTATATGGTGGCGGATTACATTTCGGTGGGCTTCGCAAACGGAAAGGCCTTTCCAATTATGGCCGTCGCCCAGGCTAACAGCGGAACGGTCTTGCATGAAGCGATCTACACAACGGCCAGCGGGCAAGAACCTCAAGCAGACCAGGAATTCCTGAGCTCCGACGGTGACGTCGTCGTAAACCTCCACTCGGCGAAAGGGCCGCGGCACTATCTGGATCAGGAAAACAGGATCCCGGTTTCTGGGCAGCGTCCGCCAGAGGAAGACTAGGTAGTTGCTAGAAGCGAGTTGCTAGTTGGCAGAGCCTCCAACCTCCGACTGGGAACTAGCGACTAGCAGCTGGCAAACTAGAAAGTTTTCTTTGAATCGAGCAGAATCGTAACCGGGCCTTCGTTCACGAGTCCGACCTGCATTGTCGCCTGGAATTTTCCGGTCTCGCAGGGCAGGCCAGCGTCGCGGATTTTCGCGACGAAGTATTCGTACAGTGCGCGGGCGTGTTGCGGAGGCGCGGCCTCGTCGAACGATGGCCGCTTGCCGCGGCGCACGTCGCCGTAAAGCGTGAATTGAGAAACCGCCAGCACCGCGCCCTGGACGTCTGCCACGGACAGATTTATCTTTCCGCCGCCGTCTTCAAAGATGCGCAGGCCGGAGATTTTTCCGGCGAGATAATCCGCGTCCGCGCTTGTGTCGGACGTGGCGACGCCCAGGAGAACCAGCAGCCCGAGCCCGATCTCGCCGGTGATCTCGCCCCCGGCCGTCACTTTCGCCCGGCTGACGCGCTGCACGACGGCTCGCATTAGCGGCTGGCCCCGCCGATCAACGACTCGTGCGCCAGAATCGCCTGCCAGCGACCGTCTCGGTAGAGAAACACGTCGGTGAATCGCACCTGCGCTCGAATCGTCATGCCTGTTGGATCCCCTAATGTGTTCAGGCCTCGCACGTATCCGAACTCGCCCTCGACGTGGGCGCGCATTTCGGACAGATGGTTCGATCCAAGTGTGCGCTGGGGAATGTGATCGAGTACCTCGTGGCGCTTATGTAGAGATCCATCCACATCGGCTTCCTCGAACTCATCAGCCAAAATACAGGCAACTGCACCGGCATCACGACTAGCGAGGGCCGTTCCCCACCTCATTTCAAGTTCCAAAAGCGCGGCTTCGGTCTTTGGCTGATTCTTCGGGCATTCTCCCGCGCCCGCAAGAGCGGGCAGAAAGATTACAACTAGCATTGCCATCATCTTCATCTTCAAATCGTCCCACGCCAGGTGCCGACCGGCAAGCGCGGCGACAGGGGCGCGAGGCCTTCGAAGGGGAGATCTTCGCAGCGCCGGCCTTGTTTCGTGTAGGACCGATGCCAGAGGCGAGGTGAACGCCGCAACGCTGAAGTGCGAGGGTGCTGGTTCTACGCCTGGAGAGTGGGTTTCTTGACGCGAAGTGGGCGGGCAGGAATGCCCGCCCCGCAGACGTGGTTAAATATCCAGATTCTTCACATCCAGCGCGTTCTCTTCAATAAATTTGCGCCGTCCTTCGACGTCCTCGCCCATCAAGGTCGTGAAGATCGTCTCCGTCTCCGCCAGGTCTTCCAGCTTCACCGAGAGCAGCGTGCGCCGCTCGGGGTCCATGGTGGTCTCCCAGAGCTGCTCGGCGGTCATCTCGCCCAGCCCTTTATAGCGCTGGATGGTGTACTCGCGGCGGCCTTCGTTGAGAATGTAGTCGAAGAGCTCACGCGCCGTGGCCTTCTCTACGATCTCCGGCTCTTTGGCGCGGCGCGCCGGCTTTGCGGCTTTCTTCTCGGCCTTGGCTTCGACTGTCGCCTCGCCGTCCGCGCCCTCGCCTTCGCCGGCCTCGTCCGCTGCTGCTGCGCCATCGCCGGACTTCGCCGCCTTCGGCATGCTCTCGATCACAAACGGCGGTTCGAGATACTCCGCAATCTGCTTGAACTTCGAGATCAGCTGCCGGCCCTCCGGCGTGGACGCCAGCTCCCAGTTGACGACGTGCTCGGCGCCCTGCGAGTTGACGTACTTCACCTCCCACAGGTTGTGCTCTTCGTCAAAGCTCGTGTCGACGCTCTTCAGCTTCAGGTCTTTCTGCAGGCGCTTGATTTCTTTTTCGAGCTTTTCGATCTTCTTCGGTACGTCTTTCTTCTCGCCTTCGAAATCGGCGCGCTTGGCGAGATCGAGCCGCGGCAGGAGCTCCGTAATCCGCTCGTCGCGCAGCCGCTGGTTGACCTTGTCGAAGAAGCCCAGATACTCGTTCAGCACGGTGATGAACTTAGTCAGCGTCGCGCCTTCGAGCTTGGCCGCGCCTTCGCCGTAGCGCACGACGAGGCCTTCCGACGCGCGCTTCACCATCACCTTGACGAATTCGTGTTCGTTCTTGATGTACTGGTGCGACTTGCCCTTGCGAATGCCGAAGAGCGGCGGCTGCGCGATGTAGACGTTTCCTCGATCGATGAGCGGCTTCATCTGCCTGAAGAAGAACGTGAGCAGCAACGTCCGGATGTGCGAGCCATCGACGTCGGCGTCGGTCATCAGGATGATCTTGCCGTAGCGGAGTTTTTCGATCTCCACTTCGTTGTTGCCGACGCCCATACCGAGAGCGGTGATCATGGCGCGGATTTCTTCGTGCGCCAGCGCTTTGTCGATACGCGCCTTTTCGACGTTGAGAATTTTTCCCTTGAGCGGCAGAATCGCCTGGAAGCGCCGGTCACGCCCCTGCTTTGCGGTGCCGCCTGCGGACTCGCCCTCGACCAGGAACAGCTCGCACCGGTTCGGATCCCGCTCCGAGCAATCCGCGAGCTTGCCCGGCAACCCTCCGCCATCGAGCGCGCCTTTGCGACGCGTCAGATCGCGAGCCTTGCGCGCGGCTTCGCGGGCACGTGCGGCGTCAACCGCTTTGTTGATGATGCGCTTCGCGACCGCAGTATTCTGTTCGAAGAACGCGCCGAGCTTTTCGTTTACAACAGCCTGCACCACCCCGGCGATATCCGAATTCAGTTTGCCCTTGGTCTGCCCTTCAAACTGCGGCTGCGGCAGCTTCACGCTGATGACGGCGACCAGACCTTCGCGGACGTCATCGCCGGTCAGCGTTTCCTTCTCATCCTTGAACGTCCCCATCTGTTTTCCGGCGTAATTAATGGTGCGCGTCAGCGCTGTGCGAAAGCCGGAGAGATGCGTGCCGCCATCGACGGTATTGATGTTGTTCGCGAAGCTGAACACCGACTCGGAGTAGCCGTCGTTATATTGCAGGCCGATCTCGATGTGCACCTGGTCCTTGTCGGCCTCCATGTAGATCGGCTTGTCGTGCAGCGTCTGCTTGCCGCGATTCAGGTGCTTGATAAACTCGGTGATGCCGCCGTTGTACTTGAACTCGCTCTTCTTGGCCGCGCCGGTTTTGGCGTCGATGTTGCGCTCGTCGGTGAGCGTGATGGTCAAACCACGGTTCAGGAACGCGAGTTCGCGCAGGCGCTGCGAGAGCGTGTCGAAGTTGTATTCGGTGACCGTGAAGATCTCGCGGTCGGGAGTGAAGTGAACCTTCGTCCCGGTCTTCACTTTTGCCGCGCCAGTTTTTTTCAGCTTGCTGGTCGGAACACCCTTTGCGTAGGTCTGCTCCCAGGTAAATCCGTCGCGCCAGATTTCGAGATCGAGTTCATGGCTGAGCGCGTTCACGCAGCTCACGCCGACGCCGTGCAGTCCACCGGAAACTTTGTAGGTCGATTGGTCGAATTTACCGCCGGCGTGCAGCGTCGTCATGACGACCTGCGCGGCAGGGACCTTCTCGCCGTCGATGTCCATATTGTCAACGGGAATGCCGCGGCCGTTGTCGACGACGGTGATCGAGTTATCCGTTTCGATCGTGACATCGATCTTGTCGGCGTATCCGGCGAGCGCCTCGTCGACCGAGTTGTCGACTACTTCATAAACGAGATGATGCAGTCCAATATCGCCCGTCGACCCGATATACATTGCAGGCCGCAGCCGTACCGCTTCCATGCCGCCAAGAACTTTGATCGAGTCCGCGTTGTAATCGCCGTTGGGGGCTTTGCCGTTTTTATTTTTTGCGTCTGTCATTTTTGCGTCGGCGTTCTTCGCGTCCGCAAGTTGCGCATTCACTTCTTTCGTGGCCATTCTGCTCCGTTTTTTCGCGTGGAAAACGCCGGTCAAGCGCCGAGGCTGGAGGTAGCGATGCCGGAAGCCAGGGTGACCTCAACTTATTGAAATTTCTGCTAGTTAGCGATCACCTGAGCTGGTGTTATTTTAGCATAAATGGAGGCGTTTTTGAGGTTGGAACCGGGGGCGTAAATGGCGAGAATTGAGGGGTTTAGAGAGGCAATTTTTGGAGGTAGATTTAAATGGCGGCGCGATGCTTCAGTGCGTCGATTATTCGCGCTACGCGATAGCGAGCTAAACGGACGAGGTCTCCCCGCCGGCATCTTCACTTTGTCCGCGACGCCCCAAATCCCAGATTCTCGATCAGATCGTCCACTTCATCCTCACTCCCCGCAATAAACGTGAAGGTAACGATCTGTCCCTTCGCCACCAGCGCCAGCGTCGACTGATGCATGGTGAGCTTCTCGGTGAGTTGCTTGCTGAAGTCGGCGCGCACGACCTCGCGGCCGTCGATGGTGAGGCCCGAAGGATCGCCGCTTGCCTTGAAGCCTTGCGCTGCGGTCAGTTCGGTGAGCGGCCCGAGAAAATCTTCTGCCGTCCTGAGGCCGGGATAGGATTCCGCACTCTCTGAGGCGATGATTACACCCGAGTTGATGCTGTCTCCTTCCGCCTCGGGCGGGCGCTCGAAGATGGCCAGCAGCACCTCGCTCGGCACGTCCTTCGTGGATTTGTTTCTTGCCGAGCGGGCGCGCGAAGTCGCTTTAGGATTCGAGGAACTGGAGTCGCCGTCGGGGGGCGCGGTGGCATGCGCTTTCGTCTCCGGCTTCGCTTCGGGATCTGGCTTGATTTCGGACTCCGGCTTGGTCGCAGCCTGCTCGCGCATTTCTTTCGTGCGGTCGACCCAGCCGAATGGAATCTTGTAGCGAATTCCGAAGGTCGTGTTGCGATAAATCTGTTCCTCCGGCGCGGATTGCGA
>Ga0335069_10000130_pt1 | contig 126739 bp, 109 predicted proteins | sample Lox_Sample_11_FD_206714 | JGI IMG/M metagenome (GOLD analysis project Ga0335069, IMG submission 206714) | Soil microbial communities from Loxahatchee National Wildlife Refuge, Florida, United States - Lox_Sample_1.1 | ecosystem: Environmental > Terrestrial > Soil > Wetlands | place: USA...
CGTTGCGGACGACCATGTCGAAGGGGGTGGTCGTCGTCCCCTCCTCCTTGTACCCGCGGACGTGCAGGTTCGCGTGGTTGGTGCGGCGGTAGGTGAGGCGGTGGATGAGCCACGGGTAGCCGTGGTATGCGAAGATGATCGGGCGGTCCCTCGTGAACAGGTCGTCGAACTCCCGGTCGGGAAGGCCGTGGGGATGCTCCTCGTGCGGCTGGAGGGCCATGAGGTCCACCACGTTGACGACGCGGATCTTGAGGTCGGGCACCTGCCGGAGCAGGAGGTCGACGGCGGCGAGGGTCTCGAGCGTGGGGACGTCCCCGGCGCAGGCCATGACGACGTCCGGCGTGCTCCCGCGGTCGGTCGAGGCCCACTCCCAGATCCCGATCCCGGCCGTGCAGTGCCTCTCGGCCGCCTCCATGTCGAGGTACTGGAGCGCCGGCTGCTTCCCCGCCACGATCACGTTCACGTAGTTGCGGCTTCGCAGGCAGTGGTCGGCGACGGAGAGGAGCGTGTTCGCGTCCGGCGGCAGGTAGACGCGGACGACGTCGGCCTTCTTGTTCACGACGTGGTCGATGAAGCCCGGGTCCTGGTGCGAGAATCCGTTGTGGTCCTGGCGCCACACGTGCGAGCTGAGCAGGATGTTGAGCGACGAGATGGGCACGCGCCAAGGGATCCCGCTCTTTGTGGTGTGCAGCCACTTCGCGTGCTGGTTGAACATCGAGTCGATGACGTGCGCGAAGGCCTCGTAGGTGGACAGGAAGCCGTGGCGGCCGGTGAGCAGGTAGCCCTCCAGCCACCCGAGGCAGGTGTGCTCGCTCAGGATCTCCATGACGCGACCGTCCGGCGCGAGGTGGCCGCCGTCCCGGTCCGACGGGATCGTGTCTGCGAGCCAGGTGCGGTCGGTTGCCTCGAAGACCGCGTCCAGCCGGTTGGAGGCCGTCTCGTCCGGGCCCATCAGCCGGAACCGGTCCCGGTTGAGGCGCACCACGTCGCGCAGGAAGGCGCCCAGGGCGCGGGTGGCCTCCGCCTCCACGGCGCCCGGGCTCGGCACGGCCACCGCGTAGGTGCGGAAGTCGGGCATGCGCAGGTCGCGCCGCAGCACGCCGCCGTTCGCGTGGGGGCTCGCGCCCATGCGTCGCCTCCCGCGGGGGGCGAGATCGGCGATCTCCGGCCGGACGCGCCCCGCCTCGTCGAAGAGCTCGGCCGGCCGGTAGCTTCGCATCCAGCGCTCGAGGAGGCGGAGGTGCGACGGGTCGCCGGCGAGGTTCGAGAACGGCACCTGGTGCGAGCGCCAGGAGCCCTCGGTCTTCTTCCCGTCGACCTCCTTGGGCCCGGTCCAGCCCTTCGGAGTCCGCAAGACGATCATCGGCCAGCGCGGGCGGGTCGCCTTTCCCTTCCGCCGGGCGGCGGCCTGAACGGCGCGGATCTCCGCGACGACGCGGTCGAGGGCCGCTGCCAGGGCCTGGTGGACGGCCGCCGGCTCCGACCCCTCGACGAAGGTGGGTCGGTACCCGTAGCCTTCGAGGAGGCTCGCGAGCTCGTCCTTCCCGACGCGCGCGAGGACGGCCGGGTTCGCGATCTTGTAGCCGTTGAGGTGGAGGATCGGCAGGACCGCCCCGTCGGCGACGGGGTTCAGGAACTTGTTGGAGTGCCAGGCGGCGGCGAGGGGCCCGGTCTCCGCCTCGCCGTCCCCCACGATGCAGGCGACCACGAGGTCCGGGTTGTCGAAGGCCGCCCCGAAGGCGTGGGAGAGCGAGTAGCCGAGCTCGCCGCCCTCGTGGATCGAGCCGGGGGTCTCGGGTGCCGCGTGGCTCGGAATGCCCCCCGGGAAGGAGAACTGCCGGAACAGGCGGCGCATCCCGTCCGCGTCCTGGCTCACGTCGGGGTAGTACTCGGTATAGGTTCCCTCCAGGTACGTGTTCGCGACCATCGCCGGCCCGCCGTGGCCCGGCCCGCACACGAAGATCATGTCCACGCCGCGGCGGCGGATGACCCGGTTCAGGTGGGCGTAGAGGAGGTTCAGGCCGGGGGTCGTGCCCCAGTGGCCGAGGAGCCGGGGCTTCACGTGCTCGATGCGCAGCGGCTCGGCGAGCAGCGGGTTGTCGAGCAGGTAGATCTGGCCCACGGACAGGTAGTTCGCGGCGCGCCAGTACGCGTCGATGAGCCGGAGCTCCTCGGGGGACAGGGGACCTTGGTCCTGGGGGCGCCGCGTCCGGGCGGGCCTCCGCGTTCGATTCTCTCTCATGGCGTCCCTCCCGGAGCCGGCTCCGCGACGCACGCGAGCGCCTGGCGGGCGATCTCCATCTCCTCGTCGGTGGGCACGACGAGCACCGCGATCCGGCTCGAGTCGGCGTGGACTGCGCGGATCCCGGGGCCGGCGGCGCGGTTTCGTTCCTCGTCGAGGGCGAGGCCAATGCCCTCCAGGCCCCGGCAGCAGCCCGCCCGGATCTCCGGGCTGTTCTCGCCGACGCCCGCCGTGAAGACGAGCGCATCCAGGCGTCCCAGCGCCGCCAGGTACGCGCCCACGTACTTCTTCACACGGTAGCAGTACACGTCGACGGCGAGGCGCGCGTCGGCGTCTCCCGCCTCGGCGCGGCGCAGGACCTCCCGCATGTCGCCCACTCCGGCGAGGCCGAGGAGGCCGGAGCGGTCGTTCAGGACCTCCTCCCACTCGGGGAGGGGCCGCCCCGTGGCGCGGGCCATGTGGAAGACCACCGACGGGTCGACGTCGCCGGAGCGCGTGCCCATGACGAGCCCCTCGAGCGGCGTCAGGCCCATCGACGTGTCGAGGCTCTCGCCGCCCCGGATGGCGGCGGCGCTCGCGCCGTTTCCGAGGTGCAGCGTCACGAGGTCGAGCGAGGCGATCGGTCGACCGAGCCACTCGGCGGCGCGGCGAGAGACGACCGCGTGCGAGGTGCCGTGGAAGCCGTAGCGCCTCACGCCGAAGCGGGCGTAGAGCTCCCGCGGGAGCGCGTAGCGGTACGCGCGAGGGGGCATCGTCTGGTGGAAGGCCGTGTCGAATACGGCCACCTGGGGGACGCCGGGGCAGGCCTCGCGCGCGACCTCGATGCCGAGCAGGTTCGCGGGGTTGTGCAGCGGTGCGAGGTGCGCGTGCGCTCGGATCGCCTCCATCACCGCCGCATCGATGCGGACCGCGCCGCGAAAAGCCTCCCCGCCGTGGACCACGCGGTGGCCGATGGCGGCGAGAGCGGAGGCGTCCGGCAGGGGGCCGAGCCGGAGGACCCGCATGACCTCGGCGAGGCCGGCCCGGTGGTCGGCCGCGTCGCCGGGGTGGCTCTCCTCGACCATGCGGCCGTCGTCCGCGAGCCGTCGGTGCGTATGGCGCCCGCCCGCGACCCCGATGCCCTCGAGGCGGCCCGAGGCGAGCGCCCTCCAGCCGACGGCGTCGAAGAGCTCGTAGCGGATAGAGGAGCTGCCGGAGTTGAGGACGAGGACCTTCACGTGGGGGTGGCCGGCTAGTCTGTCACGTCCTGGTGCGCCGCTGGCGGCGCACGGGGAGGCGACCCCGTCGGGGCTTGCCCGGCGCGCCCCCCGGCGCCTGCGGCGGGCGCCAGACGGGCTCCGCTCCAGCGGGGCGGTCCCCGGCCGAACGCCTCGGCAGCTGCTGCGTCATGCAGTGGATCGTCCCGAGGCCCCACACCAGGTCGAGCGCGTGGATCCCCAAGACCGCCCGCCCCGGAAAGAGCTCGCCCAGGATGCCCAGGGCGGTGCGGTCCGCCGGGTCGTTGAAGGTCGGGACCAGGACCGCGGCGTTCGAGACGTAGAAGTTTGCGTAGCTCGCGGGCAGCCGCCGCCCCTCGAAGGCCACGGGCCGGGGCATGGGGAGGTCGACGACCTCGGGGCGCGAGCCATCCTCGAGCCGGGCGGAGGCGAGGCGCTCCCGGTTCTCGGAGAGGGGGGCGTGGTTGGGATCGCTGGGGTCGTCCTCGCGGGCGAGCACGATCGTGCGCGGCCCGACGAACCGTGCCACGTCGTCCACGTGTCCGTGGGTGTCGTCGCCCGCGACGCCGCGCCCGAGCCAGATGGCGCACGGGGCGCCGAGGACGTCGCGGAAGACCGCCTCGTAGTCGACCCGGCCGAACCCCGGATTCCGCACCTGGACTCGTGGGTCGAGGAGGCACTCCTCGGTCGCCAGGATCGTGCCCTTCCCGTTCACGTCGATGGCGCCGCCTTCGAGGACGACCTTCCGCCCGCCCCGGACCACGGGGAGGAGCGGGACGCCGATCGCCCGGGAGGCGCGCCCGGCGACGCGGGCGTCCCGGCCGTGGTCGCGGTACTTCGCCCAGGCGTTGAAGGCGAATCCCGCGGCGGCGCGCCTTCGCCCGTCCCGGTGCCGCAGCACGATCGGGCCTGCGTCGCGGGTCCAGAAGCGGTCGGTGGGGATCCGGTGGAGCCGCACCCGGGAGAGGTCGACTCCCTGTCGGCCGAGGTGTCCGAGGGCGCGCCGCTCCTCGCCGCCGTCCCGCACGAGCACGCGAACGTCCTCGCCGGCCGCGATCTTCTTGGCCACGTCGGCGGCCACCCAGGGGATGGCGCCCATGCGCCCCGGCCAGTCGCCCCGGTGGTGGGGCCAGGCGAGCCAGGTGGCCTCGTGCGGCTCCCACTCGGCCGGCATGGCGAACCCGCGCGCCGCGGGTGTGCGAGAGCCCGTCACGCGAGACTCAGTCGAGGAAGCGGCGATCGAGCCCCTGGTAGGCGTCGATGCGCCGGTCCCGGAGGAACGGCCAGTTCCGGCGGACGTCCTCGATGCGCGAGAGGTCCACCTCTCCGACGAGGATCTGCTCGCCGGTCGCGGATGCCTCGGCGACCACGACGCCGAAGGGGTCCGAGAGGAAGCTCGAGCCCCAGAACTCGAGGCCCCCCTGGCCGGGAGGGCCGGGCTCGAACCCCACGCGGTTCACCGCGGCCACGTACACGCCGTTCGCGATGGCGTGGGCCCGCTGGATGGTCCTCCAGGCGTCGCGCTGCGCCTCCCCGTGCTGGGTCTTCTCGGCCGGGTGCCAGCCGATGGCCGTCGGGTAGAAGAGGGCTGCCGCGCCCCGCAGCGCCGTGAGCCGCGCTGCCTCGGGATACCATTGGTCCCAGCAGATGAGCGCCCCGACCCGGCCCGGCTCCAGGTCGAACGCCCTGAAGCCGACGTCTCCGGGCGTGAAGTAGTACTTCTCGTAGAAGGCCGGGTCGTCGGGGATGTGCATCTTGCGGTAGATCCCGGCGAGGGAGCCGTCCGCGTCGATGACGACCACGCTGTTGTGGTAGAGGCCCGCGGCCCGGCGCTCGAAGACCGGGACAATCACCGCGACGCGACGGCGGCGCGCGACCTCCGCGAAGCGCTCCGAGCTCGGGCCGGGGACGCTCTCGCCGAGGTCGAACAGCGAAGCGTCCTCGCGCTGGCAGAAGTACGGGGTCCGGTAGAGCTCCGGCAGGCAGACGACCTCGGCGCCGAGGCGGGCCGCCTCCTCGACCCGGCCGGCCGCGCGCTCCAGGTTCGCGTCCGGGTCCGTCGACATGGCCATCTGCACGAGGCCGACCTGGAAGTTCCGGTTCGCCATGTCTTGCCTCGCCGACGGGGACGGGATTGTGCCAGAAGGCCCGGCCGGGGAGAAGGACGGCGCGCTCAGGCGGCCGGGGCACCGCCCCCGCCGCCGCGAGCCGCCGGTGGCCGTCGCGCCGCGGGGGCCTCCAGGATGCCGATGGCCACCGTGACCTCCCGGAGGAAACACCCGAGCGCGACGGTGAGCGCGGCCATGGCGGACACGAAGAGCGCGGCCACGACGCGGGAGAAGTTCGCCTGCAGGATGAAGCCCAAGAACGCGAGGCCGATGACGAGGGACACGAAGAGCGCCGCCCCGGTCCCCAGGGTGATGGCCCACCGGACGAGCGTCGCGCGGTGCTCGAGGACCAGGATCTCCTCGGCCGCCTCGCCCGCGCTGGCGGGCGCCGAGGGGGCGCGCAGGGTCCGGTAGCGGTCGACGATGCGCGCCAGGCGGTTCGCGAACACGTTCAGCAGGGATCCCACCGCGGTGAGCAGGAAGGCCGGGGCCAGGGCGAGCTGGATGACGCGGGTGATGTCGTGGATGTGGGTCTCGTCCATGCTCTTCTAGTCTCCGCGCTCGAAGACGAGCGGCAAGGTGATGCGGGAGCCGCGGGCGCGCCGCGAGAAGCGCCAGCTCGTCAACGCCGCGCGCACCCTGGCGACGAAGCGGCGGCGCTCGGCCTCCGCTCCCGAGGGCGCCCGCGTCGTGTCCGAGAGGACGCGGGTCCCCCGGACCGCGCCCGAGGGCGACACCGCGAGGCCGATGGAGAGGAGCCCGGCGAGCGGCAGGCCGCCGAGCAGGGCGGCCATGCCGGCCGAGAGCTCCCCGATGCGTCCTGCGAGTTCGCGGGCCGGGAGCGGGCCCTGGACGAAGGGGCGCGGGTTCACGAACCAGCCGTGAATGACGATCCGCCCACGTTCCGGAGCGAGCGTTCCGTGCACGGGTGCCACCGCGTGCGGGACCCGGGGGTCGAAGACGACGAGCCGTCCGAGCCTCGGGGCGACGGTCCGGAAGAGCTCCGGCCGCTCGAGCCTCCGGACGGAGCGGAAGCCGGTCCAGTGGTCGAGGACACGGTCCCTGAGGATGAGCGTCTCGCCTCCGCGGAAGGCGCGGCCTCGCCAGCGCGTGAGCGAGTACACGAAGGCCCACGGTCCGTGAGGGAGGTCGCCGTGCAGCTCCTGGCCGAAGCCCTCCACGTAGCAGGAGAGCCAGGGGGGCGACACGTCGTGGCAGCCGAGGACGCTGCGGCCGAAGAGGACGAGGCGCCGGTGGAAGGACTCGTAGAGCGCCTTCGGGAAGTAGGTCCAGGCAGGCGTGCGCAGCGCCGTGTACTGCCCCGGCACGTGCCAGAGGTCCCAGACGAAGCGCGCCGGGGACGCCACGCGGGGGTCGGCGAAGCGCGAGTCGACGTGCGCCCGAAGCGCACGCCCCTCCGGGGCGAAGGCGTCGACGACGAGGACCGAGCGTTCCACGGCGCGGGGAGCCTAGCACCTCCGCGCCGGCGATGGCGCTCGCCGCGCCGGGGCCGCGCTGGCTAGGCCGTCACCCACTCGCGGAGCACCCGGTCGATCTCCTCCTCGCTGAGCTGTCCCGCGTCCGCCATCTCCTTGATGCGCGAGGTGATGGCCTTGAGCTCTCCCTCGCCGAACTTGAGCCCCATTTCCCGCGCCCGGTAGGCGACCGCGTGCTTGCCGGTGAGGCGGCTGCCCACGATGAGCCGGCGGGAGACGCCGAACGCCTCGGGGGGGATGATCTCGTAGCTGCCGGGGTTCGCGAGCATCGCCTTCAGGTGCATGCCGGCCTTGTGCGAGTAGGCGGTCTCGCCGGTGAGGTAGTTGTTGAAGGGGATCTCGACGCCGGTGATCCGGGCGACGAGGCGCTCCAGCTCGCGGAGCTGCCCGATCCGGTAGCGGGCGCCGACGCCCTGGGGATCGAGGCTGTACATCCGGGCGACGATCCCGCCGAGGGGCGTGATGCCGACCCGCTCCCCGATGCCGAGCACAGCCACGTCCACGTGGGTGGCGCCTGCGGAGAGCGCCTCGTAGGCGTTGGCGACCGCGCAACCGGTGTCGTTGTGGCCGTGGAAGCCGATGTCGCACGAGACGCTCCGGCGGAGCTCGCGGAACAGCGCGTACACCTGGCGGGGCGTCGCGATCCCGACGGTGTCGGCGACGCCCACCCTGTGCACCCCCAGCGACTCGGCCGCGCGGTAGACGGCGAGGAGGTCGGCCTCCTCGCTGCGGAAGGCGTCCTCGGCCGAGAAGCGGGTCTCGAGCCCGGCCGACAGCGCAAGCTCGATCGGCGGGCCCATCGCGTCGATGATCTGGTGGATGGTCCGGCCGTGGGAGGCCTCGCGGAGGATGCGGCTCGTCGCGAACAGCAGGCCGATCCCCTGCACGCCGGTGTCGATCGCCGCCTGGACGTCGTCGACGACGCATCGGGCGTGGGCGATGACGCGGGCGTTGAGCCCCAGCTTCACGATCCGCTCCGCGTCGCGCTGGGACTGCGGAGAGGCGGCGGGCGAGGTGAGCTCGATGTAGTCCACGCCGAAGGCGTCGAGGGCGCGTGCCACCGCCACCTTGTCCTCGGTGCGGAAGTTCGCGCGGGCGAATTGCTCGCCCTCGCGCAGCGTGGAGTCGATGATCCGCCAGGGCCGTGGCGCCGACATGACGCGTCCTAGAGGTTGGCCGCGGAAGCGGCCACCAGGTCGAGGACCATGCCGCCGGAGGAGGGGTCGATGCGGAAGCCGAAACGGGACAGGACCTCGGGCTGGAACCAGCCGGTCTCGAGCGCCTTCACCCCGCGGGACCGCAGGCGGCGGCCGAACTCGCGCATGATGCCGTCCGCGATGCCGCGACTGCGGAGCTTGCGCGCCACCACGATCTTCTCCATGTGAGTGCGTTCCGGGTTCACGTGGCGGTAGAAGACCCCGCCGACGACCGAGTCGTTGGAGTCGGTGGCGACGAGGAACCGGTGCTCGGTGCCGAAGGTCACCTCCAGGCTCGACTCCTGGAAGAGCTGTAGCAGGCGGGCGACCTCGCGGGGGCTGCGCGGGGCGCGCACGTAGTAGCGGTCCCCGGCGTTGTCGGCCATCCCGACCACCACCTCCGCCGTCATGTGGTCGCCGGCGTCGAGCGAGATGAGGGACGTCTCGTCCCCGGGGCGGAGGTGGCGGAAGGTCATGCGCGCGAGGAAGTAGTCCTCGGCCGCGTCGGGCTTGATCGCCTCGCGCATGGTGGCGAGCTGGTCCTTCAGGTCGAGGCCGCGATAGGGCAGGGAGCGTGCCCGGGCCATGACGCGGTCGAGCGCGGCCGCGAGGGGCTCGCGCGCGCCCGCGAACACCGTCTGGCGGAAGAAGCGGATGCGCGTGTCCGGCCAGGCCCGCTCCACCTCGCCGAGCTGGTAGGTGGTCCAGAGCTCGCCGAGCATCGTGCCCTGGGCCTCCTGGGTGGCCTGGGGATTCACCTCCAGCCAGCGCCGGAAGCGGGCCGCGGCGAAGTACACCGGGCGGGGGGTGAACCCCCGGGCGGCGACCTCGTCGAGGAAGGCCCGCGCCTCGAGTCCCCTCGGCTCCTCGGGAAGGGCCTCGAGGGCGGCGCGGGCGCGTTCGAGGCCCAGCGCCTCGACGACGGCGGAGAAGATGACCTCCCGGCCGAGCACGCCTCGCAGCTCGGGGTGTCGCTGCTCCACCGGCGAGGCGAAGGCGGCGTCGAACCGATCGAGGGCGTCCTCGAGCTGGGTGCACCCCCAGCGGTCGGAGATGGACACGAGCCGGGCGCCCGTGTGGTAGTCGTGCGACGGCACGATGAACGCGGCCGGCGAGGGGTCGCGGAGGGCGACCCGGCGGCCGGTCCGGTCCCAGAAGCCGACGTGCGCGGCGAGCGCCGTCCAGACGATGAAGGGCCACTGGTTCCTCAGCCGGTGCTCCCCGGCCTGCTGGACGAGGCGCGCGAGCTGCTGCTCCACGTTCTCGCCGTGGATGAACTCCTCGGTGTAGATGCCCCAGTCGGCGTGGTAGCTGCCGAAGGCCTCGACGAGCGGCGGCGGGGCGCCGGCCGCGAGGAGCCACAGCACCTCGTCGCGGAGCTCGGCGGGCGGCATGGTCTCGGCGTGGTTGATGGCGACGTCGTAGGTCTCCCGCGCCCGAGTGGTGATGGAGAGGCGGTAAACGGACTTCCCGAGCCGCGACCCGAGCAGGCTCACGCTCGCGCCGCCCGGTGGGATGTCCGCGAGCGACACGAGCACCCCCTTCGAGAGGACGAACACCGAGGAGCGCACCACGGTGGACTCGGAGATCGCCCGGAGCAGGAGCTCGCGAGTGCGGGGCGCGAACGGTTCGTCGAAGCGGACGGCCTCGCGCCAGCCGTACTCCTCGCCCGTGCTCGGGTCGATGGCGAGCCGCAGGTTCGGGCCCACCCAGTGCTGGAAGCCGCGTCGCAGCCGGTCGTACTCCTCGCTGGCGCGGGCGGCGAGCGAGGTGTCGGGGTGGAAGGTGAGGCGTGCGAGGGGCACGCGGACCCGCGCGTACCACTCGGGGTGGGCGACGGCGTAGGCGGAGGTGAGGCGCATCGCGCCCGCGAGCAGCCGGCGCTCCGAGGCGTCCTGGTCGGGATCGAGCGCCTTGGCGGCCTGCAGCGTGTCGAGCAGCGCCTCGACCTGCGCCTCCGAGAGCCCCCGCTCCCCGAAGGAGACGAGGTCCTCGTCCCGGAGTGCCTGCGGCCCGAGGCGGTCCAGGAAGAGCCGCAGCGTGTCCACCGTGAGCTTCGGGTCCTCGTGGGGCAACAGCAGGCGGAAGGCGCGGCGCCGCACCTCTTCCTCCGGGGAGTCGGCGGCCCGCCGGAGCAGGCCGCGGCACAGCGGGGCGAGCTCCCGCCGGCCCGACACGAGGACCCTCTCGAGGTGCGACAGGGCGCGGCGGGCCTCGGGCCGCTCGGCGCGCAGCAGCTCGCCGGCGGCGTGGACCGTCTCGACGCTCGGGTCGTCCCGCCCCACCAGCTCCACGAGCGCGGGGACCCGCTCGGGCTCGGGTGCGTCCCATACGCGCGAATCGAGCCGGATCTCGCCCGCCCCCTTGGGCCGCCGGACCGCGAGCGCCCGGAAGGCCTCCTCGCCCAGGAAGCGGCGGAGCCCCTCGTTCCCGAGCCACAGGGTGGGGTGCGCGAGGACGGAGCCCAGGTCCACCGCCGACCCCTCGGGCCGGTACGCGAGGTCGCCGAGGGTGAGCGAGCCGGGCGCTCGGGCGTCGGCCGCCACCGCGAGCGTCCGGTCGCCGGCGCGCAGCGTCCCTCCGCGGAGCGAGACGTCCTGCTGGAGGACGCCGAGCTCCCGGAGCACCCAGTTCGGCACCTTGAGACCGAGCCCTTCCACCGCGAGGGACAGGCTCTTCTGCTCGTACATGGTGGCGATGAGGCTGCGCCAGTTCTTCTCGACCACGTCCCGCTTGAAGGTCGCCTTGTGGGTGAGCTCGCCGTGCGCCTCGTCGAGGGGCCGGTCGAGGACCCGGAAGGTGACGACGCGCTCGAAGGGGGCGAGGAAGCGGTTGGCGGAGGCGACGAGGGAGGAGAGGTGCTGGCGGAGCTCTTCCGCCGACTTCTCCCGCAGCGACGGGTTCGCGTCGAAGTTCGGCCAGACGAGCAGCGTGTTGTACTCGCGATGGTCCCCGACGAGGAACGCCTGGGCCACGTCGTCGAAGTCGCGGAAGAGGTTCTCCACCCGCTGCGGCGCGATCGTCTGCCCGGCGACGTTCTTGTAGATCTCCTTCTTGCGGCCGGTGATGCGGAAGTGACCCTCCCCGTCGACGGAGACGAGGTCGCCGGTGTGGAACCAGCCGTCCTCGTCGATTCCCGCCTCGCCGGGGGCGGTGTGGTAGTACCCGGGGCTCACGTACGGCCCGCGGATGAGGAGCTCGCCGTCTTCCGCGCGCCGGCACTCGATGCCGGGGAGCGGCCGACCGATCGACCCGTCCACGTAGCCGGACGGCGGCGTCATGGTGATGCCGCCGGTGGCCTCGGTCATGCCGTAGCCGGAGCAGAGCTCCACGCCGGCGCGGTGGAACCCCCGGAAGACGACGGGATCGAGGTAGCCGGCAGCGGACAGCCCGTAGCGGAGGCGGCCCCCGGTGAGGGCGCGGAGCTGGCCCGCTGCGCCCTCGAGGTCGCCGGGCGGAGCCTCGCGGACGGCCGAGTCGTTGAGCTCCATCCACTTCTTCGGGACGCTGATGAAGATGGTCGGCCGGACCTGGCGGAAATCCTCCACGAGCGAGGCGTGCGCCGTCGAGCGAGCGAAGGTGTAGGTGGCGCCCCACCAGAGGGACCCGCACATCTCCAGGAACCGCCCGAAGGTGTGGTACAGCGGCAGGTAGCAGAGAAACACGTCCCCCTCGTTGACGCGGGGGAGCGCGAAGCCCCGGCACAGGCGCTTCGAGACGATGTTCAGGTGGGTGAAGCAGATGCCCTTGGGGCGTCCCGTCGTCCCGGACGTGTACATGACCGAGGCGAGGTCTCCGCTCCGGACGCGGCTGGCGCGCGCCGCCCGCTCCGCGTCGTCGAAGGCCTGGCCGATCATCTGCTCGAGCGAGAGCAGCCCGTGCCGCTCGGCGCAGGCGCTCGAGAAGACCACGACGTCCTTCAGGTCCGGCAGCCCCGCCAGCGCGGGGAGCACCTTCTCGAGCTGCTCGTCGTCGGAGGTGAGCAGCACCCGCGCCCCCGAGTCCCGCAGCATGTAGGAGACCTGGTCGGGGGTGGCGTTCGCCGGGAGCGGGAAGTCGAGGATCCCGTTTGCCAGGCAGGCGAGGTCGGCGAGCGCGGCCTCGAGGCAGTTCTCCGACAGGATGGCCACCCGGGGCTCGGCCTCGCCCGGCGTGAGGGAGAGGATCCCCCGGGCGATGGCCCGGGTGCGGCGCGCCAGGTCGGCGACGGTGATCTCCGAGCCCTCGGCCCCGAGCAACCGCATCGCGACCACCCTCGGGTCGGTCTCCTCGCGCGAGCGGAGCATCTCGCCGAAGGTGTAGTCGGCGCGATCGATGACCGGGACGAGGAGCTCGGTCCACGGCTCGACGTCGCCGGGCCGCATCGCCTCGGTGAAGACGCGCCGGCGCGCCGTGTCGAGGAGCGCGAACAGCGCCCGCCGTGCGGCCTCGCGGGCCGAGTCGGACTCGACTCGCGACAGGAGCTCCTCCACGAGTGGAGCGACCTCCGCGAATTGCGAGGGGTGCACGGCCGCCAGGGCGGCACGCGTTTCCTCGAGCAGCGAGCGATCGACGGACGCCGCGCGCTGCCAGTGACTGGCGACGTGGGCGAGACTCACGGCCTGGGCTCTTGCGGTGCTCATGGCGGGCGATGCGGGGCGGCCCCCGCGCCGCACATCAAACAGCAGAAAGCGGGCTTCGCAAAGCGCCTTGGAGGGGAGGGTGGAGGAGGCGCCCCTTCGCGCGGTCAGGGCCGGCCTCCGGGGCGGCCGGCCGCGAGATCGAGCGCCTCCGGCCAGAGCCCTGCGAGCGCATCCGCGCCGAGGAACTCCAGGTCGCGGAAGTCGAAGCCCGGCGCCACGGCGCAGGAGACGAGGGCGTAGCGGTCGCCGAGGACCCGGGCCGCCTGCCAGGCGCCCGCCGGCACGACCCGGTGGGGCTCGGCGTCCCCGCGCGCGGCCGGGCCCAGGCGCCCGCGGCGCCGGTGCCCCGAGGGCGCGATGGTGAGGAGTTCGAGGTCGTCCCCGGCCGCGTGCTGCCAGACTTCGTCGCCCGGGATGCGGTGGAACGCGGAGAAGGACCCGGCCGGGAGGAGGTAGTGGACGAGGGTGAGCGCGGCGCGCTCCCCCCGCGGGGTGGCGACCGCGAGCGTGGACCGCCAGGTCTCTCGATAGAATCCACCCTCGGGGTGAGGAGCGAGCGAGAGCCGTTCGACGATCTCGAGAGCCTCGGGGTGCACCGGCGCAATCCTACGGGCTTGCCGAGCCGACGGCGAGCGCGCCTGCGCCAACCGGGGCCTCGCGTTACCTAACGAGGCCGCATGGAGAGGATGCCAGCCACGGGTGCCGCCGAGCCGGTCCTCGCCTTCGACCGGGTGTCGAAGGTCTACCGCCTGCCCGGCGGCGGGACGGTCGCGGCGTTGCGCGAGGCGACGGCGGTCGTCCCGGCCGGACGGTCCGTCGCGGTCGTCGGCCGGAGCGGATCGGGCAAATCGACGCTGCTCCACCTCGCGGCCGGCGTCGACGCGCCCACCTCGGGGCGGGTCCGGCTCCGGGGGCGAGATCTCTCGCGAATGGGCGATCGGGAGCGAACGCTCGCGCGGCGGGATGGGGTCGGGCTCGTCTTCCAGTTCTTCCACCTCCTGCCGCACCTCGGCGTCCTCGACAACGTGCTCTTGCCGGCGCTCGTCGCCGGGCTCGACCCCCGCCGGGAGGAGCCCCGGGCGCGGTCGCTCCTCGAACGCGTCGGGCTCGCGGGGCGGGAGCGCCACGCGGTCCAGCGGCTCTCCGGCGGCGAGATGCAGCGGGTCGCCTTGTGCCGGGCGCTCCTGCGGAAACCGGCCCTCCTCCTCGCCGACGAGCCCACCGGGAACCTCGACGAGGAGAACGGGGCGCGGGCGATGGAGCTGCTGCTCGACCTCGCGCGGGGCGAGGGATCGGCGCTCGTCTACGTGACTCACAGCCGCGAGATCGCCGCGCTCGCGGACGAGCGCTGGACCCTCCACAGCGGCGTGCTGGAGGCGGGCTGATGGCGAGCGAGGAGACGCGCCGGTGAGGAGGTACGTCGCGCGGGCCGCGCTCACCCGGGTCCGCTCCGGCAAGGCGCTGCTCGCCCTCTCCGTCCTGGGCGTGGCCCTCGGCGTCGGGTCGGCGCTTTCCATCCGGCTCCTGAACCGCGGCGCGCTCGGCGCCTTCGAGGGGAGCGTCCGGGCGGTGAGCGGGCAAGCGGCCCTCTCCGTCGTGGGGACTTCGACCTCCTTTCCCGAGGGCCTGTACGCCGGGGTCCTCGCCGAGCCCGGCGTCGAGGCGGCGATCCCCATCACCCGGACCGAGGTGGCGCTCGACGGGCCCGGCGCTCCCTCCTTCCTCGAGGTCCTCGGGGTCGACCTCGTCGCACCCGCCCGCCTGCCCTGGCAGGGGGAGCGCCGATCCCTGGCGGACGCCCTCGCCGCTCCCGGCTGGATCGCCGTGAGCCCCGAGTTCGCCCGGGAGCGGGGCCTCGGGGTCGGGGCGAGGATCCACGCGTCCGCCGGCAGCCGCCGCGTCGAGCTCACGGTGGGCGCGCTCGTCGACTTCCGCCGCGCGAACCCGCTCGCCTCGACGCGCCTCGCCGTGATGGACATCGCCCAGGCGCAGACGGTCTTCGGCCTGGAGGGCCGTCTCCACCAGGTGGACCTGGTGCTCGCGCCGGGGGCCGCTGTCGCCGACGTCGCGCCGGACCTGGAGCGCCGCCTCGGCGCCGGCGTGCGCGCCGTCACGCCCGAGCAGCGCGTCGCCGAGGCCTCGGGCCTCCTGGCGGCCTTCCGGCTCAACCTGACCGCGCTGTCCCTCGTGAGCCTCCTCGTGGGCGGCTTCCTGGTCTACGGCAGCACCCAGGCGGCGCTCGTGCGCCGCCGCGAGGAGGTCGGCCTCTTGCGCTCCGTCGGGGCCACCCGGGGACAGGTCCTCGGGCTCCTCCTCCTCGAGGCCGCGGGGCTCGGCGCCGCGGGCACGGCGCTCGGGATCCCGCTCGGCTGGATCGCGGCGAGGGCGGAGCTCGCCAGCGTGAGCCGCACGGTGGTGAACGTGTACCTGCTCGAGGGCATCGAGTCCGTCTCCCTGGGACCCGCCGACCTCCTCCTGGCCACGGCGCTCGGGCTTTGCGGGGCTCTCGTCGGGGCCGCCCTCCCGGCCCTCGACGTCGCACGCCGGGACCCGCGAGCCTTGCTCGCCTCGCTCACCCTCGAGGAGCGGGCCTCGCGCGCCGTTCGCCCGCTGTTCGCCGCGGCGGTTCTCGCCGTGCCGGTCGCGCTCGGCGCCTACCTCGCGCTCGCGCCCCGCCACCGCTCGGCGGGGTTCGTGCTCGCGGCCGGGATCCTCCTCGCGCTGCCGCTCGCGGCCCCCGCCGCCGTGCGGCTCCTCTCCGCCCTGGGGCGGCCACGCCGGCTCTCGGTCGCCTTCGGCGCCCGCACGCTGGCGCTGCACCTGCCCTCGTCGGCCGTCGCGGTGGGGGCGCTCGCGGTGGCCGTGGCGATGCTCGTGGGGGTGACGGTCATGGTGGAGAGCTTCCGCGTCACCGTGGTGAGGTGGCTCGACGCCACGCTCCGGGCCGACGTGTACGTGACGACGCCCTCGTGGAGCCGTGCCCGAGGGGAGGCCACGCTCTCGCCCCGTGTGCTCGCGAGGCTCGAAAGCGAACCGGGCGTGCGGCACGTGGACACGCTCCGCCAGGCCTTTGCACGGGTGGACGGGCGCCGCGTGAGCGTCATCGGCGTCGGGGCGGGCGCGGACGCGAGCGGCCGGGTCCGGCTCCTGTCCGGGGACGCCCGGGCAGCGCTCGAGCGCGTGGCGGAGGGAGCCGCCCTCGTGAGCGAGCCGCTCGCCCGGAAGGCGGGTGCCTGGCCGGGCAGCGCGGTGCGGATCGATGGGCCGGCGGGCGCGCGGGCGCTCGACGTGGCGGGCGTGTACTACGACTACGGCTCGGAGGCGGGGACGGTCCTCGTCGACGCCCCCACCTTCGCGAGGATCTTCGGGGACGGGGCACCGTCGAACGCCGCCCTCTACCTCGCTCCCGGCGTCCGCCCGGACACGGTCGTCGACGCCGTGCGGGCCGACCTCCCCGAAGACGCCCTCCTGGTGCGCTCGAACCGGTCGCTCCGCGCCGAGGTCCTCTCCATCTTCGAGGAGACCTTCGCCGTGACCCGGCTGCTTCGCGCGATGGGCCTCCTCGTCGCGGTGGCCGGCGTGTCCCTCACCCTGCTCGTCGCGGCGCGCGAGCGCCGCGCGGAGGTGGCCCTGTACCGCGCGCTCGGCGCCACCCGGTGGCAGGCGTTCCGCGTGTTCGCCGGCAAGGGGCTCGGGATCGCGGCGCTCGGCACCATCCTCGGGTTCCTGGGGGGCGCGGGGCTCGCCGCCGTCCTGGTCCGCGTCGTGAACCGCGACTTCTTCGGGTGGACGCTCGAGCTGCACTGGCCGGTCGGGGCGCTCTCGCTCCAGGCAGCCTTGATCTTCGCCGCGGCCGCCGCGGCGAGCCTCTATCCCGCCGCGGCGAGCAGCGACGCGCCGGCGACGGAACTCTCGCGCGATGCTCTCTAGGCCGAAGGCGATCGCCCTTTTGCTCGCCGCGGGCGAGCTCGCCCCCGGGGACGCCGGGTTCGCGCCCGCCCTTCCCGGGCACGTCTGGTCGTTCCCCCGGGATCACTTCTCGCACCCCGGCTACCGGAACGAGTGGTGGTACTTCACCGGGACCGCGGAGGCCGAGGGAGAGCCTGGCCGGCGCTTCGGCTACCAGGTCACCTTCTTCCGGGTGGGCCTCTCCGCGGGCCGCCCGGCCGCGGGCTCGGCCTGGGCGGCGCGCGATGTGCTCATGGGGCACGCCGCCGTGACCGACCTCGCGACCGGCGCGCACCGCTTCTCGGAGGTCCTCTACCGCGCGGCTCCGATCCTCGCAGGGTTTGGCGAACCGCCCGATCCGCGCCTTGCCTGGTCGCTCGGCCCTCCCGGGACCGGAGGGACGTGGGAGGCCCGGGTGGACGGCGATGGCTTCCACGTGTCCGCCGAGGACCGGGCGAAGGGGCTCGCCATCGACCTCGCCCTCGCGCCCGAGAGGCCGCCCGTCTTGGAGGGCCCGGGGGGGCTCTCGCGGAAGTCCGACCGGGACGGGTTCGCGAGCCTCTACTACAGCGTCACCCGCCTCGCGAGCCGCGGCACCCTGCGGCTCGACGGCCGGACGTGGCGCGTCCGCGGGGAGAGCTGGATGGACCGGGAGTTCGGCTCGAGCCAGCTCGCGCCGGACGAGGTCGGATGGGACTGGTTCGCGATCCGGCTGCGCGACGGGCGCGATCTCATGCTCTACCTCCTGCGCGGCGCGGACGGGCGGCCGCGCTTCCGGAGCGGAACGGTCGTGGGCCGGGACGGGCGCCCGGCCTGGCTTGGGCCGGGCGACTTCCGGGTCGCCGTCGTGAAGCGCTGGAGGAGTCCCGGCGGGGCCGAATACCCGGTCGCCTGGGACGTCGAGGTGGGGTCGGCCGCCCTCTCCCTCTACGTGGAGGCCGCGGCGGAAGACCAGGAGAACCGGGGCGGTCGGGGGCCCGTCTACTGGGAGGGCGCGGTCGACGTCTTCGGGCCCGCCGGGGAGCCCGCCGGGGAGGGCTACGCGGAGCTCACGGGCTACGGCAACGGGACTCGCCCGCCGATATAGCGGGCAGGGCGTCGCGTCGGGGAGGCGCGCCGCCCGGCAGCACCCTTTTGGGTCACGTCTCCGGCCCGGCCGCGGGCGGCTCGGGCGGTGGAGGAGGGCGGGCTCGCCGCGGCGGGACGGACGGGGGTGAATGCTTTCCTCTGGCCCGGCCTTCGGGTACTGAGAACCTGAACGCGGCCCTGCGGCCGGCACCCGGCGGGGCCGGGCGAGAGGGAGAGGGGCGATGGCGAAGAAGCAGAAGGCGGCCAAGACCCGAAAGCCGCGCCGCGCCGCGCGGCCGGCGCGCGCGTCCCAGCGGAAGGCGCCCGTCCGCCGCGCGCGCAAGGAGAAGGCGGCGAAGCGGGCGCCTGCTGCCCCGCGCCGCGCCGAGGCCGCCGCGCCGAAGCCCCGCCCGGTTCCCCCGCCGCTCGGAGCGCAGACCCTGGCCCTGCCGGCACCGCTCGCCGCCGAAGTGCGGGGGACGGTCGACGAGTGGGCCGCGGGCGAGAAGCTTTCCCGCCTGTGGAAGGGCGACGCGACGCTGTGGACGGGGCGCGACGAGGACCGCTGGGTGGGATGGCTCCGGGTCGTCGACCAGCAGCGCGCTCGCCGCGAGGAGTTCGGGCGAGTGGGCGCAGACGTTCGCCTCGCGGGCTTCACGCACGTCGCGGTCCTCGGCATGGGCGGATCGACCCTCTGCGCGGACGTCCTCGCCCGCACCTTCGGACGCGTGCCAGGGTATCCGCAACTACTCGTCCTCGACTCGACCGTCCCCGCGCAGGTGCGCGCCGTGGAGAAGCAGGCCGACCTCCGGCAGACGCTCTTCGTCGTCGCCTCGAAGTCCGGGACCACCATCGAGCCTTCGGCGTTCCTCGCCTACTTCCTCGAGCGGCTGAAGAGCCTCATGGGGTCGGGAGCCGGAGGGAGGTTCGTCGCCATCACCGATCCGGGGACGGAGCTCGAGAAGCTCGCGCTGCGAGAGGGCTTCCGCAAGGTGTTCCACGGCCTTCCCAGCATCGGCGGGCGCTACTCGGCGCTCTCCCACTTCGGGATGGTGCCCGCGGCGGCGATGGGCATCGACGTGCCTCGCCTGCTCGACCGAGCGGCGATCATGGCGGACGCTTGCGGGGCGGACCGCCCGGCGGTCGAGAACCCCGGCCTCGCGCTCGGCGTGACCCTCGCCGCCGCGGCGCGGTCCGGTCGCGACAAGCTGACCGTCGTCTGCTCGCCCGGCGTCGCGAGCTTTGGCGATTGGCTGGAACAGCTCGTCGCGGAGTCCCTGGGCAAGCGCGGGCTGGGCATCGTGCCGGTGGTGGGCGAGGTCCTGGGCACTCCGCGCTCCTACGGCGAGGACCGGCTCTTCGCCTACCTGCGCCTCGGACCCGCTCCCGCGCCGGAGCAGGACCGGGCCGTGGCGGCGCTCGAGCGGGCGGGTTTCCCGGTCGTCCGGATCGAACTCGCCGACCCGAACGACCTCGGGCAGGAGTTCTTCCGGTGGGAGGTGGCGACGGCCGTGGCCGCCGCGGTTCTCGGCGTGAACCCCTTCGACCAGCCGGACGTGGAGGCCGCGAAGGCCGCGGCCCGGAAGGTCGCCGCGGCGGGAGAGGGGACGGGCGCGCTGCCGCCCGAGTCGCCGTCCCTCCAGACGGACGGGCTCGGCTTCTTCGCAGATCCCCCGAACGCACAGGCGCTGTTCGCCGCCGCGCGCGACCAGACGGCGGCCGGCTGGCTGCGCGCGCATCTCGCGCGGCTGACGCGAGGGGACTACTTCGCCCTGAATGCGTTCCTCGAGTCGAGCGCCTCGGTCGACGCGGTGCTGCGCGAGATCCGGGAAGCCGTTCGCGAGTCGGCCAGGGTGGCGACCTCGCTCGGGTACGGGCCGCGCTACCTTCACTCCACCGGCCAGCTCCACAAGGGGGGGCCGAACACGGGCGTGTTCCTCGTCCTCACGGCCGACGACGCCGAGCGCGTGGCGATCCCCGGCCGGCGCTACGACTTCGGGATGCTCGCCCGCTCGCAGGCGCGGGGCGACGCTGAGGTCCTCGGGGAGCGCGGACGCCGCGTGCTGCGCGTGCACCTCGGCGCGGACGTGAGGGCCGGCCTCGGCGCGCTGCGCCGCGCGGTCCTCAAGGCGCTCTGACCGGGGAAAGCCCTAGGGCTGCAGCTCGGCCAGGATCTTCGGGTTCTCGTCGTCGACGGCGAGGAGGCTGTGGCACAGCCCGCAGTCCTGCGAGATCTCCTTGCCGGCCGCCGTCTTGTGGTCGCCGTCGTGGCATCGGAAGCAGCCCGGTGCCTGGGTGTGCCCGAGGAAGGTCGGGTAGGTGCCCCAGGTGATCTTCATCTGGGGCCAGACGTTCCAGCAGTAGATGTCGCCGGCGACCGTGGCCGCGGCCTTCACCTTCGCCTCGCGGGCCGGGTACCCGGCCGGGTCGAGCTTCTTGTAGAAGTCCACGAGCGACTTCTCGATCCCCGCCCGCGCGGCCTCGTGGCTCGGGTAGTCGACCTGGATCGCCTTCAGCGCCTCCCGCTTGACGAAGGGCAGCGAGGGGTCGATGTGCCCGGCGACCATCTCCTGGTCGACCTCGCGCGCTGGCACCCGGAACAGGTGCGTGGGGCGGTTGTGGCAGTCGATGCAGTCCATCCGGCGCCACGCCTCGGGACCGGGCAGGGTCTTCGGCGTGTCCTTCGTCGTGAACAGCTCCTTGCGGCCGTCGGGCCAGGTGGCCTCGACCGTGGAGATGCTGGTCCGGGAGGGGTCTGCGAGGTAGCGGAGCGTCACGCCGGGGGCCACGTGGGCGTGGATGCCGTGGACCGGCCCGGCCGCGTTCTCGCCGCCGCCGACGTGGAGGAGCACGACGGTCTTCTTCGGCGTGTTCTTCTCGTCGTCGCCGTACGAGGTCGTCACGTGCAGGCGGTCCCCGGAGAACTTGTAGGGCCAGTGGCACTGCTCGCAAGTCTCGCGGGCGGGGCGGAGGTTGTGGATGGGCGTCGGGATGGGGCGCTGGTACAGGTTGAAGGTCACCGAGATGAGCTGCCAGGCGCCCGAGAGCTTGGACTTCACGAACCACGACGCGCCCTCGCCGATGTGGCACTCGACGCAGGCCACGCGCGCGTGCGGGGAGCGCTGGTAGGCCGTGAACTCGGGGTCCATCACCTTGTGGCAGGAGCCGCAGAAGGCCTGCGAGTCCATGACCTGCATCCCCTTGTAGCCCGCGAGGCCGAGGATCAGGATGTTCACGCCGGTGAGGACGGCGAACGCGACGACCCGCCCGCGGGTCTGGCGGTCGTTCAGGTCGACCACCGGAAGCGGCGGCACCACCTCGCCGTGCTCGGCGGCGAGGCGCTCGCGCCTGCGGGCCATCCAGCTGCCCACGGGAATGAGCAGGAGCCCGAGGACGAAGAAGCCCGGGAGCACCAGGAAGGCGAAGATCCCGATGTAAGGGCTCCCCACGTATCCGAGCATGGCCAGGACCGCGAGCCCGAGGATGAGCGTCCCGGAGATGGCGGCGAGCGAGGCGCCGAGGATGCCCAGCTGGGTCTTCGGAATCGTCGGTGTGTACTTCATGTCGTCTCCTGTGCTCGGGTCGGGGACCTGAAGGGCGCGTAGTCTCGCCCGCCAGGGTGCCCTTCGACAAGCCCATTTCTCCCGATCGCGACCGGCGCCCCGGGTCCCGATCGGGCAGGGGGGACCCCGGCCCTTGCGCCCGCGGATAGCATGGCGCCGGAGCGACGCCATGCCCACCTTCCTCCTCGACGTAAACGGGGCGCGCCTCTCGGCCACCGCCGAGCCGGCAACCCCGCTGCTTTGGGTGCTGCGCGACACCGTGGGCCTCACCGGCACGAAGTACGGGTGCGGCATCGGCGCGTGCGGCTCGTGCACCGTCCTCGTGGACGGGGAGCCACGCCGGTCGTGCGGGCTCGCGGTGAAGGACGCCGTCGGCCGTCGCATCCTGACCATCGAGGGGCTCGCCTCCGGGACGGCCCTGCACGCGGTGCAGCGCGCCTGGGTCGCGGAGGAGGTCGTGCAGTGCGGCTATTGCCAGTCCGGGCAGATCCTCGCGGCGGTCGCGCTCCTCGCGCGCGCGCCGCGCCCGACGGAGCGGCAGATCGACGACGCCATGTCCGGCATCCTGTGCCGCTGCGGGACCTACGGCCGGATCCGCGCGGCCGTGAAGCGCGCGGCCGCGGAGCTCGGCAAGGAGGCGAGGCCGTGACCGAGGTCCGGAAGCTCTCGAGGCGCGCCTTCCTGCGAATCTCCGGAGGCGCATCGGCCGCGCTGGTCCTCGGCGTCCATCTCCCGGGGCGCGCCCGCGCCGCCTCGGGCGCGACCTTCGCCCCGAATGCCTGGCTCGCCGTCGACGAGGCGGGGGCGGTCACGATCTGGGTCATCCGCTCGGAGATGGGGCAGGGCGTCCTCACCTCCCTGCCCATGATCGTCGCCGAGCAGCTCGACGCCGACTTCGCGCGCGTGCGGGTGGAGCAGGCGGTCACCGACCCCAAGTACGGGCGGATGTCGACGGGCGGCTCGACGAGCGTGCGGCGCTCGTGGGAGCCCCTGCAGAAGGCCGGCGCGGCCGCCCGCGAGATGCTCGTCGCCGCCGCTGCGGCCCGCTTCGGCGTCGCGCCCGCGGCATGCGTGGCGCGCGAGGGGGACGTGCTCGAGATCGCCGGGCGCCGGCGAATCGGCTACGGGGAGCTGGCGGTGGCCGCGGCGCGGCTCCCCGTCCCGCCCGAGCCCAGGCTCAAGCCGCCCGCGGACTTCCGGATCATCGGGCGCCCCGTCCCGCGCGTCGACTCGGCCGAGAAGGTGAGCGGGAAGGCCCGGTTCGGGATCGACGTGCGCGTGCCCGGGATGCTGTTCGCGGTCGTGGCGCGCTGCCCGGTGCGCGGCGGACGCGTCACGGGCTACGACGCGGACGCCGCCCGGAGGGTCCCGGGCGTCCACCGGGTGGCGGCGGTCCCGAGTGGCGTGGCGGTCGTCGCGGAATCCAGCTGGGCCGCCATCCGCGGGCGGGAAGCGCTCCGGCCGACCTACGACCCCGGCGAGAACGCCAGGCTCGACGACGCCGCCATCGAGGCGATCCTTTCCGATCCCGGAGCGCCGCTCAAGGCGGTCCGGTCGGACGGCGACTTCGCCCGCGCGTACGCCGGTGCGGCGAGGAGGCTCGAGGCCACCTACGACTTCCCGTTCCTCGCCCACGCCACGATGGAGCCCATGAACTGCACGGCCCGGGTCGACGCCTCGGGCGCCGAGCTCTGGGCGCCCACCCAGTCCCCGACGTGGGCGCAGTCGGAGGTGGCGAAGGCGCTCGGGCTACCGGAGGACAGGGTCCGGGTCCACACGACGCTTCTCGGCGGCGGCTTCGGGCGGCGCGCCATGCCGGACGTCCCCGTGGAGGCCGCGCACGTCGCGCGCGCGGCCGGCGTTCCCGTCCAGGTCCTCTACACCCGAGAGGACGATTTCGTGCACGATTTCTTCCGGCCCCGGTCGCGCAACGTCCTCGCCGCGGGCCTCGACCGCGACGGGGGTCTCGCCGCCTGGCGCCACACCGTGCGGGCGCCCTCGATCATGGCCCAGGTGTTCGGTCGCTCGGAGGGGCGGCCGGACGTCGTGGAGGGGGCGGCGGACGTCCCCTACCGCGCCGGCGCCGTCCTCGTCGACTGCCACGCACCGCCGATCGGCGTCACCATCGGCTGGTGGAGGTCCGTCTACTCGTCGCAGAACGCCTGCGCCGAGGAATGCTTCCTCGACGAGGTGGCCGCGCTCGCTGGACGGGACCCGGCGGCCTACCGCCTGGCGCTCCTCTCCGGGGCCCCGCGCCTGCGCGGCGTCGTGGAGCTCGCCGCCTCGAAGGCCGGGTGGGGCAAGCCCCTTCCCCCGGGCCACGGACGAGGCATCGCCTGTCACGCATCCTTCGGGAGCTTCGCAGCCGAGGTCGCAGAGGTCTCGGTCGAGAAGGGAGCGGTCCGCGTGCGCCGGGTGGTCGCGGCCGTCGACTGCGGGCGCGTGGTGAACCCCGACACGGTCGCCGCACAGGTCGAGGGGGCCATCGTCTACGGGCTGAGCGCGGCGCTGCGAGGCCGGATCACCATCCGCGGCGGCGCGGCGGTCGAGCGGAACTTCGGCGACTACGAACCGCTCCGCATCGAGGAGATGCCCGCGGTCGAGGTCCACCGAGTCGAGAGCGCCGAGGCGCCGACCGGGATCGGCGAGCCCGGCCTGCCGCCGATCGCCCCGGCGGTCCTGAACGCGGTGGCGGCCGCGAGCGGGCGGCGCGTGCGGGCGCTTCCGCTGGGCGCAGTGGCCACGGCGGACGCCCCGGTGAAGAACCCGTGACGCCGCGGCGGGAGGTCCGCGAGGAGGTCCGCCGCGGCCCCCCCGCAGGCGGCGAGGGCACGGAGGAGGAGGGGGAATGATCGCGGCTCTCGTCCTCGCGGGCGGCGACTCGCGGAGAATGGGCGAGTCGAAGGCGCTGTTGCCGTTCCCCGACGTCCCGCTCGTCGCGGCGCAGTGGCTGTCGCTCCGGGCTGCGGGGCTCGATCCGCTGCGCATCGTCGTGGGGGCGGACGCGCACCGGGTCGTCGCCGGCTCCGGCCTCGCCAGGGAGAACTTCGTCAGGAACCGGTCGCGCGCCGGCACGCTCTTCTCGTCGCTCCAGGCGGGGCTGCGCGCGCTGCTCGCCGCAGACGACTGGCCCGCCGTCGTGGTCCAGCCCGTCGACGCGCTCCCTCCGCACCCCGCGCTCGTCGTGGCGCTCGCGCAGCGCTTCCTCGAGGGGGGACTCCTGGCCGTGACCCCGGCCCACCACCGGCGCGGCGGCCATCCGGTGATTCTCGCCCGCGAGGTCGCGGAGGAGGCGGTCGGCCTCGACGCGCGGGAGGCTCGCCTCGACGACGTCCTTCGCCGGCTCGAGGCGGCCGGTGCGGCGGAGCGCATGGAGGCCTACAGCCCGGACGTCCTGTGGAACCTGAACGACCGGGCGCAGTACCTGCGCGCGCTGCGCGCGCTCCGGGCCGGAAGCGAGAGAGGCGGCATCCGTCGCCCGAGGCGCCGGGGCCGGTGACGCCGGCGCTCGCCCGAACCGAGGCCCCGACCGTGCCCTTCGCGTACTTCCGACGCCTCGGGCGGGCCGATCAGGAGGTCTACCGGCGGAGCGACGGGATCCACGAGGTCCGGCTGCCGTCGGCGGAGGCGGTCCGCGACGGGGTGCCGCGGCTCGAGCGCGCGCTCGCGACCGGGGACTGCGCCGAGGCGGAACGGGCCGCGGATGCGCTCGTCCGGGAGCTCTCCCGCGTCCTCGAGGTCCCGCCCCCGCAGGTGAAGGTCCTCGCCATCCGGCCTCGCATGGAAGGAGCGGAGCTCCATGGGTTCTACGTGGCGGAGCCTGGACGGCGGCCCGTCGTGCGGGTGTGGATGCGCACGGCGGCCCGGCGGCAGGTCGTCGCCTTTCGCACCTTCCTCCGCACGCTCCTGCACGAGTTTGTGCACCACCTGGACTTCGAGCTCCTGCGGCTCCCCAAGTCGTTCCACACCCAGGGCTTCTACGAGCGCGAGTCGAGCCTCGTCCACGCCCTCCTCCCGGGCTCGCCGGGCCCTCCGGGAAGGGGTGAGGACCGGGCGGGCCCCGGCGGAGGTGGGGCGTGACGGACCGCCCGAGTTGGCCCCTCCGCCTCGGCCTCGCGGCGGCCGTGCTCGCCGCCGGGCTCGCCGCCACGGCGCTCGGGCTGCGGCCGCCCGCGGCGCGCCCGGCCGACGCGCCGGCGGGCGAGTTCTCGGCGGGCCGCGCGCGCACCGAGCTCGCGGGTCTGCTCGCGGCGGCGGGCGGCGGCCCCCACCCGGTGACCTCGACGGCGAACCGGCGCGTTCGGGAGTTCGTCCTGCGGGAGCTCTCGGCGCTCGGCGTCGCCCCGGAGGTCCACGAGTCCGTCGCCTGCGGCCGGTACCGGTTCTGCGCGCCGGTCTCGAACGTCGTCGCGCGCGTGCGCGGGAAGGGGCCGGGCCGCCCGGTGCTTCTCGTCGCCCACTACGATTCGGTCCCGGCCGGCCCGGGCGCCGCCGACGACGGCTCGGGCGTCGCGATCCTGCTCGAGTCGGCGCGCGCGCTCGCCGCCGAGCGCCCGGCGCGCGACGTCCTGCTGCTGGTCGACGACGGGGAGGAGGTCGGGCTCGCCGGCGCCGAGGCGTTCGTGAAGAGCCCTCTCGCGAGCGAGGTGGGCGCCGTCGTGAACGTGGAAGCGCGCGGGACGAGCGGTCCCAGTCTGCTGTTCGAGACCGCCGGACCGAGCGGCTTCGTCGCCTCGCGGCTCGCCGGAGGGCCGGGCCTCCTAACGAGCTCGCTCTTCTCGACCTTCTACGCCCTGCTCCCCAACGACACGGACCTGACCGCGCTGCGGCCGCTCTCCGTCCCCGGCGTGAACCTCGCCTTCATCGGCGGCGCCTGCCGGTACCACACCCCGGAAGACGACCTCGCCCACCTGGACCCGCGGAGCCTCCAGCACCAAGGGGAGGGTGCGCTCCGGCTCGTGCGCTCCTTCGCGGCCGCCGACCTCGAGCGCGTCCCCCCCGGCGAGGCGATCTTCTTCGACGTCCTCGGGCTCGGCGTCGTCCGGCTACCGGCCGGCGCGGCGCTCGGGCTCGCCCTCGCTGCCCTCGCCGCGTGCCTCCTCGCCAGCCGCCGCGCCGTGCGCCGGGGTGCGGCGACCGCGCGCGGCGTCGCGCTCGGCGCCGCCGCGCTGCCCGCGTGTCTGGCCGCCGCGCTCGCATCGGGGTACGTCGCGGCACGCGCGCTCGGCCTCTCCGCCGTGCAGCGACCCTGGGTGGCGCACCCGCTTCCGCTCCAGGGCGCCTTCCTCGCCTGTGCCGTCGCCGCGGCAGCGCTCCCGGCCGCGCTCCTCGCCGGGAGGACGGGGGCGGCCGGGTTCCGCGCCGGCGTCGCGCTTGGCCTCGCCGCGGCCGCGGCCGCGCTCGGCGCGGCCCTTCCCGGCGCCTCCTACGTGGTCCTGGCCCCGGCGCTCCTCGCACCCGTCGCGGTGGCTGCGTCGCGACGGCCCAGCCTCGCTCGCGCCCTGGATGCCGCGGTGGCGCTCTGTGCCTGCTCGGTGCTCCTGCCGGCGGCGTGGCTGCTCTACCCTGCGATGGGGCACGGGGCGGGTCCCATTGCGGCCGCCGCCGCTGCGGTGGCGATCCTCCCGCTCGCGCCGATGCTCGCAGACCTCCCCGTCGCGGCCCGGCGAGCGGGGGTCGCGGTTCCCGCGCTCACGGCGCTCGCCCTCGCGCTCGTGGCGCGAGCCGAGCCGCAGGCCGGGCCCGCCTGCCCGGAGCGGGTCGTCGTGTACTTCCACGAGGACTCCGTCTCGGGACGCGCGCGCCTGCTCGCGAGCTCCGACCTGGGGCAGCTTCCGCCCGCGGTGCGCGCCGCGGCGGACTTCTCGGCGGCGGCGCGGGTGCGCTTCGGCTGGGCGGGGCTTCGCCCCGCCTTCGAGGCGCCCGCGCCCCCGCTCGGCCTGCCCGGCCCGGAACTCGCGGTCGAGGAGATCTCGGAGGCGGCCGGGCGCATCCACGTTCGGGGGCGGCTCGCCTCCCGGCGCGGCGCACCGACGGTCCAAGTGGCGATCCCCCCGGACGTGCAGGTGGAGTCGTTCGCCTTCGACGGGGAGGCCGTGCCCCAGGCCGCGGTGCGCACGTCGAGGTGGTTCGGCCGCTGGTCGGTCTTCCGCCGGCTCGGCGCCCCACCCGAGGGGGTCGAGGTGGAGATGGTCCTCGTGGCTCGGGCGCCCGTCGCCTTGGAGATCGCCGACGAGTCGCCCGGGCTCCCGCCCGCGGGCGCCCGCGTCGCGGTGGCGAGGGACGGGGCCGCCGTCACCGCCCAGGAGGGGGACGTGACGCTCTTCACTCGCACGCACTCGCTCGTTCCGCATTAGATTGAGGCCATGGCGGAGCGGGACCGCGTGCTGGTGATCGGGGCGGGCGTGGCGGGGCTCTCCTGCGCACGGGAGCTCGTTTCGGCCGGGCGCCGCGTCGCGGTCCTGGACCGGGCACGCGGGGTCGGCGGGCGCTGCGCGACGCGGCGTGTGGCGGAACAGGCCGTCGACCTGGGGCCGGCCTTCCTGCACGGCAGCGCCCCCGCGTTCCTCGAGGCGCTCCTCGCGGTGCCGGCGGCCCGCGTCCCGGGCTGGCCACTCGCCGTGCACGGGGCCGGTCGCCCCTGCCAGCCCGAGGCCTTCCGGGCGGGCGAGCAGAGGCTCGCCTTCGCAGAGGGGTTATCCGCGTTCCCGCGGCACCTCGCCACCGGGCTCGACGTCCACCTCGGTGCCCGGGTGGAGCGGCTCGAGTTCCGCGGCGGGACGCGCGCCGTCCTCGAGGGAGGGGAGGTGCGAGAGGCGGGCACGCTCGTCCTCGCGCTCGCCCCCGAGCAGGCGCAGCGCCTGCTCGAGGGCGTGGCCGACGCGCCGCCTGCGGTGCGGACCGCGCACGCACTGCTCGACACGTCGCGCAGCGATCCCTCGCTCGCGCTCGCGGCGCTCTACCAGCCGGACCGGGAAGCTCCCCCGTGGCACGTGTGGTACCCGGAGACGTCGGACGTTCTCCAGATCGTCTCCCACGACTCGAGCAAGCGCGGGGCCCCTCCGTTTCTGGCGCTCGTGTACCAGGCGCGCCCGCGCTGGTCGCGGCAGCACGCCGACGATCCTGCCTGGCCCGAGCGGATGCTCGAGGAGGCTGGGCGCCTGCTCGGGGAATGGGCGCTGCGCCCCGCGCACCGGCATCCGCACCGGTGGCGCTATGCGCGCACCGACTGGGCGAGCGAACTCGCGGCACCGCTCCTCCTCCAGCTCGAGGGGGGCGGGCGCATGGGTCTGTGCGGCGACCGTTTCTCTCCGGGTGGCGGCATCGAGGCGGCCTGGATATCGGGTAGGGAGCTGGCGAGGCGGATCCTCGCCGAGGAGGTGGCATGAACGTCGGCGGGGACGCCTTGCGGGCACTCGTGGAGAGGGACCGGGACCACGAGTGCGACGGGCTGGGTGCAGCCCGGGTCTGCGTCCGGGTGGTGGCCGTGGCCCGCCTCCCCACGCGCTTCGGGAACTTCGAATTGGTGGGCTTCTGGAACAACCGGGATGCGAAGGAGCACGTGGCGATGGTGCACGGCGACGTCGTGGGTGCGAGCGACGTCCCGGTGCGCGTCCACTCCGAGTGCCTGACCGGGGACGTCATGGGGTCCCTCCGTTGCGACTGCCGGGACCAGCTCACCGAGGGACTCCGCACCATCGCCGCGGCGCCGCGCGGCGTCCTGCTCTACCTGAGGCAGGAAGGGCGCGGAATCGGGCTCTTGAACAAGATCCGGGCCTACGCGTTGCAGGAGCAGGGGCTCGACACCGTCGAGGCGAACGAGGCGCTCGGCTTCCGCGACGACGAGCGGGACTACGCCGTCGCGGCCCACATGCTGCGCAGCCTCTCCATCCGCTCGGTCGATCTCATCACGAACAACCCGGAGAAGATCCGCCAGCTCACCCAGCACGGCGTGAACGTCGCCGGGCGCATCCCGCACGTCATCCCCCCGAACGACTTCAACCGGTTCTACCTGGAGACGAAGGCGCGGCGGTCGGGCCACCTCATCGACGTCGCCGAGAAGCGCCTCGCGGAGCAGAGCGACCCGGTGATCGTCGAGGGCATGCCGGGACGCTGACCGGCGTGCCCTAGACCCCGGGGGCGCGCCGATCCCGGCGAGCGAAGGTGGCGCGCAGCGCCGGGGGCGTGACGAGGGTCGTCACCACGACGAGGATGACGATGGCGGAGTAGGTCCCGGCGTCCACGAGAGGTCGCCCGCCCACCGACAGCCGAAGGCCGACGCCGGCGAAGATGAGCCCGACCTCGCCGCGCGGGACCATGCCCACCCCGACGGCGAGGCGGTCGACCCCTCGCTGCAGGACGCCCAGGCCGCTCGCGAGCTTCCCGGCGACCCCGGCCACGGTGAGCGCGGCGGCGAGGCCCAGCACCTCGGTCCGCCCGAAGCTCGCGAGGTCGGTGTTCATCCCCATTCCGACGAAGAAGATCGGGACCAGGAAGGCCGAGATGGGGTGCACCACGTCCTCCAGGGATCGCTCGCCCCGGGCCTCGTAGGCGCGGGACTGATCGGGCTCGAGCACGAGACCCGCCGCGAACGCCCCCACGATGGGCGCGAGCCCGAAGAACCCGGCGAGCCACGAGAACCCGAAGGCGAGCGCGAGCCCGAGGCTCAGCTGGGTCCACCTCCCCTGAAAGGCGGCTCCAGCCGTGAGCAGCGGCGGGACGAGGAGGCGACCCAGGGCGATGGCCCCTCCGAGAAACGCCGCGGACTTCCCGACGATGGCCGCGATGGCCGTCCAGGAGACGGAGGTCCCGGTGCCCGCGGCCGCGACGGCGCCCGAGACCACCGCCAGGATGACGAGCCCGAGTACGTCGTCGATGACCGCGGCGCCGAGAATGATGCGGGCCTCGTCGCTGCGGGAGCGCCCCAGGTCCTTCAGCACGCGAGCCGTGATCCCCACGCTCGTGGCGCACAGGGTCGCTCCGAGGAAGGCGTGCACGAGCGGCCCCGCCGAGGGCACGAGGACCACGCCGACGCCGTACCCGAGCGCGAACGGCGTGGCCACCCCGACGACCGCGACGAGCAGGGACGAGAGGCCGACGCGGGCCATCTCGCCGACGGTCGATTCGAGCCCGACCTCGAACAGGAGGATGAGGACGCCGAGGTGGGCGAGCATCGCGAGCGAAGGGTCGCCCCGGAGGAAGTCGAGGGCGTGGAAGCCGAGGTGATGGAGGTTCCCGAGTAGCGCCCCGGCGAGGAGCTCGCCGAGGACGGCCGGCTGCCCGAGGCGGACGGCGAGCTCGCCGCAGAGCTTCGCCGCGGCGAGGATGACCGCGAGGGCGAGCGCGAGTGGCGTCACGGGGTCCGCGCCCGCCGAGGCGAGCGCGACGGCGGGGATCAGCGCGGCGGCGGGCGCGAGGCGCCTGGGCGACGCTCCCGGGGGCCAGTGGCGCATCAGGCCGCCCCGCCCGGGTCCCGCCGCGAGCGGGATCCCTCGCCGAGCGGCGGCGTCCCGACCAGCCAGTCCGCCGCCCGGGAGGCCGGCTCTCCCGGCCTCTGCACGCCGAGGAGCGGCGCGTGAGCTCCCCGTGCGCCGCGGCACGATCCGTCAAGCTGCGCGAGGGAGATGGCGATCTGCACCCGGGGCACGTCCGGCACGTCCCGAGGTTACCCCAGGTGCGTCCCCAGGTGGCGGACCTCGTCGTCCGAGGCCCGGCGCGGAGCGAAGCGAAGGCGCCGCCAATTCGACCCCGAACCACGCCGGTCCGACGGGGGCGGCCCTGCCGCGGACGACCGCATCGCGCCTCATTATGATCGCGACCGCGGTCGAGTCTCGGGAGGGTGCATGCACGTGCTGGTGGCGGGAGCCGGTTGGCTCGGCATGGCGATCGCCCGCGCGCTCTCCTCGCGCGGCGACCGCGTCACCGCTGTGCGCCGCGACCCCGGTCAGGCCGCCCTCCTCCGGAGCGCAGGGGCGGAGCCGCTGTTCCTCGACCTCGCCTCTCCGCAGGCGGCGCGCCTCCTCCCGACGGACATGGCGGTCGTCGTCGCCTGCCAGGCGGCGAGCGGGGACGGGGTCGAGCCCTACCGGCTCGCCTACCTCGACGCGAACCGGACGCTCCTCGAGGCGGCGCGCCGCGCGAACGCCCGGGCCTTCGTGTACACGGGCTCGACCGGCGTTTTCGGCCAGCGGGACGGCAGCGAGGTCGACGAGTCGACGGCGCCCGCGCCCGCGGGTGCCGGTGCGGAGGTGCTCGCGGAGGCCGAGGCGCTCGTCCTCGGCGGGGGCGTCCCGTCGATGGTCCTGCGCCTCTCGGGACTCTACGGACCCGGGCGCCTCTGGCCGGTCGAGCGCGTCCGGGCCGGCAAGCTCGCGCTCGGGCCCGGCGACGACGCCTGGATGAACTTCTGCCACCTCGACGACGCGGTCGCCGCCGTCCTCTCGGCGGTCGACCGCGGCCGCCCGGGCGCCGTGTACCACGCGACCGACGCCGGACCGGCGCGGCGGCGCGACGTCGTGGAGTGGGTGTCGTCGAGGCTCGGCATCCCGGTGCCGCGCGCGCCCGAGGGCTCGCGCGCCCCGGAGGGGCCGAACCGGCGGATCCGCGGGGAGAGGACCCGCGCCCTGCTCGGGCTCGGCCTCGTCCACCCGTCCTTCCGAGAGGGCCTCTCCTCCGCGCTCCCGTGAGCGGAGTCCGTCCTGCCCGCTAGCGGCGCTCCCGCTGGGCCGCGCCGAGTTCCGCCGCTCCCCCGCCGCCGAAGGCGCGCTGCAGGTAGGGGGCGACGGCCGGCATGAGCGCGGCCTGGGTCGCGCCCGCGCACAGGTCGATGACGTAGTGGAGCGAGAGGTACACGGTCGCGAAGACGATGCCCACGACCGAGAGCAGGAGTGGGATGCGCGCGCTCCAGCGGGGGAAGAGGCGCCATCCGTAGAAGAGGAAGACGAGCGAGAGGGCGGTGTGGCCACTCGGGAAGGCGTCGAGCTGGTTGACCTCGGCGGCCCGGAGGAAGTCGCGCACGCGGATGCTCGCCACCCCTCCGCCGAGGACCTGCGCCTCGAGGTCCTGGGGCACGCGCGGGCCGGTGGTGGGAAAGAGGAAGTAGCCCACGTAGGAGACCAGCAGGGTGGCGATGAGCGCGAACGCGAACTCGTCGAAGTCGCGCCACCGTCCGTGCACCCAGAGCGCGATGCACATCCCGAAGGGGATGAAGTAGTAGCTCACGTACGCCACGGAGGCGAGATCGGACAGCCAGGTCGGGCGTCCGAGGAGGTGCCTCCAGGCCTGGACGAGCGAGCCGAAGAAGTGGGCGTCGAGGGTCGCCATCGTCCCGTCCCACCGCATGGCGTTCGCCGCCCCGATGAGTGGGCCGGCGGCGTTGAAGAGGGTCACGACCACGGGGAGCGGGAGGAAGGCGTGGGCCACGCGCCCGAGCTCGGACCGCCGCCCCCACAGCGCCGCGACCGGGAAGGCCACCGCGAGGACCCCCAGGGTCGGGAGGACGGTGAGGGGCGTCGGGTAGGTGACCGCTGCCACGGCCGCGAGCGCCGCGACGAAGACGAGCATCATGCGGTCGAGGGGGACGAACAGCGGCCGCGTGCGCTGGGCTGTCCCCTCCATGTCCGCGGTCTCCATCGACGGCACCTCCCCGGAAGCGCGGCATCCTAATCAACGGGGTCCGTCCTTGCTAGCGGATCTCCCCCCGCGGCGCATGCCCCGACCAGCCGATCTCGCGCGCGGTGGCGGGCCCGACCCGAACCTCGTCGAGGGAGGAAGGGAGGCGGCCCCCGCCCGGTCCGGTCGCCACCTCGCCGACCATCCACTCGGCGAACCGCTGCGGATACGGGGGCTGGCGCTCCGGCTCCGCGAGCCCCTCGGGAGCGCGCGCGTGGCCCGCGGCGTCGTACTTGTCGGTCGCTCCGGCGGTGTGGAGCAGCTCGTGGCCGAGCGCGACGAGCGCGGGGCAGAGGTCGCCGCCCCTCGAGGCGCGGACGAGCGCCACCTCTCCGCGGAAGGCAGCCTGCCCCTCCGCGAACGCCTGCGCCCCGGCCGGGCCCTCCGGGTCGGAGAGCACGTACGCCCGGACGTCGAAGGCGCGGGCGTCGATCTCGGCGGCCGAATCGAGCTCCCGGGTGAGGCGAAGGATGGCGATGGCGTGCAGGAGGCGGCCGACCGGGCCGTCCCCCGACGGCGTCTCCGGGAAGCGCCCCTCGAAGGCCACGGGGCCGACGAGCGCGAACCGGAACGGCGCCGCCCCGGGGCCGAGGTACCGCTCGCGCTCCGCCTGGAGCCGCGCGGCGAGGTCCGAGAGCCCGCGCTCCCAGGGGGCGCTGTCGAGCCCTGGCGTCGACGACAGGAGAACGACCGCCACCTCGAGGGTGTCGCGCCAACTCGCTCGCCGGCGCCGGCGAATCTCCTCGCGCGCGGCCCAGGCGGCGACGACGGCGAGCACGGCCGCCAGCGCGGCGAGCCGCCACCGGCGGAAGGCGCGTTTCCCGGGAGATGGGGGACGCTCGTGCACGATCGCCTGGGGAAGTGAACCGCGGGGCCGTGCCGCTCGCAACGGGGCGGATGTGGGATACGTCTCGGTTCGTGACCGGGCGGGAAAGGCGACCTATCCTCGTGCAGGGAACGGCCCCGGCCGAGAAGGGAGTCAGCATGCGAAGGTGGACGCTCGCGGTGCTCGTTGCCGCCCTGGTTGCGAGTCCGGCCGTCGCCCGCGCCGGGCTCGTGGACGTCTTCGTCGACTTCTCGGGGGCGGTCCCCTGGCAGATGACCCCCGCCATCTCGCGCCTGCCGACGAACGTCATGATCACGCCCGGCGTCCTCTTCGTCGGCTGGGTGTCCGCCGAGCTCGGCATCGAGGCCTCGGTGGCCCAGTTCTCCGAGCCCGCGCGCTGGGGCATCCGGCCGATGGTGGGCGTCTACCCGCCCTTCATGCCGCTCTATGCGAAGCTCGTCGTCGACGTCGGAAATCTCAACCTGGCCGGTGGCCTGCCGGTCGTCACCACGGTGGGCGGGGCGCTCGGGCTCAAGTTCGACGTGATCGGCTTCATCCGAGTGTTCGTCGAGGGGGACTACCTCCCGGCGACGGTTCGCGGCACGAACCTGAACGTCGTCGAGGCCCGCATCGGCATCGGCGCCCGCTTTTGACGCCGCCCCCCCGCTTTTCGGGGCAGACCCGTTTGGGGGCGGCCGCGGCGATTCCGTTGAATTGAACCGACAAATCCGACAAACCCCACCCGCGTGGCGGAGAAACTCCTCACGAGCGCCGAGGTGGCGCGCCTGCTCGGGGTGACGGCGGGGTCGGTGAAGCGGTGGGCGGACCTGGGACTGCTGCGATGCGCCCGCACCGCGGGACGCCACCGGCGCTTCTCCTCCGAGGACGTGGAGCGCTTCCTCCGCGAGAGGGGGGCGCCGGCGGCAGGCCCCTCCCGGTGGCTCGAGCGACTGCTGTCGGGCTGCGACGGGCACCAGCTCCTAGGGGACCTCTATTCGGAGCGCGCGCGCCTCGGATCCTGGTGGCGCGTGGCGGAGGCGCTCGAGCCGGTGCTCGCGGAGATCGGCCAGCGGTGGGCGGACGGCACCTTGTCGATCCTGGAGGAGCACGTGGCATCGGAGCGGTTGACTCGGGTGCTCGCCCAGGTTTCCGACCAGCTGCCGTCCCGCTCGGGCACGCCCCGACTGCTCCTCGCGACCGCCGAGGGCGAGGAGCACACGCTTGGCCTCTCGCTCGTCGAGCTCGTCGTCCGCGAGTTCGGATGGCCGGTCGTCTGGGCGGGGAGGCGGACCCCCCTTGCGGAGATCGTCGCCCACGTGGCCGGTGGCGCCGTGGACGCCCTGGCGGTGTCCGCGAGCGAGGTGTGCGACCCGGGCGACCTCCTCGCCCAGACCGAGCGTCTCGGCGCGATCTGCCGCGCCGGAGACGTCCACCTCCTCCTCGGGGGGCGCGGTCCATGGCCGGACTGGATCCCGTATGGCGCTCGCGTCCAGACGCTGGAGGAGCTGCGCGGCTGGCTCGAGCTCGTGGAGTCCGGGGGCGGCGCGCGCGTCGAGCAGTGACCGCGGGCGCGGGTGAACCCTTGAACCGTTTCGAGACCGCATATCAGGGGGAGGCGCCCTGGGACATCGGGCGACCGCAGCCCGTGGTCGAGCGCCTCGCCGCGGAGGGGCTGCTCTCCGGGGACGTCCTCGACGTCGGGTGCGGGACGGGGGAGAACGCCCTCTTCCTCGCACGCGCCGGGGCCCGGGTGCTCGGCGTGGACTTCGTCGTCGCCGCCATCGAGCGCGCCCGCGACAAGGCGCGGGCGAGAGGGGTCGCCGCCGCGTTCGAGGTCCGGGACGCGCTCCGGCTCTCCGACCTCGGGCGCACCTTCGACGCGGTGCTCGACTGCGGGCTGTTCCACACCTTCGAGGACCGCGAACGCCCGGCCTACGTGGACGGGCTCCGGGCGGTCCTGCGGGTCGGGGGGGCGGTGCACGTCGTGTGCTTCAGCGAGGAGGAGACCTCCGAGGGCGGGCCGCGCCGCGTCAGCCAGGCGGAGATCCGGGCCGCCTTCGCGGACGGCTTCCTCGTGGAGTGGGTGCGGCCTGCGCGCATGTCGACCCGGGTGCACCCGGACGGCGCGCGCGTCTGGCTCGCCCGGGCGGTCCGCGGATCCCGGCCGTGAGCCGCGAGCCGACCGGCGAGAGGACGCTTCTGTGGCTCGTCGCCGCGGTGCAATTCGTGAACGTGCTCGACTTCATCATGGTCGCGCCGCTCGGCCCGGACTTCGCGGTCGCCCTCGGCTTCCCCGTCTCCCGCCTCGGTCTCGTCGCCGGCAGCTACACGCTCGCGGCGGCGGTGGCCGGGGTCGCCGGGTCGGCCTTCCTGGATCGGTTCGACCGCCGCTCGGGGCTCGCCGTGGCGATGGCGGGCCTCGTCGTGGCGACGGCGGCGGCGGGCCTCTCGCGGGGGCTCGCCTCGCTCCTCGCGGCGCGCGTCGTCGCCGGCCTCTTCGGAGGGCCCGCCACCTCCCTATCGATCGCCATCGTGGCCGACGCCGTGCCCCCGGCGCGCCGCGGCCGCGCCATGGGGCTCGTCATGGGGGCCTTCTCGGTCGCGGCGGTGCTGGGCGTCCCCACCGGGCTCTGGCTCGCGCGCGCGGGCGGCTGGCGCCTCCCCTTCTTCGGCGTGGCCGGGCTGGGCGCCGTGGTGGTGGCCTCTGCGATGGCGCTCATGCCCCCGATGAGAGGCCACCTCGCGCGCGCGGCGCCCCGCTCCGGCGGTTACGGGTTCCTCCGCGACCCGGCGGCTCGCCTCTCGCTTTGCGCCACCGCCGCCACCATGGCGGCGAGCTTCGCCGTCGTGCCGAACCTACCGGCGTTCCTGCAGTTCAACGCCGGCTGGCCGCGCGAGCGTCTCGGCGCGCTCTACATGGCCGGGGGCGTGCTCTCCTTCGCCGCGCTACGCGTGGTCGGCGCCGCCATCGACCGGTTCGGCCCGCCCCGGGTCGCGGCGCTCGGCACGGCCCTTCTCGTCGCGAACCTGATCGCCGACTTCTACCCCGCGACGCCGCTTCTGCCCGCCTGGGCGCTGTTCCTGCTCTTCATGCTCGCGAACTCCACACGGAACCCCTGCCTCTCGTCGCTCGCGTCCCGGGTGCCCCGGCCGGAGGAGCGCGCCCGCTTCCAGTCCACCCAGTCGGCCGTCCAGCACTTCGCCTCGGCGACCGGCGCGCTGGCCTCCACCCGCCTCCTCGAGGCGGCGCCGGACGGACGCCTGCTCGGCACCGACAGGCTCGTCATCCTCGCGGTGCCGCTCGCGCTGCTCCTCCCGTTCCTCCTCAGGGGAGTGGAGGCGCGCGTGCTCCGCCGGGAAGCGCCGGTGCCCGGGGGCGCCGCCGCGGCGGCGCCGCGGTAGGCGGCGACGGAGCGGTCGCCGCCCCTCCGCTAGGCTGTGCAGCCCTCGAGGATGGGGTCGAGCCGCCCGACGCGGTCGAGGGCCTCGATGTCGGAGTAGCCGCCGAGCGGTCGGCCGTCGACGAAGATCTGGGGTACCGTCTTCTGCCCCGTCGCCTCGACCAGCCAGGCGCGGAGGGCGTCGTCCCCCTCGGCGTCGATCTCCTCGTAGGCGACGCCCTTGCGGTCGAGGAGCGCCTTCGCACGCACGCAGAACGGGCAGACGTGCTTGGTGTAGATCTGGACCTTGGGCATGGAGGAAGCTTAGTGCAGGACGGGTCCCGAGTCCCGGGCGCGCACCGCGTCCCCGTCCCCCGCGACGCGGCCGGGGAGCGGGTCGACCGGTTCCTCGCTCGCTCCCTGGGGATGAGCCTCTCCCGAGCGCGGGACCTCGCCAGCGAGGGGCGGGTGCGCGTCCGGGGCAAGACCTGCTCCCCGCTGCGGCGGCTCTCGGGCGGAGAGGAACTCGAGGTACGCCTCCCGAGCCCGAGAAGGGGGCCCCGCTCTTCCCACGAGCCCGCGCTCCCCGCCCTCTACGACGACGGGGACGTGCTCGTCGTCGCGAAGCCGGCGGGGCTCCCCGTCGAGCCCAGCGTCCCCGGCGCCACGTCCGCCGTGGGGGCGGCAAGCCGGATGGGCCGCTTCGACGTCGGCGGGCAGGCCCTCCCGGGGCTCGCCCACCGCCTGGACCGCGGCACGAGCGGGTGCCTGCTTTTCGCGCGGAGCGACCTCGCCCTCGCCGCGCTTCGCCGGGCGTTCGCCGCCTCGCAGGTCGAGAAGGAGTACTTGGCGGTCGTGGCCGGGGACCCGCCGGGCGAGATGGCGCTCGACACGCCCTACGGGCGCGAGCCGCGAGACCCCCGTCGGTTCACCACGCGCGTCGCGTCGGCGCGGCGTGCGCGCCTCTCGTTCCGCGTGGAGCGGCGCTTCGCCGGGGCGGCGCTCTTGCGGGTGCGGCTCGGGACCGGCCGGACTCACCAGATCCGCGTCCAGCTCGCCGAGCAGGGCTTCCCGGTCCTCGGCGACGATGTCTACGGGGTGGCCTCGCCGCACATCGGCCGCCAGGCCCTCCACGCCGTGCGGCTCGCGTTTCCCCGGCCGTCGGACGGCCAGCGCGTCGTGGCCGTCGCCCCGGTCCCTGCCGACCTCGAGGAACTGCTCCGGACGCTCGAGCGCTGACGTCCGCTAGGGTGGCGCGATGGTCACCGGGAACGGGCCCCCGACCGCCTGGCCCCCGCGCAGGTCGAGGGCGACGACGTAGACCTGCAGGACGGCGGCGGCGAGCTCGGCGGCGGTGAAGTCCGTCCCCGAGAGCGACACGACCGTGTCGAGTCCGGTCGCGGAGTCGGAGGCGAAGCGCCCCGCGGTCGCGTAGTAGTCGACGGTCATCGTCTCGACGCGCGTCACCCCCGCCGCGTCGACGTAGGTCTGCACGCTCGCCGGATCGATGACCACGTGCACGGGTAGGCTCCCGCCCTGGGCGAGCGGCGGCGCCTGCTGTGTCGGTACGGTCGGGTCGGAGGCGAAGACGACCGAGGTGCCGATCTCGACGCGCTGGATGGCCGGCGGCAGGTTGATCTCGTAGCCCGCCGGCGGCGGACCGAACCACACCGGGACCTCGAGCACCGCGACGCGGGACTGCGACCCCGCCGGCGTCGTCGCCGTCACGGAGTAGCGGAAGTAGGTCGTGAGCGGGGAGGGGACGCCCTCCGGGAGCGACCCGCCGAGCGCCGGGGAACAGGCGGCGAGGGCATCCGGCGTCACGTCGATGGATCCATCCGCGCCCACGGGGAGCGGGCCCTCCGGCTTGCTCAGGGCGCACTCCGGTTCGACGCAGGCGTACCCTGCGGCGGAGCCCGCGCTCACCGGGCAGAAGGTCCAGGCCTGGGCGACGTCCGCCACGGCCGTCAGGGCAGGGTAGACGACGGGCCTGAGCGCGATCGAGGGGGGCGCCGCGCCGGCCTGCACCTGGAGCTCGAGCGGGTCGGCGAGGACCGCGAGCACGCGCAGGTCGTTCAGGTACGACGGCGGGAGGAAATCCGTGCTGCACCCGGCGAGAGCGGCGGAGGCGAGGAGCGAGAGGACGAGGCGGCGCATCACCATTCCCCCTTGATTCCCAGGATGGGGAGGATCGGGAGCCCGGTGAGCTCGGTGCGCTGGGAGTAGTCGTAGTTGTACGTCCAGCCCTCCTGGTTCTTGTGGTTCGTCACGTTCTGGGTGTCGAGGTAGAGCGTGAGCTTCCAGTCCTTGAAGGTCCAGACCTTGTCGACGCGGAAGTCGAGCGCCCAGAAGGTGCCGAGCCGGTCCGAGTTCGTGTCCCCGTAGAGCGGCACGTACACGCCGGTCGCGGGGTCGTAGATAGAGCTCACGATGGGCGTGTAGGGGTTCCCGGAGACGAGGCGGAACCGGAGTCCCATCGACCAGCCCCTCCCGAGGTTGTAGGTCCCGAGCACCGTCAGGTTGTTCGGCTGGTCGAAGTCGAAGGGGGCCTCGGGCGACGGCGGGTTGGTGCGCAGCGAGCGCTGGTAGGTGTAGGCGATCCAGCCGCTGAAGCGGTCGCCGAACGTCGCCTTGAGGAGCGTCTCCACCCCGTAGATGCGGCCGGTCCCGTTGTTCGTGTAGCGGGGTGCGGAGGGGTCGTAGTTCGCGGCGGGGTTCGCGTACACCTGGCGGTCGAGCCACTTGTAGAACGGCGTCACCTCGAGCGTGAGCCCTTCGGCGAGGGTCTGGGCGACGCCGATGCTCGCCTGCAGGGAACGCTCCGGGAGGAGGTCCGGGTTCCCGACGACCGCCGCGCTCTCCCCGGGCTGGGGCGGCTGCTGGTAGAGCCCCACCCCGGCCTTCACGACCGTGGCGGGCCCGGCCTGCCAGCGGACGAGCAGCCGTGGATCGACGGCCCACTGGTGGATGTCCGAGTACCAGTCGACACGCACCCCCGGGAGGATGGACAGGGAGGGGGTCGGGACGATGCGGAGCTCGGCGAAGGCGGCCGGGTAGTAGAGGATCACGTTCTGCGCCGTGCCGATCTGCGGAAGCGTCGAGGGCGGCACCGGGTTCTGGCCAGCGTTGTCGGGCAGGTTCAGGGAGATGCGCGCGCCATAGATCTCGACGTCGACGCCGGCGCGCCCCTGGATGATCCCGGAGAAGTCCTCCGTGAAGGTGCTGCGGAGCGACAGGCGGCGGAGCCGCAGGTCGAAGAAGTACTGGGGACCGACCTGCGTCTCGATCTCCTGCAGGCCGAGGACGAGGCTCGTGTCCTGGCGCAGGGTCGGGCCAAGCGTGCTCTGGTAGTCCACTTGCAGGTTGTAGAACGACACGAGCGCGTCGAACGTGCCGGTGATGGTCGGATCGCTCGCGGGCTGGTCGAGGAGCGCCACGGTCCGGTCGAGCGACCCGTAGAACATGATGCGGAGGCGCTGCGTGGCGTCGGGGCGGTAGCTCAGGATGAACTGGTAGTCGTAGAAGCGAGGCGCGGTGGAGAAGGACAGGTGGGCGTCGCTCGGGATGATCGCGGAGAGGAAGGTGTCGATCCAGGACCGCCGGAAGGCACCCCCGATGGACCATCCGCCCCCGAGCCCGCCCTCGAGCTCCACCCCCACGTCGTAGAGGTTGAAGTCGGCAGCCCCGTGGAAGCCGTCGCTGCGCGGGTCCCGCACGCGGACGTCGATGATGCCGCCCTGGGCGCGGCCGTAGTCCACCGAGAAGTTCCCCGGGACGAACTCCACCGACTCGAGGAAGTTCGGGGCGAAGGTGCTGCGCAGGCCCCCGAAGTGGTACAGCTGCGGTATCTCCTGTCCCTCGAGGTAGACGCGGCTGTCGCCGGGGGCCGATCCCCGCAGGACGAGGAGTCCCAGCCCGAAGGGCGGGCGCGCCGCGCCGGGCAGGTTCAGGACGGCCTTCAGCGTGTCGCCCGCCGACCCGGGCAGGATGAAGACCTGGTCGGCCGTGAGGACCTCCTTCATGACCTCTCGGAGGATGGGGGTCGCGCTGACCACCGTCTCGTTCGCCCCGCCCTGCGTCTCCAGCGAGAAGACCTCCTCGCGCCGCTCGCCGGCGCGGCCCTGCACCGCGACCTCGAGCCGCTGATGGCCGGGCGGGGCGGCGACGAGCGTGAACGGGACCCCGGGCACTTCCAGGGAGAAGCGCCCCTCGGCGTCGGTGGTGGCCCGGGCCAGCAGGCGATCGCTCCCTCGCGCGAGCACCTCCACGCCTGCGAGCGGCTCCCGCGTCCCGCGCTCGAGGAGCCGCCCGTCGAGCTCGAAGGGCTTGGGCGCCGGCGGAGGCGGGGCCTGGATGCGCATCCGGAAGGTGATGGCGACCGGCACGGCCTCGCCGGTGGAAAGGCGGCCCGGCTCGAACTCGAAGCGCCGCGCGGCGGCGAGCGCCGCGGAGTCGAAGGGCTCGCCCGCCCCGCTCTCGACCGACGCCTTTTCGACGCGGCCGTCGGCCCCCACGTCGAGCGACAGGACCACCCCCACCTCCGGCGCGGGGAACGGCGTGCCCGGGGGCAGCTCGGCGGGGACGATCTCCTTCAGCCGGGGCGGGGACGAGAGCGTGGGCGCCGGGGGCGCCGTGGCGGGCGCCTCCGCCGCGCGGGCCGGCCCGGCGAGGGCGAGGAGCGCGGCGAGGGAGGCGAGCGGGCGGGAGCGGGATGTCAACGGACTAGCCCTCGAGGCGGAACTTGTAGATCCAGGGGATCACGGCCGGCGCCGGGCGTCCGCTCCGGACGGCGGGGCGGAAGCGGAACCGGCGCAGGAGCCTCTGCGCGGCCTCGTCGAAGCCGTGGCCCGCGGCCTTGACCACGCGGACCTCCGCGACCTCGCCGGTCTCGGAGACGACGATCTCGAGCCGGACGTCGCCCTCGAGGGACGCGCGCCGCGCCTCCTCCGGGTAGAGCGATCGCATCTCCTCCGGGCTGGGCTGCGAGAGGAGGCTCGGCCCCGCATCGGGCTCGAGCGCGAAGGGCTGGTCGCTCGGCCCCTCGGCGGATGCACCCGGGACGCCGCGCACGGCGGGGGCGCGGCCCGGGCCCGCCACCGGCACCGCCACGCCCCCGCCCGGCACGGTGGCCTCCATGGAGACCGTGAACCGGCGCGGCGCCGCCTGCGGGGTCGCCGGCGGCGAGGGCTCGAGGAGGGGGGCCGGCGCGGGGGGGGCGCGGTCGCGCCCGAGGTCCATGCGGCGAGGCCTCTGCGGTGGCTCGGGCTTCGGGGGCTCGGGGGGGGCAGTCGGCGCAGGGGGAGGGGCGACGAGCCGGATCCGTGTGGGGGCGGTGCGCGCGGCCGGCCGCCCGACGGGAGGCGAGGCGACGAGCCACCCGAGGAGCGCGGCGTAGAGGAGCCCCGAGGCGATGCCTCCCTGGAGCCCGGTGTGCTCGACCCTCCTCACCGCGCGGGTGCCTCCGGGGCCGGCCTCGTGTCGAGCGCGATCTCGGTGACGCCCTCCACGCGCAGCCGGTCGACCACCTCGGCGAAGCGGCCGTAGGGCGCCTGCACGTCCGCCGACACGAAGCCGGTGAGCGCCTGGCCGGGCCGGAGCCGGCGGCGCGCCTCCGCGACCGCCCGCGGGATGTCCTCGACGGCGGCCGGCTGCCCGTTCACGAACAGCTGGCCGCCGCGGGCCACGGTCAGCGTGAGGAGGCCGGTCGCAGTCTCCACCGCGCTCGCCGCCCGGGGGAGCTCCACCGGCATGCTGCGGGAGAGGATGAGGGAGGAGGTGACGATGAAGACGATGAGGAGGGTGAGCGCGACGTCGACGATGGGGGTGATGTTCACCCCGGTCACGAGTTCGTCGGTCGGGTCCGGGCCGTAGTCCCGGTTCACGGCGCCCGCTCCCCGTCCTCTGCGTCCTCGAGCCAGGCGACGTGGGCGAGGACCTCGCGCATGAGCGCCTCCGCCTGCCTGAGCCGGGTCGCCATGTGCGCGCGCAAGAGGTTGTAGGTGACGACCCCGGGGACGGCGACGAGGATGCCGATCGCGGTCGCGACGAGCGCCTCGGCGATCGAGGTCATGACCTGGGGATTGCCCGTCGACTGGGTGGTACCGGCCTGCCCGAGGCCGTAGAAGGCGGCGACGATGCCGATGATGGTGCCGAGGAGGCCCACGAGCGGCGCGATGTTCGCGATGGTGGTGAGCCAGGCGACCCTGCCGTCGTAGCGGGCGCGCTCGGAGGCGAGCGCGGCTAGCATCTCCTGCTCGACTGCGTCGGCGCTCCGCTCGCCGCGCCTCAGGGACTCGAGGCCGGCGCGGAGCACGTTGCGCACGAGCGAGTCGCGCCCCGTGAGCGAGAGGGCCTGGGCCAGGTCCCGGCGAACGAGTGCCGCCTTGAGCTCGCCCTGCAGCGCCTCGAAGCCCTCCCGCGTGCGCCAGTAGAGGAGGACGCGGTCTGCGGCGATGGCCACGCCCACGGCGGAGAGGCCGACGAGGACCCACATGATCCATTCGGCGCCGAGGAGGTTCAGCTGGAGGAATCTCTGGGTGAGCATGCGTTCACCTTCCGGCTCTATGGGGGCCGCCCGCAACGCGGCGCGGCAGGTTATCCGAAGCCCGCCCCCTGCGCCCGCGGTTCGGCGCGACCTCGAATCAGCGCGCCGTTCGGGGGCGGGTCGGGGAACTTAATAAACTAATTCAAACGTGCTATGTAAGTGTAAATCGAGCCTTTGGCAACACGAGATCTCGATGGAGACCATTCGATTGGGAAGGAAAATAGGCTCAAAAAACGAGACATTCAGCGCGCATCGCGACGCCATCCTGGGCCGAATCGCGAATCAAATAATATCTAACGATCGTAATAATTTGAGCTTCAGGGGCCTGAGCCGCATGGCTGGCACGAGCCCATCGAACCTCCGCCACTACCTGGGCGACCGCGCCGGCGTCCTCTCCGCCGTCATGGCCGAGCTGCACCGCCGGGGCGCCCCGTTCCTCGCCGAGGGGGCCGCCTCGCCGCGCGGCCCCGCCCGGGCGTCGCTCCGCTGGTTCCTCGGCTTCCTCGTCGAGGGCTGGAGGGTCGGGGTCGGGCGCGCGCACGCCGCGGGGCTCGGCGCGGGGCTCGACGAGCGCGCGCTCGGCGAGCAGTACCTCCTGCACCTGCTCGAGCCGACGCTCGCGGCGGCCGAGGCGCGGATCGCCCGGCACGTGGCGCAAGGCGAGATCGAGCGCTGCGACCTCCGGCACGCGGCCCTGGAGCTCGTCTGCCCGGTGGTCCTCGCCCTCCTGCACCAGGACGCGCTGGGAGGCGCCGCCGTGCGCCCGCTCGACCTCCAGGCCTTCCTGGACGAGCACGTCGCGCGGTTCCTGCGCTCCCACGCCCCCGCCGGCGCTACGTGATGTTCGCGCCGTCGCCGGCGGTGTAGCCTCCTACCCGGGCCGTGCGCTACGCGATCTTCCACCCGCCGGTGGCCATCGTCGTCCTGCTGGCGATCGTCGACCTCTGGGCGCTCTACCGGGCGATCACCCGAGGTCATGGCGTGGAGGGCACGATCGCCTGGGTGTTCGCGATCCTCGCCTTCCCGGGCGTGGGGGCACTTGCGTACTTCGGCCTCGCGAACCCGCGGGTCCGCCCCGTGTGGAAGCGCCGCCGCCGCGCCGCGCTCCTGCGCATGGCGCGCCGCCTGACCGGCGGGCCCCGGTGTCTCGCCCCCGAGGGCAGCGTGCTCCGGCTCGCCTCGGGCCTGTCGGGCCTCCTGCCGTCGACGGGGAATCGGGTGGAACTCCTCGCCGAGGACGACTCGGCGTTCCGGCGCCTCGCCGACGCGGTGGCCGGTGCGACGCGCAGCGTCTGGGTCGAGTACTACCTCATCCAGAACGACGCGACCGGCAAGGCCTTCCTCGACCTGCTCGCCGAGCGTGCCCGCGCCCGCATCGACGTCCGGCTCCTCTACGATGCCATCGGGTCGATGCGCCTCGACAAGGAGCGGCTCGAGAAGATCCGCCGCGCCGGCGGCCACGCCGAGCCGTTCCTCACCCTCAATCCCTTCCGGCGCCGCTGGGCGGTGCACCTCCGGAACCATCGCAAGCTCGTCGTCATCGATGGCGAACGGGGCTTCACCGGGGGCATGAACGTGGGGGACGAATACTCCGGTCGCGCGCGGCGGCGCGGCCTCGCGCATTTCCGCGACTCGCACCTCGCCATCGAGGGGCCCGCGGTCGGGGACCTGTCGTCCATCTTTGCCGAGGACTGGCACCTCGCGACCGGCCAGCGGGTCGCGCCGCGGGTCTCCCCGGTGCCGGTGGCGGGCGGGGACGCGCGCGTCGCCGTCATCCCCAGCGGGCCGGACCAGGACTACAACGCGACCGGGATGGTCTACTTCGCGAGCATCGGGTCGGCGCGGAGGCGCTGCTGGATCACGACGCCCTACTTCGTGCCCGACGGGGCCACGGTGCGGGCGCTGCAGAGCTCGGCGCTGCGAGGCGTGGACCTCCGGGTGCTCCTGCCGGCGCGGCAGGACGTGTGGGTGGTCGGGCCCGCGGCGCGGTCCTTCTACCCGGCGCTGCTGCGCAGCGGCGTCCGGATCTTCGAGTACCAGCCGTCGATGCTGCACGCGAAGACCCTGGTGGTCGACGGGGCGCTCTCGCTCGTCGGCAGCGGCAACGTCGACTTCCGCAGCTTCCGCTTGAACTTCGAGCTCGGCGCGCTCCTCGAGTCGCAGGACTTCGCACGCCTGCTCGAGTCCCGCTTCGAGGAGGACCTGCGGCTCAGCCGCGAGGTCCGCGAGGCGGACCTCGCGCATCGCCCGGTCCAGGTGCGGATCGAGCAAGGGGTCGCCCGCCTCCTCGCCCCGCTCCTGTGACGGCGAGTTTCGGTGCCCCGCGTCCCGCGCCCCGCTAGAAAGGGCGGGACCGGACGGGTACGGGTGGACAGCGTCGAGAAGCCCTGGATGTGGGTCGCGTTCGTCGGGTTCGTCCTGGCGATGCTGGCGCTCGACCTGGGCGTCTTCCACCGGCGCCAGCACGCGGTGCGCGCGCGCGAGGCGCTTCTCTGGAGCGCCGTGTGGATCGCGCTCGCGCTCGTGTTCGGCGCCGCGGTCTTCGCGTTCATCGACCCGGACAAGGGCGTCGAGTACCTCGCCGGGTACCTCGTCGAGAAATCCCTGTCGGTCGACAACCTCTTCGTGTTCGTCGTGCTCTTCGAGACGCTCGCGATCCCCGACGAGTTGCAGCACCGCGTGCTCTTCTGGGGCGTGCTCTCCGCGCTCGTCCTGCGCGGCGCGATGATCGTCGGCGGGGCCGCGCTCGTGGAGCGGTTCCACTGGATTCTGTACGTCTTCGGCGCGTTCCTGGTCCTCACCGGGTGGAAGCTGTGGCAGAGGCGCGGGGGCCCGCTGAAGCCCGGGGAAGGCCGGGTCCTCGCCTGGGTGCGGCGGGCGATCCCGTCGACGCCGCACCTGCGCGGCGCGGCCTTCGTCGTCGAGGAGGGGGGAAGGCGCGTCGCGACGCCGCTGCTCGTCGCGCTCGTCGCCATCGAGCTCGCCGACGTCGCCTTCGCCGTCGACTCCATCCCCGCGGTCTTCGCGGTGACGACGGACCCCTTCATCGTCTTCACGTCCAACGCGTTCGCCATCCTCGGCCTGCGGGCCCTCTACTTCGTGCTCGCGGACCTCGTGGCGCGGCTCGTCTACCTCCGGGTGGGCCTGGCGGCGGTCCTGGTCTTCGTGGGCCTGAAGATGCTCGCCGCGCCGTTCGTCCGCGTGCCGTCCTGGGTCTCGCTCACGGTCATCGCCGGCATCCTCGGCGGGACGGTGCTTGCCTCGCTCGGACGGCCGCGCGCATGGCCTCGTCCTGGGACATGAGCTCGGCCACGCGGTCGATGGCCGAGGGAAGGGAACCCGGGCCGTGCGAGCGGACCCCGGCGCGCGCGGAGGCGAGGCGAGCTGATCGCGCACGCGCCTCCCGCGTCTCGCGGCTAGGCCCAGTCGCGCGGGCGGCGCAGCACCTCGAGGAGCTTCGCCTCGGGGCTGCCCTCCTCGGGGCGGTGGTCGTAGGCCCAGCGAACGCGCGGTGGCAGGGACATGAGGATCGACTCGGTCCGCCCGCCGGTCTCGAGCCCGAAGACCGTGCCCCGGTCGTAGAGCAGGTTGAACTCCACGTACCGCCCCCGGCGGATCTCCTGCCAGGTGCGCTCCCGCTCGCCGTAGACCTCCCCGCGCCGCCGCGCCACCACGGACAGGTAGGCGCGGAGGAAGGAGCGGCCGACGTCCGCCGCGAACGCGAGCTCGCGGGACGATTCGCCGCCGAGGTCCTCGAAGAAGATGCCGCCCACGCCGCGATGTTCGCCCCGGTGGGGCAGGAAGAAGTAGGCGTCGCACGCCTCCTTCAGCCGCCGGTGGCAGCCCGGCTCGCGGCGCTCGCAGGCGCCTCGCAGGGCGCCATGGAACTCGATCGCGTCCTCCTCGAAGAGGTAGTAGGGGGTGAGGTCCGCGCCGCCGCCGAACCAGGCCTTTTCGCCGCGGACGATGAGGCGGACGTTGGCGTGGGCGGTCGGCACCATGGGGCTCCTCGGGTGGATCACGACCGATACCCCGGCGGCCGCGAACTCGCCGCCGCCCCCTGGCATGCGCCCGTCGAGGGACGCCGGCAGCGACCCGTGGACGAGCGAGACGTTGACGCCCGCCTTCTCGAACACCGCGCCCTCGGCGAGCACCCGCGCGACGCCGCCCCCTCCTCCGGGGCGATCCCACGCGTCCCGACCGAAGCGCCCCGCCCCGTCCGCGCGCTCCAGCCCGTCCACGATCTCCGACTGCAGCGCGACGGCGAGCTCGTGCATCTCTTCGACGAGGCGTTCGCGTGCCACGGGTCCTCCGTCAGGCGGCGAGGAACTGGCGCTCGACGAGGCGCCGGTAGGGGCCGTCCTCCGAGACGAGCTGCGCATGGGACCCCTTCTGGACCACGCGCCCGTCCTCCAGGACGACGACCCGGTCGGCGCGGCGGACGGTGGAGAGGCGGTGGGCGATGACGAGGACGGTGCGCCCGCGCATGAGTCGCTCGAGCGCCTCCTGGACGAGGCTCTCGCTCTCGGCGTCGAGCGCGCTCGTGGCCTCGTCGAGGACGAGCACCCGGGGGTCCTTGAGCACCGCCCGGGCGATGGCGATGCGCTGCTTCTGGCCGCCGGAGAGCTGTACGCCGCGCTCCCCGACGGCAGTGGCGTAGCCGTCGGGGAACCGGGAGGCGAAGTCGTGCGCGTTCGCCGCGCGCGCGGCGGCCTCCACCTCGGCGTCGCCGGCGTCGCGGCGCCCATACCGGATGTTTTCCGCGATCGACGCGGAGAAGAGGATCGGCTCCTGTGCGACCACGCCGACCTGGCCGCGCCACCAGGCCGGGTCGAGTCCGCGCAGGTCGCGCCCGTCGACCGTGACCGCGCCGCCGGTCGGGTCGTAGAGGCGCCCCACCAGCGCGGCGACGGTCGACTTCCCGGCCCCCGACGGCCCGACGAGGGCCACGACCTCGCCCGGGGCGATGGCGAGGTCGATGCCCCTGAGGACCGGGGCGTGCGGGCGCGACGGGTAGGCGAAGTGGACGCCCTCGAGCGCGACCTTCCCCTCCACCATGGGGAGGACCGCGCCGCCGGCGGGGGCCATCGCCGGAACCCGGTCCGAGAGCTCGAAGATCCGCTCGGCCGCCCCGGCCGCCTTCATGAAGGTCGCCCAAAGGTCCGCGAGCGCCCCGAGGGAGAAGGCCACGATGAGGGTGTAGACGAGGAACGAGGTGAGGGCGCCGACCGTCAGACTGCCCGCCATCACTAGCCGTCCCCCGTACCAGAGAACGACGGCCACGGCGAGGTAGGCCGCGGTGGCCGCCCCGGCCATGAAGGCGCCTCCCGCCCGTGCCCTCCGGCGTGCGAGCTCGTAGACGCGCTGGATGGCGATCGCGTAGCGCCCCGCCTCCCGCTCCTCCGCGGCGAAGGAGCGCACGGTCCGGATCCCCGCGATGCCCTCCTCGGCGATCTCGCCCGCCTGGGCGAGCGCATCCTGGGCGGCGCGCGATAGGCGGCGAATGCGCCAGCCGTAGACCACGGCGCCGATCGCCACGGGCGGGACGACCGCGAGCATGACCAGCGTGAGCCGCGCGGAGGTGAAGAACAGGAAGCCCACCCCGCCGACCGCGGAGGCGAGGTTGCGGAGCGCCATGGAGACGCTCGTCGACACCGCGCCCTGGACGGCCTCGGTGTCGGCGGCGAGGCGGGAGACGAGCTCGCCGGTCCTGCGCTCGTCGAAGAAGGCGATCTCCTGCTCGAGGATGCGCCGAAAGAGGTCGCGCCGGAGTCGCGCCACCGTGCGCTCGCCGACCAGCGTGAAGAGGAGGTAGCGGAGCGCGATGGCGACGCCCTGCGCCACCGCGATGATGGCCATCGCGACCGCGGCCCGGCGCACGAGCGCCGGCCCGGGCGGGCCGAGGGGCGTCGGTCCTCCCTGGCCCGTGGCCCCGTCGAGCACGAGGCGCATGGCCTGCGGGTAGACGAGGCCGGCGAGGCTGCCGATGGCGAGGAACAGCGTGCCGGCGGCGAGCGCGGCCCATTCGGGCCGGGCGAGCGACAGCACGCGGGAGATGGTCGGCCGCCGGCGCGGCGCGGGGCTCTCGGCCATCCGGCGAGCTTAACGGACGGGCAGGTGCGGCGCCGGGCGCTACGCGAAGACGATGGTCTTGTTGCCGTGGACGAGCACTCGGTCCTCGCAGTGCCAGCGAACGGCGCGGAGCAGGACGCGCCTCTCCAGGTCGCGCCCGAGCGCGCGCAGGTCGTCGACCGAATCCCGGTGCGACACGCGGGCCACGTCCTGGTCGATGATGGGGCCCGCGTCGAGCTCCTCCGTCACGTAGTGGGCCGTCGCCCCGACGATCTTCACCCCGCGCTGCCAGGCCTGCCGGTAGGGGTCGGCCCCGGCGAAGGCCGGGAGGAACGAGTGGTGGATGTTCAGGACCCGCTGCGGGTAGCGGGCGACGAAGTCGGCGGAGAGGATCTGCATGTAGCGGGCGAGGACGACGAGGTCCACGTCGCCGAGGATCTCGAGCATCCGCCGCTCCGCCCCGGCACGCACGTCCTTGCTGTTCGGCACGTGGAAGAAGGGCACGCCGAACGATTCGACCGCCGCCCCGGCGTCCGGATGGTTCGAGATCACCGCCTGCACGTCGGCGCGCAGTCCCCCGCGCTTCCAGTTCCACAGGAGGTCGAGGAGCGCGTGGTCGTGCTTCGACACGAGCACCGCCACCCGCTTGCGCTCGGCGGTGGTCTTGAGACGCCAGTCCATTCCCTGGGGCCGGGCGACCTCCGCGGCGAAGCGCCGGCCGAGCTCCGGGAGCGGAAGGTCGAGGCCGGCGAGCTGGAACTCGAGGCGCATGAAGTAGGTTCCCGGGGCCTCCTCCGTCGAGTGCTGGTCGAGGTCGACGATGTTCGCGCCGTGCTGGTAGAGGAAGGTCGAGACCGCGGCCACGATTCCCGGCCGGTCCGGACAGCGGATGAGGAGGATGGCGTGCATGGAGGCTCTCTACCCGAGGCCGGGCGCGCCGGGAACTCTTTCGCGTGCGGAAAGCGGTCCTTCGTTTGACCTCCGACAATGGGGCGGCCGCCGCGCGGCAGTAGAGTCGCCCGCAGCGCTCGGAAGGAGTGGCGCGCGTGCAGGTCGGGAAGGACCGGCTCGTCGGCCCCGGGCTCGCGGCGTCCTCCGCGAGTCCCAGAGGATGGGCGCGCCCCGCCTCCGCCGTTCTGGGCACCCCCTTGGCGCTATCGGGCGATGCAGAGGTGGGGGATTACGCCCTCGAAAAGCCTGCGTTGGGGGTCATGCCCCACCCAATGTTGGGCGAGAGCGCGCGAAACCCCGCGGATCTTGGGCTTTGCCCTGGGTCAAACGGGACCACTTCTTGCGTGCGGTGTCGCAGAACCGGCGACACCCGACCCCCGCGGGGACTCGTCGCGTGGAGAGACACGTTCGCCCGACCGGCGGACCGACGGAGTGGGATGGGTTTCAGCACCGCCTGTCGAAAGGAGAGCAGCCGTCGGCGGAGGGGCCGGCAAGGGCCCCCGGCCGAAGCGAGCACATCCATCCGGTAGTCACGGGAGGAAGCAATGAAGCTCAGCAGAAGGTCTTTCCTGCAGTTGGCGGGCGCCGGCGGAACGGCGGCGCTCGTGACGTTGCCCACCCGCTCGCGGAGCCTCGAGGGCGTCGAGCCCTCGCCCGGCGACAACGAGAGGTCGGTCCTCGTCGACACCACGGTCTGCATCGGCTGCCGCGGCTGCGAGGCCGCGTGTGCGCAGGTGAACGGCCTGCCCGACCCGTCGCTCGACGAGGTCGTCTATCCGCTCATGCGGCAGACCGGGCCCGAGGCCTTCACGGTCGTGAACCGGGTCATCAAGAAGGACGGCAAGCCGCGCTACGTGAAGCGCCAGTGCATGCACTGCATCGAGCCCGCGTGCGCCTCGGCCTGCCCGGTGCGGGCGCTCGACAAGGAGCCCTTCGGGCCCGTCAACTACCACCCCGAGCGCTGCATGGGCTGCCGCTACTGCATGGTGGCCTGCCCCTTCCACGTCCCGAAGTACGAGTACGCGAAGGCCATCCCCCGCGTCCGCAAGTGCACCTTCTGCGCGGAGCGGCAGAAGGAGGGCAAGAAGCCCGGGTGCGTCGGCGTGTGCCCGAGCGGAGCGCTCAACTTCGGGAGGCGCGGCGAGCTATTGCTCGAGGCGCGGCGCCGCGTCTACGGCAACCCGGACCGCTACGTCCAGACCATCTACGGGGAGAACGAGGCCGGCGGGACGAACTGGCTCTACATCACGGACGTCCCGTTCGAGAAGCTCGGCTTCGAGGTGGCGGTGAACGACACCTACTACCCGAAGCTCGTGAAGGGCGCGCTCGGGGTCCCGCCGGTGGTCATGACGCTCTGGCCTCCGATGCTCATGGGCATCTGGGCCTTCACGCACGGCAAGCGGGAGAACGGGAACGGCAACGGCGGGCACGGGGAAGGAGGCCACCATGGCTAACGCCGAGACGGCTGCTGCGGTCCAGGGCTGGATCCGGGAGAAGATCTTCCTCGGGGAGACGGTCGGCGACTACCTGAAGGAGCGGCTGACCGCGCCGATCATCGCCTCGATGGTCGTGGTCGCGGGCGGCCTCGCCGTCATCGCCTACCGCTTCTACGCGGGGCTCGGGGCGGCGACGAACCTGTCCCAGAACCAGCCCTGGGGCATCTGGATCGGGTTCGACATGATGACCGGCATCTGCCTCGCCGCCGGCGGCTTCACCATCGGGGCGGCGGTCGAGATCTTCGGCCTCGAGGACTACCACGCGATCGAGCGCCCGGCGATCCTGACCGGGTTCTTGGGCTACATCCTCGCCATCATCGGCCTCATCGTCGACCTCGGGAAGCCGTGGAACATGGTGCAGGTGACCATGCGCAACGGCACGCAGTCGGTGCTCTTCGAGGTCGCCTGGTGCGTGATGTGCTACACGAGCGTGCTCGCGCTCGAGTTCGCGGTGCCGTTCTTCGAGTGGCTGGGCTGGAAGAAGGTCTACGAGGTCCTCAAGAAGGCCCTGCTCGGGCTCACGGTGCTCTCGGTGATGTTCTCCACCATGCACCAGTCGGCGCTCGGCTCGCTCTTCATCATCGCGCCGGGAAGGCTCCACCCGCTGTGGTACTCGGAGTCGATCTTCGTGTTCTTCTTCGTGAGCGCGGTCATCGCCGGCATCTCCATGGTCATCGTGGAGTCGAGCATCTCGCACACGGTGTTCGCGAAGCAGTTCCAGGGCCAGCACGTCGACGCGGACGCGCTGACCCTCGGGCTCGGGAAGGCCGGTGCGGTGGTGATGTTCGCCTACTTCTTCCTGAAGCTGCAGGGCGTCGTCGACAACCACGCCGTCGAGTTCATCGGCAAGGGCTTCTACGGCAAGTGGTGGCTCGTCGAGATGCTCGGCTTCGTGCTCTTCCCGACGATGCTGTACGCGTGGGGGGCGCGCAACCGGCGGGTGAAGGCGGTGCGCTGGGCCGCCGGGATCGCCGTTCTGGGTATCATCCTCAACCGGCTCAACATCTCGGTCATCGCCTTCAACTACAAGCTGACCGAGAACCGGTACTACCCGAGCTGGATGGAGGTGCTCGTGTCGGTGAGCCTCGTCATCATCGGCGTCTTCGCCTTCCGCTGGATCGTTCACCGCATGCCGGTTCTCCACCCGCTCGCGGACGAGAACTAGGAGGACGACATGGGCGAGCAGGATTTCCTATCAGGGTATTCGGCCAAGATCCTCGAGTACGGGCTGGCGGTCACCTACCTCGTGCTCTTCGTCTTGTTCTGGCGGTACGTGCAGGGCGGCCCGAAGGCGAAGCAGCCGGGGACCGCGCCAGAGGCGAGGAAGCCATGAAGGCCGCGCGAGCGATTCCAGCGATCGCGGCGGCACTCGCAGCGCTGTCCTTCGCGGCGAGTGCGGTCGGCCAGGAGTTCAAGCGGCTACCGCCCGACTACGTCATCCCCCCGTCGAAGGACAGCCCCGGCAAGGTGACCTTCAGCCACGAGAACCACCTCGACCCGAAGAAGCCCGGCTGCACGCGATGCCACCCGGGGAACTTCAAGATCGCCGACGTCCCCCGCGACCAGACCCCGGGCGGCGAGGCCCTGACGGCCGACGGGAAGCCCATCACCCACAAGGCGATGGAGCAGGGGCGGTACTGTGGCCAGTGCCACGGGAAGACCGCCTTCAACTTCGACGACTGCACGATGTGCCATCGGTAGCGACCATTCGCGGGCCGGCCTGATCGGCGTCAAGGGCACGGCCCGCGACATGGATTCTTATCGCCAGACTCTTTTTTCGAGGTTCGGAGTTCCTGAGCACCAGCGCAACGGCAGGGAAACGGAATCGGAGGCGAGCGTGCGGAGACTTGGAATTGCGGGCGTTCTCATCGTCGCTATGGGCTTCGCGGCGCCGGCGCTTGCCATCGACAACTCGGATTGCTTTGGGTGCCACGGCGACAAGGACCTCACCCGGCCCGACGACAAGGGCGGGGCGCCGATCTCCCTCTTCGTGGACGAGGCCCAGTACGGCGCCTCGATCCATGGGAAGAACCTGTGCACGAGCTGCCACACCGAGATCACGGAGATCCCGCACCGCGAGGGCTTCCGGCACCACCCCGTGCTGTGCTCGAACTGCCACCGAGTCGAGACCGACATCTACACGAAGAGCGACCACGGGCTGATGGTGCACAAGGGCGTCCTCGAGGCGGCCTCCTGCAAGGACTGCCACGGGAAGACGCACACGCTGCTCAACTCCCGCGATCCGAACTCGCCGGTAAACCGGGCGAACATCCCGGCCACCTGTGGCCGCTGCCACGGTGACACGAAGGCGATGGAGAAGTACGACCTCCGCCAGAAGGGGGTGGTGGTCAGCTACGAGCAGACCATCCACGGACGCGCTCACGCCCGCGGCATCACCACCGCGGCCGTCTGCTCCGACTGCCACGGCTCGCACGACCTGCACCGCTCGACGAACCCGCAGTCGAAGCTCTACTGGCAGAGGATCCCGGGCACCTGCGGCCGCTGCCACGAGAACGTCCGCGCCACCTACTCGCGGAGCGTCCACGGGAAGGCCGTCGCCTCCGGCATCCACGACGCCGCGACCTGCGTCGACTGCCACGGCGAGCACACCATCAAGGAGAAGGCGGCGGCGGAGTCGCGCGTCTCCGGCGCGCACATCCCCGAGACCTGCGGGCAGTGCCACGGATCCGAGCGGCTCGCCGAGCGCTACCAGATGTCCTCGACGGTGGTGCAGACGTACATGGAGAGCTTCCACGGCCTGGCGCAACAGGCGAACGACCTGACGGTCGCGAACTGCGCGTCCTGCCACGGGTTCCACGACATCCTTCCGTCCACCGACCCGCTCTCGTCGGTGAACAAGGCGAACCTCCCGCAGACCTGCGGCAAGTGCCACCAGGGCATCGGGACCCGGCTCGCGAAGGGCGAGATCAAGATCCACGACATCCGCGGCCGCGGGAAGACCGTCGGCGCGCGGATCGTGAACATCGTCACCGTGATCTACATCGTCCTCATCGTCCTCTCGATCGGCGGGATGGCGACCTTCGTGGCGCTCGACTACGGGAACAAGCTCCGCAAGCACATCCGCGCGGTGCGCGAGTCCCACGGCGAGGTGCGGATGTCGAAGTGGGTCCGCCGCCAGCACCTCGCCCTCATGATCACCTTCATCACGCTCGTCTACACCGGCTTCGTGCACCGCTTCCCGGAGGCCTGGTGGGGCTGGCCGTTCCACGTGCTCTCGAACGGCAGCGCCTTGCGCGGCATCGTGCACCGGATCGCCGGCTGGACCTTCGTGGCGGTCTTCATCGGCCACATGATCGCCCTCGTCGGCACCGAGCGCGGCAAGGCCTACGCGAAGGAGCTCCTGCTCCGCCTGCAGGACCTGCAGGACGCCATTGGCCAGGTGCTCTTCAACGTCGGGCTCCGCAAGGAGCCGCCGCCGCCGCGCCGCTTCAACTACGCGGAGAAGGTGGAGTACTGGGCGCTCATCTGGGGCTCCTTCGTGATGATCATCACGGGCATCGTGCTCGTGTTCACGGAGACCGCGCTCCGGACCCTGCCGAACGTGCTCCACGAGGTCTCGCAGGTCATCCACTTCTACGAGGCGGTCCTCGCGACCCTCGCCATCCTCGTGTGGCACCTCTACTGGATCATGTTCGATCCGGCCGAGTACCCGATGAACCCGGCCTGGCTCATCGGAAAGAAGGCCCCGCACAAGGGGCACGACCACCCGCCGGCCGAAGGCGGCGAGAAGCCGCCCGAGCACGGGTAGGCTGGAAGGTCCCGGCGCGCGGCCGGGGAGGGAGCGGTCGGGCACTCGCGGGCCCGGCTCCCCTTCGGCCGCGTGGCCGTGGGCGGGGCGCTTCGCCGTCCGTCCAAGCGCCCCCGCGTGCTGCGGGGCGGACGCGCCCTCCGGGACCCATGCGCCCGTCGCGCGCGCCTCGAACGGCCCCGAGCCCCCCGCGGTTCGCGCCGGGCACGTCGGCCGTGACCTCACCCGGCAGGCGCGGCCGCGGCGGCGCGAGTCTCGAAGCTCGAGATGGTTCCGTTCGATGTCGTGCACCCCGACGTGCTCCCCGCCCTCATCGAGTGCGCCGCCTTCGCGGTCTCCGACGAAGAGATCCTCTACAACCCAAGCGGCGCGCCTTTCCAGCCGGTGTCGAAGAGATCCGGGGGGAGACACGACGCCTTCCGCGCGGGGTCTCCCGACACGGAGACGTCAGGGTCGCCGACACGAGCGTGCGGGACTGAAGCGCTGCGAGGAGCGCGTGCGACAGGGCATGGTGCTCTTCGTCGCGACGGTTCTCCGCGGGCGACCGAGTCTCGTCCGCGCCCGCTCGAGCGGCGCGGACGGCCTGGCCTGCCCGGGCAGGGCACGCAAGGCCCAGGGAGCGCCGGGAGGACCTGACGGGTCGAGGGGCGCTGCCGTGCGCTCCCCGACCGAGCGTCGCCGACACCTGAGGACGCGCGGCCTCGCTCCTCGAGCCGGCGCCGTTCACCCCGAGAAGGGGCCGACGAATGCGCCGAGGGCTCGGCGCGGCGGCGGACGGATCCGCCGGGCCGAAGTGAACGGCGGCAGGCCCGGGCGAGGACCGCTGGCGGCGATGCGGGCCGGGCACAATCCGTCCGGGTTGGACGGCGGCGCTCGGCCCCTCGCTCAGCGGTACGCGAAGATCATGGAGTAGACGATGAGCGCGATGGTCGCGAGGCCGACGGCGAGCGCCGTGAAGCCGAAGATGCGGAAGCCGCGTTCGACCTGGGGCGGCATCGGCTGGACGATCGACTCCTCGAGCTTCCCGCTGTCGACGAGCCGCTGGTACTCGCGCGGCTTGTCGTACTTGAGCTCCTCCATGGGCACGCTACCCGTGAAGATCACGGGGTCCATCGGGAACTTGTCGGGGCGGAAGTGCGTGTTGAAGAAGTGGACCGTGAAGATGAAGGCTGCGGCGAGCAGCGCCTCGTCGCTGTGGATGATGGTGGCGACGTTGATGGACCAGCCCGGCAGGACCCGCGTGAAGAAGGCCGGGAACCAGAGGACGAGGCCGGTCGAGCCGATGACGAAGACGCCCCAGAACACGGCGAAGTAGTCGAACTTCTCCCAGTAGGTGTAGCGACCGTAGGTCGGGTGCGGCCCCCGTCCGAAGAACCACTTCATGGAGGCGATGACCTCCTTGAGGTCGTTCCCGTTGAACATCATGGAGTCGGGCCCGAAGATGAACTTGAGCCAGCTGACGCCCGCCTCCCTCTTCATGCGGAAGACCTGGCGCACGTGGAGGACGAAGACGGTCACCAGCGTGACCGCCGCCAGCCGGTGGAGGCCGCCCATGGCGCCCGTCCCGCCGAGGAAGTTCGCGACGTGGCCGGCCCAGGTCATGTACGAGAACTTGAGCGCCATGCCGGTGAAGGCGAGCGTCAGGAACGACAGGAGCATGAAGAAGTGCATCGCCCGCTGCGTGGCGGTGAAGCGGCGGACGAGCACCTGATGACCGGCGGCCCGATGCGCGCGCCAGGTCTCGCGAGTCCGCCACAGCCGCCACAGCCAGGCGCCGGTGTGGGTGGTCGCGACGACCAGCGTCCCGACGAGGAGACTCGTCATCGCCCAGAACACGACGAAGAGGATGGGGTACTTCTCCGAGTCGTGGTGCGTCGCGTGGGTGAGGTAACCCGCGAACTGGCGGTGCGATCCCTCGTGGCACTTGCCGCAGGTCTTCACCACGTTCGCCCGCGAGAGGCGCGAGGCCGGGTCCGAGGGCGGCCGGATGTCGTGGGTGCCGTGGCAGTCGTAGCACTTCGCCGCGCGCGCGTTTCCGAGGCGCGAGACCTTGCCGTGGTAGGTGTCGAAGAAGGTCTCGGCCTCCTTCTTGTGGCAGTTCCCGCACTGCGCCATCATCTTCAGGCGGAAGTCGGCGACGTCGGTGCGCGAGATCTGGTGCGAGGTATGGCAATCCTCGCAAACCGGTAGCTTCTTTCCCTCCGACTTGGCGCTCGGCGCCCCGTGGATGCTCGCCTTGAACACGTCGGCGATGCCGTGGTGGCACTTGCTGCACGTCTCGATGAGCTTGCCGCGGCTGACCGTCGACCGCGGATCGGACGGCGGCAGCTCGCCGTGGGCCGTGTGGCAATCCGCGCACGTGGCCGTGACGACGAGGCCGGCCTCGAGGAGCCCGACGCCGTGGATGCTCTCGCGGTAGCTCTTGACGATGTCGACGCCCTGGCTGTCGATCCGCTTCGCGGCCTTCTCGCCGGCGCGGTGGCAGCGCCCGCAGAGGTCGGGGACGGCGCGGGCGAACGTGGGCGAGTTCGGCCACCGCTTGCTCTTCGTCGCGTGCTTGTCGTGGCAGTCGAGGCAGGCGGGGGCGTCCGGGTCCCCCTTCGCGTGGAGCGTCCCGTGGATGCTCGACTTGTACTGGTCGACCACCGCGGCGTGGCAGACGCTGCAGTCGACCTTGGACTTGATGGGCTCGCAGGCCCGCTTGAGCGAGCCCCGCACCTCGACGTGGCACTGCGCGCAGGCGACCTTCGCGTGGGTGGAGGCCGCGTACTGCTGCTCGTCGACGAAGAGCGAGATCTTCTTGCCGTCCCGCGTCATCGAGAGCTCGGGCTTCCCGTGGCACAGGAGGCAGTCCTTCGTCCCCATGCCCTGCACGGAGGCGTTGCGGCGGATCTTGTGGGGGACGTGGCAGTCGCTGCAGGAGGGGACCTTGTTGGGCTCCTGCTCCCAGAGCTTGCCGTTCACGACCTTCTGATGCACCTGCTCGATGCGCGTGTGGCAGCGCGTGCAGGTCTTCGCGATGTTCGCCCGGTTCGTCGAGGAGCGCGGGTCCTCATGGGGCAGGACGAGGTGGGCGGAGTGGCAGGAGGCGCAGACGGCGGTGACGGTGAGCCCCTTCTTGTAGAGCCCCTCGCCGTGAATCGACTCGGAGTAGTTCTCGAGGATCCGGTCCTGCGGGATGTGGTGCTCGACGGAGACCTTCGTCCCCTCGTGGTGGCAGCGACCGCAGGTCGTCGGGACGTTGATCGTCGCCGCGGGAGAGTGGGGGTCGTTGACGGGCAGGACGCCGTGCGGCGGGCCGTGGCAGTCGGGGCAGCGCGCCGCGGTCTGGTCGCCCTTCGCTGCGGCGGATCCGTGGGCGCTCGCCCGGTAGTCCTTCGCCTGTTTGTCATGGCAGTTCGCGCAGTCGACGAGCTTCACGCCCGGCTCGTGCGGCAGGTCCTTGCCGGAGAGGGACGCGTGGCAGCCCACGCAGTCGACGCCGGCGTGCACCGACGAGGCGAGCTGCTTCTTGTCGACCGTGACCGAGATCGTGCGCCCCCCGCGCGTCCCTGTCATGCCCTTCTCGGCGTGGCACGCCAGGCAATCGTCGTTCGACTGCGCGAGCGCGGGCGAAGCGGCGAGGACCAGGGCGGCGGCGGCGAGGAAACGCGCCTTCACGCGAAGGGAAATGGTGAGGAAGGCAAAAACTCGGGACATGATGCTCCTTGCTCCGGGAAAGGGACCGGGCATTTTCGTTCATTTGCCCTTCCGGATCTCGCGAATTCGACACGCGCGCGGCGACTTGAGCGAGCGCAATTTTCGCGGTCCGGGCCGCTACTCGCGGCGCGGGCGGGAGGAAAAAAATCTTCCCGAGCGCGGGCGGCTTGAGCGAGAGCGAGAGAGAGCATTCCCTCGAGCGGGGCCGAGCTCTCTCGAGCAGGCGGGCGGCGCTGGGCGCTCACCGGCGCCTGGGGCAAATCACCCGTGGAGAGCCGCGGCTGGGGGGTCTGCCCCACCCCGCGCTATCGCTCCACCCTGAAAGGCATCGAGATTCCGGCTTGTTGCGTGGCGCCGCCCCGCGGATCGCTTCTTGCTCAACGTCGCTCGCGGCACGGGTCGCCCTGGGAGGGGGGCGACCCGCCCACGGGGTGGGCGTGGTTGGAGGGTGCCGTTCGATCCGCTCGTTTCCTCTCGATGGCGGTGAACGGAGCGCTCGTGTGTCCTGAGGGGGGCACGTGCGGGTGGTGTTTGCGACAGCGCCGGACCCGTCTGGCGCGATGGATCCGGCGGGACGATGGGTCCCGCTCGCGCTCGTCCATCTAGCGGGCGCCGCTCGCGCAGCGGGGCACGGCTGCACGATCCTCGACGCCGTCTCGCTCGGGCTCTCCCAGACGGACGCGGTGAGGCACCTCGCGGACGTCCGGCCGAACGTGCTCTGCGTCTCCGCGGCCACTGCCGGCTTCCCCTCGGCCCAGGCGTTCTGCCGGGCCGCCCAGGGGCTCGGGGTGACGACCGTCGTGGGCGGGACGCACGCCTCGTTCATGTACCCGGAGTTCCTGCCGCAGGGCGGCATCGACTTCGCGGTAGTCGGGGAGGGCGAGGAGACGCTGCCAGAGCTCCTCCACTGCCTCGAGGCCGGCGAGGACCCGTCGCGGATCGCCGGGATCGCCTTCCCGCTCGGCGGCCGCATCGTCCGCACGGCGCGGCGCCCTCGCCTCGCCACCCTCGACCCGCTCCCGAAGGCGTGGGACCTTCTCGACTGGAGCACGTACACGTGGGGGAACCGGCCAGGCTCGCGGCTCGCCGCGATCGTGACCTCCCGTGGCTGTCCGCGCCATTGCACCTACTGCTCCCAGGCGACGTCGGGGGAGGGCTCGTGGCGGCCGCGCTCGCCGGACAGCGTGGCGTACGAGATGTCCACGCTCCGGCGGGACCACGGCGCCGACGTGGTGGCGCTCTTCGACGAGGCGCCCACGGTCGATGCGCGCCGCTGGAACGCGATCCTGGAGCGCGTCGCCGAACTCGACCTCGGGGTGGAGTTGCTCCTCTGGAGCCGCCCCGAGGACGTCATCCGGGACGAGCGGGAGCTCCCGCGGTGGCGCGCCGCCGGGGTGGCGCATGTCGGGCTGTGCCGCGACGTGTCCGAGGACCGCCTCGCCGGTCGGGAGGCCGAGGTGTCGCTCGACATGGGGAGGCGAGCCATCGGGCTCCTGCGCGACCACGGGATCTCGACCGAGGCCAACTTCTGGCTGGGGTTCCCCGACGAGACCCCGGAGCAGATCGCCGCGCTCCGACGCCGCGCTCGCGAGTGGGACCCGGACATGGCGCACTTCCTCATCGTCGCGCCGCTGCCCTACACGCCGGCCTGGCGCGCGCTCGGCCCGCACGTTGCCACGCGCGACTACCGTCGCTTCGACCACCGCCAGGTGGTCCTGAAGACGCGCGCGATGACGGCCGAGCAGGTCCAGGCCGCGGCCGTCGCCTGCACCCGCAACTTCTACGTCGACAAGATCCGGCGCACCGACGCGGAGCCGCCCGCGGGGCGCCCCGGGAGCGCCTGGCGGGTGTACATCGCAGCTCCCTCCTTCCGCGATCGCCTGCTCGAAGGGGCGACCGAGGAGGAACGGGACGCGCTCGCGCCGAGGCCGCCGCCCGCGAAGGCCTGACCGCGGCGCAGGCGAAAGCCTGCCAAGATGGACCCGAATGGGTCAGGTGCTCTCGTCTGCGCGCGGGCATGCATAGCTTTCGCGAGAGCCGCGGTACTCGATGCGCCGGCGCAAGCCCTGCGCAGGCAATCCTATGTAACTACTTGAAGTTATGTGCGAATGGACGGCACGTTCATTGCTCGCCGTCGCGGCATGCTCGTCGCTGTCGGGGTGGACCAGAAGAGGGTCTGCGTGGCGGCCCGGGAGAAGCTCGCCGCCTCCGCGTCGGAACTCGCTGGAGTTGTGAGGGCCTACGGCCTCATCGACGGCGTCGACGAGGTCTTCGTGCTCTCCACCTGCTACCGAGTGGAGGTCTACGCCGCGACCGCCTGTCCCGCGGCGGCCGCGGCCGGGATCGGCGAGGCGCTTCGGGCGCGCTCGGGGGACCCGGACCTGCTCGTGTTCGACCTCCGCGGCGAGGAGGCCTTCCGCCATCTCGTCCGGGTCGCGGCGAGCCTCGAGTCCGGCGTGGTCGGCGAACCGCAGGTGCTCGGCCAGGTGAAGGAGGCATTCGGCCAGGCCCTCGAGTCCGGCACCGCGGGCAAGGAGCTCCGCGCGACGATGGCGCGCGCCCTCCAGGCGGCGAAGCGCGTGCGGGCGGAGACGTCGATCGGCCGGGCAGGCGTGTCGTGGGGGCACGCCGCCGCGAGCGTCGCGGAAAAGGTGCTCGGGCCGCTCGAGGGCCGGCGGGCGCTCGTGGTGGGCGCCGGCGAGATGGCGCGCCTCGCCGCGCAGCACCTGAGCGACCAGGGGGCGGAGATCACCGTCGTCAACCGCAGCGAGGACCGCGCCCGGGCCCTCGCCTCGGAGGTGGGGGGATCGGCTCGGCCCGCGGCGCGGCTCGGGGAGGAGCTCGAGAGGGCGGACGTGGTGATCGTGGCGGCGCCCGTCGCGCACCCTGCGCTCGCGCCGGCCGGAGCGGCGAAGCTCATGAGGCAGCGGCGGCACCGCCGCCTGCTCCTCGTCGACCTCGCGGTGCCGCGGGCAATCCCGGCGGACCTGGGCGGGCTCGACGGCTTCTACCTCTGCGACGTGGACGACTTGGCCCGCATCCAGCGCCAGGCGCAGGCCGAGCGGGCGAGCGCCGTCGACGCGGCCGAGCACATCGTCGACGAGGAAGTGGATCGCTACGCCCGCCACCACGCCGAGCGGCGCGCTGCCCCGCTCATCGCGGCCGTCCGCCACCAGGCCTCCGCCATCGCGCGCGAGGAGGTCGAACGCACCGTGAAGCGGCTCGGAGGCAACCCCGAGCTCGAGCGGCGCCTCGACGCGCTCGCCGGGGCGATCGTGTCGAAGCTGCTCCACCAGCCGAGTGTGTGCCTGCGCGAGGCGGGAACGGCCGGGGACGACGGCGCGGAGCTCATGAGCGCGGCCGCCCGCATCTTCGACGTCGGTACGGTCGCCGGCGGGCTCGACCGCGCAGGCTGAGCGACTTCACCCAGGTCTCGGAAAAGCTTGCGCCAATGGGGTGAGCCGCGCGAATACAGCGTGTGTTTGTCGTAACCCTAAAGGAGCATGCTCGCGAGCCTTTCCGGCCATAAGTGGGCGAAATGACCCATATCGCTCCGGATTCCAGGCGCGGAGGGCGCCGCATGGCGGTGGCTTGATCCTTGCCTAGTGGAACCGCGGCTCGCCATGGGGCACCTCCGAAACATCTGGAGCCGGCTCGACCGAAGCCTCCGCGCGCGCATCATCCTCCCGACGGCGATCCTCTTCGTGGCGACGCTCTCCACGATGGTCTACGCCGCCGTCCGCGCCTACGGACACGACCTCGAGAAGGTCCAGCGGGAGCGGGCCGAGCTCTTCGCGCGGTACGTGGCGGGAGGCGTGACCGAGGTCATGCTCCGCGGCCAGCCTTCGCAGGTCCCGGATCTGCTCGGCTTCATGAGGACGCACCGTGGCGACCTCGACTCCATCAGCCTCATCAGGCCCGACGGGCAGGTCGTGTACTCCACCGAGCCGGTGCTCATCGGGACGAGGCCCTGGACCTCTCGACAGCTCGACTTGTCCGGCGTCGTTCCGGCTCCGGGAGGCGACACCCGCCAGTACGCGGTGCTCGAGCCGATCTCCAACGCCGACGCCTGCACCGCCTGCCACGGGCCGGAGCGCAAGACGAACGGCTGGCTCGACCTCCGCTTCACGCGCGCTCCGGCCATCGCCGCGGAGAACGACCTCGCCCGCACCCTCGGGGTGTCGACGGGCGTGGCGCTCGTGTTCCTCATCGCGATCGCCTGGTGGCTCGTGGGCCGGGAGGCGGTTGTCCCCCTGAAGCGCCTCGTCGCCGCCATGCGACGGGCGGAGTCGGGCGACCTGGCGGTGCGAGCGGACGAGGGGCGTCCCGACGAGGTCGGCGTGGCCGCGCGGGGCTTCGACGCCACGCTCGCCGCGCTCCGACGGAGCCAGGCAGAGCTCGAGGCCTTCTACCGGGAGCGCATGGTGCGGGCGGACCGGTTCGCCGCCGTCGGCGAGATGGCGACCGGGCTCGCCCACGAGATCAAGAACCCGCTCGCCGGTCTCTCCGGGGCCCTCGAGCTCCTCGCCGAGGACCTGGGAGGGAATCCCCGCCAGGCGGACGTCGTCGGGGAGATGCGCCACCAGGTGGCGAGGCTCACGCACACGATGGAGAGCCTGCTCAGCTTCGCGCGCCCGCCGAAGGCGAAGCTGCGAAGCACCGACGTGAACGCGACGCTCGACAAGGTGCTCTTCCTGATCCGCCAGCAGCGCAGCAACGCCGCGCTCGTCGTCGACGCGCAGCTCGACCCCGGCTTGCCGGCGGTGCTCGCCGACCCCGGCCAACTGGAGCAGGTCTTCTTGAACATCTGCCTGAACGCCTGCCAGGCGATGGATGGGCGGGCGGGCAAGGCCGGGCGGCTCTCGGTGCGTTCGCGCCTCGCGGACGGCCACGTCTCGGTGGACGTCGAGGACAACGGCCCGGGCATCCCGGAGACGGTGCGACCGAACCTCTTCAAGCCGTTCTTCACCACCAAGCGCGAGGGGAACGGCCTCGGCCTCGCCATCTCGGCCCGCATTGTGGCGGAGCACGGCGGGCACATCGGGTACCGGTGCCCCGCCGCGGGCGGAACCGTGTTCACCGTTTCCCTGCAGCCCGTGCGCGCCGGTGCGGAGCGCGGGGCGACGGAGCACGCCGCATGAGCTCGACGCCGGCAAAGATCCTGGTCGTGGACGACGAGAAGCTCATCCGGTGGTCGGTGGGGGAGCGGCTGCAGCGCGGCGGCTACGAGGTGCTCTCGGCGGAGTCCGGAGAGGAAGCGCTCGAGGTCGTCGGGGCGCAGAGCCCGGACCTCATGCTCCTCGACGTTCGCCTGCCGGGGATCGACGGCCTCGCCACCCTCCAGCGCGCGCTCGGGCTCCAGCCCGAACTCGCGGTGCTCATGATGTCGGCGCACAGCACCGTGGACATCGCCGTCGAGGCGATGAAGCACGGAGCCATCGACTTCCTGGTGAAGCCCTTCCCGTTCCAGGCGCTCGACGCGGCGGTCGAGCGGGCCCTGGGGACCGCCCGGACCCGGCGCCAGATCGAGGCGCTCACCGCCGAGAGGCGGGGAGGGGCGGAGGCGATCGCCGCGCTGGTCGGGCGCTCGTCCGCCATGGACCAGGTGCGGACGATGGCGGCGCGCCTCTCCGGCAGCGACTCCACCACCGTGCTCATCGAGGGGGAGAGCGGCGCCGGCAAGGAGGTCGTGGCGCGCGCCATCCACTTCGGGAGCGCCCGCGCCGACCGCCCCTTCCTGCAGGTGAACTGCGCGGCGCTGCCGGAGCACCTGCTCGAGAGCGAGCTCTTCGGCCACGAGCGCGGCTCCTTCACCGACGCCCACGCCCAGAAGCGCGGTCTGTTCGAGACCGCGGAGGGCGGGACGGTCATGCTCGACGAGATCGGAGACCTCCATCCGGGCGGCCAGGCAAAGCTCCTGCGGCTGCTCGAGAACAAGACCTTCCGCCGGGTCGGGGGGGTCACGGAGTTGCGCGCCGACGTCCGCGTGCTGGCCGCCACCAACGTGAACCTGGAGGACCGCGTCTCCGAGGGGCGATTCCGGGCCGACCTCTTCTTCCGCCTGAACGTGGTTCGCATCCGCATGCCACCCCTGCGCGAGCACACCGAGGATATCCCGCTGCTCGCCGCGCACTTCATCGCCCGGTTCAACCAGGAGATGAAGAGGCAGGTGCGCGGGGTGAACGCGGTGGCGCTCGAGGCGCTTCAGGCCTACAGCTGGCCCGGGAACGTGCGCGAGCTGCGCAACGTCATCGAGCGCGCCTTCATCCTTCACGCGAGCGCGGAGGAGCTGCGGGCCGAGCACCTGCCCCCCGAGCTGCGCGGCGTCGCGTCGCCGGCGCGCCGGCCGGAGAAGGCATCCACCACCGTCCCCCCCGACGGGCTCGTGCTCGAGGACGTCGAGCGGAAGCTCATTCGGGAGGCGCTCGAGCGCGCCAACGGCAACCAGTCGCAGGCGGCCCGGCTGCTCGGCATCAGCCGCGACACGCTCCGCTACCGCCTGAAGAAGCACGGCATGGGGTGAGCCGGGGTCCGGCGCCGGCTCAGGGAGCGGGTACGGGGACTTCCGCCTCGAGCTCCCGCTCCATCGAGCGCAGGGCGTGGCGCAGCTTCTGGCGAGCGCGGAGCTCGAGCTGACGCGCCCGCTCTCGGGAGAAGCCGAGGTGGCTCCCGAGGTCTTTGAGCGTCTCCGGCCGCTCTGCCATCAGGCGGTGTTCCACGATGAACCGCTCGCGCGGGTCGAGGTGGCTCAACGCCTCGTTCACCTCGAGCGCGACGGAGCGCGCCTGCTCGGCGCTCGCGAGCTCCTCGTCCTGCGGAGGCAGGCCGCCGGCCAGGCAGTCGATGCGGGCAGTCCCGGTCTCGCCGAGGGGGGCGTCGAGCGACAGGTCGCGCCCCTCGAGGCGCTGCTCCATGTCGACCACGTCCTCTGGCTGGACGCGCATGCGCCGCGCGACCCGCTGGACGACGTCGACGCCGGCCCCGCCCCGCTCTGCCTCGCGGCGCGCACGCCCGAGCGAGAAGAACAGCTTGCGCTGCGATTGGGTGGTGCCCACCTTCACGAGAGACCAGGAGCGGAGGATGCAGTTCTGGATGTAGGCGCGGATCCACCAGACGGCGTAGGAGATGAGGCGGATCCCGAGTTCCGGGTCGAACTTCTGGACCGCCTTCATGAGCCCGACGTTCCCCTCCTGGACCAGGTCGGTGACCGGGACGCCGTAGGACCGGTATCCCAGGGCGACCTTGACGACGAACCGCAGGTTCGACGTCACGAGCAGATGCGCCGCCCGCGCGTCGCCCCGCTCGCGGAATTCGCGCGCGAGGCGCGCCTCCTCCGCAGCGGGGAGCAGCGGCAGCCGGCTGATCTCCGACAGGTATTGCTCCATCTGGGTCATGGCCGGTTCCCCCTAGTCACCCGTCTGAGCAAGTGGGGTGCCATCGTCCTGGGACAAAAAGAAATAGGCGCTTACAGGCCTTACGCATCGCGCTATGTCGGCCATTCTCCAGGTTGGCTTACATTTTTACAGTCATGCAGCAAAATCATTTAAGTTCAGCGTGTTGGGTTATTGAATTTTTTACCGTGCCGGGTGGAACGCCCCAAGTAGGAACGGCATCCGAACTTGCGGACCGCGCGGCCGAAGAACAATCTGCCCTTACACCATGAGCGACATCGGCCCGACCATCGCACCGGTTGAGGCCCGGGAGGAGTTGAGCGACCGGGCCAGCCACCTCTCGTACGTGGCGCACGAGGTCCGCAATCCGCTCGCCACGGCGCTCTGGAGCGCGGAACTCCTGACCCGCCTCTCCGCCGCGGACCGCGCAGGAGCGCGCGGCGAGAAGCTCGCCCGCATGTGTCTGCGCGCGATCGGACGCGTGAGGCGCCTCGTCGAGGACCACCTCCTCGCGGAGCGGCTCGACGTGGACGGCATTCCGATCGCCTTCGAACCCGTCGCGGTGGACGCGCTGCTGCCGCGGGAGGCTGCGGCGATCGGGGCGGCCGACCTGGCGCTCGACGTCGAGCCCGGCCTCGCCGTGGACACCGACGCCACCCTCGCCCGCCGCGCCGTCGAGGCGCTCCTCTGCGCGGCTGCGGAGGGGGGGGCGGCCGTCCGCCTGACGGCCCGGCGGTCGGGCCCGGCGGTCCGGATCCAGGTGGAGGGCGCGCCGGCGACGCCCTCGGACCTCGCCGACCGGCAGCGCGGCGACGCGAAGGACGTGGGCGGCAGCGCCCTCGGCCTCGGCGTCGCCCGGCGCGCCGCCGCCGCGCTCGGGGGTACGCTCTCCGTCGATCGGGGCGCCCTCGTCCTCGAGCTGCCCGCCATCGATCCGGCGCACGGCGAGCTGTAGCTCCAATGACGGCGCCGCACGTGCTGGTCGTCGAGCACGACCTCGATCTGCTCGACCTCATCTTCGACGTCCTCGACGCGGAGGGCTACCGGGTGAGCCGCGCCCGAACCGGGGCGGAGGCGCTCGAGAGCGCCCAGCGCGAGCGCCCCGACGTCATCCTCGTGGACGCGGGTGCCGGCGGCGCCGACGAGGGTGTGCGGAGCCAGCTGAAAGAGCGGGGGCTCGGGGACGTACCCCTCCTCGTCGTCTCCGGCGAGGGCGGGCCCCAGCGCGCAGCGCGGGCCGGCGCGCACGGGTTCTTGGCGAAGCCCTTCGACCTCGGGACCCTCATCGAGCAGGTCGCCTCCATGACAGCCCGCTGAGGGCGGGAGCGGGGCGACGCGCCCTGGCGACGCGCCCTTGACAGACAGGCGGTCCTCCGATACAAACCCGCGCTCTCCTTAGTCGTTTCGGCACGTCCTTCCCGGCCTTCGCGACGCGGGGCGGACCAATGCGAGGTGCAACCATGGCTACCGGTCTCTTGGGTCGCAAAGTCGGCATGACCCAGATCTTCAACTCCGACGGCGACTGCCTGCCGGTGACGGTGCTCGAGATGGGCCCGTGCACCGTCGTGAAGCGCAAGACGTCCGAAAAGGACGGCTACGACGCGGTCGTCCTGGGCTTCGGCGAGGTCTCCGAGAAGAAGGAGCGCCGCCTGTCCCGCGCGGAGGTGGGCGTCTTCAAGAAGGCCGGCATCCCGGTCTTCCGCCACCTGCGTGAGGTCCGCCCGAGGGACGCGAAGCTCCTCGGCGAGCTCAAGGCGGGCGACGTCCTCACCGTCGACAAGGTCTTCACGCTCGATCAGCACGTCGACGTGACGGGCGTCACGAAGGGGCGCGGCTTCGCCGGGGTCGTGAAGCGCTGGAGCATGAAGGGCGCGGCGCGGGACGCCTCGACGTCCCACGAGCACCACCGCCACGTCGGCGCGGTCGGGCAGCGCAAGACGCCCGGCAAGGTCTGGAAGGGCAAGCGGCTCCCCGGCCAGTACGGGGCCGACGTGGTCACCACGCAGAACCTGACCGTCGTCGGGGTCGAGCCGGGCGCGAACCTGCTGCTCGTGAAGGGCGCGGTGCCGGGCCACGCGGACGCGCTCGTGTACGTCGACACGGCGTCGAAGGGTCAGCCCCGTCCGAAGAAGAAGCAGGAAGTCCGCGAGCGCGCGAAGCCGAAGGTCTAGGCCGACGTGCCGGGGCGCCCTGCCGGGCGCCCCGGAGGCCGAGCCTAGTCGGGCTCGGCCTCGGTCAGGGTCACGGTCCCGCGCTTGCGGTCCCGCTCGAGCTTGTAGCGCGCGTTCGGGTCGAGCGCCTTCTTCCGCAGGCGGATGCTCTCGGGGGTCGCCTCGACGAGCTCGTCCTCGGCGATCCACTCGAGCGACTTCTCGAGCCCCATGTCCCGCGGCGGCGTGAGGATGATGTTCTCGTCGCGCCCCGCTGCGCGGATGTTCGTGAGCTTCTTCTCCCGGCAGATGTTGTACTCGATGTCGTTGTCGTGGGAGTGCTCGCCGACGATCATCCCGTTGTAGACCTTGTCGCCGGGCTTCACGAAGAGGGCGCCGCGTTCCTGCCCGTAGAAGCAGGCGTACGCGACCGCCACCCCCTCCCGATCGGAGACAATCGCGCCAGCCTGGCGCTTCTCGATGCGCCCCTGCCAGGGCTCGTACCCGTCGAACTGGGACGAGAGGATGCCCTCGCCCCGGGTGAGCGTGAGGAATTCCGAGCGGAACCCGATGAGGCCCCGGGCGGGCACGCGGAACTGCAGGCGGGTGCGTCCCGAGCCCAGGCGCTGCATGTCGACCATCCGCCCCCGACGAGGCCCGAGGGCGCTTGTCACCGGCCCGACGGCGTCGTCCGGGAGGTCGCAGACGAGCAGTTCCATCGGCTCGTGGACCTCGCCGTCGATGGTCTTGAGGACCGGCTCCGGATTCGAGACCGTGAGCTCGAATCCCTCGCGGCGCATGTTCTCCACGATCACCGCGAGCTGGAGCTCGCCGCGGCCGACGACCTTGAAGGCATCGGGTGTCTCGGTATCCTCGACGCGGATGGAGACGTTGCGGTAGGCCTCGCGGTAGAGGCGCTCGCGGATGTTCCGGCTCGTGACGTACTTGCCCTCGCGCCCCGCGAAGGGGCCGTCGTTCACCCGGAACACCATGGACATGGTGGGCTCTTCGACGCTGATCCGCGGCAGTGCCACCGGCGCCACCGGGTCGCACACCGTGTCCCCGATCCCGATCTCCTCGGCGCCCGCGATGCACACGATCTCTCCGGGGCCGGCGTCCTTCACCTCGGTCCGCTTCAGTCCGTCGTAGGCGTAGAGCCGGACGATCTTCGCCGGCACCACGCGCCCTCCCTCGCGGATGACGGCGATGGGGTCGCCCTCGCGGGCGAGACCCGACGCGATCCGCCCGATGGCGAGGCGCCCCACGTAGTCGTCGTAGTCCAGGTTGTCGACGAGCATCTGCAGGGTCTGGATGTCGCCCTCCGGGGGAGGCGGCACGTGTGTCAGGATGGCGTCGAAGAGCGGCTTGAGGCTCTGCGCCTCGAAGGCGCCCGCGAGCGTGTGGTCGGCCCGGCCTTCCCTGGCGATGCAGTAGAGGACGGGGAAGTCGATCTGGTGCTCGTTCGCGCCGAGGTCGATGTAGAGCGAGTAGACGAGGTCGAGGACCTCTTTCGCGCGCGCGTCCTGCCGGTCGACCTTGTTGATCACGAGCACCGACGGGAGCCCGAGCGCGAGCGCCTTGGAGAGCACGAAGCGCGTCTGGGGCAGCGGTCCCTCGGCGGCGTCGACGAGGAGCAGCACGCCGTCGACGAGGCGCAGGGCCCTCTCGACCTCCCCGCCGAAGTCGGCGTGGCCTGGCGTGTCGACGATGTTGATCTTCACCCCCTGCCAGGTCACCGCGGTGTTCTTGGCGAGGATGGTGATCCCCTTCTCGCGCTCGAGGTCGTTCGAGTCCATCACCCGGTCGACTACCTGCTCGTTGGCGCGGAACACGCCCGCCTGCCGGAGCATGTAGTCGACGAGGGTCGTCTTGCCGTGGTCGACGTGGGCGACGATGGCCACGTTTCGGATGCGATCGCGGGGAATCATGGCAGCGAGGAGGCGGGGCGCGTCTCATATCCGCCCGGCGCGGCGCGGGCAAGCGGAAAGGGGAGCCTTGGGGCCGCGGCCGGCGGGGTGCTAGCATGAGCGCCGGTCAGCGGGAGCGATGGCGCACGTCATACTCTTCGTCGACGACGAGCCGGCGATCCTCGACCTGCTCCGGGAGCAGTTCCCGGCCGCGCTGGGGTTCGAGCCCCTCACCGCCGGGAGCGCCGAGGAGGCGCTCGTCGTTCTCGCCCGCCGGCCCGTCGATCTCCTCGTCACCGACCAGCGGATGCCCGGCATGCGGGGGGTGGAACTCGTCGCCCAGGCGAGGGACCTCCAGCCGGACCTCACCGCCATCCTCCTCACGGCATTCACCGAGCCGCAGGAGATCGTCGACGCCATCAACGTCGGCCACGTCTTCCGCTACGTCACGAAGCCCTGGCGGGTGTCCGACCTTCGCCAGACGGTCCAGTCGGCGCTCGAGCGGGTGGCGCTGCGGCGCGACAAGACCCGGCTGGTCGCCGAGTTGGAGCGGCGCCTCGCGGCGCTCCGGACCGCCTCCGACATCGCCCGCGACGTCGGGGTGGCGGCGGCGCCGGAGGTCCTCGTGGAGCGCCTCCTCGGGCGGCTGCCCGACGTCGTGCCGTGCGACCTCGCGGCCGCTCTCGTCGCCCCCGACGAGGGGCCTGCCGTACTCGTCCTCGACAGCGGTGGCGCGTCGGAGGCGACGCTCATCGGCCTGGAGGAGGAGCTCGCGGCTGCCTGGGAGGAGCGCGGCGGGCGCCCCGTCGCCAGGCGCGGGGTCCGCGTGCGGGTGGTGGCGCGGCCCGGAGGCCGGGCCGCCCCCGCCAGGCGTTCGCGCCTCGTCGTGCCGCTCGAATCCGGTGGGCGGATGGTCGGGCTCCTCCTGCTGAGCAGCGCCCAGGATGACGCGTTCGGGGAGGGGGACGCCCGCGTCCTCGATCTGCTCGCGAACGAGCTCGCCGAGTCGGTGCGGGTACTCGCCGCGAAGGTCTCCGAGGAGCGGCGACGCCTCGAGCGCGTCGTCGAGTGCATGGCCGACGGCCTCCTCTTCGCGGATGCGAACACGGAGGCGGTGATCGCGAATCCCGCCGCCCGCCGGATGCTCCGAGCCCCCGAGGGCCAGGAGCTCACGGTCCGGTGGCTCAAGGAGACGCTCAAGTTCTATCCCTTCGACCTCGTGCGCGGCCTCGCCCAGGGCGGCGCCGCCCCGGCACTCGTGACCGAGGAGCTTCGCATCGACGAGAGGGCGCTCTCGTCGATCGTGTCGCCGGTCACCGACGGGGACGGCCGCCTCGCCGGGGTCGCCGTGGCGCTGCGCGACGTCACGGACCAGCGCCGGGCCGACGAGCAACGCCAGGAGTTCGTCCAGATGATGAGCCACGAGCTGCGCACCCCGCTCACCGCCATCACCGGGGCGCTGCAGCTCGTGCTCGACGGGCACGCCGGCGAGCTCCCGTCAGCGCAGCGTCGGTTCCTGGAGATGGCGCGGGCCTCGGCCGATCGCATCAACCAGCTCGCCGACGACCTGCTCGACGTGGCGCGCTCGGAGAAGGGGAGGCTCGAGCTCCACCACGAGGTCGCCTACCTGGACGAGCTGGTGCGCATCGCGGTCGAGCACTACAGCGCGGCTGCGGCGGAGAAGGGCCTCGACCTGACGGTGTCCCTGCCCGTCGGACCGGTGAGGGCGTTGGCCGATCCCGTCCGCCTCCAGCAGGTGCTCTCGAACCTGCTCACGAACGCCGTGAAGTTCACGCCCGAAGGCGGCCAGATCCGCGTCGCCCTGTTCCGGCCGGCTGCCGTGCAAGGGTACACGGGCCTCTCCGTCTGGAACAACGGGGAGCACATCCCGTGCGAGGACCTCGAGCGCATCTTCGAGAAGTTCGAGCGCTCGCGCAGCGACCGGAACCGGAGGGTTCGGGGGTCCGGGCTGGGCCTCGCCATCTGCCGCGGCATCGTCGAGGCGCACGGTGGCCGGATCTGGGCGGAGAGCGCGCCGGGCAAGGGCGTGCGCTTCGTGCTCGGGCTCCCCCCGCAGCCGGGCGAAGAGAAGGGGACGGCGAAGCGTCCGCCGCCAGGCGCCGCGCGCCTGCCCCCGCCGCTCGTGCTCGTGGCCGACGACTTCGAGGCCACGGTCGCCGTCAAGGCAGCGCTTCTCCGCCGCGGAATCGCGTGCGAGGCCGTCGCAGCCGAGGAGCTGCCGGCACGGGTTGCGCGGCTCCGCCCTCGGCTCGTCGTCATCGACCCGTCGTCGGGCCCGTCCGCGGCGGCCGTGATCGCGTCCTTCGCCGCCGCCCGAGCCGAGCACGAGGTCCGGCTCCTCGTGTTCTCCGGCCCGGAGAGCCGTGAGCTCGCCTTCGGCCTCGGCGCACGGGGGTTCCTCGCCAAGCCCTCATCGGAGGAGGACCTCGTAGCGGCCGTCGAGGCCCAGCTCGCCGACGAGCCCCGGACGGGCCGACGGGTCCTCGTCGTGGACGACGACCCCGCCATCCGGGTCATCTGCCGGGAGACCCTCGCCGCCCGGGGGCACGAGGTTCTCGAGGCGGAATCCTGCCGGGAGGCGGTCCGAGTCGTGCGGGAGCGCAGGCCGCACCTGCTCGTCATCGACGTGAGCTTGCCCGACGGCGACGGTTTCTCGCTCCTCGAGAGCCTGGGGCGCGAGCGGGAGACGGAGGACTTCGGGGCGGTGTTCGTCACCGCGCGGGGCGAGATCGCGGACAAGGTCCGCGGCTTTCGGCTCGGAGCGGACGACTACCTGGGCAAGCCCTTCGAGCCGAAGGAGCTCGCGGCCCGCGTCGAGGCGGTGCTTCGGCGCCGGCAGGCGGCGCAGTCCGTGTCGCCGGTGACGAGGCTGCCGAGTGGCCCGGCGATCGACGAGGAGGTGGAGCGACGCCTCGCGTCCCGCCAGCCGTTCGCCCTGTGCTATGTCGACCTCGACGACTTCAAGGCTTACAACGACCACTACGGCTACGCGAAAGCGGACGGCCTCATCCTGCAGACGGGGGACCTCATTCGCCGCGTCGCGCGCGAGACCGGGGGGGAGGGTGCCTTCGTCGGTCACGTGGGGGGCGACGACTTCGTGCTTGTGACCGACGCGGACCGGGCCGATCGGACGTGCCGGGAGGTCGTCGCGGCCTTCGACCGGCTCATCCCCCTCTACTACGAGCGGGAGGATCGCGAGCGCGGCTGGATCGAGGCTGAGGATCGCTTCGGCGTCCGCCGCCGCTTTCCGCTGATGGGAATCTCCGTGGCGGCCGTCTGGGCGCCGCCGGGACGCTACGACGGGCACGAGGCGATCTCCCGAGCCGCGGCGGAGCTCAAGAAGCGGGCGAAGGCGGTGCCCGGCAGCGTGTACATGAGGGACCTGCCCGGCGAAGGGGTGACGCGATGGAACCGAGGATAGGGCTCCACCACGTTGCGCTGCGATGCCGGGATCTCGAGCGGTGCGAGCGCTTCTACCGGGAGGTGATCGGCCTGGAGGTCCTGCGCCGTTGGCCGGCGGACGGCGGCGGCGATCGGAGCGTGTGGCTCGCCCTGGACGGAGGCCGGGGGTTCCTCGCGCTGGAGCGCGCGGAGAGCGAGGGAGGCGGGCAACCCGCCGACGCCGCGCCGGCCGGCTGGCACGTCGTCGCCCTCTCGATCTCGCGCCGCGACCGCTCGCGCTGGGAGGACCGCCTTGCCGGGCTCGGGGTGGAGATCGACCGCAAGACCCAGTGGTCGCTCTTCCTGCGGGACCCGGAGGGGAACCGCCTCGCGCTCAGCCACTGGCCGGAGGCCTCATGACCTTCGCGCGGCGCCGGTACGGAAGGGACAACTACCTCTACCTCCTCGCGGTGGGAGGCGACGCGGCCCTCGTCGACCCTGGCGATGCGGACGCCGCCCTCGCCCTCGTCGGCGAGCAGGCCGTCCGGCCGAGGTGGGTCCTCCACACCCACGGCCACCCCGACCACACCGGGGGAAGCGATCGGCTGAGAAAGGAACTCGGCGTGACCGTGCTCGGGCACGAGGCCGACGCCGAGCGCTTTCGTCCCGACGTGTTCGTCGAAGCAGGCGCGGATCTCGAACTCGGGACGCTGCGCATCCACGTCCACCCCGCGCCGGGACACACCCCGGGGTCGGTGCTCTACGAGTGGTCCGGCCGGCTCCTGACGGGGGACACGCTCTTCTGGGGCGGCTGCGGGAACTGCCGGCACGGCGGTGACGTCGGTCGCCTGGCGGAGACCTTCCTGGGGGTGTTCTCGTCGCTCGACCCATCGCTCGAGATCCACCCCGGGCACGACTATGCCGAAGCGAACCTGCCCTTCGTGCTGGCCCTCGAGCCCTCGAACCGCGCAGCGGCCGGGAGGTACGCCGCGGTGCGCGCGGCGAGGGCCGGGGGGATCGAGCCGGAAGCGACGGACCTGGGCGAGGAGCGGCTCGTGAACCCGTTCCTCCGCGCGGGGACGAATGGTGTGCGGGAGGCCCTGGAAGGGCTGGGGCGCTCTGCGGGGAGCGCCCGAGAGGCGTTCGCGGCGCTGCGCGCGCTCCGCGACGACTGGAGTACGGGTCGCTCTCCGTGACGGCCTGCTAGGATGCCGGGGGGAGGTCCGAGATTGCGGGTCGCCACCATCCCGAACGCGATCACCGGCCTTCGGGTCGTCCTCGCGCCGGTCTTCCTGTGGCTCTATGCGACCGGAAACACGGATCGCGCCCTCGCGGCCTTCCTCGCGGCGGCGGCCACCGACGCGCTCGACGGCCTCGCCGCGCGCCTCCTCGATCAGAGGTCGGCTCTGGGCGCGGTCCTCGACGCCGCTGCGGACAAGCTCCTCCTGGCGTGTGCGCTCGTGGCACTTGCGTGGCGCGGCCAGTTGCCGTGGTGGCTGCCTGCGCTCGTCGTAGGGCGGGACGCCCTTCTCTCGGTCGGGGCGGCCTTCCTTGCAGCGACCGACCATCCGATGGAGATCTCGCCGACACGCCTCGGCAAGTACGCGACGGCGGTCCTCGCGGCAGCGATCGTCGTGGCCCTCGCCGCCGAGTTCGGGGGCGTGGCGCGCGACAAAGCTGCGCCATGGGTGGCCGCGCTCGGGTTGCTCGCGAGCCTCCTCGTCGTCGCGAGCACGGTCCAGTACGCGTACTACTTTGTCCGTGGCATTCGATCGAACCGGCGGGAAGCTGGCTCCAGCTAGAAAAAGGCGACTGGCGGCGCTACGTTGGGCACGGCCGAGCCGTTGACAGGCCGGCGACCAGCGAGTAAAACCGCCCCGCTTCGCCGGTACGAAGGCCCGTAGCTCAGTGGTAGAGCACTACCTTGACACGGTAGGGGTCGGCAGTTCAATCCTGCCCGGGCCTACCAGAATTAGAGCTAGTATCGCTGGGTGGTTAGCCTAGTAGGCCGACCGCCCTTTTCGTTGACACCCGGCGCCAAAAACGTCCGCGAGGCTACTTTTCGGGCTACTTTTCTCGGTCCCGGGCGGGGTCTTCTAGGCCCAACAGGGACATGAATGGCACGTGTGGTCGGGCCGTCGACCTGACGTGGGCGTCATGGCCGGGGCACCCGACAAACTCTGTGCCGCCCGCCCTCAGGGGCTGTTCCGGTGTTCCGGTCCACGGCGAGGAGGGGGGACCATGAGTAAACTCGCGACCGCCATACTCGGCGTGTGCCTCGGCGCGTGCGGAGGCTCTGAGGCAAGTTCGTCCTGCGCATCGGTCCAATCGGGCGACTACCGCTGCATGAATGGAGTGGAGCAAACCTGCAATGGGGCGGAATGGCTCGATTGCCTCTATCCGCCCGGTCAGTATGCCCCACCGTACTCCACCACCGGGACGCCTGACACGCCGGTGCCTTGCTCGGTGTTCGCCACGTCACCCACGGGAGCCTGTTACTCCTGCGTAAGCAGTGGAATCTTCGTTGTGTGTAACTACGTGAACGACTGAACGAGAGACGGGCGTCCCCGACACCCTCGCGACGATCCGCAGAATCGCGGGCCCGAGTCGCGTTCACAACCGGGCGCACATGCCCTCCCTGGCTGCCTGGCCTACGGCGACACGCGCGACAGCGCGGTGGCGCGCGTCGCGGCACTGGCGCTCCGCGTCCTGGCGAACGAGATCGAGGGGGGAGCGCCCGGCCGCCGACCTCGCCGTCTCGTCCCGGCACGCCGCCTAGAGGTCGTCGGGGCGGAGCCCCGTCCTCTACGCGATGCGAGCCAGCATGCGCGGCCCGAGCTGCTCGCCGGGGGTCGGGACCGCGCGGGTCGAGTCCAAACCCCAGGGGGGACTGGCCGACGACACCAGCGTGCCCACTCTTTGAGTGGACGGTGGAAAGGGGGGTGCCGAATGCTGCGCTACGCCTTGTTGTTGGCAATGGCGAGCGTCCTCGGCGGGTGTATCGGCGTGCAGGTTGGCACGAAACCGACGAGTAAGACGTATGAGTTCGCAAGCTACTCGATAGATGTCCCGGGTGACGAATGGGGAGTCGGGGAGGTTGATTCCAGCGCGGAGCGGGTCGAATTTCTTCACGCTTCGTATGCCTTCATGGCCGGAACGGTAACGTCCGAGACCAAACTGGGCGTCTTCAGGGTGCAACCGGACAACTGGTCGTGGAGCGATGAGGAAACGGCCAACGCCTACCGAGACGAGATGCAGCGGTCCATCGCGAAGGAGGCAGGACAGCACGCCTACGAAGTGAAGGACATCCGCCGAGGCGTGACGGAAATCGCCGGCAAGAAGCTGTACACCATGAGCTTCGAGGGGGGCGTCGGGAACTGGTTCGTCGGTGGACAGGGATACACGACGTTCCTGTACCTTTACTTCCCGTCCGATTACGAGCGACGCCACGCCTTCTACGTCTTCGCCCTGTCGACGACGTCGGTGAAGGGTTCGATCTACTCGGAGTCTCCTAACGTGAAACTCGTCGGGCCCTTTGTCTCGAGCTTCAAGCTCAAGGAGTTGCCGCCTCCGTAGCTTTGACGAAGGGGTGAAATTGCGCCTGGGCGCTCGCGTGCTCGGGCGAGCGTCCGGTGGTCACGCCCATTCCAGCCTGCTCATCCACGTGCCGCACGGCCGCCGTCTCGCGCTCCGGATCGGCCGCGCCATCCAACTTCAGCCGGGCCGCGGTCTCGGCAACCATGACGAGGGCGCAGGCATCGGGCTGGTGTCAGGAAGCCGGGTTCCTCCTGTCCTTGGTGGAGAACCACCCGGCCACGCCACCCGCGTGGGAACAGGAGACCCCATGAACCGCAGGAACGAGAAGAGCTCCCTTCGCCGACTCACCGATGATCAGATGACGGCCGTCGCAGGCGGACAGTGGAAGCTGACGAACCCCACGATACCGGGAAGCCACATCCTGAGCCGGCCAGGCTACAGGGGCCCGACCCTCGAGCCACCGTCGGGCTCCATCGCGCAGGGCGACACGCTCGACAACACGTTGACGGAAAACGGCCTACCCTGAGAGCAGCGCTGTCTCCGGAGTCGAACCCCGGGAAGCTCGAGGGCTTCCTGGGGTTGTTCGTATTCTGACCCGCTTCGCCGGCGGTCGGCAGACGACGACACCGAGAGCGGCCATCCCCCGGCGTCCGCTCGGCCTGTCGAGTGCAGGCGGAAGCCGCGTCCGCGGTGCGGGTTGCCGTTAACCACCTCGCGGCTCCTGGGTCTCGGCGGTGGGCGCGAGTCGACGCGGAGGTTGGGAACTCGATTCCCTCCGGGGTATCTCTGCTTCGACAGCGCCCGCCACCAAGGGCGGGTCCTGCGGGGCGCGGATGCCCTGCGGGGCCTCAGCGCGATCAGGTGCCCGCGTGCGAATGCGCCCTTCGGAATGGCAGTCATTTGGGGTCGGCGTCGTCGTACCGCCCCGGTGGGGGTGGCGGGCGTCTCGGAAGCCCCTGTCGTCGTCTGCCGGCGGACCTGGCGCATGCATGGAATCCTCGCCAACGTCGCATTTGTCCTCGCGACGTCCGCGACGTGCAACGGCGTCGGAGGGGCCAGCCAGAGGGACTCAGTGCCGCGGGGCCTCTGAGCTACCTGCTCGCCGAGGCGCATGCCGAGATGGGGCGCGTCCCCGAAGCGAGTCCCTCCGGGTGGCGTAGCGTCTGCACGCTCAACTGCTCGGGCGGGCGCCGTGCCGTCGCGACCCGGGCGATGACCGGGCGCATGCCCGTGCGGGACGCCTGCGCGTACCTGGGCGACGTCGCCCGCCAGGCGGTCGGCGCCTCGTTTCAACTGGACGCGGTCACCTGCGAAGGGTGCTCGTCCTGGGAGCCGTGGGATTGGGGAGGCGCCCGAGCCCGAGCCGCGCCAGCGGGGCGACCCGGCCCGGTGACGCCTCCTCTCGCCGAGGCGGCGCCCCTGCGGCGCCGTCCCCGTGCACCCGTCAGCGGCAGGTCAGGGGTTCAAAGGGACGGTCGGCGATCTTCTCGCGCGAGGTCCGTCAGGACCTGTGCTAGCGTGCCGGCCCCGTGCGCAGACTCGAGCCATGGATGCCGCTTGCAGGGCGCGACCGAGCCGAGGCGACCGCCAAGCGGACGGAACCGGATAGCGTTGCCCTGCGGCGTGGGACAGCCGGGATGAGGTTCCCTGCCGAGGCCAACAACCGAGAGGGGTGTCGATGCGGGTGATGAAGACCCCGGCTGCGACGGCTTCGCTCGTCGCTCTCGCAGCGCTTGCCGCCTGCTCGTCCTCGACGAGCAGCGGCTCCGGCGAGAGCGCCGTCGTGTGCAGTGCCAACAACTGGTGTCCGGAGAACCCCCTCTCGCAGGGCAGCCTCCTCTCCGGGGTTTGGGGAAGTTCCGCCGACGACGTCTGGGCGGTCGGTTACGCGGGCGCGATCGTGCACTGGACCGGCAATGGCTGGACAGGCATGACGAGCAACACCTCCTACGGCCTCACCGCGGTCTCGGGCACGTCCGCGAACCAGGCCTGGGCGGTTGGGGTGGGAGGCACGATCGTCGCCTGGAACGGGACGGCCTGGACCCCCGCCTCGAGCGGCACGTCCGCCCTGCTCCTCGGGGTCTGGGCGGACACGCCGACGGATGCGTGGGCGGTGGGGTACGGGGCTCTCGTACACTGGAACGGAAGCGTCTGGGCGAACGTGGCGCCAGCCGGCACGACCACGGTCTACGCGGGCGTCTGGGGTAGCTCGGCGAGCGACGTGTGGACGGTGGGGTCGGAAGGCACCATCGCGCACTGGGGCGGCAGCGCCCCGTGGTCGAGCGTTCCAAGCGGCACGGACGAGGCCTTGTCCGCGGTGTGGGGGAGTTCGTCGACGGACGTCTGGGCGGTGGGGGCGGCCGGGACGATCCTCCACTGGGACGGGACGGCCTGGTCGAGCGTGCCAAGCGGCACGAGCGAGGTCCTCACCGCGGTCTGGGGCAGTTCGTCGAATGACGTCTGGGCCGTCGGGTACTCTGGGACGGTCCTGCACTGGGACGGCGGCGCGTGGACGACCGTCTCGAACGGCGTCACGAGCTCCCTGAATGGGATCTGGGGAAGCGCGTCGAACGCGGTTTGGGCCGTGGGGGCGGCGGGCGCCGTGCAGTACTGGGACGGCGCCGGGTGGACCAGCCTGGCGGGCTGGACGAGCTACCCGCTCACCAGCCTCTGGGGCAGCTCCAAATCCGACGTCTGGGCCGTCGGGGACGCGGGCACGGTGCTCCACCAGGGAGGCGACGGCTGGGTGCTCGTCGCGAGCGCGACGACCGCCTCGCTGGGCGCCGTCTGGGGAAGCGCCACGACCAACGCGTGGGCGGTCGGGGAAGGCGGGACGGTCGTCCACTGGGACGGCAACAACTGGTCGCAATCGTCGAGCGGGACGACGAACCGGCTCTACGGCGTCGCGGGGAGCTCGGCGACCGACGTCTGGGCGGTGGGAGCTTTTGGCACCATCATCCACTGGGATGGAAGCGCTTGGTCGGCGGTCTCGTCGAGGGTGTCGGCCTCCCTGTACGCCGTGTCGGCGGACGCCGCCGATGACGCCTGGGCCGTCGGGGATTACGGGACGATCCTCCACTGGGACGGGAGCGCCTGGTCGACCTCCACGAGCGGGACGACGTGGCCGCTCTACGCGGTGTGGATCAGCCCGGCGGGAGACGCGTGGGCCGTCGGGGGCTACGGGACGATCCTCCACTGGACCGGTTCGGCCTGGGTCGCCACGTCGAGCGGGTTCACGAACTGGCTCTACGGGGCATGGGGAAGCGCGGCGAGCAACGTCTACGTTGTCGGTACCCTCGGCGCCATCCTCCACTGGAACGGGGCATCCTGGTCGACCCAGGCGAGCGGCACCGCGAACCTGCTCTTGGCCGTGTGGGGAAGCTCCGCGAGCGACGTGTGGACGGTCGGAGACAAGGGGACCATCCAGGTCCAGAGCCAGCCCCAGCCCCAGTAGGCGGTGCGCCCCCGCGCGGCGCACGGTCCGCGGACGCGCCCGCGATTTCAGCGTCACCTCACACCGGTCGTCCTCGCGGACGACGACCCTGCAAAGGGTCGAGAAGGTCTTCTGCGCGAGTGCCTCGTCTCCTGCCGGGGCGCCGGCGGTGGCGAAGCGCACCTTGGGGTGGGTCGCAGGGTTCTATCGCACCCGGCGCACGGCAGCGGCCTCCGGGCTTCCCTCGGCGGAACGAAGGCTTAAGGGGCTCGCCATGTGGCACGAAGCGTGAAAACCGGGAAGGGGATGACGTTCGACCGCTTTCCGCTCCGCAAGAAGGTCCTCGTCGCCGGGTTGGCTCCTGCGGCGGTTCTCGTCGTCCTCTTCGTCGCAGTGCTGCTCGCCGTGAGCGGGCGGGTGTCGTCGTCCGTTCGCAGCAGGTTTGGCGCGAGCGCGGACGAGCGGCTCGGCCAGGCCGCGCTCGACCTTCGTACCCTCGCGGAGGTGTCGCACGTGGAGCTCTCGCGCCGCGTTGCGTCGGACCTCGACGTCGCGAAGGACGTGGTCGCGCGAAGCGGGGGCCTGGGCCCGGGCAGGGAGCGTGTCGTCTGGGAAGCCGTGAACCAGTTCGACAAGTCCAAGCGGTCGGTGGAGCTCCCCAAGATGGTCGCCGGTAGCACCTGGCTCGGGCAGAACCGGGACCCCGCGAAGCCCACGCCGGTGGTCGACGAGGTGACACGCCTCGTCGGGGGAACGGCGACGGTGTTCCAGCGGCTGGACGCCGACGGCGACATGCTGCGCGTCGCCACCACCGTCCGCAACGCCCAGGGCGCGCGAGCGGTCGGGACCTACATCCCCGCCACGAACCCGGACGGCCGCCCCAACCCCGTCGTCAGCCGCGTTCTTCGCGGCGAGCGCTTCGTCGGCCGGGCCTTCGTGGTGGACGCCTGGTACCTCACTGCTTACGAGCCCCTGCGGGATTCCTCCGGAAACGTCATGGGGATGCTGTACGTCGGGATCCGGCAGGACTCGCTGGAGAGCATCCGCGCCGCGTTCGCCGGGCTCAAGCTCGGGGCCACCGGTCACGCCTACGTGCTCGGCGGAAAGGGCGCCCAGCGAGGCCAGTACGTGATCGCGCCTCCCGGCGCGAAGGACGGCGAGGCGATGTGGGACGCGCGCGACGCGCAAGGCTCCGCGTACGTCCAGGAACTCGTCTCGAAGGCTCTCTCGCTGAAACCGGGCGAGCATTTCGAGAGGCGCTGGCAGCCGGCCGGCAAGGCAGGGGAGAGCCCGGGCGAGCGCGCCCTGGCGGTCGCCTACTTCGAGCCCTGGGACTGGGTGATCGTGGCCGAGATGGACCAGGCGGAGATCGGAACGCCCGCCCGGGAGGTGGCCGCGACGGTCCGGCTCGCGGCGCTCGTCGCGCTCGCGATCGCGTTCGTCCTCCTCGCCTGGATGGCGCTCGCGGTCCGCCGCGTCGCCGCACGCATCGCCGCACCTGTCGAGGAGATGGCCGGCGTGGCCGAGCGGATCGCCCGCGGGGACGTGCGGCAGACCGTGTGCCACCGCGGAGAGGACGAGGTGGGCAGGCTCGCCGAGGCCTTCCGGGGGACGGTGGCTTACGTGAACGAGGTCGCACGGGGAGCCCGGGCGATGGCCGAGGGCGATCTCTCGGTCGAGCTGAAGGCGCGGTCCGAGGCGGACGAGCTCACGCGCCACTTCCGGGAGGCGCAGGCGGTGCTCCGCGAGCTTCTCGCCGAGACGAGCCGCCTCGCCGAAGCGGGGGTGGAGGGACGTCTCGAGGCACGGGCCGACCCGGCGCGCTTCAGCGGGGCTTACCGCGACCTCGTCGTCGGCATGAATGCCACGCTCGAGGCCGTGACCGGGCCGCTCGCGGCCGCCGCGGAGGCCCTCGACCGCATCGCGCGCGGGGACGTGCCGGACCCCATCCGGGCGCCCTGGAAGGGCGACTTCGCGCGCGTCGAGGAGAGTCTGAACCGGTGCATCGCCGCGATCCGACTGCTCGTCGCGGATGCGGGGGCGCTTGCGAACGCAGCGGTCGCGGGCGACCTGAAGGTGCGCGCCGACGCCTCCCGCCATGGCGGGGACTTCCGGCACATCGTGGACGGCGTGAACGGGGCACTCGACGCCGTGACCCGTCCGCTCTCCGCCGCGGCGGCCCATCTGCACCGCATCTCGCTCGGCGAACTCCCCGAGCACGTGGACGGCAGCTTCCCGGGCGACTTCGGCGAGGTCCGAGGGAGCCTCGAGCGCTGCGTCGCGGCCATCCGCCTGCTTGCTTCGGACGTGCGTGCACTCACCGCGGCCGCCGTCGAGGGCACGCTCTCGGTCCGGGCCGACCCCGCGCGCCACGCCGGCGAGTTCCGCACGGTGGTCGTTGGCGTGAACGCGACGCTCGACGCAGCCATCGCGCCGGTCCAGGAAGCGCGACGCGTGCTGGAGCGCATCGCGGCGCGCGACCTCTCGGCGCGGGTGGAGCGCGACTACCGGGGCGAGCACGCCCGGATCCGCGACGCCGTGAATTCCACGGGCGCGGCCCTGGAGGAGGCCATCGGCCAGGTGTCACGAACCGCCGACCAAGTCGCGGCCGCGGCCGCGGAGATCGCGTCGTCGAGCAGCATGATCGCCTCCGGTGCGAGCGAGCAGGCCACCGCCGTCCAGGAGACCACGCAGCGCCTGGAGTCGCTCGCGGCGTCGGCCCGGGGCGCGGCGGACGATGCGGACCAGGCCGCGGCGATTGCGGCCGCGGCGAGCGCGGCGGTAGAGCGCGGCTCGGAGTCCGTTACGGCGCTGCAGCTCGCGATGGGCCGGGCGCGGACCTCGGCGCAGGGGACGTCGCAGATCATCAAGGACATGAGCGAGATCGCCTTCCAGACCAACCTGCTCGCGCTCAACGCCGCCGTCGAGGCGGCGAGGGCGGGGGAGGCGGGGCGAGGCTTCGCGGTCGTCGCCGAGGAGGTGAGGGGCCTCGCCCTGCGCTCCAAGGAGGCGGCGGCGCGGACCGAGTCGCTCATCCGCGAATCGCTCGCGCAGGTCGGGGCGGGCGCCCAGACGGGCGAGCGGGTCGCGGGGGTGCTCCGCGAGGTGTCCGAGTGCGTTGCACGCGTGACCGGGGTGGTCGGCGAGATCGGGCAGGCGGCGACCGCGCAAGCGGCCACCGTCGACGGCGTGGGGCGTGCCCTCGGCCAGGTCGACCAGGTCACCCAGACGAACGCGGCGAGCGCCGAGGAGACGAGCTCGTCCGCCGAGGAGCTCGCCCGCCAGGCGGAGAACCTCGCGAAGATGGTCCGGAGCTTCCGGACTCGGGCGGATGTGATCGGGGCGGAGGTGCCCGCCCCCGATCGGAGCACGGTTCGCCCGGCCACGCGCGCCTGACGATGCGGCTCATCGGCCTCGCGTTGGGATCGCACCTCGGAGGTGCCGATGGGCACGGTCCTGATCCTCGTCGGGCCGGAGTACGAGGACCTCGAGGTCTGGTACCCGAAGCTGCGCCTCGAGGAGGCGGGCCTCGAGGTCAAGCTCGCAGGGCTCGGCGAACGGGAGTACCGCGGCAAGCACGGATACCCGTGCAGGGTCGACGGGCACGTCCGCGATTTCCCGGCGGCGGGTCTCGCGGGCATCGTCGCCCCGGGCGGCTGGGCGCCCGATCGGCTGCGCCGCGACCCCGAGGTCCTGCAGCGAGTGCGAGAGGTCCACGCGGGGGGCGCGATGGTCGCCACGATCTGCCACGGCCCCTGGGTGCTCGTCTCCGCCGGCATCGTCCGGGGTCGCCGCCTCACCTCGACCGCGGGGATCAGGGACGATCTCGTGAATGCCGGGGCGGAATGGGTGGACGCGCCCGCGGTCGTGGACGGGAACATCGTCTCCTCGCGTACGCCGGCCGACCTGCCCGCGTTCGGGAAGGCGATGCTCGGCGTCCTGGCCCCGCGGCGCTAGCCAGCGCGGCCCTGACGCCGCGGGGATCGAGGAGGCCGATGACGCGAGGATCGGGGCCTGGGAGCGCGCACGTCGCCCTGCTGCGCGGGGTGAACGTAGGGGGGCGGAACAAGCTTTCGATGGGGGAGATCGCGAGCGCGTTCGAGGACATCGGATGCGGCGAGGTGAGGACCTACATCCAGAGCGGCAACGTGGTCTTCCGCGCCCCCGCGCGACTCGCGGCGCGCCTTCCGGGCCTCGCGGCGGACCGCATCGCGCGAGGGGCCGGCTTCCGCCCGGGGGTCTTCGTGCGGACCGCGAAGGAACTCGGCGACGCGGTTCGCAACAACCCCTACGGTCCGTCGGCGACGAAGGCGCTGCACGTCGGGTTCCTGGCAACCGCCCCCGGTCCCGGTGCGGTCGCCCGCCTCGACCCCCGGCGGTCGCCCCCGGACTCCTTCGCCGTGAGGTGGCGCGAGATCTACCTTCACTGCCCGAACGGCATGGGCCGCACGCGCCTCTCCGGCGCCTACTTCGAGTCGGTTCTCGAAGAGGACGTGACGTTCCGGAACTGGCGCACCGTCCTCGCGCTCCTGGAGATGACGGGCGGATAGGCGGGCCCGCCGGCCCTCAGCGCTGGCGGGGCGGCCAGGGGAAGAAGGCGCTCGTCCTCCTCGCGTAGGACGCGTACTCGGGCCGCCGCTGTCCGATGGTCCGCTCGAGCAGCGTGACTCCCGACACGCGAAGGAGGAGGACCGACATGACGGCAGGGCCGACGAGCGGCCAGGCGGCGCCGGTCCCCAGCGAGATGCACCCGAGGCCCCACCAGACCAGGAAGTCGCCGAAGTAGTTCGGGTGGCGGGTGTAGCGCCACAGGCCGCGCTGCATGACGCGTCCGCCGTTTCCGGGATCCCGGAGGAAACGCGACAGTTGGGCGTCGCCAATCGCCTCGAAGGCGAGGCCCACGAGGAAGAGGGCGGATCCGGCAAGCTCCACGGGGCCGAGCGGTCTCGCTCGTCCGAGGGAGGCGCCCGCCTGCAGCGGCAGCGAGACGACCCACAGGAGACCGGCCTGGAGGAGGAACACGGAGAGGAGGCTCTCCGCCGCGAACCGCCGGCCCCGGGCCTCCCGCATTGCCCTGTAGCGGCGGTCCTCGCCCTGGCCGCGTCGGCGGGCCGCGATGTGGAGGCCGAGCCGCGTGCCCCATGCGGTCGCAAGGAGCGCGAGGAGCAGGCCCCGGGGGGCGGGACCGGCCATGGCGACCGAGATCCAGGCGATGGCCGCGAAGCCCGGTCCCCAGAACACGTCGACGATGCTCGCGTCCGCGAGGCGCACGCTCGCCACCCAGAGCGCGACCATGCAGGCTGCGGCGAGCCCGCCGCTCGCGAGCATCACGGTGCCCAAGGCCAAAGGTGGCCCCTCCCGGCGGCGCCGCCCTCGGTGAACCCGGGCGCTCGCTTCCCGAGCGCCCGGAGCCTTGCAGGAGGCCCGACGCGCAGCTGAGAGGACGGCCCCCACCGGGCGCCCCGCTGCAGGACCGCGTCAGCTGGCGCGAGCCAGGGGCGTCTCGGGGGCATGCCGGGCCTTGAAGGCGCCGCCCTTGCGACGCCACATGAGCGCGCTCGACCAGGCGACGAAGAGAAGCCAGAAGGGGCCGGCGACGGCCAGCCATTTGGCGGCGGCGGTGGAGACGACCTGTAGGCTGACGGGAAGGGTCGCGACCCCGGCGGCGACCCCGAGCGCACCCAGGCGGGAGCGGCCCCGAGCGGCGAGACGGGCGCCGAGGAGGACGAGAGCGGCCCCGAGGAGGAGGTCGAAGAGCGCGTCCGCCGACAGGGCGAACCCGAGGAGCGCGCGGGCGACTGGCCCGCACCCGCCGTTCGCACAGGCGGGCGCGACGTGGAGGACGAGAACCAGGGGCGCGAGGGAGCCTGCCGCGTTGACGACCGCGCTGGCGGCGATGGCGGAAGCGGCTGCGCGCGAGAGGCGACCGCCGACCCACCTCGCGGCGGCCTGTGCCCAGCCCGCGAGCGCGAGGAGGCCGAGGGAGAACGCGATGGCGCTCGCGGCCGTTTGGGCAGGATGGGCGACGGCCTGCGAGGCCCAAGCGTCGAGGGTGCCCGGGCGGTAAGCGTTCGGCACGTCCGCGAGCGCGGCCACGCCGAAGACGTTGCCGACGATGCCTGCGGCCCCGAGGGCGGCGCCGAGCCGCTCAGAGCGCCGCATGGCGCTCCCCCCCGTCGTCGGGATAGGCGTAGACGATCTCGACCTCGGGGTACTCCCCGCGGGCGTCGGCCAGGTTCGAGACGCCGCGGTAGCGCAAGAGGCGCTTCGTCGAGCGCTGGTAGTCGACCTCCAGGTGCGGGGCGAGCAGGCGCAGGACCCAGGACGAAACCTCGACGCGGACTCGCACCCGATCCTGCGCGGCGCCGTCCTCGAGGGCGCGGACCCGGAACGAATAGGTGTCGAGCCGGGTGGGGATGGCGTAGGCGACTTCGAGCTCCTCTCCCCGCATCAGGCTCTCCAGCCGATCGCGAACGAGCCGGTCGAGCCCCTGGCCGGTGACGAGCCTTGCCGGGCCCTCGGGCGCGGCGATCCTGCGGGCCCCGCTCGGGGAGCGGAGGTCGACCCCGTCGCGGAGGATGTCGACGCTCTCGACCGCCCCGCTGCGAAGGTCCCGGAACTCGTAGCTGGGAGCGAAGGGGTCCCGGGAGAAGTCGGACCGCAAGACGGCGATGACGCGGCCGGCCGGGTCGCTGTAGGTGGTGGTGGCGTCGAGGAGCCGCCCGCCGGACCGGCGCACCACGTGGTCCTCCCGATAGAGGAGCGCGCCGTCCGCGGACCTCGCAGTGCCCGTGAACCGCTCCTCCGGTTCGTCGCCGCGAGTACGGCCCGCCGCGGCGAGCGCCAGGAGGAGGAGCGCGGCCCGGGCCGAGGGGCGCTGCCGCCGCGCAAGGGGCACGGATGGTCGCACGCATGGTGCGCGGACCGCGAGCGCGGGAATTCGGGCGTGGGTCGGCGAGAGGGCGGCGAGCAGCGATTCGAGAAGGGCGCGCAAGGGTCACCTCGCCTCGGGCCGCGCGAAGAGCATCTGAGCGACGCCGATGTAGCGCTCGCGAAATCCGCCCTCGCAGTAGCAGAGGTAGAAGTGCCACAGCCGGCGGAACCGCTCGTCGGTGATGCGCTCCAGCCGGGCGCGGTTCGCCTGGAGGTTGCCGCGCCAGGCCGCGAGCGTCCGGGCGTAGTGCGGAGTGTAGTCGGCGAGCTCACGGAGGCGAAAATCGCTCGCTGCCGTCGCGGCGTCGAGGAGGGCCGTGACCGACGGGATGCAGCTACCGGGGAAGATGTGCCGCTTGATGAAGTCGATCTCGCGGCGATGGCGCTCGAAGTGCTGGTCGGCGATCGTGATTGCCTGCAGCGCGGCGAGGCCGTGCGGCGCGAGCAGGGATGCGCACTTCCGGAAGAAGGCCCGGTACTGGCTGGCGCCGACCGCCTCGATCATCTCCACCGACACGAGCTTGTCGTAGCGGCCCGCGAGGTCGCGGTAGTCGGAGAGGACGACCTCGACGCGGTCGGCGAGGCCGGCCTGCCTCACCCGCTCGCGCGCGAGGTCGCACTGCGCGCGGGAGATGGTCGCCGTCGTCACGCGGCAGCCGTAGCGGGACGCGGCGTGGATGGCCATCGATCCCCAGCCGCTGCCGATCTCGACGAGGTGGTCACCGGGGGCGAGCGCGAGGCGGCGGCAGAGCAGATCGAGCTTCGACCGGCTCGCCTCCTCGAGCGAGGCCTCGGGCGCGTCGAAGACCGCCGAGGAGTAGGTCAACGTCGGGTCGAGCATGAGCTCGAAGAAGTCGTTCCCGAGGTCGTAGTGGTCCGCGATGTTGCGCCGGCTGCCCGCCCGCGTGTTCCGCCGGAGCGCGGAGAACGCCCACGAGGCGGGGCGGGACAGGAGCGCCAACCCGCTCTCCATTCCGGCGAGCGCCTCGCGGTTCCTCGACAAGAGCCGCACGAGCGCGGTTACGTCGTCCGCGTCCCAGTCGCCATCGGCATAGGAGGCGCCGGCTGCAGCCGACCCGCCGACGGCGACTCGCCGCCAGAAGCGGCGGTGGTGGACGGTCACGGTGGCGGAGAGGCCATCCTCGGATGGCGAGCCGAGCACCAGTTCGTCGGCGCCGTCGCGGAGGACGATCGTCCCTCCGCGAATGGCGCCCAGCTGGCGGAGGCACGCGCGCCGCCAGGGCGTCTCTCTATCCAGCCGGGCCGGGATCGAAATCGCAGTTCCAGCTGCCATGGTCAGGACCTCCTCGCGGCCCCTGCCGGGCCGTTCGCAGGATGGGGATGGAAGGGGATGCGCTCCGCCCACAGTCGCAGCGCCTGCCAGTAGATGAAGGCGTGGACGCGCCAGGCCATGAGCGGCTGCAGGAGCGCGGCGCGCCAGACAGCCGCCGCGGCCCAGGCGCGACGGCGGAGCGCCAGGCGGGCGCGGAAGACCTCCGTGCCGTCCTGCTCGTTGCGCATCTCGACGGTCAGGTGCTCTCCGGGCGCGCCGAGCCACCAGCGGTAGGACTGGGTCATCGGGAAGAACGGGGAGACGTGAAACGACTTCGTGAAGTCGCCCGTCGCTCCGGCGCCCCTGGCCCCGACGACGTACGAGTGGCGCTCGCCCCAGGGCGTGTTGGTGATCTCGGCGACGACCGCCTCGAGCGCCCGCCCGTCTTCCGCGTAGCAGTAGTAGAAGCTCACCGGGTTGAAGACGTAGCCCAAGGAGCGGACGTGCGTGAGCAACCGCACCGGTCCCTGCGGCCGGAATCCGAGCGCCGCGTACACGCGCGCTCTCGCCGCGTCCGCGAGGTCGCCGGTCTCGCCGAGGTAGTCCGAGCGACGGAACGAGAGCAACCCGAACTGGCCTTCGCGCAGCGGTCCGGGGGAGGCGAGGATCTCGGGGAGCTCCCCGAGGTCGAGGTAGAGCAGGTAGACCCTGTACGAGAAGGCGTGAGGTCGCGGAGCGCGGCGCACGTGGGTGACGGTGCCCTCGTAGATGGCGCTCTCGCGGATCACAGGGCGGCCCCGAAGCGATCGCAGACGCGCAGGGCGCTCACGACGCCGTCCTCGTGGAACCCGTTCCTCCAGTACGCGCCGCAGTAGGAGGTGGCCCGGTGGTCGACGAGCTCGGGGTGGCGCGTCTGGGCGGCGACGCCCCGTGCCGTGAAGATGGGGTGCGCGTAGGCGAGCTGCCGCAGCACGCGCCCGGGGCGCACCGCCCCGCTTCGGTTGAGCGTGACGAAGTACTGCCGGCTCGCGTCCAGTCGCTGCAGTCGGTTCATCCAGTAGGTCACGCAGGCGCCCGGGTGCGCCTCGTCGTCCAGGTGGTAGTTCCAGGACGACCACGTCCTCCGCAGCCTCGGCATCACGGCTTCGTCGTCGTGCAGCACCACGTCGTTCGCCCGGTAGGGGAACGAGGACAGGACCTCGCGCTCGACCGAGGACGGGTCGCGGAGGATCTCGAGCGCCTGGTCGGCGTGGCAGGCCAGGATCGCGTGGTCGAACCGCTCCTCGCCGCTGCCTCGCCCCTTCACCCGGACGCCCCCGTCCTCGCGACGGACGGACTCGACGGCCGCACTCGTGCGCAGCTCCCCGCGGAATCCCTCGAGGATGGCCCGGACGTACTGCCGGGACCCGCCGCGCACGGCGAGCCAGCTCGGCCGGTCGTTCACCTGGAGGAAGCCGTGGTTGTCGAAGAATCGCGCGAGGAACCGGGCCGGGAAGCCGCGAGCGGAGTCACGGCTCGACGACCAGACGGCTCCCACCATGGGCAGGATGTGGTCCTCGATGAAGGCCCGGGAGTAGCCGCGCTGGGAGAGCCAGGCCGCCAGCTCGACCTCCGGTCCCTCGGAGAGAAGCTCGCGCGCCTCCCGGTAGAAGCGGAGCAGGTCGAGGACCATCCGGTGGAAGCGCGGGGACAGGACGTTCCGGCGCTGGGCGTAGAGCGTTGCGAGCCCGGTCCCGGCGTACTCCAGGTCGCGCTGCTCGCTGCGTACGCTGAAGCTCATGTCGCTCTCCTGGGAGGCGACCCCGAGCCGGTCGAGAAGGCGGACGAAAGACGGGTAGGTCCGGGTGTTGAAGACGATGAACCCGGTGTCGACCGGTACGGAGCGAGCGCCGTCCGGGGCGTCGATGGTGTGGACGTGCCCGCCGACGCGCTCGTCGGCCTCGAAGAGGACGACGTCGTGGCGCCGATCGAGGAGGTGGGCGCACACGAGGCCGGACACGCCGGAGCCGACCACGGCGATCTTCACGCGCCCTCCGCCGGCCGGAGCCGGTAGTGCGTGACGGCCCACTCCTCTCCCCCGGCGAATCCGAACAGCTCGGCGCAGGCGAGGAAAAAAAGGCGCCACCGGTGCGCCTGGATGGTCGCCTCTCGGCGGGGCATGGCCGTCGAAAGGGCGTCCACGGCCCGTCCGAAGCCCAGGTCGAGACGCTCCCGCCAGGCCTCGGCGGTTCGGGCGTAGTGGCTCCCGGGGACGTGCCAGGTCCGCTCGACCTCGAGGGGACCGCCGATGCGGGGGAGGAGGTCGCGCGACGGCATGATGCCGCCCGTGAAGAAGTGGCGAGCCATCCAGTCCCCGTCCCCGTCGATCTCGAACGGGTAGGCGAACCGGCGATGCGTGAACACGTGGACGAAGAGCCGGCCGCTGGGCTCGAGCCAGCCGCCGATGCGCTTCAGCAGTTCGGGCCAGTTCCGCATGTGCTCGAACATCTCGACGGAGACCACGCGGTCGAATCGTTGGCGCGGGGAGAACCCGTTCACGTCCGCGGTCAGGACCTCCACGTTGGCGAGGCCGCGGGCCCGTGCCCCCGCGCGGATGAACGCTCCCTGAGAGCTGGAGTTCGAGACGGCCGTGACGCGAGTGCCCGGGTACCGCTCGGCGAGCCAAAAGGTGAGGCTCCCCCAGCCGCACCCGAGGTCCAGGATGCGCTGACCGTCGGATATTCCGGCCCGCTCGGCGGTGAGCGAGAGCATGGCCGACTCGGCCTCGTCGAGGGACGCGGTCCCGGGCTCCCAGTGGCAGGCGCTGTACTTCATGTGGCGCCCGAGGACGATCTGGAAGAACGAGGCCGGGACCTCGTAGTGCTGGCGATTGGCGAGGTGGGGGAGCGGAGCCACCTCGCTCGCGGCCATGGAGCGGACGAATCGGGCGAGAGCCGCCTCGGGGTCGGGCTGGCGCGAGGTCTCCGAGGCGAGCCGGCTCCGCAGGAGGCGGCGGATGCCGACCCGGACGAGCGGCTGTGGCACGAGCCCTCTTTCTGCCATCGCCATTGCGAGCATGGGGAGTAGATAGGACGATTAAGACGGTTTGCAGCGTCCCAGATGGGTGTATTCAGCTTCGTGTGCAGCGTTTGTTGTAATCCTGCTAGTATATTCAGCGTGTAAGCCACAGTCCGAGTGGAGTCGATATGGACGTATTTCTGAGCACGCGCGACGTCGCCCGCCTCGCCGGCGTCGGGCCGACCGCGGTCAAGCGGTGGGCGGACGAGGGGCTCATTCGCTGCGTACGCACCGCAGGGGGGCACCGCCGATTCGACCGCGCCGACGTCGAGCGCTTCCTCCGGCACCGGTCGCCCGAGGAAGCCGCCGATCTGGCGGAGGACCGCTGGGTGGAGACCCTCCTCAAGCAGGGCGAGCCGCTCGAGGTAGAGGCCATGCTCCTCGCCGGGCGCTCGAAGAAGGGCTCCTGGCACCGGGTCGCGGACGCGGCGGGCGCCGCCCTCGGAATGCTCGGACGACTGTGGCAGCAGGGTTCCGTGACGGTGCTCCAGGAGCACCTCGCCTCCGAGCGCCTTTCCCGGGCGCTCGCCCGCGTCTCTCAAGCGATCCCCATCGCGCCCGACGCGCCCCGGGCGCTCCTTGCCTGCGCCGAGGGCGACGACCACAGCCTCGGGCTCGCCCTCGCGGAGCTCGTCCTGCGCGAGGCGGGTTGGGCGACCCTTTGGGCCGGCCGCGGCACTCCGGTCGCCGAGGTCGGGTTCGGGCTCTCGGGGAGCGAGGTGAGGCTCCTCGCGGTGTCGGCCTCGGAGGCCTCATCCGACGCCGCGGCGCTCCGCGCCCAGGCAGACGCGCTCGGGAAGGCCTGTCGGCAAGCAGGGGCGGCGCTCGCCGTCGGCGGCGGCGGGGCCTGGCCTGATCACCTGAGCTACGGAATGCGCTTCAGGAGCCTCGAGACGTTCTTCCACTTCGCGGTGGAGGAGCGCGCGCGCCTGCGGGAGCGGGGCGCAGCGTAGGTTCGAGCGCCGAGGCGTCTCAGTCCCGCTGCCACCACCAGGTCGGCTTGTCGCCGTCTGCGTCCCGCACGGGCTCCGGCCGGGGGGCGCGGCGCCTGCGGGCGTCCGTCGCGGCCAGGGTGGCGCGAAGCCGCTGGAGCCGCTCCGCGAGGTGCCTGCGCCCCTCCCGCTCGCGATCCCTGAAGTCCAGTTCCACCATGGCTGGCCTCCAGGGAGATTGAAGCACAGGGGTCTGTCACGCGGCCCCCCGGGCGGCGGGGGGCGGCGGGGGGCGGCGGTCACTTGCGCCGCCGGCGGGAGCGAACGAAGAACGCGCCGGCGAGGGCCACGGTCGCGGCGAGCGCTGCGTAGGGTGCGGCGACCTTCCACGGCGGGACCACGTTCTCGTGAGCCATCTGGCTGAGGAAGTAGGCGAGCGCGCGCCGGTCGTCGTCGCTGCCGCGGAAGGCGTGCGACATCTGCGGCCGGATCTGGGAGATCCGGCCGATGTTCGCGTAGGCGCGCTCCGGCGTGCCGAAGGTCTCCATCCGGATCTTCGGCCGGAACGGATTCGATGCGTTCTCGGTCTCGAGGACGTGACAGGCGAGGCAGAAGTCGTGCATCAGCCATTCGCCCCGGGCGAGCTGTGCGGCGGTGGGTGGCGGGAGCGCCTCTCCCTCGGGGAGGGCGTCCGGCCCGAGCAGGGCGCCGGAGGCCGAAGTGGCGAGCAGGAGGACGCAGCGGGCGAGGGGGATCACGCGGAACCTCCGAGGGTCACTCGTGCTTACTACACGGTGCGGTCCCGTTCGCAAGCGCGTCTCGCGCTTTGCCGGGACGGGGAGGCATGCGAGACTGCGCCGCCATGAGCGAGACGGTGAAGGTGACGCTTCCGGACGGGAGCGCGAAGGAGGCGCGGCCGGGAACCCGGATCATCGACTTCGTCCGCGATGCGATCGGGCCGGGCCTCGCCAAGGCGGCCTACCTCGCGAAGGTGGACGGGGCCGCGGTAGACCTCTCCCGCCCGCTCGAGCGCGATGCGAAGCTGGAGGTCCTGACGGCCAAGAGCCCGGAGGCGCTCGAGGTCGCCCGCCACGACGCTGCCCACGTGATGGCGTCTGCCGTACAGAAGCTCTACCCCGGGACGCAGGTCACCATCGGGCCCTCGATCGAGGACGGTTTCTACTACGACTTCGCCCGCGAGACGCCCTTCACGCCGGAGGACCTGGAGAAGATCGAGAAGGCCACGAACGAGGCCATCGCCGCCGATCACCCCTTCGTCCGCGAGGAGATCGCGATGGACGAGGCGGTGGCGCTCTTCGAGCGGCTCGGCGAACGCTACAAGGTGGAGATCGTCCGGGACATCGCGGCGAAGGGTGCGAAGACGCTGACGCTCTACCGCCACGGGGACTGGGTGGACTTCTGCCTCGGGCCGCACGGACCCTCGACGGGGCGCATCGGCGTCGTGAAGCTGCTCTCGGTCGCCGGCGCCTACTGGCGTGGCGACCCGGCGAACCCGATGCTCCAGCGCATCTACGGGACCTCCTTCTTCTCGAAGAAGGAGCTCGACGAGTACCTGAAGCGCCTCGAGGAGGCGCGCAAGCGCGACCACCGCAAGCTCGGGCCCCAGCTCGGGCTCTTCACCTTTCACCCCTACGCCCCCGGGGCCGCCTTCTGGCTCCCCCACGGCACGACGCTCTACCACCTCCTCGGCGACGCGATGCGCCGGCTCACGCGGAAGAACGGATACGTCGAGGTGAAGACCCCGCTGCTCTTCAACAAGAGGCTGTGGGAGACGTCGGGGCACTGGGGCAAGTACCGCGAGAACATGTTCCTCGTCGTGGACAGCGAGACCGACCCCGCGCTGCCCCTCGAGGAGCGCTGCACGCAGTCGCTCAAGCCCATGAACTGTCCGTCGCATCACCTGCTGTACGCGATGAGGAAGCGCAGCTACCGGGAGCTGCCGATCCGCTACCACACGCAGGACGTGCTCCACCGAAACGAGGCCTCCGGGACGCTCTCCGGGCTCACCCGGGTGCGCCAGTTCCAGCAGGACGACGCGCACATCTACCTCGCCGAGGGGCAGATCGTCGACGAGGTCCGCTCGCTGGTGCGCCAGATCGACACCGTGTACCGGTCGCTCGGGCTCGCGTACGCGGCGAAGTTCTCCACCCGCCCGCCGGTGAAGCTCGGCGACGAGGCGACCTGGGACCGGGCCGAGGCGGCGCTCGAGGGTGCGCTCGACGCGGTCGGGCTGGAGTACGAGGTCAAGCCGGGCGAGGGGGCCTTCTACGGCCCGAAGATCGACTTCGACGTGACCGACTCCATCGGACGCAAGTGGCAACTCGCGACCATCCAGCTCGACTACCTCGCCCCCGAGCGCTTCGATCTGTCCTTCGTGGGCGACGACAACAAGGAGCACCGCCCGGTCGTGATCCACCGGGCCATCTACGGCTCGTTCGAGCGCTTCCTCGCCATCCTGACGGAGCACTTCGCCGGAGCATTCCCCACCTGGCTCGCGCCGGTGCAGGCGAGGGTGGTCACGGTCTCCGACCGGTTCGAGGCGTGGGCCGGGGAGGTGGCGGCGCGGCTCGAGGCCGACGGCTTCCGCGTCGAGCTGGACCACTCCAACGAGAAGCTCGGCGCGAAGATCCGGGACGCGCAGTTGCAGAAGATCCCCTTCACGCTGGTGGTCGGCGAGAAGGAGGTCGAGGCGCGCGGGGTGTCTCCGCGGCGGCACGGGGGCGAGGATCTGAAGACGATGACGCTCGACGCCTTCGTGGACGTCCTTCGCGCCGAGGCGAAGGCGCCGTACTGATCCCCCCATCATGGGGGTACCGCGCTTGACCCGGGGAAGAACCCCCGATAGGCTGCGCGGACTGATGTCGTTCCGTCGCAGCGAGCATCGACTTCTTAGCCAGGCGGGAGAGGACTCCCGGCCCGGCTAACCGCTGCGCCGCGACCTCTTCCGCCGAACCCGGCCGAAGAGGTTGCCCTCGATGGCGACAAAGCTTCTTCGGCCCTTCACAGAGCCCGAGGAGCCGCCATGTCGAGCCAGTCTCAGAGCCAGAACCAGCCCCCGCACCCCGAGGTAGCCATGGATCGCGTCATCATCTTCGACACCACCCTGCGCGACGGGGAGCAGAGCCCGGGTTTCTCCATGAACCTCGGGCAGAAGCTCCGCGTCGCACGCGCTCTGCAGGAACTCGGGGTGGACGTCATCGAGGCCGGATTCGCCGCCGCCTCGCCCGGCGACTTCGAGGCCATCCAGGCCGTCACCCGCGCCATCCATGGCCCAGTCATCGCGAGCCTGTCCCGCTGCACGAGGGGCGACATCGAGGCCTCCTTCAAGGCGCTCCAGGACGCGCCCCGCAAGCGATGTCATGTCTTCCTCGCGACGAGCCCGATCCACCGGGACTTCAAGCTCAAGATGGCGAAGGAGGAGATCGTGAAGCGCGCCGTCGACGGGGTGAAGATGGCGCGGGAGCGGTTCGACGACGTCGAGTTCTCGACCGAGGATGCGGCCCGCACCGAGCTCGAGTTCCTGGCGGAGGTCGTGGAGCGGGCGATCGAGGCCGGCGCCTCGACGCTCAACATCCCGGACACGGTCGGGTACGCCCTTCCGCAGACCTACGCCGAGACCCTCGCGTATCTCAAGAAGCACGTCCGGGGCATCGACAAGGTCGTGCTCTCGGTGCACTGCCACAACGACCTCGGCCTCGCGGTGGCGAACAGCCTCGCCGGCGTGTCCGTCGGCGCCCGCCAGGTCGAGTGCACGATCAACGGCATCGGGGAGCGGGCCGGCAACGCATCGCTCGAGGAGGTCGTGATGGCGCTCCGGACCCGCGCCGACGTCTTCCGGGCACAGACCGGGGTGCGCACCGAGAAGCTGTACCCGACGAGCAAGCTCGTGCAGCAGGTGACCGGCAACTCCGTGCAGCGCAACAAGGCCATCGTCGGCCAGAACGCCTTCGCCCACGAGGCCGGCATCCACCAGCACGGGATGCTGACCCACCGCGAGACCTACGAGATCATGCGCCCGGAGGAGGTCGGGTTCACCCGCTCCGAGCTCGTGCTCGGCAAGCACTCCGGACGCCACGCGCTCAAGGAGCGCCTGGTGGAGCTCGGCTACCGCCTGAGCGACGCCCAGCTCGACAAGGTCTTCGCGGACTTCAAGGTGCTCGCCGACAAGAAGAAGGAGATCTACGACGCCGACCTGGAGGCGCTCGTCATCCACGGACAGCTCCTCAAGGGGCAGGCGATGTGGGAGCTGACCGCGCTCTCCACGACCTCGGGAACCGGGACCCTTCCGGCGGCCTCCATCTCCCTTCGCAAGTCCGACGGGGAGAAGTACCTCGATGCCTCGCCCGGCGACGGGCCCGTCGACGCCGTCTTCAAGGCGATCGAGAAGATCACGGGCGTCCAGGCCAAGCTCCGCGACTACCGGATCCAGGCGGTCACGGTGGGCGAGGACGCCCAGGGCGAGGTGAGCCTGGAGGTGGAGCACGAGACCGGCCTCTACCGCGGGCGCGCCCTGTCGACCGACGTCATCGAGGGAAGCGCGCGCGCGTTCCTCGACGTCGTGAACCGCATCGCGCTGAAGTCCCGAACCGAGGACCAGGAACAGGAGGCGAAGAGCGCGCTCGGGCGGGTCTGAGTTCCGCGCAAAAGCTCGAACTGGCCGCGTTGTAACGTCGATTCCCGTTTGCTAAACTGACGGGTTCCATGGCCAAGGAAAAGATGACAGGTGCCCAGGCGCTCGTCCGCTGCCTCGAGGCGGAGGGCGTCGAGTACATCTTCGGCGTCCCCGGCGGCGCGATCCTGCCCGTCTACGACGCGCTCTTCGACTCGAAGAAGATCAAGCACGTGCTCGTGCGCCACGAGCAGGTGGGCGCGCACGCCGCCGAGGGGTTCGCGCACGCCACCGGGAAGGTGGGCGTGTGCTTCGGGACCTCCGGCCCGGGGGCGACGAACCTCGTCACCGGGATCGCCGACGCCTACATGGACTCGGTGCCGCTCGTCGCCATCACCGGGAACGTCGCGAGCACTCTCATCGGCACCGACGCCTTCCAGGAGGCGGACATCACGGGCATCACCATGCCCATCACGAAGCACAACTGGCTCGTGACGGACGTGGCGGAACTCCCCCGCGTCATCAAGGAGGCCTTCTACGTCGCGCGCACCGGGCGCCCCGGGCCGGTGCTCGTCGACATCCCGAAGGACGTGCAGAACGCGGAGCTCGAGTTCGAGTACCCGGAGTCGGTGAACATCCCGGGCTACCACCCGCCGGTCCGGGAGGAGCCGAGGCTCAAGGACGCTGCCCAGCTCGTGCGGAGCGCGAGCCGCCCGGTCGTGTACCTCGGCGGCGGGGTCCGCACCTCGAACGCCTACAAGGAGGTGTTCGAGTTCTGCGAGCTCCTCGAGGCACCGGTCGTGACGACCGTCCACGGCAAGGGTTCGTTCCCCGAGACCCACCCGCTGTGCCTCGGGATGTTCGGGATGCACGGGGGGCGGTATGCGAACTACACGGTGCAGGGCTCGGACCTCATCGTGGCGCTCGGGGCGCGCTTCGACGACCGCGTCACGGGGAAGCTCTCCACCTTCGCGCCCGAGGCCAAGGTCATCCACCTCGACGTGGATCCCGCCGAGATCTCCAAGCTCGTCACGGCCACCGTCCCGCTCGTCGGTGACCTGAAGGCGCTGCTCCCGCTCCTCACGGACGAGGTGAAGAAGGCCTTTGCCCAGCACGGTCGGCCCGACATCTCGGGGTGGAAGAAGCGGGTCGCGGAGTGGCGGGAGAAGCACCCCCTGCGCTACCGGCAGGAGGCCGAGGGCCACATCCTGCCGCAGTGGGCGGTGGAGCGGATCTGGGAGAAGACGCAGGGCAAGGCGGTGGTCACGACCGGTGTCGGCGAGCACCAGATGTTCGCGGCCCAGTTCTGGAAGACCAGCTATCCGCGGCAGTTCATCACCTCCGGGGGCCTCGGGACGATGGGCTTCTGCCTGCCCGCGGCCATCGGGGCGAAGCTCGGGCGGCCGGAAGCCGAGGTGATCGGCATCGACGGCGACGGCAGCTTCCAGATGACGCTGCAGGACCTCGCGACCGCCGTGGACCTCAGGCTCCCCATCAAGATCTTCATCCTGAACAACCTCTTCTTGGGGATGGTCCGCCAGTGGCAGGAGCTCTTCTACGACAACCGGTTCTCCGAGACGCCGCTCTCGGACCTCCCGGACCTCGTGAAGCTGGCGGAGGCCTACGGCTGCCTGGGGCTGCGGGCCCGGGCGCCGGGCGAGCTCGACGCGGTCATCGACCGCGCGCTCGCTCACAGGGACGGTCCGGTCATCGTCGACGTCCGGGTCCGGCGCCAGGAGAAGGTGTACCCGATGGTGCCCGCCGGCGCGCCGCTCAACGACATGATCGACGGCGAGGAGAAGTGAGGGAACCATGGAGCGCACCGAGAGCCGCCCCAACGGCAGCACCCACACCATCAGCCTCCTCGTCGAGAACAAGCCGGGCGTCCTCCACCGGATCGCCGGCCTCTTCTCCCGCCGCGGCTACAACATCGCGAGCCTCACGGTGGGCCCGACGGAGCGACCCGAGTACTCGCGAATGACCATCGTCGTGCGCCTCTCCTCGAAGCCGGTCGAGCAGGTCGTGCGCCAGGTCCAGAAGCTCGTGCCGGTGGTGGAGGTGCGCGAGCTCTCCCCGCAGGACCTCATCGAGCGCGAGCTCCTGCTCGTGAAGATCCGGACTCCCGAGAAGAACCACGCCGAGCTGCGGGCCCTCGCCGAGACCTACGAGGCGAGCATCGTCGACGTCTCTCCGGACGCGCTCGTCATCGAGGCGAGCGGCAACGCTGGCAAGCTGGACGCTCTCGAGGAGCGGCTCGCCGCCTACGGCATCCAGGAGCTGTGCCGGTCGGGGCGCATCGCACTGGAGCGCGGGTTCAAGACGCTCGCACCGCCTAACCTCAAGTGAACGGAACGGACATGGCCACGATCTACTACGACAAGGACGCGAACCTCGAGCTGCTGAAGAAGCGGAAGGTGGCCATCATCGGCTACGGCAGCCAGGGGCACGCCCACGCGCTCAACCTCAAGGACTCGGGCGTCAACGTGCGCGTCGGCCTGCACGCCGGGACGAAGTCGAAGGCCAAGGCGGAGGGGGCGGGCCTCAAGGTGACCGCCGTCGCCGAGGCCGCCCGCGAGGCGGACGTGATCATGGTCCTCATCCCGGACCAGACCCAGAAGAAGGTCTACGACGAGGAGATCGCCCCGCACCTCACGCAGGGCAAGGCGCTCCTCTTCGCCCACGGCTTCAACATCCACTTCGGCCAGGTCCGCCCCCCGCCCGACGTCGACGTCCTGCTCGTCGCGCCGAAGGGCCCTGGCCACCTCGTCCGCCGCCAGTTCCAGGACGGCCGCGGCATTCCGTGCCTCATCGCCGTCCACCAGGACGCGACCGGCCAGGCGAAGGCGCTGGGGCTCGCCTACGCGCGCGCCCTCGGCGGCAGCCGGGCCGGGGTCCTCGAGACCACCTTCAAGGAGGAGACGGAGACCGACCTCTTCGGGGAGCAGGCCGTCCTGTGCGGAGGGGCCTCGGCGCTCGTGAAGGCCGGGTTCGAGGTGCTCGTGGAGGCGGGGTACCAGCCGGAGAGCGCCTACTTCGAGTGCCTCCACGAGCTGAAGCTGATCGTGGACCTCATGTACGAGGGCGGGCTCGCCTGGATGCGCCATTCCATCAGCGACACCGCCGAGTACGGCGACTACACCCGCGGCCCCAGGGTGGTGACCGACCAGACGAAGGAGGAGATGCGCAGGATCCTCCGGGAGATCCAGAACGGCCAGTTCGCGAAGGAGTTCATCCTCGAGAACCAGGTGGGTCGTCCGGTCTTCGACAAGCTGCGGGAGCGGGAGCGGACCCACCCCATCGAGGAGGTCGGGAAGCGGCTCCGCGACATGATGAGCTGGATCCGCGACGCCAAGAAGGACTCCTCGGACCCGAACGCTCGTTGACTTTCGGCGCAAAGTCCTTATCCTACGGCGACTTTTCGCACGGAGGGCCGCTGCGGGGCGACGCCAATTCCGGCGAGCGCCCTGGCCGGCCCCGACCTAACTTCTACTAGCCAACAAAGAGGAGAAGCCCCATCAACGGCAAGGACCAGCGAACGAGTCGGGACGCCCGGACGAACCGCCGCATCAAGGCGCGCGAGGTTCGCGTCATCGGCCCGAACGGGGAACAGCTCGGCATCCTGGCGATCGACCAGGCGCTGCGGATCGCGCAGGAGGACGGCCTCGACCTCGTCGAGGTGAGCCCCCTCGCCAAGCCGCCCGTCTGCAAGATCATGGATTACGGGAAGTTCAAGTACACCGAGAAGAAGAAGCAGAGCGAGGCGAAGAAGAAGCAGGTGGTGGTGCAGCTCAAGGAGGTCAAGCTGCGCCCGCGCACCGAGGAACACGACTACGACGTCAAGATCAAGAAGATCCGCGAGTTCCTCGAGGAGGCGAACAAGGCGCGCGTGACCGTGATGTTCCGCGGGCGCGAGATCACGCATCGGGAGCTCGGACAGAAGGTGCTCGAGCGGGTGATCACCGATCTCAAGGAGACGGCCGTCATCGAGGCCGCGCCCCGCATGGAGGGGCGCCAGATGTTCATGATCCTCGCCCCGAACCCGCGCATGCTGCAGGCGCAGCGCGACCGCGCGAAGAGCCAGCTCGTGGCAGCGGCCGCCTCGGCCCAGCCCGCGGCCCCTGTCGCGCCGCCGGCTCCCCCCGCCGACGCGTCCCCGACCGGGGACGGCCCGACCTAGAGTCCTTTCCTTGGAGAAGAGATGCCCAAGCTGAAGACGAAGAGTGGTGCGAAGAAGCGGTTTCAGGTGAAGAAGGGCGGGAGGGTGAAGTTCCGCCGGGCCGGGGTGCGCCACCTCGCGACCTTCGGGAAGACCCACAAGCAGAAGCGGCATCTCCGCGGGACGAGCCACCTCGGCGCGGAGGACGAGAAGAAGGTGAAGGAGAACTTCCCCTACGCCCGGTAGGCGAGGGGACGGAAACAGCGCCCCAGCGGGGATCTCGAAGCGCGTGGGAGGCGCCCACCGGGCGATCTCCTGGCCCCCCGCCGGCACAACGTGAGGAGAGAGTCATGCGCGTCAAGAAGGGATTCAAGGCCCGCCGTCGTCGCAATCGCGTCCTGAAGCTCGCGAAGGGGTACCGCGGCCGGCGGAAGAACTGTTACAAGCGGGCGAACCAGGCCGTGGAGCGGGCGCTCAACTACAGCACCCGCGACCGCCGCCGCCGGCGGCGCGAGTTCCGCTCCCTGTGGATCGTGCGCATCAACGCCGCGGCCCGCCAGAACGGGACGAGCTACTCGCGGCTCCTCGGCGGCCTGCACAAGGCCGGCGTCGTGCTCGACCGCAAGGTGCTCGCCGACCTGGCCCTGCACCTGCCGGCGGACTTCGCAGCGGTGGTCCGCGCCGCGAACGCCTAGCCCCGGCCCGTGCCCGACCTCGTCCGAGAGCTCGAGGCCCTCGCGGAGGGGGCGCGGCAGTCCATCGGCGCCGCCGGCGACGAGCGCGCGCTCGAGGACCTTCGCGTCCGCTTCCTCGGGAAGAAGGGGGAGATCTCCCTCGTCCTGCGGGGCATGGGACAGCTCCCGGCCGGGGAGCGCCCGAAGGTCGGCGAGGTCGCGAACCGGGTCCGGGACGAGGTGGAGTCCCTCCTCGTCCACGCCCGCGACCGCCTCGAGGCGGCCCGGCTCGAGCAGGAGCTCAAGGGCACGCCGCTCGACGTCACCTTGCCCGGGCGGCGGCTGCTCCCCCGTGGTCACCGGCACCCGGTGACGCGGGCCGCCGACGAGATCGTCTCGATCTTCTCCCGGCTGGGTTACGAGGTCGCGAGCGGGCCCGAGATCGAGCTCGACTGGTACAACTTCGAGGCGCTGAACATCCCGAAGGACCACCCCGCCCGCGACATGCAGGACACCTTCTACGTCGACGCGGCCTCCCTCGGCTCGCCGGACGGAGAGGGGAGCATCCTGCTTCGCACGCACACGTCGCCGATCCAGATCCGCGCCATGCGGAGGGCCGGCGCTCCCCCGGTCCGGGTGGTGGCGCCGGGGCGCGTCTACCGGAGCGACTACGACCAGACGCACTCGCCCATGTTCCACCAGGTGGAGGGCTTCTGCGTCGGCCCCGGGATCACCTTCGCCGATCTGAAGGGCACGCTCGCGGCGTTCGCCCGGGCGTTCTTCGGCCCGGACACGCGGACCCGCTTCCGCCCGAGCTACTTCCCGTTCGTGGAACCCGGCGCCGAGGCGGATGTCTCCTGCTCCCTCTGCGGAGGAACCGGCCGCCGGGACGGCGCCCGCTGCGGGACGTGCAAGGGCACCGGCTGGCTCGAGGTGCTCGGCTCCGGCATGGTGCACCCGAAGGTGCTCGAGAACGTGGGGTTCGACCCCGCGGAGGTCACCGGCTTCGCCTTCGGGATGGGGGTGGAGCGGATGGCGATGCTGAAGTACGGGATCGGAGACCTCCGGCTCTTCTACGAGAACGACCTTCGCTTCCTCGGGCAGTTCTGACCCATGCGCGTCTCGCTCAACTGGCTCCGGGAGTACGTGCCCGTGCCCTCCGTCGAGGAGCTGGCGCAGCGGCTCACCGCCGTCGGCCTCGAGGTGGAGGCGGTGGAGCGCGTCGGGGCGGAGCTCGACGGCGTGGTGGCGGCCCGGATCGTGGCGGCGGAGCGCCACCCGCAGGCGGACCGCCTCTCGGTGACCCAGGTCGACGCCGGGGCCGGGCCGGTCCAGGTCGTGTGTGGCGCGACGAACTGGAAGGTCGGTGACGTGGTCGCGCTCGCCGCGCCGGGGGCGGTCCTTCCCGGGGGGCAACGCATCGAGCGGGCGCGGCTGCGCGGCGTCGAGTCCCACGGCATGCTCTGCTCCGCGAAGGAGCTCGGCCTCTCGGAGGAGTCGAGCGGCCTTCTCCTCCTCCCCCCCGACGCCGCTCTCGGCGAGCCGCTCGCCCGCGTGCTCGGGCTCGAGGACACAGTCCTCGAGGTGAACGTCACCCCGAACCGCCCCGACGCGCTCTCGCACGTGGGGATCGCGCGCGAGGTGGCCGCTGCGCTCGGCGGGCCTTTGCACCCGCCGGAGGCGGGGCTCGTCCAGCGCCCGCCGGCCGCCTCGGCGCTCGTGCGGGTTCGGGTGGAGGCGCCGGATCGCTGCTTCCGATACGCCGCGCGCGTCATCGAAGGGGTGAAGGACGGCCCCTCTCCTGCGTGGCTCGCGCGCCGCCTGGGCGCCTGCGGCGTCCGCTCCATCTCCGCCATCGTCGACGCGACGAACTTCGTGCTCCTCGAGCAGGGTCACCCGCTCCACGCGTTCGACCTCGATAAGGTCGCCGGCGCCGAGATCGTCGTGCGCCTCGCCCGGAGCGGCGAGAAGCTCGTGACGCTCGACGGGCAGGAGCGCTCGCTTTTCGCCGACGACCTCGTCATCGCCGATCGCGACCACCCCTCGGCCCTCGCCGGCGTGATGGGCGGAGCCCACTCCGAGATCTCGCCCGGCACCACCCGCGTGCTCCTCGAGTCCGCGTGGTTCGAGCCCACCGGGGTGAGGCGTACGGCGCGGCGCCACGGGCTCCACACCGAGGCCTCCCATCGCTTCGAGCGGGGCGTCGACCCGGCCGGCGTAACCCCCGCGCTCGATCGCTGCGCCGCGCTGATCGCGGAGCTCGCCGGAGGGGTCGTCCGACGCGGAGCCGCCGACGCCTACCCGAGGCGCCGCCGGCCGGTGGACGTGGCGCTTGCCTGGTCGCGCCCCGGCGAGATCCTCGGGATGCCGGTCAGCCGGGGCGAGGCGCGGCGGACCCTCGCCGCCTTCGGCTTCGAGGAGCGAAAGGCGACCCCTCGCGGCGCGGTGTTCCGGGTCCCGAGCTGGCGCCTCGACGTGACCCGGGAAGAGGATCTGGTCGAGGAGATCGTCCGGCTGAAGGGCTACGACGCCATTCCGGAGACGCTCCCCGCCGTGACGAGCGGGACGCCCGCCGCGTCCCGGGACGCCCAGGTGGCGGATCGGATCCGCACCGCCCTGGAGACCGCCGGGTTCTCGGAGGCGGTGAACTTCAGCTTCGTCGCCCCCGCGGAGCTCGCGGCGCTCTCCCCGGGGAGCGGGGCGCGGCCGGGGATCGCGCTCAAGAACCCCATCAGCGCCGAGCTCGCCGTGATGCGGACGAGTCTCGTCCCGTCACTCCTCAAGGACGCCGCCCACAACCTCCGGCAGCGGGTCGAGGACGTGAGGCTCTACGAGCTCGCGAGCGTCTACCACGTTCCGTCCGCGGGGGACGGGGGCGACGCTCCGGCCCATGAGGAACTCCGGGTGGCCGGCGTCGCCATGGGGCGCCGGCACGCGGTGGGCTGGGCCACCGGCGGGGACCCCGTCGACTTCTACGACCTGAAGGCCGCGGTCGAGTCGGTTCTCGACGCGCTCGGGATCGAGTCGGCCCGGTTCGGCCGGGCCAGCGAGCCCTGGCTCCACCCGCGCTCCGCCGCCGCCGTGACCGCCCCTGGCGTCGACGGCGGCCTCCGGACGCTGGGAGTCGCCGGGGAGCTGCACCCCAGGACGGCGGCGGCCTTCGAGCTGCCGCGGGGGGTCCTCGCCTTCGAGCTCTCCTTCGGGGCGCTCGCCGCCGCGGCGCGACTCGTGCCGGCCCATGCGGACGTGCCGCGCTTCCCGGCCGTGCTCCGGGACCTGGCGGTCGTGGTCGGGGAGGGGGTGGAGGCGCGCACCGTCCTCGACCTCGTGCGGGAGGAGGCGCTCGCGGAGGAGGTGTCGCTCTTCGACGTGTACCGCGGCGTCCCGATCCCCGCGGGGAAGAAGAACCTGGCCATGGCCATCCGCTACCGGGCACCGGACCGGACCCTCACCGACGCCGAGGCCGACGCGGCCCACGGCCGGATCGTCGACAGGCTGAGGGCCGAGGTCGGCGCGGAGCTCCGGGCGTGACCGGGCGCGCAGGCCGACAGTTTGACAGGACCCGACGACTCAGCTAACAAAGTCAGGCACTTGGGCGTTTGGGAGCCCGGACCTCGAGGGGACCGTGACCAAGGCCGATATCATCGAAAGCGTCTACGAGAAGGTCGGATTCTCCAAGAAGGAGGCCGCCGAGATCGTCGAGATGGTTTTCGACACGATCAAAGAGACGCTGGAGCGCGGCGAGAAGATCAAGATCAGCGGGTTCGGGAACTTCATCGTCCGCGACAAGAAGTCGCGCGTCGGCCGGAACCCGCAGACCGGAGAGGAGATCGAGATCTCCGCGCGCCGGGTACTCACCTTTCGGCCGAGCCAGGTGCTGAAGAACGCCCTGAACGGGGTCGAGGAGCCCGCCGTCGGCAGCGGCTCGGCCGCCTAACCGCCGCCAGGGTCGTCAGCGGTCCTCTCGCTCGCCGAGGATGCGGTAGAGCGTCTTGCGGTCGATGCCGAGGACTTCGGCCGCCCGGGTCTTGTTCCCGCCCGCCTCCGCGAGGACGTGCGTCGCGTAACGCCTCTCCAGCTCGCCCAGCGTCGGCCGGTCGGACAGGTCGAGGCTGCCCTCTGCCGGAGGGCGCGGCGCGTTCCGCCGCACCGCCTCGGGGAGGTCCTCTGGCGTGATCACGCCGGAGGGGTTCAGCGCCAGCGCGCGGGCGATGACGTTCTCGAGCTCCCGCACGTTGCCGGGCCAGTCGTAGGTGACGAGCAGCTCGCGCGCGGCTGGCGAGACCGCGGCCCCCTCCGCCCGCCCGTGCTTCTGGGCGAAGTGCTCGGCGAGGAGAGGGACGTCCTCCCGGCGCTCCCGGAGCGGCGGGATGCGGATGTTCACCACGTGAAGCCGGTAGTAGAGGTCGGCGCGGAACGCGCCGTCCCGGACCGCTGCCTCCATGTCCCGATTCGTCGCCGCGACCACGCGCACGTCGACGGCGATGGGCTCGTTCGTGCCCACCCGGCGGATCGTGCCCTCCTGCAGCGCGCGCAAGAGGCGCGCCTGGAGGTTCGGCCCGATGTCCCCGATCTCGTCGAGGAACAGGGTGCCCCGGTTTGCCTCCTCGAAGAGGCCGCGACGCGCCGCCTGGGCGCCCGTGAAGGCCCCGCGCGCGTGACCGAAGAGCTCGGACTCGAGCACGCCTTCCGCGATGGCGCCGCAGTCCACCGCCACGAAGGGGCCCCCGGCGCGCGGCGACGCGGCGTGGATGGCGCGTGCGACGAGCTCCTTGCCGGTGCCGCTCTCGCCCTGGATGAGGACGGTGGCGTCGGTGGAGGCGACGCGCGCCGCCGTCTTGAAGACCTGCAGCATGGCCTCGCTGCGGCCCACGACGTTCTCGAGCCGATAGCGGTCGCGCAGGCCCCGGCGCAGCGCCCGGTTTTCCATGGCGAGCTCGCGCTGCCGGAGCGCCCGGGCCACGACGAGCTGGATCGCGTCCACGTCGTAGGGCTTCGACAGGTAGTCGGCGGCGCCGCGGCGGATGGCCTCGACGGCCCCGTCGATGTTCCCGAAGGCGGTCACCAGGATGACCGGCGTGTCCGGCGCCCGATCCCGGTAGGCGTCGGTGACCTGCAGGCCGTCCACCTCGGCCATGCGGATGTCGGAGACGACGAGGTCCGGCGGCTCGCCGTCGAGGGCGGCCACCGCCTCCCGGCCGTCGGCGAGCGCCGTCACGCTGTGCCCGGCCGCGGTGAGGATTCGGGCGAGCAGGTCGCGACTCGACTGGTCGTCGTCGACGACGAGGATTCGGGCGCGGTCCATCGCTCCAGACATCCTAGCGCGCCTCGGGGGGGCGCGCCGGAGGCGCGTCGGTGGACAGGGAGGGCGTGGGCATGACGAGCGTGAACGTGGCGCCGCGGCCCGGGGCGCCGTCCACGTCGATGCGTCCCCGCAGCGCGCTCGCGATCTCGCGGCAGATGGAGAGGCCGAGGCCCGTGCCCTTGCCGGCGGGCTTGGTCGTGTAGAAGGGCTCGAAGATGTGCTTGCGAGCCTCCGGGTCGATGCCGGGACCGGTGTCCGAGACGGAGAGCGCCAGCTGGCCGCCCGTGCGCCGCGCGCGCACCGTGAGGCACCCGCCGCCCGGCATCGCGTCGACGGCGTTGGAGATGAAGTTTCCGAGAACGTGTCGGACGAGCGACGGGTCCATGGCGGCGACGCCCAGGTCGTCCGGGACGTCGCGGCGGACCTCGATGCGCTGCCGCGCCTCGGCGGACACGGTGAGCGACAGCGCCTCGTCGACGAGAGCCTGGATCTCGACCGGTTCGGGCCGGGGGACGAGCGCGCGCGTCGAATCCAGGAAGCGCCGGATGATGGAGGTCATCCGCTGCACCTCCCGCTGGATCACGAGCAGTTCCTCGCGCACGGGGGCCGGGCAGGAGGCGTCGCGGGCGAGCAGCTGGACGTGGCCGCTGATGGAGTTGAGCGGGTTCCCGAGTTCGTGCGCGATGGTCCCCGAGAGCTGCCCCAGGGCCGCGAGCCTCTCCTGCGCGATGCGCTCCCGGCGCGCCTCGACGAGCAGATCGTTCAGCTCCGCGAGCTCGCGGTTCTTCCGCGCGAGGTCCGCCGTGGCCTCCTCGACCCGCTCCCGGAGCTCCTGGTTGAAGCCGCGGATCCTCCCCAACATGGAGTCGAGGCCGCGGGCCAGGGTGCCGAGCTCGTCGCGGCGGGAGGTGCCCGGCACGGCCACCTGATCGAGGGGCCCGGACTCGACCGCGGCCATGGAACGCGCGAGCTCGGAGATGGGCTCCGCGAGCAGGCGGTTCAGGAGGACGTTGAAGGCGACGAAGATCAGGAACGCCGCGAGCGCGGTCGTGGCGATGAAGATCCCGGCCTGGCCTCGCCCCAGTTTCTCGGCCTCCGAGAGGCTCGCCTCGAGCCGGATGGCCGCGACCGTGTGGGAGAAGGAGTCCTTCACCGGCAGCACCACCACGACGACCCGATCGTCGCCGTCCCCGACGAGCTGTGCCGAGGTCTGGGACGGGAACTCGTAGTCGTACTGCTCGAAGGAGGCCTCGGGGCCGCCCGGCCCGTACTGCATGCGGACCACGTCGTCCTTGCCGGGCCTGCGGATGATGAGCTCCGCCGACCGGATGCCCCGCTGCCGGCGAAGGACGGTCGCGAGCCGGTCGGCCGCCCGGGCCGGGTCGAGGTCGCGGGAGAGGTCGATGTCGGCCCGGACCGCCCGCGCCACCTCGATGGCGCGGTCCCGGATGGCGCTCTCGACGGCGCGCGACGCGGCACCGGCGCCGAGGAGGGCGGCGACGCCCATCGTCACGACAAGGATCGCCGTGAAGAGCAGCGTGATCTGGATCCGGAGAGACACGTTGGGAAAAAAGGAAAGGCCGGCTGCGACGATCGCAGCCGGCCTTCGACGCTACCAGAAACCGTGTCGCGTTACTTCGCGGCCGGAGCCGGAGCCGGCGCCGGAGCGGCAGCGGCGTCCTTCTTCGAGGCGTCCTTCTTGTCGGCCTTCTTCTTCGACTTCTTCTTGCTCTCCTTCGCGGGAGCCGGAGCAGCCTCCTTCGCGGGGGCGGCCGCCGGAGCGGCCTCCTTGGCGGGAGCAGCGGCCGGAGCCTGGGCGAGAACCGGGATAGCGAAGGCGACGGCGACGAGCGCGCTGAGGATCTTCTTCATTTGGGGTCTTCTCCTAAAGGGTTTTCTGTTTGGCGGGGAAACCCGTCCGCGCCCCTTCCAGAGCACGCTCCATGCCACCGATCGCCGACCTGGCATGTCTTGTCAATCCAATATGTTAGGAGCTCTCGCGCGGCTTCTCGGCCGGGGAAATCTGGGACGGCGGGGCGGGAAGATGGGTAGCTCTGCCACGATGGCAGAAAAGTGCCGGGGCGCGTCATCGGGATTAGGCACGGTCGGGGAGGCAGCGTGGAGAGAGCGATCTGCCGGCTATCCGACATCGAGGAGGGCAGGGGCATCGCCGTCGAGGCGGACGGCGTGGAACTCGCGGTGTTCCGCCGGGGGGAGGAGGTGTTCGCCCTCGAGAACGCCTGCCCGCATCGCGGGGGTCCGCTCGCCTTCGGGGACCTGCGGGGGGACACGGTCTACTGCCCGCTCCACGCCTGGCCGTTCGACCTGCGAACCGGGCGCTGCAGGGAGTTCCCGCACGCGTCGGTGCGGACGTTCCCGGTGCGGGTGGAGGGCGGTGAGGTGCGAGTCGAGCTATAAGGACGCCATGTCGACCATCGACTACACCGACGGGCGCCGGATGCGGCTCGACGTCGAGTTCTACTTCGCCGCCGCGCACCGGCTGCCGCGCTACGAGGGGCCCTGCTTTCGCCTCCACGGGCACAACTACCGGTTCTTCGTGGCCGTCGAGGGCGAGGTCGACCCCCGGACCGGCATGATCGCCGACTTCGGCGTGGTGAAGCAGATCGTGCAGGAGCACGTGCTCTCGCGCGTCGACCACCGAAACTTGAACGACGTCCTCGACAACCCGACCGCGGAGAACATCGCTCGCTGGATCTGGGAGGCTCTGGAGAGCCGACTGCCGGGGCTCGCCGAGGTGCGCCTGTACGAGATCCCGGACAGCTGCGTCACCTACCGGGGGCCCGGTGCCCGGCGGTAGGGCGGGGCGCATCCGAGACCCCGCGGCTGCGGCCGTGGCGCGGTTCCTCGATGCGCTCGTCCCGCCGCGGGAGCGGCGGGACGGCGACGTTCGCGGGACCCCGGCGCGCGTCGCCAGGGCCTTTCGCCGGGAGCTCCTCGACGGCTACGGGCGCGACCCGGCTCGGCTCCTCGAGAATGGCATCCCGCACCGGGGGAGCGGCCTCGTGGCCGTCACCGGCATCGACTTCCACGCCGTCTGCCCGCATCACCTGCTCCCGTATCGCGGCGTGGCCCACGTCGCCTACGTCCCGCGGGGGCGGGTGGTCGGGTTCGGGGCGCTCGCCCAGCTCGTCGACTGCTTCGCCCACCGGCTCGTGCTCGAGGAGGCGCTCGCGCGCGACGTGGCCGAGTCGCTCGTGCGCCACCTGGGAGCGCGCGGCGCGGCGTGCGTGCTCGACGCCGAGCACCTGTGCCTCACCGTCCGCGGGGAGCGGCGGCGGGGCGCCCGGGCGCACGCCCAGGCGTTCGCGGGGTCCATGGAGAGCGACCCCAGCCTGCAGCGCCGGGTGCTCGCACTCGCCGCGGGTCCGGGGGGGCGCGCCGGGAGCCGGCGATGAGCGCCTCGCTCGAAGGCAAGACCGCCATCGTCACCGGCGGTGGACGGGGAATCGGCGCCGCCGCTGCGAGGGCGCTCTCGGCGCTGGGTGCGCGCGTGACCGTCTTCGCGCGGACCGGGTCGGAGCTCGCGCAGGTCGTGGCCGCCGGGCACGCCGCCCTCGCCGTCGCGGGCGACGTGTCGCGGGAGGAGGACGTGGGGCGCCTCGTTGCCGCCCACCTCGACGCGCTCGGCCCCTGCGACGTGCTCGTGAACAACGCGGGGGTGCTCGAGCGCGGGCGGGTGGAAGGGCTCGAGCCCGCCGCCTGGCGCCGCGTGCTGGACGTGAACCTCACCGGGGCCTACCTGTGCTGCCGCGCCGTCCTGCCCCAGATGCGGGCGCGGCGCAGCGGGCGCATCGTCAACGTGGCGTCCATCTCCGGGACCCTGGGCTCGCCCGAGGCCTCCGCCTACAACGCCTCGAAGTGGGGCCTCATCGGCTTCACGAAGAGCCTCGCCGAGGAGCTCCGGGGCGACCACGTCCAGGTGATGTCGGTCTCGCCCGGCAGCGTGGACACGGCGATGCTCAAGAAGACGCCGTTTGCGCCGGCGATGACGAGCGAGGACGTGGCCAAGGTGATCGGCTGGTGCGCGTCGGAGGCCCCGGCCGCGATGACGGGGGCGAACGTGGAGGTCTTCGGATGAGCTCGGGTCCCGCCCAGGCCGCCATCTCGGAGATCCGGGCCGGCTTCCCGCCCGAACGGATCGTGCTCGACCCCGAGCGGCTGGACACCTACGGGCGGGACGAGTCCGACCTTGGCGCCTTCCCGCCGGAGGTCGCGGTGCTCGTGGAGTCCGCCGACGAGGTGCGCCGGGTCTTCGCCGTCGCCAGCCGGCACAGGGTGCCGGTGGTACCGGTGGCCGCGCGCAGCGGCAAGTCGGGCGGCTCGCTCGCGCTCCGCGGGGGGATCGCCGTGAGCGTGGAGCGCATGAACCGGATCCTGGAGATCCGTCCCGAGGACCTGACGGCCCGCGTCGAGCCGGGGGTGATCACCGGGGTGTTCCAGAGGGAGGTGGAGAGCCACGGGCTCTTCTACCCCCCGGATCCGAACTCGCTCGACCTGTGCACGCTCGGTGGGAACGTGGCCGAGAACGCCGGCGGGCCACGTGCGCTCAAGTACGGCGTCACCCGCGAGTACGTCCTGGGACTCACGGCCGTCCTGCCGACCGGGGAGGTCCTCCGGATGGGTCGGCGCACGATCAAGGGGGTCGCCGGGTACGACCTCACCGCGCTCTTCGTCGGCAGCGAGGGCACGCTCGGGATCGTCACCGAGATCACGCTCAAGCTGCTCCCGCGCCCGCGCGAGGTGGCGACCGCGCTCGTCTGCTTCCCGGACGTCAAGGCGGCGGCCCGGGCGGTGAGCCGGGTTCTCGCCGAGGGCGTCATCCCGCGCTGCCTGGAACTCATCGACGACGTGTCGGTCCGGGCGATCGCCAAGGGCTCGCCCTTCCAGCTGCCTCCCGGGGCGGGGGCGGCGCTTCTCATCGAGACGGACGGCAACGACCCGGACCAGGTCCTCGCGGAGATGGCGCGCGCCGCCGAGGCGCTGCGAGGGGATGCGGCCGGCGACGTCATCGTGGCGCAGAACGAGTCGCAGCGAAAGGACATCTGGGAGACCCGCAAGTACCTGTCGGTGAGCCTGCGCCAGATTGAGCCGAAGAAGCTCTCCGAGGACATCGCCGTCCCGCGCTCGGCCATCCCCGAGATGGTGGCGAGGAGCCGCGAGATCGGCAGCCGGCACGGCCTCACCGTGGCCACCTACGGGCACGCCGGGGACGGGAACCTGCACGCGAACGTGCTCTTCACGTCGGAGTCGGACCGGCCGCGGGTCGAGGCGGCGGTGGCGGAGATCCTGCGCGCCGCGGTCGACCTCGGCGGGACGATCACCGGCGAGCACGGGGTGGGCCTCGCGAAGCGGGACTTCCTCGAGTACGAGCAGGGCGCGGACCTCGTCGCGCTCCAGCGCCGGCTGAAGGCCGTCTTCGACCCGCTCGGGATCCTGAATCCCGGGAAGATCTTTCCGGAAAACGAGGGGCGCGGCCGCCCCTGAGTCCGGGGGAGGGCGGCGCGAGGAACCCTTTGTTTGCGCGGGGTTCCGCGGCGCCGTGCCTTGACAATTCCCCGCGAATCCGGCATCTAGGAGAACCCCTGGTCCCCGTGTCGGCTCCGACACACCCGAGGCACGACGGCAACGAGCGATCGCGCCGCGGGCTCACCGGAGTCGAAGCGGGCCCCCGGCCCTGACCACAGAAGGCACCCCCTCCCAAGGAGACGAAGGACCGATGTCCACGCAAGCGAACACTGGCAAGTCCCGCCCGGTGGAGCAGGTCGACAGCGTCACGATCCGCTTCGTCGGCGACTCCGGCGACGGCATGCAGCTCACCGGCACGGAGTTCACGAAGGCGTCGGCGCTCGCCGGCAACGACCTCGCCACCTTCCCCGACTTCCCGGCCGAGATCCGGGCGCCGGCCGGGTCGCTCGCGGGCGTCTCCGGCTACCAGGTGAACTTCGGCTCGAAGGACATCTTCACGCCCGGCGACCAGCCGGACGTCCTCGTGGCCATGAACCCGGCCGCGCTGAAGACGAACCTCCACGACCTCCGCCCCGGCGGCATGCTGATCGTGAACAGCGGGGCCTTCACCGACCAGAACCTGGAGAAGGCGCAGTACAAGTCGAACCCGCTCGCGGACGAGGCCCTCAAGAAGAACTACAAGGTGGTCTCCGTCGACATGAACAAGCTCACGGAGGCGGCGCTCGCCGGCTCGGGCCTGTCGTCGAAGGAGATCGCCCGGTGCAAGAACTACTTCGCGCTCGGGATCATGTACTGGCTCTACAGCCGCCCGGTCGAGATCCAGCTCGAGGCCATCCGCGCCAAGTTCAAGAAGAAGCCGGACATCGCCGAGGCGAACGTCAAGGTATTCACGGCAGGCCATGCCTTCGGGGAGACGTCGGAGATCTTCCATCAGCAGTACCTGGTGCCCGCCGCGAAGCTCGAGCCGGGCCTCTACCGGAACGTCACCGGAAACCAGGCCACCGCGCTCGGCTTCGCGACCGTCGCGAAGCTCACCGGCAAGGAGGTCTTCCTCGGCAGCTACCCCATCACGCCGGCCACCGAGATCCTGCAGGAGATGTCGTACTTCAAGGACCAGGGCGTCGTGACCTTCCAGGCGGAGGACGAGATCGCCGGCATCGGCTCGGCCATCGGCGCCTCCTTCGGCGGGTCGCTCGCGTGCACGACGACCTCCGGTCCCGGCCTCGCGCTCAAGTCCGAGATGATCGGCCTCGCCGTCATCACCGAGCTGCCGCTCGTGATCGTGAACGTGCAGCGCGGGGGCCCCTCCACGGGCATGCCCACGAAGACCGAGCAGGCCGACCTGTTCATCGCGCTCTTCGGCCGGCACGGCGAGGCCCCGCTGCCGGTCATCGCCGCGAAGAGCCCGGCCGACTGCTACTACACGGCCATCGAGGCGATGCGGATCGCCGTGAAGTGGATGACGCCGGTCATCATGTTGACGGACGGCTACCTGGGCTTCGGCTCGGAGCCGTTCCGCATCCCCGAGGACGGCGACGTCAAGGGCTTCGACGTCAAGTACCAGACGACGCCGAACTATAACGGTCAGTACATGCCGTACCTGCGCAACGACAAGCTCATCCGGCCCTGGGCCATCCCCGGGGTTGCCGGGCTCGAGCACCGCGTGGGCGGCCTGGAGAAGGACTCGCTGTCCGGGATGGTGTCGTACGACGGCATGAACCACGAGAAGATGGTGAAGACCCGCGCCCAGAAGGTTGCGAACGTGATCGAGGACGTCCCGGACCTCGAGATCGACGGTGCGGCGAGCGGCGACCTGCTGCTCCTCTCGTGGGGCGGGGCCTACGGCTCGGTGAAGAGCGCCTCGGACCAGCTGCGCGCGCAGGGCAAGAAGGTCTCGCACGGCCACCTGCGCTGGCTGAACCCGCTGCCGAAGAACCTCGGCCAGGTGCTGAAGAGCTTCAAGAAGGTGCTCGTGCCCGAGGTGAACAACGGGCAGCTCGCGTTCTACCTGCGCGGGTCCTTCCCCGGCGTCGATCCGCTGCAGTTCAACCGGATCAACGGGAAGGCCATCAAGGTGAGCGAGCTCGTGGCCAAGGTGAACGAGATCCTGGGCTAGCCCAAGGGCGCCCTTCCAACCGCAAGGACGAGACAAAGACATGAGCCAGAACGGCCAGAACACGACGGCGGTGCCCACCTACACGAAGAAGGACTTCGAGTCGGGCGTCGACCCCCGCTGGTGCCCCGGCTGCGGGGACTTCTCCATCATCAACCAGGTGCAGAAGACCCTCCCGGGCGTCGGCGTCGCCCGGGAGAACATCGTCTTCGTATCGGGGATCGGCTGCTCCTCGCGCTTCCCGTACTACATGAACAACTACGGGATGCACACCCTGCACGGGCGCGCCCCCTCCTTCGCCTCCGGCCTCAAGATCTCCCGGCCGGAGCTGCAGGTGTGGGTCGTGACCGGCGACGGCGATGCCCTCGCCATCGGCGGCAACCACTTCATCCACACGATGCGGCGGAACCTGGACATCAAGCTCCTCATGTTCAACAACCGCATCTACGGGCTCACGAAGGGACAGGTGTCGCCGACCTCCGAGCTCGGCAAGAAGACGAAGACCACGCCGCACGGGTCGCCGGACTACCCGTTCAACGCGCCGGCGCTCGCGCTCGGGGCGGGGGCGACGTTCGTCGCTCGCAGCATCGACATCGAGGGCGCCCACATGGGGGCCGTGCTCAAGTCGGCGGCGGAGCACAAGGGCAGCGTGTTCGTCGAGATCTTCCAGAACTGCCCGGTGTTCAACGACGGTGCCTACCTGTTCCTCACCGAGAAGGCGGTGAAGGCGGAGGCCCAGCTGCGCATGGAGGCAGGTAAGCCGCTCCTGTTCGGCAAGGACAACAAGAAGGGCATCCGCTTCAACACGCAGACGGCGGAGCTCGAGGCGGTCACGGTCGGCGAGAACGGCGTCACCGAGAAGGACATCCTGGTGCACGACCCGCATCGCCAGGACCCGACGATCGCCTTCATGCTCGCGAACCTGTCCGACCGGGCCGGGTTCCCGACGCCCATCGGCGTCTTCCGCGACGTCCGCAAGCCCACCGCGGACGAGATGACCTGGGACATGATCAAGGCGGCGAAGGCCAAGAAGGGCGAGGTCTCCGTCCGGAAGTTCCTCTCCGACGCCGAGACCTGGCAGGTGAAGTAGGCGCCTCGCGTCCGCGGGGTGCGCTCGAGCGGGGGGCCCGGCGGCGCCGGCGCCCCCCGTCGCCTTTCCGGGGTCTGCCGGGCGACGCGCGCGGGCTACTTCGCCGGAGCGGGGGCCTGCGTGGCCGCGCCCGAGGGGCGGCGGACCTCCCAGCGGTCGACCTTGCCGTCCCCGTCGGTGTCGATGCCGATGCGGTCGATCTCCCCGTTCTCCCAGTACTCCCAGTAGTCGATCTTGCCGTCGCCGTTCTCGTCCTTCTCCTTCCGGACGAGCTTCCCCTTCTCGTAGTAGGCGACGGTGTGGGGCTTGCCGTCGAAGCCGAAGGCGCTCTCCTTGCGGACGACCTGGCCGTTCTCGAAGTAGACGATGACGTCGGCCTTGCCGTCGAAGTCGAGGTCGACGACCTGCTTCTCGAGGTTCCCGGCGTCGTCGTAGTACTCCCAGACGTCGACGCGGCCGTCCCCGTTCAGATCGCGCTCGCGCCGGACGACGACCTCCTTCCCGTCCGCGGTCTTCCGCGTGTACTTCCAGAGGTTCGGCTTGCCGCTCTGGTTCAGGTCGAACGCGGACATCGTCTCCTCGCCCGGCGACGACTGTGCCGGCCCCGGCGATGCCGCAGGGCTCGTCTGTGGGGCGGGCGTCTTGGCGGCGCAGGCCGCGGCGAGTGCCGAAAGAAGGGCGAGAATCGGCGTTCGGCGCATGGAACCCCCAGTGGGTGGGGCAGATGTTACCCGACCCCGACGTGGCCGGCCAAACCGGCGCTTCGCCAATTTGACACTACATGGATGGTCACATAGGGTTTGCCTCGAGATGGCGCGGAAGAAGATCTCCACGACCGTGTACATCACGCCCGAGCAGGACGAGCGCCTGAAGCTGCTCAACGAGAGGACCAAGGTCCCGGTGGCCGAGTACATCCGCCAGGGGATCGACCTCGTCCTCGACAAGTACCGGGCTGCGCTGCCGGGGCAGCTCTCGCTGGACGACGTCGGGGGGAAGCGGTAGCCCCTCCTCGCCATGTCCCCCCCGCGCGCGGTCATTCTCGGGGCAGCCGGCTTCGTCGGGAGCCACCTCGTCGATCGCTTCCTCGACGAGGGGTGGCGGGTCCTCGGCGTCGACAACTTCGTGACCGGCTCGAGGCGCAACCTCGAGCACCTCGCCCGGGAACCGCGCTTCGAGCTCCTGGAGGCGGACATCTGCGAGCCGCTCGCGGGCCGGGTGTCGGCGCCGTGCGAGGCCGTCCTCGACTTCGCGTCACCCGCTTCGCCCGTCGACTATCTACGCCATCCCATCGAGACGCTCCGGGTGGGGTCCGTGGGTGTCGAGAACTCGCTCCGGCTCGCCGAGGGCGCGGGTGCCACCTTCCTTCTCGCGTCGACCTCGGAGGTCTACGGGGATCCCCTCGAGCACCCGCAGAAGGAGAGCTACTGGGGAAACGTGAACCCGGTCGGCCCCCGGGCCGTGTACGACGAGGCGAAGCGCTTCGCGGAGGCCATCACGAGCGCCTACCGCCGCCACCGCTCGGTCGACGTGCGCATCGCCAGGCTCTTCAACACCTACGGCCCGCGGATGCGGCTCGACGACGGGCGGGTGGTGCCGAGCTTCGTCGCCCAGGCGCTGCGCGGCGAGCCGCTCACGGTCTTCGGGGACGGGAGCCAGACGCGGAGCTTCTGCTACGTCGACGACACCGTGGAGGCCATCTGGCGCCTCCTGGGCTCGACCTGCACGGACCCCGTGAACATCGGCAACCCCCACGAGATGACCATCCTCGACTTCGCGAAGGCGGTTCAACGGCTCTCCGGAACGAACCTCCCCATCGCTCACCGCCCTCTGCCCGAGGACGACCCGCGCGTGCGCAGGCCCGACATCGCCCGCGCCCGCGAGGTGCTCGGCTGGGAGCCGAAAGTTCCGTTCGACGAGGGCATGCGGCGCACCATCGAATGGTTTCGCTCGGTCACCTGAGGTCGGAGGACGGCGTGGGCCAGCGGATCCTCATCACCGGAGGGGCGGGCTTCATCGGATCGACGACCGCGGACGCGTTCCTCGCCGCGGGGTGGGACGTGGCGGTGATGGACGACCTGTCGACGGGCCGGCGCGAGAACGTTCCGGCCGCCGCGCGCTTCTACCCGTGCGACGTGCGCAGCTCGGCGGCGGCCGAGGCCGTGCGGCGGGAACGGCCGGACGTCCTCTGCCACCACGCGGCGCAGATCGACGTGCGCCGGTCCATGGCCGACCCCCGCCACGATGCCGACGTGAACGTCGGCGGGCTGCTCAACCTGCTCGTCGCGTCGGCGGAGGCGGGCGTCCGGCACGTGATCTTCGCCTCGAGCGGGGGGGCCGTCTACGGCGACACCGACCGCATTCCCACGTCCGAGGATCACCCCATGCGTCCGGTCTCGGTCTACGGCGCCTCCAAGGCCGCGAGCGAGCTCTACCTGGGCGTGTGGCGGGTCGCTCACGGGATCCCCTCCGCCGCGCTGCGCTACGCGAACGTCTACGGCCCCCGGCAGGACCCACGCGGCGAGGCCGGCGTGGTGGCCATCTTCGCGGGCCGGCTCCTCGCAGGCGAGACCTGCACCGTGAACGGGAGCGGCGCCCAGACCCGCGACTACGTTTTCGTGGAGGACGTGGCCCTCGCGAACGTGCTCGCGGCGCAGAGGCGATTCGACGGCGCGCTGAACGTCGGGACCGGGCGCGAAACCGACGTGAACCGCCTCTACGAGCTGCTCGCGGCGGCGGCGGGGGTGACGCGCCCGCCCGGGCGCGGTCCGGCCAAGCCCGGGGAGCAGATGCGCTCCTGCGTCGACCCCGCGGAGGCGGGCCGTGCGCTCGGCTGGCGGCCGCAGGTGGCGCTCGAGGAGGGGCTCGCCCGGACGCTGTCCTGGTTCCGCGGACGCGCCGGGCGGTGAGTCAGGGAGAGGACGGGTCCCCCGCGTCCTCCGGGGGTTCCTCCTCGCCCGAGGACGGCGGCGCGCCGAGGAGGCGCTCGAGATCCGATGCCGCCTGCACGTACTCCTCGTCGTCGACCTTCCCGGTCTGGCGGAGGAGGCCGAGCACCTTGCGCGCCCGCCGCGCGAGCCAGGGAGGGGTGGGGGCGAGCGAGGCGCGCCGCGGCGCGGGGAGCATGGCCGCGAGCACCGCGGCCTGGGACGCGTCGAGCTCGCTCGCGGAAATCCCGAACCAGTGGCGCGAAGCCGCCTCGGCCCCGAACACGCCCGGACCCCACTCGACGGCGTTCAGGTACAGGGCGAGGATGCGTCGCTTGGAGAGCGTCCGCTCGAGCTTCATCGCGAGGATCGCCTCCTTGACCTTGCGCGCGTAGCTCCTCTCGGTTCCGAGGTAGAGGTTCTTCGCGAGCTGCTGGGTGATGGTGGACGCGCCGCGCACCGTCCGCCCGGCCCGCAGGTTCTGCTCGGCGGCGTCCCGGATCTCCCGCCAGTCGAACCCGGAGTGGCCGAAGAAGGAGGCGTCCTCGGCGAGGACGACGGCCTCCGCGAGCCGCCGCGAGATGCGGTCGAGCGGGACCGGCCGGAGCTCCGGGTCGAACGCTCGCCCGGCGCGCCGCGCCTCCAGGCGCCTCTGCTCGACGAGCGCGGTCGTGCGCGGCGCCCGAGAGGCGAGCCCGGAGACGTCCGGGAGCGAGACCCAGAGCGCGAGAGCCGCCGCCCCGATCAGGGCGACGAGGGCGGCCACAACCAGGCCGGCTCGTCCTGCGAACCGCGACACGCGCCGTCCTCACTACTACGCCCGGGTGCAAAGGGAAAACGGGAACGCGACGCCCGGGCGGGGCCGAAGCGGGCGTCGGGGCTCGCCATCGCCGCGGGACCGCGGGCCAGGACCCCGGGCCCGGCAGGAGCCCGTCGCGACCGGGCTCTTCCGGGAGCGCTGCGCCTCGCCTTGTGCGCGCGCCGCTCGCCAGGCCCGCGCCTGCGGCATCCGGCAGGGACGGGCGCGCGCGCGGGGCGGGGATTACAAGAGGCACGGCCCGACCGGTGACTTGACAGTCCCCGGGGGGATGACAATCGTACGCGCGCAACGCGCGTCACCCACAGCGACGGCGGCCCACGGGTCGCTCGGAGGCGGAACATGGCGGAGAAGCGCTACGCGCCGAAGGACTTCTCGAAGGTCCGCGGCCTGAACGGAATCTCGAACGACCAGATCGAGGAGCACCTGAAGCTGTACGAGGGCTACGTGAAGCGGACGAACGCGCTCACGGAGAAGCTCGAGGCGATGGCGAAGGAGGGCAAGGCCTCCGGTGCCGATCCGGTCTACGCGGAGCTCACCCGGCGGCTCGGGTTCGAGTACGGCGGAATGGTGAACCACGAGTACTACTTCGGCGCGCTCAAGGGAGGCGCCCCGGCCGAGCCGCCCGCAGGTTCGAAGCTGCGCAAGGCCATCGAGTCCTCCTTCGGCAGCTACGCGACCTGGGTCGCCGACTTCAAGGCCATCGCCACCATGCCGGGCATCGGCTGGGCCTTCCTCTTCCAGGACCCGAGCACGGGCTGGCTCTCGAACCACTGGGTGACCCTCCACGAGAACGGCATCCCGGCGGGCTTCTCGCCCATCGTCGTGCTCGACGGCTGGGAGCACGCCTTCATGCGCGACTACAAGGCCTTCGAGCGAGCGAAGTACGTGGAGGCCTACCTCAAGAACGTGGACTGGGAAGCCTGCGAGAAGCGGCTCAAGTAGCAGGCGGCAGGCCAAGGCGCGCCCGCGCCCGCCCGAAACGGAGCGGGGCGCGGGCGCGCGCCTTTCCGGGCGACGGCGCGCGGGCACTCCGCCGGCGACTGCTCGCCTGGTGGGACGCGGGACGGCGCGACATGCCGTGGCGGTTCGCGCCGGGGCGCGAGGACCCGTACCGGACATGGGTCTCCGAGGTCATGCTGCAGCAGACGCGCGTCGAGGCCGTCGTTCCCTACTACGGCCGCTTCGTCGAGCGCTGGCCCACCCTCCGGTCGCTGGCGCAGGCGCGCGAGGAGGACGTGCTCGCGGCCTGGAGCGGGCTCGGGTACTACGCGCGGGGGCGCAACCTCTGGAGGGCGGCGCGGGAGGCGCTTCGGCGCCACGGCGGCCTGCCCTCGTCCGCCCGCGAGCTCCGCGAGCTCCCCGGCTTCGGGCCCTACACGGCCGGCGCGGTGGCGAGCATCGCCTTCGGGGAGGCGGTGCCGGCCGTCGACGGCAACGCCGCTCGCGTCCTGGCGCGGATCCTGGCCGTCCGGCGCGACGGCCCGCCGGCGCGGCGCACGCTCGAGGCGTTCGCCGCCACGCTCGTCGACCGCGAGCGCCCCGGCGCATGGAACCAGGCGCTCATGGAACTCGGCGCCACGGTGTGCCTGCCCCGCCGCCCGCGGTGCCATCTCTGCCCCCTCGCCCCGCGCTGCGTGGCCCGTGAGCGCGGGCTCACCGCCGCCATCCCCGCAAGGCGGCGGAGGGCGCCGCGGCGCCGGCTGCTGCTCGCGCTCGCGAGGGTGGAGCGGGACGGGCGCGTGCTGCTCGAGCGACGGCCGGGGGCCGGCCTCTTTGCGGGGCTGTGGCAGCTTCCGGGCGCCGAGATCGGTGTCGGAGAGTCGCCGGGGCCGGCGCTCGGACGGGTGCTCGCTCGCCGCCTCGGCGCGCCCGCGAGGGTCGGCCCCGAGGTCGGCCGGGTCGAGCGGGAGCTCACGCACCGGGTCCTCGAGATGCGGGTGTTCCGCTGTGATATCGCCTCCGACCCCTGCCCGGGGCGTCGGGGCCGCTTGCGCTGGGCCGGGCCCGGCGAGGTCTCCCGGCTGGGGCTGCCGACGGCCATGCGAGAGGCCATGCATGCCTCCGAAGGGTGGGACGGGGAGGGCCCTGGCGCGGAGGCGGGCGGGGGCGTCGCGGGACGCGGAAAATCCGAGGCGCGCCGCGGCCGAGGCCCCTTGACTTCGCGAGCGTCGACCGTATAATCCGCGCCCTTTCGACGGAGTCCCCGTCGGAGGCCGCCCCGGGAAGCTCTCGGGGCGTTTCGTCAGGAAAGAGAACCCGGTCGCATGCCGACGATCAGCCAACTGGTCCGCAAGGGCCGCGAGAAGCTCAAGACGAAGAAGAAGGCTCCGGCTCTCGTGGAGTCGCCGCAGAAGCGCGGCGTCGCGACTCGCGTGTACACGACGACGCCGAAGAAGCCGAACTCGGCCCTTCGCAAGGTGGCTCGCGTCCGCCTGACGAACGGGTTCGAGGTCACGAGCTACATCCCCGGCGTCGGCCACAACCTGCAGGAGCACTCGGTGGTCCTCATCCGCGGCGGCCGCGTGAAGGACCTTCCCGGCGTGCGCTACCACATCATTCGCGGCACCCTCGACGCGGTCGGCGTCCAGGGTCGCAAGCAGGGTCGCTCGAAGTACGGCGCCAAGCGCCCGAGCTAGCGAGAGGATTCGATGCCCCGTCGTCGCGTCGTCGAGAAGAGGAAGATCCTCCCCGATCCGAAGTACCAGGACCGGATCGTGGCGAAGTTCATCAACGACCTCATGCGCCGCGGCAAGAAGGCCGTGGCCGAGCAGATCTGCTACGGCGCCTTCACCGTGGTCGAGAACCGGCTGAAGGACGACCCGCTCAAGGTCTTCAAGAAGGCGCTCGACAACGTGAAGCCGATGGTGGAGGTGAAGTCCCGCCGGGTCGGCGGCGCCACCTACCAGGTCCCCGTCGAGGTCCGGCAGGACCGGCGCACCGCGCTGGCGATGCGCTGGCTCATCGATTATGCGAAGGCGCGCGGCGAGAAGACGATGGTGGAGAAGCTCGCCGGCGAGATCCTCGATGCCGCCAACAACCGGGGCAACGCCGTGAAGAAGCGAGAGGACACTCACAAGATGGCGGAGGCCAACAAGGCCTTCGCGCACTACCGCTGGTAGGTCGAGGAGGAAGAGCGACTCAGAAGACGAAGCCGACCTCGGTCGGCGGGGTTCGAAGAGACCCTTTCGTTCTTTGACAGCTCGGTCAGGTCGAGGCGCCGCTGCAGGGGCGGCCGGTTTGTGCACGCATCGGTTCGAGGGAAGAGAGAAATGGCCCGCACCACACCACTCGAGCGCTACCGGAACATCGGCATCATGGCGCACATCGATGCCGGCAAGACGACCACGACCGAGCGGATCCTCTTCTACACCGGCGTCACCCACAAGATCGGCGAGGTCCATGAGGGCACGACCGTCATGGACTGGATGGAGCAGGAGCGCGAGCGCGGCATCACCATCACGAGCGCCGCCACCACCTGCTTCTGGCGCGAGCACCGCATCAACATCATCGACACACCGGGCCACGTCGACTTCACGATCGAGGTGGAGCGCAGCCTCCGCGTCCTCGACGGCGCCGTGGCCGTCTTCGACGCGGTGAGCGGAGTCGAGCCGCAGTCCGAGACCGTTTGGCGCCAGGCCGACAAGTACAAGGTCCCGCGCGTCTGCTTCATCAACAAGATGGACCGCGTCGGCGCCGATTTCTTCATGTCGGTCGCCTCCATCCAGGAGAAGCTCGGGGCCCGCCCCGTCCCCATCCAGCTGCCGCTGGGGCGCGAGGACAAGTTCCGCGGCATGGTGGACCTCGTCAAGATGAAGGGGATCACCTTCGACGACGAGACCATGGGGGCGAAGTACCAGGAGATCGACATCCCCGCCGACCTCGCGGACCAGGCGAAGGAGTACCGCGCCGCCCTCGAGGAGGCCGTCGCCGAGGTGGACGACGAGCTCATGGCGAAGTACCTCGACGGGCACCCGCTCACCGGCGACGAGATCCGGCGCGGCCTGCGGAAGGGCACCATCGAGATGAAGTTCTTCCCGGTCATCTGCGGCACCGCCTTCAAGAACAAGGGCGTGCAGCAGTTCCTGGACACGGTGGTGGACTACCTGCCGAGCCCGGTCGACAAGCCGCCGGTCCACGGGGTCACGCCGAAGGGCGTGGAGGTCGTGCGCAACACCTCGGACTCCGAGCCGTTCAGCGCGCTCGCCTTCAAGCTCATGAACGACCCGTTCGTGGGCAACCTGACCTTCTTCCGCGTCTACTCGGGCAAGCTCGACAGCGGGTCCTACGTCTACAACGCGACCAAGGAGCGCAAGGAGCGCATCGGCCGCCTCCTGCAGATGCACGCGAACAAGCGCGAGGAGATCAAGGAGGTTCTGGCGGGCGACATCGCCGCGGCGGTGGGCCTGCGCCAGACCACGACCGGCGACACCCTCTGCGACGAGGAGAAGCCGGTCGTCCTCGAGAAGATGGAGTTCCCGGAGCCCGTCATCTCCGTCGCCATCGAGCCGAAGACGAAGGCCGACCAGGACAAGATGGGCATCGCGCTCTCGCGCCTCCAGATGGAGGACCCGAGCTTCCGGGTGCGGACCGACGAGGAGACCGGCCAGACCATCATCTCCGGCATGGGCGAGCTCCACCTCGAGATCATCGTCGACCGCATGCTCCGGGAGTTCAAGGTCGAGGCCAACGTGGGCAAGCCCCAGGTGGCCTATCGCGAGACCATCACCAAGAGCGTCGAGTCCGAGGGGCGCTACATCCGGCAGACCGGCGGTCGCGGCCAGTACGGCCACTGCTGGCTGCGGCTCATCCCGCAGGAGCCCGGCAAGGGCTTCGAGTTCGAGAACGAGACCGTCGGCGGATCCGTCCCGAAGGAGTTCATCGAGCCCATCCGCAAGGGCATCGAGGAGGCCATGAGCGGGGGCGTCCTCGCCGGCTTCCCCATGGTGGACCTCAAGGTCGAGGTCTTCGACGGCTCGTACCACGACGTCGACTCCTCCGAGATGGCGTTCAAGATCGCGGGCTCCATGGGCTTCAAGGACGGCGCCGCCAGGGCGCACCCGGTGCTTCTCGAGCCCGTCATGAACGTCGAGGTCGTGACCCCCGACCCGTTCATGGGCGACGTCATCGGCGATCTGAACTCGCGCCGCGGAAAGATTCAGGGTATGAACCCCCGCACGGGCGTGCAGGTCATCACCGCCCAGGTGCCGCTCGCCGAGATGTTCGGCTACGCCACCGACCTGCGGTCCCGCACCCAGGGCCGCGCCACCTACACCATGCAGTTCGGGCACTACGCCCAGGTACCGAACAGCATCGCCGAGACCATCATCACGAAGAGCAAGGGGGCGGCCGTCGCGTCCAAGTAGTCGGCAGCCCACGGACAAGGAGAGAGAGCCATGGCCAAGGAAAAGTTCGATCGCAGCAAGCCGCACGTGAACGTGGGGACCATCGGTCACGTGGACCACGGCAAGACCACGCTGACCGCGGCCATCACCAAGGTGCTGGCCCAGAAGGGTCTCGCCAACTTCATGGCGTACGACCAGATCGACAAGGCGCCCGAGGAGCGGGAGCGCGGCATCACCATCGCCACCGCGCACGTCGAGTACCAGACGGCGAACCGCCACTACGCCCACGTCGACTGCCCGGGCCACGCCGACTACG
>Ga0335069_10000133_pt1 | contig 125902 bp, 95 predicted proteins | sample Lox_Sample_11_FD_206714 | JGI IMG/M metagenome (GOLD analysis project Ga0335069, IMG submission 206714) | Soil microbial communities from Loxahatchee National Wildlife Refuge, Florida, United States - Lox_Sample_1.1 | ecosystem: Environmental > Terrestrial > Soil > Wetlands | place: USA...
CGCGCGTCGTTGAAGAGGCCTTGCTGGGTATAGAGTTCGGCGAGTTTCAGCACGCTCTCGAGCGAGGGCTTGAGCTTGCTGATCTTCTTGTACATCGCGATGCCTTTAACGGTGAAACCCTGGGCCGCGTAGGCATCGCCCACTGTTTTGAAGCACTCGGTCGCTTTGTCGTTCTCGCCAATACGGGCGTAGAGATCGCCTACGGTGTTGGTGACCGTGAGATCCTTGGGATCATTCTTGAGGATCTTTTCGTATTCAGAGATGGCGTTCTGCAGCTTGCCCTGCTGGACATACTTCTCCGCAGCACCCAGAACTTTTTGTTTGTTGAAGCCGAAACCAAACGCCATAGTGGTGCGAACTCCCAGCTTCCTACCGCAGCGCTGATGCTCAAACCTAGAAGCGGCGCTACGGTATAAGGTCCTGTTCAGACCCGCAGTGCGTTATCAAAGGGCTTCGCCAAGACTCGTACCCCGCAGTCCTGCGAACCATGGTCATTGTAAGGCTGGTTACCGAGTTCCGTATGGTTACTTCGGGTTACCGAAGGGGCGTGTACGTCTGGGTTACGGAAGGAACACGGGAAGCAGCGCCGCATTCGGGAAGAATTTCCTGTCGAGACTAGCCGGTCCAGTTGAGCGCGCGAGCGCCGGCGGGGTTGGTGCGCCATTTCTTGACGCGGCTTTATGCATGCGCTGATAATGCACGCCTCGGAAGGGAGAACGCGGTGAAACTCCTGGGGATCTTCCTGATTCTGGCGGTGCTTTTTCACGGGCTGGCGTTTCTGGCCCAATCGGAATTCGGAAAAACTACGGATGCGATGGGCAAGGGGCAGACGATTTCGACCGCGGTGGCGACCGTGACCGGGACTGCGATTTCGCCGCTGGTGGGTGTGTGCACGATCGGGATCTTCGATTACTTTCGTACTCCAAAGGACCTGCGTGGGCAGTTGCCATTGTTTGAAAAGCCGAAGTTCTGGGTCCCGATTGCCCTCCTTCTTATTCTTATCTTTCTGAAAGACACGGTTGGCGGGTTTGCGCCCCTCATCAAGAAGCCGCTGGATGCGGCGGAAGTGCTGATGCTGAACAAGGCGTCGCTGATCCTGATTGGGTTTCCAATTGTTTTCCGCGAAGTCGCCAAGGTCATGGGATTGAACTCGGTCAGCGAGCTTTTTGCCCTGGTGGCCCCGCGCCTCCTGCCGGTGGTGTATGCCGCGAACGCAGACGTCGGGAGTACGGCCCGAGCGGCGGGGAATGCGGCACTGGCTGTCATCCTGATCGTGGTCGGCATGGTCACGATGTTCGTGGTCTGGATGCTGGGCGAAACGTTTGATGTGCTCGCGCTGCTGAGCCCGTTTCCGCTCCTCGATTTCCTGTTCAAGGCGGCGCGGAACGCCGTGTTTGTGCTACTGGCGGTGACGACGCTGGTAAGCCGCGAGGCGGGGCTGACGTTATCGCTGACGATCGTGCTAGCCAGTTTCATCCTGGCGAGGTGGGCGTTCCGGCTGCTGGTGTTCGGAACCGTGTTTTCGTGGGGCATTTTGCGAGTGATGGGATTCTCGTCGCAGAAAACGCCAGAAGAAGGAGAAACGGTTTCCGCGTTCAGCGCGAATATCAAAGGCCTGCCGAGACGCACGTACGGCTGGCTGCGCGCCGAACCGGATGGAACGCTGGCCTTCCGTCACCGCTCGTGGCTGGTTGGACCGACGCGCACAGAAAATCTGGGGCCGGCGTCAGGTTTTGAAGTGGGTCAAGGCTTGTTCTTTCCAAACGTCATTCGAGCAACCGGCAAAGGGGACGGATATTCGATCGTTTTCCGGCTTTCGCCGAGCTACCGGGGGTCGGAAGCGGCGATTCGCTCCACGCTTCGACTCGCGGGAGTGCGCGACATTCGCGGATCGAAGGGTATGCGGTCGTTCTGGAAATGGGTCAGCGAAGAATCCGGGGAACCGGAAAAAGCCGCAGCCTGAGGGCGATGCCTGCAACGGGGAGCGCGCTAATCGTGGGGCAGACCCTGGAAGGCGCGGGAGATATGATCGAAATCTTCCTCGGTCATGCGGCACGCACTGCCGATCCTGGTGAGAGCCTGGTTGATGGCCGGGAGCGGCTGACCCTTCATGGCGGCAACGAACTTGTTCCATTCGCCGGAGGTTGTTTTCCATTCGGTGGGGTCGGCGTCCTCTTCGAACTGCCGGACCGCTTCCTCGAGCGTTCCGTACTCGTCGGCCATATCCTCATGAAAGTAGCCACGCAGAAAACTTCGCAGCGCGGGGAAGTTGGCAGGCGAGATGTCGGCGGCGGGGCCGTTCGAACCGTGTTTATGTGTCATCAGCGGCACTCCGGATACGTAGTCAGCACGAAATAATCCCGGTCTCCAGCCCACTTTAGAACGACGACGGCATGCGAGCAGGGTTCGGACTGATTCTCGCCGCGCTTTATGGTACGCCCAATCGGACGAGAGGGGTCGCCGTCGTAATCGAGGACGAGGTTGGGGCGGTTGCCGGAGCGATCAAGCCAGCGGTTGATGCGATCCTGATTCTGCCCAATGGCTGTGCCGACCGCCTGCTCGGCGGTGGGCAAGTCGGTCCAGGTGGACGCAGCGGAGATATTGCTTTCGCGTTCGAGGCGCTGGCGAAGCTGATCGTCAGTTCGGCCGACATGTTTTTTCAGGGTGTGGCCGCCGGCGGCTTCGTCCTTTTCCAGATCCCGGGCGGCCCCGGAACCGGTCCGGGCCGATGCGTTCTGGTCTTGGGCCTCGGCCTGCCTCTGCTCGCGGCGTTCCTCGCGACGCTCCTCTCTTCTTTCCGAATGGCTGGAGCGTGCCTCGGGTGACTCTGCCGCCGGCGGTGCGGGTTGGGGGGCACAGGCAACGCCGATCCAAAGCAGAAGCGAAGCGGCAAAGATGGCAATGCGGGAAGCCAGAGCTGTGCTCCTTGAAGAGGGAAGCCGATTGTTTGAAAGGGGCCCGACTCACGATGGGGCGAATGACCGAGATCGGTGCGCCCCACAAGTTGCTTCTCTTGACGCAGAGCAGCGTACTGATTTGCGGGCGGCTTGGCAACTCCCCGAATGGACGAAGAGACTCGGGGCCGGCACCGTACCGAGCTGGGCCCGCCTGCGACCAGATGAGTTTGAGGCCAAACTTCGTGGTCAAATGGGACTGAAAATGCCGCGCCAAGCCATCACGAGCTTCCTCGAGGATTTCGAGAGACATCGCGACGAGATTGCGTATGTCAACAGGAGAGGGTATCGAACCGAACGGTGGAGCTACGGAGAAGTTGCGGCGTGCGCTTTCCAGACGGCCCGGGAACTTGAGGGGCGGGGGATCGCCAAGGGTGATCGGGTACTGATCTGGGCGGCGAATTCCGCCGAATGGGTGGCTGCGTTCTTTGCGTGTGCGCTACGCGGCGCGGTTGCGGTCCCGATGGACGACGCGGCGACGCCAACATTTGTTCAGCGCGTCTGTGGACAGGTGGATGCGCGGATCGCATTCTGCTCGCGCAAGCACGCTGCCGAAGTCGCCGGTGTGACCTCGATTGTGCTGGAGGATCTTCGGCAGGGGATCGCTCAGCACGCCGCCGGGAGCATTGCGGAGGGGGCGGCGGGTGCTGCGTCGGGCACGGACCCTTTAGAGATCATTTTTACCTCGGGGACGACGGCAGAGCCGAAGGGGGTTGTGCTGAGCCACGGGAACATACTCGCCAATGTTGCACCCCTTGAAAGCGAGATTGCGAAGTATGGCAAATATGAGCGTTGGGTTCACCCAATTCGATTTCTGAACCTGCTGCCCCTCAGCCACGTCTTTGGGCAGTTTCTCGGCATGTTCCTGCCTCCGCTGCTTGGGGGGACAGTGGTGTTTCAGGAGTCGCTCGGGCCGTCGGAGGTAATGGCTGCGATCCGGCGGGAGCGGGTTTCGGTCCTGGTGGCGGTGCCGCGCTTGCTGGAGTCGCTGAAAGAAAAAATTGTGCGCGACGCGGAGAGCGATGGGACGGCGGCGCGATTTCGCAAAGCGTTCGAACAAACCGCTGAGGCGCATTTTCTCTGGCGATGGTGGGCATTCCGGGATGTGCATCGCCAATTCGGGTGGAAGTTCTGGGCGATGATTTCAGGTGGAGCGGCACTGGATCGCGACACCGAAACGTTCTGGGGGCGGCTGGGTTACGCGGTGATCCAGGGGTACGGTTTGACCGAGACGACTTCGCTGATCAGCCTGAATCATCCGTTTCATTTGGGACAAGGCTCGATTGGGAAGGTCTTGCCCGGGCGCGAAGTGAAGCTCGCTGAGGATGGAGAGATTCTGGTGCGAGGGGGTGGTGTCGCCAGCGGCTATTGGAACTCGGGCGCAGTGCAGCCGGTGGCGAACCAAGAAGGCTGGTACCGCACGGGGGATATGGGTGCGCTCGACGCGGAGGGCAATCTTTATTTCAAAGGGCGGAAGAAAGAGGTGCTGGTCACTTCAGCCGGCATGAATGTGTACCCGAGCGATCTAGAAGCTGCGCTGCGGGAGCAACTGGGCGTGCGGGATTGTGTCGTGATCGGGCGGCAAATGGGAGGCAATGCGGAGCCGTGTGCGGTACTGCTCTTGCGGGATGGGGCGGCGAAGGCTGAGGAGATCGTTCGGGGCGCGAATGCGGGCCTCGCGGAATATCAGCGCATGCGAAGCTGGTTCGTGTGGCCGGAAGCGGATTTTCCACGGACATCGACGCAGAAGCCGAAGGCCGCGCTCATCCGGGACGTGGCGCTGGCCCAGCTGGAAGCGGATGAAGTTTGTTCCGGGGAACGAACAGCTTCGTCGCCCGGGGCGCTCGCCGAACTGATCGCGCGCGTCTCGGGGCGGCGTGGGGCAGAACTCTCGCCGCAAGCCGATCTCGAGGATGATTTGCGACTGAGCTCGCTGGAGCGCGTGGAACTATTGAGCGCGCTGGAGGATCGCTATCAGGTCGACCTGAGTGAAACGGCTTACTCAGCGGCGCGGACGGTAGGGGATCTTGAAAAGATCCTGACGGAAAAAGGCGGGACGCGCCGTGTGTATCACTTTCCGGGTTGGACGCTGGGGGCGCCGTTCACTTGGTTGCGATTGATGGGGCATTATGCGCTGCTGCGGCCGGCGATTTTCCTGCTGGGCTGGCCGCGAATCGAAGGACGGGAAAATCTTGCGGGCGTAAATGAGCCTTTGCTGGTGATCTGCAATCACATTGACGACGTGGATGTCGGGTTCGTGCAGACGGCGCTGCCGTTCCGATTCCGGCATCGGCTTGCCACCGCGACCGGGGGCGAGGCACTGGAGGTCCTTCGCACACCAGGGCCGGGTACCGGATTTATGCGCCGAGTCTACGATCGGGTTCGCTGGAACCTGGCCGTGATTCTTCTAAACCTGTTTCCGCTGCCACGGGCGGCGGGATTCCAGAAGAGCTTTGCGTATGCAGGGGAATGCGTGGATCGGGGATACAGCGTACTGGTTTTTCCGGAAGGGCATCACACCACAGACGGGCAATTGCTGCCATTCCAGGCGGGAGTCGGGCTGCTGGCGAATCAACTGCGTGTTCCGGTGCTTCCGATGCGGATCGACGGTCTGTTTGAAGTGAAGCAGTCGGGGCGGAAATTCGCAGCGCCGCGGAAGATTCGTGTGCGGATCGGAAGGCTGCTTCGTTTTGCGACTGGCAGTGCCCCAGAGGAGATTGCCAAGGAATTACAGCGGCAGGTCGAAGCCATGGAAGGCGGATGAAAATCCGAGTCAGCCGCCAACGGAACGCGAGGATCGCAAAGTGAGGTGTACGCCCTGGAGGTGCGGGAATTGAGTTCGGCCCCGAGTCGTAGTGGGGGCGCCCGATCTATAATGCCGCGCATGAAAACCAGGTTCCTTGGCAGTTTCCTGCTACCGATGCTGCTCGCGGCTCCTCTGTTACATGCTGCGAGCAAGACCATTTCGCTCCATGACGCCAAGGGGCAAAGCGTAGGCACAGCGACCCTCACCGCTATCAAGGGAGGCGGCGTCAAGATCAAGGTAGATGTGAAAAATCTGCCACCGGGCGAGCACGCGATTCACATTCACCAGAACGCGAAGTGCGATGGCCCCGACTTCAAGTCAGCGGGCGGGCACTTTAACCCCGACAACAAGAAACATGGCATCGAGAATCCAGAGGGCCACCACGCGGGTGATATGCCGAACTTCACCGTGGATGCGAAAGGCAAGGCCAAGACGACGATCGTCAACAAGGATGTGAATCTGGGTACGGACAGCCACTCTTTGTTTTCGAACGGGGGAACAGCGCTGATGGTTCACGCAAAGGCGGATGACCTGAAGACCGATCCGGCGGGGAATGCAGGTGATCGCATTGCGTGCGGGTTGATCACTCCGTAGGGCAAGGAAGGACCTGAGCAACAGGCTGGCACCAGGAGTAAGTTACAGAAGGGCGTCCCCATCCCCAGGCACGCCCTTCCTTTGTGCACGCGGGCGTGACGCTTGCCCGTCAGGCCGCACACGCTGCTCAAACCCAGCACCCTGAAGAAAGTTGCTCGGCGGTCGGAACCGATCGGGGATCCGCCATTTGTGAGGGGTTTGTTCCTTGTAAGAGAGCGACTTAGGGGATGGGGCGCGACCGGGGCAGGCGTGTCTTATCTCGTTGCGTCAGCCTGGTAAACCCGCACGTAATCCACAAGCATGGTCTGGGGGAAGCGGGTGTGCACGTCGGGAGCGCCCGGCCAATCTCCGCCGATGGCGACATTCAGGAGTATGAAGAAAGGGTGGTCGTAAACCCACTTGAGGCCGGGCGGGAGATCCGCCGGCGTGCGCGTCGCGTAGAGATGATCGTCGACATAGAAGCGAATCGTGTTGGGCTCCCACTCGACGGCGTAAAGATGATAGTCATCGGCGAAAGGTTTGCCTGTAGGGAGTTTGAAGGGAGAAGAGATCCCTTTGTCGTCCGAATAGCCGGGACCGTGGATGGTGCCGTGGACGGTATCCGGCTCTTTCCCGATGTTCTCCATGATGTCGATCTCGCCGCAGGCGGGCCATGAGGACTTGGAGATGTCATCGCCCATCATCCAGAAGGCCGGCCACAGTCCCTGGCCGCGAGGAATCTGGATGCGGGCTTCGAAGCGTCCGTAGCGCTGGGCGAATTTGCCCAGGGTCTTGATGCGGGCGGAAGTGTAACCGCGAAAGACGCCATCGGAATCGCTGTAGCCTTCGCGCCTGGCAGTGATGACCAGGTTGCCGTCGCGCATCTGCACGTTGTCGACGCGGTTCGTGTAGTACTCGAGCTCGTTGTTACCCCAGCCGTTGCCACCGGTCTCGATGACCCACTTACTTTTGTCGGGAGCTGAGCCATTGCCGCCATTGAACTCGTCATTCCAGACCAGGTGCCACTTAATCGGCGGAGAGGCCGGAGCAGCTGCGGGCTGTGGGGAGGCTTGGCCAAGTGCGAGGGCGGGGGCAAAGACCGCGACCAGGATGAAACGGCAGGCTGGCATGAAGTTTATTATGCCGCACGCAGTTTGACAGCGCACAGCCCCCCGCTTAGGGTGGGGAGTTTATGAATGGGGATGCGCAGGGCCGAGAACTGGCGGATAGGAGTCGGTTCCGAGTGTCTCCGCGAGAGCTCGCTGATCGTTTCAAGGCGAGATTCGGCGCAATCGCGACCATCGTCCAGGCTCCCGGGCGCGTGAATCTGCTAGGGGAGCATACCGACTACAACGATGGCTTCGTCATGCCGTGTGCGATCGACTTTGTTGCGCAGATTGCGGTAGCTCCACGGGAGGATTGCAGGCTCATTCTCTACTCGGATGAGTATCCGCAGGAGTTTGAGTTCGCGATCGACGATCTACCGGTAAAACCGCTGGGAGCCTGGTGCGACAACCTGCTGGGAGTGGCCCATGCGCTTCGCGGGGAAGGCGTGGTACTTGCCGGCGCCAGCATGCTCCTGCACAGCGATGTGCCGATCGGGTCGGGGCTCAGTTCTTCGGCAGCGGTCGAGGTGGGAACCGCGCTGGCGCTTCTCAGCGTCGCCAAGGCGAGCCTGCCTCTGTCACGAGTGGCGCAACTTTGTCAGTCTGCCGAGAATCGCTTTATCAACGCGCAGGTCGGCATCATGGACCCTTTCGTTTCGTGCATGGGGGTTGCCGGCCACGCCATTCAACTGGATTGCCGATCACTGGCGTTCGAGACGGTTCCGATTCCGGCGGACCTTCGCCTGGTGATCGCGAACACGATGGTGAAGCACAAACATGCAGGCGGAGAATATAACCAGCGCCGGAAGGAGTGCGAAGAGGGCCTGGGGGTGTTCAAGAAACGGCAGCCATCGATTCGGTCGTTACGGGACGTGACGAGCGCCGAGTTGGAGCGGTACGGGGCGGATCTGGCGCCGCTCATTCGTAACCGGGTTACGCACGTGGTGCGTGAAAATGAGAGGGTGCTCGCGTTCGGACGGGCGCTCCGGGAAGACGATCGAGCGGCGATTGCGCGAGGCATGGCGGAATCGCATGCGAGCCTGCGTGACCTGTACCAGGTAAGTTGCCCGGAACTGGATCTGATGGTCGAACTGGCGCAGTCACTTCCGGGCTTTTGCGGAGGGCGCATGACCGGCGGCGGGTTCGGAGGATGCACGATCAACCTGGTGCAGGCTTCCGATGCTGAGCGGTTTGCAGGCCGGCTGGCGGAGGCGTACCAGAACGAGACGCGGGTGCGTCCTGACGTTTATATTTGTTCGGCAACGCGCGGAGCGCATGTGGAGCCGGCTTGAGTGGGTTCCAGCGATGCCGCGCATCCGGGCCGCCGTCGGAAAGCAAATCTATGCGCGCCTTTTCCAATTCGACCATTCCACCCTCTCTTCTGTTTCTCGTGATTGCCATGACTTTTTCCGCGCACGCCCAGACGCAAGTAACCAGCGCGCCGTTTGGCAAGCTGCCCGATGGCACACAGATTGAGATCTATACGCTGAAGAGCCCCGAGCTTGAGGCTCGCATCCTCACTTATGGCGGAATCATTCAATCGATTGATGCGCCGGACCGCAAAGGCCAGATGGCCGATGTGGTGCTGGGCTTCGACTCGTTCGATCCTTACATCGTGAACCCAGCGTACTTCGGGGCGATCGTGGGCCGGTATGCGAACCGCATCGCGCATGCGCAGTTCACGCTCGAGGGCAAGAAATACTCGCTGAATAAAAACGACGGCGAGAACACGCTGCATGGCGGCAAGGTCGGTTTCAGCAAGGCCGCGTGGAAGGCGACGAAGATCGAGAATGGAGTCGAGCTTACTCATGTCAGTCCAGATGGCGAGGAAGGCTATCCCGGAACCCTGACGGCCGTTGTGCGCTACACGCTCACCGGGAGCGAACTGAAGATTGAAGCATCCGCCACGACCGACAAGCCGACGGTTATCAATCTGAGCTACCACTCGTACTTCAATTTGTCGGGGCAGGGGCACGGCGACATTCTGCACGATCAGCTCCAGATCAATGCGAGCCGCTATACGCCCGTGGACGCATCCCTCATCCCCACCGGCGAACTTGCTTCTGTTTCAGGTACGCCATTTGACTTCCGCAAGCCAACTGAGGTTGGGGAACGGATTGGCGCAACGAACGAGCAGATTACCCGCGGGCGCGGCTACGACCACAATTGGGTACTCGATCATCCGGCGGGCAAAATTGGAGTGGCGGCAGAAGTCTTCGATCCAGCGAGCGGCCGTGTGCTCGAGGTTCTCACCGATCAACCGGGCCTGCAGTTTTATTCCGGCAATTTCCTGGATGGATCACTGACGGGCAAGGGAGGGGCGGTTTATCAGAAGCGGTTTGGGCTGTGCCTGGAGACGCAGCATTTTCCTGACTCGCCGAATCACCCGGATTTTCCAAGCACCGAGCTGCGCCCGGGGCAGCGATTTCATACCACGACGATGTACAAGTTCTCTGTGCGGAAGTGACCGGAACAGCCGGATGTAATGGTGCACGCAGCCATTCCAGCCCCCCATTCCAGCCATTTCTGATTACAGATTGTGCGCCGTGTCGTCCATCAGAAATGACCCAGCGACGTTTCGACGAAGGCCGCAAGCAGTTGGGCGCGCGAACCGACGACAGGTTCGGCGGCGCTTCCAAGAAGCGTAAGAGCGCGATAACGCGCAGCGGAAAGGCAGCCGGTCTCACGGCGAAAATGCGGCGCGCGCTGCTTCGTGAGGGACTTCGTCCGAGCGAGATAAGGGATCAGGCTTTTCGGCGGGTGATCCGCTCGATCCCGAAGGGCAAGGTCGCGACCTACGGGCAGGTGGCGGCGGCCGCGGGTTACCCGCTCTACCACCGGGCGGTGGCGCGGCTCTTGCGCAACGATCCAGCGAACTCACTGCCATGGCAACGGGTGCTGGGGGCGGGGGGCGAAATCAAACTGCGACTCGACTCGGCGATGGAACAGCGCTTCCGGCTTGAGCTTGAAGGCGTAACCTTCTCCGGCAAGCGCGTCAATCTGACCCGGCACCAACACAAGTTCCGGACGTGGGAGCTGTGAAGCGGCAACGGCTGCGTGTTCCTGTATGCCGCGATAAATTTCACGAAAATTCACCGCACGCTCTCGGCATACGTGCTATCGTCAAAAATTTTGGAGCACTTGTAGCCTTCGGAGCCCAATGAATTGATGCACGGAGAAGTCCACCTCAACCACAAGCCTTGGATCTTGATCATCCGCAGCGAGCCGGGGGGCACGGATTCGGCGTCGGATCGCTCGATCGAGCAGTTGAAGGACGCGATCGAAGCTGAGGGCTACCGGACGGAACAAACGACCACTCCTGCCGACGGGCTCGCCATCATCAGCACGCAGCCTTCGTACACCTGCGTGGTCATCGACTGGGACTTGCCGGAAGGGCAGAAGTTCGAAGAACGCGCGGCGGTGAAGATTCTGCGCGCGGTTCGGGCGCGCAACAAGAACGTTCCCATCTTTCTGATCGCGGACAAGACGCTGGTCAGCGAACTTCCACTCGAGGTAGTGAAGGAAGTTCACGAGTACATCCACCTGCTTGCCGATACGCCGACCTTTGTCGCCAATCGGATCGATTTCGCCATCAAGCGCTATCTTGAGAAGCTGCTGCCACCCTATTTTCGGGCGCTCAAACAGTACGCCGACGAGGGGTCTTACACGTGGGACGCCCCTGGGCACATGGGGGGCGTGGCGTTTCTGAAGCACCCAATCGGAAATGAATTTCACCAGTTCTATGGCGAGAATATTTTCCGGACGGACATCGGCATTTCAGCCAGCCAACTGGGGTCGTGGCTGGATCATGAAGGACCTCCGGGAGAAGCCGAGCGCAATGCGGCGCGGATTTTCGGTGCGGACTGGACGTTTTTCGTACTGGCCGGATCGTCGACCGCGAACCGCATCGTGGGACAGGCTACGGTGGGGGCGCAGGATATCGTGGTCGCCGACCGCAACTGTCACAAGTCGATCAATCACGCGCTGACGCTGACCCAGGCGAGGCCGGTTTACTGCAAGGCCACGCGCAACGGGTACGGCCTGATCGGGTTGGTGCCCGCGCGACGATTCGAGCCGGAGGCGCTCAAGGCGCTTATTGACGCCAGCCCTCTGGCCGCGAACGCCGCGTCGAAGGATCCGGTACTGGCTGTCGTCACCGGACCGACCTACGACGGGCTCTGCTATCACGTGAATCGTCTGGTCGAGATTCTCGCCAAGAGCGTGCCCCGGGTGCACGTGGACGAGGCGTGGTATGCGTACGCAAAATTTCACCCAATGTTTCGCGAACGCTACCTGATGGGTGTGCCACGAACCATGCCGAACCGGCCCGCGCTTTTCAGCGTGCACTCGACGCACAAGACGCTGCCTGCGTTTTCGATGGGGTCCATGGTGCACATCCAGCCCAGCGCGCGAGCCCCGATCGATCATGATCAGTTCAACGAGGCGTTCATGATGCACGGCACGACCTCGCCGTTTTATCCATTGATTGCTTCGCTCGACGTAGCGGCGGCGATGATGGAAGAGCCCGCCGGCACGACGCTGATGGATGAGACGATCGAGGATGCGGTCGCCTTGCGCAAGGCAATCGATTCGATCGCGCGCCGCTTGCGCAAGCAGGAAGGCAAAGGTTCGTGGTTCTTCGACGCATATCAGCCTGACAGCGTAAAAGACCCGAAAACCGGCAAGCAGCACGTTTTTTGCGACGCGCCCGACAAACTGCTGACCACGGAGCCCTCCTGCTGGACGCTCAAAGCGGGCGAGAGTTGGCACGGCTTTTCCGACGAGGACGTGGCGGGCGACTTCTATATGCTCGACCCGACGAAGGTCACGCTGCTCACACCGGGCATCCGCGCTGATGGGCGCATGCTCGAGAGCGGGATTCCGGCGGCCATCGTTACCAAGTTTCTCTACTCGCATCGCATCGACATTGCAAAGACGGGCGACTACACCTTGCTGATGCTTTTCTCGGTCGGGACGACGAAGGGGAAGTGGGGTACGTTGCTGGAAGCGCTCATGCGGTTCAAGCGTCTGTACGACGACGATGCGCGACTGGCCGTGGCACTCCCCGAACTGGTGGACTCGTTCCGCGTACGCTACGGGAGTATGACGCTGCGCCAACTCGCGCAGGAGATGCACGAAGAGATGGTGCGACTGCAGTTGCCGGCGTTGCTGCGGCAATCGTGCGAGGCCGAACCGGTCCCAGTGCTGACCCCCTCCGAGGCTTATCAGAAGCTGGTTCGCTACGGGACGGAGATGGTGCGGATTTCTGAAGCTGCAGAGCGGATTTCCGCCGTGATGGTGGTTACTTATCCGCCGGGAGTGCCGACACTGATGCCAGGTGAACGCACGGGTCCGGCGCAAGGGCCGGTTTTGCGATTTCTTTCGGCGATTGAAGAGTTTGACAAGAAGTTTCCCGGCTTCAACCATGAGTTGCACGGGATCGAAGCGGATGAAGAAGGAAACTTCTGGCTGCGCTCGATCATAGAAACGCCGGCGACGCCGCCACGCCGGACTCCGCCTTTGCACAAGCCGTTGCGATCACGCTCGTCGCGGGCGCGCATTCGCTGACAGGCGCCAGGTGTTGAGGGCGGTTATGGATTTGTGACCTGCGGTTCCGTGGCTGGTCACGAACACGGGTCGTAGCACCGTGGGATGTGCTACACTCCGCCCGCTGCAATGGGACCTCTTCAGGGAGAACTCCGCCAAATGAAATCTTGCACGCTTATCCCGCGTATCGGGATGCCGCTTCTTGCCTGGGTGTTGATGGCAGGCGCCGCCGGGCAAACCCAGCCACCCTCCGCCTCGGGCCCATCTTCCATGGCGGCGCCCGCTCCCCGCCCGGTTACGGTCGATGATCAGTTTGCGATTCCCGACGTGACCGATCCGCAGATTACCGCCGACGGGAAGTGGGTTGCCTACGTGGTCTCGACGCAATCGCTCAAGGACGACAAAACCTACTCGCGGATCTGGATGATTCCAACCGGTGGCGGCGAGGCGATCGCGCTGACCGCGGAAGATGAATCGTCGGAGCATCCGCGCTGGAGCCCGGACGGGAAATTTCTGGCGTTCACGTCGAAGCGGGGCGACGGCAAGAGTTCGCAGGTGTACCTGCTGAATCGACAGGGAGGCGAGGCTCAAAAACTGACGCAGACCGTGCCCGACGTCGATGATTTTGCCTGGTCGCCAGACAGCAAGCGTTTAGTGCTCGAGCTGCGTGATCCCTCGCAGGATGAACTCGATGAGGCGGCAGACAAGGGCAAGGGCGGCGATTCGAAAGAGAAGGCCAAGACGCCGCACCCGATCGTCATTGATCGCTACGAATTCAAAGCGGATGAGGTCGGTTACTTAGATCGTCGGCGCGGTCATTTGTATGTCTTCGAAATTGCTACCAAGGCGATGACGCAAATCACATCGGGTGATTTTGACGACAGCGATCCGGCATGGTCGCCGGATGGCCGGTCGATCGCCTTCACGAGCAAGCGCACGATGCCGGATCCAGACCGCACCTATGACACGAACATCTTCGTGGTGGCTGCCGACAACAAGGACAAGGGCGCGCATCTGACGCAAATCACCACCAATCCCGGCAGCGATGATCATCCGGCATGGTCGCCAGACGGCAAGTGGATCGCTTATATCACGCAACTGGAGCCAAAGCTGTTCGAATACGCCACCCATCATCTGGGAATTTCGCCGGCAAGTGGCGGGCCCGCGAAAGTCCTCACGCTGGCGTTTGACCGCGTGATCACTGAGCCGCGTTTCGCGCCTGACAGCCAGTCGATTTACTTCATCGCCGATGATGACGGGACGATGGACGTGTGCCGCATTTCGATCAACGGGGGCGAAGTTACCCGGCCGATTTCGGGGAACCTGATCGTGTCGTCCTTCTCGGTCGCCAGTACCGGGGAAATCGCGGCGACGCTTTCGACCGCCGACCGGCCCTACGAAGTGTTCTCTGTGGCCAAGGGTAGTTCACCGCAACGGATCTCGCACGTAAACGACGCATGGCTCGCGCAGGTGAAGTTGAGCATCCCCGAGTACGTGAAGTTCAAGAGTAAAGACGGGACGGTGATTCGTGGCTTCTTGTATAAGCCGGTCGACTACGTGCCGGGCAAGAAATATCCGGCGATCCTGCGTCCGCACGGCGGCCCGACCTGGGCGTACTACTACGAGTTCACCCATTTGGCGGAACTTTTTGCGGCTAACGGATACGTGGTGCTTTACCCGAATCCAAGGGGATCGACGGGCTACGGAGAGGATTTTGCAAAGGTGATTTTTGCCGACTGGGGCAATAAAGATTTTCAGGACGACATGGCGATGGTCGACTATGCGGTCGCTCAAGGCCTGGTCGATCCGGATAAGCTCGGGGTTGGAGGCTGGTCCTACGGCGGCATTTCAACCGACTTCATCATCGGACAGACAAACCGTTTCAAGGCGGCGATCTCCGGGGCTGGATCCGCGGAGTATGTGTCGATGTACGGTCATGATCAGTACACGCGGGACTACGAGACGGAACTCGGGAGGCCCTGGGAGAACCGGGCGAAGTGGGATCATGTCGCCTACTTCTGGAACGTGGCCAACATCAAAACGCCTTCCATGTTCATGGGCGGGGACATCGATTGGAATGTTCCGATTCTCGGTGGCGAACACATGTACCAGGCGCTGAAGAGCCTGAATCGCGAAACCGAGTTAGTGGTATATCCCGGCGAATACCACGGTTTCAAAACGCCCTCGCACCTGAAGGACCGGGATGAACGCTATCTAGCCTGGTACGCGCATTATGTGAAACAAGATGGGACGCCGGCGCGTCCGCCGGAGCCACCCAAGCCAAGTGCTGCTGAGCAGAAAACCGCGGGAAGCGAATAGGCAGCGCCGCGGCGGCGGCAGGCCCGATGTGGGCGGCGCCGAAGACGTTATTCGATTTCGATCACGGCAAGCCCCTGAGCTGGAAGTTCGAGCGTGAGCCGGTCATGGTCGATCTTCCTCTGCTCGGGAGCTTGGATCGCGGCCGACTGGCGCAGCTTCCGTAATTGATCCCGGGTTGGGTAAATCGGGCTTCCCATGGTGGCGTAGGCGGGACGGGGATCGCCGTGTTGGCCATCCGCGCGCCAGATCGCCGCCTTCTTGGCCTTGGTGTGCTCGAATTGCAAGGTGATGGAGCGAGCCTTGCCACCGCCGTCCGGAGGTGCGTAATTCCAGAGCGCGATCGCGAGTTTGCCGTCAGCGGTCCTGGTGGCCAGCGCGGAGTCGGAGTCGAGCGACAAGCGTTGTGTTCCCAAGTGATGCAATGCCGCGAAGGCGGCGTAGGCAGGCTTCGGTATGCCGCCCTCGGCGATCAGGCCATATCCTCCGTAGAACGGCTTCTTCACCACGCCCTGCTCGTCGAAGACGTCGGAGAATGACCAGTAGGACATCATCTCCGTCAGTCCGTCACACTGCTGAATCGTTTCCGCCATCCACGGCCCCATGTAGGTCGAGTCGGTGACGTCGGTTTCGTTCATGTAGCTTGCGTTGAACTCGCTCCAGATCAGCGGCAGCTTTGGAAATGGGGATGCCTCGATTTCGTGGTGAACCTTTTTGACGGCGCGGCAGACAAATTCGTTGCGCGGGATCGCTCCGCTTGTGCCGAAGACATCCATCGGGGGATCGTTGCCATAGACGTGGGTGGAGGTGAAGTCGACGGGCACCTTGTTCTCTGCACAGTGCTTGAGGAACGCTGCCACCCATGCGGCTTGGGCAGTGGCGGGGCCCCCGACTCGCAATCGCGAGTTCACATGCTTAACCGCGGCGGCGGCATGATCGTATAGCTGAAAATAGGTGTCCTGTTTCGGCTCACCGGCCCAGAAATCGAGGTTGGGCTCGTTCCAGACTTCAAAGTACCAGGAAGCAACCTCGTCGATTCCGTACCGTTCGATGAGATGCTGGGTGAACGCCTCCACGAGTTGACCCCAACGCTCGTAATCGCGCGGTGGCGCGACATTGGGGTGATACCAGAAAGGGTGCGGTACAACTTTGGCCGAAAGCTTTTTGGGCATGAAGCTCAATTCGACAAAAGGCTTTACTCCGTTGGCGAGCAGGCCATCGTAAATTTCATCGACGTAGGAAAAATTCAGGATGGGCTTGCCATTGGCGTCTTCGTCGTAGACGCCGATGTCATCGTCGAGAATGTCGTGGAAGCGGACGTAGCGGAAATCTGTTACTTGCTTCACGTCGCGCACATCGCGGCGGTAGTCCTCGCGCAGTGCCAGGATGGCGCGCCCCGAACCGAACATCTGCTCCCAGAAATGAGGGAAGGGGTGGGCGGGGGCATCGGCGTCGAGAGTGATTGTGGTTGAGGTTTGAGTTGGTGTTTGCGCCGCCAACAAGGCGGGAACAAGGCAGGCCACCAGCCCAAGAGTTCGCAAGCCGCTCTGGACGGTGGAGGGATGGAAGAAGCCGTGCGCGCCCAACTTCATGAATGCCACCTCGCGATTTAAGGATGAGCCTGCAGAATACTGCTGGCCGGTGTTCGTTGCCGCCGGAAGGCTCGGCGGTAGCTTCCGGCAACCTCGACGTTTTTATCCCAGGCAATCGTTCAGGAATTGGAGAGCCTATCCGACGCTGGCTCCCCGGGGCGCCGCACCCTTACCAACGTGAGCGACCGGCTTCTCGTGGAGGAGCAGTTCTGTGGCTTGCACTCGACGGTCGCTATGGAACCAGCGCTGCACCACACCATCATTCAGGAAGTTGGCAAGCGCGAGGAGGGCCATCCCCTGGTGATGCGCCATCCAGGAACGAACCAGTTCGAACGTAGGACGCCGGAAGCGGCGTTTGCCATTCGTGTAATCGGCAGCCTCATGGAAACCACAACGTCCCATCCAGCCCAATTCCTCCATACGCCGGAGATTTTCGACGCTCAGATGGGGATCGATGGGCAAAGCCAGCAGGGTGGAATAGGGCGAGATGACCAGGGCCGGGAATTCGGGTTTCTGCAGAGCCAGCGGCGGCAAGCCGAAGGCGTGATAGTGATAGTGTCCCGCGGCATCACGCTTCGCATAACCGGACTCAGAAATCCCCCACGGCACTCCACGAGCGTGGCCGTATGCCTGTTGCGATTTCACAGCCGCGCTCTGTGTGCGTTCGAGCAGGGTGTTCGGATACGAGCGCATCCAGATGGTGGGCATCAGGTATTCGAACATGGTGCCTGTCCACGACAACATGACGGGGCGTCCCTGGTCGACGGTGTGCGATCTTCCGAGTTGAAACCAGCTTTCCTGCGGTACATCGTCTTTAGCGATCGACACGAACAGAGCAGTCCGCGATTCCGAAGCCAGCAGGTCGTAGCAGGCGTCGTGCAGTTTGTCAGTTTCAGCATCGAGTCCAATCGACAGGATGCGACGACGGGGATGCAGGAGCATCGCGAAGTCCATGGCATCCGCCAGTTCGCCCGCGGTGGCAGCGGCGCGCCGGAGGTCCTCGATAAGCGAGGTCACGTTTTCTTTCACCACCGGTAAAGCTTCACGGAGCTTGGTGCACAGCTCGCGCTTTTCCGAGGAGGATACGGAGGGAGTGAGCTCGAGGTTTCGTTCCAGCCGGTCGATAAATGCGGGTAGCTGTTCGAGGGCCAGGTTTTCCATCAAGCGCAGGTTCAAGCCGGGATCGTCACGCAGCAGCGCAAATTCAGGAAGCGTCCATGGCGCATAGGATCGGGCTGCGCGCTCGAGGCTCTCGCGCAGTTCACGGGTGGCGGCCAGCAACTGCTGAGCGTGTTCGGGGTCAGCCGCTTTCTCAACCTCGCGCCCGGCGTTTTCAAGGAGGCTTTCGGGCAGGCTGAGTGCAGCGTGCAACCAGTCGCCGGTTTTGCGGTCGCGGGCGCGGATGGCGATCTCCTTGCGCGGAAAGACGCGCAGATCGGCGAGCGCGCGCAAATGGTCGAGCAGACCTTCGAGCAGGCAGGGCTGGACCACGGGCAATCGCAGACGCTCCAGGCATCCTTGCTGGAGGGTCCACAGGGAAGCCAAGAGGTTTCCGCTGTCGACCGAAGAGACGAAGTAGGGATGGAGTGCTTCGAGCGTGCGCGTGTCGTACCAGTTGAGAAGGTGGCCGCGATACTTGCGCATCTTCTCTATGGAGGCCAGTGTCAGCAGGGTCTGCTGCACAAAATCCGGGACGGTCAAGTATCCCATTTCGCAGGCGACCTGGCGCGCGTTCAGCAGAAGGCCAACGTTAGTAGGCGAAATTCGCGCGGCGACAGCGTGGGGATTTTCCTGAACATTATCCGGGATGAGCCAATTCTGCTCTGGGGTACAGAAGGTGGCAAAGTACCTCCATGTGCCCAATAATGTTTTCCGCAAGAATTCCGCATGCTTCTTCGACAATCCGCTCTCCATCGGGCGCGCCGGGCCGTTGAGCCACGTCGCGACCAGGTTGCTTATGCCCCAGAGCAGGATGATGGGAAAGGCCGACCAGAGCGCTACGGGCCGGGCAATGGCGACGATTGCCCCGACAACCAGAGCGAGGACCGGCATCCAGCTCAAATAGGTGTCGACCGGAGTTTTGCGAGCGGCGCCCATTTCCGCCTGGGCTGCGGTTTCCCACTCCAGCAATCCCTTTCGAGTGACGAAGCGGCGGATGAAGGCACGCGTCATGGCATCGAGTGAAACAAGCGTCTGATGGCCCAAGAACGTGATCTGTAAGAAGACGCTGGTGAAGGCTGAAAGCAGGCCAGTCACCGCGCCGCGAATTCCTCCGAGTTGCATGGTGAGAATCGCGTGCGTGCAGGTCATCACAAACTCGCCCAGCATGGGCAGAAGCAACAGCATGATTGTGACGGCGGTCCAGAGCGCGGGAGAATTTCCGAAGAGCCATCCGGTCAGCAACAACAGGAAGGTCGCCGGTTCGACCAGGCTGCGGCGCAGGTTATCGAAGATCTTCCAGCGCGATACGAGCGAGATCGGATTGGGGACCGAGGCTCCCGACTCGTCGGGAACGGTCTTGAACAGCCACTGCGTGATCTGCCAGTCGCCACGCAGCCAGCGATGTTTGCGGCGGTTGTACGCGCTGTAGTGCGACGGATAATCTTCGATGACCTCGATATCGCTGACCAGTCCCGCGCGTGCGTGCGAGCCTTCAATCAGGTCGTGGCTGAGCAGAGCATTGCGGGGGAATCTGCGATCGAGTACGCGGAACAGCGTGCCGACTTCGTAGATACCCTTGCCCGTGAAGATGCCCTCACCGAAAAGATCCTGATAAGCGTCGGAGATGGCGTGGGTGTAAGGGTCCAATCCCGTTTCGCCGGCGTAGATTGCGGCGAGCCTTGAGCTGGATGTGCTCTGGACGCTGATTCCAACGCGCGGCTGGAGGATGCCATATCCCGCGGTAACGACGTTTCTGTCAGGATCGATTACGGCCTGATTCAGAGGGTGTGCCAGAGCTCCCACCATGCGCTGGGCCGATCCGCGCGGCAACTCGGTGTCGGAATCGAGAGTGATGACGAAGCGCACACGCGAGAGCAAACTCAAGTCCCCGACCTTGACTGGGAAGCTGTCGAACTGGCCGCGCAGCAGGCGGTTCAGGTCCATGAGCTTGCCGCGCTTTCGTTCCCAACCCATCCAGGCGCGTTCGTGCGGGTTATAAACGCGGTGCCGGTGCAGCAGGAAGAATGTTCCCAGTTTTCGGCTGGCGTACTTCTCGTTCAGCCCGGTGATGAGTTCCGAACAAAGGTCGATCAACGGACTGTCTTCGCGCGCTGGTTCGCGCGAATCGGGCAGGTCGCTCAAAAGAGCGAAGTGCATGTTGGGATCGTGGTTGCCGAGGAAGCGCACTTCCAGGTCATCGACCAGGCGCCGCACCTGCTGCTCGTTCAGCAGCAAGGTGGGCACGGCCACCAGGGTGACACAATCTTCCGGAATCCCGTCCGAGTAATCCATCTTGGGAAGAAGGGACGCAGGCAAAATGGTGGTGACCAACTGGTTCATGAGCTGTACAGCGGCCTGCGAGCAGGGCAGCAACAGGACGAGGACGGTCAGCAGCAGCGGAATCGGGGAGAGGGTTCGCGGGGTGAGCACGAGCGCCGTCCCGATCAGGATCAGGAAAGTAAAGATTTCCAGGCCCGGGAAGAAGAATTCATCAGCATGCTCGCGCGCCCAAATCTGTACACGCAGATTCAGCGGCGGGTGATAACCGATGACGCGCTCGAGCTGGCGGCGGCCCTGGTCGATCAAGTAGTACCCGACATGGGCTTCGCGAAGCGCGACACGCGGGTCGGCATATTTCCGTTGACGAGCCGCTTGAGCCAGCTTGACGGTGGCCTGTGCCACGTCGACCTCGCTCGCATCCGAGCGCTCGGCCAGAGTCGAGACCCGCGCGCGGTAAAGATCGCGGCTATCGAAATCCATCTTGGGATAGGCGCCAGCCGGGTCCTGCTCCAAAACTTTGTCGAAGACGATGAGCGGCTCGAGCGTGTCCTTCCAATGTACGTGGCTGATCGCTTCGAGGCTCTTCACGCAGTTCCCGGCCGCTTCCGCGGCCGCGGCGTCGCCCTGTACTACGCCGGGTGCCTGCTTTGCGATGCGCTCAAGCAGCGCCAGCTTCAGAGCGGGGACGAGGGCCCAGAGTTCGCGCAGGTCGAGGACCACCACTTCCTGGAATCCATGCAGGAACGTGCTCAGCTTTTCTTCGTCGAACTTGCAGGAGGTACTTTCGAAGAAGCCTTCCGCCAAACCGAGGACACGCGGCACGATTTCGTTTTTCGGATCGCGAACGTGAGCGATTTCGTGCAGCGCGCCCACCGCGTCTCCGACCGAACGCAGATCTCCGTGCATGAGACGCGAACGGTCACGCAGGAAACGGATCTCCTCGGTGATCGCCATTTTCGGCTCGGGTGCGTCGAGAGCCGCAAAGAGCGGCGCTATCTTCTCGCGGAGAGAGTGCGCACGTAGGGCAAAGGCGTCGGACGAGCGCGTGTCGGCTTGCCAGGGCAGATTGCGGGCAAGTTCCGCTCCGGCTTTCTGCAGTGGATCCTTTTCCACTGCCGGCACCAGCTTCAGTTCCGGGCGAGTCGTCTCGATTTTGATTGGCTCCGCCATCCTTCCCCTAACGGTAACTCGCGGCTTGCAACTCGAACATTTCGGCGTAGCGTCCGCCTTGGCGCGTCAAGGCTTCGTGGCTGCCATCTTCGGCGATCTGCCCATCCTCGAGAACTACGATCCGATCCGCCATGCGCACGGTCGAAAAACGGTGTGAGATGAACAGAGCCATCTTCCCTTCCGTTAACTCGGCGAACCGCCGAAAAACTTCATACTCGCTACGTGCATCGAGAGCGGCGGTGGGCTCGTCCAGGATGAGCACCTGCGCCTGTCGCAGGTACGCCCGCGCCAGCGCTACCTTCTGCCACTCACCGCCCGACAAATCGACGCCATACTCGAACCGGCGACCCAGCATCTGGTCGTACTTCTCGGGCACGCGCTCGATGACTTCGTCGGCCATGCTTTTGCGCGCCGCTTCACGCAACAGGTCCAGGTTATTCAGGTCTTCGATGCGCCCTACGGCGATATTTTCGCGCGCCGTCATCTCGTAGCGCATGAAATCCTGAAAGATGACGCCGATCTCGCGGTACAGGCTTTCCAGATCGTATTCTCGGAGGTCAATGCCATCCAGCAAAACCTGACCTTCGACCGGATCGTACAGCCGGGTCAGGAGCTTCACGATCGTTGTCTTGCCCTGTCCGTTCTCGCCAATCAGCGCCACCCGTTCCCTGGGGTGCAAGGTGAAGCTGAAGTTCCGAAGCACCATCCGGGAGTTGCCCGGATACTTGAACGAGACATTGCGAAACTCAAATCCCTGGCGAATCGGCCGCGGGGCCGGCAGCGCATTGGGCTTTGACCGGATTGTCGGCCGCATCTCGAAGAATGCCAGCAGGTCCGTGAGAAAGAGCGCCTGGTCTGCAATGCTCGAGACTGTGGAGAAGATCTGCTGAATATTATTGCTTGCCTGCAGGATCGCTCCCGAGAGAAACGTGAGCGAACCGATGGTCAAGGCGCCGGCGACCGTCCGCCAGATCACGTAAACGTACGCGGCGTAATAGCCAGCGGTGCCGATCATCGATAAGAAGATGCCGGCGATCAAGCGACGCTTGGCCAGCGCCACATTCTCGTCGTAAATCTGATCCGAAAGCTTCGTGAACCGATCCACGAGGAACTGGCGCAAGCCGAACAACTTCAGTTCTTTCGCGGCCTCCCGGCTTCCGCCCAGGATACGTAAATAATCAAGCTGTCGGCGTGCCGGCGTCTGCCTGAAATTTTTTGCATAGCCGAGAAATGCAAAGTGGCTCTCTCCCAGAAATGCCGGAACGACCCCGGCGACCAGCAGCAGCAGGAGCCAGGGGGAGAAGAACATAATGGCGAGCGACAGGGAGATCGTCGTAATGACTTGCTGCACGAGGCGTCCGATGGACTGGATCATCCCGAGCCGGTCGGTGGCCTGTACGCGCGCGCGTTCCAGCCGGTCGTAAAAAACAGGGTCTTCGTAAGCCAGCAGATCGAGGTCGGCGGCGTGTTTCATTACCTCGACGCTGACGTGGCGGGTGTAATTGTCAGCGAGCAACGAGTCCAGATAGTCGACAGCGCGGGCGAACATCCCGCTAATGATCGCGAGCGTGAATTCGCCGCCAACCAGCCACCAGAATTTGGGCTGGATAGGCTGGCGTGTGGATAACGAATGCACGATCGAGTCAATGATGAGCTTGCCAATCCACAAAAGCCCGATTGGCATCACTGAACTTAAAACCCGGAAGATGATCCCGAGCGTGACGACCGCACGCCCGGACTCCCACACAATGCGGAGAACCGCGGGGACGTTGCGAAGCGCGGTCAAGCGCTCCTCCCATCCGCTCCAAAATCCTCTGGGTTTCGTCATGGTGTGCCTACAAGAGGGTCGCCTGCATCTTTTCGATTCGCAGGCAGACGCACGGCATGGCCTCGAAACTGCTCGCTTTTAGAACAATGGAGAAGTACGGCCAGACTCCACGGTTACTGGTCACCCGGTGACTGCAGCGCGACTGTTTTATCCAGCAGAGTCTGCCGGTCCACGGTGCCCAACAAGGTATCACCAGATTCTTGCCGCGAAAACCAGTACAGCGAGCCTGTCCGGATGCGCCCTATGCGCGCTTTCGCCTAATCCCCCGCCATGGTTCGATGCCCAAACTCTCGCCTTCAGTTGGACTTCCGCGCTAATAGGGCTTGAATCCGGCTCTTTCCATGCCGCGTTGCGCTTCCGGTGTCTTCATAAATGTCTCCCAGATAAATCCGGTCCTCGCATTCTCGGCCATCAACAGGCTGATGCCGGTGTCGATCCCAACCACGTCCTTGTCGTACCAGTTTTTCAGCGGGTTGAAGGCATTTACAAATCCATATTTGCACCATGCCTGCGGGTAGTGTGCCCGGATATTGCGCAAGACACGCATTGTGGGTTGTGGCAGGAACGGGAGAGAACCTGCTGGCGCGCTGGGCACCACCGTGCCATCGATCGGTCCGATTGCGGGAGGTCCGCCCCAAATGACGTAACCGTATTGCGAATCGGACGCAGTAATCCCCCAAAGATCGTCGCTGTAATCAGGAAACTGGCCGGACAGCTCAATGCAAAAGCGGCGATGTACATCGGTCGCAATCACGGAATTCTGGAAGTAATCGGCATACTTGTCTTTTTTCCTTCGAAAGTCGAACCAGGCTTGCGAGTACTGGTGCACGAAAAGAGGCGCGAACGATCCGATGTAGCGCAGGCCATCGTATTCAAAGGTCAGACGCTTCCACGCATTCCAGGCTTCGGGCCGGAGCGGGTGGGTGCCAGAGCCCATTCCCAGCAGGTACATCATCATCAGCTCGCTGTAGTAATCCCAGCGATAGGGTAGAAACCCGACTTCCGGAGTCCAGCCGTGGGGTAACAACGTCGTGTCTTCCGACAACCAGGTCCAATCCACGCGGTTAAAGATGTCGTTGGCGAGCCGGCGAATTTCGGCATTTTGAAAATGCTGTCGGCACATCAGGACCCCGCATAGCAAAAGAGCAGTATCGACCGACGAGACCTCGGAATCCCAGACGCGCTCGCCAGTATTGATGTTGGCGAAGTGATAGAAAAAGCCGCGATGGTTGGGGAGCTTCTTCCAAAGGAAGGAAAGCGTGGCGAGCACGCGCTTTTCGGCGTCGGCGGTGGTGACCAGGCCGCGTTCCTCGCCGATGCAGATGGCGGTCAGGCCAAACCCGGTTGCCGCGATGCTGCCGACCGTAGTCGTATCCCTGGCGACGGTGGCATCGCAGCGGTCTTTCACCAAGCCGGTCGAGGGGTCAGCTTGCTCCCAGAAATAATTGAAGTTGAGGCGCTCCATATCGAAGAGGGCGGCGTCGTCCGCATCATCGAGCGACGTGGGCTGCGGCAACGCGGCGGGAATCGTGTGTTGCTGTCCCCAGGCGGATGGGCCGAATGCCGGAACGGCGAGCGCGCCGGCGACGCCTAAGGCGCCTCGCAGCCACTCCCGCCGGGTCGAGCCATGGGGCCACGCACGGGTCCCGGGTCCTGTCGGCAACTTGCGCATTCCTATCATCTTAAGATATGTCTCAGGGGAAGCGAATGCAGAATCCAGGCAGAAAATCGGGCTGGAGGACCTTGGGCTGTCTAGCCGCTGCCCTGCTGGTCTGCTTCGTGATTTACCGATTGCTGCATTTTCAGCCAATTATCCTGCGTGGGGCCATCACTGCCAAGAGCAGCGACCCCCATAAAGAGCTGCCGATCGCTCGGGTCGAGGTGACAGCCGTGGTTGGGGTCCAGAAGTTTCTGACCTACACCGATTCCACCGGTTTTTTCGTCATCAAGCTGCCACGAGAAGTCCGCCATGGCCGTTCCATCACCTTCCAGCTACGTGATGCCGATTATCAGCCGCTGGACCTGAAGGAATTTGTCGGCGATCAACTCTACGTTTTTCATTTGACGCCGCTCCATCCTCCGACCACGGTGACTTCCAATCCGAATGCCGTTGTGGTGGCGAATGTCCGTGTGCGTTACTCGATCAAGAGCATGACCACAGTGAATGTGGGCAGCGCGGTGCAGACCTTCGAAGTGCAGAATATCGGCAACGTTCCCTGCACGGCTCAACCATGCTCGCCCGACGGGCGATGGAAGGCGGCGGTAGGGGCAACTACACTCAATGCCGGGACGGGGAACCAGTTCCGTGACGTGCGCGTGTCCTGCATCGCCGGGCCTTGTCCCTTTACCCGGATTGAGACCAGCGGCGGCCATGAAAGTCCCTCGCTCACGGCGACGGCTCGTACCTGGTCTGACACGGCGACGTTTCTGGTGGAGGCCGGAGTGGTGCATCCCATGGTCAGCGACGTAGTTCACGAGTCCTACCCGACCATCTTCGGCTCGGCGCTCAACTTTATTCTTCCGAATGGGGCGGAAGGCATCTCGCTGGAGGCGGATCTAAACGGGCAGACGATTATCTTTCCGCTGGGTCCGAATCTCTTCCTCAGCTGGGCAGCCTGCAATGCCCGCCTCAATCCAGACCAGACGCGGGTTTACCGCTGCGAGTTGAAGACCGGTTATCGTTTTTGAGGCGGGGCAGTCTCTTCTTCGTGGCGCCGTCCCCTAGCGACGGGATTCCGAGCTTGCCCTTACTGCACGATTCCCCGTACCACGGTTACCGAGGCCTTGGGCAGGTTCACCGTTGTGCGAGAACCTCCTGGGATGGTCGTGGCAAATGGAGGCCCATCCGGGTCGGCGTGGCTCTGTGCTCCCTCGTCTTTCCAGACATACTGTTCGCTGCCGAAGGTTACCATGCGCACGCTGCCCGAGAAGTAGCTGGGCGGACCGGAGGCCCCCTGGAAGGACAGTCGCACCGCATGCGGGTTGTTTTCATCACGGTTGACCAGCATCACACTCCAGTTTCCGTCGGGCCGCTTGAGCGCGTAAGCAGTGACGAGTTCGTTGCCATCGTCCTTGACGTCGCTGGTGGCCCGATACATCTGGTGCACTCCTGAACGGTGGGCGGCCCATTCGCGGTTAATCAGCTGAGCGACGTAGTACAGCGAGGTGTAGCCGGTGATGTTGTAATCCCGGTCGGAAACGAAATTCGACCAACTCGCCCAGCCTTCACAGCTCGGCTGCACGGGTTGTGGCTGGATCGGGGAGTGATAGAAGGCTGAACCTCCGCCTTCGAAGAACGAGCCCACATTGTCGGCGAGCCAGAGACCCGCGAAGATCGTGCTCATGGGACCGGTCAGCGAGGGTGCGAGATGGCTCTCCGTCACCATCAATGGAACATCCGGCACCCCGTCCTGCCGCCAAACGTCGAGGGTGTGTTTCATGAGCTGTGGCTCTTGGTAAAGCGATTTCCAGGTGATTTCACAGGCCTCGTACGGATAATGCTCGAAGGAGATGAATGCCAGATCTGAAATTCTTCCGTGGGTCTTAAGGTAGTCGACAAAACGTCCCATCCACGAAGTGCGCCCGCGAGCATCCGGCCAGACGCGGATATCCTCGTCAACACCCTCGAAAATCGGGCCGCCGAGCTTCAGGTGCGGGTTGACGCGGTGCAGCGCCCGCGCCCATTGAATAAAGAGCGCGCCGTAATCCTCGGGGAGCATGTGCTTGCCGTCGGGCTCCTCGCCCATTTCGACGTAGGCCACCGGGTAGCCGCGCTTTTCGATGTATTCCAATTGAGCTGCAGAATCCTCGGGTGTGCCGTACAACATGGTCACAGGAATCATGGCGGGTAAGCCGTTAGTGATCCCACTGGTGAAGAACAGATCGAAGCCGGTGTGCTGATATTTACCGGTATCGTTCACATCGGTCGCCTCGTGCCAGGGATCAATGGAAGAGCTGGTATAAGTCGGCTGCTTGTCGGCGCCAGCGTCCGCGGCGTCGTTGAAGCTTCCCGCTGCGTCCAGTGTGCCGGCATGAATTTCGCGGATCGCATAGCCAACGCAGTTGCGGACGTCGGCCGATCCGTGCTCGTCGCATGTATTGGATGACTCGGTCATCCAGACCCGGATGAAGCGTGCCTCAATAGGTGGAGTATTTGCGGAGGCGCCAGTCGGCTCACTGAACCTCAAAACTACCGTTCCGCCTTTTGCGTTCTTGACGGCTGCTCCGGCAAACGTCTTCCAGGTTCCGGCCGGGCCGCGATCGAAGTCCAAGGCATCTCCGGGTGTGGCGCTGGTGTCGGTGGCTTCGGGCTTCGCTCCCGCCGGTTCACGCTGCGGGACCCAATATTCCACGCGATAGGTCACCGCCCACGGACTCGCCCAGGAGATCTTCACAGCGTTCAACGGCCGCTCTGCTTTCAGGTCGACTACCACCCATTGCGGGTGCATCGCATCGCTTTCGCCGGTGAAGCGTTCGGTGAGATAAGGATTACTTTTCCAGTAGGTGCCGTTCGGTCCAGTAACGGGAGCGTCGCCGCTGGTCGAGAAGCCACGATGCGGCAACGCATACGCCAGGATGTAACGGATCGGCTCCTTTAACTCCGTGCTGCCGGTGAAGTAGCCGCTCTTGTGTGCCGGATCGCTCCATGTGCCGTTCTCGGTCCAGTGCCACGCGGCCATGCGCAATTCGGTATTGTTCCGGTAGGTGATCGGGCCCCAGCCAGCCGAGAGCGACTCTTCGACAATGTGCGGGGTGTAGACGAGGTCGATGTCCCGGCGCGACAGCACATCCATCGAACTGCCAAGCGCGCGGTCAGGATCGAACGCGTTGATCACCCGCGCAGTCTCGATGACCACATTCCCCGTGGCGCCTTTTGTCGAGTGCCCGTCAGTTGGGCCGCGCTGCGTTTGCCCATACAGCACCGGGCTGCTAAGGGATAAAGACAAGAGAACAAGCAGCGAGGGCATGAACGATGTTCTTTGAAGGTTAGCCGATTGAGGAGGGAACCCGGAGATTGAGCAAAGAAACTTCCAGAGAAGAGATCTCATTCCGTTCTTAGCCTATCAATGAACAGCCGTTGGCAACAGTAATTGCAAGGAGCAGGCCTTAACTTACTCCAACGATCGCCTGGCCTAAAGACAAGCCGCCGTCATTGGGAGGGACCATCCGGTGCGTCAGAACCCGGAATGCCTTGTCCTCGAGCCGCACCTTCGTCTCATCCAGCAGTCGAAGATTTTGAAATACACCACCGGTCAATCCAGCCACTGACGGAGCGCCCCGTTCGCGCAGACGGAGGCAGACATTTGTGATCATATCCGCCACGCCCGTGTGAAATCGTGCGGCGATCGAACCCAGCGGCACGTGCTTATTCAGGTCCATGACGATCGCCGATAGAACCGGCCCGGGATCGATTACCAGCGGCTCGCCCTCGATGATTTTGAACTCATAACCGTGCTCTGCGGTCGACAGGCTGCTGGACATTTCGAGTTCGATTGCAGCCTGTGCCTCGTAGGAAGCCACGTGACACACGCCAGTTAATGACGCTACGGCATCGAAAAGTCGACCCATGCTGCTCGTGTTCGTGCAATGTAACCCAGTTTCGATCTGGTGTTGGAGGACGGCGCGTTCGGCGAGGGGGGTAGCTGCGACACAAGGTAAATCGTCAGCCCACGGGATGCCGGCAGCGTGCAAATGGGCCAGGGCCATGCGATAGGGACGCTTCACTGCTGCATCCCCGCCCGGCAATGGCACGTACTTCAAGTGCGCCATACGTTGGAAGGTGCGCGCATCTGCGATCATCACCTCGCCACCCCAGATCGCTCCATCTATCCCGTAGCCTGTGCCATCAAAACTTACACCGATGACCTTGCCGGAAGAGGCGCTATCCGGCCCACGCAAGCTATTGCCGAGTATCCCGTGCTCTGACATGAGCGATACCACATGGGCGTAGTGATGCTGCACCTCGAGCAGCGGCAAGTTGTGCTTCCCGGCAAACGCCTTCGCCCACCTGGTAGAGAGATACCCGGGATGCAGATCGCAAATCACCTTCTTTGGTTCGCAGCGGAAGATCGCGCGGAAGTGGGCGAGCCCGCGCTCCATCGCTTCCAGCGTCTCCAGGTTTTCCATATCGCCAATATGCGGGCTGACGTACGCATACTGGCCCTTCGTCAAACAGAACGTGGACTTCAGTTCTCCGCCAACCGCCAGCACCGTTTCCACCTCGCGCCCGAGGCGCACGGGCAGCGGCGCATAGCCGCGCGACCGGCGCATAGGTAATTCGTGCTCTCCGTGCACGCGGACCACGGAGTCATCACACACCACGTGAATCTCGCGGTTATGCAGCAGGAAGATGTCCGCGAGATGCGCGAGACGAGAGGTCGCTTCGTCGTTCGAGCGAGCGATCGGCTCGTCACTCAGATTTCCCGAAGTCATCACCAGCGGACGCCCGGCCAACGCATCCTCGCGCAGGATCAAGTGATGCAAAGGTGAATACGGCAGCATGAAGCCGACGAGGGCTGTGCCGGGTGCGACGCGAGGCGAAAGCCAGGCTCCTTGCTTGCGCCGCAGCAGAACGATGGGCCGCTCTTTGCTCTGAAGCAGCCGGGCTTCCTCTTTGCTTAAGTCCGCGAACTCGCGAATATGTTCGAGATCGCGCGCCATCAGGGCGAGCGGCTTATCGCCGCGACCTTTACGTCCCCGTAGCGTCTCGACCGCGGCGTTGTTCGTGGCATCGCAGGCGAGATGAAATCCGCCAATGCCTTTGATCGCGACAATACGTCCCTCGACAAGCGCGGAGCTTGCGGCGCGGAGCGCGTGGTCCTGGCGAAGAGCCTGGTTCGTGCAGCGCTCGCCCGGCCTCTGCTGGTTTCGATCGTCAGTGCCCGCACTCGACCCTTTTTCCGCATTCCACTGAGGGCTGTACTCGAGCCAGACCTGCGGACCGCACGCCGGGCAGGCGTTGGGCTGGGCATGGAATCTTCGATTCAGCGGGTCGTGATACTCGGCATCACATTGCGCGCACATCGGGAAGGCCGCCATGGTAGTGCGAGGCCGGTCGTAGGGGATGTCACGAATGATGGTGTAACGCGGGCCGCAATTGGTGCAGTTGATGAATGGGTAGCGATGGCGCCGGTCGCGCGGATCGAACAATTCGCGCAGGCAGTCCACGCAGGTCGCCATATCCGGCGAGACGGAGGTGATCGCTCCGACGACGGCTTCGCTTTCACGGATGCGGAACGGAACTCCGACCCTGCCGTCGATTGGAATGGCCTCGATGGTCACCGCATCGATGTGCGCGAGCGGCGGCGCTTCGCTCTCGAGTTCAGCGCGGAATCTTTCCATCTCATCGGGATGGCCCTCGATCTCAATGTGCACGCCGTCGGAGTTGTTCGAGACGAAGCCCCCGAGACCGTGCCGCATAGCCAGCCCGTACACAAACGGGCGGAAGCCTACGCCCTGCACTACACCCCGCACTCGCACGCGCCAGCGCTCCACAGGTCTGCTACTCATGGTGATCCGACCAGCAGTTCAACCCTCAATCTTAAGACAGCCCACGGACAATAACGATGGCAGGGGCTGAGCTGCCAATACCGGACAACTGCCGCCTCGCGATGGGCAACTGGCAAGTGCCATCTATTTCGGTTACTCTGACGCCCATCCCTTTCGCAGTCGAGGCAAGGGGTTTCGCGTCGGAAAGAGCGCCAGTTCGAGCAAACAGCAGGACTTATCCATGGACACTCCGCTGGCTGATTCGAAACTCGATCGTTCGACAGTCGATCTTGGGCGGGTTGACGCATCGCTGTACAACCACGACCTCGCGCCGGTGCCCGCCAGTCAGCGTTCCTGGGGTACGTACAACTACGCCTCGCTCTGGGTCGCGATGAGCGTGTGCATTCCGACCTACATGCTGGCTTCAGGCCTGATCGCCGAAGGCATGGACTGGGCGCAAGCCATCGGCACGATCCTTCTGGGAAATCTGATTGTGCTGGTTCCGATGTTGCTGAACGCACATGCGGGTACGCGTTACGGCATACCGTTCCCGGTATTCGTGCGTGCATCCTTCGGGGTGCGCGGGGCGAACGTGCCGGCGGTGCTGCGAGCTCTGGTCGCTTGCGGCTGGTTCGGCATTCAGACCTGGATCGGTGGGCAAGCGATCCACTCGATGCTGGCTATCGTGTGGCCGGGCGTGGCGCAATGGTCGCTGAGTTTGTGGATCTGCTTCTTCAGTTTCTGGGCCATCAACATGTTCGTGATCTGGCGCGGCATCGAGACCATCAAGTTCCTCGAAGGTATTGGCGCCCCTTTCATGCTGATTGTCGGCCTGCTGCTGCTCTTCTGGGTAACGCGGAAAGCCGGAGGTTTGGGGCCGGTGCTGCACACACCCAGCAAGTTCCAATCGACGGCGGAGTTTATGCGCGTCTTCATCCCATCGCTGACAGGGATGGTTGGATTCTGGGCGACGGTCGCACTCAACATTCCTGACTTCACTCGGTACGCGAAATCGCAACGAGCGCAAATGGTGGGGCAAGCGCTCGGGTTGCCGACAGCGATGACTCTTTACTCGTTCATCGGAGTGGCGGTGACTTCGGCCTCGGCGGTGCTGTTCGGCGCGCCGATCTGGGATCCTGTCGTGCTCCTCGGCCGTTTCAATCAACCCGTCGTGGCCTTGATTGCGCTGGTGGCGCTGCTTATCGCCACGCTCAATACCAACGTCGCAGCCAACGTGGTATCACCCTCGAATGATTTTTCGAATCTGCGGCCCAGCCTGATCTCGTTTCGGTTGGGCGGGCTGATCACGGGCGGGCTTGGTATTGCGCTCATGCCGTGGAAGCTGCTCAGCACCTTCAGTTCGTACATCTTCGGTTGGCTGGTGGGAAGTTCGGCGCTGCTCGGGCCGATCGCGGGCATCATGATTTGCGACTATTACCTGGTGCGCGACCGGCACCTGATTGTGCAGGATCTGTACCGGCGTGGTGGAGTGTACGAATACAGCAACGGCTTCAACCTGCAGGCAGTCTTTGCGCTGGCGGCGGGCGTTCTAATTGCGCTGGTGGGAGTGGTTGTGCCCAGCTTGCACTGGGTCTACGAATACGCGTGGTTCGTGGGCTTCTTCGTTTCCGGCACGCTGTATTACGGCTTAATGCGGCCGCGCTCGCGGTCGATGGCAGCGGACGCTCTCGAGCCATGAGACGGAGACGTGGGCCGGCCGCAAAGAGAAGCGCGAAGGCGCGAAACCGCTTGCTGATAGCCGTAGAAATACACGGGAGGACGATTGGGTCACGATCAAAGTGAGCGGGAAGGTTTGCAGGAACTGCTGCCGCCGCTCTCAGCTCATGAAGCCACGCTCGAAGCCGCTCGTTGCCTCATGTGCTACGACGCGCCTTGCACGCATGCCTGCCCAACCCACATTGACGTTCCAAAGTTCATTAAGAAGATTTACAGCAACAATCTGAAGGGTTCAGCCCGCACCATTCTCGAAGCAAACCTGCTGGGGGCGACCTGTTCGCGCGTCTGCCCGGTGCAGCAGTTGTGCGAAGGCGCGTGCGTACTCAATGCGGATCAAAAGCCGATCGAGATCGGCCGGCTGCAGCGGTACGCCATGGACTATGCCTATGGCAAGAACATGCAGATGTTTCAGCCGGCAGCGGCCACCGGGCAGAAGATTGCGGTGATTGGCGCGGGCCCGGCAGGATTGTCGTGCGCGGGGGAGCTCGCCAAGCGCGGGCACAGTGTGACGCTGTTCGAGCGCCGCGATCTGGGCGGAGGCCTGTCCACCTACGGCATTATCGTTCTTCGCGAGCCGGTGGATGTGGCATTGGCCGAAGTGAGAATGATCGAACAATTAGGCGTGAAGGTGGAGACCGGTCGCGAGTTAGGAGTGAATCTGAGTGCTGAAGATCTCCGATCGAAGTTTGACGCCGTGTTTCTAAGTGTCGGGCTTGGCCGCTCGCCCAGCCTCGGCATTCCCGGCGAGGAGCACATTCTGGACGGGCTCGAGTACATCGAGTGGAGCAAGTTGGATACGGTGCGCGTCCCGCTGGCGCACGAAGTGGCGGTGATTGGCGCGGGCAACACGGCCATCGATTGCGCCACGATCGCCAAGCGCCTCGGCGCCGATCGCGTGACCATGGTGTACCGGCGCAGCGAGAATGAAATGACTGCCTATCCTCACGAGTACGACTTCATCAAGAAGGAAGGTGTTGGCTTCTACTTCCTGGCGCAGCCCGTGCGAGTCATCGTCGAGGGCAAAGCCGTGCGCGCCCTTGAATGTGTTCGGATGAGCCTGGGATCGAAAGATGCCACCGGCCGGCCGGCTCCCATGGCGATTCCCGGCTCCGAGTTCCAGATTCCGGCCCGCCAGATCATCAAAGCGATCGGGCAGGAAAAGCCGGTCGTAGCCGAGAAACTAGGCTTGCGAACGAATCACGGCTTCATCGCCGTCGACCCGCATTTCGAAACCAGTGTGCCCGGCATTTACGCGGGGGGCGATTGCATCCGAGCGCGGGGCGCAGCGTCGACCGTGATGGCGGTGGAAGACGGCAAACTGGCGGCTCAGGCAATTCACCATAAGTTGACGGGAAATTCCGGTCACGAAAGACAAAACCATGGCTGACTTACGCATCAACTTTGGGGGAATCAAGAGTCCGAATCCGTTCTGGCTGGCCTCGGCGCCACCATCGAATTCGGGCGCTCAGGTGCAGAAGGCCTTTGAAGCGGGCTGGGGCGGTGCGGTGTGGAAGACGATTGGCGCGCCGGTGCTAAACGTTTCGAACCGTTACGGTGCATGGCACTATGGCGGGCAGAAGATGCTGGCGATCAATAATGTCGAACTGATCTCCGACCGTCCACTCGAGGTGAACCTGCGCGAGATTCGTGAGGTGAAACGGGCGTGGCCGGATCGCGCGGTCATCGTTTCGGCGATGGTGGAGTCGAAGCCGGAGACCTGGCACGACATCATCAAGAAGATTGAAGACACAGGAGCGGACGGGATCGAGTTGAACTACGGTTGTCCGCACGGGATGAGCGAGCGCGGCATGGGCAGCGCGGTAGGGCAGGTGCCCGAATATTGCGAGCAGATTACGCGCTGGGTGATGGAGGTGGCACGGATCCCAGTAATCGTGAAGCTGACGCCAAACATCGCGAATATCGTGATGCCGGCGCGCGCGGCAGTGGCGGCGGGAGCGAGCGCCCTGTCGTTGATCAACACGCTCAATTCAATCGTGGGCGTCGACCTCGATACGCTGGAGATCACGCCGAATATCGGCGGCAAGGGCGGACACGGCGGATATGCGGGGCCGGCGGTAAAGCCGATCGCACTGCACATGCTCTCGGCGCTGGGGAAAGACGAGACGGTAGCGGCCAGCAGAATCCCGATCTCGGGCATGGGCGGTATCACGACCTGGCAGGATGCTGCCGAGTTTCTATTGCTGGGCGCAAGCAGCCTGCAGGTCTGCACCGCCGTCATGCATTATGGGTTCCGCATTATTGAAGACCTGTGCGACGGACTTTCGAACTGGATGGATGAGAAGGGCTTCGCGACGATTCCCGAGGTGGTGGGGCGGAGTCTGGACCGGGTTTCGGACTTCAAGGATTTCGACCTGTCGTTTCGCGCGGTGGCGCGGATCGATCAGCAGAAGTGCATCCGCTGCGATCTTTGCTATGTGGCATGCAATGACACGGCGCATCAGTGCATTGACCTGATCGCGAAAGATGGGACGGTCGTGCGGCCGGGGAGCTATGATGTGCGGTCGAACGGGAAAGAAGCAGCGATCGATGCGCGACCACGGGTGCAGGTTCGCGAGGACGACTGCGTTGGCTGCCGGTTGTGCTACAACGTCTGCCCAGTAGAAACCTGCATCGAGATGGTTGAACTCAGGCCCGACCGCGCACCGGTGACATGGGATGAACTGACGCAAACGCAGCGGGCGGTGACGGAAGACTGGAAGAAGATGGAAGAGTACCGAAAGAAGATGGGAATTCACATTCATTAAAAGGCTGTAGTCCGTGAGGCATTCGTTCTTCCACGGGGCGAGGTTGGGAGCAGGCATGGGGCTTTTGATCAAGAACGGTGAGATCGTGACGGCAGGATCGCGTACGCGAGCCGACGTGTACGCGGAGGGCGAGACGATCACGCGCATCGGGCAGAATCTCGATGCGCCACCGGAGGCCGAGGTGATCGATGCCACTGGCAAGCTGGTGTTTCCAGGATTCATCGATCCGCACGTCCACATCTATCTCCCATTCATGGCTACATTCGCTAAAGACACGCACGAGACCGGGAGTATTGCGGCGCTGATCGGCGGGACCACGACGTTCATCGAGATGTGCTGCCCGAACCGGCACGATGATGCGCTCGCGGGCTACGAGCTCTGGAAGTCGAAGGCAGAAGGCAAGAGCGCGTGCGATTACGCGTTCCACATGTCGGTGACGAAGTTCGTGAAGGAGACTGAGGACCAACTGACGCAGGTCGTAAAAGATGGCACGTCCTCGTTTAAGATTTTCCTGTCGTACAAGAACTTTTTCGGTGTTGATGATGCGGAGATGTATCACACGCTCACACTGGCGAAGCGGTTGGGCGTGATCACGACCGCCCATTGCGAGAACGCGGAGTTGGTGGCCCAACTGCAGCAGTATCTGCTCGGGCAGGGAAAGACGGGACCGGAGTGGCACGAGCCAAGCCGGCCGGAGTCGGTGGAGGCAGAGGGGACGGGGCGCTTCGCCACGTTCCTGGAGACGACGGGAGCGGCTGGGTATGTGGTGCATCTTTCTTGCGAACGGGCGCTGAATGCGGCGTTGGTGGCCAAGAAGCGTGGTGTGCGGCTATCGGTGGAGTCGGTGCTGCCCCACTTTCTTCTGGACAAAACCTATGCCGAGCGACCTGGCGTGGAAGGAATGAAGCACGTAATGTCGCCACCGCTACGCGAGAAGCACAATCAGGACGTATTGTGGAACGCTGTCGCAAGCGGATCCATCGACACGATCGGCACAGATCACTGCCCCTTCGACGTGGAGCAGAAGCTGCTGGGGAAAGATGCGTTCACGAATATCCCAAACGGGATTCCGGGGATCGAAGACCGGGTGAATCTGGTTTACACGTATGGAGTGAAAACAGGGAAGCTCACCCTCGACCGGTTTGTGGAGGCCACGAGCACAAGAGCCGCACAGTTGTTCGGTTTATTTCCCCGTAAGGGGACGATCGCAGTGGGCAGCGACGCAGATCTGGTCGTGTATGACACGGAGTATCGCGGCGTCGTCTCGGCCAAGACCCAGCATGTCAACTGCAATTACAGCGGATTTGAGGGAATGAAAATCGAAGGCCGTCCGGGTTGGGTGACGGTGCGCGGCAAGGTGCAGGTGCGGGAGGGGAAGTTCGTAGGAGAGAAAGGCCGCGGAAAGATGCTCAGGAGAGAGGCGATTCACTGAGGGTCGTTTCCAGTCGTGATTTGCAATCGGAATTGCCCGAACGGACTGACGATGAGCCTGGACCCAAAGCGAACCATCGAAGAGCTGAAGGAGTTGCGCAGGCTGACGGGCGATGCGAATGGAGCGCAGCGGGTGGCGTGGACCGATACGTGGCTGAAGGCGCGGCAGTGGTTTGCGGGCAAGGTTGCGGGACTGCCGGTTGAGCACCATTACGACGCCGCGGGAAATAACTGGGTGACGCTGAACGGCACGTCGCGCAAGGCGTTGTTGATCGGCGGGCATCTGGATTCAGTGCCCAACGGCGGGTGGCTTGACGGGGCGTTGAATGTGATTGCCGGGCTCGAGGTATTGCGGCGATTTGCGGCGGAATTTCAAGGGAAGCCGCCCGTGACGGTGCGTCTGGTGGACTGGGCCGATGAGGAAGGAGCGCGGTTCGGGCGCAGCCTGCTCGGGTCGTCGGCATTTGCCGGAACACATTCCATTGCGGCCGACCGCGGACGGACCGATAAAGACGGCGTGAGGCTGGAAGATGCTTTGCGGCGGTGCGGCGTGGAGATTGATCGATTTCCAGACGCCGAAAAAGAAAGAGCGGACGCGGCGGCGTACCTGGAGTTGCACATTGAGCAGGGGCCGGTGCTTGAAAGCATGGGACTTCCGCTGGGGGTGGTACTCGGGACCAAGGGAGTAGAGCGGCACATCCTCAATTTCTATGGGCAGGAAGCGCATTCAGGAGCGACGCCGATGAAAGCGCGACGGGATGCGCTGGCGGCGGCTGCGAAAGTCGCACTCGAGATCAAGAACATTGCGGGCAAGCATGCGGACGCGGTGTGCACGATGGGCAGCGTGAAGACCTATCCGGGGATCGTGACGGCGGTTGTCGGGCGCTGTGAGGCGACACTCGATCAGCGAGATTTGGATTCGAAAGTGTTGGCGCAGATGTATGGGGAAGCCAAGGAAGCGAGCGAGCGTTTCGCCAAGGAAGAAGGATGCACCGTGGAGTGGTCGCGTCTGTGGAACATCGAGCCGGTGCCGTTCCATCCGGAGTTGCTGGAGCTGTGCGCGGAGGCGGTACAAGAGACGTCGGGCAGCTGTCATCGGTTGCCTTCAGGGCCCCTGCACGATGCGGCGGAGGTTGCGCGCTCAGGAATTCCGGCGGTGATGATGTTTACGCAGTCGCTCAAGGGAATCTCGCATAACAAGATCGAGGATACGAAGGAAGAGCATCTGGAGATGTCGGTGGTTGCGCTCGACAAGCTCGCGAGCAAGACAGCAGCGTGGATTCAAGAGAATTGAGGCTGTTTGTAATTTTCAGTTTGAGACTTTTTCACTCCAGCTTATGAAGCAATCTAACAATCAGCTTTTGTTGAAGGCCGCTAAGGCAGCGATGAAGACGGCGCACGCTCCGTACTCCAAGTTCCGGGTGGGTGCGGCATTCGTCACCACCAACGGAGAATTATTTTCCGGCTGCAATGTGGAGAACGCTTCGTACGGACTCTCGAATTGCGCGGAGCGAACGGCGATCTTCACTGCGGTTGCCAAGCTAGGTGGGAAAATGCGAATTCGGGCAATCGCAGTTGTGAACGATCAAGGGGTGCCGTGTTCGCCGTGCGGCGCGTGCCGCCAGGTGATTTACGAGTTTGGCCCGGACGCCACCGTGTATTTTCTGACGAAGAAGAAAGAATGGAAGGAAATGCACATTACCGAACTCCTGCCCGAGGGGTTCCGACTCTCGTGAGCAGAACTCCGCCGAATCTGAGCGCCGCCTCGCACGCGCCCCGCGCGGTCGACCTCATTCGTAAGAAGCGCGATGGACGCGAGCTGACGCGGGAGGAGATTAACGCGCTGATTCGCGGTGTCACAGAAAACTCCATTCCCGATTATCAAGTCGCAGCGTGGCTGATGGCGGCGCTGATTCGCGGTTTGAACAAAGCCGAGACTGCCGCGTTGACCGAAGCGATGCTGCATTCCGGGGAGGTGCTGGATCACTCGGCGTTGGGCGTGCGCACAGTCGATAAGCATTCGACAGGCGGAGTGGGCGACAAGACTTCGCTCGCGCTGGCTCCGATCGTGGCGGCGGGCGGGCTGGCGGTGCCCATGATCAGCGGGCGCGGACTAGGACATACGGGCGGCACACTCGACAAGCTGGAGGCGATTCCGGGCTTTAACGTGAAGATGCCGGTCACTCGTTTTCGAGAAGTGCTGGCCGATGTGGGCTGCGCCATGATCGGGCAGACGGCAGAGATCGCGCCCGCGGATCGCAAGCTATATGCGCTGCGCGACGTGACGGGGACGGTGGAGAGCCCGTATCTGATTTGCGCGTCCATCATGAGCAAGAAGCTGGCCGAGGGAATTGACGCCCTGGTGCTCGATGTGAAGACGGGATCGGGCGCATTCATGAAGCACGAGAAGGATGCGGTATTTCTGGCCGAACTCATGGTCGAGACCGGGGAACGAATGGGGAAGCGCGTTGTGGCGCTCATTACCGACATGGATCAGCCGCTGGGGTTGAAAGTGGGAAACGCACTGGAAGTGGAAGAGATTGTGGAATTACTGTTGGGCGGCGGCCCCGAGGATTTGCGGCGGTTGACGGTCGAGTTGGCCGGCTGGATGTTCTGCCTGGGTGATCGAACAAGGAGTGTGGAGGAAGGGAAAGATCTGGCGGAGAAGCTGATTCGATCGGGCGAGGCGCTAAACAAGTTTTATTCGATGGTCGAGGAACAGGGCGGCGATGCGAACAGTGTACGCGACGTCAAGAAGCTGCCGAAGGCCGCGAACACCGAGGATGTTGCCGCGAACAGAGATGGATTCGTGACCGCGATCGCATGCGAGCAAGTGGGGACAGCCTGCGTGATTCTGGGCGGCGGGCGCGAGCGACAGGAAGACGAAGTCGATCCCGCCGTAGGGCTAGTGCTTCACAAGAAGGTTGGCGACGCGGTGAAGAAGGGTGATCGACTGGCAACCGTACATTTCAATTCGGACGTGCTCGGGCAGCGGGCCAAAGGGCTGATCGAAGAAAGCTACGAGATCGGGGAAGCGGCTCCGGCGAAGAGGCCGCTGGTACATCGCGTGATTGAGAAACAGCGCGCGGAGCACCGAGGAGCGAAACACTAGATGGGACGTTTCACCGGGGTTCTTGGACTGCTAAGCATGCTGGCGCTGGCGTACGCGTTTTCCACGAATCGAAAAGCCATTCGCCTGAAAACGGTGGGATGGGGGCTTGGCCTGCAAGTCGCATTTGCGATTTTCGTGTTGCGCATCGACGTCGGGCGCACCCTGTTTCAGAAGGCCGGCGACGCTGTGAATCACCTGCTCTCCTATGCTTTCGCAGGCTCGCAGTTCGTATTCGGCGACCTGGGTCAGCAAGGATCCCACTTTGGTTTTGTGTTCGCCTTTCAGGTTCTGCCAACCGTGATCTTCATTTGTGCTTTGTTCGCTGTCCTGTATCACGTCGGGGTCATGCAGTTGGTGATTCGAGCAGCGGCGTGGCTGATGACGCGCTTCATGGGGGTGAGCGGAGCCGAATCGCTGAACGTGGCGGCCAGCATTTTCATGGGACAGACGGAAGCGCCGCAAACCATTCGTCCGTTTCTTCCGGATTTGACGCGCTCGGAGCTAATGACGGTGATGACGAGCGGAATGGCCCACGTTTCCGGGAGCATCATGGCGGCATACATCGCATTCGGGATTGAGCCAAAGCACCTGCTCAGCGCGGTGATCATGACTGCGCCGGGCACGTTACTGATGTCGAAGATGCTGGTCCCCGAAACGGAAACGCCAAAGACCGCAGGCCGCGTGGTGATGAGTGAAGACGAAGTCCAGCACGAAAAGAGTGAGAATCTTTTGGGTGCTATCGCGCGGGGCACGACGGACGGATTGCACATGGCCTTGAATATCGCCGCAATGCTGATCTCGTTCCTCGCGCTCATTGCGCTGCTGGATGGAGTTATGGGCGGGATTCATGCTCATGTGGGCTGGTTTCCCGCCACGCTGGAGTCGATTCTCGGGAAGCTGTTCGCTCCCATCGCATTCCTAATCGGAATTCCTTGGCATGATTGCGCGGCGATCGGCAACCTGCTCGGTGTGCGGATGGTGCTGAATGAGCTGGTAGCGTTTTCGATGCTCGGGCCGCAAAAAGCTGGGCTCGATCCGAAATCGTTCACGATTGCGACGTTCGCTTTGTGTGGTTTTGCGAACTTCAGTTCGATCGGCATCCAGATGGGCGGGATTGGGGCCCTCGCGCCAAATAAGAAAGGCGAGCTGGCAAGACTCGGGTTGCGGGCCATGTTGGCCGGGACGATGGCGAATCTGATGTCAGCATCAATCGCTGGAATGTTGCTATAGGCCAATTCGTCCGGGTTCGGTGTCATTCCAGGTTAGCGCCAAGTAGCAGCCCGCGCGGGAGCTACCATCGGCAGATCTTCGTCCGATTTGGGATGCGTCAGTGCCGTTCAGGCGTGGGTGTGAATCCGTTCAAGAACCTGGTCGGTGGTGACGAATCTGGCTCCGAGTGCCTGAAGTTCGTTCAGAGTATTGCGACTCTGCTCGGGATCGAGAGTTTCAATGGCATCGGTGACGACGGCGACTTTGCGACCGCGCTCGAGCAAGCCTTTTGCGGCGAAGCGCACGCAGTATTCGGTTACTACGCCGAAGACGAAAATTTCCGCCTCACGAGGGAGGCGTTGCACGAGGGATTCGGCATGCCGGCTTTCGAAAATATCCAGGGTTTGCTTGTGCAGGTGGATCTGATGGAATTTGGAGAAGTCGCCGGGCAGCGCGGCTGACGTCTGATTGGGCACGACGGCAACGTTCTGAGTGTTTGCCTCGGGGATAAACTCCGCCCCGGGCGTGCCCTCGACGCAATGCGGAGGAAACTGCGCGAATTCCGGATCGTCTGGAGTGTGAATGCAGCCATGGGAGACGAGCAGGACGTGACCGTCGCGCGCGGCATCAGTCAGCCGGCGAATGTTCGGCAGCAGGCGCTCGGCGCCTGGGACGTAAAGCTTGCCGCCCGGCAGCATGAAATCGGCTTGGGTATCGACTTCCCAGAGAATGATGTCGTCACGCAAGATAGAGCCTCGATTCGTTACTGGGGATGAGATTAAAGAGGGCAGTCGGAAAATTCAAGGCAGGTTGGGGGCTGGATCGACATGGCACAGGACGCGGCTAAGCCGGCGGACAACGTGAAAAAACTGGTGATCCGAAATATTGGATTGCTGCTGTCGGGAGATCTGGGGCGACCGATCCTGGACGCGGACACAGTGGTGGCAGTGGGCGGCAAAATCACGGCGGTTGGCAAACTGCGCGACTTGGATACGAGCGGTGCGTCGACGATCATCGACGCGAAGGGGTCGGCGCTCGCGCCCGGGCTCATCGACAGCCACGTGCATCCGGTGGCGGGAGACTGGACGCCGCGGCAGAACCAACTTGGATGGATTGACAGTTACCTACATGGTGGGGTGACCACCATGGTCTCGGCGGGCGAAGTGCACACGCCCGGGCGGCCGAAGGATGTGGTTGGGGTGAAGGCGATGGCGGTGTTTGCGCAGCGCGCCTTCAATGCATTCCGGCCCGGTGGCGTGCGTGTGCATGGCGGTGCTCCGGTGATCGAGCACGGGATGGTGGAGGAAGATTTCAGGGAATTGGCTGCCGCGGGCGTGACGATACTCGGCGAAGTAGGGCTGGGCAGCGTGAAAGATGGAAAAACCGCGCGTCAGATGGTCGGCTGGGCACGGAAGTACGGCATTCAGAGCACGATTCACACCGGAGGGCCGTCGATTCCGGGGTCGAGCTTAATCGATAAAGACATGGTCCTCGAGACCGATGCAGACATAATCGGGCACATCAACGGCGGACACACGGCCTTGCCGGGCGATCAGATCGTGGCGCTGTGCGAAAAGTCGGCGCGGGCGCTTGAGATCGTGCACAACGGAAATGAGAAGGCCGCGCTGCTCACACTTCGCACCGCAAAAGAACTGAAACAGCTGGAACGCGTGATTTTGGGGACGGATTCTCCGGCGGGCTCGGGTGTGCAGCCGCTTGGCATTTTGCGAATGATCGCGATGCTGTCAGCGCTGGGAGATGTACCGGCCGAAGTTGCAGTCTGTTTTGCGACCGGAAACACGGCAAAAATCCGCAAGCTGGAAGGCGGAGTGATCGAAGCGAGTCGCGCTGCCACGTTTGTGCTCATAGACAAGGCCCAGCACTCGGCCGGGAAAAATCTACTGGACAGCATTCAACTCGGCGACTTGCCGGGGATCGGGATGGTGATCGTGGATGGGTTGGTGAGCGTGCAGCGCAGCCGGAACACGCCGCCCGCGACGTCGATGCCCGAAGTAGTGCAGAACGCGTAAACGATTTTTAGTCGATTGCGAGCAGAGTGTGCGCACCGCACAATCAGCGTAGGCCGTCCTCTCCCTTGATCTGCGATTTGGTTAAACCACCGACGCGGGGAAGCGGGCGTCCACTGTCGGTCACCGCGATGGCGACGACAATCTCGTTGGCGCGCGGTGCGTCGTTGATGCGAATCTCCATGCCGTCGAAATGGCTACGCACGAATGCAGCGTCTTTGTGGCCCAGCGGAATGTCGAGGGTTGTGCCGGCGGCCCCACGTTTCTTTGAAGATGGAATGAGTGCGGCGCCCTTGCCCAGGACGCGGCGCACAGGTGTGCCCAGCTTCGGGTGAAGGATGGCGGCAGCATGCTCGAGTTCACCGTTTTCACCAACGGCGGCGGCTTTCCCGTAGCTCTCCGCGGTATTGCCGGGAATGCCCAGGGCCGCGACGGCCTTTTGAGTCAGCAGTTCGCCGAGTTCTTCGCCGATGTCCATCAGTTCCGTTAAATCCTCAACGTATTTTCCAGCGAACGGATTTTCGATCACTGCGGCGGCAGCGGCGCGACGTGTGGGAGGAGCGACTGGGCGATCCATCTCGGAGAGTGTCTCCTCCACGAAAACGGCGATCTTGCGGATCTTTGCCTTTTTTTCGGATTTTGTCGCGTCGGTTAGAGCTGTACTCATCGGAGTCCGTCCTCACCTTTGATCTCGGAAGCTTTCAGGCCACCTACACGGGCGTGAATACGTGGGCCGGTGGTCATGACGAGTGCCAGCAGGATCTCGTCGGCCCGGGGGGCGTCGGGGATGCCGACTTCAATGGAATCGAAGTGGCTGCGGACATAAGAAGCGTTGATGTGGGTGACAGGTACGTCGAGGCGGGTGCCCGGCGCACCAACTTTCTTGGTAGATGGCACGATGGCTTTCGCGCCGCCAAGAAGATCGCGCATCGCGTATCCGCCGGGAACGTGCCAGAGAGCACCGTGCTCGAGTTCTCCGGCGGTGCCGACGATAGCTCCTTTGCCGTACCCTTCCACCGCGCGCGGGTTCCCACCGAGCGCGGCCACCAAGTCCTTTGCCATCGCGAGGCCGAGAGGCTTCAGATCCTCCATGAAGCTTTCAATTTTCTCGACGTAGGTTCCCGAAAATGGATTGCGAATGACAGCGAGGGCGGCACCCCTGCGCTGAGGGGTGGAAGACGGCGGCCCGCCTTCATGGAAGATTTCTTCGACCAGAATGAGTTTCTTGCGCAGGCGCACGTCAGGCATGAAGCGGACTCCGATTGACGGAATATGAAAAGCGAGTTCTCAGAGGAAGCGCGTTCACTGGGTCGCCCACGATGCGAGCGCGCCCCTGCAGGGCGAGGGCGGCCGAAACGATCAGATTCGCCGCCCGCAGTTCTTCTGCGACTTGAACGCCAGCTGCCAGCGCCGTTTGGATCTCATGCTCTATTAACCTCGGTACAAAGCGCGTGACGAGGATGTCGCCGAGGTCGTTGTCGGGAGCGAGGTCGCGAGCCGGTTCGCGCAGGATGGCGGCATGGCTAGGCAAGTCGACAGCATTTGCGAGGATGGTCGCGGCTGCATCTGCCTGGGATGCAGTGGATGCGAGCACGGTAACGGCGTCGGCAATACCGAGCGAGAAGCTGCGGCCATGCCATCCGCTAGTAGCGATGCCACGAACAGGCTCATCAAAATGCAGCGTGGCTGCGCCGAACAGGCAAGGCCGATCGGGGGAGGCGATCATACCGGCCGCGAATTGTGTCCCGGACGTCAGATGAAAGGCGATGTCGCCGCCGTTGTTGACATAGGCACGTTCAAGATTCGAGGCGGAGGTCATTGCAAGGAGAATCTCTTCCGCGACGGAGCCCGCAACCGCCGCCATCGGCGTGATAAAGCAACGGTCGCCGAAGGGAGCGACCGCCCGCGCCATGCGGGAGGCGACGACGCCACCCGGGAGCAAACAGCCGGGACGAAACGGAGCCCGCAAGAGGGGAAGCTCGGAGCAAAGTTCATCAAGGATCGTTGCGAAGCGGGTGGCTGCGGCGTGATAGGCAGCGCGAACTTTGCCCGCATCCCCGAAACCCTCGATGATCAGATCGATAGGTCCGTCATTCAGATGGAGTCGCCGACCATCCGGGAGCATCCGAATTTGTGGAGGCTGTCTCATCGATGATTCCGGCGTTTGCTTTCGGCTGCGGATTTCCCCGGCTTAGCCGGTTCGAGAGGCCAGGGATTATCAGGATGTGCGGCACGATGCTCGCGTTCGTTCTGTTTTCCAGTGATGGAGGTGAGGGGTCGAACATGATCCATGTGTCCGCCCAGGGCGGCATAGTCGGCGAGTTTCAGCGTGAATTCGATCGGAGCGACAATCGCCGGCGTGGGTACGTAGCCGAACGCGTTGGCCGGCATGCGACTGACATCGACCATGAAAGTGATGCCCCCTCCGGGCCAGACATAGGCGGGTGCACCGCCGCAGGTCACCCGGGTCAGCGCATCTTTAACGGAAAGAGTGAGGCGCACCGGATTTTCGGTAACACCCGCGCGCAAAGAGCCGCCCGCGCCGCCCATGAAGAGAACGGTGCAAAGGGCCGGCTCGCAATTCTCGCGAATGCGAGCGACCGATTCCTCGAGCGCCTGCGGGAGATCTTTTGCGATCAGATCAAGATTCTCGTCCAGTTCGAAATAAGCGGAGTGCTCGCCGGTCGTGCTCACCATCAAGAGGCGCAGGCCGGGCCATGCGACCTTTGGGTCGAAGGGCTTGAGGATCGATCGGGGATCATCAATGTTCGTCCCACCCCAGCGCGTGCCGGGTTCGGCGACCTGGAAGTAGCGGCCAGGAGTTGAGCGGCGGCCTGAGATGCGAATTCCGGTTTCAGGGATCCCGAGAAGTTTGCCGGCCTGATGCTGCGAGAGGACGCCGGTGATGTGGTCATCGACGACCACGACGTCATCGACCTTACCGAACCACTGCTTGGCGAACATGCCGATGGTCGCCGAGCCACAGCCGACACGCATGCGCTCTTCGCGGACTTCATCGACAATCGGCGGCTGGTTGGCTTGCACAACAACGATCGCTCCTCCGTCGATCGTGAGGGTTGCGGGCTTGCCGTTGCAGAGATCGAGCAGAGTTTGGCATGTCACCGTACCCTCCTGGCGACTGCCGCCGGTAAGATGGCGAACACCGCCGAGGGAGAGCATCTGTGAGCCGTACTCGCTGGTCGTTACATGGCCCACCGCTTCCCCTTCGGCTCGCACAGTGGCCGTTTCGGCGCCAAGATGGCGGTCGGTGTCGATCTTTAACTTCAGGCCGCAGTAGCTAAAAATGCCCTCGGTGACGACCGTGACCATATCGACGCCTTCCACTTCGGACGAAATGATGAAAGGCGCAGGCTTGTAGTCCGGATAGGTGGTGCCGGCGCCGATGGCCGTGACGAAGGTGCCGGGCTGATTCACCAGGTTGCCATCCCATTCGCGCTGACGCTCGAGAAACGGTACCAGGGATTCTCCTCGCGAGACGGCTTGATCGAGTAGGACATGTGGATCCAGTCGGACCAGCTTTCCGTCGTGATTGGCGTAGCGATCGCAGGAACCAGTGCGGCCGGGCCGGATGTAACACAGGACGGGGCATGCGTCGCAGCGGATGGCGTCATCGGGAGGACGTTCGACAGCCGGGTCAGGCACGTGAGTCCTCCGGGGTTACAGGAGTTTCTTTCGGAGCCGGCGTTTGCGAGGCGAGTATGGTCGCACGAATGCGGTCCGGTGTGGCAGGGACTTTCCGAATGCGAATATCCAGAGCGTCGTGAAGGGCATTCAGAATCGCAGGTGCGGTCGGAATGACAGCTTGTTCCCCGATTCCTTTGGCGCCGAATGGCCCGATAGAGCTGGGCTTCTCAATCAGAATTGTTTCGACCGGCGGCATGTCTCCGACGGTGGGGATCAGATAATCGTGCAGATTCTCGCCCTTGCCGGGAGTGAACTCTTCCATCAAAGCCATACCGAGGCCCTGAGCCGCGCCACCTTCCACTTGACCTTCGATCAGCGTGGGATTGATGGCCTGCCCGACGTCGTGAGCGGCCGTGATGCGCAGCACGCGGACGGTTCCGAGTTCGGCGTCGACTTCGATTTCGGCAAGATGCGCTCCGAAACCATAGACCGCATATGGCTTCCCCTGGCCATTCTCATCAAGCGGGCTGGTGGGGGGATCGAAGGTAGTCTCCTGCGTGATCACGTAGCCGTGCGCATCAAGAGGCAGGCTTTCAAGATCGATCGGGAACGATTTGCCATTGTCGTGGGCGAATAGCCGGTTACCACCGAACTCTAGTGTGGCGCAGTCGCAGGCGCCGGCCAGTTTGAGAATCTTTGCGCGAAGCTCACGGCCGGCAAGGAATGCCGCTTTGCCCGTGACGAAGGTTTGGCGCGAAGCCGAGGTTTTGCCGCAATCGGGGCTGAGCGCGGTGTCCCCCGAGATCAGATCGAAGCACTCGACGGGAGCCCCGATTGCATCGGCGCAAATCTGCGTAACAATCGTGTTTGAACCCTGTCCAATGTCGACGGCGCCCTGGTGGAGGGCGATACGGCCATTGCGCTTCAGAGCGACGCGAATCGTGGATGGATTCGAAAGCGAAGTGTTGCCGCATCCATACCACATTCCGGCCACCCCTACACCGCGCCGAAGGGGTGTCCTCGTGGCGCGATTGAACTCGGCGGCTTGAGCGCGAGCCTCCTTCCAGCGCGGCCGCAACGCCTCGAAGCATTCTCGGATGCCCACGCCTTCGCCAAGAACCTGCCCGGTGGCCGTGGGAGACTCGTCGGTGAGCGCGTTGAGGATGCGAAACTCGAGGCGGTCGAGGCCGACTTTGTCGGCGAGATCGTCGTAGAGTTGCTCCTGCGCGATGGTGCCTTGCGGAACGCCAAAGCCGCGGAAAGCTCCTGCTGGAACAAGATGCGTGTGCACCGCGCGAGTGAGCGAGCGATAGTTCGGAACCAGGTAAGGGCCCGATCCGTGCACCGGAACGCGCGCAGCGACGGTTGGTCCCCAGGAAGCATAGGCGCCGGTGTTGAAGTCAGCCTGCAAGTCCATGGCGACGAGTTTGCCATCCTTGGTGGCTCCCGCGCGCACGTGGATCCGCGATGGGTGGCGCTTGGTGGTGCTCATGATCGACTCGACTCGCGAGTAGGTGATCTTGACTGGCCGGTCGAGCATCCAGGCGGCGAGTGCGATGAAAGGCTGGACTGAGAGGTCGAGCTTCGAGCCGAAACCGCCGCCCACGGCGGTTGGAATAATGCGGACTCGTTCGGGAGGCAAGGCTAGAATCGCCGCAAGATCGGCGCGGTCCATATAGGGCGACTGCGTACAGGCTTGCACTTCGATGGTGTCGCCGACCCGGCGCGCGAAGCCGGCTTCGGGCTCGATGTAGGCGTGCTCGACGAAACCTGTCTCGTAATGGTCCTCGACGGTGATATCGGCCTGGTCGAGCGCACGATCAACATCGCCGCGGACGACCCTTCCCCTCACCAGAATATTGCCCGGCCGGTTGGCATGCACAAGGCTCGCGCCGTCTGCCAGAGCTTCGTCGATCTGCGTGATAGCTGGAAGCTCGTTCCATGCGACCGGAAATTTCGAGAAGTCGAGTTGAGCAACGGCTCCTTCGTCGCCAACAACGGCCGCGACCGCTTCTCCGCGAAAGCGAGCTTCGTTTTCGGCGAAGACCGGCTGGTCGGCGAACGACGGAATCACGCCAAAGCAGTTCTTTCCAGGAACGTCGTCTGCGGTGAGGATTGCATCGATGCCGGGATGGTCGCGCCGATAGCGTTCGAGATCGCCAAATGCAAACGATGCGCGGTGATAGGGACTGCGGACGACACGCAGGAGAAGCGCGTCAGCAGGCATCGCATCGGCGCCAAAAACCTCAGTTCCATCGGACTTGCGTTGTCCATCGAGCCGAACAATACGTTGTCCCACTGCAGCCGGTTGCTTCCACGAAGGGGCTGAAGCGCAATCGGATTTTCCCTCCTCCCGCTCGTCGTTTGCGTGCACTATCGCGGAGATAATTTTTCGATAGCCGGTGCAGCGGCACAATACTCCGCCAATGGCGTCGAGCACTTCCTGTTCCGCGGGTTTCGGGTTGCGCTCCAGGAGAGCAGTAGCCGACATCAGCATACCGGGCGTGCAGATGCCGCATTGCGCGGCGCCATGAGTGAGAAACGACTTTTGGAGCCGATCAAACAAGGGAGCGCGGCTGCCGAGACCTTCCACGGTCGTGACTTCGCAATCTTCCGTTTGAGCGGCAGCGACAAGGCACGAGCACACCGGTGCTCCATCGAGCAACACAGTACAAGCACCACAGTCTCCGGCATCGCAGCCAACCTTCGTTCCCGTGAGCCCGAGATCTTCCCGGAGAACATTGGAGAGCCGTCGAGCCGGGTGAGTGGAGACCTGAACCGAACGCCCGTTGACCGTAAAGGCGACGGAAACATGGCTGGCTTGGCTTGCGAGAGAGGGGGGCGCACTCATGGGCGTGTCTCCAGGCAAAGCTTGATGGAGCGTCGAACCAGCGTGAGAACCGCGTCCAGACGATACTCCGCGGTCGCTCGTACGTCATCAATGGGAGATAGCGATGCAAGGTGATGCGGCTTGACTGTCCTCGAGAGATTGCTACGGACCGCTTGGCCGAAGAGATCACGTTCCAGCTCCTCAAGACGTCGCGCGGTAGCCGAGCAAGATCCGACCGCAACTCGAGCGCTGCCGACTTTCCCGTCGCCATCGTCGGAAATGAGCGCAGCAACCATCGCAATGGAGATCACCAGATAACGGCGCGCGCCGAGCTTGAGAAAGACCGAGGCAGCATCAGCCGCACCGAGAGGAACGACGACACTCGAAAGAATCTCATCTGGCTGGCGCTGCGTTTTGCGATTCCCGACCAGAAAATCTTTTAAAAGCATCCTGCGAATACCTGTGACGGAGGAAAGCTCAACTTCCGCGTCAAGGATCAATAACGGCGGTACACCATCCGCTGCCGGGGAGGCGTTGCACAGGTTGCCAGCGATCGTACCCCGGTTCTGGATCTGAATCGCACCGATCTCGCGCGCCGCGGCCTGAAGCGCGCGGAAGCAACGCGGCAGTTCCGCAGCCGCGATCTCACTCCAAGTAGTCGCTCCCCCGATGCGTACACAATTATTCGAGGTTTCAATTGCACGAAGTTCGGCCACTTTTGAAATGTCGATGAGAGTACCGACCACGGGACGCGTGCCGAGCGCGGGATAAAAGTCAGTGCCACCCGCCAGAAGTTGCCCGCCCCCAGCCAGGGCTTGTGTGGCTTCGAGAAGCGTGGTGGGCCTGAGGAACAAGGGGTGCTCTCGGTGGAAGCGGCGCAGACACAACCGAAACGTCTGTTCTTTTTATACCAAGCAATGCTTCATGTACAGTCGGGGAACGACCACCGAGGCAGGGTGCGCGAGCTGGCCGAAGGCTTGCTCCGAGGTACTCTGCCGGGTATGATTTGCGGCGAAATGAGTACACAAGTGACTTCACCTGGCCCACAAATCCGACAAAAATCGCAATTAATGGCGGCTTCCGACATGGACCGGACAATTACCCGAATGGCGTATCAGATGGTGGAAAGCCATCATGGGGCGGACCAGTTGGTATTGGTGGGGATTAAGCGGCGGGGTGTGCCACTGGCGCAGCGGTTGAGCGACGCGATCAATCGCATCGAGAAGAAGTCACTGAACGTTGGCACACTCGACATCAGCCTTTACCGCGACGATCTCTCGACCTTTGGCCCCAAGCCGATCGTTCGCGAGGGCGAACTCGACGTCGAGATTGCGGGGAAATCGGTGGTGCTGGTCGACGATGTGCTTTACACCGGACGCACGGTGCGAGCGGCGATTGACGCGATCTTTCAGCTTGGGCGGCCGGCGCAAATCCAATTGTGCGTCCTCATCGATCGAGGTCACCGGGAGCTGCCGATTGAAGCAGCCTTCATCGGCCGAACGGTGCAGACCACTCAGAACGAAATCATCGAAGTGAAGCTGCAGGAGATCGATGGGGCTGAAAAGGTGCTATTGATGGAGAAGGCGTAGGCAAGTTCATTTCTTCCTTCCGCAATGTGGTGCGCCGGGGACGTCAAAAAATCAACCTCGAATTCCGATTTTGCCTGGTTGAGCGCGAGCAGGCAGCGAAGCATCGATGGCTCGCCCGGGGATTTGCTCGCTGGATGTAACCGCCAAGATCGATTCGGAACGCGTTGAAAAATTCGCTATTGTCATACCTGCCTGAAAGCGTGCACCATATCTATCAACGGTCGTTCCACCTCGGAGTTGCGCAAAATAAACATCAAGGAGCATCTCCGTGTTCATCGGCCGTCGTGGTGCGCTTGCCTTCGCTGTGGTGGTTGCCTTGTTTTCTTCTGGCTGTGGCGGCAGCTCAAATTCCAATTTAAATTCGGCTCCGGCATCGGCGCTCAGTGGCTCATGGGAATTCACTGTCACCTCCAGATCAACGGGGGTCGGTGTGCCGATGAAGAGGTTGATCGAAGCAAACCTTGCAGAGTATCGCGGTCAGTTCCTGGTTCCAGATGGTCAGCTGCCGGAGCTATTTTCGTTGGAGCCGAATGGAAGCTACAGTCTCGGTTTTGCGTGTAATGGCCGGCCATACCCGAGCCTCAGTGCAAACCTCGCGGGGAATTCCTCACAGATCCAGCTCAAATTCTCCAGTGGGGCCCGGCTTTCCGCGAATGCCGACCTGAACCCCGACGGTACTCTTTCTGGAACTTATACCGGAGGATGTCCCTCGAGCGATGAGGGGACTTTTACCGGAAGACGTCCTGGCGCTGCGGCTTCAACCTACAATGGAAGTTTTCCAAACAGCCTGGGCGTCGAGTATCCGATTTCCCTCACGTTGACCGAAAACACAGACACCACGCTGAATGTGTCCGGTACTTATGAGGCTCAGGCGATTACGTTGTCGGGTTTTGCAATGGGATCTGCGATTTCATTCTCTGGTTCAGTTGGCGGGCAGTCTATGGCGATGGTTGGTTATTTACCGGGCGATGGCACACTTCAGATCTGGAATCAGTCAAACCAGGCGTACCTCGCCACGCTCCAAAGACAGTAAAATCTTCCGAAGTAACGCCGCACAAGGATGCAGCGAGGCGTGACATCGATTGTCGGGCCTCACTTCGAATTGAGAAGATGTTCTCTCTAAGCTTTAGTTTGCTTAACCGTTAGCGCGCGCGACCAATGCGATTGCCATGCAGTAAAAGACAAACATCAGGAACAGGTATGTCTTAGCCTTGGAACCCGCACCCGTGAATTCCTTCCACGCGAAGACTCCCCAGAGTGCGGCGACCATGGGGGCAGATTGTCCGATGGCGTAGGCGATGGCAAAGCCAGTGGCCTTTCCGGCGACGACATTGAAGACAGTCCCGACACCCCAGATCGCCCCGCCCAGCAGTCCGAGAAAGTGGCCGGAGGCGGGTCCGCTGAAAAACCCGTTGAAGCTGACCGGTTCGCCTACCAGCGGTTTCTTCATGAAGTAGAGATTCCAGATAAAGCAGGAGAGCAGAGCCCCCAGTGTGAGAAACACGACCGAACTGTAAGGACTGAGAGCGTTGCCTCGGGTTGCGCCGTATGCAACGAAAGGGTTCCAAAGTCCCATGAGAACGCCAGAGACAATGCACACGATGATGCTCTTGCGCGAAGTTGTCCGGCCGGTTTTAGCAAGGCTGCCGTAAGCGCGTCCGTCCAGGACCACCGCGATCAGAGCGCAGGCAACGCCTGCGGCAAGCAAGCCCAGATTTCCTTTGGGTTGCAGGGTGTAACTCAACATCACGCCCACCACCAGCGCGATTCCGATCGACACCGGGAATGCGATGGCCAGCCCCGCCATGTCGATGGCTGCGACCAACAACAAGTTCGCGAGGTTGAAGATTGCTCCGCCCACCATGGTGGAGATGATGTTCGAGCTGTCGGCGGCGTGGACGTTGTTCAGAAAGCTATTGGAGTCATTGCCTGTGCTTCCCATCGTGAGGGCGAGGATGAGCGAGCTGACAAAGATGCCAATGGCGTAATCCCAATAGAAGAGCTCGAAGCGATAGTTCTTTACGCCCTTGAAGGTGTTGGCCCAGGAACCCCAGCAAACTGCACTGGTGATCATCATGAGAAGCGCAATTTGCAGCGTACTTGGTATGAACATGGTCCCTCGAAAACGCGACGGTCAAGCCCGGCTCGAGGCGAACTTTGCCTGCCAGCAGGGCATTCGTTGAATGGTTTCAAATCGCGCTCAGGCTAGTGTTCGAGCGTGTGCGATGTCAAGCTAAAACGCTCTAGAAAGAGCTATTTAAAGCACGAATTCGATCAATCGTCTGGGCCGGGCGAGAAGTTGGCCGCCTGCCGTACAATTGCGCAGGGCAGTGCCAGTCCGGCCGTTCCCGCGCGGATGATCCGTATGGTGTACGAAAAGAATCAAAAGAAGATGATGACCTCAGAGGACGGAAGATTGACGAACCCGCAATTGGCGCGCGCTGATTTGCCGATTGCGATGCTGGCTGGCCGCCCTCTCCTACCGAATCGTGGCATCCCATTAAATCTGGATCGGGTGGCCGAGGTTCGCGTGAACACGAGCGCGGTCGAACGCCGCGCGCAGACCCATGTGGCGCGGCGCTCCGTCAAGAAAGATTGGCAGGCGGCGTGGTTGCTGCGAGCTCTTTCCTGCATGGACCTGACCACCCTGTCAGGCGATGACTCCGAAGAGCGCGTCCGGCGTCTCTGCGCGAAGGCCAGGCAGCCGCTGCAGCAAGAGATTGTGGAGGCACTGGGCATTGAGAGTTTGAATCTAAAAGTCGCGGCGGTCTGCGTGTATTACAGCTTTGTCGAGACCGCGGTACGCGCGCTGGAGGGATCGGGGATTCACGTGGCTGCGGTCTCAACCGGATTTCCCGCGGGCTTGTCCCCGCTGGAAGAGCGGATCGCGGAGGTCCGTCGCTCCGTCGAGGCAGGCGCAAACGAAATTGACGTGGTGATCACCCGGGCGCACGTGTTTGGCGCCAAGTGGCAGGCACTGTACGACGAGGTGGTTGCGTTCAGGCAGGCTTGCGGTCCGGCACACATGAAGGTGATCCTTGGCACGGGTGACCTGGTGACCCTGCGCAATGTCGCCAAGGCGAGTTTCGTAGCAATGATGGCGGGCGCAGATTTCATCAAGACCTCAACCGGAAAAGAGACTGTCAACGCAACCCTGCCTGTGGGCTTCGTGATGGTGCGAGCTATTCGTGAGTACGCACAGGAGACCGGAATGGCGGTGGGATTCAAGCCGGCTGGAGGAATTCGCACGGCGAAGCAATCGACGGAATGGCTTGCCATGATGAAGGAAGAACTTGGGCCCTCCTGGACACAGCCGGAATTATTCCGCTTCGGGGCAAGCGGGTTATTGGGTGATATCGAGCGGCAGTTGGAGCACCACGTCACCGGGCGATATTCGGCAGAGTACCGCCATCCGATCGCTTAGAAGCTGTGGCAAAGTTCAAGAGCTGCAACTGCGCTTGAGAATCGAGATTAACAACGATGAGTACGCTTGAGAAATTTGTAAGCCTGGAGTATGGACCGGCGCCGGAGGATCCAAAAGAAGCGGTGCTTTGGCTCGATCGCCACAGCCGGAGCTTTGGGCATTTCATCAACGGTGAATGGGTGGCGCCCGCGGATGGTCAGTATTTCGATACGAACGATCCGTCTGCCGGAACGAAGCTGGCTTCAGTTGCGCAAGGCTCCGCGAAAGATGTGGACAATGCAGTACGCGCTGCGAAAGCCTCTCTGGCGAAGTGGCAAACTCTGTCCGGCCATGCACGCGCTCGATATCTCTATGCGCTGGCGCGGCAAGTTCAGAAACATTCGAGGCGATTGGCTGTGCTGGAGACGATGGACAACGGAAAGCCCATCCGGGAGAGCCGGGACATCGATATTCCGCTGGTCGCGCGGCACTTCTACCATCACGCTGGCTGGGCACAGCTTTTAGAGAGCGAGTTTCCGGGCCACGTTCCATGCGGGGTTGTTGGACAGATTATTCCGTGGAACTTCCCGCTGCTGATGCTTGCCTGGAAGATTGCTCCTGCATTGGCAACCGGAAACACCGTCGTACTAAAGCCAGCCGAATTCACGCCGCTGACTGCGCTGGCATTTGCGGAGATCTGCCAAGAGATCGGCTTGCCCGCAGGGGTAGTGAATATCGTGACCGGGGATGGTTCCACGGGGGAAGCCCTGGTCCGACATCCAGAAGTCGACAAGATCGCATTCACGGGCTCAACGGAAGTGGGACGGGCAATTCGGGCGGCCACCGCCAATAGTCACAAGCGGTTGTCACTCGAACTGGGAGGGAAATCGCCGTTCATTGTTTTCGAAGACGCCGATCTGGACAGTGCCGTCGAGGGCCTCGTGGACGGAATCTGGTTCAATCAGGGACAAGTCTGTTGTGCGGGGTCGCGCTTGCTCATGCAGGAGAGCGTGGCAGAAGTTCTGGTGGCAAAATTGCGCGATCGCATGAGCACGCTGAGGATTGGCTCGCCGCTCGATAAGGCGATCGACATCGGAGCAATTGTCGCGCCTGTCCAACTGGAGAGAATCAGAAAATTGGTAGAACAAGGAGTTGCCGAGGGAGCGCAGTGCTGGCAACCCTCAATAGCGATGCCGCCGCAGGGTTTGTATTATCCGCCGACGCTGCTCAGCAATGTGCACCCGACATCCATCGTCGCGCAGCAGGAGATATTCGGCCCGGTTTTGGCAGCCATGACATTCCGAACACCTCGCGAAGCCGTTGAACTTGCTAACAACACGGTGTATGGATTGGCGGCTTCTGTGTGGAGTGAGAGTGTCAACGTAGCATTGCAAGTCGCATCCCAGATCAAGGCTGGGGTGGTGTGGGTGAATTCCACCAATCTGTTTGATGCCGCTTGCGGATTCGGGGGATATCGAGAGAGCGGCTTTGGGCGGGAGGGCGGACGGGAAGGGCTGCGCGAGTATCTGGAGCCGGCCTGGTTCAAGAAAGCGCCCATGCTGGAACCGGGTGTCCCGAGACAATTAGCCGAGGGCGCTGCAGCTTTGGGCGATGGAGGCTTGCCAGCCCTCGATCGGACCGTGAAGCTGTATATCGGCGGGAAGCAGGCGCGTCCCGACTCGGGCTATAGCATGGAAGTGCGGGACGCCGCCGGCAGATTGGTCGGTGAAGCGCCACTGGGCAACCGGAAAGACATCCGCAACGCGGTAGAGGCGGCCCGAAAAGCCGAGGGTTGGGCAAAGGCGACCGCTCACACGCGCGCACAGGTGCTCTATTACCTGGCCGAGAATCTTGCGCAGCGAGGCGACGAGATGGTTGGCAAGTTGGCCGCTGCGGTTGGACAAAAACAAGCCGCAGCTGAGCTCGACCTGGGCGTTCAGCGGATCTTCACCTACGCAGCATGGGCCGATAAGTTCGATGGGTTCGTCCATCATCCTCCATTTCGTACGGTCGCGCTGGCTATGAATGAGCCGGTCGGTACGATTGGCGTACTGTGTCCGACAGAAGTGCCCCTCCTAGGATTTCTATCGCTGGTAATGCCGGCCTTGGCGGTTGGAAACACAGTGATTGCGGTGCCATCCGAAAGATATCCGCTCATTGCGGGTGATCTGTACCAACTTTTCGACACCAGCGACTTGCCCGGAGGAGCAGTGAATCTCGTGACCGGTCCGCCCGCACCACTACTCAAAGTTCTTGCTGAGCACGACGACGTCGACGCGGTGTGGTCATTCACCGACGAAGCGGCCGCTATTTTGGCGAAGGCGTCTTCCACCGGCAACCTCAAGCAAGTCTGGACGAACGAGGGACGAGCGATTGACTGGTTCGATGCGAAGGTCGCCGAAGGGCGCTGGTTTCTTGAACACGCAGTTCAAGTGAAGAACATCTGGGTTCCGTACGGCGAGTGATGTGGGGAGAGGCTAGAGATTTGTCGCTAAATCAATTTCACGTTTGAGCTGTTTGGTGTAACCTGCCTTCGGACGCGGGTTGACAGCCTTCCGACTGCATCAATAAACTCGCCTGTCCCGCGCCTTCCTTCCAAACGTTGGGACCTAAAACCTCTTATGCCCACGCCACCTCGTATTGCAGTTGTCGGCAGCGCCAATGTCGACATGACTACCTTTGCTGAACACTTTCCGAAAGCGGGGGAAACGATATTCGGACAAAACTTTGATTTGGGTTTCGGCGGCAAGGGGGCAAACCAGGCCGTCGCCGCAAAATTATGCGGAGCCGATGTTTTCATGGTAGCGCGGGTAGGAAGCGACCTTTTCGGCCCAGCCACGATCAAGAATTTCGAAGCCCTCGGCATCGACGCGGCGCACGTAAAGCAGGTGGAAGGCGTTTCCAGCGGTGTTGCCCCGATCTTTGTGGAGCCCTCGGGCCAAAATAGGATCATCGTTGTTAAAGGCGCAAACGACCGGTTGAAGCCGGCCGATGTCGACGCCGCCTCTGACTTGTTGAAGCGCGCTCAATGCATCGTGATGCAGTTCGAGATTCCGATCGAGACCGTGTATTACACGATCCAGTTTGCGAAGAAAAATAACGTGCGTTGTGTCCTCAATCCGGCTCCGGCACAAGCGATTGATATGCATGCAATTGAGGGGCTGGACTACTTCATTCCGAACGAAAGCGAGGCCGAGACGATCACGGGCCTTCCGGTACGAACTGTGGCGGATGCCAAGCTCTGCGCGGAGAAGTTCTTGCAATCGGGTGTACGGCGGGTATTGGTCACTCTGGGAGCGAACGGATCTCTGCTTGCGAGCAAAGATGGAATGCAGCATGTTCCGCCCTATGCGGTGAAGAGCGTGGATAGCACAGGAGCGGGAGACGCTTTCATTGGGAGCTTTGCCACCTTCCTCGGCGAAGGTATGTCGGAGCTCGAAGCGGTGCGTCGCGCGAACCTGTATGCGGGTCTATCAACCACGAGCGTGGGAACGCAAAAATCTTTCTTTACCCGCGACCGGTTTAACAGCGAATGGGATGCTCGCAGTACGGGAAAATGAAACTGATTCCAAAAAGTGTAGGCTGCATTTTTCTCTCCGCGCAATCGCGGGAAAAATCGATTTAGCAAAACTCCGGGATTCCACAAAATTTTGTAGTCTGACATCGGGGCGCGTGTTTGCACCAAATTCGCTGCGTTGGGTCGACTCCAGAACGAGCGATAAGCTCACAAAGCTCTTGACTTTGCAGGAAGAGTCCAGTTAGATGGCGCATTCGCAAATGTAGGTTTTCTGCTATCAACCAGGGGATCATCCCCAAACATTCAGTATTCGTGAACTCGCCGAAAGGGGCGTCGATGCGTAGCAAACAGACGCTGTTCGCAGTGCTCTGCTGTTCGTTGCTGTTTCCCGTCTCCCTCCTGTACGGACAAGCGAATGGAAGTTTCTCGGGCACGGTGTCCGATAAGACCGGTTCGGTCATCACCGCCGCGACGGTGAAAGTGACGTCGCAAGGCACAGGCGTCGAGCGAGAAACAAAGACGGATGATCGCGGCCACTACCTGGTTCCGCTTCTGCCGGTAGCGTTCTACACCGTGCACGTGGAAGCGCAGGGTTTCCAGGCGAGTGAGCAGAAAGATCTGCGCCTTCAGATTGACGAGCATCGTGAGGTCGATTTCACGTTGAATCCTGCCTCAGTCTCCTCGACGGTAGAAGTGACTGCGACCGACGTCGCGGTGCAAACGACGAATCCCACCCTCGGACAGGTGATCACCTCCGAGCAGGTCGCTACGCTGCCGCTGAACGGCCGCGATTTTGTGCAGTTGGCGACACTGACTCCGGGCACAACACAAGAAACCAACCCGAACAGCTTCTTCAACGGCGGCGCGAGCAGCGAAGTGTCAGCACGCGGAACCTTCTCGTTGTCGGTCGGCGGATCGCGCGTACAGAGCACTGACTGGCTGCTCGACAACAACGACAACAATGAGCTGACGGCCGGAGGTATTTCGATCCTACCGTCGATCGACGCCATTCAGGAATTCAAAGTGCTCACGTACAACTACTCCGCGGAATACGGCACGCGCGCGGGTCCGACCGTTCTCGTAACGACGAAGTCCGGTTCAAATAACTTTCACGGATCGCTGTTTGAATATTTCCGCAATACGTCGCTCGACGCGCGCAGTTATTTCGCAGCCTTCCGCGAGAAGTTCAATCTGAATCAGTACGGCGGTTCGATCGGCGGCCCAATCCAAAAGGACAAGACGTTTTTCTTTGCGGATTATCAGGGCAAGCATCAGCGTCACGGCATTCCGTTCATCGGGCTCGTTCCGACGGCGGCGATGATGCATGGCGATTTCACCCTGGACCCGCTGGGACTTCAGCGTGGTGTGCCGCAGCAGGCGTACAGCAATCAGGTTTTGTTCCCAAACCTGACTAATCCTTACGTTACCGCGACGCCTACGCCGTTTTACTGCACGGGAACACCGGGGAATCTTACGCCGGAGAATCCCAACTCGCAGGGGGTGCAACCAGGAGGACCAGGGGCAACACCTTGCAACATCATCCCGTCGGCTATGTTCGATCCGATTGGGGCGCAGATGATCGGGCTCTACCCGCAAACCACAGCACCCAATACCTCCACAATCACCAACTTCGCCGACGTTCCAGTGCGAAAGTTGGACGAGAATTCGTTCGACGTGCGGCTCGATCATAATTTCTCGAGCAAGGATTCGGTGTTTGCACGTTTCAGCTATGACCAGGCGACGTCTTTCGTGCCTGGCGGCTCCCCGGGATTTGCCGAACAGAACCCATTCGCCAGCACCCAAAACATTACGAATCATGGCCGAAACATAGCGATTTCCGAAACACACGTCTTTTCCGACCACACGATCAATCAATTTAATGTTGGTTATAACCGGATCTTCAATCACATTTTGACTTTCGGAGACCGAAGCTGCGCGGCCGCAAAGTTAGGTATCGTCGGAGCAGATCTTGACAGCAGCTGCCCAGGCGCTCCTCCAGGACTTTCGCAGTCGACTAAGGACTGCATGAGCTGCGGTTTGAGTTCCACGCAGCTTACCGGTTACTGGTCCTTAGGAGATCGCGGTTTTGCGCCCTTCCAAGGTGGGACGAACGTGTATTCGTTCTCAGACTCGCTGGATATGATCCGCGGTAAGCACGACATTCGAGTCGGCATGGGCGTTCGAATAAACCAGATGAACGTTGAGACCAACGGATTTCAGGATGGATACTTCATCCTGAGTGGCGGAGCCAGTTCCTACACGCAAGACAGCGCGGCCGATCTTCTCCTTGGACAAGTAACCGGCGCGATCCATGATCAGACTTTCTACGGAGCAACAACCGGTCGTCGCTGGAAGCTGTTCCGGCCTTTCGTTCAGGACGATTGGCGGGTCACGAACGACCTCACTGTGAACCTTGGCCTCGCTTGGGCCTTAGTCACACCGATTACGGAAGCGCAAGGCAGGCAGGCGAATTTCAACTTCAGCACCGGCCAATTTCTGATTGCCGGGAAGGCCCCGATCGATACCGCGTGCGACAACTGCGTGCGTACGAATGGCGACGTTGGCTTGCAGTTCCAGAAGAACGCACTTGAACCCCGGATCGGGTTTGCGTGGAAGCCATTCGGTAGCGGAACCACAGCCATTCGTGGTGGATACGCGATATTTCATGATTCGGCCTGGAGCCAGGGTGCGCAGGGATTGTGGCAGGCACCGCCGTACTATGCCGAGGCGGACCAGTTCGGAAATTTTGTCGGCAATCCGTGCCCGTTCGGCAATGCCACTTCGGCGACGCCGTCCAACTGCGGTCTTAAGTACGGTTTTGTCCAACCAAATCTGCAGCCGCTGACTTCTCTTACCAACCCGAACGATTTCACGGGAACGATCCAATCGCAGAATCTGAATTTCAAGCAGGGAATGGTTCAGCAATTCAACCTCAACGTTGAGAGGCAGCTTCCAGGAAATGTAGTAGCGACGGTGGGCTATGCAGGTTCTCGCTCGGGCCACATTTTGATTGACGGGCTGAACCTGAACGTTGGGTCTCCGGCTGCCTGCGGCGTTGTGCCCGGCTATTCGTTGGGATGCGGCCCGGGTGGTACGGCGTTCAACCCGCCTTACACATTCGGAAACCATAATTTCTCGCCCTTCAGTGTGATGTCGAACATCAACGATGTCGGTCACGCCAGATACGACTCGCTGCAACTCAAGGCGGAGACCAAGAGTTCTCGATACGGGCTGTATGCACTCGTTGGATATACGTACTCCCGTACTTACGATACTGGCTTCCCTGATGGCGCTGGCACGTTCCCTGGCGCGATGTACTGGCCTCTGCCTGGGTCGCAAGGACTGGACTGGGCTCTCTCCCAAATCAATCTGACCAATTCTTTTACTGCCAGCGTCTTGTATGATCTTCCCTTCGGGCGCGGCAAGAAGTTTGGGGCAGATTGGCATGGGGCAACCAACGCTATCCTTGGAAACTGGCAAGTCACGGTAATCGAGCGCGCTACCTCGGGCTTTCCCCTGTTTGTTGTCGACAGCAACAACGGATTGTTCGCTGGTTCTGGTGTGAACTTCCAATGGAATGGCTCAAGTCTGAATCGTCCGAATCAAGTCGGCGACCCGAATAAAGCTGGTGCTGTCGCCGGTAACCCAACGTGCTCAGCTCCCGCAAAGATCCACACCGTGGAACACTGGTTCAATCCGTGTGCCTTTGAAGAGGCTCCTTCTGGCGAGTTGGGCAATGCATCGCGAACGCCAGTTAACGGCCCCCGGTTTGTAAATACTGATTTTTCGGCGATCAAAAACTTCCAAATCAAGGAACAGATCGCACTGCAGTTCCGCGCGGAGTTCTTTAACCTGTTCAACCACGCTCAGTTCTACTTGCCAGGCGGTGGGAGTGGAATGCAGGACATCAGCGCTCCATCGAGTTTCGGTGTCATTAGCGGTACGGTGAACAATCCACGCGTCGTGCAGTTTGCCTTGCGATTTTCATTCTGACCCGCAGCACGTTCTGACGTTTTTGAAGAACATGCAAGTTGAGGCGAACTTCGGTTCGCCTCATTTTTTTGATCGCAGCTTGCGAAGCTTCGCGGAACTTCTGTAGACAGGGAAGTGCCTTGAGCACTACTCTGATGTGCGCGCGCAGCCGTTCGCCGCAAGACCAACCTGGGAACCTTCATGAACTGCAGATTCTGCTGTTGCAGTATGCTCTCGGCCCTCCTTTCGCTTTGCCTTCTGGCTCAATCTGGTTTCGCGGATGAATGGAAGGCTCGGCACGACTTGGTATCGCACACTGGAGTCATGAACCTTACCGAGCCGCCACCTCCCAGCGAAGTGTTCTTTGCGGGCCCGAATTCTCCGTCCGAACAACCAGAGTGGCTCACCAACTTGAAATCGTGGCGAAACGATCGCCGCACGCTGCTGCGTTTCGATGGATCGGAGTTCGCGCGGCCAGACTTGGAGTGGACGCAGCACATCTTCTCGCAAGTGCAGCTCTTGATCTGGGATCGCAGTCTTTACGACCCCGAGAAGGGCGAGTACACGGTAAACAAGTTTCTTTCCGAGACTGAATCACGCATCGGTCCTATCGATGCAGTCTTGATCTGGCACGTCTACCCGAATCTGGGCACCGACGATCGGAACCAGTTCGATCTGCTTCGTGACCTGCCAGGGGGCGCGGAGGGATTACGGAAGATGATTGCTGAGTTTCACAGCCGCGGGGTCAAGGTGTTTTTCCCATATCTTGCCTGGGATACCGGCACTCGCGCGGAAGGAATTCCCGCTGCCACGGCGATGACACAACTGCTTAAGGAAATTGGTGCAGATGGCATTAACTTCGACACTCTGGAGACGGTACCGCCTCAGTTTCGCCAGGCCTCCGATGCGATCGGACATCCGCTGGCTCTGGAGCCACAATTTCAGCCCCGCGACGAGTCGCTGGCCTGGACCAATATCAGCTGGAACGACTGGGTGACCTGGGAGGGGAAAGCCTATCCGTTTGTTCCCATGGTCAGTAAGAACAAGTGGCTGGAGTCTCGCCACACAGTGAACGTGACCGATCGTTTTACCCGCGATAAGACCGATAGCCTTCAGCACGCTTTCTTCAATGGACAAGGGTACGCGACGCTCGAGAATCTTTGGGGGTTCTGGTACGAATCGACTCCTTTTGACTCCGAAGCGATCCTGCGTTTCACCCGTGTTGAACGAGCGATGGCGGATCACCTGCGCAGCCCGGACTGGGAACCGCACGTAGCAACGATGCAGCCGGGCGTATTCGCAAGCCGATTTCCGAACGCGGCTGGCACGCTTTGGACGTTGGTTAACCGCAACGAGTATCTCGTCGTCGGTGATCAATTGACACTTCCGTACCAGGCGGGCACACACTTCTACGACCTTTGGCACGGGCGAGAGCTCTCAGCGGTGGTTCAGGGGAATCAAGCCGTGTTGAGTTTCGAAATGGAAGGCCATGGATACGGAGCGGTTTACCAGACAACACAAAATCTTTCACCCGATTTGAAATCGTTGCTCGCATACATGGCCGAGCGTTCAAAGCAGGGATTAGCCAGCTATTCCAAGGAGTGGAAACCGGCGATGCAGACAATGGTGGAGATTCCGCCTACGAAACCGGCGCAGGCTGCTCCTGCTGGAATGGTGAAGATTCCTGGGGGCGACTTTGATTTTCATGTGAGCGGAATTGAGATCGAGGGAGGTAACGATCCCGGTGTCGACGTGCAATATCCGTGGGAAGACGTGGCTCGGCGTTCCCATCGACACCAGATGCACGTCCACGCCTTCTATGTGGATCGCACGCCGGTTACGAACTCGGAGTTCAAGAAGTTTCTTGATGCTACGAGCTACCATCCGAAAGACGATCACAATTTTCTTCGTTCGTGGAAAGACGGTACCTATCCAGCCGGTTGGGAGAATAAACCGGTCACGTGGGTTTCTATCGAAGATGCTCGCGCGTATGCCGCTTGGAGTGGAAAACGACTGCCACATGAGTGGGAGTGGCAGTATGCCGCACAATCCGGCGATGGGCGGCCCTATCCCTGGGGCAATGATTGGAACACGCAGGCTTTGCCCCCCGTCGATCACGGGCCATCGATGAGGCCTCTCGAAGACGTTGGCAAGTTTACTAATGGCGCTAGCCCATTCGGAGTGCTGGACCTGATGGGCAACATCTCGCAATGGACAGATGAGTTTCGCGATGCTCACACACGCGCTGCCATCGTACGCGGCGGGGCGGCTTATCAGCCGCGGGGCTCCGTCTGGTACTTTCCGCAGACCTTCCGCCTCGATGAGCACCAGAAGTACTTGCTGATGGCTCCCGGCCGGGACCGCGCGGGAACCATCGGATTCCGTTGTGTCGTGGATGGGGAATAACGACGACAAAAAAGCGCCGCGCTCTTTGCTTGGTATAGTCGCCGCTCACCTAATGGGAGTTTTGGTGGTTTGTGGAAGTTCCCAATTCGTAGATGAATTGCTGAACGGTTTTGCGTTGCCGTTTGGCATCCTCTTCCGCGGATTGCGACAGGCGCTGGTAGGCGTCGAATTCTAGCTTGGCTTTCGCTTCGTTTCCGAGCCTGCGATAGACCTGTGCCAGGCGATAATGCGCTTCTTCGAGCGTGGGATCGAGAGCGGCGGCCTTCTCCAGCGTTGAAGCTGCTTGCGCAAACTGATTCTCGCTGGCTTGTACGATTCCAAGCTGCAGGTAGGCAGGCGCGAATCCTGGGTCGATGGTGATTGCGGTCCGGGCGAGCTGCTCGACGTGCACTATCGTTGTGGAGTTGGCCGTAGCCCCAGGCTGGCTCCAGAGCGCCACAGCGTAATACAGGTTTGCCTGCGGATCGTTCGGGCGGAGATCATGAAACCGCGCGAGCTTCTCGAGCGCCTTCGGCGAACGCTTTACTTCCGCGTTCTGCATTCTTCCGAGAAAAGTATAGGGAAGGGGATTGCTTGGTTCGAGATCGGCGGCCTGAGCGAGCCGATCGACCGCGACCGAGAAGTTACCGCTGGCATACTCTGCGACGGCGAGCCCAGTCAGCATCCTCACCGACTCCGGATACAGACGGATTCCCTTAACGAATACTTCTGTAGCAGGTTCAGCCGCACGGTGCAGCAGCAGCTCAGTCGCCCAATCGAATAGATTATTCTCGCTTGGATCCATCTCAGAAGCACGCTGAAATTCCTTGACCGCATCGAGAGCCTGGCCCGAACGCTCTTCGATGTGGCCTAACTGATTGTGTAGCTGCGCTTGATCATTCTGGGCAATCAGGGTTCGAAGTTCTGTAGCGTCATTCGGCAGTGTCGGTCGTTGCGTTTCTGTTTTGGCCCGTCCTGCGAGTCCCGGAGAGAGGGACGCGGTTTCTTTAGCAAGCTTTTCGGCATTTCGCGTGGTTGCGTCTGAGGCATGAACGCCTGCTCCAGTGCTCTCCGATACTCCAGCAACGGTAAATGTCGGCTCATCAAAATATTGAGCCGTCTTTTCGAATGGCTGGTGGCCTAATGCGAGATCAACGACCGTTGTCTCTCCAGCCTTGAGAAAAATGGGTCTCGTCGATGAACCCCAAGCATCGCTTTCGGCATGAATAACGTAACTTCCGGGCGCCTGTCCGGTGAATTTGAACCGACCGATTGGATCGCTGTGCGTTTGGATACCGACTGAGCCTGAAGAGTTCCGGAGCGTGACTGATGCGCCAGGGATCGTTTTTTGGTCACCGTTTTTGACGGTACCCGATAGCGTGGCGGTTTGGGATGTATCCTGGGGTGCTTGTGGGAGCGCCGTTACCCTCACCACAGCTGGGAGCACCAAGAACAGTGCGGTACCGAGACAAGCCGCTCTTGAAATACGACCGAATATCATAGGGACAGTGATTCTGGGTCGAGAATCGATTGGCTGGTTATTCTAGACGCTGCTTCGATGCATCGCAAAGAGGGCTATCTAGCGCAGGCATGAAAGTGTGGCGCGATGGCTTGTCGCGCATTTACAATCCTCATCTTTCAAACGATCCAATTTGGAGAGCCGATGAAGGTCCATTTCTTCCGCGCGGTGGGGTTTCTTGCTTTGGCGGTCTCCTTGACGTGCGCAGCTCAGGAAAAACGCATGGTCATCATCGATCAGGATGCGGCGGGGCCAGCCGGAAGTGACCAACAGGCCATGCTGATGATGATCCAGTCGCCGCAAGTCGATGTCTTGGGCATCACGGTCGTGACCGGCGACATGTGGCTCAAAGAAGAGCTTGCTCATACTTTACGCATGCTCGAATTGATTGGCCGGACCGATATCCCGGTCTATGCGGGCGCGGAGTATCCGTTAGTTCGTCGAAAAGCCGAGACTGAACTGTGGGAGCAGCGCTATGGCTCATACGTATGGCTGGGCGCCTGGACACCCAAGTACTATCACGCGCCTGACTCTCTTGGTGAAATGCCTGAAGGCCTGCCGTCCACCAAGCCGGCAGCCGAAGATGCCGCACACTTCATGGTTCGCATGGTCCGTCAGCATCCGAATCAGGTGACGATTTATGAGGGTGGCCCCATGACGAATCTCGCGCTAGCTCTCGCGATCGAACCGAACTTTGCAGGCCTCGCCAAGGAACTGGTATTCATGGGCGGGAGCTTGAATCCCCAGACCGAGGATCCGGAATTCCGCAGCAACCCGAGGCACGAGTTTAATCTGTGGTTCGATCCTGAGGCTGCGCATGTCGTCCTACACAGCCCTTGGAAAAAGATGGTCTGTACTACGGTGGACATCTCGCTCAAGACCCAGTTAACGAAGAAGCTGCTCGATGAGATTAAGACTGGGACTTCCCCAGCTGCACAGTACATCGGCACCTATGGCCATTTATTTGGCCAGTACAACTATCTGTGGGATGAACTCACGGCGGCGGCGTGGATCGATCCAACGTTGATTACCAAAACCGAGCGCCGCTATATGGACGTAAACCTCGATCGGGGTGCAGGATATGGCGATACGCTGAATTGGAGCGAAGAAGACCGGCCGAAGATAGAATTGCAATCGGTCGAAATACAAGTGGATCTCGACCTGCAAAAGTTTTACAAGATGTTCGTCGACTCACTAAAGGCGCCGACCCCACCACCATCGCCCTTGACTCACTGACTTAACGCGGGAGTTGCGCCAACGCAGCTTTCGCCTGAGCGTCGTCCGGATGTCGTGACAGAAGTTTTTCCAGCAAGGCTCGCGCTTTGTCTGTCGCACCTTCAATCTGATAGACCTGAGCCAAATTGAGATAAGCCTGATTGAAGTCTGGAGCGCTGCGAATGCATTCCTCAAACGATGCCACTGCCTGCTTCGGCTGATCCGTGCGCAGATACAGGATCCCCAGGTTATTTAGTGCTTCGGGATAGCCTGGTCGCAGAGCAATGGCTTTCTGTAGGTATTCATAGGCGCGCTTCACGTCATTCTGCTGGGCATAGACCATCGCCAAACCATAATTCGACTCGGCATTTTCAGGAGCCACGCTCATCGCGTGTTCGAACGTTGCTCCCGCATCGTCCCAGCGCCGCATTTGCCTGTAGGCGTTGCCCAGGTTATTGAGCGCAACAACGTGATCCGGACTGAGAGCCAGAGCTTTCTGAAAATCGGCAACTGCTTCCGCCATGCGTCCATCGCGGGCAGCCAGCAATCCCAAATTATTCCAAGTGTCGGGAAGCGTGTCCGGGTATCCGGCACTCAATTGCGTGGCGCGCTGAAAGCTGGCTTGGGCGTCAACGTTCTTGCCCTGTTTCAAGTAAACACTGCCGAGCCCATACTCTGCCTCAGCGCTCTGCGGGTTATCGCGCAAAGCGTGCTCAAACGATGCCGCGGCCTGGTCGAAATACCCGCGCTGGAAAAATGCCGACCCGAAGGATAAGTAGTTGCGGCGAAAGTCGGTTGAGTCAGTGATTCCGGGGAAAGGCAGTGCTCTCGCCAGTCGGGCTTCCTGCGAGTCGGGAATATTGCCAATATCTTGCGCCACCTGGCGCGGTTGGAGAGCGCCTTGGTAGATCTTGACGATTTCGCCGTACGGGTTAATCAGGAATGACGTTGGAAGCGGAATCTCCCGATGGCGATCGAAAAGGTATCGATAAAGAATGCTGAAGACTCCCGAGACATCATCCGTCCCGTGGAGGATCGGGATCGAGGTTCCCGGAGGGGCCAATGGTTGGTCGTCCCTATCCGTAAAGTTAATCGCGAGCACGGTGAGCCCCTGTTTCGAGCATAGTTGCGCCACGGAGCCGAGCGCGTTCAGATCGGCTTGCCATTGGGGAGAGTCAGAGGTGACGAAGCCAAGGAGGACGAGCCGTCCTTGTAATCGTCTCAATGATTGATTTTCGCCTTTGCGATCCTGCAGCGAACAATCTGGAGCGGTGACCGGTGCAAGCAGCCAAGTCTCAACATTGTCTGGAAGATCTTCCTGCGGTGGCCGGGCAGCGGCTGAATTGTCGATCGCGGCGTTGCGATAGGGGCTTGCGTGAAAACCGTTCTCTCCTTCACGAATCGAAATGGAGTGATTCGCCGGCAAACCGTCGAACTCTTGCTCGATGCCATTTGGCCAGCGAACCTTTGCCCGCAGGGGACCGTGTGCCTCCCCTAAGCCAAAGTGAAGCTGCTTGCTGTGTTGAGACAGGAAGGCCGAGCCTGCCTGGATCATCTTTCGCTGTTGGCCGAATTCACTGGTAAGAATGATCGAGGCTCCAATCGCATCGCGATTGCTGGTTCGACCGGTCAGACGAAAACTGATCGAAGGCGCCAGCTCAGTCATGACGTTTTTCAGAACACGCACCTGTGGTGCGTTACGATTCTTGAGCACGATTTCAATACGGCCGTCCCCATCGATGTCAGAAAGAGCAAACGAACGGCCGTCCTCGATGAAATCGAGACCCACACAGCCGGAAACGTCAGAGAAGGTCCCGTCGTGGTTGTTGACGAAGAAAACGTTTCGTTCGTAACCACTCCAACTGAAGTCGGAGCGCAGGAGTTCGTTGACGGCAGTCCACCCTTGCTCGTAGTCATGGGACGGCTTCGCCTCGTGCGGCGAGCGCGCAACCACTTCACGCCAAAAAAAACTGTTCAGGTCGGTCCGCTTCGGACCCGAGACCATGCCGTTCGTCACATATAGATCGGGATAGCCGTCATGATCGAAGTCCCAGGAATCGCTCGACCATGACCAGCGTCCCATCTCGACTCCCGCGGCGGCGCTGATGTCTTCAAATGTGCCGTTACCGCGATTGCGAAACAGGGAATTACCGCGTGCGTGCTTGCGGTAAAGAGATCGAATCGATTCCGGAACGTCCTTTTGAAAGATCTCCTGCATAGAAACGCGCTCTCCTGCAGCGGTCCACATGTCCGCGACGTAGAGATCGGGGGCCCCGTCATTGTCATAGTCAAGCCAGCACACGCTCATACCCGCACCAATGTCCTCTACATGTGCCTGCTCTGCGATGTCGGTAAACGTTCCGTCTTTATTGTTGCGGTAGAGGTTTTTGCGCCCAAAATCGTTTACAACGTAGAGATCGGGCCAGCCATCACCGTTGAAATCGCTCCATCCACAGCAAAAGCTGTAGCGGGTGTTGTGGATCGTCAGGCCTGTCTCCGCCGTGACGTCGCGAAAAGTCGCATCACGTTGGTTGCGGAACATAAAGTTGGGAGGACCATTTTCCGCGGCATAGTACGGGGAAGGGTACTTATATTGGTCAGTACCCTGGTAATACACGTAAAGGCAGAAGTAAATATCGACCCACCCGTCGCGATCGTAATCCGCGGCAGCGGCGCCGGTGAACGTCCCTTGGGGAGGTGTAGCAAATCGGAAAGCGCCTGGCTTTTGCACAAAGCGGCCGCTCCCCTGATTCAAGAAAAGGACCGGACCATCGGTTCGCACCACGATCAGATCCTGGCGGCCATCATTATTGACGTCAACGAACAAAGCGCAGGCGGTATTCTCGAGCACACCGACGCCTGCCAATTCCGTCATGTCTTCGAATGTGCCGTCGCCACGATTGCGATATAGGCGGTTTGGGAGTCCATCTCCCTGGCACACGTACAGGTCGTCGACGCCGTCTCCATCAATGTCACCGACCGCAACCCCGTTGTGGCCGTAGATGTCGATTCCACAGGCCGCATCCAGAACGGTTCGCCAATAGTCCGCTCCCTTGCAGAGCTGAGAGTGGTAGGAAGGAACCTTATCAAAAGCACGAGCGCTGACATCCGCGAAAATGGCTTCACGCGCGCTGCTTCGAAGTTCTTTGTCGCTTGTCCATGACACGATGCGGTCTTCGCCGGTTGAGGACTTTTGCCAGGAAATATTCCAAGATCCAATTCGTTGTTCACGGTAATGATCGTTGCTTGATCCGACGAACTGGTAGCGGATTTGGGTCTCGAGCCAGCCGATGGCTTGGCCCGGACCACTTGGGACGGACCGCAGGGCGGTTATTTGAAATTCGGCAGAGATCAATTGCAGCTCGCCAAGCCAGCGCTTCCACTCATCGAGGAAGGAATTGGGAGAGAGCCGTATATCTGCTGCGGGCTGGGAGCCCTCTCGAACCTCGAGCACTGAATTAGAACGGATCGTTTTGAATCTCGCAGGTATAAGCGGACCGCCCCTGAAGTCATTGGCAAGTACCGCAAAAATCGCTTTGAGGTCGGGTGACGCTTGCAAGAGGTCCCGGCTCCAGGACGACAAGATATTCGTGATGCGATCTGCGTCTGCCTCCGAGGAAAAGACATCATCGGCGGGGTTGATCTCCAGCAACAGCTTGTCGAGCGGGGTTTGGAAGCGATAGTGGGGGCGTAGATAAAACTGAGGTAGATTGTTTGAACCTGCGACGAACGGAAAGCGCCGCAGGAAAGCGGCAACTAGGGTCGCTGACGCTCCCCGGCCTGATTGCAGAAGGAATCGTCGTCGATGAAGGTTAATGGGCCGCAGTGTTTTCCCTGCCGAAGCTGGATTGGTGGCTGCACCGAACGGCGCTGGATTAGCCTTGGCATCATGCTGTGCCGTTCCAATGCTAGTGGGAAAACATACCAAACAGCAAGGCAATCAAGAGAGCTCTGCCGAACCGTGATTGAGGAGTCGAATACTCATCATGCAGGCCCGGCAGCAGCTTGAAGAACTCACGGCCGCGGGAAACTACACTCGTCCCGTGAGTGCGAGTACTAGGACGATCAAAAGAATCAAGCCCAAGCCGCCGCTTGGATAGTAGCCCCAATTGCTGCTGTACGGCCAGGTAGGCAGCGCTCCGATTAAAAGAAGCACCAGCACGATGAGCAGAATCGTTCCCATTTTGTTTGTCTCCTCGATGACAGCCCAAATGCTGTCCAAAGTTCGGTCGCGAGTTTTAGGCTAAGTGCAAAGCGCGATCGCAGCCATCAACTTCATGCTGTAGGAAGATGCTTGCTTGGCTGTAAAGAGGTCCTGCCCAAAGGGGAGCGACAGGGTGCCGGCCCTCTGTTTACCCTGAAACCAGATAGGGAATGTCCGGTATTCGCACGAACAAAAAAAGGCGGGAGAATCGACTACAGATAGCTCCGGCTATCACGATCATGGAAAGGAAGCAAAGCATGCCGGAAAGCAAAAATTCGTCACTGAATCCATCGGTACAATCTGGACTTAACCTGGAAGGAGAAATCCAGCGTCGCGCCTTCGAGCTCTATTTGCAGCGCGGACAACAGGATGGTCACGCATTGGAGGATTGGCTAAATGCGGAGCAGGAACTCCGTGGGACTAGTACAAGAACAAGGTCAGCCGTCAGCTCAAAAGTTGCTCGCATCGCCTGATGCGCGATTTTAGGGCGCCGGACCTAGATAATGATGCAAAAACAGTGGGAAATCGCGATCAACCGCAGAAGTCGCTGGCTGGTAGTGGAGCACAACCAAGGGACGTACCCCAATACGTCCCTTTTCACACTAAACGCTCTTAGCGTCGCACCTCGATCTGGTTTACCACCTGGCTCACGTTCGGCGTGTTCTCCGCCAGGAGTTGGGCTTCTCTCCGTTCGCCGGGATTCTTGACGGAGCCGCTAAGCGTCAAGACACCATTCTTAGCTGCATACTTGATGTGCTGCTTATTGAGGCCTTTTGAAATCAGGCTTGCCTTATAGTTGCTTTCGATACCATCATCGAGGTTCGATTCCACGTTTCGCGCTTGGCTTTCTTTACCTACGGGTTCTACGCTGATCTCATTCGCAACGACACGTGAACCGGCGTTGCTTTGAGCAATCTCGCCGGCTCGGGTCTTGGCGTCCTCCGAATGAAGTGTGCCGGTCAACGTGATGGTGTTCTTATTGGTATCCTCGCTGACGCTCACATCACGGAGGTCCGCTTGCTGAAGCGCCGTTTTCACAGCGTCCTTGTACTCAGGACTGCTGGCTCGGTTGTTGCATGCGATTCCGATCCCCAATGTGGCCAGAAGCACCATCACCATCCCGACGGCATTGCCTATGCGCGCATGTCTAATCGTTGTCATATCGGCCTCCGCGAAAGGTTTGAAGCGGTCGCGGCAACCTGAGAAGCAATTCCACCCCGCGACTTTCAAAATGATAATGATGCTCGGCGACTTATGCGATCCGTCGCATACCCGAATCTGGTGAAGAAGCGAAGGTATGACGAGGAGGCGGAGTTCAAACCATTCCCGCCGGGGCTGTCCTGAGTCGCGGGAATGGTCAGAAAGTACAGCATTCGCCGTATTTCCGCGCTGGGGAAGCAGTGCTAAAACTCGTGTAAGACATCCAGTCATCAACGAGTGTGCTTATGGTTTCGCATTGTGCTAATCCGGCGTGCGGCGTTCCGTTGAGGTATCTTAGGGCCGGTCGACTCTTCCAATTCGATGTACGGTGCAACTCGCCCGGGAAGCCCCTCGACGGGGCTATCCATAAATCCGCTCGCCATATTTCCCATTACTGGCTATGCGGAGAATGCGCCACACAACTCACTTTGGAATTCGATCCATCCGAAGGCGTCGTCCCCGTCGCAATTGTCAGGCGGATCGTCGCTCAAGTGGAAGTGGGCGCGGTCGCGTAAGCGATGCTACAGACAATCACAGAGTTGAGTGCAGGCTTAGCCCGATTTCGAATATCCGTCTTCCCAGCTAAAGTGAGTGCGATGTTGACTCAATCCTTCCAGTCTCCCTCCTTTACGAGCGCGAGCTGACCGACACTGTTGTTAGTCGGCTCGCGCGCCCGTCCAACAACGGTCTTTGAAGCTAAAAACGGGTTTCTAATACTGGTGCTGTGTCTGAATTTGCTGGGATCAAGATTCTTTGGATGGGAAGTTTGGACGCACGCTTATCCCGCCCTCTCCAATCACGATGGAGACATTCTTCGCGCAGTCAGTGCAAAGGTAAACTCGCCTTGCTTCTCTTCGAGGCGATTCATCCCAGCCGCTGTCGCGATTTTCATCAGACGCTGCCACTGCGACAGAGATAATCTCGAATTCGACCGTCTGGCCATCGAATGGGTCTGCAAGCGTCTTACGGCATGCCGGGTTGGCACAGCTTCGCATAACTTTGGCTCCCGGGCCGATCTTGGGATCTAGGTGTGTAGAAAGACTCGCTCGAGCCTTTCCGATGTACGCACCGGATCAATGCGTTCCGGTTCGTCCCCAGGTTCCGGTCCGGGGGTATCAGGCTGAGGTTCAGGTTCCCGGATTGGATGTACGTCCGGATCGTTTGGCGCAGGGTCGCGTGTAATGATCACGTGGGCAGTCCGCATTGTTTTCACCACCCACGGGAATCGCTCCTGGCAAAGGCCCTCATTGTGGTTGCCAAGCCGGTTGTTGCTCAAAAGGCGGTGACGAGCCATGTGCTGAACATTATCGAAAGCGCTCACATCTGCCCATCCATTGTTCGCCCGAGCGGCTCCAAGGAAATTCAGCAAGCGGGGTACTTGAGGTACCGAGGGGGGCGCTGTGCCCAGCCCCTTCATTCATCTCTTGCTCATCCGAGTCGATTCTATAGCCCGAAAGTTTAGCGCGATGTCCTACATAATTTCGTGTATGTCAGGCTGGTGACCCCTATGTCATATTGTATGGGTCAGAGCGAACAGGGCAGCTCGCGTGTCTGACGACAGGGCACGCGGAAGATCAACTGGGCCAGCAGCACGGTCAGTTGAAAGGATCTCCCCCAGAAACAGGCAGGCAAAGCGTGCAAATTCGGATCCTCGTGGCGGATGACTACCCGGCCGTTCGACGTGGCGTTCGAGCTGTGCTCGAAACGCAGGCCGGATGGAAGGTCGTTGCGGAAGCCGAAAACGGTCAGCAGGCGTTACAACAGGCGCGTGAACTGATTCCCGACGTGGCCGTGATCGACATTTCGATGCCGCTGATGAATGGCTTGGAGCTTGCGCGCGAACTCCGTGCGTCACTCCCCAATATGGAGATTCTGATTCTTACGCAGCATACGTCTCGTGGAATGTTGGAGCAGGCTGTAAAAGCTGGGGCACGAGGATACGTTGTAAAGTCGGCGGTCGCTTCGGAGCTAATTCCGGCAGTCGAAGCCGTGATGCAGCACCAATCATTTGTGAGTGCCGATATCGAACGGTGAGTGCGAGAAAGGCATACTGAGAATCCAGGGTTAGTCTTGAATTGGGACCGGTTGCAGAGATCAAAATAAGAAGGATGAAAAGGTGGAACCATGATCACCGCCCGCATACTCGTTGCAGATGATCACGAAGTGGTACGTAAAGGCATTCGGGCAATCCTCGAAGCGCATCAGGGCTGGGAGGTTTGTGGGGAAGCCTCCGATGGTCGTGAAGCAGTCGAGAAAGCTGAGGTTCTCAAGCCCGATGTAGTTATTATCGACATCGGCATGCCACTGCTGAACGGGTTGGATGCAACCCGGCAAATTCTCAAGCACAGGCCGGCGACCAAGGTCCTGGTGTTGACCATGCACGAATCGGAGCAGGTGGTCCAGCAGGTGCTCGAAGCAGGAGCCAGAGGATATCTGCTTAAATCTGATGCCAGCCGCGATTTGATTAACGCCGTCGAGGAGTTGAAGCGGAACAAAACCTTCTTCACTTCGAAAGTTGCGCAGCTTGTTCTTGAGACCTTCCTGCGGCGGCGCCCGCATCCCGACGGGAACGTTCCCAATCTCCTAACTCCGCGGGAGCGCGAGGTTGTACAGCTGCTCGCGGAGGGGAAGAGCACCAAGGAAGTCGCCGTCACTCTCGACTTGAGCGTGAAAACAGCGGAAACACACCGGTCAAACATTATGCGCAAGCTCGACATTCATTCGATCAGCGAGCTTGTTCTGTATGCCGTAAGAAACAACATAGTGCAGGCGCTCCCCCCCGCATTAGGCACTGCTCCAACCGAGAGGCAAAGCTGAGCAGTCAACAGGGATATAAAAAGCTTCGGACATCGTTGGTGATTGGCGATGTCCGGAGCTTGTTTAAAGGCTAGCTCGCTTTCCGGTTGGGAAGATTGTCTCGAGTATCAGAGACGCTGGAGAAATCCCAGGAATCAACCTGCTTTTGCGCTTCTTCACGAGTCAGACCATAGCGCTCCTGGATCTTTCCGATCAGTTCGTCCTGCTTTCCATCGATCACATCCAGATCGTCGTCGGTGAGCTTACCCCACTTTTGCTTAACGGTACCCTTCATTTGCTTCCACTTTCCCTCAATCTGATCCCAGTTCATACGTGTTCTCCTTGCCTGCATGATCGCGTGAATTTTCCGTTCAGCCTGCACGCACTGCACGGTTCTTGGACGGTACAACGCGCCACCGCGAACACCAATCCCTTAGATTCCGTAAATCTCTACAGAGCAGTCAGTAGGATGGCTTACTGGGCTCCCAGCAAGATGCGTATCAGCATGAGCCACCGCCGAACGTTAGTGGTCATCAAGAAATTTTCCTTTACGTGCTCACGTCCGTTCTCGCCAAGCTTACGGGCAAGTCCTGGGTGCGTAAGTAAATAGCGGATTTGATAGGCACATCCTTCGACGGAATGCACGAGGGCGCCCGTCATTCGATCGACAATCTGAGTCGGGATTCCTCCGACTGCGCTACCGATGGTTGGTTTCGCTTTCCATAGAGCCTCGGTGACTGTCAGACCAAACCCTTCCATGAGCGACTTTTGGACCACCAGGGTGGAGGCTCTTTGAAGGGCATTTATCTCAAGCGCAGACCAAGGTGGCAGGTTCAAAATAATCACATCGGGATCCGTCCCAGCTGCCTCCATCACTTCCTGCAACACAGCATTCCCTTCAGGGTCATCGCTCGCCCCTCCGCCGGCCAGGACAAGCTGAAGATCCACGTACTTCTTCGCCATTTGATAGGCCCGAATCACTCCTACTGGGTCCTTGAGCCGGTCGAAACGCGAGATCTGGGTCACGATTGGTCGGGAACGATCGACGCCGAAGTTCTCGCAAACTGAGTTGATATAGGAATCTTCCAGATCCTTATTTTTCTCGGAAAGAGGATCAATACATGGATAGAAGAGGAATTGCGGTACGGAAAGCTTGTGCGCAAACGCTGGTGAGGAAAAGACGGTGGCATCATAGCGCTCAATCAACGGCCGAAGAAAGGCCCAAACGTCGCGATTTGGGTTAGATAGATCGATATGGCAACGCCACACCCACTTGGCATTGTGGTCAGCTTTGGAATCAATTAACCCCGCCGGCTGCGGATCATGAATGATCACCACGTCTTCATTGAAAGTCAGGCGCTGGCGGTTCTGCTCGTTGGCGCGAAGAAAAACGTCCTTAGCGGCCTGGGTCAAATCATAAGGGGAGCCGTGGAGAGCATTGTGAAAGGCCTTGGTGACTTCAAAGAAGTCGTTGCCTCCAGTGATCACATCCCATCGTGTTGGAACGTCCAACTCGGTGAGCATCGGGACGAGTCGATTGAGCATTTCGGCGACGCCACCACCGAGCGCAGTCGAGTTCACCATCTTTACGGTCTTGCCGCGTACTGCGCTCGCCAGGTAATACAGCTCATCAAGCTGGGAACGACCGATGATGGGCTCGTAATCGCGAAGGACCGGAGGAGGCGGTGGTGGTGGCGGTGTCTCAGAGATCTGAGGCTTCTTCCGCTCCCGCGCTGGGGGGCCGCTTGGAGCAAGTGGCGATGTCGCATTCGGGGAAGAGCCTGTCGCCGGTTTAGCTGAATTCTCAACCGGATGGCCGGATTGCACAGGTTCCATTGGGGTTCCTTCGTTCTTAGTTAGGATTGGTTTCAAGTGTTCGCAGCATTTGGAGTCGCACATCCTCGAGAGTCGAGGTGTAGATGTCGATGCGATTGATTTTCTGTGCAGCGTGGCGCAAATTGAGATTCGACTCGAGCCATAGCGAGAAGTCATTGGTCTCAAGCTGACGGCGCAACCGCGCCTCAAGGAAGTGATAGTGAATGGAGTGCACGCTTACCATACGCAGCCCCCCAATGAATTCCTCGAGCGAGGAGGCCGTGATCCCAGTGGGTGTCACAACCGTTTGCTCTGAGCAGAAGTAAAAAGGGTTCACTGCCACGACCCCGCGTACTTGAGGGGTTCTCTCCAGGAACTCTCCCACAATGTGCACGAGTCTGGCACGCAAGTCCGCGAGCGAGGTAAATTCCCGGACGTCAATGCTCGCCAGCACTTCGCCGAGCGCTACCTGTGCGCAATCGGTGTAAACCCAGTGTGCGAAGTCGTTTGAAAACCCCTCCTGAATGAAATGGTGCTCCTCAAGAGTGCGGAATGTGTGCTGAAAGATCGAACTGTCGGGACAAGTCTGCAAATCCTGCCAAAGTTCTTGCAAGGTGCGAGCTTGCTCGCGCTCGATTCGAAGGAGATGCGCTGCGGACTTGAACTCGAATACTTTTCCGGGAGGAAGATTTGCATGACTCACGGACGCTCCGGTCGAGAAATTTCAGAATTTTGTTCAAAAATAGGATGTTTACCGACGATCAACAGTTGGTCTGCTGAACATTCGGCATCGGCCTACACAGATCACCGGATGTTGGGCTTGGCCCAGGGAACGGCAATATGTTGTAGCGCCCGCGCCCCGTCTTGAGTGTGTCGACCGAATCCTAGAGAAAGCCTGGTATTTTTGGCTGCAATTCCGGGAGTTCGTTTCCAGAGAGGGAGAAATCTTCTGAACGCCGCAGAGACAATGGGTATCGCACCAGGCGACCAAAAGACCACTACCCTGCCGGCTCGTCTGGGTGCTCACCCAAATGGCCGCGCGGTGGAGTTCCTGGTCTGGGCCCCGAAGGCCGATCGACTGGAAGTATGTTTCTCAGGTTCGAATCAGGCTCTGTCGCTCGAGCACAACGAAAACGGCTATTTCTGTGGCAGCTTCGCAGCCGAAAGTGGGTCCCGATATTTCTATCGGATCAATGGTCAGTTGAATCGTCCGGACCCGGCCTCGCGGTGGCAGCCACAGGGTGTTCACGGTCCATCGGCCATTGTTTCGACGGAGTTTGATTGGAAGGATTCAGGGTGGCGAGGTATCGAACTGGAGGAGTTCATCTTTTATGAAGTGCATGTAGGCGCTTACACACACGAGGGAACTTTCGCGGCTCTGATAAGCAGGCTGGCTGAACTTCGCGATCTGGGGATTACGGCGATCGAACTCATGCCGATTGCGGAATTCCCGGGCAGCCGCAACTGGGGTTATGACGGCGTATATCCCTTTGCTGCTCACCAGGCGTATGGCGGACCAATTGCTCTCAAACGCCTGGTCAATGCCTGCCATGCGCTTGACCTCGCCATCGTGCTGGATGTTGTTTACAACCATTTGGGCCCGGAAGGGAATTATCTTGGGGACTATGGCCCATATTTCACAAACTGCTATCGCACTCCGTGGGGTTCGGCCATCAATTTTGATGGCCCGCACAGTGATCACGTCGTGCGGTACTTCACCGAGAACGCCCTGCAGTGGCTCGACGAATTTCATTTCGACGCTCTTCGCCTGGACGCAATTCACGGAATCATTGATCGGAATGCGTCTCCCTTCCTGGCTTGCCTCTCCGGGGCCGTGGACGATTTGGCGCGCGTGAAGGGCAGACATATTCACTTGATCGGCGAGAGTGACGCCAACGATTTTCGTGTCACACAACCCCGTGAGAGGGGAGGCTTTGGTTTGCAGGCGCAATGGAGTGACGACTTTCATCATGCTCTACATAGTCTCCAAACCGGAGAGCGTGATGGCTACTACGAAGACTTCGGTCGGGTTGCTGATCTTGCAAAAGCCTTCCGCTCGGGCTTCGTCTACGAGGGCCAGTACTCTGCTCATCGAATGCAGAGACATGGAAGTTCGGCTGCCAGCATCACGTCCGAGCGCCTGGTGGTTTGCTCTCAGAATCATGACCAAGTGGGCAATCGAATGCTTGGTGAACGTGCAGCGAGACTTCTGGACTTCGAGTCTCTGAAGGTATCAGCTGCGGCTGTGCTTCTATCTCCATTTCTACCCTTGATCTTTATGGGAGAAGAATTCGCTGCTGACAGTAGCTTTCTTTACTTCACAAGCCATCAAGATCAAGATCTGGCGGACGCGGTGAGACAGGGACGGCGCAAAGAATTCGCGGCGTTCGCATGGCAGGGAGAGCCTCCCGACCCACAATCGGTAGCCACTTTTAGGGCATCTAAAGTACGTACTCTAGATGAGCTGAGCGATCAACAGCGGGCGCTGCGCAATTTCTATATTGAGTTAATTCGGCTGAGAAGGTCGGTACCTGCCCTTCGCGATCTGAGCAAGGACTTGGTGGAGACGACCTCGTCGGAAGGGCCCGCTCTGCTGGTCGTGCGGCGTGGCACCGAGCCTAACGATGTCTGCATGGTGTTGAACTTTAGCCAGGAGTCCGTTCCCTGTCCGGCGCTTTTAAAGACGGGTGTCTGGCAGTGCGTATTAGATTCTGCCGATATAAGGTGGGCGGGCCCAGGAAACTCAACCCTGAACAGATCGAGCGACGAGCCACTCAAGCAGCGACAATTAGCCGCGCGTTCGGCCTCCTTATTCTGCCGAGGAGTTGTATGAAATACGTTTGTGTTCACGGACATTTTTATCAGCCGCCTCGCGAAAACCCCTCTCTCGAATACGTAGAGCTGCAGGACTCCGCTTATCCCTACCACGATTGGAACGAAAGAATTACCGCGGAATGCTATGCGCCGAATGCAGCGTCGCGAATCATGGACGCTGATAACCGCATAACGCGCATCATGAACAACTATTCGCGGATCAGTTTCGACTTCGGACCGACCCTTCTTTCCTGGCTGGAAGAAAAAGCCCCCGAAGTTTATGGGGCGGTTCGGCAGGCAGACCGGCAAAGCTTGGAATTCTTTGGTGGGCACGGTTCTGCCATCGCTCAAGGCTACAACCATTTGATTATGCCTCTTGCGAGCAGCCGCGATAAGCGGACTCAAGCGATCTGGGGACTACGCGACTTCCAGCATCGGTTCGGGCGCATGCCGGAGGGAATGTGGCTGCCAGAAACAGCCGTTGATCTTGAGACGCTGGAGATACTTTCCGAATTGGGTATCAAGTACACGATTCTGGCACCTCGACAAGCCAGCCGAGTGCGCAAGATTGGAAGTCGAGCCTGGAAAGATGTGAGCGGCGATCGTATTGATCCGACGCGCGCGTACCAAGTCAGGCTTCCTTCGCGGCGCAAGATCACGGCATTCTTCTATGATGGCCCGATCGCGAGGGCAGTCGCGTTTGAGGGGCTGCTCAACAATGGAGAGCATTTCGCGAACAGGCTGCTGAGCGGCTTTTCGGACACTCGGGACTGGGATCAACTTCTGCATATTGCGACCGATGGAGAAAGCTATGGTCATCATCATCATTTCGGGGAGATGGCCCTTTCGTACGCTCTGGATCACATCGAAAGCGCTCAACTGGCCAAGATTACGAACTACGGGGAGTTCCTGGAAAAATACCCGCCGACTCATCAGGTTGAGATATTTGAAAACAGCTCATGGAGTTGCGTGCATGGGGTGGAGCGCTGGCGCAGCAACTGTGGTTGTAGCTCAGGCGGCCACGGGGACTGGAATCAGGAATGGCGTAAGCCACTGCGGGCCGCTCTAGACTGGTTACGAGATGCGCTGACACCATGTTACGAAGAACGAGCCAAGAAACTCTTGCACGACCCTTGGGCGGCTCGTAACGACTACATCGACGTTATCCTCGATCGCTCGGAAGAGAACATACGTTGCTTTTTTGCCAAGCACGCGGTTCGTGAATTGCATCCTGGCGAGCGTGTGCTTGCACTTAAGCTGCTGGAACTTCAGCGTCACGCGATGCTGATGTATACGAGCTGTGGTTGGTTCTTCGATGAGCTTTCAGGAATCGAAACAGTACAGGTAATGCAATATGCCGGTCGTGCTCTGCAATTGGCGATCGACGTGTTTGAGTCTCCCGGCCTCGAGGACCTGTTCCTGGAGCGACTCGCAGAGGCGCACAGCAACCTTCCGGAGCATGAAGATGGCGCGGCTATCTACGAGAAGTTCGTAAAGCCGGCGGTTGTCGATCTGCCCAAACTCGCGGCGCACTACGCGATCCGCTCGACGTTTGAACCCTATGCGGACCACGCGCAGATTTACAGCTATACCGTGGATCGCGAAAAATTTCACTCCGCACAAGAAGGAAAGTTGAAGTTGGTCACTGGCCAAGCGCGGTTTACTTCGCGAATCACGGAGGAAAGCTCGAGCCTTGCCTTTGCTGTCTTGAACTTTGGAGATCACAACGTGAGCGGAGGCGTGCGGCCTCTTGACGATCTCGCGACTTTCGGAGCCTTCACCGCCGCATTGGACGAAGCCTTCAGCAAGGGAGACACGACCGAGGTATTGCGCTTGCTCGACAGCGGATTCGATCACAATCTGTATTCGCTCAAGTCTCTCTTCAGGGATGACCAGCGGAAGATTCTCGAAATCATTCTCGAGTCGACGCTTTCTCAGGCCGAATCGATGGTTCGCCAGCAGTACGCCGAATATGCGCCTCTTATGCGGTTTATCGCTGATTTGCACGTAGAACAGCCGAAACTCTTTCGTACTCTCGCAGCTTCCGCACTGAACAGCGAGTTGCAGGAGGTGTTGAAAAAAGGCGCGGTAGATCGTGAGCGCTCTCAGCAGTTGATGGCCACCGCAAAGAGTGTGGGAGTCGCCCTGGAAGCGACAGCCGACGAGTTCATCATTCGAAAGGAGGTGGAACAGTCGGCGAAGAGCTTTGCAGAAGACCCTTTCAATCTCGATAAACTAAAGGCGCTTGAGGGGAGTGTCCGCTTCGCCCAAGAAGTGCCCTTCCGCGTGAACTTGTGGGAAGTGCAAAACCTCTGCTTCCAAACGCTGGTTGGGAGTATCGCCGAGGTGAGAACTAAGTCGGCGGCTGGAGATCAGGCGGCTAAATCCTGGCTGGAGATAGCCCTTCCATTGGCAGATCGTTTGCGACTTCGAGTGAATTGATGGCCCTGCGCGTTCCAATTGCAACCTACCGCTTGCAGTTCAACTCGAACTTTCGGTTTCGAGATGCACTGCAATTGGTGCCATACCTGCATGAACTGGGTATCACGGATCTGTACACCTCACCGCTTCTGCAGGCGCGGCGGGGAAGTCAGCACGGATATGATGTTACCGATCCTTCGCATTTGAACCCCGAATTAGGAACCGACGCTGATTTCGACGGGCTTGTCGCAGAACTGAAGAAGTACGACATGGGATTACTCCTCGATATTGTGCCAAATCACATGGCAGCATCGAGCGAGAATCCATGGTGGATGGATCTTCTGGAAAACGGATCACGTTCCCAGTTCGCATCGCATTTTGATGTCGACTGGCATCCGCCGAGTCGCGCACTGGATAACCGGGTACTCCTGCCAATCCTGGGCAAACCATATGCGGAAGCTCTCGAGGACGGCGAGCTATCCGTTACGCTGGAGGCTGGCGCATTTTTCGTTAACTATTTCGACTTCAAATTACCCATCAGTCCCCGGACCTATGCGCAGATTCTAGAAATGCGCGCTGATCGGCTGAGCAAGAAGGCGTCGATTGATCCGTCGGTACTCCAGGAGTTTCAGGGGCTGCTCGCGGCGTTGCAACAGCTGTCTGTGGCCAACCAGGACGGTCCTATCGACCGGCGGCAAGTGCAAGAGATCAAGGATCGAATCAGCCGGTTGTATAGTCGGGCACCCGAGATCAAACGCTTTATCGACCGTACCCTTCGAACGTTCAATGGGAAAAAAGGGCAGGCCTCATCTTTCGGCCAGTTGGATCGTCTGCTCGCTCGCCAGGCCTATGTGCTTGCTTACTGGCAGACCCCGAATCAGGGCATCAACTATCGACGCTTTTTCACCATCAGCGATCTGGTCGGCGTCCGGATCGGCGACCCCCTTGCGTTCGAAGCAAGCCATGCCATCCCGCTTCGTCTCGCTGATAAGGGATTGGTGACTGGCTTTCGAATTGACCACATTGACGGGCTTCGCGACCCGGAGGGATACCTCCAGCGGCTCCAGGATCGACTGCAGCCGACCTCTGCCGGCTTGCCAGGCGGCGAAAACCGGGCAGCAGCTTTTTACATAGCTCTCGAGAAGATCCTCTCCCCGCGCGAAACCTTGTCCCGGCATTGGCCCGTTCAGGGAACAACCGGATACGATTATTTGAATGCTCTAAACGGGCTTTTCGTCGACAACCAGGGCCTCGCTAGGCTTGAAAAGCCGTATTGCGAGTTTGTGCATTCAGACATGCCGTACGAAGACCTTGTTTATCTGAAGAAGAAGCAGGTGATGACGACCATGCTGTCGGTGGAAGTGCGCAGCTTGGGCCACTACCTGGGCATGCTTGCACTCCAGGATCGGTATGCTCGCGAAATTCCACGCGATGAACTTACACGCACGCTCGTCGAAACGACCGCTTGCCTACCCGTGTATCGCACGTATTTGCGGGATTTCGGGGTCTCCGATTTCGATCGCCAAGTTATCGAAATCGCATTAAAAGAGGCTCGGCGGCGAAATCCACATTTAGAGTCGGCGGCATTTGATTGGCTGCGTGAACTCTTGCTGCTCGAACCAGCTCCCCACGTGCTACCAGAACACAGAGAGCAGAGGCTCTCTTTTGTGATGACCTGGCAGCAGATTACCGGGCCGATTACCGCGAAGGGCGTCGAGGATTCGGCCCTTTATGTGGATAACCGTTTGATTTCTCTCAATGAGGTCGGAGGAGATCCCAGCATGCCAGTGAATTCTCCGGCCGAGTTTCATAGCTTTCTGATGCGACGTCATAAAGATTGGCCGAATACGATGAATGCCACCATGACTCATGATGCGAAGCACGCCGAAGACTTCAGGGCCAGGGTTAATGTCCTGTCCGAGATCCCCGATCAATGGAGTGCCTGCGTCGCTCGATGGAGCGAATGGAACGCCGATAAGCGCATTCCCGTCAATCAGCATGTTGTCCCGGAGCCTAACGAGGAGATGCTGCTCTACCAGACCCTGCTTGGATCATGGCCCAGTTGTAGTTGCGGGAACACGCAATACGTGAAGCGTATCCAGGATTTCATGGTTAAGGCCGGGCGCGAGGCGATGGTTCACACGCGCTGGACGGTGCCGAATGTTGAACACGAGAATGCGCTGACGGAGTTCGTCGAGGCGATCTTGCGACCTTCAGAGCGAAATCCCTTCCTCCACGACTTTGAGGAATTTGCCGCACGGATCAAGTTTCATGGCGCACTCAATTCTTTGAGCCAATTGTTGGTTAAGATCTGTTCCCCTGGGGTTGCTGATTTTTATCAGGGCTCTGAGTTGTGGGATCTCCGGCTGGTCGATCCCGACAATCGGGAGCCTGTGGACTTCAATAAGCGCGAGGAGCAATTGAGGAAGATCCGAGAGCCCGGCAGGTTAGAGGAGATGCTCAGCGAGTGGCCCACAGGCCAGGTGAAGCTCTTCGTCATGCAGCGCGGACTGGGGTATCGACGCGAGCATGCCTCTCTGTTTATTCGTGGAAAGTACATCCCTTTATCGGTTCAAGGGACACACAGTGACTCTGTGTTCGCATTCGCGAGACACTTCCGGCGATCTTGGGTCGTTCTTATTGTCCCGCGCGTCACCACCAGGATTACAGAGGCCCAGATTCTGCCAACAGGGAAGAATGTTTGGTCCGATACCTCAGTGCATCTGCCGGCCAATTGCCCGCCGCGATGGTCGGATGTTCTCACGGGCACCACGTTAGATCTACGAGAAGGCAAGTCACGCCAGATTCCCGTAGGCCTAGCTCTCGCCCGCTTCCCCGGTGCTCTTTTGGTCGCTCACCTCTAGGAGCTTAAGATCGAGCTTTGCGGGTCCTCGCAGTTGTTCGGGACTGTTTCGAGACTGAACGATGGGATGCAGCGGAGCGGCTTTCCCGTTTCAGTGCGCGGCTCGTGGCGCGGGACCTCTTGCTCGATGCCTTCGCATGCGGGTGTTCTCCTTTCTCCGTATCCCGTTCCGCCTTCCGTCGCACTTTCTTACCGTATTGTTGGGAGGGCGTCGCTAGCTTCACGCCGGCTCGGCGAGCTTTGGATAAGCCGATTGCGATCGCCTGCTTTGTATTCCTGGCGCCGTGCTTGCCTTCCCGAATGTGATCCATTTCTTCGCGCACGAATTCTCCAGCCTGTGTTCCGGGCGATTTACCCTCGCGGGCGTCTTCACGCGCACGTTCGATTGTTCGTCTGTCTGGCATTGGACTTCTCCTCTATTATTTGGTGCGCCTCTGTGTTTTTCTGCAAAAAACGACGCCCCCGGAATTCGGGGGCGCCTCAACATAGTTCGAAAAGGATACGGAACCACCTAGGCCGACTTCCGGTCCTTTTGACCTTCTTGACCTTCTTGTGGGTTCGAGCCGGGCTGACGACGTTGATCCTGCTGCTGCTGATCATTGTGGCGCTGGCTCGGGTCCTGGTTCTGTTGTCCCTGGCGATTGGGATCGTGAGACTGTTGAGGATTTTGCTTCTTGTCCTGCTCCATACAGTATTGCCTCCTTTGGAATATTTGCTTCAAAACTACTGCTGTCGCATTGCAACGGCGAGCGGCGAGACCCCATGTGTTCGTTTTTGTCCTCTCGGAATGTCTAGCGATCGTAAGTTCCGGTCCGCGGCAGAGGTCGATCGCTCTTTGAAAAATCGGCACTCGCCTCGCCAGTCGAAGAAATATCTTCGGCGCCGGTTTGCTTCAGGATCTCCTTGGCACGTTTTGTCCAATCGGAATTGTCACTGTGGACTGAGAGGAGAATGCCACCTTGCTTCACTCGCCCTTCGTACCGTTTTGCTTCGTATTCAGGGATACCCATTCCGATTAGAGCCCCAGCGATACCGCCTACAGCTCCGCCGACTCCTACGCCCGCCAGAGCAGCCATAATCGGTCCCGCAGCGATAAATGGCCCGATCCCAGGAATGGCCAACGCTCCTATGCCTACCAGCCAGCCCAGGGCGCCTCCCACGACTGCACCGGCCCCTACGCCGGCCGTTGCTCCCTCCGGCGCCTTTGTGTTCTTTTCGTGCGCAAAGTCTTTTGTGCCGACGTTCTCCGGAAACAGGACAGAGATGTCCGTATTTCGGAAACCTGCCTGCTTCAGCGCGTCTACTCCGGTTTCAACGGTTGCGTAGGTGGGATAAATTCCGAACACCGCTGTGTTCTTGCCTGCCATGTGTCTCTCCTTCAAATGAAATATCGATGCGATCCCGCGTTAGTCCTTCTGCGGCGTTACCTGAAGCTCGCTCGTCACTTTGCCCGCACCTGCAATCTCGGTGGCTTTCGCTTCAACCACACGTTTCTCTTCGGTGGATCGTACCGGACCGCGAAGGGTGACCTGTCCGTCCTGAGAGATGATTTTGATGTTATGAGCATAGGTCGAGAGAGATTTGTCACTTACGATCGCCCGTCGGATCTGTCGGGTCAGGTTTTGATCGGCAGCGTTGTTGCGCTGCTGATCTGCCGAGGGCTGCTCAGCAGTACGATCTTGCTGGTTGTTGCGAGAATTATCGGCAGCTTGTCCCAACGCTGCCGTGCTTATCGCGATAAATCCGCAGAGTGCCCAGCTCAACAGCGCTCCCCGAGATGCTCTTTCGCTCTGCGCCATAACTATCTCTCCTTAATGACTGAACTTTTACAAAGCGGGGATCGTGCTCCCTTGAAGCGCAGACTAATGCACATCCTGTCGAGGGCAAATCCAGCGCGTGCCTGAGTTTTCTCGCTGCGTGGCCGTATGCCCTGCGTCGGCCTATCGATGGATACAGTGTTCTACGCACAAAAAGTCGTCCCGATCGAATCGAACGAACATCCAAGCCACCATCGGGCGGGCGAAAGCAGTAAAATCCCCGCGGCCCGGTTCAGACCGAACAGGAGGCTTCTCAAACATTGCCAAGGTTTCGCTTACGATCCCATCCGAAGTTGCGTATCGCAGTCGCCGTCGCGTTTGCCGTCCTGCTCGTGTTGTTTCTGGCTTCCGCGATGATCGCGGCGAGAATTGAGCCCATCGTTCGGGAGAAGGCAATCGCCGCTTTGGAAAGCCGCTTTGACAGCGATGTGGATATTCACCGGCTGAACGTATCATTGATTGGCCAGATCGTGGTTCAAGGAGATACGCTGGTTCTACGGCACCACGGTCGCACCGATGTCCCTCCGCTCATTCAGATTCACGAGTTCTCGGCCAAGCTGAACTGGTCGGGCCTTTTCGGCAAACCATTCCGCGTGCAAAGCGTTCGCCTGCAAGGTTTGGTGATTCAGATTCCTCCCAAGAACAAGCGTCCACCGGCGGCACCGCAATCGACAAAGAAGCGCGACATCCCGCTATTGGTGGACGAGCTGATTTCGGATAACGCGGAACTCGACTTGCTTCCCGGAGACCCAAACAAGGATCCGCATGTCTTCCTGATTCATCATCTCGTAATGCACTCAGTGGGCCTCGGGCACTCGGCGCCGTTTGAGGCAGCGCTCACGAATGCGGTCCCGCCTGGGGAGATCAGCGTCAATGGGCACTTTGGTCCATGGCAAATTGAAGATCCCGGATCAACTCCGCTCTCGGCCGACTATCGATTCGAGCACGCTGATTTATCAGTGTTCCGCGGTATTGCTGGCATTCTCTCGTCCACCGGCAAGTTTGGCGGCGTCTTGCAAGACATCGAAGTGCAAGGAGTGACGACAACGCCAGACTTCACCATTACCGTTGCTGGCCATCCGCTAAAGTTGGAGACTGACTTTAGTGCGACTGTGGATGGAACCAATGGCAACACGCTCCTTCATCCTGTGATCGCACAATTCCTTCACTCGACGCTGGTATGTAACGGTGGCGTCGTTAAGGCGCAGGGCAGAAAAGGCCGCGAGGTCGTCCTTGATGTAACCAGCGACCATGCCCGCATCGAAGACTTGATGCAGTTTGCAGTAAAGTCCGTCACGCCGCCTATGACCGGCGATGTGAAACTCAAAACCAAGTTCGATCTTCCTCCAGGAGAAGGTGATGTTACGGATCGTCTGAAACTGGATGGGTCATTTGGGATCGGAGGCGCGCAATTTTCAAGTGCCGAAATCCAAAGCAAGCTGGAGTCTCTCAGCCGGCGTGGGCTCGGCAAGCCAGAAGACAAGGACGCCGGCAGCGCCGTATCGGACCTTAATGGGAACTTTAACCTACGCGACGGCCAGTTGACCTTCACAAACTTGACCTTCAGCGTGACCGGCGCGACGGTTCAACTGGCGGGTGACTACGGACTCAAGACAGAGCAACTCAATTTTCATGGGACGCTCCATCTCAAGGCGAAATTGTCAGACGTAACGACGGGCATAAAGTCGTTCCTTCTGAAGCCGTTTGATCCGTTCTTCCGAAAAAATGGAGAGACGGTCTTGCCCATACGCATCACGGGAACGCGCGACCAGCCTTCTTTCGGCCTGGACTTTCATCACAAATCCGATGGAGATGAATCCAGGAAGGCGAACGAGAGTGAATCTCGAAAAGCAACTCGAGGAATGCCATAGGCGGCATTCCTCCCGTGGAGCATGTTGAGCTGGAGATTTCTTGCCAATGGGCAGCTTATGTTAGCTGCCCGTGACTTGGAGATTATTGATCACTTGCCCAAAGATGTCTGGTACCCCATTCGCCCGAATGCCCGCGGTATTCTTATCAGCTTGGTTGTCAACGACTCCTTCCAGCGTAACGTGGCCCGATTTGACAATGATGCGGATCGGCTTCTGCACCCCTAAAGCATATTTCTGAAGAGAAGGATAGCCGTAGATTGCCTGGTAAAGAGCCAGTCTAAGGCGATCATCCATCGGTGAAGGCGGAAGCACCTCAATTTGGTTATCGATCTTCTCAACACCTTCAATGGTCTTCACCGCATTTTCGGCGTCTGACTTTAGTGTTGGCCGCGTCACCTGGCCCAGAAGGGTGACGTTGTAGCCGGCCACCTTGTAAGCGAGATAGTCAAACACGTTTAGGTAGGGAAGCATGAGAAGTTCATGTCGAACCTCCTTAATGATCCGTTGCTCCGCTTTGTCGGATACAGCGTTGGTCTGCTGTGCGAGAGCAGGTTGAATGAGAGAAACGATAGAAATCGCCGCAGCGATCAGCAATGAGCGACGTCCGTAGCGCATAATTCCTCTATCCGCTGAATTGAAGAGCAGCCTGGAATTTTTGGTGCGCCGCAATCGAAACCGAATTACGACGCTTTGCCCTGGGGATGGCCCTGCACCGCATGCATAATAATCCACTGTACGTCGGTTCGTCTGCACGGAGTGGCAAGAACGTCGAAAACGCCGTCGTCGATGGCCTCGCGATAGCAATCCTCTAAAACCGACTCCGACATCACGATGACTCGTATCCGGCCGAGTTTGTGCGCCACCAGCTGCATTACATCGCGGTACGTTCCGTCCGGGAGATTCGCTTCGCAAAGCACCAACGAATGCGTACCACGCCGTAAGCTGCGTCTGGCCTCCTGCACGCTGGAGTACCAGCCGACCTCTAGCGACCATCTCTCAATCGCGCTCTCGACCAGTTTGCGGTTCTGGGCGGAGCAGATCGCAATCATCCGCCATCGCATCGTCACACCGGATCGCCCGACTTACGGCTGCCCGGCAAGACCTGCATCGGGATCTCGATCCGGGATCTCCCCGGCTTCTGGAACTGAAGGAGCCCGCGGCACTCCAGATTCCATTTCTCTCCCTTATGAAAAGACCACCTGGCGCCAGTTGTGGCGTCCGTGCCCTCAGGCTTGCTAGTCAGCTCTAGGTCTCGCATTGACTTGCTGATGGCAACGGTCCTATCAGCCGCTGCGTACACCTGCAGAATCACAGCTATGAGCCTAAAGCTTGAAACAAATAACGGCCAATCAAGTGATTGCCGTAGAGTGCGATTGGGTTCGCTTGAGTTGCCGCCGAATTTGGACCAAGCTCTATACGACCTGGACAATCCGGTTTCGCACTGCGTAACGGACGAGGTCGGCTACTGAGTGGAGGTCCAGCTTTCGCATTACATTCGTACGATGGGTCTCGGCGGTCTTGACGCTTAAATTCAGGACCACGGCGACTTCCTTACTGGTCTTGCCCTCAGCCAGGAGTTGCACCACCTCGCGTTCGCGCGCGGTCAGGCGATCTTTGATGGGTTTGCTGATGTCGGCACCCCGATGCAAGTACCCGTCGAGCACCATCTCGGCAACATGTGAAGTGAAAAAGGTGGATCTTCTTTGCAAAGCTTCCACTGCAGAAATCAGATCGCGCCCGGCGTCCGACTTAAGCAAGAATCCGCGCGCACCCACTTCTAATACCTCGCGGATCACAGCCTCGGACTCGTGAACGGTTAAGATCAAGATCCGCGTTCCAGGTAATGCGTGCAAGATCTGGCGGGCGGCGTCGAGGCCGTTCAGATTCGGCATACCAACGTCAAGAAGAACCAGATCAGGTCTAAGCTCGGTCACCATTGCCACAGCGTCTCGGCCGTCGCGTGCTTCACCGCAAACCTCCCATCCAGGGTGACCTTCCAAGAGGGCACGAATACCGCACCTCACCACTTCATGATCGTCTGCAACAAAAATTCGAAATGACGTTGTCATCGAACCTCCTGCTGAACTCTGGGATTTGCGCGCCTCGGATTGGCGCGCCGACTACGCCTACGGGAATTGCTCACCGTGGAGCAAGGTGTTTTCACCCAGCTCATCCCAGTACTTTGCACGGAGTTTGCCAAACTCGTAAGCCGTTGATAGCCCCAGAGCTCAGGTATTTGTCGGAGGCGAACAGCGTGTAATTCTTTCCTCCTCACGACAGATAGGGCAGCTTCCAGTATCCGTGGAGTAGATCTCTTTTACTAAATCTCAACTTCTGGTCTCCCCGGAATGCCCCTTCTTTCTGCTCCCGTCACTCGGTGGCCCTTAGGCAAATGAGACGGACTCTTACCGCGAATACCGGATGCCCGCGCACCCATGAACGGTTTTATGGTGGTCCATCAAATTTTGAAGGAGCAGATGAAATCATCATGGCGAATTCTCCCGCAGAAATGCAGCTTATACGGCGAGCACAGGCCGGCGATTGCGATGCATTCTCAGCCTTATATGAGACCCATCGCAGAAAGGTGTATTCAATCTGCTTACGCATCACTCGTGAGCCCTCAGAGGCCGAGGATTGCGCTCAGGAGGCTTTCTTACAATGCTTCCTGCGCCTTTCGACCTTTCGCGGCGATTCGGCGCTGTCGACTTGGCTCTATCGCTTGACGGTCAATGTTGTGCTTATGCGCCTGCGCGCGAATCATAACCGGCCGCTCTCTGTAGAACTGGCGCCGAGCGGTGAGAACTCCGGGGAAGTTTCTTATCTCAATCTATTACCGGTGGAAGATCTGCATTTATCAGGCGCCATCGACCGAATTGCGCTCGGGCGCGCTCTCCGTCGGTTGCCACAGGGCTATCGCACGATCTTCCTTCTCCACGACGTAGAGGGCATGGCGCATAGTGAGATCGCCCGCAAGCTCGGGTGCACGATCGGCAACTCCAAATCACAGCTTCATCAAGCTCGTCTGCGCCTACGCCGCTTCTTACGCCGTTCTACCATCACCCGGCGCTCGCGCCAGGGTGTCAGCACCGTAGGTATAAAACGTCATTCAAGCAAGGCTCATGAGAACGATTCGTTAATGGTCGAAATGCCCTGGCTCTGCACCCCGGACAATCCACCAGAAAATACAGCGCGCACCTGATGGGAAGGGCGCGCTGGGCTCTCTTATGCTGATTTCCGATTGCTGTTTTGCTGATTGTCGTTTTCGTTGCCGCTCAAACGGAGAGAAATCTATGCTATGGACGATTGCGGTTGTACTGTTGATTCTGTGGGCTCTGGGCATGGTTAGTTCGTACACGCTCGGAGGTTTTATCCACCTGCTTCTGCTTCTTGCGATCATCGTCGTGCTGATCCGAGTCATTCAAGGTCGAACCCCCGTTGTGTAGGCGGGACTTCCGGGTTACTGGTGCAGAGGAAGCGAAATAGCCGATCTGCTCCCCGCTTATCGTGAAAACAAATTTATTCGATCGTCAGGCGCACATTTGATTGCCTGCCGAGAAGGTGTACTCTCACAGTGTCTCCCGATCGCTCGAGGAAGAGGTCGACGAGGTTCTCGCGCACCTTCAGGTTCTTGATCCACACCTGTGGAATAGACTCTGGCAAGTAGGGTCGATGCAACACGATGTTCTGATGAAGGCCATCGACGGTTAGTCCAAGGCATGATTCCAGGAGCAGGAAAACAGATCCAGCGGACCATGCCTGGGGTGAGCAGGCTACGGGATAGAGGGTTGGGCTCTCGCCGACTCGCCGCTTCAACCCACAGAACAATTCCGGGAGCCGATGCAAGTCCACAAACATGCTCACGTCGAAGAGCGCGGAGAAGATATCAGCCGCCTGCTGGGTGAAGCCGTAACGCGCCAGCCCAGCCACAATCAGTGAGTTATCGTGCGGCCATACCGATCCATTGTGGTAGGAGGCCGGGTTGTAGCGCATTTCCTTCGAACTCAGAGTCCGAATCCCCCAGCCGCACTGAAACTCTCGCGTAGCGAATTCAGCCGCGATCGCTGCAGCATGATCCGGGTGGGCAATGCCTGTGAAGAGACAATGTCCAGCGTTCGATGTCCGTACTCTGCAAGCTTTCTTCTTTCCATCGAGAGCGAGTGCATAGCAATTGATCTCCGGGCACCAGAACGCTTCCTGAAATCGATTGCGAAGTTCTTCGGCGTCTTTCGTGAGTTGATGAGCCATCTCAGATTCGCCTCGGGCACGCGCGAGACGTGCAGCTCCGCGCTTGGCGGCATAAACGTAGCCTTGCACTTCGCATAGAGCAATCGGCGGTTCAGCGATGCGGCCATCGGCATGAAACACGGAGTCATTCGAATCCTTCCAGCCCTGCTGGACGAGTCCCCGATCCGATCTTCGGGCATATTCGACAAAACCGTCCTGGTCCGTGTCCCCATACACATCGATCCAATGCAAAGCATTCTTGATCTGGGGCCAGATTTGCTTAATCAGGTCCAAATCGCCAGTTCGTCGATAGTAACGATCCGCGAGCATTAGGAAGAGCGGGGTCGAATCAATGCTGCCGTAGTAACGCCCAAACGGAATTTCGCCCAGAGCTGCCATTTCGCCGCGTCGTGTTTCGTGCACAATCTTGCCGGGTTCCGCGTCAATTCTGGGATCGACCTCTGTGGCTTGTGTCGCAGCCAGGAATTGAAGCACTCCACGCGCGATGGCAGGCTGCATCCAAAGCGATTGCATGGCAGTGATGATTCCGTCCCGCCCGAATACGGTACTGAACCAGGGGACGCCCGCGTAAGGGTAGCCTGGCTCAGGGTTGCCTCGAATCATCATCTCCAGATCAGAGACGGAGCGGCGCATCCAGTTATTGAACGACTGGTTGGACGAATAGACTTCGCAGCGTGAACTGGATGACTCTGCAAGGTCGGCACCCGCCGACTCGAAAGCCGTCGTGAAGGTTCCGACGTCGATCCGGGCTTGTTCATGTGAGCACGCAACCGTGATTTCCAGGGTCACACTTTCCTTTGGGCCCAACTCGATGGGGAAGCGGCAACGTCCTGAATCGACGTGTTCTATTTCATGGTCAAAGTGAAGCCGAGTAAGGCGTAAGACGTCATCCAGTCCCCGATATTGGAGTTGAATGCAGTCTCGTCCAACCTGATCGGGCAAGCGCTCCCCTCGTTTTGCGCGCCGGGTACCGCGAACTTCGAAGATGTCGGCAAAATCAGCATCCACTTCCAGTTCGAGTAAGGTGGAAACCGACTCCTGGCCATAGTTCCGGATGCGCATTTTCTCGTAGCATGTGGCATCCCACAGGAATTTACTGCGAGTGATCAACAACGTACCACGGCGAATGTTCTCGCCACGGGATCCCGTCATATCCACGTTTGCCAGGTCGGCGGTCATGAGAGAGTTGTCATCGCGGACCGTGGAACTGAGAAGAAGCGGACGGGTACCACCGAGTTGCAGGGCAAGATGTGATAGGTGCCGCGTGCCCTTGAAGAACACACCCTGCTCGGCCAAGCCCACGGGTTCGATGTCGCCGTAGCGGTCGAAGACCGCGAACATGACTCCGTACTTGAGTACACGTGTACGATCGTCTGGCGGCGCCGCCTTCGCAGTAATCGGATATTGCCGCACCCCCAGATCAGCCAACCGACGCTCCCGGCATCAAAGCCAATGGCTCAGGATTGTCCTCGACCAATCGTCGATAAATTGCCAAATATTCGTTGGCCATTCGCTCTGCACTGAAGCGCTGAAGAAATCGCTCGTAACACTGCTTTCGATCGATCTCATTGACATTCCGGACGGCGTCGGCTGCTTCCTCTGCGTTGCGGACGACGAAGCCTGTAACACCATGGTCTATCAGTTCAGGGACCGAACCCTGCGGGTACGCGATCACTGGCGTGCCGCACGCCATGGATTCAATCGTCACAAGTCCGAATGGCTCAGGCCAGTTGATTGGGAAAAGAAGGGCTGCAGCGTGCCCAAGGAAGTTCGGAATCTGTTCAGTCCCAATCTCACCAATGAATTCTACGAGCGGGTCTGAAAGGAGAGGCTGCACACAGTCCTGAAAATATTCGCGATCCGCGCGGTCGACCTTGGCTGCAATCTTAAGTTTCATGCCGGCTAACTTCGCGATGTGAACCGCCTCAACCGGATTTTTCTCGGGCGAGATTCTACCCAGGAAAGCCAGATATTTCTCGGGTTTACGAGTGGCCGAGTACCATTTGTAAGGCAAGCCGTGGTACACCGTGCCGAGCCAATTCAGCCAGGGTAAGGGTGTCCGCTGATCGTTCGAAATCGAGACCACAGGCATTTCGGGATAGCTTCCATAAACTGCAGGTAAGTCTGGGATGTCGAGCCTCCCGTGGAGGGTAGTAATGTGGTGTGTTCCCTCCCGTCGAGTGTATGGAAAGTGAATGTAGTCGACGTGAAAGTGAATCAGATCGAAGCCGAATTTTCCACTGTAGACTTCCTCGAGCATGGCGATGTGGTGCGCAAGAGGGTCAATGCATCCCTCACACAATCGCAGGGCAGCCGGACACCCCGGCACCAGATGTGCGCTGGTCCGCGAGTCGCCGCTCGCAAACAAGGTCACTTCGTGCCCTTGCCGGACAAGCTCTTCGGTTAGATAAGAAACAACGCGTTCAGTTCCACCGTAAAGTTTTGGCGGAACACTTTCGAAGAGTGGTGCCACTTGCGCAATGCGCATCCAGCCTCCTCAGCATCGAAGGTCGGAATTGTTCCTTTTCGACAAAGGAGACCCTGACCGGCTTGCTGTTCCAAAGATAAAAGGAACGGCACACAATCAGAATCCGCAAAATGCTGTAAGCGGGGAGACGCTCGCTCTGTATAAGGGGGCCCGGCGGCTCAGCACGGGGCGCTAGACCAGTTTGAGTTGAGTTCTACAGAATGCGCCGGATTGAGTGCCGGCACGCGTGAGCTTACGGTGCCCACAGAGCTACGAATCGCAGGGAGCGACGCTGGTAGAGGCCGCTTCCCCCACCTACAAAGAATCGGTTCCAACTGGCAATGCCGGAATTTCAAAGGAGATCAGAATGAAAGACCAAACCATGCAGGATCTTTACATCGAACAACTTCGCGATTTGTACGATGCTGAGCGACAGATCATCAAAGCGCTGCCAAAGATGATTCACGCAGCTTCGTCCGCCGAACTCAAACAAGCTCTCGAGGAACATTTGGAAGTGACCAAGGAGCAGGAACAGCGCATCGCACAGATTTTCGAGAATCGCGGCGAGAAAGTGAAAGCTCAGAAATGCAAAGGAATGGAAGGCGTACTCAAAGAAGGTGCCGAGTTAGTCGAGAAGGGCTGGGAAGAGGCGGTGCTGGACGCCGCGATAATTGCCGGTGCCCAGCGAGTCGAACACTACGAGATGGCCGGCTACGGCTGCGCCCGAACCTACGCCGAGCTCCTGGACGACGAAAACGCAGCCGAGCTACTGCAGAAAACGCTCGATGAAGAAAAAGAGGCCAACGACAAGCTGAGTGAACTCGCTGAAACGATCAATGCCAACGCGATCGGCGGAGGCGAAGATTCGGAACAGGAGGCGGAGAGCGAGGAAGAATCGGGAGTGCGTCGCGGAGAAGGAATTCGCAAGACCGGGACCAGTAATCGCAAGCGTTCGGCAGCTTAAGCTGCGAAACGGTTCAAAAACAAAGGTCAGCCCTATCTGATAGGGACTGACCTTCTGTTTTCCTAATTCAGTCGAAAACTTACCTGCACGCTAATCTGTACTGGAACGGGAAGGCCGTCTTTGGTGGCCGGGGCGAACGCCCACTGGCTGACGGCAGCAACGGCTTTCTCATCCAGGCCCATTCCCAAGCTGCGGACGACGTGTATGTCTCGTGGCTTCCCATCTGCGCCAACAACCAGGCGCAAGACGCACATGCCCTGCAACTTGGATTCACGCGCCTGTTCGGTATATTCCGGATCGGGAGTGGACAAAGCTCTCGGTGCCAGAACCGAACCTCCGACGCGATAGGCACCTCCACCAACGCCTCCGCCATGGCCCTCCCCAACGCCGGGACCCGCGCCTTTGCCGATCCCTCCTCCAGTTCCAGAACCAATTCCTGCACCCGAGCCGCTTCCATTGGAGGCCACCGTCGGCATGGCGGGAGCCGCTGGATTTCCGATATTCGGCATCGCCGAAGACATCTGAATCTGTGGTGGTGCGACCACGGTCGGCTCGACCGCCAATTTGGGATGTTCGTTGCGCACTACGATGGACGGCGGCGTAATCTGCTGTGGCGCGGCTTTCGGCAATCTTCCCTTTGGCGCCTCAATCTTCTCGTGGTCTCCACCGCCACCACCGCCGCCAGCCTGGACCTTTGACACTGGGAGGGTGTAGGAATCCATGGGTGGAGCAATTAAGACAACATGCTCCGGAGGACGCACTGCAGTTTGGACAGTATGCGGAATCAGAGAGACCGCTGCGACGATCCCTATGATCAGTGCGTGCGCCACGATCGATCCCAAAGCACTACGCGTTTTTGAGACTTTGTATTGCCCCCAGGACTCACTAAGAGTGAAGGCAGCCGGTGGCAAAGCTGCGGGCGAAACGACCCGTGTCCGCACGGGTCGAAACGCTGGGCTTATCACTGTTGCTTCCGGTGCCGAATTGTCGAGCACACTCGCTCTTTGCAAAGCCAAGTGAAGCCTGGTCACGGTATGTTCCCCTTACTGATGTGGACGTTCCTTTTATTCTGAACGCCCTGCTGTGCTTCCCGAAATCAACGCCAACCGGAGAAGGGAAGGGACGTCCCACCCTCGCCGTTACCCTAACGTTTGCCTTTCGATTGGGGAATCAAGTGGACCCCTGAGATAACGATTAGCCTCGATGTAAGTCATTTGGGCTATCTCAGAGTCTTTCTGGCGCACCCTCAGGGAAGCAGCGGGCGCATCTCCGGGAATTCCTGATGGGACGTTAGCGCGACGTCGAACGCCGTTAACCAATTCTTACGGCAATTTTCACGCGGCTTGCATCTGAACACAGATTCCAGAGCCGTTAAAAGCGTATTGGGAGTCTTTGTGTCATTGAATGAACAAACCGCTACTGTTCCGCCCACGGCGCGAATTCGGCGCTCAGAAGAACCGAGTCCCAGATTTGAGGAAGCTGATATGCCCCGGGACCGAGGTCCGTTACTTGGTCTGGCACGAAGGCTGCACGAGAACGAGGCGGCCTTGGCGCTCATGCGAAAGGCGTTCCGCATGCTCCAGAGATTCGGCATCACGGTCAGCCCGAATCACTACTATTGGCCAGTTCCGGACTTTCGAGAACTTGAATCCCGGCCTTGGCCGGAGGATCAAGATCCGATCGGGATCGATCTCGCCTATGATCGCCAGCTTCGCTTCCTGCAAACGGTAGTGCCAAGATATTCCGCCGAGTGGGAGAGTGACATGGCCCCTTTCTTCAGCGTCAGCTACAGCCGCAACAACGGTTTTTTCGAGACGGTAGACGCTGAGATTGCGTACACGCTGGTGCGCCATCTGAAACCGCGACGCATCGTTGAGGTAGGTGGCGGATACAGCAGCCGTGTGATGGCGGCGGCTCTTGATATGAACCTGAGACGCGATGGTGTCATTGGTGAACTGGTGACAATCGATCCGTTTCCCGACCGATTCCCTAAGAAAGCCCTCAGTGATCGCGTGCAACTCATTCCGCAAACGATCCAGAAGGTTGATCTTGACGTGTTCTTGAGCTTGAACCGTGGTGACTTCCTGTTCTTGGATTCGAGCCATGTTGTCGGTATCGGCAGCGATGTAGTACGTGAATATCTAGAGATCCTTCCGCGAGTTTCAGCCGGCGTGATTGTGCACGCCCATGACATTTTTATTCCCTCGGATTACCCGCGGGAGGCGGTGCTTCACAATCTTGCTTTTTGGTCGGAGCAGTACTTGCTGCAGGCGCTTCTGATGAACAACCCAAATTATGAAGTCTTGTGGGGAAGCAGTGCTATGCAGAGTCGGGAATCGGGTGCTCTTGAAAGAGCATTTCCGCATTGGATCCACAGCTATCGCACCATGCCCAAAGAGAAGAGGAAGTTTCTCCCGACACGCGACGGCGACCGAGTTTGGCCATCCAGTTTCTGGATGAGGAAAATCGCGTAGCGCATCCGAGTCCGCCAGGTTCTCTTTTCGTCAGATCAGGCCAGCCCCGTTCTCGTTCAAAGGTCATCTGCGTCAATCTCAAGCGGGCTACCAGATGCCTTTATCGTTACCTGTGAGCCGTAAGTTAAGAAACGCGGCTCCTGCGAGGAGTGGGAAGAGCGATAGGCGGGCGAGCGCTTGAAAATCAAGGTTCGTGCCCGTTCCAACGAATTGTCGCAGGAATAGCTGTGCTCCCTGTGGCATCATCGGCACACGCAAGAATTGCTCTCCCATGTATAGGACATTGGCACCAAAGCATGCTTCATCGAAAACAAAGCCTGGCAATGGCAGTGCACCGAAACCTGCGTGCTCGTTGTAATCGGAGGCGATTCTCAGCAAAGTCGCAACGCCCGGCCAGATCGCGAACCGAATTGCTGCTTGGCGCAACCTGGCGAAATCGAGCCGCGACTCGCGAACTAGACTGCTCAGGTTCAGAACATCGGTCAAGCGAATATAAAAGTGGCGATACATTCGTTGAAGGGTTGCGAGAATAACTTGCTCTTCAGGTGCAGGCACACGAAATTGGTATGGGCCCGTCTCTCGAATAGCGCTTGTGCGCTCAAGATGAGTTGACAAAACGCAATGCTCGCCAGTCTGGCCAAGCCGGCCCACATGGACCTCAACCAATTGTTCCAGCCCCGGTACTCGAAAGTTCCATTTGTGGGCGAGTCGGTCGCCCCAACTTTGCTTCTCAACTTCCGCGTTCATTTCTCCTTGCATGATTCGAATGGTGTCTGCCTCATTCGCAGAAACGAAGAGGTCGAGATCGCTCCCGATATCGGGCCAATGATCAAGGGTCTTGATTACGATCGGTGAGTGGCCAGTGAGCTCCAGAGCAGCCACAACCATTTGCAGCGTGGACATCGCGAGTAAATTCTTTCGTTCTTCCGCTCCTCGCAGATCGCCAAAACGTTGTGCATCGGAGCGTATCACACCAGACTGATTCCAATGTTCCAGAGCTAGCAAGGTGCGTAAGCGTGCACGCTGAAGTCCCGCAAATTGGAGCAGTTGCTTCCATTCTTCCGCGGACATTCTCTGCAAAGCTTGCAGTGTCCGCTCGACTCTCGATGTCGGGAGCGCTGTTTGCCCTCGATTGACTTCATCAAGAAGCAACACAGCAAGCACGTCGAATATCCATGCGACTCGCTCACACTTCTGGTTCACGAATGGTGCCCTTTGGCCGGGAAATTTCTGGCCGTATCGCAGCGCGGCAAACCCCGCTCGATTGCGGTACCTTCTTCGTAGTCGTTCCAGGTGGCGATCAGCACGAACGGTATAGGGTGCTGCGGATCGTTGTTTTCGCGAAACAAACGCAGCGTATCTTCAAAAGTCTTGCCGCATCGCGGATCGATATGCCGGTTTAGGCTCCATGAGGCTTTGGTGTCATTAAAGCCCGGCCAGACCCCACCCACCGCAATCTGATCGGGATGCTGATCCCGCATCTTGCGGTAAAAATTCTGAAGATAATCTTCACCCCACGCTTGACCGTCCGGCGTCCAACCTTTGTTCCCCGGATAGACCCACGCGTACTCTCCATCGAAAGCCTTGGCAAACTGTGGCGCGGGCTCATCCTCGTAGAGAAGGATGGGTGGCGATGCCCACTGGTTTACGAGCTGGCGAACCTGATTCCAGTCGGTGTGACCCTTCTTGGGAAAGACGAAGATGACGGGCCGCCCCTGGTACGTGAGATACGCATCTCGGCCGACCGCCCCCGGTCCGATGTACTTCTTGTAGGCAAGATCCATCGCCTCCATTGCTTCGTCGGTCGCATGGCCGTTATCTTCTTGGGTCTCGTCGTACATCAGGGCAACGTGAAAGTTTTCTTCGCTGGCAATCCTTTGTAAGAGTGCTGTGCTGCGATCGAGAAATGGCCTGCGTGAACCGTACCAGTCCACCACAAACGCATAGATTCCCATGTTGCGCGCATTTTCGATTTGTTTCCGCAGCACATTGGGATCCTGGCTGTTATAGCCGACATCGATGTGATCGGGGTCGCCAAACCAGGGCTGATAATCGGCGAGAATCTTCGGGCTGCCCGAAGCTTCGGGTAGATTTTTCAAAGTGAGATCACGCGACGTAACGCGATTGCAGGCACTGGGGATATAGCTCACCGCGACCACGCCCAGCAAGAGTGCATACTGATAGAGTCTCATCTGTTTTTGTAACGCCCATTAAGATGGAACGGCGGACCAAACAGTTGGCCGCTGGAGCTTTTGCTTGGTTCGGGCCGTTGATCTACGGGGCTAAGGCTTCTCTGCGGGAACTTCCTCAAGATCTCTCACGTACCAACGGTCGGCACCGGGTGTCATGAGAACCATGTATCTGTGGGCAGAAGTGTCTGTAGATAAAAGTTGGTCCCCGCTTAATATCTGTATCTCCAATTGCACTAGATCGACCAATTGCATCGCGGTTCCATCGGTCGAATAGAAGAGCGCTTTGACTGTGTGGCCGTGGTCGATGATGCGCACGTGGATGCCAGCCGCGACCTGTTCCGAGATGCGTTTAGTCAAGCGCTCCTTCGCAAGCCCCGTGAACTCATCTCCCAACCCATTGCTGAGGTTTGCCGAAAGAGCCTGACCCATTTCCTGCCAGGCTAAGGCGTAGTGGCGAGTAATCGTCTGTCCCGTAAGTCGCTCGATTGGGCGCGGCGCGAGGCCGTCGGCGTCCAGATGAACCTGCGGTAAGCTCTGGGCGTATCCACTATTGATGAGTGAGCTGGCAAGCAACCATACGCTTACAATGCGGGCCAGGATTCTACACATAGGCTTCATTCGAACTATAACCTTCCGTTGACAGCAAGCTCGTTTCCGAGCACTACACCGCAAGCCACCGAGATCCTCGCTGGCCCTTTCAGAGATAATTCGGTTCGCGCAATACCCTTCTTGATGGGCACATCCACCGTGCTTTTCCCACCGGCATCGAACTTCGTAAACGAGACAATCGTGCCGTCAGGCAGCGGATTCCCGCTGCAGTCTTTCACCGGATCACTTTCGAGCGTCACTGAATTGCCCTTCGGCAGAGCCTTGATTCGCAGACCACAAGCTTCAGCAGCGACTTGCTGGATTACTCGCGGCTCTTCTGCTCCGCCAAGCGTGGCTGTGACGCGTACTGGCCCCTCATGCGCGCCGGAATCCATACGCATCCAAGCGATTCCGTTGTGGCTGACAAGTTGCTTAGTCGCCTCCGCGCCATTGGCAGGTGTGATTCGAAAATCCACGGCGGAAGGTTCGGCTACAAGATTCCAATACCTATCGAAAACAAAAGCTGTGGCATCAATTGAGCCCGGAGTTGAAACTGGCACGCGGGACGGATGCAGAAAGAAACTCAAGAGCGCAGGGTGTGAGGCGCGCACGTCGAATCTAGACACGGAACACTCTGTCCTGCAAAGCATCGCCGTGTAAGAGCCCGCCGCCTCCACATCGGCAGCATGCACCTGAATCGGGCTGTTCAGTTCTACGGTGCGCTTTACCACATGATCGGGCCCAATCAGATAGAACGTCGCTTGCCCAGAGCCTTCAGGCGGAATGGAGAATGCCTCCCCGGCTTCGACACGTGCCGGAGTGTGTAGATCGTTCGTCACTCCAAGGGCGTACGCGCTACAAAGAAGGACAGCGAAGGTCCAACGAGAACGGAATCCTGGAGTGAACCTCGGCGCTGCTTTGGCCATTGCTAGCTGCTCGCCCGGGAGTAATGATTCACGATCACACGATAGTTCTTGAGCTTGCTGGCGATATCATCGGGGATATCCACCGCAAACGGAACAGGCACCTGTGGCATCAAGGCCTGGTCGACGTATCCGTCTGAAACCCAAATCACCTTGCCGGAGTTGTCATAGTAAGCAGCCAGGACTTGAGCAATGTTCACCAGACGGCCGCTTTGGTTCACCAGATTGCCCTTCAACACGCTTCGGTTGAGGCCGTCTTTGCTGATTTGCTGATCACTCACCGCAATCACAGGGTCGGCACTTGCCGGGACCAGCAAAGCTCGCGCGTCCATGCGCACGCTCTTCACCGAAGCGATCTGAATTCCTGGGAAATCGATGCGGTAAGGGGAGACCTGCTTGGGAAGCAGCACATGCGAGATCAGATCGAAACTGCCCTCCTCTTCGATCGGTGAGCCATCAGTCTTCAGAAGGGTCGCGTTTACGTTCAAGTAGGCAGGAACTGTATCTTCATTTTCTACTTCGCCGACTATGACTACGCGATCTGGCCGCGCGATGGCGTTCATCGAAGTGATGCGGACTTTTGGGGAGTCCACGTCTTGTGCTCCCCAAGTCTGCGATGTATTCCGCCCGATCACCTCCCAGCGCAGATAATTTACGGAGACTACCTGTGGGGGGACTTGGCGAATAGCTGGCCTTGGCCAGACAACGCGCCAGACCATTCCCTCTCTGCGTACATGCAAATCTCGAACATCATCGAGGGAACCGACCGCGCTGGACCAAGTCATTCTTACCCGCACAACAGCTTCATCTGGCGTCGCATGAAGAGGTGAGACATCAGCAGCCTGGAGCGCCGAGTAAGTCCGCAAACTGCCATCGCTGCCGGCAACATCGCGCGTGAACGTTTCAAGATCGATATCGCTGCTAGGATCCAGCGAAGCATAGGCACGCTGAAAATCACGCGCCTGGAGTTCGCTCATGAGAGCCTGTGCCGCTTCTTCAGGATTCTTAGCAGAAAAAATGGCGTGCCGTTGGATGCCACCGGACTGAACCCAGGCAATGGCGAGCAGCAAGGCAGTCGCCGCTGTCATCGATATAGCGAACGGCCATTTCACGAGCGCCAGCCCCCCGCCAAGGCTCCGTGCGGAGCTTCGCGCGGCAAAGTGACTACTGCACGAACGCGGCGTGGTTCGGGCAGCAACATAGCAAATAAAATGGCCAGCACGCTCGAGCCGATTGGCAGAACGCCCCACATCAAACCTTCCCAAGGCGCCGGAATCGCATCCGACGGGACCTTGCGTGCAGGTGGGGCGTCATCCTTCGACCAGACGGTAATGGCGCCCGATTCGTAGCTCTCCACCTGACGCCATCCGCCAAACACCAACAACGGCTCGTAGAACGGGTCATGGACAAAAATGAACTTGAGCCCATAGTGGTTCGCGTGCTGCAGCATGGCACGCAGGGAATCCATGCCGGCCGCTCCAAAGAACTTGGCGTTGGTGAGTTGTGCGGCGCCGTAGCGCGTCATTTCCGGCAACAAGCGCGCGGAGTTGTATTCTCCGTCAACGCTGCTCGCATTGGCATAGGTGGAGACTTTAGGGAGAGCATTTCCGAAGCCCAAAGTCAGATAGCGATATTGATCGTGACCGTCGCGATTGAGGAAAGCGATTACCGAATCGACATTGAGTGAACTGAAAGTCTTGAACGGGCTCCACGTGAGCCAACCCATTGCGAGACCGAGGCTGGCAACTGCCGCTAGGCTCACGCCCACAGTGCCCCAGCGCGGAAAGCGATCGATGAGGCGCTCTGCCAATAGCCCCACGATAGGCAAAGCGAGCACTGTGGCCCAGAGTGTAAATCTCTCGTAGGTGAGAATTTCAAAGGCACGACCAAAAATCCAGCGTGGCACCGGCGTTGTGCCGCCTAACGCGATCAAGAACGTCACCCAGAAAGCCAGTAGCAAGACGCGAAGGCGTGGATTCGACGATCCCTTGATGACGATGAAAGGCAACGCAAGAATCAGCGCGCCATACGGGACGACAAAGTAATTCATCCCATAGGTCCAGTTCATCAGAAAATTAGAACGACTTGCGTGCGGGATAGGCATCTGCTCGATGGGATGCCGGATGATCGCGATCCAATACGGTAGCAGCACGACGCCGACGCCGATGGCTGCAATTGCGGCGAAAACGAGGCCGCGACCGACAATCGCTCCTCCTGACGAAACTGGGCCTCCATTTACGGCTCGCTCGCGACCGTCATACCAAGCAAGCCACAGAACAGGAGCTGCAAACAGAACTGAGCCAAAGATCAGGGTCACGTGATGGGCCGAAGCCGCTGCCATGGTCAAAGCGAGGCCCTTCAAGAGTGAGCGCCAACTTGCACTCATCGACCAAGAGTAAAAGTAGGGAAGCGCTAGAAAATAGAGGGGGGCGGACATGGTTGTGGGCAGCTGTCCTGCCGAGTAGACAAGGAACGCGATGCTTCCTGCAAACACGGCCAGAACTCCCGCATAGCTTGCCGCGCGGTCATCTACCCAGAGTTGCGCAAATCGATATGCGCTGACCGCTAACAGGACAATGGCTGCCAGCTGCACCAGCATGAAGGACTCTACCAGCCCGACAACGTGCGAGAGAATCGCGATCCACTGATGGGTGAGCGGCGGGTATGTGGTTTGGGAAAAGCCTGCGAACCACTTCTCGTTCCACGGATCAAACCAATGGTGGGCGTAGTGTGACGCGAAAAAGATGTGAAAGTTTGCGTCGTACGAGGTCGTGGCGGGTAACTCCATCAATAACAGGGGTCCATGAATTGCAATTGCCAAAAGGATGATGGCTGCAATTGGGACTGGGCGCTGCCAGAAGTTTGCGCCAGCTGGAAGCCGAAATGTTTCCTGTCGAGAACTCATGCGACGCATGTTCGATTGAGTCGAAGTACCGAAAGGTTGGTAGCTAATTTTCGGACTTCCGTGCTTGAACCCGGGTTGCTGGGCGGTGACGCGCCCAACCGCATCGGGGTTTTCTTGCATCTGAAAACGCGGCTACGAGTGAAAGGAAGCATGCAAGACTGCTCTCTCACTCATTACTTCCTGAAGCGTTGAGGATTCGGAAACGAATGCTGCGATTCGCATCTCCCGGCTGGCGTTTGGGCATAGTCCTCATCGGGCTCAGCGGCTTGGGCTTGTCTCCTGCTATCGTCGCCCAGACCTTCGACGTAAATGGGCAGAGCTCTCCGCCGCAAAGCAGCCCCCCGGGGAAAAAAGGCACCGGCCATCCCAGCAACCACGACACTCAACAGAGCAACAACGAAACCGGTATGGGCTGGGGGCAAAGCATCGAAGTCGCACGAGAAGCACGCGCTGCGCAGACGGATCTCCAGCGCGGAGACGCGCGCAGTGCCGTGGGACATGCCCAGCGGGCCGTCGATGCTGCTCCGCAGAATCCCGATCTGTGGTTCACGCTTGCTTATGCATCGCGTCTCAGCGGGCAGTATTTCCAGTCGGTTGCGGCTTACCAGCGAGGATTGCAGCTTCGGCCATCCTCCGTAGAGGGACTTTCGGGTCTCGCTCAGACCTACGCCAAGATGGGTCGGAGTGCGGATGCACAAAAGACCGTCGAGTTGGCCTTGGCATCGAACCCCAAGAGCGACACCGATCTACAACTAGCAGGCGAGTTGTTACTGACGACGGATCCGCAACGCGCGATCGGTTACCTTCAGCGCTCCGAGGCAGTGAAGAGTTCAGCGCGCACCGAACTCCTGTTGGCGCGTGCGTACCAGCGCACCGATGACAGCGACTCGGCGCGAAAAATGCTTGAGCGCGCACGACGCTCAGCCCCTACCAATCCAGAGGTGTTGCGTGCCGTTGCTTCCTATTACCGTGATACGGGCGACTATCAGTCTGCCATTCGAATTCTTGGAGAGTTGCACGCAAAAGATTCGGCGACGCTCGCCGAACTTGGGTACTCCTTTGCATTAGCGGGCGATACGAAAAATGCGGCTCGCGCCTATGGAGAAGCCGCACAGCGCGCGCCAGGCGAAATTGAAATTCAGCTCAACGCTGTGCAGGCGATGCTCAACGCGGGCGAACTCGATCAGGCAACGCGCGTCGTGAAGCACGCGGAAGACCTAGATCCCCAACACTATCGTCTATTCGCTCTTCGCGCACGTCTCGATGCCATGGAGCACCGGCCCGAAGACGCGATTCGAGACTATGAAGCCGCGTTGGCTCACCTCCCTCAGGGTGTACCCGAAGGAGTGCTCTACCCTGTGTCGTTGCGAGTCGATCTTGCGCAGCTCTACCGCGACTCAGAACGAAATGAAGAGGCGGATCGTCTTGCCAACGACGCAGCGAATACACTTGCGGGTCTCGACATCACTGGACCGAACCGACCGGAATTCTTGCGGCTGCGTGCTGCCACTGAGGTGCAGCTAAGAAAGACAGATGCCGCCAAGGCGGATTTGGAAGAAGCATTGCAGATCGAACCGAAGAATGGGGTGCTGCTGCTGAATTACGCGAATCTTCTCTGGAAGCTGGGCGACAAGGAGGACGCTCGTAAGACATATCTGCAGGCACTGGCGATTGATCCCAACAGTCCGGGTGCCCTGGGTGCCTTGGGTTTCTTGGCACGGGAGATGGCGGACTCAAAGGCAGCCCAGGATTACTTCGAGGAGTTGGCAAAGAAGCACCCAGATGACTATGTTCCTTATCTGGCTCTGGGAGATCTGCATAGCGCAAACCGCGACTTCACAGAGGCGCAAAGGAGCTATGAACAGGCCTACCAGCGAGCGCCATCGAATCCGCTGATCGTCTCGGGCGCGATGAACGCAGCTCTCGAAGCCCATCATACTGACTTGGCAAAGGAGTGGTTGGTCCGCGCATCGGAGACGATCCGCCACAATCCTCAGGTAATGAGGGAACATGAGCGGTATCTCACGATGACGGGACAATATGCCGAGTCGGCGCAGCTTGGGTACAAAGTCATCGAAAAGCTACCCAAAGATCGCGAGGCCGCAGATTATCTCGCCTACGATTTGCTGTTCTTAAAGCGAGATGATGAGGCGATGAAGATCGTCGAAAGATACAAACCCGTTTTGACAGATGATCGCGACCTGTGGCTCATCTCCGGATACATTCATGCCGGCCGCGGCGACAATGAGACCGCCGTTCTCGATTTTACGCGCGCCCTTGAAATTGATCCGCAAATGGCCGTGGGGTACATGAATCGGGGCTACGTCTACAACGACATGAGGCTCGCCACAAAGGCCGAATCAGATTTTCGCAAGGCGCTCGAACTGAATCCGAATTACGGGGAAGCACACTTGGGATTGGCTTATGCGCTTTTGCAATTACGGCGATCTACCGCCGCTTTGAAGGAGGCCGAAGCCGCAAGCCGCTCGCTTCCCGACTCCGAGAGTTTACACCTGGCCATGGCGGAAGCATACCGCCAGCGCGTGATGCTGGTGCCGGCTGAAGAGGAATATCGCAAGGCTTTGAGTCTCAACGCCAGTTCGCCTACGACCTATCTCGCCCTGGCGGATGTGCAGTATCGCGCGCATAAGTATTCCGCGTCAGCGGATACGCTGCGCGCTGGATTGTCCGTGGCTTCAAACGATCCAATGATCTCTGCGGAACTTGCGCGCTCTTACGCGGAACTGGGTAGGACTGCCGAAGCGATGAACGCGATTGAGACCGCGGAGAAATTAGGCGGCAGGGACTACAAAGTATTGCTCGTTACAGCCGACGCACTGCGAATAGAAGGGAAACGCGATGACGCAATGAAGCGCTACTCCCGTGCCCTGGAAAGTGCCGACAACCGCCTCGAGGTGCGATTAGCACTCGCGCGGCTCTTCGCCGATGAAGGAAAGCCAAAGGATGCGCAGCAACAGGTTGCGCTGGGTTTTGCCGAAGCTCGAGTTGCGCCAGTGGATGTCACGAGCGCAGACGACTATTTGAACGGTGCAGACATCCTGATGAGCATTCATGAGTATGCTCTCGCCCAGCGCCTTTACGGCCGGGCGCAAGCGCTCGGCGCGGACGATACAGCCGTGGCCGTTGGGATGGCGAATGCGTCTTTGGCACTTGGCGATACGCGCAGCGCGGAGCTGCAGCTTGCGAGCCTGCCGGCGGATGCGGACCGCGAAAACAACTTCGACTTCCTGGTTGCGCAGGGGAACGTGTACCGGCAGCGCGGTAACCACCAGCGTGCACTCCAGAGTTTTGCCCGAGCGAACCAGTTGGATCCCGACGATCCGGGTGTACGTCAGGCAGAACTTGAGCTGGCGGAAGAAGAAGGGCGACCGATTACCGATCGGATCGGGATGAATTCAGGGGTGCTCTTACACGGGTTGTTTGAAGACGAAAACATATACCAGATGGATGCCCGTTTGCGAGGCGTCCAGGATACGCCGAGTTTACTACCGCCACCTCGGCGATCGATCGAGACTTTCGCAGATTCTCGTTTTCAATTTCGCCCGAGCTCATTTCCCGAGATTCAAGGATTCGTCGCCGAGCGCAATGCCCGTGGCAATTTCTCTTTTCCCAGCGAGTTGCTGATTCAGCAGAGAAATACGTTCGACACGATCTTCAACGGATCAGTCGCGCCCGTCGTAAATGTCGGCGACGTCAAGGTGACCGTCAATCCAGGGTTGCAATATACGATCCGTCGAGACACGCTCGCGCCGACACCGATGAACCAAAACCTGTTTCGGCAATTCCTATATGTCTCGACCAGCCCGATCGGGAATTGGTTATCGTTTTCAGGAGACATCATTCGAGAAGCTGGGCCATTCACCGAACAGGATCTGCACTCCCGCGACTTCTCCGGAGCACTGGACTTCCGTGTGGGGCGCCCATGGGGCAAGACCGCCCTATTAACTGGGTACTTTGCAGAAGACTTGCTCTTTGGTCCTTCAATTCACGAATACTACCAAACGCTGACCTACGCGGGCGTTGAGCGGCAGTTTGGGTCGCGCATACGTGCCTCCGCCGTGGCAGAGTTCCGTCGAGCGTGGCGCGTCGAAGGGAGTCAGTACGCAATCGGCCAGGCCCTACGTCCGCGCTTTTCACTGGACACTCAGATCAACCGACATTGGAGCGTTTCTGCCCTCGGAGCATGGTCGTCGGGCAGAAGTTTTCACGACTACGACAGTGTGACTTCAAGCTTCGTTGTCTCGTACATGCATGAGCGCCGCACCGCAGCTGGAGCTCCCGAGAGCGCCTCCATTGCGTACCCGATGCGGTTCTCGTTTGGCTTCGACCAACAGACGTTCTACGACTTTCCGGGGCACACGCGCACTCAGGTCGTCCCGGTCGCGCGATTTACCTTTTAGCCCACTGCTGGCTTCCCAATAGGCAACGGGTTGGGACTGCTCCGGTGGACTCGAGTGGGCCGCAGATCAGTGGAAAAATCAATCTGCGATTGAGCGACCTGCCGAATCTCAGTAGAGCAATGAGTTCACCCATTGAATATCGGGGCCAGGCGCCCCATCTTAGCGATTGGCGAACGCATGTCGTCCGCGGCAGCGGGATCCTGCTGATCAGCACTGGGCTCGTAGCCTCCACCAATCTTCTTTACAACGTACTGCTGGCACGCATTTTGGGCGCAGCCGGCTTTGGCCATGCCTCGGCCCTGTACACGCTTTTGATGATGGTCACTGCGTTGACCTTATCTTTTCAACTGGTCACTTCCAAATTCATCGCTCGGACGGTAGAAGCCACGCTTCAAGCGCAAATCTACTCCCGCATGTTAGATCGAGCATGGCAAGCGGGATTGGTTGTCGGATTCCTCATCGTCGTATTCAGTTCATCGTTGCAAAGCTACTTCAATCTTCCGGCGCAACATGATCTTTGGTTGCTCGGGGTCGCAGCCGCGGTGTACATCCCGGTGGGTGTGCGGCGAGGCCGATTGCAAGGGGTGTACAACTTCCGAGGACTCGCAGTCAACGTGGTGGTGGAAGTAGTGGTGAAATTTGCAGCCGCACTGCTGCTTTTGCACTGGGGGATGGGAGTAACCGGCGTGATGTGGGCAGTCATGTTTTCGATTGTCGCCGCTTACCTTGTGAGTGCTCCCGGGCCTGAGTTCCGAATGCGCGTGGGAATCATCAAGATCGCTCCATTCGGAGAAGGGATGCAGGCCATCTCGTACTTCATCGGCCAAGTGGTTCTGAGCAATCTCGACATTCTCCTGGTGAAGCATTTCTTCCCCTCGACAGAGGCAGGCATCTATGCCGGCGTGGCTCTGGTCGGTCGTGTGGTATTCATGCTTTCGTGGTCGGTTGTTAGCAGCATGTTCCCAGTCGCCGCAAGCCAGGCTCACCAGCCTGGTGGGCGTTCCGTTTTGTACACGGGCCTCGTGTTGGTGAGTGGAGTAACGTCGATTTTTATCGCGGCGGTTGCGCTGGCTCCCGAGTCGTTGTGGAGATTACTTTTCGGGCGCCAGTTCTTGCTGGGAACCGCCCTGCCATTTTCCACTTTGCTGACACAGTATGCAGTAATGACGGGAATCTATTCATTAGCAGTTGTCCTCATGATGTACGAGATTTCTCGACGGATTGGCACTGCTGCGTGGGTGCAGCTCGGAGCCAGCCTTGTCCTAAGCACGGCGATCTGGCTGTTTCATAGCTCGCTATCCCAGGTCATTGTGGTGCAAGCCATTGTCATGTGTGCACTGCTAGTGGCCGTTTCAGTCCCACTGTTTCGCGAAATGAATGGCCCCCCAAACTCGGGGGAACACCTGGCTCCACTGCTCCGACTCCGCTCAGTGCCGGAAGAAGAAGTGATCGCTGAGTTCCTGAGGGGCGAGTTTTGCCACGCAGAGTTCGATCCTTATAGAGCCGACTTTAAGCACTTAGTGGAGCGAGGAGATCTCGATAACCCTCATGAGAATTTTATCCGCAGAGCATTACTGTTCCGCCGCCGCGGACGATTGTGGCGAGAATTGCCAGCGGACACCGTATGGTGGGAAGTCGAGCTGACCGCGCGCGATCTACAAAGACTGCGATCCTTTCCACGTAACGACTGGCGGCGATTTGCTGGCAAAGGGTTCTACCTGACGGAGACAATCGCCAGAATTGAGACCGAGCTCTCGCAAGGACGGCAAACGCCGTTCTTGCGGAAGATCGGTGAAGTTGCCATCGACCTGCAAGACCGGGCGCTGCCTGATGCTGTTCTGCTAGTCGGTATCGACGATCAACATCCGCTAACGATTATTGAGGGGAACCATCGGATGGCGGCAGCGATGTTGGCGATGCCTGACGCAGCACACCGTCGATTCCGATTTTATTGCGGCTTCTCGCCGAGGATGAATTCCTGCTGCTGGTATAAGACCGATGTGCGAAGTCTGGCGAGGTACGCTCGCCATACAGTCCGTTATATGTTTCGCGATGCTGAGTTCCTTATTACGCGGCGACTGCAAGAGAAGATGTCGGAGATGAGCACATCCTAGCGTCGCATCGTTCTTCACGCGCACCCAATCCTCTGCTCACTGCGGCATCTCTCAAGCTACTCGCGCGAGGCAGGAGTTAGGAGCGTGATGGCAAGCGCGTTGTAATGCTCGCCGTCGAACTCAGCCTGAACACTGATATGGGCGCCTTCGCGCAGCAACCGCAGGCTGGTGGCATCGAGCCTGCTGATTACCAACTCGCGGATGCTTTGGTCCGATTCATTGGTTAGCGCAAGCGTGCGCGCACGAAGGTCGACCGAAACGACGCGACCGGCAAATGTAAACGTGCTGCCACGGGCTGCCAGAATGTCAATTTCTGTTGCGATCTTCTGCGCAGGAGCGAACTGCACGTTCACAAGTGCACCCGGCGTTAACGACTCAACGGGCACGGCATGTTTTTGTTTCAAGACCTGGGTGTTTGGAGAGATGTGAAGCGTAATACTTTCAGGGCTGGCAGGGTCGCGCAGCACGATCTGCCCCCTCCCGATGTCACATCGCACGATCTGACCGGATAACTCGCCAGCGGAAAGAGTCGCTAACCGCACAGTACGGGCAAAGAGTTTGCCATCTTCCAGGACGGTATCAACCGATATGACCGATCCCTCGGGAATAGCAGTAACGTGCGCACGTGCGTCACCGCGAAAAATCTCCGTACGAGTATCAAACGCAATGCGAAGGTCCCCCCCTCCGAAAGTGTGTACGAGGAGTTGATCACGAATAGGGTCGGAACGTTTGAGGACACCACGAACAAGAGAAGTCTTACCCCTAAGCTCGGTGTCAGCGGTAAGTCCCGGAATCCCGGCACTGTTGTTGCTTGGTGGAGATGTGTGTGCATCCTGACCGAGAGCAGGAACCGCGATCAACAGAACGGCAAAGTAGAAAAGGTAACGCATGTTTCCAGGTCAGTCGTAAGAGCGTCGGTACTCCTTAGCCACACATTTGATGCTGCCTCAAGACGTACAGTTGGTGCCTGATTTAGCCGGCACGTCACTGTGGAGCCGGTGTTGCCTACATTGTCTTCTGTAGTCCAACCCATCGTGAGCTAGTTTCATCGAAGCTGGCGGGAGAGTACACGTTGCGCAACTGGAAAGGGTCGGCGGGGATTTCGCTTCTTCTTCTCTCAATCTTCGCTGGGCCATACATTGCCGCCGGCGACCTTCGGGTCAATATCCCGCGGCACGCGGTTGCCACTCCAACGCAGAAACTCAACCGGGATGGCGTTGCGGAATTGAAGCACGGACATATAGAAAAAGCGAAGCGCCTCTTCTACAAGGCCTATCTTCTGGATCCGCAGGATCCTTTTACTCTAAGTAATCTTGGTTACGTCGCTGAACTAGAAGGCGATGCGGACCGCGCACTTCGCTATTACGCGCTCTCGAGTCGCGATGAGACTGACGCGGTGATTGATCAGTCGAGTGAAGCGGACCTGAGAGGGAAGACGTTGAGCGAGGCATTTCAACGGGTGCAAAGTGCCGATCAGAGTATAAGCAAAATCAACGAACAGGCCATTGTGCTGCTTGAGGCCGGCAAGGTGTTCGAAGCGCGCAATCTCTTGAAGGGCGCCCTGGCGCAACATCCTGGCGATCCGTTTCTGCTTAACAATCTGGGGTACGCGATGGAAGGAGTCGGGGATCTTGAGGGAGCATTGCATTATTACTCAGCCGCAGCGAGTGAACATGCCAAACTCCGGGTCATCGTCACCCCACGCGCCAAATGGCGTGGACGCCCGATCAGCGAGGTTGCCGCCGAAAATGCGACGGCCGTCCGTGAGCAATTAGCAAAGGGAGAAGGGCCTCAGGCGGCATCCGCGCGATTAAATCTTCGCGGCGTCGCCGCATTAAACGACAACCGGCCTGAAGATGCTCGCCAGTTCTTTTTGAAGGCGTACCAGCTGGACTCGCAGAACGCTTTCACGCTGAATAATCTCGGTTATATCGCCGAAATGGCTGGCGACCGTGAGAGTGCAGAAATGTACTATGACGCGTCGCGTGCAGCCGAAGGTGTTAAGGAGCGCGTGACCTATTCAACGCGTACCGATGCCGAAGGGCAACGCATTGGGCAGCTTGCCGACGAAAATCAGCTGGACGTAGAAGCTTCAATGAAAGCGGTGCAGGAAGTGAAGAGAAGGGCTGGCCGGCCGATCGAGTTGAAGACTCGTAACACCGCCTCCAGCAACGAAGAGAGCGCGACTCCTGTGCCTGCGATCGGTATTCAAGCTCCCCCGCTTCCCGTTCTGCCGGCTCCCGGTTCCAACCTCGACAAAGACATAGATCGTCCCGGAAGCGCGCCCAGTTTTACGCCTTCTGCACCGCCTCAACAGTGATGGGATGCATTCCGATTGTGCTGCGAGCGTGTGATTCGAAGTGAGGAGTTGGTCATGCAAATACTGCACCGAAAAATCCGGTTATCTGGGTTGAGTGCGATCGTGGCGTCTGCTGGCGTATTGGCTGGCTGTCAGGGCTTGCAGAATCCGCCATCCGGTGGTGGGACGGGCAACGCGGGAACGCTGCAAACCTCCGTTAACCATATTGTGTTCATGCTGCAGGAAAATCGTTCCTTCGATCATTACTTTGGCGCGCTTCCCCAGTACTGGGCGAATAATGGATTTGCGCCCCAGGCCCTGAATGGGCTACCTCAATTTTCATCGAACTCCTCGAATGGAGCGGTACCGAGCAACCTGAGCTGCGATCCTTCCATGCCATTTCCGCCGAATGACTGTCACATCGACTCCAATAGTCAGCCGATCTCTTCTTATCACCTGGTGACGCAGTGTCTCGAGAACCCTAGTCCGTCGTGGAACGAAGGGCACCTGGATTTCAACTTCTCGAATCCAGTTTCGGCCACAGCCACACTCGATGGCTTTGTCTATTCGGCGGCGCACGATGCGCGCGAGATCCAGCCGCCAATGTACGATGTGATGGGAAAGCGTGTGATGGGATATTACGATGGCTCAGATCTGAACTACTATTACTTCATGGCATCGAATTTCGCGACCTCCGATGCCTGGTTCGCGCCCGTCATGACACGCAGCCCCTCGAATCACATGTATGAGATGGCGGCCACTTCGCAAGGGCACGTCTATCCGCTCGGAACCAATCAAACAATCCCGGCGAAGACGATCTTCGAGGAACTCCAGAAAGCCGGAATCTCTTGGAAAATTTATGAGCACCCGGATGGGACCGGGTGTTCTACTCCTTCATGCCTATATCAGCTCAGCTACGTTCGGCTTTTCTCCTATGGCCAGACAATTTTGTCACAGTACCCACAGAATATAGTGCCTCAGTCGCAATTCATTACAGACGCACAGGCCGGAACGTTGCCGCAGGTCGCGTTTCTTGATCCGCCCTCGAACGTTGGACTGGACGAGCATCCCGCCGACTATGACGCAACTCCAGCGTGCTGCAGCGTCCAAGCCGGCGCAGCCTATGTGTCGACCCTGGTCAATGCTCTGATGGATGGGCCTTCGTGGAAAGACTCCATCTTTATTCTTACTTACGACGAAGGCGGCGGCTTCTACGATCACGTCGCGCCAATGAAAACAGTCAGCCCGGATGGAATTAAGCCGGTGGACCTTCAGCCCGGTGACATCTGCTCAATTACGAACGGTCCCACCTGTGACTTTGTGTACACGGGTTATCGCGTTCCGCTTCTTGTGGTGTCACCGTTCGCCAAGAAGAATTATGTCTCGCATACCCAGGCCGACTACACAGCGGTCTTGAAGTTAATTGAGACTCGCTTCGGGATCTCCTCTCTGACCGCACGTGATGCCGCGCAGATGGACATGACAGAATTCTTCGACTTTGTGAATCCCCCTTGGGCGACAGCCCCGAAACCTCCAGCACAAAACACCAGCGGGCCTTGCTACCTTGATCAGTTGCCATGAGGTGACTAAGCCGACGCTGAGCAGCTAGATGGTTGGTTTAGCGATCAAAGACCGCATCGAAAACTATTCTTGTCGGATCAGCGTGCCGTGATCTAAGCCGCTCGAGAAGCTGGTCACAGGTCGCACCGTTCTTGGCGCGTCCTTAGCCGATACCGTCAGTCTGATATGCCTTCGTCTTCTCTCTCCCATTGTTGCATTCTCATTCCGAGTGTGTGTGAAAGGCGGTCACTTCCTTCAAATAGGTCATTGCGCCGGAGTTGTGACATCTTTTGGAGCAGGCCGACGCGCTGGTACTGTCGAAAGGTGCGGACATAGTCCTCGACGATTTTTGGCATGCTCATGGCAACGGCGGCATTGTGGTTTTGCCATGCCATCTCGCGGCAAGCGTCGGGCGAATTGAGAAGATCCAGAAGTACGTGCGAGAGGCTGTTCGAGTCGCCCGGCGTGAAGAATCGCATCGCAATCCGCTCGTGATTCGCAAGTTCGTGAAAGTCGCGAATTCCGGACGCAACAATCGGTACGCTGTACTGTGCTGCGAGATGCGCCACCCCGCTCGACCCGGCGGAGGATGTGTACGGCATGACCGCGATACTCGCATGACGAAAGAGATCCGGGATCTCAGATTCAGCTACATAGCCAAGAAAGTGGATCCGAGGGTCGTGTACCAGCCGCCGAGCGACAGATTCGACATAACCCGGCGACTTCGGATGGTTGCCCCCCGCGATCACGAGTTCAACATTGGCGATCTGCTTCGCAACAAGCTGAAAACTTTCAATCAGTGATTCGAGCCGCTTGTAAGTGCCCCACTTTCCGAACGCTAAAATTCGATGCGTGGGATTTCCGCGTTTTGAAGAGTCAGGAGGTTCAGGTTTACCAGCAAAAATTCCGTGGCAGTGAACCAGAACACGTCCTCGGCGGTATTTGGTGGCCAGCTTGTCGCGATATGCCGGCAACAGTACAGACAGGGAACTCGCACTCAGTAGAATGTGCGTGGCCAGCCAACCGCCAAGGCGATAAGCGCGAGGCGATCTGACCCCGGCGTCGTGGAGGTCGACCGTCTCGAAAAGCTGGTGGAGTGTGATGTGAGAATGAATTCCAAGCGCACGAGCCATCGCTGGCACGGCCAATCCGAGCATTGCGGGACCTGGCGTTGCGCCGAAACTCGCGAATCCCAGGTTGAACCATGCGACATCCGGCCGCAGGCTTCGCAATGCAGACAGCAGACTCGTCAGGTTGGTACGCCTTTCGAAACCCCAACACCGCTGGACACAGAATCCGTCTAATTCCTTGGCAGATGAGGGCAGATAATCGCCCAGAATTGAGAGTTCAACCCCAGGTTGATCACGGAGTTGCTCAGCGATGTGGAAGCCATACTCATTCAAAGCATGGCGACTTGGCGGGAAAGCCGTGATCAGAGCGATTTTCACTGTTCACTGGACCGGAGAGCTAAATCTCGCGACAATCGTCCTAAAAGATGCAAGTAGTGGAAAGCCACAGCTGCGCCTGCCTTGCTCCGGCCCGCGCGCCGCAATCCGAACTGATAAGGGACTTCACGAGCTTTTTGAATTCGACCTCGAACCAGGATCTCGAGTAGAAGTTTGAATCCGCTAGGCTGGAACTCGATGCCCTCGATGCATCGCCGGTGAACGATGAAGAATCCGGACATGGGATCCGTGACTCTCAGACTTTTCTTCTGGATCAATGGAGACGCTGCCAGCGTACTCGCTCGAGAGATCGCGGCACGAATCGGATTCCATCCGCTCGTTCCATGATCTGCCGCATACCGGCTTCCGATGGCAATATCAGCCTCCTCAGCCGCCAGTAAGAGTTCAGGTAACAATTCTGGTGGATGTTGCAGATCCGCGTCGATTACGCCCAGCAGATCGGCGCGCGTCTGGTTCCAGCCATGAAGCACAGCCCCTGCAAGACCGCGCTGCCCATCGCGAGAGAGGATTCGGATTCGCGAGTCACGCTTCATCCAGCCTCGGACTTTCGCGACGGTGTCGTCAGTACTGCCATCGTCAACCAGCACAATTTCATAGCTGTGGGAAGTTGATGCGAGCGCATTCGTCACGCCAGTTAAAATCGCATCGATGTTACCGGCTTCGTTGAGAGTGGGAATGATGAGTGCAAAAGATCGCGTGCTAACTGCGGATGACATTCATAGGCCTCGTTGTCTACTGACGCACAAGGCCTTAGATGGAAGCTAAATCTCGACTGTTGGTCTCTCTTGCACCCTACGGAAAGTCTGGCTTTGAAGTACTGCGGCAGCCGATGCCGGATGCGCATTTTCCTTATATGAATCGCGCCTTAGTTGTGTCGAACCTAGGACATGCGCCAAGATAGTGTTGGCGACTTCAGCTTCCGTAGAGGATGGAATCACGATCATTTGCGGCTGAATTTCTCGCAACTGAAGAAAGTTGCGCCGATTGCGATGCATAAAGTCGAGCGGATACTCTGGCTTGCGCACGAAGGCATCAGAGGGCGCTACATCAATAATGAACGCGAGGGTCGGCGTTGGAGCATACCGAAGGAGCAGTTTGCTATAAGAACGGACCGCGGCGGACGTGGAGTAAACATTCGCGATCTGGTCATAAATGTAGCGATCGAAAATTACCACATCGTTCTTTCTAACGGCCGCTTGACTCAGCAGAGCGCGAAGCCGGCCGCTGTCCAGAAAATAAAAGCCAGATCGCGCCAAGGTTAAGTACCACTTGCGGATGTGCTTATTATTCTTCGGTGAAATGGTCAGTTTGTTATGAGAGATGGATTGGCCAATCGAATGATGTCCAACCCCAGCTCGTAGTCTCGACCAGACAGCGACATGTTCCCAGAAGCTCAGTCGCAAAACACGCAAGCCGCGCTCCTCCAGACTTGTCGTTAGCCGACTGATTTGCGTGGTCTTGCCGGCACCATCGATTCCTGAAAAAGTAATCAGGATCGGGCGGGAGAACGCACCTGCGTTTTCAGTTGTCATGAATAAAGACGAGCCCCTTCTACGGACGAGTCACAGCGGAAGACGAAGCACCCGGAGGCCGGGATGGGCTTCCATGGGAGAGGGCAGCTGCGGACCCGACTGCGATGCCTGCTCCCGCCAAAAGACCAATCTTGATCAGAAGGGAGCGATGACCCCGCTGCCGGACCGGCGCAACCGCTGCCCCTGCGGGTTGAGCAACCGGAGCGCCCTTGGGTGTTGCCGCTTTAGCGCCTGCTGCCCCCGACGGCTCAGCGTTCTGCTGCCTCGATGAGGACTGGTCCGGTTGCATTTGGGACTGCGGTGCGTCGGGCAACGAATTCTCAGTGCCAGAGGAAGCGTTGTTTGACTGGGCGGATTGGGCCGCGGCAAGCGATGGTCCATCGCTCGACAGAAGAAACGAGCAAACGAGCACAACCAGATAACAAACCTTAGCTTTGCGAAAGGCGGTAGTCATTGTGTCCCCCTTCGTGATTCCGCTTGTAATGCTTGAGTTGTTTTCGACGGGCGAAAGCGCAGGCTGGCCTCTTCGAAAGACTGGAACACGGGTACCACGGACGCGATTCTAGCCACTTCCAGTACGACGCGATTTGGTGCAGAGCCCGAAATGATTGTGAATTCGATATCGTGCCCTGCCGCAGCCTCGGCGCACTCAAGCACCAGTTCAAGATCATCAGCATCGAGCGATTCTCGGTCCGAAAAGTCAATGAAAAGTTGACGATGACTCGATTGAAGGCTTTGCAGGAGTTTCCTCCGTAGCGTTCGACGCTGGAGCAAAGTTCGCTTCGCGGGTACCTTCAGCACCTGTACTGCTTCCGCATTCATAAGTTGACCCGGACCCAGGATGGCGCACCACCGGATGTACTGTGTGAGGGTACGTAATCCTGCGACACCTCGGAAGGCGTGGAGCGCAGCTTGTGCGCCCATCGAGACCTCGCAGATATTCTGCGTGCAAGTCGCGCGGGGGCAAGGTCTACGTGTACACCCCATCTAAGATCCTCAAGATACTTTCCACTGACGACCGATTCTTCAACCAGTATCCCTGGAGCCAGATAGGTGCCTGGGAGGACTGAGGATTTGGTAATTGTCGTTCCACCGTCGATGACACAGTCGGGCTCAACGGATGTGAACGGCCCGATGGTCGCACCCGAACGGATGACGCTTCGTGGCCCGATGAATGCAGGCCCCACAATTCGCACCGATTCGTCAACCTTCGCATCGTCGGCAATCCAAACACCATCACGGATCAGCTTCCCGCGTGGTTTGATCGCGCAGATGCCCGCAAGCCCATCACGTATCAAGTCTTGACGCTCTTGGGAGAGCAAAAACCTCTTGGTGTATCCGTCGAAGTGATATTGCGCCGCACAGGGTTTATCACTTGCGTCTGATTCGATGCAATCGGAAACGGCGCTCCGATCGAGCAGACTCACTCCCAGCGATCCTCGCTTATCTTTTGCGTCTGTAAGAGGGGAACGGTTGGCACAGTGAAATCGCAGTAGATCCATCAGATCCATTTCGGCGTAAGACTGGAGCTTAATGAGAAGCAGCTTTTCGACGCCTTGCTTGGTTAGTTCCAGGAACCGGGCATGTAAAGCTTGCGAATCTTGCGACGTCCTGGCTAACCAAAAGTCCTTGATGCCCAAGGTCCGGACACGATCGGCCCAGAAGCTGAGGGCATCATTGCCTAAGATTGACGCGCGCGGGGAGCAGATTGCTGGACGAGGCTTTGATCGCGTGGCGGTTACCGCGAGAGAACTCGGAACAAAATTCTGTGTCAGCCCCGCATCCGATGGAACCACCACCACTGCCCCCAGTTGCACTCTAGGCTCCTAAGCGACCGATGGCGATGATTTGACCGCTGATGCGGGGGAGGACAACCTTCCCCACTGTGATCAGATCGCCTGCAGGTCTTGAGTGAGATGGACTAACTGGGTGTCGAAGATGTGTGGAGACCATTCATCCAGCACGAGAGGATGGCAGCTAAGGTGAAAACTGTATGCAAATCGCACCCTAAGCATAACGATTGGCCATTTTGCAATAGGTCTTAGAACCTTCGATTATTAGTTTTGCGCAATCTGCTTGAGCCCTGTCTACCGAATACCTAGAATTCAGAAAACCTCAATCCTTGAAAGCCCGTAGGTGCGATATCAACCGCATCACTTGGGCGGAGTGTGCCCGTGAGAAAGATCGCCCTCCTCCTCGCTCTGAGTTCGGGACCCCTGGCTTTCGCCGGCGTCACGGTCTCTGCGCCAGCCAACGGATCCAACGTGAGTACCAGTGTGCAATATGTGGCCAAGGCGACGACTGGTTGCAGCAAGGGAGTGTCTGCGATAGGTGTCTACTCCGCGCCCGGAAATCTTGCATACAGCACCAACGGCGCCAACCTGAACGCGGACTTGACCTTCAGCCCGGGAGACTACCAGACCGTGGTTCAAGCGTGGGACAACTGCGGCGGTGTCTCGCAGACCCCGGTAACGATTCACGTCGCGAGTCCTTCCGCGAATGTCCAGGTAAGTACTCCCAAAAACAACTCCAGCGTTGCGAAGCAAGTGCAATACGTGGCAACGGCGACGGCATCTTGTTCAAAAGGTGTTGCTGCGATGGGAATCTACACGTCTCCTGGGGTGCTTGCTTACCAGACGGCCGCTGCGAGTTTGAATACAGTCCTGACGCTGAATCCAGGGACCTACCACACCGTGGTCCAGGAATGGGACCGTTGCGGCGGCAGTTCAACGAGCCCGATTACGATCAACGTCGGCGGTCCGGGCAACGGCACCGGTAGCGTCACTGTGAGTGCTCCTCAAACCAATACGAATGTAAATCCGACGGTGCAGTACGTTGCCTCCGCCAGTTCTTCCTGTGGAAGTGGAGTAGCAGCGATGGGCGTTTACACCGGCCCTGGACAACTTGCGTATGCGATCGCCGGGTCAAAGGTGAACACGCTGCTCACTTTGAGTCCCGGCGTCTACCACACAGTCGTGCAGGAATGGGACAACTGTGGCGGGACCGCTGTGGCACCGGTGACTATTACCGTTCCTGGGGGCGCAGTGTCAGGGACGTTCAAGAATCTCCATCAACAGTCCGGGTGGGCCGGCTATGCGCTGTTGCCGACTGCCTACAATATCTGCAATGGGTGTGCACCTTCGGGTCCGCAGACCACCTGGTCCATGACACAAAAAGTCACGTCGCCATCACTGAGCGGAAACTCCTCCCGCATGGACGTCGGGGGCCAAACCGTCTATTCCGATGTGCTATGGAACAATCACCTGATCGGCGACTTCTCCTCTCAGGGTATGCCGGACACAAATCACGCCATTGTGCCCAATCTGCACAATTTCACCTATGACGTTTATTTCTACGCCAGCGACCTGAGTGTCTCGCAGGCGTTGGAATTCGACATCAACCAATTCGTGGATGGCAATTCCTATATCTGGGGGCATGAGTGTCGAGTCGCCGGCGGAAACGAGTGGGACATCTGGGATAACCCCGGCCAGCAATGGCACCAGACCGGTATTCCCTGTAATCCCGTTCCAAACGCATGGAATCACCTTGTGTTGCAGGTTCAGAGAACGTCAGACAATCACTTGCTCTTCCAGTCCATCACGCTGAACGGCGTGACTTCGACGCTCAATTACTACGAGAGCCCAACCCCAACGAATTGGTATGGCGTCACGATCAACTACCAGCAAGATGGCAACTATCAGCAGGCGCCCTATTCGATTTGGCTCGACAATCTGAACTTCAGTTATTGGTAGAACTCTTCCGGTCTGTGATCTCCGCGGCCTTCGATGAAGGCCGCGATTTTTTTCGCCTCGCTATTTCCCTAGGAGAAACACCCGAGACGCCATCAGGCGTCAAGTTCGTGTACTTACGGCATCTACTGTAGAGAATTCCGTTGTTATATTTCTAACAACGCAACTCCCCCGCACCTTTCGTTAAGGACGCAAGCATGAAGGTCAGTCTCGCTCTGAGCCTGGCGCTGCTGGCCGTCGCTGGCACCGTTTGCCCGACCGCCCGCGCGCAATCGACCGACGCTTCAAAAGCCCCGATTGTGTACGACATGTTGGAATGGATGACGATGAGCGCTGAATTGAGTGAGGCTCATCATATGTCTGGTAGTGCGAATCCTGTATACACGCACCGCGAAAGCAATCGATTCTTCTGGACGAAGACTGCTCAGGGGTATCCCTGGGACGTTCAGTTGTTCGACAACAAATACATATACCTCTGGGTCACGGAGCTGAGCTGGAATAACACTCGAAGCTACAAGGTTTTTCACAGCGACAAAGAGGGCGACTTCAATATGCCTATCGCTCCCCGCTATGTCCGTGGCGGCTATCCCGGAGCCACGATCACTGTGAGCGATTCGACCTACCAGATCCACTCCGGCTGCAACAAGTTCGTCACCAAGAATCTGGGCCATGTCGTGAATGAGGTTTGGGGACCGTATAAGGAGTCGCTAGGCGGGGAACTTCCCGATAATCTGACCACGATGGTGATCAGCTATCGCTACACCTGTGACGCGAACTATAACAACTGCCAGAATAAAGAGGAATACCATTTGGCCCGTCCGTACGGTCTGGTCAAATGGCAGCACGAAACGTTGCTTCCTAACGGAACCTACGGCTTGCCAGACAACATCACTGTGTTCAATCACGTAGTCGCCGGCCAGACTCGGCCTGTCACTACCTGCTTCTAGGTCCCACACCAAACAAGCCTAAATCGACGCGGCTTGCTCGTAGGATGTTGCGATGCGAGCCGCGTTTTGTTCCATCGAACCTCATAGGAAATCGACGGCATGCGACCAACCGCTCAGACCCTGAAAGCCATCTAGAGAAGCCGGGACTCTCAGGGGACAGAGACCATGCCTATAAATAAGGAAGAAATCCGGGCGACTGGATCGGCTCGACTCGCCCTTTGCCTATTGGCCGCAATGGCTCTGTTTCTGGCAAGCGGTTACGGGCAAACTTCGTCGCAGACGCCCCAAGATTCGACTGCCGGAAAAAGTCCAGTTCCTCCGCCGGGGTCCTCGCCTTCAGACGCCGCTATTCCTCAAGACGCTGGTCCGGAACCCGCCCAAGACGATCAGGGTGGAGGCTTCGTCTTTAAGAAAGAAATCGAAGAAGTCGTACTTCACGCAGTGGTTGTCGATGATCAAAATCACTTAGTCACGAGTCTTGCGGAGAAAGACTTTCGGGTTCTGGAGGATGGAAAACCGCAGACTCTCACGTTCTTTCGCAAAGAGCATGTTCCCGTCTCGCTGGGAATTCTGATTGATAATTCCGGTTCGATGTTGCCGAAGCGGGCCAAGCTCAGCGAGGCTGCATTGCAGTTGGTCGAAGGCAGCCAGCAAAAAGATGAAGTATTTGTGGTCAATTTCGGCGACGACGCCTACCTGGACCAGGATTACACAGACGACTTGGCGAAACTACGCACTGCGTTGATGAGAACGGGCACTCGAGGCAGCACCGCCCTCTACGATGCTGTCATCGCATCCGTCGATCATTTAAAGAAGGCGCCCACATCGCAGAAAAAAGTGCTTTTGCTTGTAACTGACGGTCGCGATAATGCCAGCCAGGCTACCTACGAACAAGCTCTGCGCAAGCTGCAATCCAAGAACGGCCCTGTCTTGTACACGATCGTCCTCTCACAAGAAGGTCGCCAAGACGAGCGCTCTCGCGAGTCCATTCGAGTATTGTCGCAACAGACTGGGGGCGCTGCATTCTTCCCCGCAAGTCTCGACGATGTGCAGTCAATTGCGAAAGAGATCGCACAGGATATTCGCAGTCAATACGTGATTGGGTATCGGTCTTCCAATCCTCAAACAGCCGGCACTTACCACATTATTCAAGTGCAAGCTTCGGGGACGGACTCCCCGCTCCGCGTCTCCACGCGTGCTGGATACTATTCTGGAGAACTCGGAACGAACAAGTAGTTGTCGGAGCAAAGTGTGTTTCTTGCAACGCGGACTCAGGCGAGAGAGAGCCTTTAGCAAACCCTTCCGAGCGCCAGAGTCATCCCAAGATGGTTGATATTTCAGAATCAAGGGAGGACACCAATGCCACATTTCGGTACGCTCCGCGAGCACAGCTACTCGACCGCCGAAGGCCGCGAAATTCGAGGTGCCACCGTCTACGGGCTAGGGGATGACAAGCTCGGAAAAATCGACGATGTCGTCTTCGATCACACCTCAGGGCACATCACCTACATCGTCATCGATACGGGCGGATGGCTAACCACTAAGAAATTTCTGGTTCCGGCAAATCAGCTGAGCGAATCGGCCAAACATGACGGGGATTATGTTGTCGGTTTAACAAAGAGGCAGATCGAGAAATTTCCCGCATACAGCGAGGGCGACCTGGAATCGGAAGAGAGTTGGGGGCTCTACGAAGACCGATATAAAAATGCCTGGTCAGAAGGAGCTGTCCTTCATCGAAAAGGCTCGGATCGAACAGTCACGCCGCCTCCAAACGAGCTGCCCAGCCGAAACGCACCAGTCTCGGAGAGTGAAGAGGATCAAGCCGCTGACCTCGCGGCAGCTGGATCCGCCGATGACCGAGTCTTTCCGGTAACCGGAAATACAGTCAGCGTGAATCCCAACAGCGGTGCAGTAGGATCGCGGTATCTGGCGTTTGAAGATGAACTCCAGCGCCGGCGAGCTGAGTTAACCTCGGGCTGCGGAACGTGCAACAAGCTTCCAGCGGGCAAAGCGGGTTCACCCGACCGCTTGCGGCGCACCGGCAGCTAAATACATGAGGGATTGACTGCCCATCGCTC